>ERZ857629.2-NODE-2-length-571074-cov-9.906373_pt1 | contig 571074 bp, 460 predicted proteins | sample MGYA00519700_ERZ857629 | MGnify/ENA primary metagenome ERZ857629 (study PRJEB31778, sample SAMEA3449351) | human gut metagenome | biome: human gut; feature: human-associated habitat; material: faeces | place: United Kingdom | collected 2010/2012 ... | reverse complement strand
CGCATAGACCTGTGTTTTTGCTAAACAGTTGCTTGAGCCTATTCTCTGCGGCCACCTCGCGGTGGCACCCCTTCTCCCGAAGTTACGGGGTCATTTTGCCGAGTTCCTTAACAAGGGTTATCCCGTTCGTCTTATGATTCTCTCATCGTCTACCTGTGTCGGTTTGCGGTACGGGCACCTAATAACTACCTAGCAGCTTTTCTCGCCAGTGTGAATTCATGAACTTCGTTACTAAATTTCACTCCCCATCATCACCCAGGGTGCGCTCTAAACGTACTTCACTATTTAGACCCCTCATGATTTGGCCACGGCTTTCCATCTCCGTGTTTTCACTATCCTACTGTGTCACTGCATCAGCTCTTTATCGTTATTCGGTGGTACAGGAATATCTGCCTGTTGTGCATCGCCTACGCCTTTCGGCCTCAGCTTAGCTCCCGACTAACCCTGGGAGGACGGACCTTCCCCAGGAAACCTAAGACTTTCGACGGTGGGGGTTCTCGCCCCACTCTCGCTACTCATGCCGGCATTCTCTCTTGTATGCAGTCCACGACTCCTTACGGTATCGCTTCAGCCCGCATACATTGCTCCTCTACCGATAGAATTACTTCTATCCCTAAACTTCGGTGTAAGGTTTTAGCCCCGGTTATTTTCGGCGCATTGTCACTCGACCAGTGAGCTATTACGCACTCTTTGAATGAGTGGCTGCTTCTAAGCCAACATCCTGGTTGTTTTAGCAATAACACATCCTTTACCACTTAACCTTAACTTTGGGACCTTAGTTGTAGATCTCGGCTGTTTCCGTTTTGACGACGAAACTTATCTCCCGCCGTCTGACTCCCTGCCATAATATACTGGTATTCGAAGTTTGATAAGGTTCGGTAACCGGTGAAGGCCCCTAGCCCATTCAGTGCTCTACCCCCAGTAATCTAAATGCAGAGGCTAGCCCTAAAGCTATTTCGAGGAGAACCAGCTATATCCAGATTCGATTGGAATTTCTCCGCTATCCACAAGTCATCACCGACTATTTCAACAGGCGTGTGTTCGGACCTCCACAGTGTGTTACCACTGCTTCATCCTGCTCATGGATAGATCATCTGGTTTCGGGTCTACGCTATGCAACTTTCGCCATTTTCAGACTCGCTTTCGCTTCGGCTCCGTGACTTAATCACTTAACCTCGCTGCACCACGTAACTCGCCGGCCCATTCTACAAAAGGTACGAGGTCGAGCATATAAAATAGCTCTTCCTCTGCTTGTAAACATACGGTTTCAGGTTCTTTTTCACTCCCCTCCCGGGGTTCTTTTCACCGTTCCCTCACGGTACTATTCGCTATCGGTCACTAGGTCGTATTTAGCCTTAGGAGATGGTCCTCCCACATTCACACCGGATTTCTCGTGTCCTGTGCTACTCTGGATACCCACATGCTCATTTCAATTTCGGATACGGGACTATTACCCTGTTTTGTCCGGCTTTCCAGCCATGTTCTCCTATCGATTTGAGTCAATTATTGGGTCCTAACCCCAAGAATGTTACCACTCTTGGTTTGGGCTCTTGCAATTTCGCTCGCCACTACTCTCACAATCGTTGTTTTACTTTCTTTTCCTCCAGGTACTTAGATGTTTCAGTTCCCTGGGTTCCCCTCATACCACTATTTTATTCGTAAGTATGATACTATGACATTACTCATAGTGTGTTGCCACATTCGGAAATCTGCGGATTACAGTTTACGTGCAACTCCCCGCAGCTTATCGCAGCTTATCACGTCCTTCATCGGCGCCTAGTGCCAAGGCATCCACCATATGCTCTTTGTAGCTTAATCTATAATCATATACGTGTGATTTTCTCTTAGCATTTTCACTTTGTTAATCTTGTTAACTCAGCGTAAATTGTCGCATTGTATTTGAAGAATACATATTACATTTTACGTTACTGAAAATTAATATAATGTTTAAAACAATATATCAATTTGATATTTGATATTAGACTCATCTATAAATACAAATTTGTATTTCAAGATAATTTATTATGCAGTTTTCAAAGAACCAAAGTCGCATCAGCGACTGCACTCTTTTGCGAATGCTAGGTTAGAATACCACTATGAAAACTCGTTGTCAACAACTTTTTCAAATTTTTTTTCTTTTTTTTACATTTTTTTTAAAGTTTTTTTTAAAAGGTGTCAACACCCCACCTTGTGTTTGCAAAACTGCCCAAAAAACACTAATTTTTAGGCTATTTGGGATTCAATCTAATGCAAAAATTTTTTGTGGTTTTCTCAATATTTTCTCTTAAACTTTCATTGTGTCCAAAAAATGATTAATAACTTTTGCTTTTTTCGTTGACAAAAGAATGCTATTTTGAGATAGTTTTATTACACAAATCGCTTTATTATTATATATAAATAAAATAAATAATATATATAACTATTATATAAAAGGATGAAACATGAAAGACAGCAGCAAATATATTGTTCCAAAGGGAAGAAGACTTTGGTTCAAAATATATAAGGGTTTTTTGAAAATTTTTAAGCGAAAACCCGAGATAATCAATCTCAACGAAAAACTTGAAGACAAAGCAATATATGTTTCCAATCACAGTGCAGCAAGCGGACCAATTGTTTTGGAGTTATATTTTCCAAAAGCATTCATTCCTTGGGGGACATATCAAATGTGTGGCAACTATAAATCGCGTTGGAACTATATGTATCACACATATTGCCAAGACAAAAAACACTTTAATAAATTTGTTTCTTTTTGGTATTCAACCATCGCAGCAGTTCTCACAAAGCCTTTTTATGCTGGAATGCAACTCATTCCCACCTACCCAGACGCAAGAATGATTGGGACAATAAAGCGCAGCATCAAGATTTTGGACAGCAACAAAGCAGTGCTTCTTTTCCCAGAAGATTCATCAAAAGGATATATGGAGGTTTTAACTGAATATTTTGCGGGGTTCGTAACTCTCGCAAAAATGTATTACAAGAGAACTGGCATTGACGTTCCAATTTATCCAGTCTACTTTCATAACAAAGCAAAAAAACTCATTATTGGAAAACCGGAATACACTCAACCTCTTCTTGAGAAAGGAATGAGCGAAAAAGAAATTTCAATGCTTCTCAAAGACAAGGCAAACGAGCTTTGTGCAACATATGTGTTTGGCGAAAACAAAAAAGAACTCAAATGAGTTCTTTTTATTTTTTCAGTTTCAAATGAAAACCTGCATCAAATTGATTTGTTTTTGCATATTCGCAAAGCACTTCAAAATCAGAAGAATTTGATGTCAATGAACATAGTCCCAAAAGGTCGGGTCTTTGCCTGATATCTTTTACTATTGTCGTAAATGGTTCTTCAAGTGTTCTGCTTGTTCTGCCCCTTGACGCAAACAACTTATAGTTTGCAAAGTTCAAATAATTTTCGAACTTTTTTTCGTCGTTCACATTTGAATTATACTGATAAACACCATTTTGATAACTCAATTCCCCAAGTTGAAGTTGCTTGAAACATAAAATCACTTTCATTTTTATTCCCCTTTCAATTTTAATTCATAACATATTATCAACCAAACAAAATTTGACATATAAGCCTATTATTTCTCTCTCCCAACATCATACTGCACATTTTTATTGGAATTTTGCCTTTTGTTTTTATATATTGCAATTGCCTGTTCAACGGTTGGCATTTTGCAATAATCTTCGCCATATTTTATCCAATTTATCTTTTTTAGGGTAAAAATTTGCCAAATGCGTTGATTTTCTGAATTGCTTGCATAAAGTTGTGGATACTTTTCCTTCATATCATAGTGAATGTATCGTTGCATAAACTCGCGCCTTCTCTCTCGTTCGCAATCAATTTTAATTCGCATATCTCTTTTCAAATCATTTGAGAATGTTTGATTTAATAACGGATATTGACTTCTCTTTGGCAAGTCATCAGTTTCAAGATTTTGCCACGCACGAAGTCTTTTGCGATATTCTTCATCTTGTTTGATATATTCAAAAAGCGAAACACAATTCCCGCATTCTTTTGCACAACGATAGTTGAGATATGAATCGAACGCGAGCAAATCGTTTCTCAATATATAGTCAAACCGTTCATAATTATTCAACTTGTCTTCAACCGTTCGCATAATTTTTGGGTCGCCGAGTTTTGTCAATGCAAGTTCAAGTTGTTCAATCCTTGTCTGCCATATATGTATAATAAAACTTCTTGCCTGCAAAGAAAGTTCTTCGCCAGACTTCTCAATCAAGTCATTTATTTCTTGATTTATGTTGATTTTTTGCATTTTATTGAACAATTCTTTCAAATTTTTATTGTTCATTATTTCATAAGCAATGCCAAAAGCCGTTGACAAAAACTCATCAGATTTTGAATTTATTACGCAATTCATATTGAACAAACCTTGCGCATCTCGTGGAAGAACACGTCCTCTTTCCAAATCCACACTACCAAAACATCTGCCATTATCAAAAAGTGGGGCAAGTTTGAGATGTCTGTCTCCGTTTTTGACATAGGTTATTATTTCAATATTTTGTCCATGTCGATCCCCTTGCGCTGTCACATAATCAAAAAGAGCAATGGTTTTTAACTTGTCAGAAATGTCGTCATCAAGCACGCAACCTTTTTGTTTGGCATAATAACAAATTGCTTCACTCGCCGTTTGCGTATTATCAAGTTCATAATAATTCAACTTTTTGGAGTTGCAATAAAAATCTCCAATATCATCAAGTGATTGCGTCTCCGAGTTTTCTTCTTTGAGATATGAACGAACCAAACAACCTTTTGTTTGAGTGGATTTTTTGCTTTGGTCAAAACCATCAATCTCCGCCTGTGCAAACGAAACATCAACGCAGTCAATTCCGAGTTTTTTACACAAAATGCTAACAAGCACTTCATTAAAAATCCTCATTTCTTTTTTGGGACGATCAATTCGCAAATCTTTATCAAAAAATTTATACAAAAAATCTTCGCCACCAATTTTAATCCAAAATTTTGGCTCAATGCCTTGATGAGTATTGACTCTTGATTCTAAAAATTTGCTTATGTCTTGCGAACTTTTCGTCATTTGTGTTTCCATCTCTTTAAATCAACTACAATCCTTTTGCCAAGTCGTTTCTGATTTTATTAACCAAATCTGTTTTGTTGTTCATTTTTATCCATTCTTCATATTTTTTATTCGATTGTCTGCCCTCGATTTCAAAGTCGAAAATATATTTTTCAACAACGACATCATCATATTTTTTTGCTCGATCAATTCCAAAATCTGCAAGGGTTGGTTTTGTTAGCAAATCATCGCCATATGTCACCCAATCGCGCAGTCTTTCAGCAAAATCTCGCCGATCTTGAGAAATCTCATCAATGATTTCATTATCCGACTTAAACAGTTTTCCAAGTTGTTTATCTCTCAAGCGCTGCAAACACTCAAGTGCGAAATAATCAATAAAAAGTTCGCTCTGTTTATATTTTTTGATCTCACATTTGCGTTTGAATTGTTCTTCAATGATTTTTTCTTGATATTTATACTTTGAATCTCGATCACATCTTGGTTTGAGCAAGGAAAAACTATCAAGCGTTTTTAAGTCATCACTTTCAAGATTTTCCCACTTTTTTAGTTGCATTCGATAATCTTCATCTTGTTTGAGATAATCAGAAAGCGGATTTTTGCATTTTTTATTCAACTTGTCGTAATAAAAGTTTATGTAAAAATCTGTTTGATACAAACTGTTTTTATGGATATATTCCGCACGCCTATTTCTTTCAATTTCAATTTTAATTTGGTCGCGAATTTCGGGGCTTTTATATTGCTCCAAGGCATGTTTGATTTTTTCAATTTTATGCGCCCACGTTTCAACAACTTGTGCTTCGCGCAACACACTTATTCGTTCTCCAGTTTCTTCCATAAAGTCATGTAAAAAACGCTTGATATCAAACTTGGTCATTTTTTGAAACAGTGCATTCAATTCGGGATTATGAAAAAGTTCTTTTGCAATACCATATGCACAGCCACAAACCGAATCATCATTTTTGCATAAATTTTGGTCCATAACAAGAACGGCCCTTTGACCTGTCACGAAATTTTCTGTTTTTCTGTTCGCATCCAAAGCCTTTGATGACGCAAAACCAAAACATCTGCCATTATCAAACATCGGTGCAAGCCTCAAACAAAGTTGTCCATCATGTTTTGTGACCAAAAACTCAACATTTTTTTCATGTCTATCAACTTGAGCGGTGACATAGTCAAAAAGCGCCATCACCTTGAGGTCTTGCAAAACGCTTTCATCAATATTGCAATTTTTATCTTTCAAATAATTTTGCAAGTCTTCCAAAATATTTTGTGGCGTGCACTCTTTCATATAGTCATCATCAATTGTGTCCCATGCGTCATTTAGTTTGTTTGTGACTCTCATGAGTGGAATTGTTTCATATATGTCTTTTTCAATATATGATTTAACCAAACAACCTTTTGTCTTGTCCCCGCGAACTGTTCCGCAAGCAAAAGTCGAATCAACACATTTAATTCCAAGCGCTTGGCACAAAGCACTAACAAACACTTCGCCAAATGTGACATCAACAAAATCTGGGTTATATTTATAGAGATAATCAACTCCATCAATAACAATCCAAAACTTTGGCTCAATTCCATCAAATATCTCTCTGCGAGATTTTAACTTGTTGGTTATATTATATGGTTTATTACTTTTATACACATAATAACTATATCATATTTTATTTTTTCGTCAAGCCATAAACCTTCGAAAATCGGACATAATAAGATTATGCAAACAGTTTGTGGAAATCCGTTTTTTGTTGATAATGTGGTGGCGAAGACATACCATATCACGGAACAATTTCAAAAACAAAAGCAGAAAGAAAATCAAAAAACTTGAAAAGACTTTTCTAGGTATCTTCCCTGAACTTCGTGGCAAAATTCAAATTACTCACAAATTTTGCGGACTGTTTGGGCAAACAAAAAATAATCTGGGGCTTATTGGACGATTGGAAAAAGAAAACCACTTGCTCTTTTCAAGTTCTGGAGCAAATGGCATCATAAACGCTTTTTGTGGCGTTGAAATCATTGAAGATATTCTGTCAGGTAAAAGCATCAATTTGAAGATATATTTTCGCCTCTTCGAGAAAAATGACTATTTCTGAATTTCTTTCAAAGGTTTGCACTTTTCAAGAAATTCTGTGATTTCAAACAAATTTTCACACTTTTCAATATAAAAATTCCAATATTTTGAGTTTTTGTAGTCAGCATCATCTGGATTTATGCAAAGTGTTCTTGCACCCGAAAGATAGACTGTTTGGTCATTTGCGCCGTTGCCAACAAACAAGATGTCATCTCCAACAATGTTGTTTTCGTGCTTTATGACATCAACATATTTATGCTTGTCATCAAGGCAATCTTTTGTTTCCTTAAACCCGCAAAAAATCCCATTTTTGAAATTGAATTGATACCCCTCAATTCTTGTTATGAATTTTTTGAAAGGCTCAAGTTTGATGTCAATCAAATTTTTGACTCCACCCGACACAACGTAAACTTTCACACCATTTTCATAAAAATGCTTTAATGTTTTTTCAATACCTGGCATGAGTTCAATTTTTTCTGCCAAGCCATCAAGCAAACTTTTTGGCATCTTGAGTTCTTTATATCGCTCTTCAATGAGCCTCATCCAAGTTGGGTCATCAATCTCTCCACGTGCGAACATTCCATAAAATTTGTTGTCAGTCTCCTCATCATCAAGCGCCTTCCAAACTCTTGCCCAACTGCAACTGCCTTCTCCACCGCGTGTGAGAGTTCCGTCAAAATCAAAAATAACCGCTTTTGTTTTCATAAATACCTCAAAATCAATAATAGCATAAAACTTGTTATATTACAATAATCATTTTCACAACATAAAAAAATCTGCTAGAAAGCAGATTTTTTAATTATTTTTTAGTTTTTGATGCAATTTTTATTATTTTTTCTTTTTTGCATCTTTCTTTTCTTGCATTTTTTTGATTTGTTCTGGAGATTTAACTTTCTTTCTTGTGATGATGAAATATGCAACAACTCCACCCAAAATCAAGATTGCAAGAACAAGGAGAATGATTCCAACAACTTCGGTTGGGAACTCTTTTCCAGCTCCTTCTCCCGTGACAGCAAATTCTTTCACAAGTGTTGTGACATTGCCAGCGTCATCAGTGAGAGTGAATGTGACTTGATAGGTTCCAACTTCTGACAGATTGTATTCATAACCTTCGACTCTTGTTGAATTTGTGAATTTGTTTGAAATTTCTTCGCCTGTTGTTGTGTTTTTGACAACAATTTTAAGGTCGTCAAAAATGTTAATTCCTGTGTCAACATTATCCTTGACTGTGATTTTTGCTGGGTCAATAACAAGAGTTGAGCCTGTTTTTCTGTCTGAGAAATCAATTGAAGAATCAAGTTCAAGTGTTGGTTTTTCTGTGTCGCCAACTTTAACAGCAAAACTCTTTGTTGCAGTATTTCCAACTGTGTCAACAACTGTATATTTGATTGTATAAGTTCCGTCACGTCTGAATGTGTAGTTATAAGCTTCGTTTTCCGCATCTTGTGTGTCATAAGTTTTGTCAAGTTCAAGTGTTTTGTAAACTGATCCATTGTAGAGAACTTCGATTTTTGATTTTGACCAATCAACATCGTTTACGCCATTTGTTGAAACATTAACTCTTGGAATGCTCATTGAAGCATTTTTTTCAAGTTTTTCAAATTCTTTGAATTCATTTGCAATTGTTGGAGCAAGAGTGTTCACAACATCAATTGTGTAGAGTGCAGATTTTGTTTCAAGAGATCCGTCACGAACTGTGTATTGAATAACAAATTTTCCAGTTGTAAGTGGTCTGAACTTGCCAAGAATAATTGGTTCGTATTCACCTTCTGCTGAAACAACTTCAACCGTGTAGTCTGGGTCGTTAACTTCTTCGCCATCTCCATTTTTGATGCTTGGGATTGGAAGAGTGAGAGTTTCGCCAAGTTCAAGTGTTTGAACGCTTTCATCAAAGATTGGTTTTACAATTGTTGGAGCGACTGTTGCACGAACTTCATTTGTTTTGAATGTATAGAGGAATGTGTTTCCTGCAATGTCTGTGACAACATATGAAACTCGGTAATTTCCCGATTTTGATGCTTTGAATTTTGCGCCGCTAACTTTGAGTCCGCCAGTGACTTTTTCAAGTTTTTTGCCAGAAACTGCAACAGATTTTCCGTCTTTGTCATAAACTTTGATAACAACTGAAAGATAATCAACTTTGTCGTCAGTGAATGTCATTGTTGGAAGTGTGATTTCGCTGAATTGATCTTTGATTGCGTTCATATCGCCGTAATCTTCTGGTGTGCCAACAAGACTTGGAAGAGTTGTGTCTGTGATGTCGAGAACTTCAATTGTTCTTGTTATTGTGCCGATTGCACCGTCATCATTTTTGGTTTCAACTTTGATTTCAAGAGTGCCCGCTTTTGTTGTTTTGATTGTATATTTGCCTGCTTCAAGTTCTGTGAGTTCTGTCCAATCAGTTTCACCCGCTTGCTTAAAGGAAGTTCTAACAACCATTCTGTCGTCATTGCTGTCTGTTGCTGTTGGTTTTTCAAATGAAATTTCTTCGCCAAGTTTAACTTGTTTTGGAAGAACGGTTCCAAAATCAATTTCTGGTGTTGAAGGAGTGTATGCATCAACAAGTTCCATTGTGTATGATTTTGTTGTGTCATTCTTTGAAGAATCAACTGCGGTGTAAGAAATTGTGTAAATTCCACTCTTGAATGCTTCTTCTTTTCCGTCAACATTGAGATTGTTGTCGTAATAGTTGAAAATAACATAGTTTGAAATGTTTGCTTTGTCAGCAAAAGTGTTTTCGTTGTAGTTGAGAATCACTGGTTTTTTGCTATCTTCGCTTCCGATTGTTCCTTGATCAAGTGTGTAGGTTTTAATTCTATAAATTTCTCTCTTATATGTGATTGCTTCACCAGAATTGTCTGTTGCATAAATTGCAGGAAGAACAATGTTTTCAAGACCAAATTTTGAAGGAACTGTGTGACTTTGGTCAACAATTTTCTCTCCTTCCAATTTGCCGTAGTAAACAACTGGATCTTTTGTGTCTTTTACATCTTTGATTGTGAATGAGAAACTTTCTGCTTCTGTTCCAAAAACGTTTTTGATTGTGTATTTAACAACATAATCACCTTTTTCAGTTGGTGTGAAAACGCCGTCTTTAAGCATTGAAGACTTGTCCACTCCGCCTTTTGTGATCGAAATTGTGTAGTATACATCAACCTTTTCGCCTGTTTCTTTGTTTGTTCCAGAAACTGTTGGCAGTTTTGTTTCAACACCCAAAACCGCTGTTGTTGGTTTTGTTGAATTAAATGAATAGTTCAATGTGTAGTCATTTTTATAGGTTGTGTTGACATTGAGTGAAAATTGTTTTTGTGCTGCAACTGTTCCACCAGCAAGAGTATATGTGTATGTGAAGATATATTCTCCCGTTTTGTCTGGCTTGAATGTGTTTTCAGCAGAAACTGTTGCTGTTGAGCCGCTTGGTTTTTGAACTGAAACAGCAACTGTTGCTCCGTCAACTTTTTTCTTTGTTTTGCTTGAAATAACCTCAGGCATTGGAAGAAGAATTGTTCCATCAAAACCTTTTTCCTTGATTTTGTCAGAAATTTCAATGTTCATTTCGCTTGGAATAATTCTGTTTGTGTTTTCTGGGAATTCAAAGTAAAATCCGCTTTTTGTCACTTTGATAACTTTTTCTGAAAGCACATATTCGGTTGAGCCACTTGTCATGAAATAGATAACGCGATAATCTCCAACCATTGTTGGAACAAATCCGTCCGCGTCAAGCGTGACTTTTCTGTTTGATGGATCCAAAACTCGAACTTCGCAAGTTGCAGGTTTTGTCACTTTGATTTTGCCTTCATCCTCGCCAATGACATAATCAGTTGCAAAGCCCTGAATTTGAGCTTGTTCAACAGTTGTTATATAGTCGTAAGCAGGGTCTGGATCAGCATAGGCAACGTTTCCAAGTGTTGGCAAAACAAGTCCTGAAGCCAAAGTCATGCAGCCAAGTGCCATAAAAAATTTTGCTGTTTTTTTCATATATTTCTCCTGTCATGATTTTACATAACACAAAGTTTTGGTTATGTAATATTGATACTAATAAATTCTATACAAAAGCCATTTCAATGTCAAACAAAACTTGACAATTTCCGCACGTGATTTTGTTCAACATTATTGTGTTTTGAATATTCAAATTTATCCTGACTTCTTTTGTCGAAAAAAAGCACCCACAAAAAGAACACAAATTGACTTTGCTGCATATTATGCACTAGAACAAAAGAATTAATGGAGCACAAAAGATAAAATTACATAAATTCTTTTTTTCAAAATATATTTTGGAGGTACATATGGGATTCGGATTCGGTAACTTCGGCACAAACGGCTGCGGTGGATGCGACATTTGCTCACTCATCTTTTTGATGATGTTGCTCCAATGCTGCGGATGCGGCAACGGATTTGGCATGGAAGGTGGATGCGGCTGTGGAAACTTCCTCTGGCTCATTCTTCTTCTCAACTGCTGCTGCGGTGGCAACAAGCAACCAACCTGCTAAGAAATAAGCCACAAAAAATCCCACGCACTGTGGGATTTTTTATTTTTTTTGAGACTCTTTGTCCAAATTATGCACTTTGTTGATTGCTTTTTGTTGGATCAAAATGTTCAAATGTGACTTTGATTTCATTTCCGTTGAACAGCAATTTAACATTGACTGGGTCGGTTCCCTCTCCGATTCCCTTTGTATAAACAATTTCAACATTCATAGTTTTTCCAAGAAGTTCTGACGTAGCAGAAATTGTATGGTCGCTAAGGCTGATTCCATTCACTTTGATTGTTATATCATTTGCATCTCTCAAAGATGTCGATTTTCCGTCAAGCCCAGTGAGAGTGATTTTGTCTGCCCAACTTGAATTTTTTGTTTTTTCTTCTGTGAGGGCAAGAGATGTAATAACCTCATCAACCGTTCCTGATATAAAGCTGAATGCCATTTTCCCATCGTTGAGCACAATTTTGTATCTTCCCGTAATAGCTTGCTCGTCTTTTGTTGTCTCGATATTAATCTCATATCTGTTCCCACTCAACTCCGAAACCCATTGTGCTGTGCCAAGAGGTTTTGCTTCACCTTTCTTCCACAATTCAAGTGTGTTTGCATTGAATCTATAATCTCCACTTACCCAATCAAGTTTGACTTTGATGTTGCCATCTTGTGCTTCAAGTGGATCGCTTGTTGTCACTTGATTAAACTTGTCAACAACTTTGTAGTTCCATTGAGCCCAATACGTTTTGCCGCCGTATTCCCAAACAACAAAGATGCTTTCATAAAGCGTTTCATAACTTACTGTTTCATCAGATGCAACAGTGTATTGAATGTTGTTGATTGTCACTTTCCCAGCATTGTCAATCTTTTTGGAAACATAAAGCATATTTTCTTTCACTTGATAACTAATTCCAGTAACTTCGTCAACAAATACCCCGTCCGTGAGCGACACAACCCGATAGCCAATCGTCAAAGTGTTTTTGGTTGAATCGTAAACATATTTTATGTTGTTGATTGTTGCCGTATTACCTGTCAAGGTTGCTTTCAAACTCAAAACGCGTGTTGTTTGGTTATAAGAATAATTCCCACTAAGCGTGCCCTTGCCCATTTTTTCGAAGTTATTATATGAGATTGTATATTCAGTCTCGCCGATTTTGAATTTGCCATCCTTTATTGTCAGATTTCGTTCTGTGTTTGAACTATCTTTGTATGTGATTTTGTCGATTGTGCCATCTGCCTTGTATGAAATGGTATATTCAGTCTCGCCGATTTTGAACTTGTCATTCGTTATAGTCAGATTTTGTTCTGTGTTTGAATTATCTTTGTAAGTTATTTTTATTGGTGCACTTACAATTGTTGCACTTACAATTTCGCCCAACACTTTTGAATAAGATTTTGCTGCTCCGGAAACGTCAACAGTATCCGAAACAAGTTTTATGCCTTTTTCTTTATTGGTCAAAACTGTATGAATATTGTCGCCGAGTCCGACATAGTCAAAACTTGTGAGTCCGCTGATTTGTTGAGTGATTTTTGGACAAATTCCAAACTTCAACAAAATTCCAATGTCTACAGTGTCAATATCAGTTGTTGGAGCTGTCCATTTGATACAAATAATGTTGTTTTTGTCATCGCCCTTTCCACCTTTTGGAATAAGAACATACTCTTTTTCGCCAATTGTCACTTTTTGATTTTCGCCATCCGAGGTCAATTTTTGAGATTTTTTTGAAGCGTCAACAATTTTACGGACAATTCCAGTTTTCGCTGAAATTGTATATTCGGTCTCGCCGATTTTGAACTTGTCATTCGTTATAGTCAGATTTTGTTCTGTGTTTGAACTATCTGTGTATGTGATTTTATCGATTGTCTCATCTTCCTTGTATGAAATTGTATATTCGGTCTCGCCGATTTTGAATTTGTTGTTTGTGATTGTCAACTCTTGTTCTTCATTTTTATCGTTAAGATATGTGATTCTATCTTTGTAATAAATTGTGTAGGTTGTTCCACCAACCGTAAAAGTGTCGCCTGTGGTTGCAATCATAACAACTTGAGTATTTTTCACAGTGATTTTTAGCGTTGTGTTGAGTGATGAAGCAGAACCATATTGAGCATTGCCAATGTTATTGATTGTCTTGCCATTCACAATGTTTGTTTTGTCAATTGATATGTCGTAGGCAAATGTATAACAATCAGCAGCATTTTCTCTTGACGCATAATAGAGATTGTCAGTTTTTTGAACAAGAAGCAACTTGAATTCAATTGTCGCAACAGCAGTTTTAGATGTCGTGGTTGAATACAAAGATATTTTGTAATCCTCGATATATGCACCTTCGTTCTTTTTAGGGCTAAATGCACCATTTTTGTCGATTATTGCATTTTCACCAGGCGTTGTTGAATTCCACTCCCCTCCGTCATATTCAACAATTTGCTTTTTATACTTATCAAATGATTTGAGAACAACATCTTTACCACCGCTGTCTTTTGCAACAAGTTTATAAACATCGTAAGAAATTGGCTCGCCAGAAACATATGGGATATGGTGCGTTTGTGTTTTGGATTCACCTGTCCCCGTGGTTTTTGTCACAACCGAATCGAGTTGAACACCATAGAGTTTTCCGTCAGCCCCAACTTTGAGTGACGAACTGTCGCCATAGGTGTCAGAAATGTTCTCTTTTGTCGCACCAGAAATTGTGGCGGTATAGAACGAAGCAAGTTGAGTTGTCTCTTCTCCGCTTTTCTTGAATGAAATTGGGAATTGATTGTTTTTGTCCCACTCAATATTGCCACCAGTTGTGAAAGTTATGTCATTTGAAGAAATCACAACCTGTGTTTCAGCACCAACAACATATCTCAAATATTGATAATATCCATATTTGTCTGAAATTTTGATTACAACGCGCTTTGCATTGAGTTTTGGAGGATTTGCAATAGTGAGAGTCGCACTTTTGTCTTCTTGTGTAATTTTTGCTTGTAGTGTTTCATCGGTTCCATCAACAATTTCAAGTGTATATTCACCCTTGACGACATCGGCTGTCACGCCATTTCTTTGAATGGTGAAATCTGTGCCTCTTGCGTTGTCAACCAAACGATATGTATTTGCTTGGTTATAGGTAATCAAGCCATATGCATATGGGTCATTTTCATAAATGGTTTCAGTCCTGTAGTTGACAACGATTTCAATTGAAGGCAAAATTGTGATTCCAATGGTTTTAAATTCCGCACTTCTATAAGGCTTGAATTGAATTCTGAAATTCATGCCGCCTTCTGGTGCACCCAAAATGTTGATTGACTTCCCGTCTGCTGTGAATTTCACACCTTCATAGCCGGCGGCTGCTGTTGCACTGTCGTCAAAACCAAGATTAAATATTTCCGTGAGACTTTCTGCCGAAAAATATTTTGTAAGCCCAAAAGTTTCAATAATGTTGTATGCTTTGCCGGCATTAAGATAGTAGTAGTTGAGAAGTTCGCTAGGATTTTCTGGGTCATAATTACCCATAATCGTATGACTGTCAAGTGTTGTGTTCATTCTATAATCCCAAACGGTCTTGTATGAATAACTGCCGGAAACACTTTGATTGTTAAATACGAAATAAACCGTACCTTCCCCTGTCGCTGTTTGCAAAATTTGATACTCATTAACTTTGGATGTTTTGTCTTTGATCTCAAAGCTTCCATAGTAATCTGAACTCAAAATCAAGTTGTTATACACAAATTGAAGTCTAGGAACACCGCCGACATACCCATATGAGTCTTGTGATGAAATATCAAATGGCTTAATTGAATCTCCGCCATTGATTGGAAGAATCTCTGCACCATTTCCGTCAAGATGCGTTGGGTCTGTTGTGACAAGCGTTGAAATCACTGGATTTTTGCAAACCGTGAAAGTATATTGTGCAAACGTGTAAGTATATAACTTTGGACCAACACCGTCCTTGGCATTGCCCAATGTGACTGTGGCTTGAGCGCTGACAACAACTTCCGCTTCAGACACTGTGACATCAGTCATATCAAAAGTGAATTTTCCGTTTGCATTTTTCAAGCTGTTTGTTAAAATGTCTGTTTCGTCTTCGTCCTTGCCTTTAATGATGTTTTGGTTCGACGAAGCAGTATATGAGATAGTAAGATTTTCAAGAACATCAACCTTTATGTTATAGACTTTTCCATCATCAGTGATTGCTTCAGTTAACACATGAGGATTAGGCGTGTTGTTAAGTTCTATAGATTTTTTATTGTCACCAATTTTTATTAAGATATACTTGCTGCCGTTATATGTCGCAACGCAAGGATAGCTTATGCTTTTTTCATTCTCTATTGTTGTCGCTGTTCCATAGAAATATCTTATAATTTCCATTCTGCGTTGTTCTGTGCCCGTTGAAATGGCGGATTTTGCATTAATATCAAACTCGCCAGCACCCGCATAGAAATATTCGGTTGTTTGACGGACTGCAACAAAGTTTCCATTTTCATCTTTGGTGCTTGTCGAAATTGTTGGATATGAAACCACTGCACCAACGCTTGGTTTGAGCGAGAGTGAATAATATGCAAATGCAACTTCTTTTGCGTCTGCTCCTTTTCCACGAAGAACAGCAAAACGCAATTTCACAACAGATTCGGTTTTGATTTCTCCTCCCACAACCGTAAGTTCTCCAGTTGTTGCGAAATCAGTATCAACTATATTAATCAATTTGATGTTGCTTTCAACCTGATATTTATATGTGAACACAGGTGTGATCGTGATTTTGAGAACTTTGATTGTTGTTGGTTGTGGCTGTTCTACACCTTCGGCAGAAGACCCGCCACTTCCAGAATCACCTTCGTTTGTTGGAGTTGTTCCGCCATCTGGCGAATTGCCATTATCGCCAGTTGAACCGTTTTCTTTAGGCTCATTAACTGCTGCTGAAAATTCATATAAATCCGTGTTGAGTTCAAGGACAAAATTGCCGTCCACAGGATTTCCCTCTTTGTCGACAAGAGAAAATTTTCCATCAGCATCTTTCACAATTGTGAATTCTTGTTCTTCTGCTCCAGTAAATATGATCGAAATTATGTTTTGTCCGCTGTTTTCATCTTTTGTGATTTTGAAAACATTGCTTGAATATCCGTCCAATTTGCCAACCAAATAATACAAATATAAGTTGTCATAAAGCACTTGAAGCAAAGATTCATCATCTGTGTTTCCTTCATAATTTTTTATCTCAACAGGACTTTCTTTTGCATTAATCTCGAATATTTCGCCAAGATTAACAATTTTTTCTTGTCCACCCGTCAACACACCGCCATCAAATGGAGTGTCTGGGCTTGTTATGCTTTCGTTTCCACCAATGATTGTGACGGCTGGATTTTGATTGAGATCAACAACAAATGTGTAATCTCCGCCCTCCTCTGATATTCCACTAACAGTAATTTTGAGTTGTGTGTTTGTTTTGCTCAAACCAACAATCTTAATTGATTTTCCGTATGCTTGAATTGTTTTTCCGTTTTCATTCACGTATGAAGCACTATATTCCCATTTGTCAAAATTGAACATATCTTTTTCAATTTTATCTTTATAACCAACAACGTCGCCAGTTTTTTCAGCTTTATAAGTTTTGCTGCCTTCCTCAATTTTTGAATTTGTTGGTTGCTCAACAATGTCTTTCAGCCCTTCGAAATAATGAATTGTTGGAATTTGTTCACCCATCTGTTTATGATATACAGCAGAAGAAGTAAACTTATTATCATTATGTTGAACAATTTTAAATGTCACGCCATTGAAAGCAAATTCAATTTTACTTTCTTTATTTATCATGCTCAAAGCAATGTTTGTTCCATCCCATTCAAGCAAAAGTCCATTGCTGAACAAATAATATTTATTGCCATTCATAGCAGCATTTTGAGTTATGCAAATTATTTGGACATCACTTGTTTTTGTTGTCTTTATAATTTTACCAATGAGAGTCCACTCTTTTGATTCTTCATCTTGTTTGAGTGTTGCGCCATCCGACAACTTATAAGAATATGTTATTGATTCGTCGTTTTTGTCAGCGATCTCAACTGTTTTTTGTTCAGAAAGAGCTTTTATTTGGTCATCTGTGAAAATGTTGATGTTTTTGATTTGTTCGCTGAACTCTTTCGTCTCAAGCGTTGTTGTCAAATGCCCATCGTTGTCAATCACAAATTTGATTTTTGAACCATTATTGGTCTCAATCACACGACTCCAAGCATTTCCTGATTCTGACTCCGTAGCCACTTTCGATGAAGTAGAAATCTTCCAAGCCCCCGCAGTGGCATCACCACAGTAGTCTTCGAGATAAATATGGACATTTCCGATTGCGTAGCCATGTTGATAAATTGTGATTGTATTGAATGGATCTTCTTTGCTCGCAAGGCTTGCCGCAGTTTCGAGTTCAAATGGAGTCGAAGCAAAATCTTTTGAATTTGTAATGTCTTGTTCGGTCACTCCCCACCAATTTTCAACAAGATCAAAGAATGTGCCTTTTCCTTCTTCAAGTTTTTCTAATACTGCATCACTTTTCAAAGTCTTTGTTGTCGCCATTGGAAGAACCCAATAACCACCACCAACATCAACAACTGATTTAATTTCATTTTCTGCTGCTATGTGCTTATTCTTCAAAGATTCATCAGATTCATTAATTTTTTGGAGATTGCCAATTCCATGAATTGTTTTGTTGCCATGTTCTTGATTAACGATATAGAAAGTCCCAGTGTGTTTTGGGTTTTGTGTTGTCAAAGTGATATTGATTTCCTTGTGTCCACCAAAATAATATTTGGTTGAGCCATCTTTTTGTGTTTCCTCGCTATACCCCGCAAAATAATCAACATTGCAATCAGCAAGAAGTGCAGCCCAATTTGCATATCCCAAAATTGTTGTTATTGTTGTTGTCGCGTTTCCGAACAATGCTTGTGCAAGTTTTGCATATCCGTCGTCGTTAATTTCAAGAGGGTCAATCGTAAAACTGTGGGTGCTTTTCAACGCTTTTGGCAAATTCAAAGTGTATGACAATGTGACAGTTTGTTCTGTCGCACCCGCGATTGCAATTCCATTTTCGACAACTGCAACTGTTCCAGACGTTGTTGACAGTGAAATGATTGCACTTTTAAATTCTTCAAATGAAGCAAAGCCAAGATTCTCATAAACTGGTTGCAACTCTGTTTCACTTACAGTTTTTCCATATGTGGTTGGTTGTTCTTCGCCAGCATCTGGGTCTTTTGTTTCTTCAAGAAGTTCAACCTGCAAATCTCCTTGTTCTTTATACTCAAACTTTGCTGTGAAAGAATGTTTTTGTTGGGTTGTTTTTATAATTTTGCCATCGAGCGTCCAAACACCATCTTCACTTTTCTGAAGTGTGCCGTTTAAGGTGTAAACATATTTTTGGCCTTCCTCAATTTTTTCAAAACTTCTGTCACTTTCAAGCGATTGGAGGATTTGTTCATCTGTGATATTGCTGATGTTTATGATCTCTTCCGTGCCGACAACATACCAGCAGTCATGTGTTTCACCAAGCGGAATTTCGGCATTACACTTCTTACATTTTTGTTTGAAGACAAGTGTTACTGTCGAGTCATATGCAACATTTGTGATATTGCCGTTTTTGTCAAATTTAACACCGTTAACAACGTTGCCGTTATTAATATTTTCACTCAAATTAATTGTCACGCTTTGGTTGTCAAGTTCGGTTTTCAAAGCATTATAATTATTGAACACATTTTTGCCAAAGAAAGCTTCTTTCCATGTTTGAAATTCCAAAGTTGTTGTCAAAGATTTTTCGCTGCTTGAATATTGAAGTTTTGCGTCAACCGTGATATCTCCCCAAGGTTCTTTTCCAGAAAGGCCCGAAATCTGTCCATTACTATCAATGGATGGATTAGATGGATCAGTATATTTTTTTGATGAAACATCATAAACATAATTCGTCCAACCAGAGTGATCGGTTGAGATTGTTCCTGTGAAAGGTTTATCTTTATTAACTGGAGTCATTGCTTTTGCATACGAACCAACTTCAATTGTACCAGAGTTAATCGCATAATCAACTTTGTCTGTGTCGCCCGCTGAAATAAAGATTGTTTTGTTGCTTTCTTGTTCACTTGTTGAAGTTTCAACAGTTGGAAGAATTGTGAGACGTCCAACAACATATTTTCCGGTTGTGTCTTTAATCATAATGTTGATTGGCGAAAATTTATTATTAGATTCACGTGAAATTGTCCAAGTATTATTTCCAGCATCGTCTTTACTAAACTTAATCTCGCTGCTTTCTTCGCTTCCATCATCAACATAGAACTTGAACATGTTAGAAATATAATTTGTTCCACCAAGTTTGAGAACATTATTTGATATTTCTTCTTGTGTGTAGAAAATTATTTTACTCAAATCAATGGTTGTCTCATCTTTGCCAAGCATATATCTGACTTTTGGAACATTAAGCACATCATTTCCTTCCGTATCTTTCGCGTTTGCAGCAATTCCATCATATGAGATTGTGTAGAAACGTGTGAAATAATGTTTTTCATTATCAATTGTGATGTATTCATGATCAAAGTGTTCTTTGTCAACTTGCGCAACATATTGAACATTGTTGTGAGTGAGACGAAGAATTGCCGCTTTGAGTTCAGTTGTTCCATCACTATTTTCAACTTTGTCAACCTTATAACGAATATAGCCATTAACATATGCATTGACATATGTTGTGTAATTACCTTTTCTATTTATATCAAAAGGTTCATTTGTATATTTTGTAGCTGGGTCTGTTTCTTCCTCATGGAAAACTCTGTCATAAAGAACATAGTCACGAGTGTCATTTCCGTTTGAAAATTTCAAGTGAGGAATAATAACATATTGTGCTCCTGTTATATCCTCTGTTTCAACTTTGTATGCAACAGTGTCGCCATCTGTTATTGATTGAAGAGGAATGTTAACAATAGGTTCACCATTTTTATTTTTTCCCACTTCAATAACGCTGCCATTATAACGAATATAACTTTTTTCACCTTCTGTGAGAACGTCATATTTTGCATCGTCACCAAGATAGAACTTTCCTTTCCAAGTATCCATGAGATTTTCTGCGTAAACTTTTAAATTGTCAATAAGAACATATTGATTATATCGTTTTGAAATATCTTTTATTGAGTATCCTCCAACATTAACAAACAAATTATTTGCTGATGTTGATCCAATATCAGTTCCATTAAGATAATTTCTCACATATACTCTGGTCGTGATTTCTTGCATGCTATAGTTGCCGTCAGCCGAAGTTGCATTGAAGAAATCAACACTTTCGCCGATATCAAAAATACCTTCATTATTGACGGTCGTTGATATTATTTCATGATCAATTGTGCATTTGAGGACAAGATTAAACCTTGAAATCTCGCCTTTGTTGTTATAAATTACGACCGTTGTTTCAACATCATTAACGAGTGTTGATATTTGAATGATGCCACCAGAAAGTGTAATAAATTGACTGTAATCTGTTCCGAGTTTTTCGTGAACAATCAAATAGAATTTATATTCATTTGGAGAAACTGGTTGCTGTGGGTTTTCGCCAACTCGAACATCAACATTTTCATTGAGATTGATTTCGCTCGCACCATCTGATGCAACAGAGAACCCATCATAATCAATTTTTTGATTTTTGTAATATGTTGTGTATGAAATTGGTTTGTCATTAACTTGGAAACGATAGTATGCTTCTGCACCACTTGATGTGAATGCCCTAATTCTGATGTCTATTGTCTCAACCGACTGCCCACGATTAACAAACATGTTCGCACTTTGAAGAACGCCATTTGTCGTTGTCTTTTCAGTGATTGTCACATAATTTGAAACTTGGTCAGCTGGAATAACCGTTTTGCCAATTCCAACACTTGCAATTTCAAAATGCAAATCTTTGTATTCAATAGGAATAAGCTTTCCATCTTTTTCACGAACAACAACAAAACGTCTTGCATAAGTTTGTCCATTTGTTGTTGGGAACAATTCTTCAAGTAATTTTTTGTTTGGTGTCTTTTGAGCATCAAATTCTTCCATCAAATCAACTGAAACTTGATTTTTTGAACCAAAATACAAATATTCATAAGCATTTTGAACATTATATTCTTCATTATATTCAATGTATGGATAGAAGACTTTAATCTGCTGATTTGCAGTAACTTTTATTCTATAAACAAATTCAAAAGCCTCTTCAAACTCCGCACCGCATTTCACTTTGACATAAACAATTTGGTCTTTTCCAACCGAATTTGCTGAAATTGTGAGATTTTGTGCATCGTAATTAACATAATTATTTGCCGATCCATCTGCATTAATCACACTAACAAGTGCACCGCCGCTTTCAAGCCCGTCAACAAGAATCTTTGATTTTAGGTCAATGATTTCTTCACTGCCTGCTTCAAGCGTGTCGTAAAATGACTCCGATTCAACAACTTGTTTGAGATCAACATTTCTATATGTTTCTTCACTTTCCGCGTTTTCAATGCTGTCATAAACAACAAATGGATATTTGATTGGCAAGATAAGAATTGGAAGTTCTGTCACACCATTGCCATTTTCAATGCGAAGTTTTTCTGATGCTATGATTTTTGTATAAAGTCTATCAAGCTTTTCAATTTGATTTGCTCTAATTCTCAAATATTGTTCACTTGTTGCGTTAATTATTGTATAAACAACACCCTCCGCTTGAGACAGCGCAATTGAATTATTCTCGGTTGCAACAAAAGGAACATAACGCTTTCCATTATATAATACTTTTGCATCAAGCAAAATGCTTTCGTCAAAGAACGGCTTGAAGAAGAGTTTGATTGGTGTCAGAACGCAACCATCGTATGTGATTCTGATTTCAACAAAGCTGCCTTCTATCGCACGGAAAGATGTTGGCAGTGTGAAAACTCCAGAGTTTGAAGATAACGCCACCCATTCGCCGTTGATTCTTGCTTCAAGTGTCGCATGCTCTGAAATAATATTTGAACCCATAATTCTCTCAAGTTTGATGAGTCCGTTTGAATTGTCTTTTGCATCGTAAACAACTGTTTCGCCACAAACATAACTTGCAGGATTTTCTTCGGTTCCCACGTTAGACACAAGGGACGCCTTGATGTTTGGGAAAACAAGGAATTTCATTGTATAAACAAACGCATATTCGTCGTTTTCAGAGAAATTTTTCTTGAATATGATTGTTTTTTCTGTCATTTGACTTACAGCGTCAAAGCAAACAGTCAAAATTCCGTTGTTATAAGAAATGTCCTGAATTCCACCATTTTTTGGAAGTTCAAAATCGTCAACTGAAATAGAAATGTTTGTTTGAGTTGGTTTTTCTTGTGTGAGAACAAATGTTATTTCTCTTGAATTTTCCGCATAAACTCTTGTTCCACGCTCCGTTGGAGGAGTTTCTCCGCGAGCAACAAAATCCGAGTCATCAAGCCCATTGTCGTTGTTCGCATATGTGTTTGAAGCAGTGATATTGCTTACAATTCTGATTGGAATGACTTTCGTAAAGCCAAAATTTGAAGTTATGTAAAGTTGCAAACTTGCATCGCGTCCGAGTGTGCTAACAACTTTCAATGTGTCATCAGCAAACACAAACTTGTCATTATTTTCAATTGGGACATTGAATTCCAACAAATTATTCAAGTCAATATCCCCTGCTTTTGCATCAAAGTATGTGCGGAAATTAGTTTGGCTACCCTGATATCCATCCATTGTAATTTCCGATTTATTTGGCGTTAAAGTGATTTGAAGAGATGCCAAAACTCTAAAATAAAGGTTGGCAGTTAGTCCAGAACCATCTGCGGCAGTCGCAGTAATAATCACATCTTCGTCTTCCGTCGCACCAAGAATTGAAAGTTTTGGTCCTTTTTCCGGATCATCTTCAACTGCAATTACTGCTGGCTTGTTCGATGACAAAGTGTAGGTTTTGTTTAATGCCTCTTCATTGATTGTCACTTTTGACAAGTCTTCGAGAATGAGTTTTTGCTCATTGAGTGTGATTCCATATTCAACGTTTGTTGCAACATTATCTGAGCCCGCATTAAATTTTATTTCAACTTGAATTGGATTTTCTGCTGAGTTTCGTGGATTTGCATCTTTCACAGCATCAAACACAATTTCTTGAGCAAATCCATTGAGAACTTTGATTTGAACCTTGTTTCCATTGTTTGAAACAAATTTATCAAGTCTGTGATCAAGGTCGTATGTGACTTTGCACTCAAGAGTTGGTTGCTCATTGGTTGGAAGCGACTTCACGCTAACTTGAAAATCAATGCGTTTTGATTCAATATCAATCACATAATCGCCAGTGAGTTCCAAGATTTTTGATTTTTGACCATCAAGCAAAAAGTCAATTGAAATCTTGCCATCGGCATAATCTCTTTCAAAAATTTCGATGTCACTAACAAACAAACTAAGTGTGAACACTTTTTCGTCTTGTTGACGGACATGGAAAATGTAGTCACGAGTGGTTTCGTCAGTGTTTTTGTTGTAATCTTTTCCATCTTCTTGCTGGTTCACAGTCATGCTTGCATCAAGCTGTTTGAGACTCTTCACAACATTTATCGTATTCGTGTTCGAGAAGCTTTCAAACAAGTATCCGCCAAATTGAATTTTTGGATTGCCCATATAATCCGAAACAACAGTTGCAAAGAAAATTCTGAAATTTCCAACATCTTTTGCTGTCAAAATGCCGTTTGGAATTTCAAAAACTTCATATTGATTTGAACTGTCTGGAACTGCAAAATTTCCAGAATAAAGCGAACAGTTAATCACATTTGCAAGGTTTTCGCCTTCTGTTGAATAAGCAAAGAAACGAACAACTTTGTATGTTGCATTCGGATTTTTGATATCAACAAAGTCTGCAAGATTTATTGTTGGATAATATTTTTCTGCCGCAGTCTCTCCGTCAAGAACAACAAGAGTTTTAATTGCTGGAAGTGTATTTTTCCAAGCAACATCAGAAGAAATTGGATCTGCAACCAAAATATTATTGAAAGGAATTTCAAAATTAATTTCTGTTGGCACAGATGACGAAGACGAATAGTATTCATAAGAAAGTTTTGCAACAATTTTATATTTTCCAGTTTCGCTTGCAATAACTTTCCATGAAGAAAGATTTGCATCGTTTTTATTTATTTTTGCTTTGACGCCATTTTCTTTTTTGGAAGAGGTTTGTCCAACAATTTCAAGTTTGTCTCCAGCATCTTCCCAAGCATCATCGCCATTTTGCCAATAAGCAAAAAGTTTGATAACTGCGATTTTATCCTCAAGTTTTGCAACTCCCGCATCAGACGCAAGTCCAAGTCCCAAATCAAATGCATTGTCAACCTTTCCGTTTGCGACCAAAGTCATAGGAGAATTGATTGCAAGGTTCAAATATTCATCATTTGTTGAACTTGTGAAACTTGTAATTTTTTGGTTTGTTCCAAAAATTTGAGAACTTGCACCACTGATTCCATTTGAATTCATCATTGTGATTAGTTCTTCATCTGAATATCCTTTGCTCTGTGCCACATATTCATCAGCACTTGTCCTGAAACAATATGCATTGATTTTGATGTCTTCAACTGTGGTTTGTCTCAAAACCTCAATCAAATCATTTTCACCATCAACAAAATCAATATGTATGCCTTTCCATGCGGTTGGAATTTCAAACAAAACTTTTCGTGGCTCACCCTTTGTTGTGTTTGCACTTTTTGCTGGTGTGAAAACCGGTTGCAAACGAACAACAGAGCCAACGGCAAGTTCGACAACTTTTTTGTCTTCTTCACCCTCGGCAAGTGTCTTCATATAATTTTTCAAATTTCGTGCTGAAACAGTTCCAATCTTTGTTCCAGTCGTTGTCACAAGTTCAACTCCAAGTGAGTGAACAGGCACATCAACTTCAACTGTTAGTGGCGTTGCTTCTTGAATGAGTGGGTTTGTTGATTTTGCACGAATTATTGATGTTCCGCCAACATTCCATTCTTCTGTCATGCCAGCATAGTGGGTTTTGTTGACTTTGACAGTGAAAGGTTTCCCAAGTTTGACAACTTTTGGAATTGTAATAATTCCGTCACTAATCATTCCATCTGCTTCAGTTTGATTGGTAAGAGAAAGTGTGACATCTTTTTCCGTGACATTCTCCGTTGTCGTGTTCACAACAACTTCAAAGTCATTCTCTGTAAGTTTTTCAGTAATTTCAAACGCAATGTCTCCGGGTTGAACAACCTCTTTGTTGAACTTGCCCGTCAAAAATAAAACGCCCGCTGTGATTCCCACAACCGCCAATATAAATCCGAAACATGCCAAAACGATCTTAAAATATCTCATAGCTCCCCACCATTAATATTGCGCACAAGACTTTTTTGTATTGTTTGCAATAAATCTTGTTATTATTATAATAATATAAAATTCGACAAGTCAAACAAATGACAAACATTTGCCACTCTTTAATCACAAAAATAACTTCTCGCACTTACATTGATTACAGAAAAAGAAAAGCCGCAACTTATGAAGAACTTTCAAAGTTAAATATACTTTTTGACCCAGCATACATTTGATGCGGCTAATCAAACATTTTTTCATTCCAAGAGTTTTGGCATTCTTTACCTTAACTCTTCTTGCTAGCCTCACTGCATAAACAACAAAGGGTGTCAAGTGTTTGAGAACACGCGTTCTCAAATTCATTTCACACTTGACACTGTTTTGTGTTTATGCTCCCACGAGGACAAGAATAAAAAGAGGTTTGCTCCCAATTTGAGCAAACCTCTTTTTATTCGTAGTTCGAGTTGTCCTCTTGCCACAGCTCCGCCAAGGGGCGTTTAGGGTGGTGTGGAGGGAATCGCAACCCTCCACGCTTTTTGGTTCTTTTTCGCAACTCGAAAAAGAACATCCAGAATTTAATTCAAAAATAATTAAAATTAATTAAAAATAATTCAAATAAATATTTTTACATATTAAATTAATTAATTTTTTGATAAATAAAAAATATCTGCACGCCTTTGATTATACAGCATACAAATATTTTTGAATAAATTATTTTAATTATTTATTTTTTTTATTCTTTTTGACAATGAGAGCGCGAAGTGCATTGCAAATTGCAACGAGAGCAACACCAACATCAGCAAAAACCGCACCCCACATTCCAACAATTCCGCAACCGCCAAGTGCAAGCATCAAAACTTTGACGCCGAGCGTGAAACAAACATTTTCTTTGACAAGACGCATGGTTTTTTTCGCAATTTTTATTGCATCGGCAACTTTGTCTGTTTTGTCGTTCATGATAACAACATCTGCTTCTCCAATCGCGACATCACTTCCCATTGCACCCATTGCAATGCCAACATCTGCCTCCCCAAGCACCAAAGCATCGTTTATTCCATCGCCAACAAATGCAACTTTGCCCGATTTTTTCTCTTCAACAATCTTGTTAAGTTTGTCATTAGGCAACATTTCAGCCGAATAATCTGTGATTCCGAGCGTTCTTGCCACACTTTCGCATTCGTCTTTTTTGTCGCCAGAGAGCATAAGAATTTTTGAAATTCCCAGACCTTTGAGCTCTTGAACAACTTGCTCCGATTCTTCTTTGACCTTGTCGTTTGCAACAAGGTGTCCACAATACTGCCCGTCAACAACAACATGAATTGTCGTATGTTCATGCCTGCATTCGTTCACTTCAAGCCCAAGGCGCCCGAGCATTTTGTCGCCGCCAACATACACCTCTTTACCATCAACAACCGCATGGATTCCAAACCCTGCAAGGTTTTCACTAACCGTCACACGCGAAGCGTCAAGCGGCTTCGCATAGAAATTTACAATCGCTTTTGCAATTGGATGACTTGAACCCAGTTCGCAAAGAGCACATATTTCAACCAATTCTTCTTTGTCGATTATGTTTGGGTGCACAACAGAAACTTCAAAGTCACCTTTTGTCAATGTTCCTGTTTTATCAAAAGCAATAGTTTTGACTTCTGCCAAATTTTCAATTCCTGTCGCCCCTTTAATCAAAATACCCTGCTTTGATGCTCCGCCAATGCCCGCGAAGAATGATAGTGGGATTGACACAACAAGCGCACAAGGACAAGAAACCACCAAAAACAAAAGCGCTCTATGAATCCATTCGCCCCAATTTCCTGTGATGCAAGACGGAATTACTGCAAGCATAACTGCAAGCCCAACAACAACTGGTGTATAAATGCGAGCAAACTTTGTGATAAACTTTTCAGATTTTGCTTTGTTTTCTTGAGCGTTCTCCACTGCTTCCAAAATCTGAGATGCGGTTGAATTTTCATATAATTTTGTCGCCCTAATTTTCAAAGTTCCGTTAATATTCATTGAGCCAGAAAAAACAGAGGAGTTGGCACTCACATCAACTGGAACGCTTTCACCCGTGAGAGCACTTGTATTAAGGCTTGACGAGCCTTCAACAACAACGCCATCAATCGCTATTCTTTCACCTGCAAAAACAATAAATTCATCGCCCACGCCCAAAGTTTTTGGGTCAACTTTAATAACTTCCCCGTCTTTTTCAACATTGCAATAATCTGGCCTCAAATCAAGAAGTTTTGATATTGATTTCGTGCTTTTGTCGACAGCCAAATCTTGCAAAAACTCGCCAACTTGATAAAACAACATAACAGCAACCGCTTCGCGAAAATCTTGAAGCGCGAGTGCGCCAATGGTTGCAACGCTCATCAAAAAGTGTTCATCAAAAATCTTTCCACGAATTATGTTTTTTGCCGCTTGCCACAAAACATCATAGCCCACAATCGCATATGCCACAGCACACAAAACAATTGTTGCAATAGTTCCAATGTGGAAAAACGACACGCCAAGCAAAACGCCAGCGACAATAATTCTTGTTAAAATAAAAATCTGCTTCTTTTCCATATCACTCCATAATATGTTCAAGTGTGATTTTGACAAACTTTGACACATGCTCGTCATAGAGAGAATAATATATTGTTTTTCCATCACGCCTTGATTTAACAATATTATTTATTCTGAGTTCTCTGAGTTGGTGAGAAATTGCAGATTTCGTCATCGAAAGCAGGTTCGCAAGGTCACACACGCACATCTCATGGTTAAAAAGCGCCCAAACGATTCTGATTCTGGTTGGGTCCGCAAGCGTTTTAAAATAGTTGCTTATAAGACAAAACTGCGCATCTTTCAGCATCTCTCCCCTGACGTGTTCAACCATGTCACTATGCACCATGTCACAATCACAACAATACTCGTTTTTTGACATATAATACTCCTTTATAGTTGAATATTCACTCAACTGTTTTATTGTAGTTTAACGCCCACTCAACTGTCAAGAAATATGAAATAAAAAAAGATGTTTTTGCAAACATCTCAAATCCTTTGAATCATATAGCCCAAACTCTCGGCAATTTTTTCAAACTTCACAATGTTGAAAATGCCCCATTGAGTGCATACAACAACTTTCTTGCCGTCTTTAAGCTCAATTTCATCTTTCATGAAGTAGCGCTTTGTTGCATCTTTGATTCTGCTCGCATTCTCCACGGTTTCGATAACATTCAACGACCCTTGCAATGACTTGTCAAACACTTGCTGCAACTTTTCAAAGTCAGGATTATTCTCCTTAACATATTTTTTTATAACCGCAAGAACAAGCCTGTTTTTTGCAAGAACTTTGTTGTCAAACAAAAACCTTGTTTTGTCTCGCGCCGGCTTTTCTTCACATTGCGCCTTGCCCAAAACAATGCTTTCAAGTTTTTCAATTCGTTTTTTCAATTCAATAATTTCTTGCTCAACTTCCATATTTTTATTGTATCATACGCAGTATATTTTTTCAATCAAATTAAAAGAAAACTTGAATTATTTTATTAAAACAAAAAATATCTATAAAAAACTCAAAATAACTATTTACAAATCAAAATTTATGTGTTAAACTGTTTACATCAGAAAAAAGGAGTTATTATGGAACAAAAGAAAATTATTACAACTGTTGCAGGTGTCATTGAAAACCAAAAAGGTGAAATTCTTTGCACTTTGCGCGATCAAGGCAAATATGACTATGTGTCATTCAAGTGGGAATTCCCTGGCGGAAAAGTTGAAATCGGCGAAACCCCGCATCAAACACTTTCTCGTGAACTGATGGAAGAACTTGGAATCAAAGTTCAAATTGGCGACTTCTTTCATCAAGTTGAATATGATTATCCCGATTTTCATTTATCAATGAAACTCTATCGTTGCAAGTTAATAAGCCACGAAATGCATATGTATGTTCACAAAGGCATCAAATGGTTAAAGCCCGAAGAACTTTTAACACTCGACTGGGCTCCAGCCGATGTTGAAGTTGCACAAAAGATACATGCCGAGGCATCAAAACAAAAATAATATGTTTAATCCCACAATCAGCCGAGGTCCTCAGGTTCAGTCGTAGACAACAAACGAAGTTTGTGAATCCAACTTCAAGTAAAAAAAATTTCAACTACGTAGTTGAAATTTTATGGCGCAGAAGTCGGGATTCGAACCCGAGGTGGCTTTCACCACACCCGCTTTCCAAGCGAGCACATTAGACCGCTCTGACACCTCTGCCTAAACTTTGCCATTATATCACGAACACAAACGCTTTGCAACTTTTTTGGATATTTGAAAAAAATGTTTTCAATACTATTGTTAAAAAAAATATGTGCACTTGCACATATTTTTGTTATTAAGTTATTTTTCTTGTCCTTCGTTTTGTTTACGATGCCTTTGTTTTTCAATCGCAGCATCGAGTGCTTTGACATATTTGTCGCCAAATTTTTTATACATGAATTGTTGCCAGTCATCATGATATTCTTTTTCCATGTGTAAAATGTCATAGCAATCAAAATCTGTCAATGCAAGTGTTGTGCCCATATAATAAGGAGTGTTGTCGCAAAAATAACCTATGCCTGAATAATTCAAAACTTGTTGATATAAATCTTTTTGTAATTTTGTAGGTTCGCACGAAATCAAAACAAGTGCGTCTCCGTCTTTGTTTAATTTTATATCTGGCATTTCTTGTTTTGGCTCATATCCAATTTTTTTAATGAAATCCATTAGTTCTTTTTTTGAAAGTTTTTCAATAAACACTCTTCTCACCCTCCAACTATAAAATTATTATAGCATACGCAGAGCCTTTATGTCAATATGAGAGATTTTTGGCTAATTCCTAAATATTCGTGCAACCAAAACAGACATGTCGTCAAGCGCCACACCTTTGCAGTTTTCAACTGCTTTTTTGACGATTGCATCCGCTAATTCCTGAGGATTTAGTGCAGAGTTTTCAAAAATGAATGCAGAAAGGTCTTTTTCAGACATGAATGAGTCACTAACACCGTCCGTGCAAAGAACAATAAAATCGTCTTTTGCCAGAACAACTTTTTTATTATAAGGTTGAATGTCGCCCACAATCCCAATCGGCAAAGCACTCCCCTCAACAATATCCATTTTGCCATCGCGTTTGATAAAACCGCAAGGTGCTCCAAGCTTGATGAGGTCCGCAGTGCCGTCACGAAGGTTGACCACGCACATATCAAGAGCAGAAAAAATTTCATCACTCCCAATTGAGAGAAGTTTGTTCACGCACGAAAGAATCGTATCACTGTCAAAGCCGGCTTTATAAAAATTTTCAACAAGCCCCATTGCAAGATTGCTCGCACGCTCCGCTTTCACACCACTCCCCATGCCATCACAAAGAGCAAGCATAAATTTGTCATTTTCAATTCGAATGACAGAGAAAGAATCGCCACTTATTTCACTTCCAGTCTTTGTTTGTGTTGCGTTGCCAAACACAACATCATATTTTGGTGCAGTGGCAAGAGATATCACAATCCACCCCGCCTTTGGTGCTTGCATTGAACCAGACACCTTCATTTTGCAGCCACAAACCTTGCCAACAATTTTTTCAATTTTTTCAATATCCAAGCAATCTTCTCGCACAATAACAGTTGCTGAAACAATGTCATAGTTCTGTTCATAGATCACAACATCTGACGTAATTATGTTGTTTATTGAAAGTTCATCAGCAATTTTATTTTCGCGTCCTGCATCAAAAGAAATATTGTTTGACACTTCTTTTGAAAGCGATTTCATAATTTTTGATATGCCGCCAAGTTGCTCCGCAACCAAAACCTTGCTTGCGTCAATATTGGTCATAACTTGAGCGTATTTTTTGTATTGTTCGCAAAGTTCGTTCGTGTTTGCAATAATTTGTGATGTTTTTGGACATCTCGCGAGGAGATTTGGCGGAATATCCAAAACTCCAACTCGCCCACGCTCATATGCGATTGTGACAAAATCGTCAAAAAGTTTGCTTGTTTCTTCCGCTTTTGCACGATGACAAGTGTTTATTTCAGGACAGCCCTCACAAGAGCGTTCTTTGACTTCTTGCACAAGATATGCCTGAGCGTCTTCTTTTGAAAGCCCACCCTTGATCATCGAGCAAAAAACTTTGTTCATCTCTGAAAAAACGTCTCCCAACTCTCCAAGCCTTCGCGACAGATGCTCGCGGTTTCGATTAACTATGTTTCGCATCGCAAGCCTATCTGCAGAAGTTGAAAAGAATCCAGAAAGTTCAGAAATGACAGAGTTTGGAACAACAAGAAAAATCAACGCACCCAGAAGAACAGGAAGCCCATTAATCCACGTATACTGACCATATATTCCAAAGTAAAATCCTAGTGCCGCCTCAATGGCAAGAAGTCCGACAACTGGGAAAAATCTGTTCTTGAACTTAAACACACAAACAACCAGCGCCCATATGACCAAAACACAAGCATATGTTGGCTGATTCGCTGCAAGCATTGCACCCGCTCCCATAACTGCCGACACAACCAAAGTTGTCAAATTATCAAAACAAAAACATACGAGCAAAATTGCAACGGCAGCAAAAAGTTTGATAAGTTCAAAACCATAAATATTGAGCGTTGCCATACCACACGACAGCGCCAACAGAACAACTCCACCACATATGATTTCAGTTGATGTCAATTTGCTTGCAAATCCACGAATAATAATTGCCTCAAAAAATTTTATTGTTGCAAAGAAAAACAAAATTCCAAGAACGACAGAAATTATTGGGAACAAAAACATTCCGCTTTGAGATATTGCAAAGTAAAGATAACATGTTTGTGAAATCAACGCATAAATTGCCATAAGCCATGACTTGATTGGTTTTTTAAATTTCAAATGCAAATAGTAGCAAATAATCATAAACACACTTGTCACTCCCGCACACAAAAGTGTGATAAGCGAAAACGACGCAAGATATGATGCAACAATAAAACTCGATCCCAAAATCAAAGGATTAAAACTACACCAACACATCGCATACAAAAATGAAAAAGCAAAAGGATAAACCTCGCCATTAATCCCCGCTCGATTTAGTATGTAAAACGCAAAAAATATCAAAAAATAGCGAAAAAATATAAAAAATTTGGTTTTTTGAGCATTTTTCGGCTTAAAATTATTAATTTCAGCAATATTATTTTCAACTGCAACACTTTGTTTTTTCATTTCAACCTCAAAACAATGTTATCAAATATGCACATTTTTTGTTAGGTCTTTTCTGTGTGTTTTTGTCGAATAAACAACATTATTGAAAAATTTCAATTTTTAATAAAAAGGTTTTATGAGCGTTGTGATAATCACACTGCATGGTTTTGGATTTCTCGCTACGCTAAGCTCCGCGTCGAAATGACATAAACCGAGAGATTGAGCAGCGATTATAAGACTGGAATAAAAAACCGCGAGGACAAGAATAAAAAGAAAAAAGGTTTTGTCCAATTTACAAAACCTCTTTTTATTCGTAGTCCGAGTTGACCTCTTGCCCCGCTCCGCCAAGGGCGCACCGGAGTTTGGGTTTGCGTCACTGTCATCCTGAGATGAACCGCTTGACGGGCAATCTAAGGATCCCGCTCTTTTTCGCATTCGAAAAAGAACATCAATTATGCTTTGAAACCATCTTTGAGAGAAATTGTGTTATTAAATATATATTTCCTTTCATTTTTGTTTGTGTCTTTGTCGAGGCAATAATAACCTTTTCTCATAAATTGGAATTTGTCACCAACTTCAGCAGTTTTCAAAAAGTTTTCTGCATAAGCCACACTTTCTGTCATGGAGTCTTCTTCCAAGATTTCTTCAAGCGGTGTTCCATCAGCAAGCACTTTTGACGGCCAAACATATTCCATTTTTGTCAAATTTTTGAAATTCCGTATTGTTATTGGAAAATAATTTTTGCTTGAAACAAAATGAATTGTGCCTTTGACTTTTATTCCACTTGTGTCTTCGCCACTTTTTGTGTTTGGCAAATATTCACATTCAAGGTGGTCAATCTTGCCATCATTATCAAAAATCACTTTGTTGCATCTAATGACATATGCACCTTTGAGGCGAACCAACCCACCTTCAACAAGTCTATTATATTTTGGTGGTGGATTAAGACTGAAATCGTCACTATCAATATATATTTCTTTTGAGAAAAGCATTTCGTGTCGACCTGCATTTTCGACATTTGGATTGTTGTCCATATAAACAACTTCTGAATCTTTGTCGTAATTTGTGATAACAACTTTGAGTGGATCAAGCACAACCATCGCACGCGTTGCAATTTTGTTCAAGTCTTCTCTTATATGAAACTGTAATGCAGAAATTGGAATTGTGCTCGTTGATGCAACAACACCACAGCTTTTAATAAAGTTTTTAACTCCGTCGGCAGTGTAGCCACGTCTTTGCATTCCAACAATTGTCATCAATCTTGGATCGTCCCAACCCAAAAGGAGATCGGTTTCTTCAACAAGTCTTTTCAGATAGCGTTTTCCAAGCAAAACATTTTCAAGATTAAGCGTCGAAAATTCTCTTTGTTTTGGTGCATATGGTTTTTTCCACCCATGTTCAATAAACCATTCATAAAGTTCGCGATGCACTCTGAATGTCGTGTCACAAAGACTATATGTGACACCTTCGAGCGCATCTTCCATTGGGTGTGCAAAATCATAAATTGGATATATGCACCACTTGCTACCTGTTCTGTAGTGAGGCTCATGAGAAATTTTATACATAATTGGGTCACGCATCAAAATATTTGGGTGACTCATGTCGATTTTTGCTCTCAATGTGAGCGTTCCGTCAGCATATTTATCCGCTCTCATTTCACGGAACAGTTTCAGACTTTCCTCTGCCGGCCTATCTCTATATTGACTGTTCTCACCCGGTTCAGTCAATGTGCCTTTTTGTTTTTGTTGTTCTTCTTGAGAAAGTTCGTCAACATAGGCAAAGCCGTCCAAAATCATTTGTTCCGCAATCTTATATATGTCTTCAAAATATGCTTCACTTGCGTAAATCATTGCTTTTGGAGTGTATCCCAGCCATTTTAGATCATGGAGATAACTGTCGGCAAATTCACCTTGCTCACGACTTGGGTTTGTGTCGTCCATACGAAGATATGTGTATCCGCCAAACTTCAAAGCAGTTTCAAAATCAATCATCCATGCCTTGCAGTGCCCAATGTGCCAATAACCACTTGGTTCTGGTGGGCAACGAGTAATAACTTCTTTTGTTCTGCCCGCCTTTATATCTTCCAAAATTTCTTCTTCAATAAAGTTTGATGGTGTTATGTTTGTTATATCAATCATTATTTTTCCCTCTCAAAATATAGTGAAAGTATATCACAAAGACAAGTTTAATCAAATAGTTTTTATAAAAAAACCGCAACAAGTGCGGTTTTAATTAGTCAGCTTGGAAAGGAAGAAGTGCCATAACTCTTGCGCGTTTGATTGCGAGAGCAAGTTCACGTTGGTGAGTTGAGCAAACACCTGTTTGACGACGTGGAAGAATTTTTCCTTTTTCTGTCATGAATTTACGAAGTCTTGCTGTGTCTTTGTAATCAATAACGATTGATTTGTCTTGACAAAATACACAAACTTTTTTCTTCGCAGGTTTTCTATATTTCTTTGCTGGAGCTGCATTTTCAACTTTTTGTGCGTTTTCCATGATTTTCTCCTTTTAATTAAAATGGAAGAGAGTCATCATCGATTGGTTCAAGTTCGCTAACTTCGTCAGCTTTCTTTTTGCCTTCTGATGAATCTGTGTTTCTGTTTGTTGAAATAAATTCAACTTCGTCTGCAACAATTTCTGTCACATAACGCTTTGTGCCATCTTGGGCATCATATGATCTTGATTGGATTGAACCAGAAACAGCACATTTGCTTCCTTTTTTGAGGAATTTGTGGCAATTGTCTGCCTGTCCACGCCAAACAACAATATTGAGAAAATCTGTTTCTCTTTCGCCGTCAGCATTTTGGAAACGACGAGAAACTGCAAGAGTGAATCTGCAAACTGAGATTCCACTATTTGTTTGACTGAGTTCTGGATCTTTTGTGAGATTTCCAATGAGATATACTTTGTTCATAAATTTCTCCTTAATTTTCTTTCTTAACGAACATTTGACGAACGATATTTTCGTTAACATACATCATGTTATCAAGTTCAGCGATTTTGCTTGGTTCAATTGTGAAATTAACGAGAACATAATATCCTTCGTTTTTGAAGTTGATTGGATATGCAAATTTTTTCATTCCCCATTTATCAACTGCGTCAACTGTTCCAGCATTCTTCTCAATAAAAGAAGTAACTTTTGAAACAATGGCTTCTTTTTGATCGTCTGGTGTCGTTGCTGAAATGATAAACAACAATTCATACTTATTCATAAAAACCTCCTTATGGACTTACGGCTCAAATTTTGAGCAAGGACAATGGATTTCTCCATTTCGACTGTCTTTGCGAGTATAACACACAAAAAGAGCAAAAGCAAGCATTTTTTAGCAAAGAAAAAGACACGGCTTTTGCCGTGCCAAAAAAGAGATTATTCTCGGAATATTACAAACCCATATAACTCAAACTTGGAAGTTCAACATTTTGTCCAACTTCATAGAATTGTTTTACACTGGTTGAACGACATGTGACATCAATTCCCATATATTTAATTCCATACTCTTCTGTGATTGTCATTTTGAGAAGATTTCCTGTTTTTGCGGAAACTTCAAAATCGATGCTCAAAGCATTCATGTTTGGATATCTTTCACTTCCTGACATAATGTTGATTTTTTTGAGATAATCTTGCCAAACACTGCTGTCAGTGACAGTCAACTTAAATACATACTTTGAGCCTGTTTTTGTGAAAAAAGATGCGGAAGAGTTGTTTTTGTTAAGATTAAAAGTGAATGCAGGCATAACACCTTCCGATTTGATATAGTCCGCTTTTGTTGCTTTGTTTGGTGTGACATTTGGTTTTTGTCCAACCACAAAAGAACCATCAACTTTTTGTGAATATACATCTTTTCCGTCGAAATAAGCGACATTGAAAAATTCTTTTGTTCCGCTCGAGTATGTTTCCTCAAGAGTTTTTCCGTCTTTTGTCACATATGTATCAAGCATAACTTTTTGATTGAAATCAAGTTTAACTCCAACATTTGCTGAGGCAACCAAGTTTTGAACCGTCTTCATTTTGTAAGATGTTGCGAAAGTTGATGAAAGAACATGATTATATGCTTGCCAAGCATTGCCAAATTTATATGCATTTTGTTTTGAAGGTTTTTGATCGTTGGTGTCAACTTCAATCACCGGAGGAAGTTCGTCATTTATGTCGGCCGAAGGTGTTCTTGAGCGCGTTGAAACACTGACGATTGGCATTGCAACCACCAGCGCGACCATAAAAACAAAAATGAAATTATATTTTTTAAAGTTCATTTATATTTATTCCTCATTGTGATTATATATACATTGTCAAAATATGTCAACATAAAATGAAAAAATAGTTTAAAATTTTTTAAACTTTATCTTTTAATATAGTATATATAGTGTCAAACTAGACATTTTGATAGGTTTGTGCCTTGCAGATTTATCACATGAGTGCTTATGAATATTTATAAATTTGCATAAATATTTCTTAATGCTTGCAAATGGTTGTTTTCATCAGCCAAAATTCTTGAAAGCACAGATTTAATTTCCGACGATGAAATCTTTTGTATTGTTGATTTGTAATCAAGAATCACCTTTTCCTTAAGTTCAATATCAAAGGAGATAATTTGTTTTACGCCTTGAACATAGTCGATTTCACGAGTTGAAAACCATTTGTTTTGCGCGTTCAAAAACTTTGGATTTCCGCCAAGCATGAGAATTATATGTGAAAGGATTGATAGATGTTTTTGGTCTTGTTCGGCAATTTTTTTGAGAGTGCCAACGATTTCCTGATCATAGTCTTCAAGCACTTGAAATTGATATGTCGCTTGAAGAAAACACGCAAGTTCCCCTTCGCTGCCAGCATATAAATTTTGCACAAGTCCCAAGTAGTAGGAATTTGCATTTTGTTTTTTTAGTTTGGGATAATTCCCAAAATCTTCTTCAAAACCAATAACCACAAAAAACTCCTGTGGTATTTTTATATGAAAAACAACAAATTTGTGTTAATGAAGCCACGTGGGCTTAACTTCAAAGTGTCTATCATTAAGATAAGACAAGTTCTCATCTTTCAAACAAAAATCAATGCATGCTGCTGTTAGATGTTGAGTTTTTGCCCGCAACTTTCGGTTCGCTTCATAATCGCCATATTTGCCGTCTCCAACAATCGGACATCCCAAAGAACTCAGGTGTGCTCTGATTTGATGTGTTCTTCCTGTGAATAAAATTGCTTTCAAAATGGTTGAGTTTTCAAGTCTTTTGACTACTTCAAATTCCGTCACAATTCGATAAGCACCCGCAACCTCTTTGGGATAAATTTTGACAACAGATTTCTTTGCATCTTTAACCAAATACTTTTCATCAACAATGTGTTCAAATTTTGGACTGCCAACCACTTCACAAACATAAGTTTTTTTGATTTGTGACTTGTCTTTTATTGCTTTTTCAAGAATGTCTTTTGATGTTTGATTTTTTGCAAACAAAACAAGTCCTTCGGTGTTTCTGTCAATTCGATGAACCGCCCAGCACTTCACTCCACTTGCATTCAACTTTTTTTCAGCATTCTCTTCTCCGTCACAGACTTCAATGCCACTCGCCTTGTTCACAATCAAAATATTTTCGTCTTCAAACACAATTTCATATTTATTTTTTAGTTGTTTTGAATCAAAATAACAACGGATTTGCTCCCCGCCCAAAAGTTCGACATCTTTGTTTTGCCTAATTCCGTCAACCAAAACATCTTTACGTTTCAACATATAAAGAACGAGAGAATTTGTCATGCCTGAAACCTCCTGCATGAGCGCATTCTTCAAAGAACATTGTTTTTTGTTTTCAAACTCCACTTTTTCCATATTTAATATAATAATATATAAGTAAATAATAAACAATTAAATTTAATAAAACAACAAGTTTATACAAACTTCATTCTCAAATTCATTTCACGCTTGCATCTGTTTTAGAAGACTCGTTTGAATATTGTTATAAATCAACAACAAATAAGCCCAGTGTTAAGAATTCTTTGCCTTAACTCTTCTTATTAGCCATCCCGCATGAAGCAGAAAGGTTTGTCAAGAATTTGAGTGTTGAACGCACTCAGATTCATTTTACTCTTGACAAATTTTTCGTTTCATGCAACACAAAAAACAAAAACGCAAAAAAAAGATTTTGTCTTCAAATGAGTGGTGCTCTTTAAAGCGAGCACCACGATTAATCCGTTGGATTAATTTGACAAAATCCTTTTGCGTTTTGTTTTTTGTTTACTTTCTGACCTGCTTCGCCAAGGCGCCAGAGTTTGTGGCTTGCGCCGCCATTGTCATCCTGAGATGGCCCCGCTTGACGGGCAATCCAAGGATCCCGTTCTTTTTTGACTCCAAAAAAGAACATTATGCATTTTCGTTGAGTTTTTCAAGCATAAGTTCAAGGTCAATGTCATGGACTTGTGCAGCTTCTTCCAATGTTTCCATTTGGCTCATTGGGCAACCAAAGCAGTGCATTCCAAATCCCATGAGAATATCTGCCAAATCTTCGTTGTATTCAACAACATCTCCGATTGTGCTATCTTTTGTGAAAATCATTTTTTTCTTTTTCATTCTTCTTCTCCTATTTTTGCCCCACATTTATAACAAGTCAATGCATCTTTGCGATTTTTCTCGCCACAATTTTGGCAAATTTTTGATTCACTATCATCATAGAGATTGTCGAGTGACAAGTCAACATATTTTTTGCTTTTACTCTTCTTTTTTGGTTGCTCATCATCATACATCGCAACCTCTCCCTCAGTTTCAGTGTTATTTACTTCTATTTTTTCGAGCACTTCTGTTCCAAGTTGTTTTTCAACCTGTTTTTCTTCTTTTGTCTTTTTAACCTTTTCTTTTTTCTCTTTTGGAAGTTTTTCTTTCACCTCAAATTCTATTTCAACATTTTCAGTTGTCACACCAACGGAAGAAGTCCAATCCTTGATTTTGTCGTCAACAAAATTCAAAAGCGGCGTGCTCTTATCTTGATAGTCCTGCTTTGCATATGTCGCACGATCAAGTTTGTCAGTCAAATTTTCATTCAATATTGTTTCAATCAAGAATTCGGCGGAATCTGATTTGATTCTTGGATAATTTTTGAGCAAAATGCCAAAGATCTTGTTGAGGTTTGCAATCTTGCAAGTCACTTTTCCATGAAATTTGACTACGAAATATGATTTGTATCCTTGGGTGAATTTAAGTCTTCGATAGTTTGAAATATTGACATCAAAACTTTGATTTGTTTTCACAAAGTAAGCCCCAGCCGAAAAACTATCTTTTTGTTTTCCATATTTATCAACTTTGTCAAGTCTGAGTTTGTTTGCGACATTTGGCATGAGTGCAGAAGAAATTTGATATTCGCCCTCATTTATTACTTCCATAACCTTGTTTCCCAACGTAACAACCAAAACCATGTCTTTTGGGACAATCAATTTTGCACCAATTTTGAATTTGTCGTTTTTAAGTTGATATGGAGTAATAAGTTCAACAGGCTCTCCGTCAAGAGAAACCTCATTTGAAAACAGCTTTTTTATCTTCTTGAATATATTCATGTCATCTCCTTAATTATTATTTTAACATAAACAAAATAATTTCACAATTAAAGTTAATATATGCTCGCAAATTTCGCTCATGAAAATTGTTGTTCCTGTTCATAAATAGTTGTCATCGAGAGATGACTGACAAAGCATTGACATCTATTGATCTGACTTCTTTTTCGCAACTTGAAAATAATAAGTTCTATATGTGCTTGTCCGCAATAAAATATGTTAGGAGGATTTTATGAGATTGTCTAATATTTTGGGTTCACGAGTTTGCTCAGTTTATGAAGGAAAACATTTGGGTTATATTCTCAACGCAACATTTTCTGAAAAATATAAAAAAGTTTCAGGATTTGTTGTTGTTAACGACGACGATGATTATGAATATTTTTTGGGGGCAAAACAAATTATTGGACAAGATGATGATGTTTTGTTTGTAAAGAACGAAACTTCAATCTCAACAAAAAACTATGAAGAGCCTCATTCACTGATTAATAAGGCTGCATATTTTCTTGACGGCAAGTTCATTGGCAAAGTTAGAGATGTGGAAATTGATGAAAACTTTGAAACAACGGCAATTATTTTTGACAACATAACTCTTTCAATCGACAAATTATTTAATGTCGGAATTGATTTTTGCTTTTTTTGCGAAGAAGACAAAAAGCCAAAACTTTGCCGCTTTGCGCCAACAAAACAACCTCAAATTTCAAATATGTCTGTTCGAATTATGGAAATTTCAAACCCAAAAAAAGATGAAATCAAAACCCCCAAAAAAATATGCGCTTTTGATTCAATTTCAGCAATGGGAAAGATCGCAACTCAAACCATCTTTGGCAAAAACAATGAAATTGTTGTGAAAAAAGGTGAAATTGTCACACTCGATTGCATAAAAAAAGCAAAAACTCATAATATCTATTTGTCTTTTTGATAAAGAATGTCCGAAACAGACCAACAAAAAAAGTGACCAAACGGTCACTTTTTTAATAAACTTTTATCATAATCTTCTGATAACCTGATTCAAAAGTTCATTGGTTTTTTCTTGAGCAGAAAGCATTGCACTTTGACGGTCATTCTCTTGTTGTTGTTGCTGTTTCGCCGACTCTTTCTCACCTCGCTCTTTTGCTTCTTTTGCCGCAGCACCTCCAAACGCACTTGTTGGTTTTCCTTCCGATGCATTTCTCATAGCTTTAACTCCATCATACAACTTGTCGCCATAAGTTCCTTCAACAACTTGTCCGGCCATTGTTCCCATGAATCTGAGAGCACTTGACCCTGCACCGCCAACTTTATTTAAATTATTTCTGTGTTTTTGGCGCTTTTTGATTGCCGCTTGTCCCGCATCGGAAGCAATATATGCATCTGCCTCTCTTTCATATTCATCGCTTGAACGTCTAATTCCATTTTTCGTATCGTTTGCGATCTGGTCTCTTATAAACTTATTTTTTTCTCTTTGTTCAAGATCTTTTGTAAATCTGCGGTATTTTCGTTGCTCTTGGATTTGATCAGCTCTTTTCTCTTGAGCTTCTTTAAGAGCAGAACTATAACCACTATCTCTTCTCATTTCTTTTATTTGATCTTTACTGAATCCAGCAGCTTCCCATTCTTTTGTTTGTTCTCTTTTTGCTTGATTCATTGCACTGGCTCTGCCAATTCCTTTTCCCACACCTTTTCCAGCTAGTCCGCCAATAGATTTTGTCATCATGCCTTTCAAAGCACCCGCTGCAGGCATTGCAACGCTAGCCGCAACCGAACCCACTTTCATGGCGGTGTCGGCCATCTTCTTGTTTACATCAGCACCAATTGATTGAGCATCTTCTCCGCCAACGAGTTCTGACATCATTTTCATAAAGTCTTTGATGCAAGTGAGCCCAACAATGGTGAAGAGAAGTTGAACAATTGTGTCGACAATTGGAATATTGAAGAAGTTTACATTTCGAATGATTGGCAGAATAATAAATAACAAGTTTACACCAACCACTGCACCATACGCCGAAAGTGTCTTTTTAATGAAGTTTTCTCTCCATCTCTTTTGCATTCCGCCACCATCAAGTGGTGTGACTGCAACAACAGCCGGAGATACAACCATGAGCATTGTGAGTTCAATTGCTCTTTTCATCATTGCTGAAGTTATGTTTAGGTATATGATTGCAAGAGCAACGATTGAAATTATTGCCATAACATAGTCGAACTGCCACAAATCATAATAGAACCACACCCATGCAACATTATATCTGCTGAAAGTTTTGTATGGAACAGCATACCCAGCAACTGTGAAGTCATTGAATAAAACTCCAACTGACATCGTTAGAGCAGTCTCTGTGCTGGCTTTCCAGTTGACATATGCAAATTGATCAAGTCTATAGTTAAAAACAAACGCATCGTCAAGACGTTTTGCCGCAGTTTCATAATCATTTGCCGTCACCTCAAACATTCCAAATGTGACGCCACTATAAACCGAACCCGCCATGGTTTCTTTTGAGCCATCACACAGTGCACGAAAATCTGCATTGTTTCTTATCCTGTTTGCACGATAGGATGAGGCGCGAAAAACCATTCCGCTGAATGTGTCGTTTCTCATGCCGATGTTTTGACCAAAAAGATTAATTCCCGAATACGTTTTTTTGCCATCAGAAAGTGTGTATGGTTCGAGCTTTATCTTTGCACTCTCATCAAACTTCATTGTGTCGCCTTGAACCGTTGTTGCTGAGTTGATTGCTTGAAGAAAAATATTCCCAAGATAAACACCAAAGAAAGCAACAATTGGAACAATTGCAAATGAAAGCAAAGATTTAATTGCCTGTCCAACAACTTTTGTTGGGGAAACAGGTTTTTCATCATAATTATATTGTGTTCTAATCACTGCAACAATTGTTGCAAAAACCAAGAGGAAAAGTCCCAAAATTACTATGGACCAAAACACCGTGTTGAGAGTTCCTTTTTCAAAAAGGACTTTTCTAAGGAAGTAAATTAAAAAATCACCCGATTCTTTGGTTGCCGTTCCATTCTCAGTGACATAATAAACATCAAGACCAGCAAGTTTTTGGAAAAGAAGTTGAATGATGTCAACAATTTGCATTGCAAATGTGATAAGGAGATAAAGTGTTTTTGGGATGATGGAAAACAAAGCCCCAACCCAACTTGCGATTTTTTCGAGAATTGCTGAAAATCCTCCCAATAATTTTGAAAAACCGAGCACCATTCTTTTCTCCTTTTTTTGATTATATCAAATAAATTTTCGTTTGTGAATAGCAAATAGTTAATTTTTTTCTTTTTATCTGATTTTTACTCTCTTTCTGAGTTTGACGAACACAATTGTGAGCGCAATTAGCACTGCCACGCCAACACAAATTAGAACAATTGTCACTGTGTTGAGAGGATCTTTTTTGATGACTCTATATGAGTAAACCAAATTGCCACTCTTTGTGTAGACTTGAATGAAGTAGTCGCCGCGAGATTTTATATCAATCTTCTGAAGTTCATCCATTGTTGCAAGATTTTCACCTTCAACAGCGATTGGATCCATGTTGCCAATCTTGACATAGCAGTCACCAACTTCGTCATATAGGTTATAAACATTGAACTGAACTGTGATTACATCTTTTGTTTCAGTTCCCTGTTCAACTGACACAACAATTGGTGGGTTTGCTTGATGCAACCAGAATTTGAACGTGAAGTCAAGAACTGGAAGATTTGAATCATCGCGAACCGCACGAACGGTCACAGTGTAGCGACCTTCACCAGTTTTTTCATCTCCAAGAGTTGCTGAAAGTGAGCGAATACCTTTTCCGCCAAGGCGTGAAATAATTTCTTCGTCGCCTTTTAGAACACTCGTGATTTCATACTTTTCAACACCCATAAATTCATAGGCAAGTCGAGATTCAGTTGGGTTTATAATGGAGAAATGAACCGACTCAACCAAAATGTATTCGCCAAGCCATTTTGCAAGGAATGACACTTCATAGAATCCAGGCTCAGAAACTGTCCACACCCTGTTTTTGCCTTCAACTTCAATTATTTCACCCGCACGTTTCACAATTATTTGTGGGCTCGAAGAAGCGTCATAGAATTTCAAACTTTCATCTGGGATTGAAATTTTTGTTTCACCATTATAAACCGCATAATCAATTGGATTTTTATCATTTATCTTGAATACAACTGAGCGAATGAAATAGAAATCAAAACTATTTGACTGTTGAATGTTTTGACTGAATATGTTGATATTCCCAGCCATATCTTCAAAAATCAAAGTGTGTTTTCCACTTGATGAGAAAACAATTGAAGAAATTTCTCTTTTCTCAAAAATAAGTTGATCTTCAAATTTATATGTCACCAAAATTTTGTTATTTGGTTCAAGGTGATATGAATCCCAACGCAATGTCACTTGTTCATTTCCGCGAACATTCTCAATTGCACCAGTTCCTTTGTTGACACTTGTCATAATCTCTTTATCAGAAACAAGGTCTTGAATTTTGACATCTGCGCCAGATGAGTTCACTTTGTAGAAATTTGTCAAAATTTTGTTTGTTTGAGGTACAATTGTGATGACAATTTGGTCATTAACATAAATGTTTTGGTTGCCTGCGTGAGTGTTAGAAATCGTGTATAGTCTTGTGACAACACCTTCGCGAGAATAAATTGTTGTGAATGATGACTTGATATCCAAACTTGAATCCGTTTTTATTGCAACATAAGGTTTGTTTGTTATGTAGTAAGGAAGTGTTCTTCCATTAAACTCATAATAATTTTTTGCCGGTTCCAAGAACTCAAAGTTCTCATCCGCCTCGTTATCTTTTGTGATTACAGCATAAACTGAGAGCTCTGTTTGAGTGATTGTGAAATATTTGGTATATGACGCAGTTCTTCCACCAACAAGCGAACAAGTGATTTCATATGTGCCATAGTCACTTGCTTTATATCCGCTTGTGATTTCGTTTTTAACAGCCTCGCCTTTTTTGCAAATTGTCACAATATATTCAATGTCTTCAGCCTCGAACTTCACAATAACATCTTGTCTTGTGATTCCGCCAGAGAACAAAACATTTTGCTCTTCCCCATAGTCATTATACAAGTTTAATTGAGGTAATATATTATTTATATTAACTTTAATTATTCTGTCAGATTCTTGTTCGCTGCCTGCGGAATTAATGAGAGAACGAATTGTGAGAGTGAACGTTCTGTTTTCGCCAACATATTTTCCACCTTTTGAATATGTGAATGGTGCAGCTTTGAGTGTGAGTGTTGTCAAACTTCCGTCAACATTTTCAACATATTCATTAACATATGATTGTGCGCCGAATCCAACAACAACATTATATAGAAGATTGTTGTATGTAAACGAAACATCGTGAGAAGAAACATAATCAAATTCAGCATCGGTCGTAATCAAATCATCACCTGTCACTTCTTCTTCAATTTGTTTTTGTCCATGAATATAGAAGAAATATTGTGTGGTTGAGAAATTTGTTGGAAGAGAGAGTCTCAAAAGTTTTGTTGTGTCATAAGCAACCACAAGTCTTGTGAGATTATCGAGTGTTGTTTGAGTATATTCAATTTGCTCATAAACATAGCCTGCCCCTTGCAACGTTCCAACTTCAACAACAGGACTACCCTTGATTTCAAGAATTTCATCTCTTGTAATGTTAATTTCTGCCCCACCATCTGTTTCAACAAACGAAACATCAAATCTTCTTGACATCGTTGTGATTTTGACAGTGAGTGTTTTGAGTGCGCGTTTTTGACGAGATGTAATGTCAATCTTGTATTTTGAGTTGTTATCAAATTTAATCGCATCACGGAGTGTTGTTTTTTGACTTGATCCACCAATATAAACTTCCCCATCTGCCAAGTTTGGTGTGTGACGGAATACACTTGATGTTGTTTCGCCGTCTTTTTTGACATAAATGTTATACCAATGATCTCCATTTATGTCCAAATCCTTGAGAGTGAATGAGTTAAACACGCCAATTTCCGCATCAACATCTTCAAATGTTTCTGTTTGGTTTTGACTTGTGCCGCTGTCATACGAAACTGTCAGCACTTCTTTTGGATTTGAATAGAGATAAACCGTATAAACTGTATAGTTCCCCGCTGAGTCGATTTCAACAATTTCATAAAGTCCCGTTGCTTTTGGGAATAAATTTGGATTGCGAAGAAGGATAAAATCATTCTCATTAAACATATTTGAACCATTTGCATTTGGGTCAGTTGGAAGATTGATTTCTTTGACTTCTTGCGAATACTTGTTATCAAATCGTCTGTAATAAATGCTTGAAGTCTCGTTGGTGAAGTTTGAAAGTTCAAATCTAAAATCTGAAGTGATTGCATAACTTATGTATGCATTGTCCCCTGTTCTTTGAGTCTTGTTATATTTGTCACCAACATCACGTGTGAGAGCCAAGTCAGACGAGTTTTTGATGAAAACTCCGTCAATCATTTTGTTGAGATTGAGAACTGGTGCGGTGTAGTCAATGGTGATTTTTCTTTCAAAGTAATATGATCCGCTTGGATAATCGGCTGCATTTCCTTCAAAGTGAGACAAAACCACAATTTCATCCCCGTCCGCGAGTTTGGTGGTTTCTCCGCCAACAACTTTTGAACTAATAACAAAGTAATATTTTGAACCTTCACTTTTTATCTCGCTTGGCAAAACCTCATATTTTTTGCCATTGATAGTGTAAGAAATTGCACTTTTTTCTGTGCCCTCAACTGTTTCGCCTTTGTCAATTTTTGCAAGATATTCACTCTGTGGGTCAGACCACTCAACACGAAGTTCGTCTGCGTTTGTGTATTTTGCACCTTCATAAATCGCGGATTTTGTTTGCCCGTCATTTGTTAGCGCAACAAAGTTCATGCTTGGGGCATCATTATCAATCACAAATTTATAAAGCCAAGAGTTTCCCATTCCGTCGTAGATGTCAACAAAATATTCTCCAACAACACTTCCCAGGCTTTCGGTTATATCTGAAATTCCAAGATATCCATTGATTGCATAAATTGAATTGTATTCTGTTGCTCTCAAAGTGTTTCCATTTTTAAATGTGATTTTCACTCTGAGGTTCATGTTTGGATGCAGAACTTGAACAAGTGTGTCTTCTGAATAGGATGTGATTATTTTCGCGTTAATCGAATCGGCTGTGAACACACCGTCAGCATTTTGATAACCATATTTTGCAAATGGAATATAAATTCTTACTGGAAGTTTGTTTGTTTTGAGAATATCAGAAATTGAACTCAAATCGTTTTTGTTTGCAACTTGTGGTTGACGATAGAAGGCATCAAACAAAACTTGATTTTGGTTGCCCGCAAGCACATACATTTTGATGTATTCGCCAACTTCTTTTGCAAGAGTTTCACCAAATGTGCTTGGCCCAGTAAGAACTGGATTTCTATCAACAAAGAACACAAATTCGCGAGTGAGATAATCATATTTCTGGCTGAGTGCACTTGCCCCTGCTGTTTCGTCATAAATTCTTGAAACAACATATTTCCCTGCACGAGTCATTCCATTCTCGCCAATATTGATTGAGCCAATGTAGTAGATTGAACTATCTCCAATTGACGAAAGGTAATTGTTGTATGCAGTCCAAAGTTCAAGGTTGATTTCAACAGGAGTTGAAGTCAAAGAATATTCGTTTGTTTTTCTTTCTGCATTATATGTCAGGGTATAGTAATCGCAAACAACACTTTTAACTTTGATATCTTCGTCAATATCTTTAATGAGTGCGAAATAGATGACATCTTTGTTTGTGAAATAGAAATTTTTTAAATTTTTAAGTTTGAGATAGTCTTCAAGGTTTGCGGGATTAATGTCGACTGGATTATTTAGGTCTGTTGGCATAATAACTGATTGTCCGTATTGCTTGAGTTCTTCCAGTTGAGGTTTTCCGTTTGGATTAAACGTGATTTCATCGGATGTTATCATCATTGATTTTGACATATCAGTTGAAACTTTGATTGTGTGGTGTCCTGAATAAACACTCGTGTCATATTCAGAAAACGTTGCACCAACAGCAATCTTTTGATTAGCCGAATCCACAGAATAAAAATTATAAATCTGTTCATTTGGAAGCCCATTTTTGAGCACCTTAACATCATAGCTTGTGCCAGCAACTTTTTGAGCACCACCAAAATCGGTATACATCAACGCTTCTTGAATTCTATTTTTGAAAATTATTGATGATCCCATATATGAAATGTAATCTGTTCCAAGATATGTTGAGAAAAAGTTTTTAATTCTTCCAATATTACTTGCACTTTCAACATTTGCTGAAGTTATGCCTGAAATTGAAATTGTTTTGTGAGTTCCCCAAATAACAGTTGTATCACTTGCGACATTGTTAAGTGCGGTTGGTTCAAAATATTCACCGCCCTCCTCAGCCGAACGCTTTTGCAAAAATTTCGTTTCAGAATTATCAAGGAAAATATAAAACTCCGCTTCCCAGCCCGCTTCGTCTTTAAGTTTGAAGAGATATAAACCTGCTTCGTTCAAAATTTCAGAACCAGAAACTGAAGTTTTGCCAAAAGTGTTGGCATATGGAACAAGGTTATTTATGTCAGCCATAGTCCATTTGAGGTTTGTGCCGCTTGAAATCCAAATTTGGTCTGCTTCTTCACGGACTGGTTTGATTGCGGTTGCATTAACTTTTTCAAGTGGAACAAGTTGATAATCGCACTTCACCACCGCCCCACTTGCTTTTCTATTCCAAGAAAGAGCAAATTGCATATTTGTGAAAAGTCCGTTAATTGTTTTGTCTTTGACAAAAATGTCCGTGTAATCGGCAATGGCAACCGTTTGAGCCGAGAGCCCAGAAATTGGATCTTTGTCGATTGTGAAGAATGAAACATTTGTTTTTTTGAAATCTTTGCCATATTTGGTCTCGATTTTATATTTTCCACTTTCAACAAGTTTGTAGTCGTTTGATGTTAGTGTCGTTATTTCTCTAAACAATGTGTTGTCCGAAAATTCAGCTTTTGAAACAACAACTCGAACAGAACTATCAAATTCAGTCCCTTTTTTGATGTTGATAACAACATTTTCCTTTGTGAAGGTATCAGAATAAATTGTTTGCTTGCTCTCTTCGGTTTGCATGGAAATGACTGGAGTTGTTGTTGTGAGTTCAAACAAAAATTGTTGAGAAAATTCAATTAAATCTTGAACAATATTATCGCCAGACATAAACTTGTAGCCATCAAAATTATATTTGTATTCAACAAAATAAATTCCAGGGTCAGTAAAAATTATTCTTTCGTCAGTCGCTGCTTTCCATTCCGTTCCATTCCATTTGTAATACTTGGCGCCTGTAGGCAAATTTGCGACAGGACTTGCATTAAACTTGAAGCGAACAGGTGCTTGATTTGTCGAAACAATTTTTAATGTTGAAATGTCAACAGTTTTGTCTGCTGCCGTGGAATATGGATTGATCAGTTTGTTGTCAGAAGTCATTTCATAACATTTGTATGTTATGTCAGCAGCAAAACTCTTGTCTTGTCCTCTGAACTCTGTCAAATCTTTTTGATAATCAGAATAGAATGCTTGATAGCCAAAAATGTTCAAGACATCACCACGAATGACATCTGCCGTTTCAAGTTCAACCTCTTCTTCTCCAGAAGAATATATGTATGTGTATGAAATGTTGTATGTTCCCAAATCTTTAAGCGTGATTTTTGCCATGCCAAGAATCAATGAGTATTCAAGATCGGGTGCGTCTGTTGTTGATTTGCTGCATTCAAGCATTGCTCCGTTTTTTGTAAAAGAATAAGCAAAAATTCTCCCCTCGTATTGACGTGAAATTGAAACTTTGAAATGATTTGCATTGTAACTCAAAGAGGCAAGCCCAAATCCACCGCTGTGAGTGTCGCCATTATATTGATAATTAAAAAATCTCTCATAAGCAACTTTGTTAGTGTTGAGATAAACACTTGAAATTCCGTTTGAGAAAGTTACATTTGGAGTGCCGTTTTCAAGATTATATGTTGAATTTTTGAGAAGATAGACTGAATATGAGATTTGTCTTTGCGTGACAGTGCCCATTCCGTCATCAAAATTGTATCCAATTGAAAAATCATATCTTCCTTCAACAAGTTCTGAACATTTGATTTCTTTGTAATAGTATTCATGTGTGCCACTTTGAATCACATTTGAAAATCCTTCAACGTCTTGCCCGTCTCTTTTTGTGAGCATTGTTGCAAAAGAAACATTTGCTGTTGTGTTCAATTCCTTGTTTCCACTTTTCGCAATTTTCTTGCCCTTGTCATTTTCCACGTCCGCATTTCTTCTTGCAAACGAAAGCACAATTGTCTCATCATCTTTCACAAAACAAGTTTTGCCATTTCCAACAAGTCTTTGCTCAAAAACTTCTTGATCATCATCAATCTTTTTGTTTTTGCCAACTGACACATAAAAGAACACAGATTTGCGTTCAGTTCCAACAACGCCAGTTGATTGATGTTCAACATAGTTTTGTTCTTCAACGGTTTCAACGTCCGCACAAACTTCCGAAATTTTTGGAATAGAAAACAAAAATGCTCCGCCAAGCGAAAGCATGGCGAGAGTAATCATCGCAAATATTATGTAAAAAAATGATTTTCTTTGATGAAAGGCACTATTCATATGACCCCCAAAATCTTGATTGATTAGCAACATTTTAACATAATATTTATTTTTCCGCAATTAAATGACATATATACTTAAAAAAATAATTTAATAATATATATAAATATAATTAGAAAATAAATTTATTTTCCCCAAATAATGGCATAAAAAAACTCGCATTTCTGCGAGTTTTTATTTATGTTTAATTAAAACCATGCATCAACTTGTTCTTGAGTAAATCCTCTGCCTACCAATACAGATTTCAAAATCATTGGCATGAATACCAAGAAGAACAAGATCAACACTGCCAAAACAACAACGGCAACAATAACCGAAATCAAGCGTTTCTTTGCTTCTTCACGTTTTTCACCGCTATCTGCTTTTGCCATTTGAATTGCAATAACAACTGCATAAATTGCTCCTGCTGCTGCAACAACAGACAAAATTGGAACTAGGATTGTTTTGAGTGCACCATTCAATTTCTTAACCCAACCAAAATCTTTATTAAGGTCAAGCACTTCATCTCCTTCTGCACCCAACATCGACTTGTATTGCATAAATTTAATTGCCAACAAATTTAACCACTTCATAAAAACCTCCGACTTTCGTCATTCGAATTTAGTTTCTCAATTTTGCCTTGTTTTATCCGCAAAATTTGATTTTCAAGGAAATAATAACATAATATTTTTGATTAGCAAAACATTTTTCACACATTTTTTAAATTTTTATAAAATAAATTGTTTATTTTTTTATATGCCTTTATTAATTTTACTTTGAAATTATTTTCTTATTTGCTATCATAATAAAAATATGGAGGCGATATGAATAAATTTGTTAAAGCACTGATTTGGGTCGTTGCCATTTTTGCAGTGGCTTTTGTTGGCGGAGCATTTTGGCACGGGCAAGGAGAATTTGTTGTTGACGGCATGTTCGCCGACTTCCAGATTTGGTTGATATTCTTCATGGGACTGGGACTCGTGTCAATTCCAAAACTAAAACATATTTTTGACATTGGACCAAGTGGACGCGACAAAGATGCAGGAATTGGAAAAACAAAAGACGGTGAAAAACTTGCTCAATACTATGACGCGCGATTTATCACAGAAAACGAACTCCGTCACGAACCAAGGTTTCGTTATAACACTTGGAACTCTTTGAAAAACGAAAAGAAAGATGGTGTTGTTGTTCGTTCACTCTTTAATCACGGAACGCTCAACATCAACTTCACAAAAAGCATTCACACAATGATCATCGGAACAACTGGCTCTGGTAAAACAACTCTCTACATTGAGCCAACAATCCGCATTTTTTCTCATATGGGTGCAAAGCCTTGCATGGTCATCACCGACCCAAAAGGAGAGCTCTATAATAACCACTCAATCCAGCTCAAAGAAGAAGGTTATCGAGTTATGGTGCTTGACCTTCGAACACCTTATCAATCAACGCGTTGGAATCCTCTTTCAAACTCATATGACAAGTTTCAAAGAGCTCACCATCTTGAAAAAGAAGTAAAACCACATCGCGGCGTCAACCCAAAAGATCTCAAACTCAAAGTTATTGCAAAAGAATATGAAAACGAATGGTATGAGTTTGAAGGAATTGCATATCCAAATCAACAAGTTCTCAAAGATGAACTTGCAGCAAAAAAACAAATTCTTCTTGCAGAAGCCGAAAACGAACTTCGTGAAATTGTTGCAACAATTGTCACAATTGAGTCAAAAAATGATGCGACTTGGGAAAATGGTGCAAGAGATTTCTTGTTTGGACTCACTCTTGCCATGCTTGAAGACTCATTGGAACCAGAAAAAACAGGCATGACTCGCGACAAATTCAATTTCTATAACCTCACAAAAATGGCACTTTTCAAAGACCCTGACCCAGACAATCCGTTTGGAACACTTCGCGAGTATTGCAATGGTCGTGACAAACTTTCAAAAGTTCAATCGCTTACTGGTGTTGTTGTCAACAATGCTCCAAACACTTCAAAATCATATATGGGTGTTTTGCAACCAAAACTTTCAGTTTTTCAAGATATTGGAATTTGCTATGCGACCGCTGAGAGCGAAATGAGTTTTGACGACTTCACCGACCAACCAACAGTTCTCTTCATCAAAGTTCCTGATGAACAAGAAAGTCGTCATTGCATCGCAACAATGTGCATCTCTCAACTATACAAAAAACTTATTGAAACCGCAGGAAAACGCGAAAATCTTTCGCTCGCCCGCCCCGTTCACTTCCTTCTTGACGAGTTCGCGAACTTGCCAAAGATTGAAAAAATGGACTCACTCATCACGGTTGGACGTTCGCGTCAAATTTACTTCCACTTGGTTGTTCAAAGTTATTCGCAGCTTGACAACAAGTATGGAAAAGAAGCCGCTGACATTATCCGCGGAAACTGCAACATTCAAATCTATATCGGAACAGACGACCAAAAGACAAAAGAAGACTTCTCAAAACTTTGCGGTGATGTGTCACTTCAAATGGAAAACACCTCTTACAACAAAAATGAGAAAAAAGACGATGGCAGTTCAAGAACAACCAGCACTCAAATGGTCACACGTGCTCTGATCATTCCATACGAACTCGGTCAACTTCCAAAAAACACTGTTATTGTCAAAATCTTCCAAGAAAACCCAATCAAAACAATGTTCACACCTTGGTATCAAGTTCCAATCTTTGACAAACGCAAAGCACAAAATCAATATGTTCCTTCAAAACCTCTTGATGAACAAAGAATTTACTTTGACATGAAAGAACGCAACAAAAAAGTAAACAAACGCAACCGTCCATCATTTGATGATTTTGACTTCTAAAACCCAAAAAGGCTTTACAATCCGTAAAGCCTTTTTTATGCCCACCCCCAACAAACTCACCACACAACAATATTGTTTCAATTGTTATTAAATTTAAATTGTTTACACAAACCGCAATTAATTAAAAGTCCAAAAGTTAAGGCATTCTTCACCTTAACTTTTCTTATTAGCCAAACTGCATGAAACAGAAAGGTTTGTCAAGAGTTTGAGTGCAACCGCACTCAAATGCATTTACTCTTGACAAATTTTTCGTTTCATGCAAATAAAAAGGTTTTATGAGTGCAGCGGTTGACGCACTGCACGGTTTTGGATTCTTCGCTACGCCATTGGCTTCCGCTCAGAATGACATAGGGCTAGAAATGGATTCATGACTATATGATGGGTTTAAAAAACACGAACAAGGTCATAAAAAGAAAAAGGATTTGTCCCCAAATTTGACACATCCTCTTTTTATGACCGCAGTGAGTTGACCTCTTGCCCCACTCCGCCAAGGGCGCACCGGGGTTTGGGGCTTGCGTCGCCCCAAAGGTTTTTTCGTTCTTTTTTGACTCCAAAAAAGAACACCATATTACACGATTTCGACTTCGACATTTTCTCCTGTTTTTGCATCTTGATAGGTTATCCAATAACCAAATTCAAACGGCTTTGACGAATCAACTGGCACCCATTTGCAAAGGCCTTCAAGTTCTTTTGGACTTTCACTTGCATAATAGCCAGGGACACCAAAGCAAACAAATTTCAATGTTTCGTCTTCATAAATTAAGCCAACAACATAATAGTTTCCGTCACTGGAATAATCAACTTTAACCCATTTTGAATTTGGGATGATTTCTTCAAGCGCACTTTCTTTTTCGCAAGTGTCAAAAAGATGTTTGAGTTGGTCACTAACCTCACTATAATAGGTTGATTTGACTTCAATTGGCTCTTCCTCTTGTTTTTCATCCGCATAAAATGCTTCGCGGTATCGACAGCCTGCACAATTTTTTTGCTCGCAATCACAATTGTCCATTTCCTCGTCAATCGCCCGTTCAATCTCTCGCTTTTCTGATTCGTCAAAATCAATTTCATTTTCGTCAAGAATTTCTTGAACATCTTTTGACGAAAGATTTTTCTTTTCATTCATTTGCCTAATGCTTTTGGCAAAAGCGAGTTCGCGTGCATTTGGCGCTTCATTTTTGCAACTTCCAACAACAAGTGGTGTTGGTTTTGCGTCTTTGATATTAACCACCGCGCAAACTGAATTGGTTAAATCAATGTCTTGTTCGGTTGAAAATTCAAACTCACCCTCTCCGCAACCTGTCAGTCCGCACTTGGCCACTTTGCCGTCATTCACGAAAGACAAAACATAAATCCCGTCATTTTGCTTGATGTTATATAGTTTCACTTTTCCGCAAGTTTCGCCGTTTTTATAGTTTGCTGAAAGCACTGCTTTTTCTGAGCCACCGTTTGCCGAAACCATGACAACTGTCTTTTTTAAAAACATATTTTTGCTCCTTTTTCTTTTGTATTTATATTATAGAATTCTCACGTTTATTCGCCATAAAGAAAAAACGACAAAAACCGCAATTTTTGTCGTAAAATAGTCTAATATTCAAAATGCGTCAACAAGACGAACAAAGTCCTCAACATCAAGCGTTTCTGCCCGAGCGGAGGGATTTATGCCCAGTGACAAAAGTTTTTGTGTCACCTCTTCTTTTGAAATGTGGAGCGAGGTTGACAAATTGTTCAAAAGCGTTTTTCTTCGCATTGAGAAACTTGCAAAAACAATCTGTTTAAACTTTGCAGCAAATTCTTTTGAATGCTCATTTTGTTTTATATCAAGGCGAACAATGGCAGAGTCAACTTTTGGAGCAGGAAAAAACATTTTTCGTCCCACAATGCGACATATCTTTGTGTTGGCGTAAAAATTTGTCATAACCGAAAGTACACCATAGCCCTCGTCTTTTGGAGTTGCAACAATCTTTTGTGCAACTTCTTTTTGAACCATTATGGCAAGCGTTTTGATTTTGTCACTCTCTTCCAAAAACTTAAATATGATTGGCGTTGTGATGTAGTATGGCAAGTTTGCAACGAGTTTAAACTGCCCACCAGCAAGTGTTTCAATTTCACTCATGTCAACTTTCATAACATCTTTGAAAATGACTTGAACATTGTCATAATCTTTCAGATTTTCCGCAAGAACACTTTCAAGTTCTTTGTCGATTTCAAAACAAATAACGCGCTTTGCCTTCTGACATAGCGCCGCCGTCAACGCACCCGCTCCTGGCCCAATTTCAATCACGGTGTCGTCTTTTGTTATTCCCGCATCACAAACGATTGCCGCAAGCAAATTCTTATCTCTCAAAAAGTTTTGTCCAAACTTTTTCTTCATTTCAAATTCCATAATTTCTCCAAAAAAATCTCTTTGCATTTTCTGTTGTGATTTTTGCAACTTCATCTTCGCTCATTCCCCAAATCTCGGCGAGTTTTTGAGCGACAAATCTCACGTTTTGAGGCTCGTTTCGCTCTCCGCGTTTTGGCACTGGCGCAAGGTATGGACAGTCGGTTTCGAGCACAATTTTTGTTTTGTCACAAATGCTTGCAACCTCAATAATCTTTTTTGCGTTCTTGAATGTCAGCACTCCGCCAACACTGATATAGAGCCCCATTTTTTGTATATCTTGATAAGTCTCAACGCTTTCTGAAAAACAGTGCATGAGTGCACCAAACGAAAGCAAGTTTTTGTTTCTTTTTAAAATTTCGAGCATATCACCCACTGCATCGCGACAATGAATAACCACGGGAAGAGCTAGTTTGTGCGCGAGTTTCAACTGTTCTTCAAACACTTTAATTTGTTCAAGTTTGTTGTCTGAACGGAAATGATAGTCAAGTCCAATTTCGCCAATCGCAACCACTTTGTCGCATTTGCAAAGTCTCTCGATTTCTTTCAAATCGTCCATACAAAATCCGTCAATGTCCTCTGGATGAATTCCAACCGCACAAAAAACCTCATCAAAACGTTCAGCAATTTCAACCGCCCGTTTTGACGAAGACACGTTTGTTCCATTCGTTATTATTTTTTCAACGCCATTCGCCTTTGCTCGGCTCACAATCTCGGCGACCTCGCCTTCAAACTGCTCATCATCAAGGTGTGCGTGAACATCAACAAGTTTTTCCATGAGAGCATTGTAGCACAAAAAACCTTGTTTTCAAACAAATTCAAAATATATTCTTAAACGCTTCACCTTCACATATAATACGGCGAGGTGATTATGAAAAATCTTAAAAAACTTTTTATTGCTTTTTTTATTGTTTTTGCGGCGATTTCACTTGTTGGCTGTGGAAAAAGCGAGATTGACAACGTCGCAAAAAATGTAAGTTCCTATTCTCTTGATGTCACGCTCAATAACGACATGACAATGACTTGCCATGAAACTCTAAACTACAAAAACAACACCGAATCGGTTCTTGACAAACTCAATATGCATCTTTATCCAAACGCTTTTCGAGAAGGGTCAAAACATCCGCCAGTGAGCCTTGCAAGTTCATCGCGAGCCTATCCAAATGGCAAAAGTTATGGCAAAATTGACATCTCAAAAGTCCTTGTCAAAAACGCTAAAAAACAGTTTTCAATTTGTGGCGTTGACGAGAATATTTTGGAGTTTGAGTTTGGTGAAGAACTTTACCCTGATGACAATATTGAAATAAAAATTGATTTTTCTGTCACACTTCCAAACATCAATCACCGCTTTGGATATGGCAACAACACAATTAATATCGCCAACTTCTATCCTGTTGCTTGCGTATATGAAAATGGCGCTTTCAAGCAAGATGTATACTCATCAAACGGCGACCCTTTCTATTCGGAAACATCAAACTACAAACTAAATTTTTCATGTCCAAAAAAATATGTTGTTGCATCAAGCGGCAATCAACAAAAAGCACGTGAAGATGGCGAAAACAAAACAATTGAGATTGAAGCAAAAGCAGTGAGAGATTTCGCCATTGTTTGCTCGGAAAAGTTTTTGACAAAAACTGGCGAAGTTGACGGAGTGAAAGTAAATTATTTCTACTACGGCGACCAAAACCCCGACCAATCTTTGGAAACAGCAAAAAAGTCGATTAAAACTTTTAATGAACTGTTTGGCAAATACCCATATTCTCAACTTTCGGTTGTCGAAGCAAACTTTGTTCATGGTGGAATGGAATATCCAAACTTAATCTATATTTCAGACGCTTGTTCCTCATATGAAGAATACACAAATGTCATTGTTCATGAAACCGCACATCAATGGTGGTATTCGCTTGTTGGAAACAATGAATATTCGTCCTCTTGGCTCGACGAAGGGCTAACCGAATATTCAACTGCTTTGTTCTATGAAAAGAATCCCGACTACAACATCAAGATGGAAGACCTTGTCAAAAACAATTGGAAAAACTACTCTCTTTTTGTGTCAATCTATCAAAACGTTTTGGGCAAAGTTGACACAAGCATGGATAGAGAACTTAACGAATATCCAACCGAAACAGAATACACCTATATCGCCTATGTCAAAGGAATGTTGATTTTTGATTCAGTGCGTCAAATCATTGGCGACAAAGCGTTCTTTGAAGGACTCAAAACCTATTTTGAAGAAAACAAATTTTCTATCGCACGTCCAGAGAATTTAATATCCGCATTTGAGCGTGCAAGCAAGTGCGATTTGGATAGTTTGTTTGACGCATGGATTCAAGGAAAAATCATAATAATAAATCAGATTTAATAATAATTAAAAAAATTAAAGAATTAAATATTTTATTTAATTCTTTTTTTTATTTTTTGAATTAATTAATAATTATTTTCAATTATTTTTAATTTATTTTATGTTTAATCAACATTATTCGCACCAACGGCAAACAAAAAAAGTTTCACGTTTGCGATTTTCTTTGAGGCAAGACAAAAGACTGGCAAAAGTTGGCAACAAAGCGGACAAGCATTCATACAATACTTCATGAATGCAATATGGATAACCCTCATGATAATCAGCTTTGTGTGTCTATTGTTAACGCGTCCCGACACCATTCTTTCAACCATGCTTTCTTCCTCCTCTTCCGCGCTCACGCTTTGCCTTAATCTTTGTTCAATGTATGCTGTGTGGCTTGGAATGTTCGAGATTTTGGACGAGTCGGGAGCAACCGAAAAACTTGCAAAACTTTTTCGCCCCATAACCAAAAAACTTTTTAGAACGGACAACCCATATGCCCAGCAGCAACTTTCACTCAATATTGCTGCGAATGTTTTGGGGTTGGGTTCTGCCGCAACGCCCGCCGGAATTGAGGCGATGAAAGAAATGGATGACGGGAGCGGAAAAGCGACATTTGGCATGATTATGCTTTTTATCATAAACGCAACGTCAATTCAACTCCTCCCAACAACCGCCATAAGCCTAAGACTCGCGGCGGGAAGTCAAAATGCAGCAGACATCATTTTTCCGACCATACTTTCCACCATTCTCACAACCGGGCTTGGAATTGTGTTTGTTTTTTTGATTGAAAAACTCAAACGACAAAGGAGGAAAAAATGACGCCTTATATCATGCCCGCGCTTTTCCTTTTTGTTCTCATATATGGCAAAATTAAAAAAGTTAATTGTTATGACAGTTTCACAGTCGGTGCAAAAAAAGGATTAATGCTCGGAATTGACATCTTTTGCTATGTTGCGGCAATTCTTGTTTGCGTTGGACTTTTGCGAGCAAGTGGAATAACATCATTTCTCGTCCATCTGCTTTCGCCAGTATTTGGCGCAATCGGAATGCCTGCAGAAATCATTGAACTCGTTCTTCTCAAACCTTTCACTGGCAGTGGCTCAATCGCAATTCTCGAAAGCATAATCAGTCAGTATGGAGCAGACTCATTCATATCTCGATGTGCCTGTGTGATTGCTGGAAGCAGTGAAACAACATTCTATATTGCTTCAATCTACTTTTCAAAAACCTCAGTCAAAAGGCTTGGTTATGCAATCCCTCTCGCTCTTGCTTGCACGATTGTTGGCGCGATATTTTCTTGCCTTGTCTGCAGGGTTTTGTGAAAGACGCTCAAATTTTGCCAAATTCAATTTTTTGATTGTATTAAAATATTTTATATGTTAAAATATTTGCACAACATGAATATCAAAATGTCATTCTGAGATGGACCTGAAAAGACGGGCAATCAAAGAATCTCAATAAACAAACAACATCAACAACAAAAGAGGTTAATATGGGGCTTTGCAGTTTTTCTTCAGAACTAATCATCAACAACAAACTTGAACTCGATAACATTTTTGTTAACGAGTTTTTGCCTTATGCTCCAGAAGGGACTGTCAAAGTGTATATTTATGGACTTTATATGTGCTCTCACTCAAACGCACACGACAACACTCTCGAAAGTTTTGCAAAAGTGCTTTCAATGAGTGAGCAAGATATTTTGGACTCATTTCTATATTGGCAAGAACAAGGACTTGTGCAAGTTCTTTCGACCTACCCTGTTTCAGTAAAATATATGCCACTCAAAAACTTTATCAACAATTCAAAAAAGTTTAATAAAGACAAATACAGCACTTTTAATGCCCAAGCACAAGAAATCATAACTGGCAGAATGATAACTCCAAACGAATACACGGAGTATTATACTGTGATTGAAAGTTTTCACATTGAGCCAGAAGCCCTGCTCATGATTATGAGTTATTGTGTGGGACTCAAAGGCACGAATGTTGGACACGCATACATAACAACTGTTGCAAAAAACTGGGCACAAGAAAACATCACAACAACCGACAAGGTTGAAGAAAGACTAAAAGAGTTTGAACTTATTGGCTCTGATGTTGCCGACATCTTCAAGGCTCTTGGCTCAAAAAGAAAACCAACCCACGAAGATAATGAACTTTTCACAAAATGGACAAAAAACCTTGGATTTGACAAGGGTGCAATCATTTATGTTGCAAAAGCAAGCAGAAAGAAAAACCCTCGTTTTTCATTTGAGATGCTTGACGGCAAATTAATCAAATATTACGAAATGAAGCTATTTACAATTCAAGAAATTGAAGATTTTGAAAACAACAGAGAAAGTCTCATCTCTCTTGCAAAAGAAATCAATCGAGAACTTGGTTTGTATTACGAAAACCTTGATATTGTTGTCGAAAACTATATCTGCAAGTGGAAAAACTTGGGATTTGACAATGACGCATTAAAAATGCTCGCAAAATATTGTTTCTCTCATTCAATCAGAACACTTTCTGGAATGGACGATTTGGTTGCAAAAATGTTCAAACTCGGACTTGTTTCTCTTGACGCACTCACCCAATATATTTCTTCTCTTCGCGACATTGACGAAAAAATCAAAGACATTCTCCGAAAGTTGGGACTCAGCCGTCTTGTGAACACATACGACCGCGATTTTTATGCCACTTGGACAAACTCATGGAATATGAGCGAAGAGTTGATTGATTATGCTGCAATGATTTCTGCCGGAAAAGGTCAGCCAATGCAATATATGAACAAAATTTTGTCAACTTGGTCCAACAATAATGTCAAAACCTTGGAACAAGCAAAATCTCAAACACCGCCAGCGGACACCACCACAAAAACAAACCCTGCCGCAATCAAAGGACACAACTACTCAAAAGAACAACTTGATTCTCTCTATGATTCTTTGGAGGAAATTGAAATATAGTTATGAACAGAACAATTTTAAACAAAGCCCTAAAAACACTAAAAGACAGAAAGACATCTGCTGAAAGAATTGCAGATGCCAACTATAAAGTTGCGCTTGAGAACAAGGATTTTGAAAATATTGACAAACTTATGCGCTCGCTCACAATTGAAATTTCAAAAAAAGAGTTTTGGGGAAAAGATTCAAAAGATGAAACTCAACAACTCAAAGAACTCGAAAAACAAAGACAAGAGATTCTTGAAAAAAATTTTGGAAAAGACTTTTCAATCACCCCACACTACGCATGCTCAAAATGCCACGACACAGGTTTTGACGGAAATGAACCTTGCTCGTGCCTCAAAGAAATAATCACATCAATTCTTTTGAACCTTTCGGGAACTGCAAGAAACCTCGCAACATTTGACAACGCAAACTTTGATTTGTTTGAAGAAGGCTACCGCGAAAAAATCAAACTTGCTTATCAAAAAATGGAAGAATGGTGCGAAAAATTCAAAACAACAAAATATAAAAACATTGGACTTTTCGGAAACACGGGCGTTGGAAAAACTTTTCTGACCGAAGCCATGGCAAACAAACTTATGAGTCTTGGAAATGTCATCATGTTCACATCGTCTTTCAATCTTGGCAACACACTCATGAACTATCACAAAGCAATTGACGAAGCAAAACAAAGCATCATTGCCCCATATCTTGATTGCGATGTCTTGATTATTGACGACCTTGGGACAGAGCCAATTTACAAAAATGTCACGCTTGAATACTTATATCTCATTGTGAACGAAAGATTCAATAGTGGCAAAAGCACAGTTTTTTCAACCAATCTCACAACATCTGAATTTCGTGATAGATATGGCGAAAGAATTCTCTCCCGCCTTCTCAACAAAACCAATTCGCTTGCAATTCATCTCGTCGCAGATGACGCAAGACTCAAAAAACAAACAAAAAAAGATTAAAAAACGTATAGGCAAATTGCCTATACGTTTTTTTGCGGAACGTTTTGATGTGGTTTATTTTGTTGAAATTGAAATATTTATTGAATACGCAACATTTTCAAGAATGTTTGGACTTTCTCCAAGACTTTCAACAAACTCCCGATATTTTTTTGCTCCACACTGTCTCAAGCTTTCTCCCACGCCAATACAATCAAGGTCATCAGGCTTCAAGAGGTCAAGCACTTCAAAAAACTCAATCTTGAATTTGTCGGAAATTTTTTGCTGCATTTGCTCATCTTCAAAATTTTTTTTTGGAACTTTGTCCACTCTGTCGCTTGTTTCATTTTCAATTCCCAAGACATCAAGCACGAAATGAATATCCCAATCGATTTTCGCTTTTCCGTTTTCGATTTTTGCATTGGTTTTGACATTTTTTTCCAAAATCTCAAAAGACACATCAATTGGATTGTTTTCTTCAGTAATGTAGTTATTAACAACAAACCTTGCCTCATATGAATCGGGATTCACAAGATTAAGCGCCTGTGTTTGTTTCATTTCCAAATCCAAAACTTTTTTTGCATTTTTAAAAATTGAGCAAGCACCATCATTTGATACTTTTTTTGGTTTTGATGAACTTTTTCCACCACCTGTTCCACTTTCGCCCTCTCCGCCACCAGTCGCTCCACTTTGCCCGGTTGCTTCAACTCCTTCTCCATTTTCATCAACAAGTTTTATCATGTTTGCGATTGAACATGAAGAAGTTGATAAATATGCATTATAAAATCTATCAATGTTCGTGTTTGCGTCCATAAGACTACGCTTGTTGTTATAAAGAATGTCCTTCACTTTTTCCCCAGAATTCGTGTCAAATTCTTTTGTTGTTTCAAACATTTCTTTTGCCGATGTATTTGTTGTCATAACAACAGCATTTGTTCCAATATCATTTGAACGCACAAGATCTTCAATGATTGTCTTGATTCCATTCTCACAAATTTCATTTCCAAAAACAACATATGACGCGTGTGCAAGGTCAACTCTTTTGCCAAGATAGTTAACCAGTTGGTTTGTCGCAAGAGCAATATTTTGTGCCTTGGCGGAAACAAGTCTATAACTATCTGCAAAAGTCAAAGAATTTTGGGGAATTAGTGTCAAAATTGAGAGTTCAATCCCCTCATCAGCTTTATCAATCCCAACGCCTGTGCACACGATAACAACATCGTTTTCTGCTGGCATAAGAATTGCTTTGGGCATATACATCGCCATAAGAAGAACAAACACCCAAAACATTGGCATTCGAACAATGGTTTTCCAAACCTTCAAGAACCTATTTTTCATTTTTCCTCCTTCGCCTCTTCAAAAGGTCAAAAAGAAGCAAAATCGGCAAAACAAAAGCGACTCCCAACGAAAACCATTTGAACCAACCTTGAAAGAATGAGAAAGTTTTGTCATCGTTTGCAAAAAGAAAATAAATTAGGGCGAGACTCGCAAGCACACATATGACGATGCTTCCAACATTTTTGTCGTGGCTTGCCTCACAAAAATCTTCAAGGCTGATAAGAACTGCACGAAACATAATTGAACTTTGCAAAATTATAAAAAACATCATCGTGAGAACTGGAATGAGATCAAGCCTTCCAACATCAAGCGCTTCTGGTCCAAAAACTGCAACATCATAAATTGTGTAGTGATGAATGAACGACGTTCTTCCAAACACGCCATAAAAACAAAAGACAAACAACATCACACAAACAAAAGACAACCCCAAAAAGAATAGTGAACGGCCCATAAAGTTTTTTTCAACCCTAATTTTGTCCATAAACAACAGCAAAAATAGTCCGTCGCCAAACCAATAATTGAATTCAAGTGCAGTTGAAAAAAAATTACTTCCAGTTGTGTCAAGGCTGAGGAATGGCAAGGAAAATGAACCCGAAAAATAACCGAGTGCAATGCAAATCAAAAAGCCCGAAATTGCAATCGCAAAAAAGAATTCACACGTTCTTGAAAATGCTTTCATCGTCGAATATCCAAGGGCAACAACAATTGGAATTATGATTGAAAGATAAAAATATTTGCCCGCGGTTGAAAAAATTGCATCTCGCAAAAATGAATAATTTCCAGCAATAAATGATGAAAAACGTATCAAATAATAGAAAAAAATTAAAAAATAAACGATTTTTGCACAAATTACGCCAACTTTGCTAGAAAGATAGTCATAGAACGACACGCCGGGATGACGCTTGATAAACGTCAAAATGCATACAAAAATCAACACATCAGCAAGCGCCAAAAACAAAGCGACGACAAATGCCGTGTCCTCAATTTTTTGATAGAGCAAAGATGCCAGGTTAATAAATTTCAACCCGCAGAAAGCATAAAAAATCATGATACCAAGTTGTCTTGTGCTAATCTCACTCTTTGTCGTCATCTTTCAACCTCACAGAATTGGAATTTTTGAACGCTTTTGGTCTTGTGGTCATTTCACGAAGAGGAGCTTTCATCATTGCATCTTTTCGATCATTTTTGATATGTGGAGAAATTGGTGCGAGATATGGTGCTGAGTATTCATTGAGTTCATTCATATAGTTGCAAAAGTAAATTATTCCCGCAACCATACCCAAAAAACCAAGCGTGCCACCAAGTAACAAAAAAACAAAACGAATCAAACATAACTGCATATTTTGATCAGGAATCGTATAAACCGCAATAATGCTCATCGCGATAATCATGACCCCGGGCGGAGAAATAAGTCCTGCCTTAACGCCTGTATCTCCCAAAATCAATGCTCCAACAATGCTTGTTGCAAGCCCCAAAAATTTTGGCAATCTCAAACTCACTTCATACAATATTTCAAATAAAATCAAAATAAACAACAGTTCAATGAATGGTGTGAAAGGCAAACCTTGATTTGAGTTGCTGATTGTTATAAGAAATTTCAAAGGGATAATTTTGTAGTGATAGAGTCGCATCGCAAGATACGCTCCAGGAACAATAACCGCCATAAACAGCCCCAAAATTCTCACCCAACGCATATATGTTGCATAATAGAATCGCCCATAGTAGTCGTTTACATCTTGAACTTCTTCGGCATAGATGAAAGGAAGAGTCAAAACAATCGGACTGTTGTCAACCAAAATCGCAACCCGACCTTCCAAAATTTTTGCCGAGATAATGTCTGGTTTTTCACTTGAACCAACTTGCTTAAACAGAGAATATGGTCGCTGTTCCAAAAAACATTCAACATAGTATGATGAAACAATCCCGTCAATATTGATTTTCTTGATTTGACTTTCAATCTGTTTCAAAATTTTTTTGTCCGCCACACCTTTGAGATAGATGAGACTGACTTGAGTGTTTGAATATTTCCCAACAAACAAATTTTTTAGAACCAACTTGTCACTTTTGATTCTTCTTCTAATCATTGAAATGTTTGTTTTTATGTTTTCAGTAAATCCTTCACGCGGACCTCGAAGAACAGACGATGTTGGAGGTTCCGATGGCTGGCGTGTTGTGAAATCTTCGGCATCAATTTTGAGATATTTTTCTTCTCCTTCAACAAATATAACAACATTATCTTCAACAACCGCTCTGAGCGCATCAGAAAAATTTTCAATGTCTTTGCACGCCAAATTTTGCAAAACGGACTCTTTTATGTTTTGAATTGAAAGGTCTTCCTTTTTTTCAACTTCCAAAATCGGAGCAATAATGCTCTCAGAAATCAGCTTTTTGTCGGTCATGCTTTGAAGATATATCACGCCAACTTTTTTTTCACAAACAGAGATATCCCGAGCAACAACATCGGGATTATTTTGTAATTTTTCCTTAAAATTGTTTAATTTTTCATCAAATTTTGAAAAATATTGCTTTTCCAACAAAAAAACATACTCCTTTGTGTTAGTATGTTTTTTATAAATCTATTTATGCAAGACTCACCGTTGGATCAAGTTCGGCACTGTTTGAAATAAAATAATTTTCGCCAACCGCCTCAATTTTGAAATAGGATATTGTTGTATTCGGTGCAATTCCTGCAACACTCAATTCAACGATATATTTGTCTTCATCAAACTTTGCAACGCCAAATGTTTTTTCATTGATTGTCACAACATAACTTGATGCGTTTTCGACTCTTGTTATTTCAATCTTGCCGTTTGGCAAAACCCTGCCTGCAATCCCCTGCAATTTTTCATAAACCGCATATCTCAAAGTGTTCGAAAAATCACTCTCAACATATCCGGTTTTTGTTGTTTTTGCTCGGACTTGCACCAAATATTCGCCACCACCTAAAACGCTCAGGTCAAAACTCAACTCACTCCCCAAATCTTTGGTTTGGTTGTTATAAAAGAGTTCATAACTTGTTGCGCCCTCAATTTCCGACCAACACAAAACGCTTGAACCGCTTTCGAAAAAATGAATGATTGGTGCTTGAATTTTTTTACGCAAATCGTATGTTATTGTTTTTGACGCTTTGCTCAAACTGCCATTTTTGTCGCCAGTTGCATATACCTTGATTGAATACTCTTTTGGTTCAACAAGTTTTGACAAGTCAAGTGATGGGGTTTTACTGTCGTATTTTTTCCCGTCAATTTCAAAAATATATTTTGTTGCACCCGCAACACCATCGCATGTCACATACACAGTTTCATTATTGCTGGAAATCATAAGATTTTGTGGAGTTGCAAGTGGTTTTGCTGGAAGGTTTGAAATAATCAGAAACACGAGCCCAACCACAAGTCCAATGCCAACAAAAATCCCACTTGTTATCAACCAAAATTTCTTTTTATTAAATTTGCTTGATGCTCTCTCATGCGTTCTCTTTTCTGCCTTGTCCTTGTCTTTCTCAATTCGAACTTGTGGTTTTTGTTCACGAACAAGCTGTGGCTCTTGGCTCTTTTTTTCTTTGCGACTTGGCATATCATAATTTTGTTTTGGGTCGACTTTTGGCTCATCATGCTTGCTGGTTTCAACTTTATTTTTTGTTTGTTCTGCTTGCAAATTTTCAACAACTGCTTGCTCTTTCTCACCCTCAATCACAATTTGCTTTTTCATCAAAGGCGGACGTGGTGGCATGGGACGCGGAGGCAAACGTCTTTGCCCCTCAATATTTTCCAAACCCTCTTTCTTTTCTTCTTCCACACTCGCCTCTCAAATAGTTTGTACTTTATTATTTTTAATATAGTGAAATATGCAACTTTTGTCAAACAACTAAAATGATTAAATACACTTCTTTCAAAAATCTGCTGAAATTGCATAAGTCCATCAAAATTTAACCGCAAAAACATCAAAAAAGTATAAAATTCTATTGACAACAGATTTGTAATTTGCTAACATAAGTAAGTCTTCAAAAGATGATCCTCAGTAGCTCAGCGGTGGAGCAACCGGCTGTTAACCGGTAGGTCGTCCGTTCGAACCGGACCTGGGGAGCCAAACAAACCGAGATTGATTCATTCATCTCGGTTTTTTGTTTGAAAGTATCACACTTCAATAAACATAAAGATTGTGGGCGATATAAACACTTTTAATACTCGAGTATTTAGTCAATCCAAAAGCGGAGAGGGGCGGATTTGTCGGGCTCACGGGCGTAATCAATTCCAATGCGAGGTCCAGTGTGAAGTTGGGTTTTGTTTGGTGCGTCTTCAAGCCAAAGCGTGGTTGAAGTTTTGAGATCCACACCATTTTGCTCTTTGGTGATTCCAAAATATTTTGTGACACGTCCAGGGCCTTTTGCGTCTTCCACTCCCCGAATCAAAACCGCCTCGGGTCTTTGTCCTGCGCAAACAATGTTGAGCATATTGTGCATTCCATAGCAAAGATAAACATAGACCGTTCCGCCATCACACCACATGGTTTTTGTTCGTTCGGTTTTTCCATGAGCAGAATGACAAGCCGAATCTTCTTCTCCGCAATATGCTTCAACTTCTGTGATTTTTGAACGCAAAACTTGTCCGTCTTTTTCGCAACATAAAATCTTGCCCAAAAGAAGTGGAGCAAGATTGCGAGCAGATTGATTGAAAAATTTTAAGTCATCAAGTCTCATATTTTTAGTATAATCAAAACTTGCATTTTGACAAAAAGTTTTGAAAGTTTTTATAAAATATTTTATCCATCTCTTCCCCACTCATTCCGAGGTTTTCTAGTCCAAATATCAGGTTTTGAAATTGAGAATAATTTTCAAGATTTTTTGGTGGATTTTCGATACCGTAAAAATCACTGCCAAACCCGATATTTTCGCCCCCAAACGAGTCGACAAAACGTGCATAATTTTCGGCAATATTTTTAACTGAAAAGCAGGCTTTATCCGCGTCTTTTGCCATGCTTAATTTATCATAAAAAAACATTCCAATAAATCCATTATTTTTCACAATAAATTTGATTTGTTCTTCGTCCAAATTCCTTTTGTCATCTCGAATAAAGCAAAAACCAGTGTGCGAAATATATGGTGGATTTTTTGATATATTTTGTGCGTCAAAAAACGATTTTTTGTTGAGGTGTGCCGAGTCAAATAAAATGTGATTATTTTCGAGTTTTTTTATCACATTTTCACCAAGTTTTGTCAGTCCCTTTTCCCCATGGCTTCCACCAGCAAATTTGTTGTCAAAATTCCATGTCAAAGAGCATGAAAATGGATTTGTTTTAATCAGTTTTTCAAGTTCAATTTCGTCACGAATAAAACCCATGTCTTCAATGTGCAAAGCAAAGCATTTTCCATGCTTAATTGCATCTTTTCTTGATGCAATTTCATGCAAAATGTCGCCTTGTTTTTTTGTTGTCCAAAACGAGCCGCTCAAAAACCGAACGCCTGCTTTTTGACAAGCAATGATATAATCTTGAAGTTCTTCTTTTTTGAGTTCACCAAAAAAATCATTATGACAATCACATATTCTCATGATGATTTTTATGTTTTTTTTGAATTTGTTGTGAAGTTCCAATAGATAATAAAAGTGAATAAATATATTAAATTTGTTTGTACAAAGCGCGCGCGATGGTATAAATTATTATATATATAATTAAACTACTGATAAGAATTTTTTGCTTGGGGACAAAAAATGAAGAAAAAAGGTTTTAACATTGTATTTGCTTTCATATTTTTCTTCTCACTCGCAATTTGTGGGTGTTCCTTTCTATTTTCATCAAACACAATCTCAAAAGTTGAAGCAGCGAGCGGGAATTGGTCGGACAACTGCTCTTCCGCGGTCATTACTGGTGGCGGCACACAGAATAATCCATATGTCATTGACACCGCTGTGAAATTTGCTTACATTGCTTGGGGCATAAACAATGGCTATTCGCAATGGAACACCGCGTTCTATAAGCAAACAGCAAACATTGATTTGTCCGCACACTATTGGAATATGATGAACTCTTTTGCTGGAACATATGATGGACAAGGCTACACTTTGAGCGGAATCACAAATGTTGACAAAACAAAAACTTTTGCTTTGATTGAAACATTGTCTGGAACATGGATAAACTCTGGGTTTGTCAATGTTTCAATCAGTTCAACAGCGTCTGGGACTTCCACAGATGTTTATAACATTGCAACGCTTGCAATCAATGCAACAGAATCATCAACAATAAGCGGCTGCTTTGTTTCGGGGTCCATATATGGAAAGGTTGGAGGCCCAATACGTGATTGCTTTGTGGGCGGACTTGTTGTCAATTCAAGCGGGATAATAAAGAATTGTTATTCTTCTGCGAATGTAACTTCGGAAGGAAGCAGTGGATTGAGCTCAGCCTCAATTCGTGCGGCAGGAATTGCAACAAATATATTGGCTGGCACAATTGAGTCGTGTTATTCTGTTGGGACAATAAGATCAATTGAAGGATATTACAAAACTGGGGGTATTGTTGCTTATCCATACAGAGGGTCAGTGAACAATTGCGCAGTCCTGTCAAAAACATGTTGGAGTAGCGCTGGGGGCAACACGAGTCGAAATAGTTTTTTCAACTATCAAAACAAAAACGATGCACAAGCCACAGCAACCAACTGTCATGTTGTGAGTGCTGACACCCTCAAATCAAACACAAACTCGCCACTTGACACATGGAACTTTTCTGACAACACAACAAATCGAATTTGGGGCTATCCTGCTGCAAATAATGAATTCTATAATCAAGGCTACCCTGCACTCCGCGTTTTTTACGAAAGTTTTACGGTTGTCTTTTTCAACGACACCAACACCGCAGTTGTCGCATCGCAAACAACTCGCTATCCTGAATACGCCGTCCAATTCCCCGCTGAACAAACCAGGCGCGGTTGGACATTTGACGGTTGGAGCACAGAAGCACAAAACGGTGGCACAATTGTTGGTGTTGCGGGGACTTTGTCGAATGTGATTGCTGACGCAAACTACTACGCACATTTCACAATCAATCAATACACTCTCAAAGTCACAAAAAGTCATGATGAAGCGGGAACTCTTTCGGTTGACGGCAACATCTCAAACGCTTTTGAGCAACCTTTGGATTATGACTCATCTCACACTCTCTCAATCTCAAACATAAATCAAGAATTTGGATATGTTTTTGAAAGCTGGATAAATGCTGACACAAACGAAGTTCTTTCCACAGAAATTACTTTCAACTACACAATCACAGACTCAGACATTCACATTATTGCAAAGTTTATTCCAGAAAAATATCTGCTTCGTGTGTATGTTAATGACACAACAATGGGAAGTTGTTCGCAAGCAACCGACTATCTTGAATACAAACAAAATGTCACACTCACCGCCTCTTCCAATGCCGGATACAAAATAAACGGATTTTATGGAACAAGAACAAGAAAAAGTGACGGAACCTATGAATATTCTGATTTGCTCTCATCGTCAAGCACATATGTTGTCACAATGCCAAGACATGAACTCAGCATTTATGTTGTTTTCGAAAAAGCGCCACTCACTCTCACAGTTCTCACATATGACGGAAATGTTTCTTCGTCTGGTGTTCCAACAAATCCAAATATGACCGAAATTTCAATTTTGCCAAATCAACAAAATTATTTTGTTGGCGACAAAATCACACTTTCTGCAACAGTCAATGAAAACGGACAAATTGAATTCAACTCCACCACATACATTTTCACTCATTGGAAGATTGGAGATTTTCTCAAAGACGGCGGAGACGGAGTTGACCCAAACAATCTCACTTTCACAATGCCAGCAACAGACACAGTGGTTTATGCTTGCTTTATTTCAACCGACGCATACTATGCTTTTGTTGATTGGCAAAACAATATAGTTGAAGAAGGCATTGTCTCAACCACCGCAACAATAACAGCTCCTGACATATCAAAATTCACAAGGTCTGGATACACATTTAACGGATTCTTCTCAAAAAGCGGAACTCCCCTGATTTCAGTTGAGAACGGAGAATATGTTTCAACCTATACGCTCAATGGTGTGACAGAGCGCGTTGTTTTCTATCCAAAATACACCAAACATTTTGATTGTGAAATTGTCTTTTCATTAAACAATCAAAAAACAACTCAATATGACATAAACCCAAATCTCAGTTTATATTTCGCTTGCGTTTCACCAACTGGGCATAAATTTTCTTCAAAAATTCAAGACGGCGAAAAAACAAGCATAAATCTTTCAAACGAAACCTTTGTTGGCGAGTGGTTGTTAAATTTTGTGACTCCAACCTATTATGAAGCAAAAATTTTCATTGATGGCGTGCAAAACACAACCGGATTGTTTGATGTTAACATTTTGAGCAATCAAATTCAAATTGACATCATGCTCACAAAAATTGCAGACAAATATCTCTATGATTCCACACAAGAACAAACATCAACAAACGACGTAAAAATCATCGACCACTATCAATATGTTGACGGAGTCAAAACTTACACTGGGGTCAACAAAGAACTGAAAAATCACGAGTTTGCGCCACTTTCGAATGAACAAACACTCACTTCCCCATATGGTTATGAAAACAAAGACATCATTGGGACAGTCAACTGGGGCGGATTATATAATTTTACAGACGCCAACCATATTGAAGAAGGTGCAAACATCACAGCAAAAGACTTGGGTTCAACAGTTTATAAACTATCGTTCTCCAACAATTATGCAAGCATGTATCCCTACAATTATGATTGGAGCAAAGAAACAGTTTACTCAATGACAGACCTCTTGTATACAAAACCATTCCTCTCTTGTTTTCATAGAAGCGACCTCGAAACTTTTGTTTTGGTTGCATATGAATTTGCGACCTGCCCTTGGAACAACCTCGCCTATGATGGACGAAGTGCAACAGAACTTGAACCATATCTCAACATGGTTCGAAATGAGTTCGCTGAACTTGTTGACAACCTGATGCTTGAATTTAGGAATGAACAAAAAACATTTATACTTTCAAATTGGGAAGCAGACAACTCTTTTGGTTCATATTGCTGGGACTATATTGAAGCGCTTCGTGGCACAATTTCAGATGTGGAAGTCAACCGCCGTCAACAACTTGCACTTGAATTTTTCACCGCATACATAAATGCTCGTCAAGACGGCATAATCTTGGGACGCCAAAAGTTTGCAACACGTGGCATCACGAGTTCAACTGTTGTTTATGGCAATTTTGAGGTTAATGCAGCGACCGAAGAAGTGCCTTGGACGCCAAATCGACCTCGAGCATACTCCGCCATTATTCCGAACACATATTGCGACCTATACTCACTTTCTGATTGGTATTCAATTTGGACAGAAACAGGCAACAACACAGAAATCAACTGGAACGCCGAAACTGACGCATACACAATAACAATGTTTCTCGACAACATTTGGCATTATGTCAAACAAAACCGCACGTTCTTGACGACAAGTGACCCAAACTACAAACCTTGCATTTGGAACTTCGGAACAGATGCAAACAACCCAATAAAGAATTTGATGATAACAGAGTTTGGTTCTGACGAAACAAAAGAAAATCAGCGCAATTTCCACCATGTCAAGACAACAATCACCGAAGCGATCAATTGGGGAATTTATAAAATCACATATTGGGAAATCTATACCAATGTCACAAATCAAACTCCAGTTGGTGCCCAACCTCGCGTTGAAGATTGTCAAGGTCTCTGGCTTATTCGTCCAGACGGAACATTTTCTCAAGGTTTTTGGTATATGAAAGGCATGATTGACGGATTTGACTATTTCACCAATCCCCTCAAACTTGTCTACTCGTCACATTATGTCGACACACATGGGCTCGATTGGGACAAATACAAAGATACAGTAATTTGGCGAGACGACCTTGTCGACACATCAAAAATGAAAAGTTATTCAAAGCTTTATTCCGAGAATGGCGACAACTCGGACGCACGACTTAATTTTGTCGACCTAACGGCTTATGCTCAATATCTTGACAAATACACTGGGTATTTTGGTTATGACACAACTGGTCTCGCTCGCTTCAATCAAGAATATGTCGACAATAATTTGAGTGGCATCGCGCCCTCTCTTTCCGGCACTCTAACTCAAATCACATACGAAGCAAAATCAAACCGTTTTGGTTTCTTGATGTATAACTATAACAGTTTGTCGCACTACGTTGACGCAACAACCAATGCACCATTCAAAAATCCAATCGTGTTCGTTATGGGCAAAAACCAATATGGAAAATGGGAAAGAATAACCAACACAAAAGTCAAAGAAAAGCTTGCTGACGGCAACACTGTTTGGCATCAAACATATGTTAGTGTTGTCACACCAGTTGGCAAATACAGCGAGTTTAGGATTGTATTTAATGAAGAATTGAATTATAATGTTTGGGACCCAATTCTAACAAGTGTCTTCTTCTTTAAGGGCGGAAATGCTTCATCAAATTACATTTTGGGGTAAAAATGAAAGAAAAACAGCACAAGAACTTTAATAAATCATTAAAATCGTCCGCAATTTGGGGTGTGATTAGTCTTTTACTGTTTGTTATGCTTTTGTCGCTTACAATTTCTTTTGCATATCTTTCAGGCAAAAAAGAGGTTAAAGAAACTGTCGCAACTGGACAAGCAACAATTGTTTCAATCACAAATCCAACAATTTCATCACCCCTGCCTTTTTCAAAGGGTTCGACAAAAGAATGTGAAATTTCCATAACTCTTTCCGCAAATGTTGACTCTGTGGTCAGAATCAAAATTGCTTATTCATATTATGACAACCACGAAACAAAATGCACCGTTCCCGACAATGTGACACCAAACCTGTCAACAAGTCAAGGTGGCTTTGTGTCAGACCAGCACGGATTATGCTACTACTTTGACGCAAACGCAAAAGATATCACCACACTCAACTTTATTTCGTCAATAACATTTGATGATGACCCAACAACAAACGACCTATATGCTGGACTCAACCTTCGCATAAGCGTTGATGCGGAAATTTTGCAACAAAAAGCAATCAACTATTCCGCTCACCCATGGCGTGACAATGCGCCAACAGATTGGCTTGACCGTGCCAAGAATAATTTTTCGTAAAGGAGAAATGAGTGTTCAAAAAAATTGGCAAATTCAAAGGAATAATGATACTTGCAATTGTGATGTCACTTGTCATCTCAATCCTTTGTTATTGCACAATCACCTACGCCATGCTCCAACAAAGTGGAACAATTGGCAATCAAATTGTTGTTGAAGCAATAAACCTTGAATGGACTGACGGACACGGAAACAAAATTCAATCTCTGCCACTCCCCAAACACATTTCATCAGGCGAAACAATCGCTCTCCCTGGCGACAACCTTTCAATCAAAAACACCGGCACAAGAAGTTATGCAAGGGTTAAAATCACGACAGAACTCGATGGTGTCGCAACAGATAAAATTGCAGTCACTTTGTCACAAACAAGCGGAGTGAACGACTGGGTTCAAGGAACAGACGGATATTATTATTTCTGCAGAACGGGAGCATATAATGGCGAAGTGGTGGGACTTGTGAGTGTTGTCACCGGCATAACCTTCTCCGACACTTTCAAAAATGCTGATGCCGGTAAAACAATAACAATAAAACTTCTTGCCGAAGCGATTGACTCTCGCGACAACTCCTATATCACCGCATGGGGCAACAATCCACCAGACGAATGGTTTGATGCAACTTCCAACACAAGAAATTAGCCCTTGAAAACAAAAATAAAATATAGTATTATAGATATATATTAGATAAAACTTGGAGCATATATGATAAAAACCAAAACCTACCCAAATGGAATGAAACTTGTTGTTGAAACAAATCCGAACGCTCTTTCAAGTGAATGCTTGTTCCACTTTAATGTTGGCGTTCTCAATGAAAGAGAATATGAACAAGGTTATGCTCACTTTTTGGAACATATGCTTTCTGGAGAATCAACAAACAAGAGAAGCATAAAAGAAATCAACCAAGTATATTTGCTTTCGGGTTCTGATCTCGACGCGTCAACTGGTTATGATGTGACGGAATATTCTTTTGTTTCACTCAGCAAAGATTTTGACAAATGCTTTGAAGCACTGTGCGAAGGACTTTTTGATTGCGCTTTTTCAGAGGAAGAATTTGAGCGTGAGAAAAAAATTATTTTGCAAGAGCATGGTGTTGAAGATAATTACGATGATTTAATCGACAACATGGTTGCAATTCACTTTGATAATCAATATCCAAGATTTCTTGAAGGCGACAAACAAAGCATTGAAGGTGCAAATCTTGAACTACTAAAAGACTTTTATACTCGCGAATATATCCCAAGCAACTTGCTTATTTCAGTTTATGGAAACAAAACATTTGAACAAATTGAGCACCTTGTGGAGTCGAATATTTTTTCACGAATTGACCGTGATATTCCAAAACAAAAAGTTGAGAGAAACAACATTTCTCAACCAATAAAACCTCATTTTTACACCTTGAAAAATGATGATGCACAAACTTCAGTCACAATTTTCTTTCCAACTGAAATAAAAAACAACCCAATTTCATCTGTTTTTATTAATGCATTAAATGGATACAGCGGCATGTTGTATGAAAAGCTTAGACTTGAAGAGCCATTGGTTTACGGCGTTTCAATTGACACAGACCCCCTGCTAAACATCACAACGCTCGATTTTCAATGTTCAAATCAAGAAGTTTCAAAATGTCTAACAAAAGTAAAAAGCATATTCCAAAACATTGCACAAAATGGCATAAGCCGAGAAGAACTGATTTCAGCAAAAACACAAATTCAACTTGAACTAATTTTGCAAAAAGATAGCAGCAATTTCAAAGTTCAAGCCAACGCAAAATATCTTCAAGAAAATTGGGGAACATATTCTCTTGAAAATGCACTTGGAAAATATAACAAAGTTTCAAACGAAGACATCAAGAACTTTGCAAAATCAATTCTTGAAAGCAAATACATCATTGGTGCAGAAGGAAAATATGTTAATTTTGAACAACTATTTGCTTATGAGCCATCACTCTATGTTCCAAAATTTGGCAAATTCAAAAAGTTCAGACATCTCAAACGTCAAGCAGAATATGTTCGCGAAATTGAACAACCTGCACCAACAAAACACAAAATTGAAGAAAATTCACAAGAAAAGTAGCATTTTTGCTACTTTTTTTATGAAATAATTGCTTTCTTTTGATAATTAAAGTTTTTTATGATAAAATTTTTTTAGAGGTGGAATATGATTTATGCAATTGTCGGCGGAATTATTTGTGCCTTGCTTGCAACAACTTTTATTATCGTGCGTGTGCAAAAAGGCGGAATGACCGCACTATATCTTAAAGCACTCGCATCGGTTGGTTTTGTGGGACTTGGACTTATTATGTTTTTTGGATACGCCCCTGCCGACTGGAAATCTGTGTTTGTTATACTCGGACTTGTGATGGGTCTTGCGGGCGATGTTCTTCTTGACTTCAAAGTTGTTCAAAAAGAAAAATCCGACACATATCTTAACTGGGGCATGCTTGCATTTGGTGTCGGACATATATTCTATTTTGTTTATCTTGTTTTGCGTCTTCCAGAATTTAATGTTTGGGGACTGCTTGCTTCCCTTGGTGTTGCTGCATTCATAACAGTTGCAATCATAAAGTTTGTTGCTCCAGCCATGAAACTTGATTTTGGAAAATTCAAATGGCAAAGTGCCGCATATTCGTTTGTTCTCACATTTGTCATGCTCTACGCAATCACTTGTGCAATTTTGACGCCAAGTTTTTGGTTGATTGCTCTTGGACTTGGATTGATATTTATTTCAGATCTCATTCTTTCCACAATGTATTTTGGAGGGAAAGAGGACGACAAACTGCTCTGCATACTCAATCATGCAGTATACTACTTGGGACAAATTGCGATTGCCCTTTCTTGCCTGACCTTTCTGTGATTTTGTGAGAGTTTACACAAGGTTTGACGAGATTTCTCGCAAACTGATTGTCATTCCGAGTGTCGACCACCAAAACGGCATTCTGGGAATCTGGATCCTTAGATTGCCGTGCTCCGCTGGTCCGACGCGGTCCGTTCCACTACCCGGATGTCGCACTTTGTGCTCGATAGCAGGAGACAATGCTAAGGGTGTCATTCCGAGACGGGCAAGCAGAGTGAGGCGTTCTAGGAATCTATCAGATCGTTAGATTGCAGTGCTTTGGGGTGGCGTCTCACGATGACAATTCGGCTGTTTGTAATTTCGCACAGGGCACAATTTTAACTTTTTGAATACGTGAAAGTGTAGTTGAGAGTTTCGTCAACGATTGTTATTTTTGCAAGGTCGCCAGAAACAAATTTGAGACGTTGGGTTGGAGTGATGACAAGGTTTGTGTCGGTGTAGGCAAATGTTTCGCGGATTTGTTCGCCCGTACCCAAAGTTGTTGTTATGGTTTGATTTTCGCCGATTTCAAATGTGATTTGACTTTGTTCAAAATAGTCGTTTGGTTCTGGATAGTTTGAGTTTTGTGGTGGAGTTGTGATTGTTGCGTCGTTGCGGCGGAAAGACTTGAAGGAATATGTGCCGATAAACTTTTCTGGATGTCCGACCGAACGCAAACATACAAGGCGAATTGTTTTGTCATCATATATTCGGGTTATTGTCATTTTTCCGTTTTCGTCGAATTTTGCAGAAATATCTTGGCGGTCAGCAAATGTCAAATTTCCACAAAAGCATGCTTCAATTTGATATGTTTCAAGTGTTTCTCCCTTATAAGTGATATTAAAAGTTGAATTATCCTTGATTTCATATATATAGAAGCATTCTTTTTGATTTGTTATTTCAACTTGATTCAAATTTTCATAATACGTTTCAACAACATATTGACCATTAAAATCGTATTCACGTTCAAGTTGTTCTTTGATTTTGTCGAGATCAAAATTAAAAAGAGTGCAACCCGAAAGCAGTGGCACGAGAACAACAAGAGCAACAACCAACAAAATGGACTTAAAATTTTTCTTCATATATATCAAGTATCACAAAAGTCAAACTTATTGTCAAGTTAACAAGAGTTGTTTTTCAAGCATAAAGAATATGTGAGGTGAAAATATGAGTGTTGTTGCGGTTGTCGGTGCATATGGCAAAATGGGGAGACTCATTTGCGAAAGGCTCAAAAAAAAAGGGTATGAAGTGCGAGAAGTTGATGTTTTGAGCAAAAAATTTCAAAAACTTGGCGATTTGAACGAAAAAGTTGATTTGGTTGTTGATTTCTCGAATAAAAATCAAAGTTTGGACGTTTTGGATTATTGTGTGAAATCCAACACAAAACTCATTATGGGCACAACAGGGCAAGGCGATTTTTTTGCATCCGAACTAAAATTTGCTGCGGCAAAAATTCCGATTATCAAGTGCGATAACTTTTCTGAAAATGTCATCAAATTCAAAAATTTGGCAAAGACGATGTCAAAAAAATTTGATGGCGAAATCGCAGTTGTTGAAGCACATCACAAGCACAAAACAGATTTTCCAAGCGGGACTGCAAAACAAATTATCTCTGCAATGCTTGACGAAGACAACAACAAGACTTCAACGAGTTCGTGCCAAAACTTTGAAGAAGATGTCATAAACTCCTATTCCATTCGCGGAGGCACGCTTTTTGGACGCCACGAAGTCCATTTCTTGGCAGACGACGAGGAAATTGTTTTGACTCATTCAAGTTATTCAAGAAAACCATACATAAACGGACTTATGCGCGCGGTTGACTATTTAATAAAAGAGAATGGAGCGGGGCTCCATTCCTTTGAAGATGTCATTTTTCAATAAAAGTTCAATAAGTCACTGACGCGACCTTATAGGCTCAGTTCTTGGTCGGAATACAAAGGCATGTAGTCCATGGCAGCATCTTGAGAAGCGAGTTTTGCAGCATTTTGCGCTTTCTTTTTCTCAACTTTTTCCTGACTTTCGTCCCAATCCATCCCCGTCACTTTGCCATTTTCATCTCTTGTCGAAATCTCTTCAATCTCCGCCTGCGCCTGCGCTTCTTGTGTTTTTTGTCCGCTATATTCTTCAGACAACGCCTTCCAGTCTAATGCCGCACTTTTATATGTTTGATCAAATCCGACATGTAAGTTGTCATTGTTTGAGGTTTTGGAATATTCCACCCATTGATCCAATGTCATCTCCATTGTCACCATTGATGCGTTAATTTCCATGTAATTATATTTGACATCTTCGCCTTTTGTTGCTTTTGAAACACAGAAGATTCTCATCGGCACTTCTGAAAAAGATGCCAACATACATTTCATATCTTGCAATTCGACATCATAGCCGGCATCTTGCAATTCTTTTAATCCCGCAAAATTTTTTAAGTGATTATTATAAAAATCTTTTAACCCTGTTTCAAAATTTGATTCCACAAAATTTGTTAGCAACTTTGTTTGAGTTTGCTTGTCTTGTATGAAATCTAGAATATCCTTTGCACTGCTATCATTGAGTGCAACATTTTCATTGCCAAATGAATAAATCATATTCATTTGTTTCATATAAGAAGTTTCTCCAAAGTTTTCAGTATACAACAAATCAAGATCGGCAATCAATGAGCCGTCTGAGCCAACATAAAAATTGTTAATTCTCCTAATGCTTTGCAAATTTTTTATATAATTTGGTGCTGGACTTTCATTATTATAATTAGCTTCTGTCGATTTTATCAGTTCTTTAATTTGAGTTTTGATTTGTTTTATAACTTGCCAGTAATCTTTTTCCTGCTCAATTTTTTCTTTTTCTTCGTCAGTTGCATCTTCTGGAATAATAATGTCTTCAGGATTTTTGTCCGGCTGATCTTTTTCAAGATCTTGTTTTAATTTTTGATCTTCATCTTTGACCCGTTCTTCCTCCCGAGTCTTCTCTTTTTTGTTTGAACTTCCTTTCTTGAAATTGTTGACGACAAAAACAACACCTGCAACAATAAGCGCAGTCGCAAAAGTGCCAACAATCAACTTGGGAGCAAGTTTTTTATTTTTAGACTTGACAATTTTTTCTATTTCTTTTTCGGACAAACCTTGTTTTTTTAACTTAAGTCTTAATTTTTCTTCCTTTTTATCTGTCATACAACCTCCTTGGATTTATTTTACATGTAAAGTTCAATTTTGTCAATAATGAAATCAAGTCGAACTTGCATTAATATCAAAACCTAACAAACCATAATCCTCAGGCTTGATATCACAGTAAGAAGTTGCATCGACATTACCATAATAATTATTTCCTTCTTTAATTTTCTTCCCCCAGCCCGCAAAATGAAAACTAGTAGACGAACTTGCATACATTTGCCACAATGTTATATCTCTATTGAGCCAAGAAGCCATTGGCCCTCCCCACAAATTCCCAGTCTTAGCTTCAACTTTATAACTATATCCTTCTAAAATTTCATAATAAATGTCTTTTACTGTTGCTCCTGATGTGCTGTTGCCGGACGATTCAAATTTAAATACTAGATACGAACCGTTCACGGATAAGAGCTTAACATATCCACTACTATATGTTTTAGTTGTTCTTTTTGCTCGAACAAAAAGGACTTTTCTCCATCTTCCATCGTAATAGCGTGCCAAATCATAATCGTATTGCCCATTGCTGTTGTTTAAGTTACGATAATCGTTGGAATGCATTATTGCACCGCTTCCAGTTTTTCGATCAACAAAACCTTTGCTGTTAAGAGCATCACGATAAGAAGCATAACCATCATACTTTGGAATCCAAATTTGGACGTTGGCATAACCAGTTGAGAATGCATCTGTTCCAACTGACGGCGCGTTGTCGGTTTGAAAATTGAAGCGTTTTATTTGTTTGCAGCCTGAAAAAGCCGAATAGCCTATGCTTGTGACGTTGCTTGGAATTGTGACTGTGTTTGCAATTGAAGAACAATTTTGAAATGTAGAATATTCGATTGTTGATATGTTGCAATTGAATGTCAAAGATGTGAATCCTGAACAATTTTTGAAAGCACTATCTCCAATGTAAGTGATTTTTGAAGGAAGTGTTAGTGCACCAGTCAGTGATTTACAACCTTTGAATGCAGAATATCCAATCGAAGTTAGATTTGAAGGCAAGTTCAACGCTCCCGACCAACTCGAACAATTGTTGAAACAATAATTTTCAATTATTGTGACAGTCGTTGGAATTTGCACACCATTGAGCGAAGTGCAATTGTTGAAACATAACCGGTGAAGTGTGGTGATGCTTAGTTCATTGATATTGATTGTTTGAAGAGAAGAGCAAGAGCTGAAGCATCCATCATCAATCAATGTGACGGTTGTTGGAAGTTTGATTTGTGTGATTTTTGTGCAATCTGAAAATGCGTATTGACCCAATGTTTTGAGAGTCCTGAGAGTGCTTGGGAATGTGATTTGCGTAATGCTTGTGCATCCTGAAAATGCGTATTGACCCAATGTTTCGAGAGTGCTTGTGAATGTGATTGTTGAAAGCGAAGCACAGTTTTGGAAACAACGATCTGGGATTGTTGTGATTGCATCTGGAAAAGAGGATGTTGTCACACGACGAGTGCTGATTGATGTGATTGTTGAGTTGAGGAAAGCCTGTTTTCCCAACGATGTCAAAGTGGAAGGCAACAGCACAGAAGTGATTTTTCCATCATAAAACGCAGAATAGTCAAGTTCTTTTATTCCTTCTTCAATTTCAACAGGTCCATATTCATAACTTGAGGAAAGTGCCCATGAATCGATTCCTTCCACCGTGAGCGTTTCTCTCTCTCCTGTTATCACACCATCAACAATTTTGTTTGGCATGAGCGTTGCTGGGAAAAGAACGCCTCCATTGTGATTTGGCTTTGAACTTGTGTAATCAACATCTTTATCAGACTTATAATAATTGAAAGGAATTAGGTTGACAACAAAATATTTTGGTGCAACATTGTTGCAGGTTGCGGTGATTGTGACCTGAGAAGCCTTTTCCGATGAAGTCCTGTCAACAAGAGTTGATGTCACAAAAAATTCTGTTTCGCCACCATTTTTCTGAACTTTGACTTTTGCTTCGTCGCTTGATGTATAAGTGATTGTTTGCGATGTGTTGGTGGTGAAATTAAATGGATTTTTGAAAGTTGTGCCAGAGAGAGCCCAAACCTCACCGACATTAAATGACGATGGTGCTTTTGTGATTTTGAAGTTGTTTGTGCCAGTGATTGTGAGAGTGTTGTAGTTTTGAATGTTGTTTGAAGAAAGAGGGGCAGTGATGACGAGTTTTGTGGAATACCAACCAGCATTTATTGCAGTGTTTCCGTTGACATTCACTTCACTGCCAGTTGGCTCTGTTGTGTCGCTTGCTGTGAACTCTCTTCCGGTGTAGGAATAGACAATGGAGCATCTTTCAACTTTAAATATTCCATCATTGCCTTTTCCGACAATTCCATTTTTGAGAGTATATGTGTAAGGACTTCCATTGTAGACAAATGTTTCATTATTCAATGTTGTTGAGAGATTTGCTTTTGTGATTGTGAATGTGACGGAAGCGGAAGCAGCAAAATAGTTTGGTCCACCGTTGAGCGTTGCGGTGAGGTTATAGGTTCCGACATCTCGGAATTTGTTGTCAGAGCCCGAGAGGGTTCCAGAATATGAATAAGATATTGAAACATCTGCTCCATTTGAAACAGTTGCTTTAACTTCATGGGGTGTTCCATCATATTCCCAACCTTTTCCGTTGTAGGCATTGGTTTTTGCGAAAGAAATTGTGAGTTTTGCAGTTTGAATAATGAGCGATGCGGAAGAAGATGTGTCGTTATAGTTTCGACCACCATTGAAGTTGACTGTGATTGTGTAGTTCCCTGCATTTGTTCTTGTCACCACATTTTTCCCATTTTGTGTTGCTGAAACAGGTTTTGTTGGGTTGTGGTTTGAGTCAAGTTCCTTGCCCGAAACGCTTGACGATGCAATTGACATTCCCTTGTTCGTTAGGTCTGGAACGTCAAGCGTATGTGCATTGCCATTATATGTGACGGTTTTGTTTGAAAGTGAAACGCGATGTGTTGCTTTGAGAATCGTGAGGTATGCAACAAGCGTGTTGCCAGCCAAATTTCCGCCAAATGTCGCCGTCACTTCGTAGACGCCAACCTGAGTTGTTCCGTTTGTTGCACCGGTGTCAACGCTTTCACCATTAACACCTTTTATTGAGTATGAAACACTTGCACCCTCAATCAGTGTGCCGGTGATTTCAATCTTCTTTTGTGTCCCGTCATAAACAAATATTTTGTCTGTGAATGTGATGCCAGAAAGAGAAGGTTGAACAATGGTGAGTGTTGCGGTCGCCGTTGTTGTTGCATAGTAGCCCCCTGCAATCGTTGCTGTCACATGATAGGTTCCAACATCTTTGAACGAATTGCCAGAGCCCGTTTCCCCGCTTGATTTTTTCCAAGTGTATTTCACCACGACGCCTGCTGGGAGTTCTTCATTGATCTCAATCGTCCTTGTTTTGTTTGCTTCAAAATAGTAGGTTGCGTCTGACATTGTGATGTCAAAATGCCTTTTGAAAATGTCTTCAATGCACGTCGCAATAACTTGAGATTTTCCAATATAATGCATTGTTGCACCATTTGACATTCCTTTATCCGCAGAAATCACGCCACCCATCTTGAACGAGCCAGAGCCAATGTTTGTATAGAATTTGTTCTCAACCAAATCAAAGAGCCCCGCCACGCCGTCACGCGAGCGAACAACTGGAACAAAGTCACGAACAAGGGTCGTGCCATCCCAAATTTTGAATGAATACAATTCGCCAACAAAATGTCTTCCTGATGTTCCATCAGCCTTTCCAGCGGTGTTAACCGAGCCAATATACATCGGCCAAGTTGAAGAACCAAGTGCATCTGTGCCAAATCCAGAAGTCGTTTTTCCATTTAGGATAAATTCACTGCGGGTTGTTGTCAAATATGAAATTTTGTTGAAATAGTTATCAACCGATTTTGCATTTCCAGACGTTCTGATTTGATACCACAAAAGTGTAGCGGAATTAAAATAGACTGCATATATGTCGGTGGCTGAAGTGCTTGTTCTTGAACCAAATAGCCATCTTGAATTTGTTGAAGTTTTGAATGTTGTTTCAACCTTTGTGTTTGTGTTTGGAATATATCCAGTGTTGATGTATTGACTGCCAGTGAAATCAAGATGTTCCACTCTTTGATATTCTTCAACCGCGTCACCCGTTGCTGCGCCAGAGCCAAATGAACCCGTGCCCGAATTTGTGTAGAACTTGTTCTCAACTTTGTCATAGAGTCCTGCAACTCCGTCAGAATTGCGAACGCATGGCACATAATCGCGAACAAGTGTGCCCGACCTATACACTTTTATGTAATACCATTTTCCAACTTGTGCATATCTGTTCGCAGATATATTTGTCCACCATGTGTTTTCGGCATTGCCCATTCCAATAACTGCAACTTTGTTCTTTGCACCAGAATATGCACTCGTCCAGTCTTGAGTGTATTTCAGTGTATTATTAAAGTATACATTTTCTATGTGTGTGTTGCCATTGTAATCAACAACAAACAACCCTTTGCTTCCACCGCCCAAACTTGCTTGATGTTGCATATATCCATTGACACCTGCCCAGTTGCCATTGCTCGTTAATTGAGCACTGATTTCCATGCGCATTGTTGTGGATTTTTCCATGATTAGTCCGGTGTCGATATATTGTGTGCCCGTGGATTCAATATACTCAACCACATTATAGTCTGAAAGGGTTGTGTCAAAGCCAGACGAAAAACCTTTGTTATGAAGTCCGCCAAGAGAAAGTGGTGCATAAGCATCGATGCTGCCGTTTGGGATATAAACTTGGAGCGCACTTGTTGTGCCTTCAAAGCTTGTTTCTTGAGCGGTTGGTGCAGTTTTGCTGTTGAATGTTGCTTTTGTGAGAGCCGTGCAGTTTTTGAATGCACTTGCTTCAATTGAGAAAGTGCAGTTTGGGAATTCAATTTCTTTTAGTCCCGAATTCATGAAAGAAGATGCTCCAAAACTCTTAAATTTTGAGCAGTTTTTGAGATTGTTAATTTTTTGCACTCCCGAATTTTCAAATGCACTTTGTGCAAATGAAACAAAAGTTGATGTTGGAAGTGAAATTGATGTCAGTCCCGCGGTGTCTTTGAGTGCTCTGACGCCAATTTTTGTCACTTTTGTTGTTGAGAGTGTGTCAAGATTTCGAAGTATGGAGCAGCCAATCAATGCTTCAGTCCTAATTTCTGTCAATCCTCTTGCGAGTGACAAAGTCGAAAGACCTGAACAATTTGCAAATGTTCTTGCTTCAAGAATTTTGACCGCCGTGTTTTCAAAACCAGAAACTGCTGTGAGATTGGAGCAGCCTTCAAACGCGGACTCTCCGAGTGTTGACAATGTTTGAGGAAGTTTTACGCTTGAAAGGTTTTTGCATTCCAAAAATGCATTTTTATTGATTATTGAAACAATTGTTTTTTCAAGATTTTGAACCGATCGAAGATTTGTGTCATCTTTGAACGCCGAAGTTCCAATTATTGTCAATGTTGTTGGAAATATTATTGTTCCCAAGTTGCCACAACTCGCAAACGCACTTGTGCCAATTGTTGTTGTCTTGGTTTTTGACAAATCCATGCTTGTGAGTTTTGAGCATCCTTCAAATGCCCTGTCTCCAATTGCGGTGATTTTGTTTGGAAGAGAGATTGAAATGAGTGACGAACATTGTGAGAAGACATTTTGTGCAACTTGAGAAACTTTGGTGTTCTCAAAATTTGTGACAGACCCAAGTTTTGTGTCAGAAGCAAATGCATTGTTGCCAACACTTTGAGTGTATGGTGCAAATCTATACTTCACAAGTTCAACACAGCCCGCCATTGCATGGCCACCAAGCGCAACAACGCCGTCACTGTGCGAAATGCCAGTGAGTGTTTTGCAGCCATACAAAGCGTATGAGCCAATTGTTGTTGTGTTCCTGTGAAGCGTGATATATTTCAATGTCGAATCAGACGACGAGCCAAAAATATTTTTTGAAGAACTGCCTGAAATTGCACTCACGTTTTTTGGAACAACAACATATTGACTGGTTGTTGTGTATGAGGTTGGAGTGAGATAGATTGCATAAAGCGTTGTGCTTGCGGTTGTGCTTGGCAAATCATACCAAAGGCCAAGATCATAACGCGTTCCGTTTTGCCCTTGTTCATTATCATCTTTGTTTGTGCTGTAATAATAGAATTCTTTGCCGCTCTTTGTTGGCTCAATGTTGTCGTTGATTTTGAATTGTGACTTGTCATCATTATACACAACAAGCGGTTGTTCGCCCGTTCCGCCATTGATGTCAAGACGGACATACATTTTTGAATAAACCGCCTCAATAAGATGTGAGTTTTGAATGTTTTGAAAAACATATGTCTGACTGTCACCCTCGGCAACACTCATCAAATTTTCGTCAGATGAATCAACATAAATTGCCTCGATGCGGTTTCCCGTGCTTGGTGTGAATGTCACACTAAAATTTTGTGTTTGATAAACTTGAACACGCCCGGTTGGTGGATTTGAACTTCCGCCAGAGCTGTTTAGTACATCAATATAGTATATATATCTAAATATATTATCTTTATATATTGCAATTGGCGTTGTCCCAGTCAAACCATACATATAGGTGTTTTCGGCAAATGAGCGATTTGACAGATTCGAAACATAGCTTGCTTTTCCGCCAACTGGAACGCGAACTTTTAGGTTTGATGTCGTCCCAGCGAATATGCTTCCGTCCGCAATTGTTGGAGCGGCAACAGAATTGAATGTGAGTTGACTCATGTTGACATTGCCGTCAAACGCGCCCACACCAATTTGAAGCAATGTTTTTGGCAGGTCATATGATGTTATGCTTGAGCAATTTGCAAAGGCATAATCCCCAATTTTTTGCAATTTGCTTGGCACTCCAAAATTCATAATCTCAGAGCACCCCAAAAACGCACGGGAATCAATTGTTGTGATTGAGTTTGGAAGAGTTATGCTTGTCACACCTGCTTCGGTTGTTGAGAAAATGTTGTTTGATCCATTTCCGCCAACATATTCAATGCCGCTTGAAAGTGTGAGCGATATTGGCATATAGTTTAGACTTCTCACACCATAAACATTGACATCTGCCTCGCTTGCCGCATCATAAATCCTTGCCGGAACAACAAGGTTTTCATTGTTCCCAAGATATTCAGTTATGTAGAATTTTGAATCTATTTTGATCATCTTCCAAAGCGGCTCAAATGTGGCCTCAACCAGCGTGTCGGAGGTTGGTGCAACATTTATATTTGTTTTTGTTTGATCATTTCCACCAACAAGCTTTTCAACGCCATTGACTTTGATTGAAGAAATTTTTGCCCCAGAGAATGCCGAAACCGTGAAGTTAACACTTTTTCCATGAGCGCAAGTGTTTTCAGTCGGCGTAATCTCTCCATAATTATATCCGTCCGAGTGCGCAACAACATTTGTTGTTATTGAATAGATGCTTGTTTCATAAACAACATCAACTGAGTGATCTGCTGACACATTGGTGAAAGTGTGTTCGTAATTTTTGGTTGAAACACCCGAGATTCTTTCAACCCCGTCAATTTTGAGCGATGAAATATATTTCCCTTCGTTTGCAACAAATGTAAACGATATGTCATCACCAAATCTAACGCTCTGATTTGTGTTTGGTGTCGTCACACCATCGCCTGTGCTCATGACCGAAATCAAATAGTCCTTAAGTGCATAAGTTGCAGTGAGCGTCGTGTCACCAATGATGTTTTGGACAACAACTGTTTGCTCATTTTCGTCTTTTATCTCAACACTTTGTCCGCCAAGCAAAATTGAAGAAATTTTATATCCACCATTTGCCTTGACATCAAAATTCAGCGTATCTCCATAAATTGTCGTTGTTGTTCCTGGGGTTATCTCTCCGTTTGCAGTTTGAACAACCGTGACTGTCACCTCATTGCTCTTATATCTTGGATAAAGCGTGAGATTTTGCGAAATATTGTTAAACTCTTCGCCCGAGATATCCGCACCCGTTCCATCTTTCAAAGTGTTCCAACTTTCAAAGATTTTTCCGGCAACATTCGCAGCGGTTGGCGGCGTGACATCTCCTGCGTATTTTGTTGTCACAGTTTTGAGAGTGTTTTCGTTTTGGTCTTTGAATGTGACGACAAAATCATCTTTTGGATATTGCGTCGAGAAGAATGGTGCAAGTTTTGTGACACTCTCGTCTTCAACGTTTCTCGCCTGAACACTTTCAATTCGAATTTCAAGCTCAACTGTGTCATCAGAAGCATAGTGTTGTGGTCTGAGCCCATTCGGCATAACAAAACTTTCTTTGCCCATAAACCCAAACGCTTTCCCGGAATCTTTGTGACTGAGCGGAACAGGTTTTCCGTTTTGATCACAGAAATAATACCATTCTCCATCGCGAACCCAAGTGTATCCCTCATTTTCGGTTGGGACAAAGTTTTGGAATTTAATCACATCTTTTGCAACCGCACTGGTTGGATGGTCTGTTGTCACAAACACTCCAATTCGAGCATAAAATTCAGAACTTCGTGGCGTGATGCAGAACGTGATGTCCTCACTCAAAATTTGTTGATTGCGAAGAGCAACATAAACAGTTTTTCTCAAACTTTCGTTTGTGTTTCCGTCAACTTCAATGGTCGCAAGCGTGACAGAAAGATCTGCCCTGTCACGATCGCCAAACCACGCGCCACTACTCATCCAAATTCCAAAAATAAGCGCACAGAAGAGGCTGAGTAGCATAACCGCTATCCAACTCTCTCTCCTATTCAGTTTTCGCTTAAATTCTTTTTTCATATCCCCTCTTGTTATTTTCTGACAGATGCAACAATGTTGCCGTTTGCAATGAATGCAAGTCCATTGGCAAGTCTGAATGTGTAAACCATTTCAAGATCTTCAAATTCAATCACTTTGATTGAAGCAATCGTTTTTGCTCCGGTTTCTGTGATAATCTTATCTCCAACTTGCATTCCTTTATCACAAACACCATACGAGCCATATGCCAGTTGTCCAAGTTCAGGATTGTAGCAAATCCAACCGCGCGCGCTTAGCAATGGGTGGTCGTCCGTGATCTTGAGAGTCGACCCATCTTCAAATGTGATTTCAAGAATCTTTTCTCTATATGGATTTATTGTTTCCTCAATTGTTGTCTTCTCATATTGTTTTGTTTCATCGTTGTATGACAACACTTCGTCGCCAACAACAACATCTTTTGCCTTCTTGGTTGTCCCGTCAGCCATCGTTATGTTCGTTTCTCCGTCAACACAGCATATCATAAAGCAAGGTTTAACTGGACCATTATGTATCAAAACAGATTGAGCAAAATAGTTGTGATTGTTTTCAACCGTGAATGTATAAACAGGAATTGTTTCGCCAGTGATATATTTCATATCAACAATTTCTTTGTCAAACAGCAAACTCAAGGACAAAATCATATCTCCGATTTGAGTCCCCTGTTTTTCCAATTCAACTTCTGGATATGTATTTTCTCCGTCCGCTGTTGAATAAGCAATCCAGCCCCTTTCACTAAACATTGGGTGATCCGGAGTGATTTTGATGTAAGACCCGTCTGCAAAAGTGATATGAACAATATCTCGTCTGATAACCTTTGTTAGGGATTGGACAACTGTTTGTTCAATTTTTCGGGTTGTTGTGTTGTAAGACAGAACTTTGTCGCCAACTTTGATATCTTTGATTTGCTTTTGCGTGCCGTCCGCCATGCTAATGAGACTATCTTCTGCAACACAACACAGGTCTTGTGTTCTTGTGTCTCCTGTCACCGAAATGGATCTCATATCAACCGTCACCGTAATTGTCGCACTCACATCTTTTGGCTCACCCGTTTCGTTGTATGCAGACAACGAAAAGTCGTTATTTAATCTAAAGCCGTGATACACATAGTAGTTGTTGTTGTTCCCGTTACAAACAAGTTTACATTTGATTGCTGTCGCTGTGATTGTCACCTTGTCGGTGGATGGAACGTTCACCAGGTTAACCGAACTGCCGTTGGCAATTGACCCACTTTGTCCACTTGATGTTGAATATCTCACATTTGAATAATAGGACGAGGGGTTGACAGTGATTGTAAGTTGTCCACTCCATGCGCCATAAACTTTGTGATTTGATGCTGTCGTCACAATTGTTGAGCTTTTTATTTCACTTCCTCCACTGCTTGATGAATTCCACTTAACAAAAGAACCACCGTTCGCTTGCAATCCAGTTGGCAAAGTGCCATAAGCCTCGCCATATGTGACCGTTTTTTGATATGTGAAATTACTATATATCCAAAATTTTTGCACTCTCACAGTTTGACCGCAATCATTGTCAATTCTGATTTTATAAGTTCCTGTTGTTGGCACCGTGAAAGTTTGATAAGTTGTGTTGGCATAAAATCGTCTGCTATTACTCTCGTTATAAGCACCGCCTATTGCATAGAAGATTTGAATGCTTCCTGAACTAGACGGAATAACCGACCATGAGCTGTCACAAACTTCGGCGTGCATGAGATAGGTCTTATTTGCTATGAGATAAACCGTTTGACCAATTGTTGCATATGGGTCACTTGATGACGAATTGACAAGTTTATATTCATGAGTTGAAGCGGTGTAGGTTATTGTCATGTTGTTGCCTGAATATGTTCCATCTGATGTTTGAGACGAAATCAATCCACCCTTGCAGTTTGGGTCAAATGTGACAATATATTTGTTCGGTGTCCACTCGGCAAACAATGCTCTATTAAATGGTTCATTGACTTTCGTGTCGGATGAAACGTGTGTTGAAGAAGAAACATAAGATGTCCTTGTGTTATTCGCGTTTTGCTCAATCATCACATTCTTTATAACAATCTTGTTCATTTGCATTGTTGTTATGTTTACTTGAATGACATATTTACCATCAGGAAGATCGGAAACATCATAATAGAAGCAAGCATCGGCATTGTTCCCATTATATTTGAAACGCAGCTGTGTTATTGAACCATTTTTATTAAAGATGCCTGAACAAATTCCAGTTGAAGAATTGGAATATACGCTTGAAAGATATTCGGTATTATTCCAACATTGAACCTCAAAAAACAAACTTGAACTGTTTTGAGAGCCTGTATCAAAAGTGAAAGTTTCGCCATTCCTTGTGCATGAAGCATAACCATATGTAAGTTTCGGATTAAACATGTTTTTGCTCCACCCAGCAAAAGTGTATCCCGTTCTTGTCGGCGTTGGCAATGTGCCATATGTTGAGTCGTATGTAACAGTTTTTGTTGCTATTTTAGAGCCGCTTGCAACCGTCCAACCAGATGTTGTTGGAATGGTCCCGCCGTTTGCATTGGCTGTCACTGTATAGGTGTTTGCAGTCCAGTTTGCAGTGAGTGTCAATTTGCCAACTTGGTTTGCGTCAATCTTGAACGATTTTCCGCCATTCCACGAAAGTGTGGTTGAAGAACCACTCATGCCTGAATAATACCAAAGTGACAAATATTTTGCTTCGTTTGTCGTGTTTGTTTGAGATTCCCCAGCATTTCCTGCATATGCACCCGCTGTTGAATATTGTCTCCAACGAATGGAACCATTCCCTAGTTTTCCAGTGTATTGAACACCAGCTTGTTGATAGAAAAGTGGGAAGTATACGGCACTTGGATAATCTGAAGCATACTGAAGGACTCCAGTATCATAATGAATTGTTCCATATCGTTTGCCGTCAAGTGTTGCAACAACCGACCAGCCTGTGAATGTATATCCTGTTCTTGTTGGATCCGAAATTGTTGTGTTTGTCCCAAAAGTATACTTACTTGGGGAAGTTGAGCCTTTTGTTCCGCCATTTAGGACATAGTCAACCATATATTCGTTTGTTGTCCATTGAGCATAGAGTGTGGTTTCCTTTGCACTTTTCCACTCTTTGTTGGCTCCCGTAAATCCGCTCACATTTGCAACAAGTGAGCCGTCTGAATTCGCAACCTTAACCCCGCCAGAAGCAGCAGAATACCAACCTTTGAATGTATGTCCAAGACGAATTGGAATTGGTGTATAGAAAGACAATTGACCATCAAAGGTGATATAATTTGCCTCATTCAATTCTGCAGTTCTGCTGTTGTTGTGTTTGTATTTTGAATATGAACCTGCATTTGAACTCGTGTATCCAGCCGAACCAGCATAATCCCAAAGTTGTTCTGTGATTGTTGCATCATTTGCTTGGAACTTGACGTTGTATTTGTTCGGTGTCCAATGAGCAACCGCAACAGTGTTATATGCGGGACATTTTGCAGAAGATATAGTGTCTTTAGTGTAATAATTGGAACTATTGAAGATTGAAACGTAACTAATTTTCCCTTTGAAATATGATCCCACTGGAGAAGATGAAGAGCCCGCTTCAGCACCAACAAGAATTGAATTGCTTGCGTGATATCCAATTTTGCCAGAAGAGAATTTTGCCGATTTCCCAACACCTATGCCATCAATATACAATCTCGCATATTCTCCATCAAAAGTTGCAACAAATGTATGCCATCCACTTGCCAAGTTCGCAAATGAAATGTTTGATTTTGCTACCTTATAACCAACACCACTATCATAAATAGCAAATTGTAGATATTCGCCACCTTGTTCAAGATTCCAACCGCCACCCTCTGTGCAAGAAATTATTCTCATGCTATTTTTATATTGAGTCCAGTCGTCCATATAAGCTCGAGCCATAACCGTGATTTTGTCGGTATACATATAAGTTCTGCCAAGATTAACATAGTCTGAAGAACCATTGAAAGTTTTTTCATCAATCAAGCGCTTTCCGACTCTCCAACCAACATATGTGTATCCCGTTTTTGAAGGGACGTCAAATGTCCCGTAAGGTTGATCATAAACAACATTTTTTGTCTTTAAATTTGATCTGTTGTTTTCATCCAATGTCATCACATATGTATTTGCAGCCCAAACCGCATAAAGATCCACAATGTCTCCTTGCGTTGCTGAAAGATTTTTGACTTTTTGTTTGTTGCTATATTTGACATTTCCATTTGAAATTGTTGCCCAGCCAGCAAAATTATATCCAGTGCGCGAGAAACCATTTGCTGTGAGTTCTTTTTCTTCGTCATATGTGTGAGATGAACTTGTTGTTGATCCGCTGGTTGCCCCATTGCCGTTATATTTGATTGTGTAAGTTATTGGTGCAAATGTCACGCTGATCTTGTGATTTGCGGTGATGTTTCTGAATGTGAAATAATCACTGTCTCCCGCCTTGGCAGTTGAATTGATTGCATTGCCTCCATCAATCGAGTATGTTGCAACACGATAACCTTCATCGGGTTTCATTTCAACTGTCGCAGTTGTTCCCCAATCAACAGTCATCGACTCTGTGATTGTTCCATGAGCACCCGCTGATGTTGTGATTTGAAATTGTTTGATTTCCCAAATTGCATAAAGCCAGCCATCTTCTTTTCCAAACACGGAAGAATATTTCTTGTTTGAAAAATCTTGTGTGCTTCCTTCGCTTTCTGTGCTCCAACCCTTGAAATTATATCCCTCTCTTGTTGGTGTTGGTGAAACACCGCAAACTGAATTCCAAGTCAAGGTTTTCGTCACGCTCATTGTGATTCCTCTAAGCGAAACATTATTCCCTGCCGTCCCACCAGCAAGCCCTGCATACACCAAAATTTGATTATTGTCAGAAGGATTGAGTGTTTCAGGAGAAGTGAACACTGCAGAAACATTTGTTCCAAATGGAACTTTGATAGTTGCATAACGCTTTTGGGGGTTGCCGAATTTATACAATAACACATGAAACTCTGTTGCAGTTCCAGAAATAAGAGTTGCGGACGCAAAATTAATTGAATATGTTGTGCTTGGTGCAAATCCAATTGTCGCAATGGCCCTATAATTATAATTGTCTGTGCTGGATGGAATATCAATGTCCGTGTTCAAAACAAAAGTCCCGCCGTTTGGGTCATAAGTAAGTGTTCTTTGAGTTGATTCGAACTGACAACTAATGACATGGTTTGCCGTAATTTTTGAAAAAGTGTAGGTATAAGGTTTTGAAACAACATCTTCAGAAAGGTTGAGTGCCTGTCCGTCAACAACAATTGTTGAAATAACAAATTTGTCATTTGGAGTGTATGTGACTGAATGATTCTCTCCCCAGTTCTTGATTGTGGTAATTTGGTTTGGCGACATTGTTCCGCCCTCGCCGACAGAACTTACAATCGTGAAAGTGACAACTTCAAATGACACTTCAATTTTGTGATTTGCACGAAGATTTGAGAATGTGTATTCGGCATTTTCTTTGGCTTTTGCATTTGACACACCATCAATCAAAACATCTTTGATAACATAACCGTCGTTTGGAGTGATAACAAAAGCAACTTCACTGCCATAAGCATAATCTTTTGTTGTGCTTGGCTCAATTTTGCCGTTTCCCCCACAAACAACAGTAATTTTGAACATTCTTTGCTCAAATTCTGCCGAAATTGTGTGGTCTTTTTGAATGTCTACAAACTCATAACTTTGCGCTGCGCCATCTGCTGCAGTGACAACAATTTCCACACCGTCAACCAAAATCTTTTTAATTTTATATCCAGTTTCTGGACTAATAACATAGCTTGCACTTGATCCAAGCGAATAAATAATAGTTCCGCTTGGAGAAATTGTTCCATGTTCACCTGCAGTTGAAGTGATTACTGCATCATGGAATTTTTCCCAGACCGCATTTTTGTAGTAGGCTTTTCTGTCAATGTTGCCCAAGAAGAACATAAAGGCATTTTCAGCAAAACCTTTTCCATTGAGTTTTGAAATATATTCGTCAAAGTGACTTTCGTCCAAAATATTAACTTTGAGGTCACTTGTGGTTCCCGTGAACGAATTTGCCGCAACCGACAACGTTGAAAGATTGGAATCGTTGATAAAGTTAATTGTTGCAAGTCCTGAACAATTTGCAAACGCATTCGCCCCAATTGTTTGAATGGTGTTTGGAAGGCTGACGTCAACCAGAGATGTGCAATCTTTGAATGCACTGTCACCGATTGTTGCAACCACTGTTTTTTCAAGTCCCGTGAGTTGTGAAAGAGATGAGCATCCTTCAAATGCATTCGCCCCGATTGTTTTGAGATTTGAATTGAATGTCACACTTGTGAGCGCCGAACAGCCGGAATACGCACCGCCACCAAGTGTCAACAATGTTTGTGGGAATATCACATTTTTGAGTTTTGAGCAGCCCGAGAACGCACCATCCAAAATTTGAGTCACTTTTGTGTTTTGAAGTCCACCAACCCTGGTCAATTCCGAACAACTTGCAAACACTTGCTCGTTAATAATTTCCAAAGTTTCAGGAAGTTCAATCTGAATCAAACTTGAAAACCAAAATGTCCATTTTTCAAGACTTGAAACACTTGTTCCAGCAAAATTTTTGACTTCAGTGATTCCTGAAAACATAAAAACTGATTGTCCCATTTTTTTCAACGTTGATGGAACAGTGATAACAGAAATTTGCGAGCATGACATAAAAACTGATGCATCAAATTCTTCAAGTTTGGTGTCTTCAAGATTGATTGATGCCACCCCACTACCTTGAAATGCGCCGAAGTTAATACGAGTTATATTTGTTGGAAGTTTAACAATTGAAAGATTTGAACAATTTGCAAAGCAATCTGATTCAATTGTAGTAAGTTGTGTGTTTGTTAAATTGATTTCAGTGAGCGCAGTACAGCTCATGAATGCTTGATTTCCAAGTGTTGCAAGGTCTTTTGGCACGATGAACTTCGCGAGAGCCTTGTCAGATTTGAATGCAGCTGTCCCAATGTTTGAAACATAGTTGCTCATTGAAACTCCAACAAGCCCCGAACAGTTTGCAAAAGCATTTTTGCCAATTTTGGATGTTTGGCGTGGGAGTGTCACAAATTTCACTGTGTTGTTTGTTCCGCTAAACATATTGACTGCTGAATCTGCAATTGCGGATACATTTTTTGGCACAACAACATAGTTTTGTGCTGTTTGATAATTTGACGAAGGCGTGAGATAGATTGCAAAAAGTGTTGTTGTTCCACTTGTGTTTGGAACGTCATACCAATATCCCAAATCATATCTATCGCCATTTTGTCCCTGCTCATTATCTGCAGAGTTTGTGCTGTAGTAATACAACTCTTTGCCACTCTTTGTTGGCTCATTGCCTTCAAGCATAAATTTTGTTTGATCGCCGTTATAGACGACATTTGGTTGTTCGCCCGCCCCGCCGTTTATGTCAAGAACAATGTAGTCGCTGACAAATTCAGCTGAAACCACAACCGCTCCCGTAATTCTTTTGAGCAAATATTCGCTCGTTGCTCCAACTGGGTCGCCATCAATCAGAATGCGTTTGAGAACATAGTTTTTGTTTGGTGTGAAATGCATAACCAAATCACTGCCCCAATCAACCATTTGAGTTTCTGGAGAAATTGTTCCACCTTCGCTTTGGACAACTGTTACCAAAACCTTTTGATTTTCAAACATTGGAAACAATGTGAGATTTTGTGTTATGTAGCCAAGTTGTTCGTTCGTTATGTTTGCGCCGCTTCCATCTTCACGAGTGTTCCAACACAAGAACACGTCGCCTTCTGCTGTTGTGACTTCTGGAATGCTTGCCTTGCCACCATAGTTTACGGTTTGAGTCGAAAGGGTTGCTCCATTTTGTTTAAATACAACAGAATATGTGCCGGTTTTGGTTGTTTCTGTCGCATTTTTGTCAAACGACTTGTTTATCTCTGAAAAATTGGTTGTGTTTGAAAAGTTTGATGCGAGCGAGCTTTGAACAACAATTTCACACGAAACAAACTCGTCATCGCCAAGCACTCCTTGCATTTCGGGAACAACCGCGTCAGATTGAATTAAAAAAACATAAACTTCACCCGCTTTGGTGGAGTTTAGTTGCATGAGATTTCCAGATTTGTCGCAAAGATACCAATAGTCACCAAAACGTGACCAAGTGTAGTTCTCGTGATTCTTTATCGAAAAACTATTGAATTTGATTTTGTCTTTCGCAACTTCGTTTGTGCTATCGAAGTACACGTGCGCGCGTATAAAAACAGGGCTGGTGTTGTCCGCGACAGTGAGTTTGATGTCGTTGAATAAATACTCTTCACCCACAAGTTTGTTCTGAATCTTTGATTTGTATTTATATTGTGAGTTGTCATGCAAAACAACCGCACCAAAAGAGTTTTGTTGAACATCGCTCTTGTCACTTCGAAAAATTGCCAAGGAAATTGTTAATGAACTTGCGAAAATAAGAAAAAGCAAGCAAACAATGCTTACAAAAAATTTATATTTCTTGTTGTTGCCTCTCCCCACAGACATCTAACATCCCCCAATATTTTATATGTTATTATACATCCATCAAATTTGCAGGTCAACATTTTTGCTTATATTATTATATAAAATATATAATAAAACCATACACCAACAACAAAATTATTTCTTTTGTCAACCCTCAACCTCGTCGCAAAGTCGTCATTTTTGTTTGTGAAATGAAATTTTTACATTATAATACACATAATAAATGGAGGCAAAAAATGAAAGAAAACGTTTGGGAAAAATATAGTGAACAAGATTTGGACGAAATGAATGTGTTTTGCGAAGGCTACAAAGATTTCATCTCGGAATGCAAAACAGAACGAGAAGTTATTAAATTTGCAACAAATTTAGCAAAAAAAGCAGGTTTTTTGGACCTAAATGATGTAATTAATCAAAAAATCCAACCAAAACCTGGCGACAAAATTTATGCTCTCAACATGGACAAAGCACTCATGCTATATGTTTTGGGAACAGAAGATTTTGAAAAAGGACTCAAAATTGTTGGCAGCCATGTCGACTCACCACGCCTTGATATCAAAGCAACACCTCTCTATGAAAACAGTGGGTTTTGCATGGTCGACACACACTACTATGGCGGAATAAAAAAATATCAATGGGTTGCTCGCCCACTTGCATTACATGGCGTTGTCGTCAAAAAGGACGGGACAAAAATTGATTTGTCAATCGGCGAAAAAGATGACGAGCCAGTATTCTATATTTCTGACCTTTTGCCACATCTTGACCGCAACCCGTCCGCAAAAAAAGATGTTGTTGAAGGCGAAAATCTGAATATCATTGGCGGAACAATCCCAAACAAGGACGCAAAAAAAGACAAAGTCAAAGCAACTGTCATTTCAGCACTAAAACAATATGGCTTTGAAGAGGACGACTTGTTTTCCGCTGAACTTGAAGCAGTGCCTGCAGGTCGCGCAAGAGATTGTGGGTTCGACAAAAGTTTGATTGCAGGATACGGACAAGACGACAGAGTTTGTGCCTACACTTCGCTTCTTGCACTCATGCGTGTCCAGAACCCAAAGCATACATGTTGTTGCATGCTTGTAGACAAGGAAGAAATCGGCAGTTTCGGTGCAACCGGAATGCAAAGCAAATTTTTTGAAAACTCACTCGCCGAAATCATGAATGCTTGTGGGGAATATGGTGAACTTAAATTGCGCAGAGCACTCACAAACTCTCAAATGATTTCAAGCGATGTCACAGCAGGATTTGACCCAAACTATCCCGGTCCAATGAACAAAGAAACCGATGCAATCTTGTGTGGCGGACTGTCATTCAACAAATATACTGGTTCACGAGGCAAAAGCGGTGCAAATGATGCCAACCCAGAATTTATTGCAAAACTTCGAAAAATTTTGGATGAAAACAACATCAGCTATCAAGCAACCGAAATGGGTAAAGTTGACGAAGGCGGTGGCGGAACAATTGCATTCATTCTCGCCTCATATGGCATGGAAGTTATTGATGCTGGTGTTCCACTTCTCAGCATGCACGCACCAACAGAAATTGCCGCAAAACCAGACATCTTTGAAGCACAAAAATTCTATCACGCATTTTATCTAAGCGATTAAATTATTAAAAAATAATTAATAATTAATTAAAAATTATAAAAATTTAATAAAAAAATTAAAAAAATATGGCATTTTTACCATATTTTTTATTAATTACCCAAAATTAATCATCCGTTAGTCCAAGCATATGGTCAGTTGTGACACCAAAATATTTTGACAAAATAATCAGAGAATACATGTTTGGAGTTCTATCTCCCGACTCCCATTTCGCAATCGCCGCCTGACTAATTCCAGATTCAAGTGCGAGTTGCGATTGATTAAGTTCCCTCTCCTCTCTCAATTCTTTCAGCCTTTCTTTGAATATATTTTCCATAAACATATTGTTAGCACATAAATAATTAAAAGTAAAGTTCGTTCGCCAAAATAATCAGCCTACAACATATTATCGTTTCGTCATGACATTTGCGTAAATTAAAATTATTTATCTTTGGACTGCTCGTTTATCCAAGAGTTAAGGCACTCTTCGCCTTAACTCTTGTTGTTAGCCAATCCGCATGAAACAGAAAGGTTTGTCAAGAGTTTGAGTGCAACCGCACTCAAATGCATTTACTCTTGACAAATTTTTCGTTTCATGCAACACAAAAAACAAAAACGCAAAAGAAAAAGATTTTGTCCCGAATTTGACAAAATCCTTTTGCATTTCGTTTTTTGTTGACTGCTTGCCCCACTCCGCCAAGGGCGCTGGGGTTTGGGGCTTGCGTCGCCCCAAAAATTTTTTGGTTCTTTTTTGACTCCAAAAAAGAACACCTCTCCATCAGAATATCGCCAATAGTTTTTCTATGTTCTCAACATGAGTTTCAAAAACATCAGACATATTTCGAGCGAGTTTCAACACTTTTAATTCAGTTGCAATAATTTTTCTAATTAAATAATTTTGCGAATTATTTTGCAAAATTTGCATTTTTTGCGTTATTTTTTTATTATTTTTTGCAAAATATTCAACATTTTTATTAATTATTTTTTTTAACGATATTATCTTTTGTTTTTGGAATGTCATGCGTTCAAGTTGGGAATACAAAAAATTTAGAGACGAAAGCAAATCGTCAAGTTCCAAATTTTGACTTTTTCTGTTTTCGAAATATGCACGCGCAAGCTGTTCCATAACTTGCGGCGAAAAAATTTGAAAATCATTATATGCATTGTTTTCCATGATGTTGTTATATATGAAAATCAATTGCTTTGTGTTCTTTTCTTATTTGCATCGCACACACTAAGTTTATGAACAAAAAAAATCCGCAGTGGGTTAATCTGCGGATTTTATATTTAATTTGCGATGGGTTGGTCGCAATGATGATTGGGTTATATCATCATTTAAATTTAATTTGATTACTCAATGATTGAAGCAACAACACCTGAACCAACTGTTCTGCCACCTTCACGGATAGCGAAACGAAGTCCTTGTTCAATAGCAATTGGAGTAATAAGTTCAATTGTCATTGTAACGTTGTCGCCAGGCATAACCATTTCAACGCCTTTTTCAAGTTCGATTGTTCCGGTAACGTCTGTTGTTCTGAAGTAGAATTGAGGTCTGTAACCATTGAAGAATGGAGTATGACGTCCGCCTTCTTCTTTCTTAAGAACATAAACTTGAGCAGTGAATTTTGTGTGTGGGTGGATTGAACCTGGTTTGCAAAGAACTTGTCCACGTTCAATTTCGTTTCTTTGGATTCCACGAAGAAGAAGTCCAACGTTATCACCTGCTTGAGCTTCATCAAGAAGTTTTCTGAACATTTCAACACCAGTAACAACTGTTTGTTTCTTTGCTCCCATTCCAACGATTTCAACTGTGTCGTTCATTTTAACTACGCCACGTTCAACTCTTCCTGTTGCAACTGTTCCACGTCCTGTGATTGTGAAGACGTCTTCAACTGGCATAAGGAAAGGTTGGTCTGTTGCTCTTTTTGGTTCTGGAATATAAGCATCAAGTGTGTCAAGAAGTTCTTGAATTGGTTTGAGCCATGGGCTTGAAAGGTCGTTTGCATCGCAAGCTTCGTTTGCTTTGAGAGCTGAACCTTTGATAATTGGAGTTGTGTCTCCTGGGAAATCGTATGTTGTGAGAAGGTCTCTGATTTCCATTTCAACGAGATCCAAAAGTTCTGGATCATCAACTTGGTCAACTTTGTTCATGAATACAACAATGTATGGAACACCAACCTGACGAGCGAGCAAGATGTGCTCTCTTGTTTGAGGCATAGGTCCGTCTGCTGCTGAAACAACCAAGATTGCGCCGTCCATTTGAGCAGCACCTGTGATCATGTTTTTAACATAGTCAGCGTGCCCTGGGCAGTCAACGTGAGCGTAGTGACGTTTGTCAGTTCTATACTCAACGTGTGCAGTATTAATCGTGATTCCTCTTGCTTTTTCTTCTGGAGCTTTATCAATTTCATCATATTTCATTGAATCAGCTTTTCCAAGCATTGCGCAATAACGACAAATTGCTGCTGTAAGAGTTGTTTTACCATGGTCAACGTGTCCGATTGTTCCAACGTTAACGTGAGGTAAAGATCTGTCAAATTTTGCTTTTGCCATTTTTTTAATCTCCTTTAATTTTTTGTGATTTAAATTTCACTTTAACAATGAAATTCTAGCATAAAACATTTTTTTTGCAAAATGATTTTCATGCTTTTTTATTTTGATTGAAAGGGTTTTGTTTTGCCGATGGGTTATTTCGACAAAACAAACTCTTCAACAAAATTACTTTTTGTTTCTCTCACCAACAACTTTCTCGGTGATTGATTTTGGAACTTCTTGATATTTGAGAGGTTCCATAACGAACGTTCCTCTTCCTTGTGTTTGAGAACGAAGGTCTGTTGCGTATCCAAACATTTCTGCAAGTGGAACTTCTGCGTTGATTCTTTGGATTCCTGGAAGTGATTCATTTCCAAGGAGAATTCCACGACGTGAAGTGAGGTTGCCCATAACTGTTCCAAGATAGTCATCAGGCACTTCAACAGTCACTTTCATGATTGGTTCCAAAAGAACTGGATCTGCTTTTGCTGCACCATCTTTGAAAGCCAAAGAGCCAGCAATCTTAAATGCCATTTCTGACGAGTCAACCTCGTGGAAAGAACCATCATAAACTGTGACTTTGAAGTCAACTGTTTCGTATCCAGCAACAACACCGCACATACGAGCTTCTTTGATACCATTGTTGATTGGTTGGATATATTCTTTTGGAATTGAGCCACCAACAGTTGCATCAACGAATTCATATCCAGCACCGCGTTCCAAAGGTTCCATTTTAATCAAGCAGTGACCATATTGACCTTTACCACCTGATTGACGGATATATTTTCCTTCTGCGTTAACTGGTTTTCTGATTGTTTCACGATATGAAACTTGTGGATTACCAACATTTGCTTCAACTTTGAATTCACGAAGAAGTCTATCAACAATGATTTCCAAGTGAAGTTCGCCCATGCCGGCAATGAGTGTTTGACCTGTTTCTTCATTTGTTGAAACTCTGAATGAAGGGTCTTCTCTTGAAAGTTTTGCAAGCGCCAAAGCCATTTTTTCTTGCATATCTTTTGTTTTTGGTTCAATAGCAAGTTGAATAACTGGTTCTGGGAAATTCATGCTTTCAAGTTGAATTGGGTGTTTTTCGTCACAAAGTGTGTGTCCTGTGATTGTGTCTTTGAGTCCAACAATCGCAGCAATGTCACCTGCGCCAACTTCACTGATTTCAGTTCTGTTGTTTGCGTGCATTCTGATAAGACGTCCAACACGTTCTGTTTTTCCAGTGATTGAGTTATAAACATAACTGCCCGCTTTCAAAACGCCAGAGTAAACTCTGAAGAATGTGAGACCGCCAACAAATGGGTCTGTTGCAATCTTGAATGCAAGTCCAGCAAGTGGAGCATTAAAGTCTGCAGGTCTTTCTTCCTCTTGTTCCGTGTCAGGGTTAATTCCCTTGATTGGTGGAATGTCGAGAGGAGATGGAAGATATTCAACCATTGCATCAAGCAAGTTTTGAACACCTTTGTTTTTGTATGATGAACCGCAAAGCATTGGAGTGACAGTTTTTGCAATTGTTGCTTTTCTGATCGCATCTTTGAGTTCTTCCATTGAGATCTCATCGCCTTCAAAATAACGTTCAAGAAGAGCATCATCAGTCTCAACGATTGATTCAATCAATGCGTCATGACGTTTTTGAGCTTCTGCCTTGAGTTCTTCAGGGATTTCAACTTCGTCAATGATTTTTCCCATGTCATCTTCTGGGATATAAGCCTTCATTTTGAGAAGGTCGATAACTCCTTTGAAGTCCTCAGCCATGCCGATTGGCATTTGAAGTGGAAGAGGTTTTGTGTGGAGTCTTTGTTCAACAGATTCAACGCATTTATCAAAATAAGCATCGTCTCTGTCCATTTTGTTAACATAAATGATAACTGGAACTTTGCATTCTGTTGCTTGACGCCAAACAGTTTCTGTTTGAGGTTGAACTTTGTCACGTGCACTCAAAACCAAAACTGCACCATCAAGAACTTTCAAAGAACGAAGAACTTCAATTGTGAAGTCAACGTGCCCTGGGGTGTCGATGATGTTGATTTTGTGGTTTTTCCAGAAGCAAGTTGTGCAAGCTGAAGTAATGGTGATTCCACGCTCTTGTTCTTGAGCCATCCAGTCCATTGTTGCTTGACCATCATGAACTTCACCGATTTTATGACTTTTTCCGGTGTAGTAAAGAATACGTTCTGTTGTTGTTGTCTTTCCTGCATCGATATGTGCCATAATACCAATGTTTCTTGTCAAGTGTAGATCTTCTGCCATATTTTTTTCCTTTTAATAAGATTTTTTGTGTCCGCCCTTCATATGGGTTGAATACTCCAAGCAAACGATTTGTTTTTTATTAAGTTGATTTCACTTAATTTTGCTTTTGTTTTGTATTTTTGGTTGAAATTTGAATGAGTGTCGAGGCTCGACGAGGCTCCAAATTCTAAACAAAACACCAGTTTGTTGTGATATTTTATTTCAAAATATGGATAAGTGCCAAGGCTCGCAAGAGATTTGGACGAGGAGTTTAGCATCTCCTAAATGACTCGTGCAAATCTCTTGCAGAAACGCCGGCAGTTGCCAAATTTTGAAATAAAATTACCATTTGTAGTGAGCAAAAGCCTTATTAGCTTCAGCCATTCTGTGCATTTCATCACGTTTTTTGATTGAAGCACCTGTTTGGTTATAAGCATCCATGAGCTCGCCTGCAAGTTTTTCATCCATGTTACGTTCTGAATTACGTTTGCGAGCGAACATAACAATCCAACGAATTGCAAGTGTTTGACGGCGTTCTGGACGAATTTCCATTGGAACTTGGTAAGTTGCGCCACCAACACGACGACCTTTTGTTTCAAGAACTGGTTTTACATTCTCAACTGCTGTGTTGAAAACATCGAGTGCATCGCCGCCAGTTTTTTCTTTGATGATATCAAAAGCGCTATAAACGATGTGTTGTGCAATTGCACGTTTTCCGTCAACCATAACTTGATTAATAAGTTTTGTCACAAGTTTGCTTGAATATACTGGATCTGGTAAAACATCTTTTTTTACCACACTATTTCTTCTTGGCATGTTTCCTCCTTATAGATTTTAAAAAATGATTATTTAGGACGTTTTGCACCGTATTTTGATCTTGATTGATTACGTTTTGCAACACCAGCGGTATCAAGAGAACCACGAACAATGTGGTATCTAACACCAGGCAAATCCTTAACTCTTCCGCCACGAACAAGAACAACGCTGTGCTCTTGAAGGTTGTGACCAATTCCTGGAATGTAGCAAGTTGCTTCAGTTTTGTTTGACAAACGAACACGAGCAATCTTTCTCAAAGCAGAGTTTGGTTTTTTAGGCGAAGTAGTTTTAACCGACAAGCAAACGCCACGTTTTTGTGGACATTCGTCAAGAAGAGGTGACTTTGATTTTTTGTCAAAAGTTTTTCTTCCTTGTCTAACCAATTGATTAATTGTTGGCATACTTTTCCTCCTTAAAAATTTTGCGCAAGGAAATCAACCCTTTCCATGCAATGTTCTCTTTGCAAGCACCACGAACACCTTATGGACCAAATCCATAAGTTCAGGATTTCTCCGTTTCGGTCAACACAGGCGTGCGACCTGTCGTTTATATGCTTGAAAAAATAATGTAATCTCAAAAGACTACAAGTCGCATTTTAACAAATCTAAAAAATGATGTCAATATTTTTTTAAAGATTAATAATATATGTTTATTATATTAAAAAGAAAACAAGAGATTGATCTCTTGTTAAACTTTGTCTGGCAACCTTTCAATTTGTATGTTTTGTCCAAACCCATAAAATTGTTGAGTGTATGAAACCGCACCAGAAAGTCCTGAAAGCGGAATCCCGACGCCATAAAGATTTAGGTCATAAAATTTTGTGCTATATTTTGCTTTTATTGGTCGACCATATTCATCGAGTGTGAGTTGAACGGTTACATTTGTGAATGATGGGTTGATTTGTTTGCTGTTCTCAGAATTGTCAAAAAATCTTTTTACAAACACAACGCTATCATTGATAATCTCGCCTCTCTCAAGCGTGAAATTAAGAACATATTGACCAGCATTTTTTGTCATATTTCCGTTCAATACTTTTGAAAGTGAAAATGCTGTGAATGCTTTTTCAGGCAACAAATTCCATTCGTCAAGATATTGTTGCAAAGAATATTTCATGACATCTTTGTTTTCGTAATTAAATCCACCTTCAACCCGCTCCTTACTTTTTCTCACTGTGACTTCGTCGCCAACTTTGGCAAACTCAAATCCCGTGTTATTCTTTATTTTTCCATCGCCATATGTGCAAACTGTTGCGTGGCTGGATTTTTCCTTGTTGTTGACTTCCGTGGCAATCTTGATTGCTTGCTCAATGTTGACAAGGTTTTTGATATTAAGAGAAAATTTGCCATATGTAAATGTTTTATAACTTTTTGTGTTATTCAAATAACCATATGTGTGTCTTAATGCAGTGTTAAAGTTGTTAAATGTCACCTTGCTGTCTTCTGGTGGGTTTTGAGGCTTGTTCTCTTCTTGTTCAAAATCAAGTATATCCGGATTTTTTTCGCTCTCGACTCTATTAAACTGCGGATAGCAAAAGAAAAAAGTTGCAGAAGAAATAATCACGAGCAACAAGAAAAAAACAAAAAAATTATACCTTTTTGTATAGCGCATATTCTTTTGTATAGCAATTCAATCTTTTTTGTCAATAAAAAACAAGGAAATGTTCCTTGTTTATTTTTCAACTCTTTCAGGCAGTGGTGTGATATTGTTTACTTTGCCATAATCATAAAATCTTTGCGTATATGACAATGCTCCTTTAAGTCCTGAAAGTGGAATTCCCGCTGGACGCAAATCAAGTTCATATTTAAATGAAAATTTTGCTGTTATTGGTCTGCCATACATATCAAGGTCAATGGTAACAACTCCATCTTCAAAAGCAGGATTGATGCTTTTTGCCAAATCTGTGTTTCTGCACATCGTTTTGATAAAAACTGTTGCATCATCAAGAATATCGTGCTTGTCAACCGTAAAGCTCAATCTGAAAGCAACGCCACCTTTGTTTGGCTTTGTCATTGTCCCCATTCGAACTTTTGACACCGTGAATGTTGTGAAAACTTTTTCCGGAAGAATTGCCCAACCTTTTATAAAATCTTGCGTTGTGAATTTAATGACTTCTTCATTTGTAAAATCGAATTCTGAATAATCAGGAGTTCTGTTGTGTGTTCTGCGATATGAAACCCCGTCTTTCAAAGTGACAAATTCAAATCCAGTGTTTTCTTTTATTTTGCTATATTCTTCGCCCCAAGTTCCAATAACGGAATAAGCGGTTTTTGTTTTGTTATCCATTTTTGTGTCAATGCCAAGATATTGCGTGATTGTTGCAATCCCCTTCACATCTTGCGAAATCACACCTCTTGCACGAGTCTTGTAATAGTCTGTTCTTTTCAAAAACGCTTGCGAATGTTTGAGTGCTGTCGAAAAGTTGTTAAAGTTTGCTCTTTGCAATGTTGTGTCCGGATTTTTGGAAGAGTTTGCGTCGTTGTCAACAATGTCAACAATATCCCCAGCATTATCGCCGGAAACGTGATCAAGTTTGTCTTTTGTGAAAAGAACAGTCACTGATCCCACAATAATCAGCAACATAATGCTTAAAAGTATATTATATCTTTTCTTATATTTCATCTTGTTCTCCATGCGACGCGCTAAAGTTATAACAAATATATAATATAACAGTTGCCATGTCAAGCAAGTTTTTGAAAATTTTGAAAAAATATTCATTTTTATAAATTTTTATGCATAAATATACAGTTTGGTGCTTTGCGTCAATTGTTTACATAAAATTGATTGACATACAAAGCAAAAATGGATACAATAAAAGCAGAATTTGGAGGTTTTTATGGCAAATTTAATCACATTCGACAAACCAGCAGATTGGAAAAGAATCAAGCCTGACCATTATGCTGATTTTTCAATCGTAAACAACGAATACACTCCTTGCGAATATGGCTATGCAGTCGCAAATGAGCAAAAAAGTTATGATGTTGTTAGCATTTTCAATTACGGTCCAGTTGGTGCTGAATTTTTGAAAGAACTCAAAGCTCAACTCGATTCATTTTCAGAAGATAATTCTGCAGTTTCTGACATCAACGACTACATCAAAGAAAACGCTGACGGCTATGCTGTCACAAAAACAGATTTCATTCGTCCGCTTTTCTACAAAAAGGGAAAACTTCTTGACAAACAATGCTTCATCAACATCATGCAAATCAAAACAAATGTGACAACAAGTTATTCATTGCAAATTTTTGTTGAAATTGGAGAAAACCTATACTGCCTCACAACATCAGCAAAAGAATGTGACGAGAAAAAACCTCTTGAATCTCTCATCAAAGACAACAAATATATTGATGACATGATCAACGTTGTTTTCAAAACAATGAGAGAAAAAGTTTAAATAAAAAAAGAATAGAACAGCGAAAACTTGCTGTTCTTTTTTTATTAACAATTTATTAATTTTATTTTTTGAATCTTTATATTTTTTTGTTCAAAATGTCGCAAACACGCGCCATGTTTTGATACTCATTTTTGCCAATTTCACGTTGTCGAAACATATGCTCAATGTTGCCAACAATTTTGTTTATTTCGTCCCTGCCCTTTTCTGTTAGTTTGTAGAAGATTTGGCGCTTGTCTTCTTGCGAATTGATTTTTGTTATTTTGCCTTGTTCGAGAAGAGTTTTGCACGCGAGAGCAAGATTGGATTTTTTTATGCCAATTTTGCTTATCAAAAGACTTGGCGAACAAACTCCGTATTCGTCAATAAGAAACATTATTTTTTGATAGACTTCAATGTTTTTTCGATTCCAGCCATCGCAAATATTATCGGACAGAATTCGAATTTCAAGAAGACGTCTGGCAAATTCTTCTCTTTTTTCCATATTTTTAGTATATATTTCATAATTTTTTTTGGCAAACATTTGAACGAACAAAATTAAACACTTGGCAATTTCTTGCAAAAAATTGTGGATTGGTTTATATTGGAGTTATGACATTAATTGGCGAAGTTGAAGACATCATATTCCGAAATGAAGAAAACGGCTACACTGTGGCCGTTGTTTCTCGCGGCAAAGAAAAAACTGTTGTTGTCGGAAAATTTTTGAGCGTAAAAGCGGGACAAAGCGTGCGACTTGAAGGCAACTTCGTCATGAACAAAAAATATGGCGAGCAATTTTCTGTTGAAAGCGCAGAAATTGTTGAGCCAACAACAGCAGAAGGGATTGAAAAATATCTGTCAAGCGGACTCATTCCGGGCGTTGGTCCCGTGACAGCAAAGTCTATGGTTGAAAAATTTGGCGACCAAACGCTTGACGTGATTGAATTTTCGCCTGAAAAGCTTTCAAAAGTTCGAGGAATAAGCAACCACAAAGCCGAGGTTATTGCCGAAAACTTCACGAACCTAAAAAAAATGCAACGCTCATTGATGTTTTTGCAAAAATATGAAATATCAATCAACATGGCACTCAAAATTTATGCGGCTTACGGCGACAAAACAGTTGATTTGATGCAAGAAAATCCATATAAGCTTGTTGAAGATGTTGACGGAATTGGTTTCTTGACCGCCGACCGAATTGCATATTCAATGGGCATTGAAAAAGAAAGTATTTTCCGTGTGAGAGCGGCTGTTTTGCATTGTCTTAACGAAGGCTGCGAAAAATCTGGAAACACTTTTCTCCCCGCCCACGACCTATTATCCCAAGTTGCAAAACTTTTGGGATACAGCACAGATGAAATCTCTGAAAAATTTGAGAATGTGATTGATGCACTAATTTTCGACAAGCTCATAATAAAGATTTACAACGACAAAATTCAAGGCTATGAACTTCAAAAATACTATAGCACCGAACTTGGAATTGCAAAAAAACTCGCAACGCTTTCAACCTGTCAAAACAAGGATGAGTTTGACCTAAAAGATGAAATTAGTCTTTTTGAAACATTCAACAACATCAAGTTTCATGACGAACAAAAACGCGCGATTGAAACATCGGTCAAAAACCCCGTTTCAATCATCACTGGCGGTCCCGGAACAGGCAAAACGACAATAATCAAGTGCGTCATGTCAATCCTCAAGCAAATGGGAAAATCAATCGCGCTTGTCGCACCAACTGGACGTGCGGCAAAAAGGTTGTCAGAAAGCACAGGAGTTGAAGCAAAGACAATACACCGCCTTTTGGAACTCGAATTTGTCGGACGCAAAGTCAATTTCAAATATAACGAACATGAACCACTGCCCTTTGGCGTTGTTATTGTTGACGAGGTGTCAATGGTTGACTGCCTTCTCATGCATTCACTTCTCAAAGCCTTGCCACGCGATTGCAAACTCATTCTTGTTGGCGACAAAGACCAACTTCCATCAGTTGGTGCGGGAAATGTTCTCAAAGACATTTTGCAGAGCGAAACTGTGCCAACAACATATCTCACAAAAATTTTTAGACAAGACGAAAATTCTCTCATTGTTTCAAACGCCCACCTGATTAACGCAGGCGAAATGCCAGAACTCGACAATTCAAAAGATGACTTCTTTTTTGAAAGCAAAACGGACACAGAAGACATAAAAAACTCAATTATAACGCTTGTCACAGAACGTCTTCCACACCATTTCAACATTGACACAACAAAAATTCAAGTCATCGCCCCACTCAAAGCGGGCATTTGTGGAACAATCAACCTCAATCGCGAACTTCAAGACAAACTCAATCCGCCGTCTCTTGGCAAGCACGAAATAACAATCGGACAAACAACACTTCGCCGTGGCGACAAAGTTATGCAAACAGTCAACAACTACGACATTGAATGGACGAGAAAAAATGGTGTTTTGCAAGAAACTGGGCTTGGAGTGTTCAACGGCGACATCGGTTATATTCACGACATTGACCGCGACACAAGTGAAGCAATCATTTGGTTTGAAGACGGAAGAGAAGCGGTTTACACTCGCGTGGAACTTCAAGACATCACCCTATCTTATGCAATAACCGTCCACAAAAGTCAGGGCTGTGAGTTTGATGTTGTCGTGATGCCAATGATTGCAGGAAGTCAAATGATTCTCACACGCAACCTTTTCTACACCGCAGTCACGCGTGCAAAACGTGCAGTTGTGCTTGTTGGTGAAAAGAAAAATATGCGAAGAATGATTGCAAGCACGCACACCGCAAAACGCAACACAATGCTCAAAAACCTAATCATAAAAGAATTCAAAAAAGCGGAAGAAATTTATGGATAAACAACACGGCAAATTCAAAAATTTCATATCAAAAACAAAAGATTTCTTTTTGGAACTCTTTTATCCATCAAACTTCACTTGCGACATTTGCGGAAAAGAAATGGATCACGAAACAAAATATCATGTTTGTGAAGATTGTGAGAAAAACTATTTGAATAACAAAAAGATTTGTCCAAAATGTGGAAGCGAAATTGATGAAAAATATAATTTGTGTTATGCTTGCCGCGACAAACAAGTTTTCTACAAAATGGCACGCGCACCCTTTGTTTATCGCGACCATGTGAAAGATGCAATTCACAATTTCAAATATCACAATGCAAAATATCTCGCTGTCACTTTTGGCAACTATATGACAAGTGTCATTGTTCGTGAAAACTTTGAGTTTGATCTCATTGTTCCCGTTCCGCTCACACAAAAGAGAAGAAAGTCGCGTGGCTATAATCAATCTGCACTTCTTGCAAATCAAATTTCCAAAAATCTTGGAGTTCCAGTTGACGAGAAATCACTAATCAGAACAAAATTTTCTCGCTCACAAACCGAACTTCAAAGTTCAGAAAGATATCAAAACCTCGAAGATTGTTTTGAAATTGCAGACTCAACCCACATTCGCGGCAAAAAGATTTTGCTTGTTGACGATGTCATGACAACAGGTGCAACAGTTGAAGCGTGCAGCAAACTATTGATGGACGCGGGTGCAAATGTTGTTTATGTCGCCACCGCATGTCGAACTTCGTCAAAAAATATATCATAATCAAACATTTCCCTTCATACACTTTTGTATGGAGGTTTTTTATGGAAAATTCCCTAAAAGACAATAATATCATGCTATTTAACCGCTCAAAACTCACCCTCACGGGTGTGACAAAAGTAATTTCAATCAGCCCAACAACAATCAACGTTGAAGCATATGGGAGCGGTCTTTTGATATTTGGAAACGATATGCTCGTCACAAAACTCGATGTTGAAAGCGGCACAATCGAAGCAACTGGGCTCTTTGACGGAATCAAATACACAACAAGCAAAACCAAGGGAGGCTTTCTCAAAAGGATTCTAAAATAATGTTGTTCTCAACACAGTTTCAGTTTTCAATTTTTTTGGCAATATTTTTCATTATTTTTGCATCATCTTTTTTGTATGACATCAGTGCATTAATTTATGAACTGACTGCAAAAAACAATGTCGTCAAAAACATCTTTAACTTTTTGACAACATCGGTCATTCTTATAATATTTTATTTTGTTGTCGTTTCAAAAAACTATGGTGAAATGCGTTGGTTTTGTTTTCTTGCGGCATCTCTTGCAATAATCTTACAGCGTATAACTTTTGGCAAAATCATTGCAAAGTTTTATATCCTTTGGTATAATGCATTTGAAAAATTGAAACAAAGGATAAACACAAAACTCAAATCACGCCATGGAAAAAGAAAAGAGGATAAAGAACAAAATTAAAATTGCGCTGATTGCTATTGCAGTGGTTGTTTTTTCGCTCATGATAATTCTCATTGTTCAAACTGTTCAACTCCATAGACTTGAAAAACAAAAAGCATCTGCAAGCCACGAGCTTGTTGAAATTGAAGAAAAAAGCGAACATGCTGACAAAAAAATCGAAGAACTAACCGACCCCGAACACAACAAAAAATATTATGAACAAGAAAAAAATTACGGCGGCGAAAAAGACTATATTTTCTAAGTGATTGCACGAAGCAATCACTTTTTTACTTTTTTAAGTAAGTTAAACACTTTGGCATCTCTTTTTGAACATTAATCAAAATGCCGTTTGCCTTGCACTTCCCTTCATCATTAAACAAACACTTTTCATGGCAATCAATTTCAAGATTTTTGCAATGGCGAAAAGGCGCATATTCCACTTTTTTGAGGAATATAAGTTTCGTGGTATCAGGTGCTTTTTCTTCGCTTTTTTCAAATGTTCGACAAACATGTGTTTTGTCAACATCAATCTTCTTTGCCTGACAAACAAATTTGTCATTATATTTACATTCTGTTTTTCTGCATTTTATATCCATATCTTTCTCCCGTCTAATGATTGACAGAAAGAAGAAAATTATTCTAAAATAAATGAGAGGTGAATTATGAAAGTCATTTTAACAAAAGACGTCAAGGCACTTGGCAAAGCGGGCGAAATCAAAGAAGTGTCTGACGGATACGCAAAAAACTATCTAATCAAAAACGGCTTTGCAAAACTTGCAACCACGTCAAGCATTGCAGAAAACGCATCACAAAAAAATGCCGCTGACTTCCACTATGCAGAGCAAAAGAAAGAAGCACAAAATCTTGCAGACAAACTTCGTGGCAAAGTTGTGCGCCTTGCAATCAAGTGTGGTGAAAACGGAAAAATATTTGGTTCAATAACCGCTCAAAACATTTCTGAAAGCCTCGAACAAATCGGATTCAGAATTGACAAGAAAAAAATCGACCTAAATACCCCAATCAAAACAATTGGCATTCACGAGGTCGAAATAAAACTCTTCCAAGGGGTTTCAACAAAAATCAAAGTTGATGTCGTCAGCGAATAAAATTTTCGCCACAAAAAAATGTCATTTTCAAATGACATTTTTTTATTTCTTTCCCGCAATCCAAAAGGCTTGCAGAATAATTAAATTTATATTATTTTAATTAAATAATTAATTTTTTTAAATATTTTTATTTGTTTTTTATTTATTTTGAATTATTTTTATTTAACTTTTGATAATTTCAAAAAAATCTTCTGCAACAAGACTTGCTCCGCCAACCAAAACTCCGTCAACGCCCGAGAGCGCCATAATCTTTTTTGCGTTTTGTTTGTTCACGCTGCCACCATAGACAACAACAACATCTTTTGCCGCTTTTGCGGAAAACAATTCTTTGACAATTTTTCGAATGAGCGACATTGCTGATGAGATTTGTTTGTCCTGTGCAACCACTCCCGTCCCAATCGCCCAAATTGGTTCATACGCGATTATTATTCCTTCAAGTTCATTTTCGTATAGCCCCGAAAGACCCTGCTCAATTTCGGTTTTAAGAACTTCTTCCGTTCTGTTTGCATTTCTTTCGTTTTGTGTTTCACCAACACAGAAAACCACTTTGAGATCATTGCCAAGAGCGGCCTTGATTTTTTTGTTTACAATCGCATTTGTTTCCTTAAATTCTTTTCGTCTTTCGCTGTGTCCAACAATAACATACTCCACGCCAACCTCTTTGAGCATTGCTGCACTGATTTCTCCTGTGTGAGCACCTTTTTCTTCATAGTGGAAGTTTTGTGCGCCAAGCAACACATTCGTCTTTTTTGTGAGAGAATATGCTTTTGCAAGTGACGTGAATGGTGGGCAAACAACAACTTTTGTTTTCTCCCCTTTCATTCGTGCAACAAGGTCAATCATATAATCTTTTGTTTCACTTGGAGTTTGATTCATTTTGAAATTTGCGATAACGATTTTTTTCATTTTTCCTCCATATCAGAAATCACATCAACACAAGGAAGCACTTTTCCTTCAAGAAGTTTGAGCGTTGCTCCTCCACCGGTTGAAACATGGGTGACCTTTTTGGAAATCCCATAAAATTTTGCCGCGAGCGCGCTATCACCACCGCCAACAATGGTTGTTCCCTTAACTTTTGTCAAAGCCAAAGCAACTTTTTTTGTTCCCTTTTCAAATTTCGGGATTTCAAAAACACCCATTGGACCATTCCAAATAACAGTGTGAGCAGATTTGATATATTTTGTGAAAATTCTTTGAGTTTTTGGACCAATGTCAAGACCAATTTGGTCTGTTGGGATTTTGTCAACCGAGAACTTTCTTGCACGAGCAGATTTATCAATCTTTTTCGCGCATACAACATCAACTGGAAGAACAAGGGTTTTCCCCATGCTTTCGGCATATTTGATAAGGTCAATTGCGGTCTGCAATCCCTCGTCATCAACTTTGGACAAGCCAACATTTTTGCCCTGTGCTTTGAGGAATGTGAACGCCATTGCACCACCAACAAGCAAAATATCTGCTTTTGTCAAAAGGTTTTGAAGCATGCCAATTTTGTCAGCAACCTTGCTTCCACCCATAACTGCCACGAAAGGTCTGTCGGGTTTTTCCATTGCGCAAGTGATTGTGTTTGTTTCTTTCCCCATCAAAAAGCCAAGTGCATTTGGAAGAAGTTTGGCAACACCATAGGTTGAAGCGTGCTTTCTGTGAGCGGTTCCAAAAGCGTCGTTGACATAAAACTCCGCAAGGCTTGCAAGTTCTTTCGCGAGATTTTCATCGTTTTCTTCTTCGCCTTTTTCAAATCGGACATTTTCAAGAACAAGAATTTGCCCGCATTTGAGGTTCGCCGCTTTGGCTTTTGCGTCAGGGCCAACAACGTCGGTTGCAACAAACACTTTGCATTCAACAAGTTCAATCAACCTTTTTGCAACTGGCAACATGCTCAAACTTTTGTCATATCCATTTGGGCGTCCAAGGTGCGAAACAACAATGACTTTGCAACCTTGCTTGATGAGATAGTTTATTGTTGGCAGTGCCGCAACAATACGTTTGTCGTCAGACACATTGCCATTCGCATCAAGCGGCACATTAAAATCCACTCTCAACAAAACTTTTTTGTTTTTGAGATCAACATCTCTAATCGTTCTTTTCATATTTTCTCCCCCAAAAAATAATTTTTCAAAATTTGCATCGCTTCATCAAGCGTTTTTGCGGTCACAAGTCTAATTTTTTCTTGCTTTGCGTTTTTCTCATCTTTAAGATACCACAAAAAGTGTTTTCTCATATAAACATTTATATAGTTTTCAGAAAAGAATTTTTTCAAAATGTCAACATGGCGACATAAAACGTCAAATTTATCAACTTCGACTTGTCCAGAAGTGAGTTCTTGAAATATCCAAGGCTTGCCCTGTGCCCCACGTCCAATCGCGACCCCGTCAACTCCTGTTTCTCTCATAAGTCCAAGCGTTTCTTTGTCAACAACATCGCCATTGCCAAAAACAGGAATATGAACAGAACTTTTGACTTTTGCGATTGCATCCAGGTCCACTCTCCCCGAATACATTTGCGGACGCGTTCTTCCATGAATTGTCACTGCGCTTGCTCCACACTCCTCGCATAACTTTGCCAATTCCACACATTCCATGCCTTTTTCATAAAACGATTTTCTGAACTTGACTGTCACGGGCTTGTTTGTGTTTTTCACGCAAGTTTCAACAATTTGTGCAGCGAGCGGCAAATCTCGCATCAACGCACTGCCATCACCATTTTTGACAATCTTTGGAGCGGGACACCCAAAATTTAGGTCAATTATGTCAAACTTATCAAGCGCACCACACCTCAGAGCAAACTCAAAATCAACTGGGTCATGTCCAAAGAGTTGAACGGCACAAGGTTTTTCGCTTTCAAGTGTTTGAAGCAATGAAAAAGTGTTTTTGCTTCCAAATCGCATTGCCCTCGCGCTCACCATTTCTGTTGTCACAAGTCCCGCACCAAACCCGAGCGCGAGATTACGAAAACCAACATCGCTAACCCCTGCCATTGGAGCAAGCACCAAATCATTTTTTAGTTCAACAACTTTTATTTTCACAATTTTGTTATATCACAAAAAAATAAGATTGACCAAATCATTTTGGTCAACCAATCTCTTTTGCTAATTTTTTTGAACCGCGAAACGCAACTGAAAATTTTTGGTCAACAAGAACCTCTTTCCCCGAAAGATTGTTCGTGATCGTCCTTGGCGGCTTGACTTTGACGTAAAATTTTCCCAGCCCGTTAATATTGACATCTTCGCCCAAGTTCAAAACTTCCACAAGTGCACATCTGACTCCCGCCATAAAAAGTCCAATTTGTTTTTCATTGCTCCCGCATTTTTTTGCGCATATTCTATAAAACTCGTTTTTGTTCATGAATATATTTTTGTCAATCAAACAAATTCTAAACCTTTTTTGTTTTGCCAAGTTCTGACATCTTTATATCGGAAAATCCAAACATCATCAAAAAATAACTCAAAACCGCAAAAACCAAACAAACAAAAGTTGTCAAAATAATTCCACTTGACGAAAATATCAGTGAATTGATTGCAAATGTCGCACACGCCATAAACACACTCGCAACAACAAGCGCAAACGCAAACTTTGCTCCAACATTAATTTTCGCATCCCGCCTTAAAGCAAAAATATTGATTACGCAAGGCACGAGATAGGAGAACACTCCCGCAATCGCACTGCCATAAATGTTTATGTTTGGGTTTGGCACGAGAATGAGTGTTAGCGCAATTTTAAACAAACACCCCACCCCAGTGCTAAAAATTGGGATATACACATGCCCTAGCGCTTGCAATATTGATGATGTGATTTGCAGAAGTCCGAGATACACAACATTGAAGGCCGAAATCAAAAGCAACACAACCGCAACTTCATGCATTGCGGGCGTGAGTTTTGGATAGAACAAATATAAAATGTTATGCGAAATCGTCATCATTCCGAGCGCACAAGGAACTGAAAAAAACAACACAAGCCTCAGCGACTGGTTCATTTTGTCTTTAACTTCCCCCATCTTTTTTTGTTTAACCAAAAAACTTATGCTTGGAATGATTGAAGTCGAAAGCGAAACAGCCAAAATCATTGGAAAGTTGATGAGTGAATTTATCATTCCTGACTGAATTCCAAAAAGTGCAGTCGAAACATTTTCGCCAAATCCCGCACGTTTAAGCAAATTGACAACCAAAAAACTATCAACAGCCACTGTTAGCGGAACAATAAATCCAGTGAGTCCAAACGCAAACCATTTTGAAAAAAGCAGTTTTGTTGCTTGCCAAAACCCAAGTTTTTTCCTGCTCTTTGAAAACTCGACATAGTGCTTTTTCGAAACAGAGAATCCAATCCACAAGTAAATTGCCGCAAAAACCTCTCCCGCAAGCACTCCCAAAAAAGCCCCAGAAACAGCATATGACACACCAAATGGCATGAGCCTCACAGCCAGCCATATCCCAAGACCAACCTTGAGAACTTGCTCCAACACCTGAGAAATGGCAGTTGGCACCATGTCTTCAAATCCTTGGAACCAACCACGAAATGTCGAAATAACCCCCGCAAGAGCCGCACTCACGCCCGCAACTACAAAACCAAGCCCCGCATCAACATTCCCAAGAAGTCCCGCCGAGTAGTTCGACAACAGCACAAAACTCAAACCCACAAACAAACAAATTATCCCCGAAAACAAAAGCGCTGACCAAAAAAACTTTTTCAAATTTTTGTAATTATAGGTCTTTTTGTTTCTGCTCACAACATATGTTAAAGCACCAGCAAGCCCGCTCGTCACAAAAACAATGGAAAAAGCATAAACAGGATAGATGAGTTGGTAAACACCCATTCCAACATCACCCAAAATGCTCGCAAGTGGCACACGATAGAACGCACCAAGCACTTTGCAAATAATTCCGCCAATCGCAAGAACAAATGCCCCTTTCAAAAAACTTTTATCTTTCATATCATTATTTTGTGGGCAGTAGGCAAATTTATACACCCGCGACAACACTCTTTAAGGTTGTAAGCGACAAATTTGTTGAAAATTTTTGGAAATAGGTATAGACAAACAAAATCTTTTGTGTTAAACTTTAACCAAGTATGGGAGGAAAGTATGGAATACACACTTAAATCAATAATTATGAAAAAAGAAAGAGAAGATGAAGATGTTGAAGTTGCAGTTGACGCAATTGATATCTGCACAAATCATATAAACGCACAAGTTAGAGAAGATTTCAAAGCAAACGGTTCAAAAAACGCTCGTGCTTTGGCAAAGCTCTCAAACCAATATCGCGTCTTCTTGAAATACTACAACTGGGGATGCTTTTCAATTGATTTGAAAAAATTTCAAACATTAAATTCTGAAGCACTTCGTCAAGAAATCCCAGCAGCGATTGTTGAATGTGAAAAACGCTTCGGGAAATTCAAAGAAGAAGATATGCAAAGATAACATCAAAACAACAAAGAACACCAAAATCTTGGTGTTCTTTGTTTTATAATGAGCGTCCATCGTCCATTTTTTTTGATTTGATATTCACATTAACAACTGTCGACATATCAACAACACTTGAATCCTCATTCGAATCATAAATTTTTTCTTCCGCAAGAACTTGTTTCACATTTTTGTTTACTGAATTAATTTTATCTTCCTGCGCTTGCTCGCCAATGTCATAAAATTTTTCCAAGATTTTGTCCATATCTGGTTTTTCAACAGGTCTTTCATCAGTCATTTTTTGCGCTGGCACATCTTTTTGAGGAATAAAAATTTTAAGCGGTTTCTTTTTCTCGTCTTTTTTGGCTTTTGGCTTGTCGCCTCCACCATCTTTGCCACCTTTCTTTTTCCCGCCACCTTTTTTGCCACCGCCACCAGAAGATTTGTCTGCGGACTTCGCTGCTTTGTTAACCATTTTTGGTGGGACAAGAACAATCTCAGTCGTTGCGGTTTTGAGTCTATCCATTCTAATTTGTTGAATGCGATTAAGAATTGCAATTTGTTCAGGCGTTATTGGAAAACCTTTTGCATTCATGATTGCTTGGTCCAAAAGTTTTGCATAAACTTTGAAATAGTTTTTGTCGCCTTTCTTTGGGAATTTATCCCCCATCATTTTCTGTTGACGAACAAGGTTTTTGATAACCCATTCGCCATAAGGCCCCATTTTTTTGAGTTCCTTAATCATTTCGATAACATAAATTTCGTCAAGTTCCTCACCCGCAGAATCAAGTTGACCTTTAAGCTTGAGTTTTTTTGTTTTTGTGGCATAAAAGTTTGGATATTTGGTTTCATCAAACAAACCACCATCAACTTGCTCATCAATGGCTTTGAGATTAAATGCTTTTTTCATCTTTATAATGAAATATCCGTCATTATCATCTCGATATGTCGCGATTGGTGTTGACTTCAAAGAATATGTCCCCGTATTTGGATTTACAACGTCTTCCAAAAGACAAAGTGTCGCATATTTTTTTTCATCATTAACATTCCCAACTACAACAGAAAATTTGATGTTGTACGATGCTTTTTGCGATGTTGAAATTGCGTAATATCTATTTTCTCGAATTTCACGAATAACTTTTGGAATGGCAACAAACTCTTTGAGGATTTCAGAAGTTATCCTATATTCGCCCTTTTCATCAAATGTTCCGATGAGCGCATTAGAATATTCAAGACGTCTGTTCTCGAATTTTCTATATTCTGCTTCCGAAAACAAAAACTCTTGCTTCTTTTCTTCGGGTTTTACATTTTCAGTTTTTATTTCTTTTTCTTCGCTCATTTTGTTCCTTTGGATAATTATATAACACCTTACAAAAATTGTAAAGCAATCTTTTTTTCAAAAAAAATAAAAGAGCGTATAAAAAACTTTAACGCTCTTCCCAAGTTGTTAAAATGTCCAAAATATTAAGTCGCAACAAAAAGACTACTCTTCTTCTTTGTCAGCTTTTTCGTATGCAGCAAGAATTGCATCACGGATTTGTTCACGTGTTTCTGTGTTGATTGGGTGAACAATGTCTTTGTATTCTCCATCTGGTGTTTTTCTTGATGGCATTGAAATAAACAATCCTTCTCTGCCTTCAATAACCTTGATGTCGTGAACAACAAAGCATTCATCAATTGTGATTGATGCAACTGCTTTGAGTTTGTTGTCATCTTTTTTTACGATTCTGATTCTTACGTCTGAAATTTTCAAGTTGAGATACCTTCCTTTTTTCAAGCTGTTTTTATTTTAGAACAAAATGGTGACATTTGGCAAACAAATTTAAGGCATTTGAGCAAAAATACGCATCAAATCAAAAAATATTCAATTAAATTTAATAAAATGTTGACTAATATGGTTTTGTGTGCTAACATAAACGAGCAAAATAATTAGCGAGGTGAGACATGAAACAAGAAATTCATCCAAACTACCATGAGACAGAAGTTGTTTGCGCTTGCGGAAACACATTCACAACAAGATCAACATACAAAGATAAAGTTATGAAAATTGACATTTGTGACAAATGCCATCCATTTTTCTCAGGCAAACAAAAAGTTGTTGACACAACAGGAAGAATTGAAAAATTCAAAGCAAAACACAATATGTAAAAACAAAAGATGTCGCAAGACATCTTTTTTATTTCTCTCACAAAAATAAATGTATCATCGCAAATTAATAGCAAACCGCTTTAACACGCCTCCAAATTGAATTCTTAAAAAAGCGAATCGTTTAGCACTTTTATTTAAGTCAGAACATCCAACAAATTCTCCAAGAGTTGAGGCAGATTTTGCCTTAACTCTTCTTATTTGTCAAACTGCATAAAACTGAAAGGTTTGTCAGAAGTTTGAGTGCAACCACACTCAAATGCATTTACTCTTGACAAATTTTTCATTTTATGCAACACAAAAAACAAAAAGACAAAAGAAAAGGTTTTGAGCCAAAACTTCTCAAAACCCTTTTGTTTATTGTTTTTTGTTGACCCCTTGCCCCGCTCCGCCAAGGGTGCCGGGGTTTGGGGCTTGCGTCGCCCCAAAGGTTTTTTCGTTCTTTTTTAACTCCAAAAAAGAACATCAAATTTCTAATGCATCAAGATCAGATTTGAATATCAAACTAAACAATGCAACTTGGAATGAATAGTCGGTCCCAATTGGATCATTTGCATTCTTTTCAACATCAAGCACAATTTCAAGAAACGAAGTGTTCACATTGTTTTCATTAAAGACCGACACACAACCAAATCCGTTTTTTGAAGCAATTGGGTTGTATATATTTGTGTCAGGATTGTTTGTTCTTGCCGTTGGAGCAGCAACAAAATTATTGTTGTCAAAAACATCAATCGCAAAGTATCCGTTGTCAACGCCAAAATCCATATCACTTGAATCGTTATCAATCATATCATAAGCCCCACCCTTAACCTCAATGGTTTTTGGTGTGGTGGTGCGAATGGTTTGTCCATCAAAGTATCGATAATACATGTTGATTTTGAGATCTCTTGCACTTTGGAATGCAATCCAGCAGAAAGAAAATTCATCCGCTTCTTCCGCCATCAAAACAAGCGACTGATATTCCGCCTTTGGAACAAGTTGAAAATAATCTCCGGTCGAACTTATTGCAAGTCTTGAATCCTTGAAAGCAGTTCGTGAATACCAATAATATTTTGTCTCTGAATTGATTTTTCCGTCAACAAGTTGTTCAACATAGGCACGATAGTTTCTGTTGCTGTTTAGTTGGTCATTTCCATCCTTGTCAGAAAGAGCTTTTGAACCAATAACATAATTAATAATGTAGTCCTTAATTTTCTTTGCATCATCAAGAGAAAACCCAAAATATGTTGTTTTGTCAAAGTATTCTGCTTGCAAGTCACTTAAAATTGCGTCGAAGTTTGGTTTTCCATCAGTGATGGCAACACTTTTCCCACGATAAGAAATTTGCGGATAGCCCTGAGCATCAAACTCATTTCCTATGACAATCATGTTTTGAAAATCAGTTCTTCCAAGCAAAATTTCATACAAAACAACTTCCATTGATTGTGAATATAGTTTTGAGTAGAAATTTTGATATTCTCCTGAAGTGTATAACCCATGCGTTTCGACAGTCGCCTCATAACTATCTTTCAGTCTGCCATCAGCCGCACCCCAACCAAGCGGTTTTTTCGCGTTTTTCAGTGACCAAAGCCAATGTTTTGACGCGTTAGCCACAACGACATCATCTTCATAATCTGAATTATATTGAATTTCTGCTTGATATCTTATTGAGTCATAATAATAGACATTTTGATTTTCGCCAAAACCTTTGCCTGCACCATAAGTCGATGCAAAATCTTCAACAAGTTCTTTTGAAAGGTCCGCAATATTATTTTTTGCTTCTTCGTCAGTGCCTGTCCCACGATATCCAAGTTTGAATTTGTTTGGAACAAATTGCGCCGATTGATTGCCGGAGCCCCCGCTTCCGCCAGAGCCACCACTTCCGCCTGAGCCACCCTCGTTCTCGTCCCAATCGTCAGGGTCAACAATCGCACAGCCTGCAAAAAGCATGCAACAAACACTGAGTAGCAAAACAAGCAAGAGTGCAAATATTTTTGTTTTTTGACTTTTTGTTTTAACTTTTGTTTTCATATGAATAGTTTAACACTTTTATAAAATAAAAATCAAGATAAAACAATAAAAAGGTTTGATGAGATTTCTCCCCAAGGGTCGAGGCGTTGAAGCCTGAGGACGAAATGACATACTCCAAGAGATTAACTTCTTAAAAGCGAATTGTATGACACTCTTGTGATTTATCGCTATTAACCAGGTTTTAGTGTTATAAAATCCAAGAGTTGAGGCATTCTTTGCCTTAACTCTTCTTATTAGCCAATCTGCATGAAACAGAATGGTTTGTCAAGAGTTTGAGTGCGGACGCACTCAAATACATTTTCTCTTGACAAATTTTTCGTTTCATGCAACACAAAAAACAAAAAGACAAAAGAAAAGGTTTTGAGCCAGAACTTCTCAAAACCCTTTTGTCTATTGTTTTTTGATGACCCCACGCCCTGCTTCGCCAAGGGCGCCGGGGTTTGGGGCTTGCGTCGCCCCTGTCATCCTGAGATGGACCCGCTTGACGGGCAATCTAAGGATCTAGGTTCTTTTTTGACTCCAAAAAAGAACACCCTTTTTTATTCAAGAAAGTATTTTGCAAAATGGTCAATATCTCCCGCACCAAGCACCAAAAGTGTATCTCCTTCCCCCGCTTCTTTTTGAATTGATTTTTTCATTTTTTCAAAACTTGAAAAATACAAACATTTTTTATGTTTTGAAATCTCTTTTGCCAGTGTCCGTGCATTAAAATCTTTGTCATATTTTTCCCGAGCGGGATAGGTCTTGAACAAATACAATTTGTCCGCCAGGTCAAAGCATGGAACAAATTCTTCAAATAGTTTTTTTGTTCTTGAATATGTGTGTGGTTGAAAAACAACAAACAATTTTCCTTTGGTTATTTTTTTTGCGCCAACGAGAGTTGACGAAATCTCTTTTGGATGATGAGCGTAATCAATCACAACTTGAACACCATTTTTCCATCCAATCTCTTCAAATCTTCGTTTCACTCCTGCAAAATTTTCGAGCGCACTCACAATTATTTTGTTTGGCACACCATAGTATTTTGCCACTGCCACCGCAAAAAGTGCATTTGTGACATTATGTTTGTGATAAACTCCCAGATGTATTCGCCCAACAAACTCTCCGCAAAAGATTGCGTCAAAAGTGCATTTGTTGTCCGCTTCAAGTTCAACATTTTCAGCCCAACAATATTTTGAACGCTCGCCAATCTGATAGATATTTTGCGAATTTTGTGCATTTTTTGGCAAAAAACCTTCAAAAACGATGCAAAACTCACTTTTTGATGCAAATTTTTCAAAACTGTGTCGCAAGTTGGTTGTCGTTTTGAAATAGTCCAAGTGGTCATCATCAATGTTCAGCACAACACCAACTTCGGGCGAAAGGGTCAAAAAGTTGTCTTTATATTCGCACGCCTCTGTGATGAAATATTGCTTTTCGCCAACCAGAAAACTTGTTCCAAGATTTTTGCTTACACCACCGATATGAATTGTGGGTTTGTGCCCCGCAAGACAAAATATCTCGCCAACCATGGCAGTTGTTGTTGTCTTTCCGTGCGTTCCAGAAATTGCAATCACGTGTTCATGTTCGCGAGAAACAAATTTCAAGAGTTCACTGCGAGAAATGATTGTCAGCCCCAACTCTTTTGCATGAACAAGTTCAGGATTGCCTTCATTTATTGCGCTGTTAAAAACAACCAGTTCGGCGTCTTGGATATGATTTTTTTTATGACCCAAAAACACTTTGATGCCGTGACTTTTGAGCATTTTGGTTTGTTCATTTTCAGTTATATCCGACCCACTCACATCAAACCCGTTTTTATTTAGATATAATGCAAGCCCACTCATGCTTATTCCGCCAATTCCAACAAAAAAAACTTTATGTCTTATATCCATATTGCAATATATGATTGACCATTTGTTTTTGACAAGCAAACACCAACAAATTTCATGTTTAGAAAATGTCTTTTTTGAAACAATTATTATATGAAAAAACAGAAATTAACTCTAGCATATCCCGCTCTTTCGGGCATTGGTTTAACTCGCGAAAACAATCGCGTTTTGTCTTTCGTAAATTCATCAGGCGAAATAAAACTCAACTCCTCAAAAACAAAGAAAAGTTTAAGCAATCTTTTATGGATTCCATTCCTTCGCGGAATTATGATATTTTTTTATGGAATGTATGAGTATTTTTATTTTTTGTCAGAAAGTGCAAGATTTGGCGAAATTGAAAATCAAAAACTTCCAGCAGAAGAAAAAGTATCAAAAAAACTCGGCGTTTCCTCGGCAGCAATATTTTGGTTTTTATTTACATTTTTGGTCGCTTTTGCTGGAATATTTGCCTTTAACATTGTGCCAAGCCTCATTGTCCGTGAAATTGTGGGCGTGAGTGCTGTCGCAAAAAATGCAATTCTTGGCGCACTTAAAGTCGCAATTTTCTATTTGTTTGTGATTATGCTCAAAATCATTCCGTCATTTCGCGCCTACTATCGTTTTAACGGTGCAATCAACGCTTGCAAAAATCTTGAAAACACTGACGCAACAAAGAATGCAACAACAAAATCAACCGCAACTTCATCGCAAAATCTCTCAACAAATTTTTTGTGCTTTGTTGTTTTTTGTTTCGCAATACACTTTTTTGTGGTATCATTGATTGGACTTGAAGCAAACTTCTTTTTGTTGATTTTGTTTAACATTGGAATGTTTGCTATTGCAACAAGTGTGTGCTATGAGTTTCTAAAACTTTTCGAGAGTCGAAAACTTCTTGTTTCTCGCATTGTGGCAGCAGTGCTATGCTTTCCTGTCACAAACAAACCAACAAGAACTGAACTCGAAGTTTGTCTTGGAGCACAGGAGGAACTGGACACAATGACAAAAGACAAAACACGCATTGAAATTGACGGAAAAGACGAAAACATCGCCTTGTCTTCTGTGTTGTGTGAAACAAAAAACATTCTCGCTTCTCACGACATTGATGACCCAAGCGAAGCGGAATGGCTCATTGCAACCGTGCTTGGCAAAAACAGAACAGAGATGAAACTCACACCAACAATAACGCGTTTTCAACTTCAAAAAATCCGCGATGCAGTTTCACTTCGCATAAGGCATATTCCCCTATCAAAAATTTTTGGTTGGACAGAATTTTTTGGAATGAAGTTTTATGTTGACAAAAATGTTTTGTCGCCTCGTCCCGAAACCGAACTTGTGTGCGAGCAAGCAATCAATCTAATAAATTCTCACAACTTCAAAAAAGTGTTAGACCTTTGCACTGGAAGTGGTGCGATTGCAATCACTCTTGCAAAAAACACAAAATCCAAAGTTGAAGCGTGCGACATTTCTCGTTCTGCTCTCAAAGTTGCTGAAAAAAACGCCAAAAATCTTGGCGCAAAAGTAATTTTTTTTGAAAGCAACATGTTTTCTGGGTTGAAAAAAAATTCAAAGTTTGATATTATTGTGTCGAACCCTCCATATATTTCAACAAAGGAAATCCAACTGCTTGATGAAGAAGTCAAAAATCATGACCCACATATCAGTCTTGACGGAGGAGATGACGGGCTGGATTTCTATCGAATTATTGCCGAAAATGCCCCAACCTTCCTAAAAAATGACGGAATGTTGGTTTTGGAAATTGGAGATGGTCAAGCAAATGCAGTCAAAAAACTTTTGAGTGCAAACTTCAAAAACACAAAAATCATAAAAGATTATAACAATATTCAAAGAATTGTTATTGCAACCGCAAAAGGAGCAACAAATGCTGGAAAAAACCAAAAAGATAAAACAAAGATTTGATGAACTAACCGAACTAATTTCCCGTCCGGAAATTCTTGCCGACATGAATCAGTGGAAAAAACTTGTCAAAGAGCGCAGTGCGATTGAAGATATTGCTGCCGCTCACGACAAACTTGAAAAGGTTTTGAAAGAAAAGCAAGACCTCTCTGAACTCATTCCAAACGAAACCGATCACGAAATGAGAGCCATGATGGAAGAAGAACTTCAAAGCCTCAAAGAGCAAGAAGAAAAAATTAATGACGAAATCAAAATTCTTCTCCTTCCAAAAGACGAAAATGACGACAAAAACGTTATTATGGAAATCAGAGGCGGAGCTGGTGGAGAAGAAGCAGCCTTGTTTGGAATGGTTCTTCTCAACATGTATCGCAGATTTGCAGAAAGAAAACACTGGAACTTTGAAATATCCGAACTCAATGAAACCGATATTGGTGGCGTGAAAGAAGCAGTGTTTACAATCAGTGGAAAAGGTGCATATTCAAAACTCAAATTTGAAAGCGGCGTGCATCGTGTTCAACGCGTTCCAGAAACCGAAAGCCAAGGCAGAATACATACTTCCACCACAACAGTTGCCGTTCTTCCAGAAGTCGAAGATGTTGATTTTGAAATCTTGGACAAAGATATTCGTATTGACGTCTATCGTTCAAGTGGAGCTGGCGGACAAAAAGTTAATAAAACTGAAACCGCAATTCGCATCACTCACATTCCGACCGGCATTGTTGTTGCGTGCCAAGACGAACGCAGCCAACTCAAAAACAAAGAACGCGCTTTCAGCATTCTCAAAAGCAAACTCTATGACCACTACAAAAGCATTGCCGACTCGGAATATGCAAGCAACCGCAAAAGTCAAGTTGGCACTGGCGACAGATGTGAAAGAATCAGGACCTATAACTATCCACAAGGCCGCGTGACAGACCACAGAATCAATCTCACTGTCTATAATCTTGAAGACTTCCTTGACGGAAATATCGAGTTTATGTGCGACGAACTCAACCGCGCCGACCAAAAAGCAAAACTCGAAAGCCAAGCATAAAATTAAGCAACAAAAAAACACATGAAATTCATGTGTTTTTTTGTTTTAATCGATTATTCAACTGTGACAATCAAGTCAACTGTTGTTCCGTCTGTGAGCGCAAGTTGAATTTTTGCTGTCCCTGTTGCTTTTACTGTGATTTCAAGTTTTCCATCAGCAAGTGCTCCAAGTTCAATGCAATCGCCTTCGAGAAGTGATGCAGTTGGAACTTCACTTGTATTTTCTGCACTAACCGTGAGTGTGAATTTTGCAACATCAACAAAACTTGTAAACTTGAGTTCTGTGCCAACAAGAGTAATATTTGCCTCAGTTCCTTCAGCAAGTGAATATTTGATTTCTGGTTCAGCAAATTCATCATTCATTGCCCCACTCAAATTAAGTCCAAAGAGTTTTGGTGTTTTGCCTGAGAAATCCCAAACAGTTGAGTCGAATTTGCAGTTTGAAGTGAAATAACTTATAACGTTTCCATCAAGCAAACCTTCGCCTGAAATGTTGATTGATTTAAATTTCCAACCATCATCTTTCCAAGCTTTTGATGAGAACACAAGTTTTTCCATCGTTTCTTCCCACCAACCAATGCTGATTCCGCTCTTATTAATAACATTGTTGTTGATTGTTCCATACTTCTTGCCGCTAAGACCTTTCCACCAAGAAGCGATTTCAGATCTAATTACGCCATCAATATCAACCCAGAAATCGCCATTTGATGCAATACCTTGAGTTGTGCTTACATAACAATTTTGAATGAATCCACCTGCTGGGAAGTCAATTGCAAGACCTGCAAAACGATTGTTGTTTTTGTCGCCTTCGGCAAATTGAATTTGACTTGTTGCATTGAAGTAGCAGTTTTTGATTGTCCCTTGAGTTCTGTATGCAAGGCCACCAATCTTGGTGCTTGCAAGAATGCTTGCATTTGAATAGCATTTTTCGATTGTAGCGTTGTAGTTGTTTCCAACAATTCCGCCAACATAATAACCTTCAAGTGTTCCATCAAAATATGAAGAAGTGATTGTTCCTTGTTGTGTTTCACCAACAATTCCGCCAACATATGAGCTATGGTTTTTTGCTGCTGTCACAGCTGAAAGTTCACTATAACATCTATCAACTGAACCAGCGTTTGTTCCAACAACACCACCAAGTCTGATTGAATTTCCGCCAGCTTGTGTGTTTCCACCAACTTTTGCTGAAAGAATTACATTTGCGCCTGCTGCGTTTTGTCCAACAACACCACCAACATAGCTTCCGTTTTCTGTTGAAACTCCTTCAACAATAATGTCTGCTTTGCAGCAATAGATTGATTTTGCATTGAATCCAACAACACCACCAACAAATCTAGCTGATTTTCCATTTGCATAAATCTTTGTGTCGAGTGTAACTTCTTCTGTTTGTCCTTCTGGGATTTCCTTGAGGTTGTCATCTGCTTCAACAATGCAATGAGCAATTTCACCGCCATTATATCCGACAACGCCACCAACATATTGTCCATTTTTGATGCAAAGTCCAGAAATTTTTGAATTGTCCAAAATTCCATAATTTTTTCCAACAAGTCCGCCAACATATGCGCTGTCATCGGAGTTAATTATAAGGTCAAGAATTTCAACATCTGAAATTGATGCACTTGATGATGTGCAGCCAAAAATTCCTGCTGTTTTTTCAAAGTTTCTTGTTCCTTTTGCTGCATATGCAATAATGTTTGAAGTTGGAATAACAACATTTTTGAGTGTGATTTTTGCACCATCAACACCATATACTGTTCCACCGAATGGACGTTCAACGTTTCCAATTGGAGTCCAACCTGCTGGGAATGCTTCTTTAACATCAATTTCAACATTTTCGGAAATAACATAAGTGTAATTCAAAACTCCGCTTGTTGCATCGCTCTTTCCCGCTTCCATGAGTTGTCCGATGACATCAGCAGCATTTGCTTTATTGATTTCTGTTCCGTTTCTCAAAGGTCTGATTGTTTGACCAACTCCATCTTGAACGATGTATGGGCCCATTGAATCAGTCTCTGTTTTTCCATCAAAACTCCATGTGCCGGAGAAATCCCATGAAACAACTTTTGAGTATTTATTTGTATATTGATATTTGTTTTGATCGTCAATTTCTTGTCTTGTAAATTTTGTTGCATTTGTTGAATCAAATGCGTCTGAATAGAAGACGTTTCCAACATATTCAGTTGCAGAATCTCCCGAAAGAGAATCGTTTGCGATCAAAATGTTATTGTTTGTTGCATTATATGCTTCACCATCTTTGCCAAATGTTGCAATAACAAGATTTGTTTGAATGAGTGAATTATAGGTGAATGTTTTTGCTGTGCCAACATTTTGTGTGAAATTCTTTGCCGAGATTTCGCCAACCAAACCACCAGCATAATTTGGTTTGACATCTTTGTTGTTTGCAATTGTTGCACCAACTTTGCAGTTTGCGATAACGCCTGATTCAAATTTTCCAGCAATTCCGCCAACAACATTGCCTGAATTCAAAGCAACATTTTCAATTTGACACATTGCAATTTCGTTTTCTGTTTGAGTTCTTGTTGCAAAACCAACAATTCCGCCAACATATGCGTCTGCACTTGTGTTTGAAGAAGAAACAACGCCGTTAACAATTTTGCAACGTGTGATTGCACTTTCGCTATATCCAGCGATTGCACCAACATTTTTACCTGTTGCCTTGATTTGAGGATTAACAAGTGTAACCTTTTCAATTTTTGCGCCGCTTTCAACATATCCGAAAAGTCCAACATAATCTGATGAACAGGTTTCGTCGATTATGAGATTTGAAATTGTTTTTGTTCCGCCGTTGAAATTTCCTGTGAAGTGGTTATCTCTGTCGCCGATTGGTTTCCAACTTGTTGCTTTTCCATCAACCCAAGTTTCTTTGAAATCGATGTTTGAAACAACTTCATAGCTGTCACCAAGTGTCCAAAGTGTGTCCATTGCTCCAATTCTGAGCATTTGTTCTGCTGAAGAAATAAAATATGGGTTGTCAGTTGAGCCATCACCAATTCTCACAGTGAAAGTATAAGGTCCAAAGTTTGTGTTTGAAGGAGTGATAACAACTGTTGCTGTTCCGCCTGCCTTTGCTTCGATTTTTCCAGATTCGGAATTAATTGTAGCAACGTTTGAGTTGTCACTTTTTGTTTCAATTGTTGTTCTCTTGTTTTTCTTTGTGTGAGTAATAGGAATATCAATCGATTCCCCAACATTAAGATAGATCGTTTCACCTTGTGGAACACCGCAAGTAATAATTTCATTGTTCTTTGCGAACATATAGAAAGAAAGCCCAACAAAGAGTGTTCCGATGATAACGATGCAATACATAAAAAATCTTTTCATAAAAAACTCCTAAAACCTTGCATAGTTTATTGATATTATAGAAGAAAAGTTTTGTGTTGTCAATATCAACTTCAAATAAAAATAAGCCTATTTGGGCAGATTTTTTTGATTATTTTGCCAAAACAGACTTAAATTATTATCTATTTGTTTTTGCCACAGCAATTTTTGTATTTCTTGCCGCTGCCACATGGGCAAAGACTATTTCTTCCCGTAACCTTTTCTGAACTAAGTTGAAAAGATGGTTTTGACGCGCCGCTTTCACTTTGAACAACAATTTGTGGCTTTGGTGCAGGATTGTTCACTCTGATGTTTTCAACTTCAACATTAAGAAGCATTGAAGCGGTGTCTGTTCTGATTTTTTCAATCATTGTGTCAAACAAATCAAAACCTTCACGCTTGAACACAACAATTGGGTCGTGTTGACCATATGCACGAAGTCCAACCTCGTTTTTCATGATTGACATTTGGTCGATGTGATCCATCCACAAAGTGTCGACGACACGAAGAAGAACAAATCTCTCAAAATCGCGGAAATTAAATCCCAATTCTTCTGCATCAACAATCTTTTTGTCATAGCGTTCGTTGATTTCAGTGAGAATTTTTTCTGTAAGTTCGTCGACATCGGTTTCTTCAACCATTTCCGCCGTCACAAAATTTGTGCCTTTTGGAAGAAGGTTGTCTTCGAGTGCGGTATTAAGCGCTTTCACGTCCCATTCAAATGAGTTTTTGTCATCGTCAACATACTCGCGCACAAGTGGAACAACAATGTCTGGGAACATATCCAAAATTTGTTGATGAACATCTTCCCCGTCAAGAACCTTGTTTCTTTCAGAGTAAATGAGTTCACGTTGCCTGTTCATGACATCATCAAACTGCAAAACTGTTCGGCGAGCGGCGTAGTTTTGAGCTTCAATTCTCTTTTGTGCTTTTTCAATTTGACGTGATAATATTTTGAGTTGGAAAGGAGTGTTTTCATCAACTTTGAAGAAGTTTGCAATGCTTTGCATCTTTTCTCCGCCAAATCTCACTGCAAGGTCGTCTTCCAAAGATATGAAGAACACGCTGCTTCCTGGGTCACCTTGACGTCCAGCACGACCACGAAGCTGGTTGTCAATACGTCTGCTTTCGTGACGCTCTGTGCCAATGATATGGAGTCCGCCAAGAGATTTGACTTCTTCTTTCTCTTTATCTGTTATATCTTTATATTCTTTTAGATATTGAACATATTTATTATGAGCGTCCATAACTTCATCGCTTCCACCAACAATGTTTGATGTTGCGAGAGAAATTATTGCGTCCGTAATTCCCTCATCTTTGAGTTTTTTCTTCGCAAGTGCTTCGGCATTTCCTCCGAGCAAAATATCTGTTCCACGACCAGCCATGTTTGTCGCAATGGTGACCGCTCCGCGACGTCCTGCTTGAGCAACAATTTCACTTTCTTGTTCGTGATTTTTCGCGTTAAGCACTGTGTGAGGGATTTTTTTCTTTTTGAGGAGTTTTGAAAGTTCTTCAGACTTGTCAATCGTGATTGTTCCAACAAGAACCGGTTGTCCCACTTCGTGACGTCTTACGATTTCTTCAACAATCGCATTATTTTTTCCGCGAACTGTCGTATAGATAATGTCCGGCTCATCTCTTCTTTGTGAAGGTCTGTTTGGTGGAATTGTGACAACGTCCAAATTATAGATGTTGTTAAATTCAAGTTCCTCGGTTTTGGCTGTTCCTGTCATACCAGAAAGTTTCTTGTAAAGACGGAAATAGTTTTGGAATGTGACTGTCGCAAGAGTTTTGTTTTCATCTTTGATTTGAACACCCTCTTTTGCTTCAATCGCTTGGTGCAAGCCTTCTGAAAAACGTCTGCCATTCATAAGACGACCAGTGAATTCGTCAACAATAACAATCTCGCCATCTTTAACAATATAGTTTTCATCACGCATCATAACAAAGTTTGCTTTGAGTGCGTTTTGAATATGGTGGTTGATTTCAATGTTGTCAACATCGGAATAGTTTTCCATACCATAAAATCTTTCAGCTTTTTCAACACCTTTTTCAGTAAGCGTGATTGCTTTGTGTTTCTTTTCAATCTCAAAATCAACATCTTTTTTGAGGTTTTTGACAAATCTCTGTGCACGATAATATTCGTCACTCGATTTCATGCCACGTCCCGAAATAATGAGCGGAGTTCTCGCCTCATCAATAAGGATTGAGTCCACTTCGTCCACAATCGCATAGGCATGTCCGCGTTGAACACGGTCTTCTTTGCGAGTGACCATGTTGTCACGAAGATAATCAAATCCAAGTTCGTTGTTTGTTGCATATGTGATGTCGCAAGCATAAGCCGCGCGTTTTTGTTCTGGTGTCATACCCGAGATTGCAACTCCAACCGTAAGCCCCAAAAAGCGGAAGATTTTCCCCATCCAGTCAGCATCACGCTTTGCCAAGTATTCGTTGACCGTGACAATATGCACACCATTTCCTGTGAGCGCATTAAGATAAGCGGGAAGCGTTGCAACAAGTGTTTTTCCTTCACCTGTTCCCATTTCAGCAATTCTACCTTGACTGAGTGCAATGCCGCCAAGAATTTGAACATAAAAATGACGCATGGACAAAACTCTGTCCGCAGCCTCTCTGCAACAAGCGAACGCCTCTGGCAAAACATCTGCAACCTTTTCGCCATTTCTCAATCTTTCTTGCAATGCTTTTGTTGTTTCGCGGAGTTCGTCATCTGTCTTTTTCTTGAATTCGTCTTCAAGTGCAACAACCTTGTCCGCAATCTTTTTTAATCTTTTGATATTTCTCGAATTTTCACTACCAAAAAGTCCCATAATTTCTCCTATTGGTCTAATAATACAACACATCAACATTTTTTCAAAATATTTTTAATCTCTTTTGCCAAAAAGAGACCACACCAAATCCACATTCAACAAAAAGCGCAAAAAAAATGAAGTCTTACGACTTCACTTTGTTTTGGTTGCGGGGGAAGGATTTGCAGTGGAAACTTGCTTTCCACTCCGCTGACGGACCCCATCGTCGGGCGCCACCAAGACCGAAGGTCGCACTCAACCCGAAGGTCAGTGGGTTATATGGCTCACAACATAGCGAAGGTCGCGGGTTATATGTTTTCGTTCACGAAAACATATATGTCCTTGGACGGACTTTCAAATCTTCCCTTCCGTCAACGCAAAAAAAAAACACCAATCACTTGGTGTTTTTACTGGTTGCGGGGAGCGGATTTGAACCACTGACCTTCGGGTTATGAGCCCGACGAGCTACCTAGCTGCTCTACCCCGCGATATGTTGCCATTTTACAACATGTGCAAATTTATGTCAATATGTTTTTGTCGAAAAATTAAAAAAGTTTGAAAATATTTGTTGACAAGCACTCTTTTATAAGATATAATAACCCCGCTTGCTAGATTTGGCGGCGTAGCTCAGTTGGCTAGAGCGTGCGGTTCATACCCGCAAGGTCGAAGGTTCGAATCTTTCCGCCGCTACCAATAAAACTTCATATATGGCTCCGTGGTCAAGTGGTTAAGACACCGCCCTTTCACGGCGGTATCATGGGTTCGAGTCCCGTCGGAGTCACCAAAAAATCCACCAGTAATGGTGGATTTTTTTTGACTCGACTTGTTGTTTCATAACTCACTCGCTTCGCTCGCGGACTCGAACCCATGGAAACTTTGTCGAGCCTTGGCAAATACACTGCGTGTGCTTGCCTCTTCTCTCCTCATTATCACGGGAAATATAAATTTTAATCCAAAAAAAAGAAACACCGAAAGATGTTTTTTTGTGACGAAACGGGACCATGACTTTTTTTTGATCTCAAAAAAAACGAAGACAATAATATGTCTTCGCTTTTTGTTATCTTGTGACGCCGATTGCCTTTTTGATTTTTGCAAGCATTGGTGTTGCGATTGCTCTCGCCTTTTTTGCACCCTCTTCAAGAATTGCATCAACTTCATCTCGGTGTGATTGATAATAATCAAATTTTTCGCGCATTGGAGAAATTGTTTGATTCATTTTTGCAAACAATTCTTTTTTTGCATCTCCCCAGCCAAGTCCTTCAAGCATTCTACGCTCAAAGTCTTGAACCTCATCAGGTGTTGCAAAAAGACGATATAGTTTGCATATTGTGTTATCAGTGTCCTTTGCCTCTCCTGGAAGTCGAGAATCGGTGACAATTCGGTTAACTGATTTTTGCAAGGTTTTTTCATCTGTAAAAAGTTGGATTGTATTGCCATAACTCTTGCTCATTTTTCGCCCATCAAGCCCAACCAAAATGCTTGTTTCTTTTTCAACAAAACTTTCTGGCAATGTAAATATATTTCCGTATCTATTATTGAAATAAATCGCAATATCTCTTGCAATCTCAACATGTTGAGTTTGGTCAAGCCCAACAGGAATGCGTTTTGAATTAAACAAAAGAATGTCTGCCGCCATAAGAACTGGATAGTTATAAAGCCCCATATTCACACCAGCATCGCGATCAACTCCTGCCGCCTCATTTTTTTCAACACATGCCTTGTATGCGTGTGCCCTGTTCATAAGTCCTTTTGGTGTGAGATTGCAAAGTATCCAGCCAAGCTCCAAATCTTCTGGAATGTCAGATTGTTTATAAAAAATCACTTTGCTTGGATCAAGTCCGCAAGCAAGCCATGTGCAAGCAATATTATAGGTATATTCCTCCATTTCCTCGCGTGTTTTTACAGTCGTTAGCGCATGATAATCAGCAATAAAATACAAGCAGTCAATCCCCTCGTCTTTTGACATTTCGATTGCAGGTTTGATTGCTCCAAAATAATTACCAAGATGTGCGTATCCTGTTGGCTTGATGCCAGTCAAAACTCTTTCCTTCATAAGTCCTCTTAACAAAAGTGCGACCTTTTTGGTCGCAACTTGGCAGGGGTGGAAGGAATCGAACCCTCCTCTGGAGTTTTGGAGACTCTCATTCTACCGATGAACTACACCCCTAAACGCATATAATAATAACACAACCCAATCTCAAGGTCAACAAAAAAATTATGGTTGATGTGCACAAATTTAATTGAACAAGCAAATTTGATAATTAAATAAAATTTAGTAAATTTATAAAAAATAATTAAAATTAATTAAAAATAAATAAAAAATTAAATTATTATTATAAAAATAAATTAAATTTATTAATAATTTATTCATAAAAAATAAAGCTTTGCGAAAAACAAGCAAGGCTTTATTTATGATTACATCTTGTCGGGAACATCAATCGCGAGAAGCGATAGACCAATTTCCAATATTTTGAGAACAAGCTTCAAAATATTCAAATAATTATTTTTTTGTTCTTGATTTTCTTCGGTTATTATTTTTGTTGCGTTATAGAAAGTTGAGAACGCTTGGCAAATGTCAAACAAACTTTGAGCAACATAGTTTGGTGCTTTGTCTTCATATGAGGCAAAAATCGATTTTTCAAATTTGACACATTCAAGAATAATATTTCTTTCAAGCGTTCCCAGTTTGCCACAAATTTTGTCACTTGTTGGTTGACATCTGTTCAAAATGCTCTTAATTCGAACTGCCGAATACAAAATATATGGCCCAGTTTTTCCATCAAAAGACACAAACTTGTCAATATCAAAAATATAGTCTTTTGCACGATAATTGATTAAGTCCCCAAATTTGAGAGCGGCAACTCCGACAATTTGCGCAAGACTTTCGTCCCCTTCGCGATTTGTTTCTTTGATTTTTTCTTGCGCTTTGTCACAAATGAGTTGATATAGGTCGCCAAGTTTCATAACTCCGCCTTCGCGAGTTTTGTATGGTTTGCCGTCTTTTCCATTGACAGTACCAAATGGGAAATGTCCAAGTTTCATTCCATCGCTTGTGAGCCCACAAAGGTCACAGACTCTGAAAACTTGTTTGAAATGCAAACTTTGTCTGTCGTCCGTCACATACCAAATTTCGTCCGGATTAAACTCTTTTTTACGCATCATGATTGTTGCAAGGTCTGTTGTTGCATACAAATCAGAGCCCGTTGATGACTTGACAATAACTGGCGGCATTGGTGCTTTGTCGTCAGGTTTTTCAACTTCAACAACAAGCGCCCCCTGACTCTCTTTTGTGAGCCCTTTTTCATCAAGCAAATCAAGAAGTGGTCTGATGTATGGCTCAGCATCGCTTTCTCCGTAGAACAAATCAAAAAACACATTTAATCTTTGATATTCTTTGTCAACCGATTTGATTGAAACGCGTCTTATGTCTTGATATAAATCATAAAATCCCGCAACTTTTGTTTGAAGTTTGACTGTTGCATCGTGTGCGCGTTTCGCAAACTCCTCATCAACTTTTGCTCTTGCACTTGCTTTTGGATAGATTTCGTTAAACAAATCCATTGAGAACATTGGCTTTTCGCCTTTTCCCCCAAAATAGAATGAAGTGTCAATCTCGTCCATAAGTTCAGCAATAACAAGACCCATTTGAAGTCCCCAATCACCAAGGTGTGCGTCCCCAATCACTTTGTCGCCACAAAACTTTGCAATTCTCTTTACGCTTTCTCCGATAACTGCACTTCTCAGGTGTCCCACGTGCAAAGGTTTTGCAATGTTTGCACCACCAAAATCCAAAACGATTGTTTTTTGTTGTTTTTTCTCAATGCCTGCTCTCTCATCTTTTTGCATAAATTCAGCAATTTCGCAAAGCGTTTTGTCGAGAACAACAAAATTCAAAAAGCCCGGGTTGCAAAAACTTGCGTCCGCCACCCTATTTGGATTTGAATTAAACTCGTCAATAATTTTTTCTGCAACGTCGCGCGGTGCAACATGAAGTGTTTTTGCAAGAACAAAACATGCATTACATTGAAAATCACAAAGGTCCGGTTTGTTGCTTAACCCAACCTCTGCCAAACTTTTGTCATATTCAAGTTTTTCAAACACATCACGGAGTTGTTCGTTAATTAAATTTTGTAGTTTCATTATATTTTCCTTCGTGATTCAATGGCACGTGAAAGTGTCACTTCATCGGCATATTCAATTTCACTGCCCATGGAAACGCCTTGAGCAATGCGAGTGGTTTTCACCCCAAGTGGCGAGAGAAGTCTTGCAATATACATCGCAGTTGCATCTCCTTCAACATCTGGGTTTGTCGCAATAATAACCTCTTCAACTCCGCCCTCATTTATCCTCGCGAGAAGTTCTTTGATGCGAATGTCGTCTGGTCCTCGTCCTTCAAGCGGGGATATTGTTCCATGCAAAACATGGTAAGAAAAATTGATGTTTTTAACTTTTTCGAGCGCAACAATATCTTTTGGCTCTTTGACAACACAAATAATCTTTTTGTCGCGAGTTTTGCAAAGATTGCAAACTTCTTGGTCGGTGTAGTTTCCGCAAACAGAACAAAATCTGACTTTGTCTTTTGCAGAAATTAACGCATTTGCAAACTCTTCCGCAACCTCGCGGTCAGAATTTATTATATAATAAGCATAACGTTGAGCGGTTTTCAGCCCAACGCCAGGAAGTGCTCTAAAAGCATTAACAAGTCTTTCAATCGGTTCAATAAAATTGTCCATCATCAGAATCCCATTGGCATATTTGGCATATTTTCTGCTTCAACCTTTTCAATTTGGCTAAGGCAATCAGAATATGCTGCAACAATCATATCTTCAAGCATTTCGACATCATCTGGGTCAACAATTTGCGGATTGATTTTGAGAGATTTGACTTTTTTTGAGCCAAACATAACAAGTTCAACTTGTCCCCCACCAATATTTGAAGAAAACTCCGTTGTTTCGAGTTGTTCTTTTTGTTTTTGCATGTCTTCTTGAAGTTTTTGCGCTTGGCGCATGAGAGCATTGAGATTTGCTCCACCAAATCCTCCTCCAAAACCGCCGTGATATCCTGCCATAATAATTCTCCTTTAATCAATAATTTTTATTTCACCAAACATGGTCCCCAGTTTTTCAATGTCGACCTTTTGTCTGTCAATTTGTCTTTCGTCCAGCACGATTTCAAAGTTGAGATTCAGTCCAAACCATCGAAATGTTTTTTCAATTTCGCGTTTTGCAAAATCGCCCGAAATCATGTTGTAATTAAACTCCTCTGTTGTGTGCGCAACAAATTTTCCGTCACACATCTCAACTTTTGTTATATCTCCGCAAGCCATTTGCAATGCAATGTTTTTGTCCTCACGAAGATGGGTTATGACTTTTCCCCACAAAATTCTTGGTTGAATTTCTTTTTGAGGCGTAATCTCAATTTTTAGTTTTTTTTTACCAAATTTTCTTCGCTAACGCTCTCAACCAGCGCAGTTTCCAAAAGCACGCGTGGCGAAATGGAAAATTTGAGTTCAGAAAGTATTCCCGAAAATATCTTCAAACATTCAAAAAGTCTTGCGAGTTCATAACTTCTTGCTTGCTCGTCAAGTTTTGCAAACATATCCGCCGTCATGTTGAGAACATCGTTTGGGTTATCACAAGTCTTTGCAACCAACAAGTCGCGATAGTGCGAACAAAGGTCTTTGCAAAACGCAGAAATGTTTTTTCCGCTTTGGCAAATGTCATTAACAACCAAAAGTGCTTTGCCAATATCTTTTTTGTTCACAGCATCGGCAATATCAAACAAACTCTCACGATCATTAACCCCCAAAACTTGCAGGGTTTTTTCAAGTGTGATTGTTTTGTCAGAATATGCTGCAACGCACTCGGCAATCGAAAGACAATCTCTCACTCCACCTTCTGCTTTCACCGCAATTTCGCGTGCCGCTTCGCGTTCAATCTTGATTCCTTCTTTTTCAAACACACTGATCAAAAGGTCTGTGAGTTTTTCGGTTGAAACAAGATGAAAATCAAATCTCATGCAACGCGACAAAATTGTTGCTGGAAGTTTGTGAGGTTCGGTCGTTGCAAGAATGAACACCGCATGTCTTGGTGGTTCTTCAAGTGTTTTGAGAAGTGCGTTGAACGCACTATCAGTAAGCATATGCACTTCGTCAATAATATAAACTTTGTATTTGCACGAAACAGGGGTATATCCAATTTTTTCGCGGAGTTCTCTGATTTCGTCAACCCTGTTGTTTGATGCTGCGTCAATTTCAAGAACGTCAACATTGCTTGGGTCGCTGAGTGCTTTGCACGCTTCGCACTCTCCACATGGCGAACCATTTTTTGGATTCAGACAGTTGATTGCTTTGGCGAATATTTTTGCACAAGTTGTCTTGCCAACACCACGACTGCCACAAAAAAGATAGGCATGAGAAATCTGCCCAGTTTTCACTTGGTTCTCAAGAGTCTTTGTGATGTGGTCTTGGTCAATCACATCGTCAAAACTCGTTGGTCTATATTTTCGATAAAGTGCCAAATATGCCATACCTTCTCCAATATTTCTTCTTATGCTATATTTTATAACATATTTCAAATGAAAATCAACCTTTTTTGCTTATGAAAAAAAGATGATATAAATAAAAATAAGGCGAACCAAATTGCCCACAAGGATAATCGATTCGCTCCAATTTTATAATAATTCGTCCAAAACTTCTTTGATTTTGTCCATTGCTTCATCAAGTTGAGCATTGGTGTGAGTGGCCGTGTAAGAAGTGCGAAGCAACGCACAGCCCACAGGGACAGCAGGCGACACAACCGAATTGACATACACTCCCTTGTTGAGCAGTTTTCGACACGCAATAAATGCTTTTTCGTCATCATAAATATAGATTGACACAATCGGCGTTTGACTTTCAATGAACTTGATGTTTCTTTTTCTCAAACCATCTCTGACATAATCGCCAATTTCTTGAAGCCTTGTGATTCGCTGTGGTTCTCTTTCAATAATATCAAGTGCTTTTCTTGCACAAGCCACATTTGCTGGTGGAATGCTTGCACAAAAAATAAAAGGTCTTGAAGTGTGTTTTATGAAGTTTGCAACTTTTTTTGTTGTTGCAACAAAGCCACCAAGTGATGCCAAACTTTTTGAGAATGTCCCCATGATGATATCAACATCATCTTCGAGTCCAAAATAACTTGCTGTGCCTCGCCCGTTTTCTCCAATAACCCCAAAAGCATGGGCGTCATCAACCATAACTCTTGCACCATATTTTTTTGCAAGTTCAACAATTTTTGGAAGATTGCAAATTTCGCCACTCATTGAAAAAACGCCATCAGTCACAATCAATATGCCCTTGTCTTGAATTCCTTGAAGCACTCTTTCGAGGTCTTCCATGTCGTTATGGCGAAATCTTTCCATTTTTGCATAACTCAACTTGCATGCATCATAAATGCTCGCATGGTTTTCTTTGTCGCAAACAATGACATCATTTCTTCCACAAATTGAAGAAATAATGCCCAAATTGCTCTGAAACCCAGTTGAAAACGTAACGACTTCTTCTTTGTGCAAAAATTTTGCAAGTTCATTTTCAAGATCGATATGAATGTCGAGTGTTCCGTTCAAAAATCTGCTTCCGCTGCACCCACTTCCATATTTTTTCAGTGCTTCAACACCTGCTTCAACAACTTCTGGATGCGAAGTCAAACCAAGATAGTTGTTGCTCCCAATCATGATTGTTCTGTGATTTTGCATAACAACTTCGGTGTCTTGGCCAGATGTAAGAGGTATGTAATAAGGATAAATATCCTTTTCTTTGAGAATGTCAACCCTGTCAAAATCCTCGCATTTCTTAAACAAATCCATGTCATTGCTCCTTTAACCGTAAATTTTCTTTATTATTGCACTTGCCAAAGACACCGGCAAAACCTTAACCAACCCGCACACAAGTTTGTATGAACCGCCCACGGTTTTGACAAGTGGAGTTTTCTTTTTGTTTATCACGCGTAAAACAACTTTTGAAACGCAACGGGGACTAACGCCATTTTGCTCATCTTTTTCCATTTTTTTGATGGAACTTTCAATTCGTCCATCATACTTTTTGCTGTCGTCGTTCTTTATTCTTGCTGACGTAAACCCTGTTTTTGTGTCGCCCGGACGAACACAGCAAACACCAATACCAAAATTTTTCACTTCGTTTGCAAGCGCCAGCGAAAACGACTCAACTGCCGCCTTTGTTGCAGAGTAATAACTTTGAAAAGGAATTGGAACAACACCCGCAACGCTTCCAATATTGATAATTTTTCCACGACTTTCACGCAAATAATTGACTGCCAAAGAACAAATGTCCATCAGCGCCAAAACATTAACCGAAAAGATTTTTTCAACCAAGTGCTTTGGTGTGTCTTCAACCGCCCCACCAATTCCCATTCCAGCATTGTTGACAACAACATCAAGTCGACCTTGTTCACTTATGATTTGTTCAAACACTTCCACCATTCTAGCATGGTCGCAAACATCAGCCTTGACATGGTGAAACTTGGCATCAGCAACATCTCGCCGTGACACGCCATAAACAACAAAGCCCTTTTCGACCAAATATTCTGCAATGTCTTTTCCGATGCCACTCGAAGCACCCGTTATCAAAATAACTTTTTTCATATGACATTTATACCAATTTTTTCCTTATAAGTCAAACACCAAATTTTTTGTTTAGAAAATATGATTTTTGAAATAATTTATTTGAGGTTTTTATGAGAAGATATCTAACAGGTCTAATTAGTTTATGTTTTGTGTTGATTGGAGTGGTGCCAATTTTTTCTGGGTGTCAAACAAACTATCCAGATAGCGCTTTGTTTGTTGGTAAAGGTGAAAAATATGAAACAATTCAGTCCGCCATCGACGCAAGCAGCAAAAGTGGTCAATATATTGTTGTAAAATCCGGCTCATACAAAGAAAATTTATTTATTTCAAAAACAGTGAAAATTGTCGGCAAATCGAACAGCGTCACATTGAACGGCTCGGCAACAATCGCCGCTGACGGAGTTTATTTTGAAAAAATTGCTTTTTCGGGAAAAGATATTGATGCAAAAAATGGAATCGTCATATCCCCAGACAAAGATGTGACAGGTCTAAACATTTTTCATTGCTCATTCAAAAACTATTCAGAATGCGGACTTTTATCACTAGCAAAAAAAGAGTCCCCAAACAAGTTCAACGCTCTAACAATTCAAGAAACTTCTTTTGTGTCAAACAAACTCGCAGGGATCAAAATGAACAACATAAAATCATTCGTTGTTGAAAGTTGTTCATTCAAAAAGAATGGCAATGAGGCCCCAGAGGACACAGTTGGTTGCGCAATAAGCCTCGACCTCATTGAAGGCAAATATTCTTCGGTTGAAGTTCACTCCACCGACTTCAAACTCAACGGCAACAAAAACTCACGAAGTGCCGCATTTTCTTGCTCACACAAAAACAATTCGTTTGATGGCGAAATTGTGTTCGACGATTGCTTGTTTGAAGGCAATTCATATGATGTCATCTCAGGCATAGAAAACCAACCAAACACATCAATAGACATTTGCATAATCAACGCCCGCGGACTGAGAACCGACGTCAAAAAACTCGACAAAAACAAATAAAAAAGTTTGTCACACGACAAATAGTTCGCAAATAATAAAAGCCTGTCAAAAAACAAGCAAGGCAAGGCTCGAAAATGTCCAAATTTGGGAGTTTAGTTTGACCTAAATGACCAACTTTGGACATTTTCAGTTAACGTAGCAAGTGAAATTTCAAAATTTCACGATTGCGAAGTTTTTTGACAGGCTTTTAGAATAGTGGTTTTCTTGTGAAGAATGTTGGTATCTCCACACCCAGCATTTTTAGAACTGTTGGCGAAATGTCTGTCAGTTCTCCGTCTTGACGCAATTGGATATTTGCGAACTTATCCGAAACGACAACGAACGGAACTTTGCTCATTGAATGAGAGGTTATTGGCTTTCCGTCCTTTGTCAGCATGTCATCAGCGTTTCCATGGTCTGCCGTGAGAAGAAAATCGCAGCCAGCTTTTTTGCACGCTTCAAAAATCACACCAACCGCCCTGTCAACACTTTCGACTGCTTTTACTGTCGCATCAAAATCGCCAGTGTGTCCAATCATGTCGCAGTTTGAAAGGTTCGCAAGCACAAAGTCGTATTTTTTGCTTTCAATTGCCGCTCCAACCGTTTCTGCGATTTCATATGCTCGCATTTGCGGAAAAGATGCAAAATTTTTCAAATTTTTTGTTTCAATAAGTTTTCTATCCTCTCCAGGATAGGCAAACTCTTCTCCGCCATTAAAGAAAAATGTGACATGAGCGTATTTTGTTGTTTCGCTGCAACGAAACTGCTTTAGCCCTGCATCCGAAAGCACTTTCCCAAGGGGTGGAGTCTTTTTTTCTGGCGGGAACGCAATCAACACATCTTCAAAAGTTTTGTCATACTGCGTCATGCAAACATAAGTGAGATTATCAAGTTTTTTTGTCTTGAACGCATCAAAGCCAGTTTGAGAAATCGCGTCCGTCATTTCGCGCGCACGGTCTGTGCGATAGTTATAGAATATCACGCTATCGCCGCTTTCGATTTGTTTGCCACCGTCAATCACACTTGGCTCAACAAACTCGTCAAAAACACCATTTTTATATGAAGTTTCCAAACATTCTTTCGCAGTCGCAAAATTATTTTTTGAAACGCCATAAACAATCGCATCATAAGCAAGTTTTAGTCGGTCGTATCTTTTTTCTCTATCCATTCCATAAACTCTGCCGCCAATCGTTGCAATTTTGCCAACGCCGAGTTTTTTGACAAACCTTTCAACACCGCCAACAAATTTTATCCCACTATCAATTGGTGTGTCACGTCCGTCTGTAAACAAATGTAAATAGACATTTTTGAGACCTCTCTCTTTTGCTAATTTCAAAATTTGCTTGAGATGAGTTATTTTTGCATGAAGCCCACCATCTGAACAAAGTCCCAAAAGATGCAAGCTTTTGTTATTCTTTTTTGCGTTGTCAATCGCCAAAAGAATTGCTTTGTTTTTTGAAAATTCGCCACTCTCAATCGCCTCGTCAATTCGAACAACATCTTGTTTTATTGTTCTTCCAGCTCCCATATTGATATGACCTGCTTCACTGTTGCCTTCCTGACCACGTGGCAAGCCAACCGCACCTTCGCACGCATTGAGCGTTGTGTGAGGATAATTTTTCAGAAGATAATCAATATTTGGCGTTTTTGCCGCCTTAATCGCATTTCCATATCTCAATCTACGAATTCCAAATCCGTCCATAATAATCAAAGCAACCATATTTTCCTCCACAACATAGTTTGCAACAAATTGAAATTTTAGTCAAATAATGGCAATCTTTTTCTGTCTTTCAATTTTTTAAATAATATTCTGCATGATTTAACTCCCCCAACTACTTTACCCCACTTAAAATGACAACAGCCGAGGGTTTTGGTTAATTTGATATTATTTTAATAGTTAAGGCATTTTTTGCCTTAACTTTTCTTATTAGCCAAATTGCATGAAACAGAAAGGTTTGTCCAGAGTTTGAGTGCAACCGCACTCAAATTCATTTGCTCTTGACAAATTTTTCGTTTCATGCAACACAAAAAAACAAAAAGACAAAAGAAAAGGTTTTGTGCCAAAATTTCACAAAACCCTTTTGTCTATTGTTTTTTGTTGACCTCTTGCCCCGCTCCGCCAAGGGGCGTTTCGGGTGGTGTGGAGGGAATCGCAACCCTCCATGCTTTTTGGTTCTTTTTCGCATCTCGAAAAAGAACTATTGCGTGAGCTTTTTATTTTTTCTTTGGACGACCTGGACCCTTTTTCTTTGGTGGTCTTCCTGGACCTTTCTTAACTTCTTTCTTTGGTCTGCCTGGTCCGCGATTTTCTTCTTTCTTTGGACGACCTGGACCTTTCTTAACTTCCTTCTTTGGTCTGCCTGGCCCACGAACCTCTTCCTTCTTTGGTCTGCCTGGTCCTCTAACTTCTTCCTTTTTTGGACGACCAACTTTTCCAGTGGTGGTTTGTTTTGTTGAACCAGCAGGTCTTCCTGGGCCTTTTTTCTTTGCAGGTCTGCCTGGTCCACGTCCTGCTTTTGCAGAAGTTGGACGACCGCGTTTTGCTTTTCTTGGTCTTCCTGGACCGCGAGTTGGCTCTTCGTCCTCGTAATCCTCGTCGTCATAGTCGTCGTAGTCTTCGTCATCATAATCGTCATAATCTTCGTAGTTGTCTTCTTCCTCTTCTGTGGTTTCCGGCTCTTCAACTGCAACGATTTTTTGTTGTTTTTGTTTTTTGTTTTTTGATTTTTTGACTACAACTGGAGCTTCTTCCTCTTCGTCATCGTCTTCTTCATTTTCTTCAACAAATGTTGGAACAACTGTTTTGTTGTCTTTTGTTTCGACTTCTGGTTGTTCACTCTTGTCAAAGAGCTCTTGTTCAACCGCTGGAGTCGCTTCTTTTTGTTCAGCTTGTGGTTCTTGAACCTCTTCGGTTTCAGCAGGTTTTTCTTGCTCAGTCTTTTCCTCAACTGCTTTTTCAGCATCAAGTTCAGCCTGTTTTGCTTCTTCGTCAGTTTCTTGTTTTTCTTTCTCTAGTTGTTCAAGAAGTGCTTTTGCTTCGTCTGGGTCATGGTAATTTCCGTCAATATCATAATATCCGCCAGTTTCATCAAAATATCTTCCTTGTGGATCATAGTATGTGCCATTTGGATAACGATAATATCCTTCGCTATCATAATAGCCTTCATACTCGTCAACAGGCGGTTGCTCTTCTTTTTGCTCTGCACTTTCACCATTTTCAGTTTTTTCAATGTCTGGCACTTGAACTTCTGGCTCTTCTGAAACATAATCTTGCACAGGTGCGGGTTGTCCAGTTGTTTCTTTTTCAACTGGTGTATCTGTTTCAGGTTGTTCAGTTGTTTCTTGTTCAACTGGTGTGTCTGTTTCAGGTTGATTCTCTTGTGCAGAAGGAATCTCAATTTCTTCGGTTGTTGAATCGCCCTTCTTGCCAACAAGTGCGGATTTTGCTTTTTCAGCAGTTTCAATCAAGGCATTTGTGTAGAAACTTTCTTTTTCAGAAAGTTCGCTATCAAAATTCTTAATTCTGTCTTTGAGTTGTGTGTTTTCATAAGATAGTTCTTGAACTTGGTCTTTGAGTTCAACAATTTGTTGAGCATAAGAATCTTTTGTTTCTGCCAAAGTTTCGCGTTCTTCTTTTTCTTTTTCGTTTGCAACTTTAAGCAAATTTTTGAAAACTTTTGTCGAATATGTTTTGTATTCAGCGAGCATCGCTTTTTCGATGTATTTTCTTCTTTCTTCAAGCTCTGCTTTCTTTTTGTCAATCTCGCTTGTCAATGCTTCAAGTTCTTGATTAAATCTATATGTTTCCTCAGTGTTATCTTTTTCAAGTTGAGTGAGTTTTGAAATTTCTTGGTCTTGTTGCTTTTTGAGATAGTTACCTTCAATTCTGTTTGTTGAAGATTCTTGTTGCATACGGATTCTTTCAATGTTTTCTTTTGCCGTTTGCATTTTTCTTTGAATTTCACGTTGAGTGTTGTCGTATGACTTTTTGAGGGTGTCAATTTGACTTTCAACTTGTTGGATTTCAGCAAGGAGTCTATTTCTCAAACTCAAATATATTTCGGTTTCTTTCATTGCTCTGTCCAAAATCAAAGAACCAGAAATATCAACTGAACCAAAATCATAAACTTCATGGTCAACAGCATTGCGTCTTGCTTTTTCAAGCTCTTCTTGCTCTTGACGTGCACGTTTTTCCAAGTATTCGTTGAGAGCTGGAATTCCTTTTGCAATTTCCTTCTTTGTGAACAAAACTTCAAAGTCAACATATTCAGGCATTGTTGTCACAGCCTTGTCAATAAGTCTTTGGAAAATGTGAAATGTTTGATAAAGGTCAGAAAGATTTGCTGATTGTCTTGCGTTTTGATAGATGCCATAGACACAACCAATAAATATTGTCATTGATGGAATGATTAAAATTCTGAAAATAATGGGTGCAATAAATGACGATTGCGTTTGACTAAGCCCCAAAACAGCAGCAGAAAGCAAAACTGAAAGGGTTGTGAAAATGATTGTCAGCGCTTTCATTGTTTTGATGTTATATTTGACCGAACTTGAACGAAGTGGTTTTTCAATCACATTATTTGAAGACATATAGAAAGATGGAGATTGCTCACGATACAACATATATTGTTGCCAGTGGTATCTTAAAACCTTTGGAACTTTCTTCATTTTCTTGTTAAATTCAATCAAATTATTTTCATTTATGTATGAATTATTAAGAAGATAAATATTAATTTTATCAATCGCACGAATGAGACGGAATTGATAGGCAAAATGTGATTTAACCAAAAAGTAAATCACAAACAAAAGTTCTAGTCCAACAAAAACATAGAACAAAATATCGAGATTTTTCATTGAACTTCCAAGTCCGTTAAAATAGGTTTCAACAAATTTAAAAATCCCATCAAACAACAACTTTGACATACAAACACTCCTTATGTTTTTTTGTTAGTATATCACAAGGAATATATTTTAACTAATATTTTGAAATATTTTTTTTCAAAAATTATAAAAAATTATGACATAATTTATTAAATATTTTGACATTTTATAAGTCTGTTGTGATTGACATCAACAACAAACACTTCATCAATTGTTTGATTTATTGCTTTTTGAACTGCGAGTTTATAGAGCAAAAGTTGTTTTTGATATTTTTTTATCAACATATTTTCATCATTAATTTTCGTGACTTTATAGTCAAAAATATAATTCTTTTCACCCAAAACCAAGAGGTCAATTTTCCCTTGAACAATGAGAGCATCTTCCTCTCCCCCGTCAACAAGTTCGCTTTGGCAAATTTTTGCAATGAACTCCTTTTCTCGAAAGACTTTGCCCAAAATATACGGACGCAAAAGTTCCATGATTTTCTGCACTTTTTCTGCATCAATCAGTGACACATTTTCGCCATTTAATATTGAAGATATTTCTTGATTTAATTCACTCAAAGAATAGTGCTTTGAAAAATCAATTTTCTCAAATATCAAGTGATAGAGAGTTCCAACATCATTTGCAGCCACTCCGCTCTCTTCGTGCTCTGTTTTTTCAAATCGTTTTGGCGAAAGGTTTTTTGAGGCATAAAAATCATCGTCAAATGCAAGGCTTGAAACCGAGTTTTTTTGACATAAATTAATGCTATTTTTATATGAATAATCAAAGTTAATATATTGATTTAATTGCTTCTCAATTTCTGTCATTCCTTTTGAGAGAATTGGCGTTTGTTTTTCATGCGCAGTCTGTTTTTTACCATCGTCTGAATATAATTCCACTGAATAAAAATTGTCATCATCTTCCACAAGAGAGTTTGTTGAAAGGCGAATGCAAGAAATCGACTTTTCGTCGAGCGAGCCCAAAATCCAGTCAAGATAATTTGTTTTTGCGCGGACATCTTCATTATCAACAATTTTTTCAACCTTCTCAAAATCGCAATTCCCGCTCAAAACCAAAGTGTTTTTCGCGCGCGTCATTCCAACATACAAAAGTCTTAACTCCTCGGCAATTGCTTGTTGACGAGCCTTGTCGTTTATGTATTCATTTTGAGGTGAATCATATTCAACTCCCTCATCATCAACATATTTTGTTGCAAATCCATAATTTGGAGAATAAGCAATCTTTTGCGAGCGATTAGAAAATAGCCTGTATTCGCACCCAAACAAAATCACAATCGGATATTCAAGCCCTTTGGAAGAATGTATCGTGTCAATTCCAACAAAATCTCTTTCTCCAGTTGAAAAATTTGGTGCTTGTGGCCCCTTGGAACTTTCAAAGTATTCGAGCAGCCACCCAATTTTTGCATCGGCATTTGCTTCGATCAGCGAGAAGAACGCTTTGATTCTCTCACACTTCGCAAGCCCATTCGCCTGCACTCCACAATAGTCATAATATCCGCTTTCAAAAACAAGGAACTTCATTGCAGCTGCAAGCCCTTCATATTGGTTAATTTTTTCAACCTTGTCCAAAAGCTCAAAAAATGATTTTAATTTTGATGCAATTTCATCATTCTTGCTTTGATAGTTTTCAACACATTCACAAAACTTTTTGCAATCGCGGAAACTGATTCTGATTTGGGACAGTTCTTCAAAACTTAATCCCCCAAAATAAGAAGATAGTGCAGAAGTAAGTGCGACATCATCTTTTCGATTGAGAAGAAGTTTTATCATGTTAACAAGAACCAAAACTTCGGCAAACGAGCAAAGCATTTGTTTGCTTGATGCAACAATCGGAACACCACAACCAATTAACTCTTCGCAAAGAGTGTCAACTCCCGAGCGTGAACGAACAAGAATTGTGATATCTGAAAAATTCGTGTCACGGAAAGCTTTCCGTTTTGCGTCATAAATTTGTTGAGATTTGAGTTCGAGAATTTTTTGTGCAACAACGCGTGCCTGATTTCTCAGGTTTTGATTGGTGGAAAACTCAGAGTCATCTTTCGTCAAATCATAAACACCATCAAGCGCAAATTCATTTTGCGTTTTTGTTTTTTGCGTCAAACAAATTTGAACAGACGGAGAATTTGCCCTCAAATACTTGGCTTTTGGTTCAAACTTTGAATCCACTGCATAGGCCACCCCGCCAGTTTCAGTCGTCATTATTTTTGAAAATATTATGTTAGCGAAATTCAGAATATCTTTGTTGCTTCTGAAATTGCAGTTTAATTTTTTTGCAACTCCGCCGTCACCGCTTGAGAATCTTTCCATCATGTCTTGAAAAATTTTTGGCGTTGAACCACGGAATCCATAAATGCTTTGTTTGATGTCGCCAACTGTCATGACTGTCGAACCCAATTTGCCAAGAATTTGCATTTGAATTGGGTTTGTGTCTTGGAACTCATCAACAAAAACATATTTATATGAATTAGAAATATACTCGCAAATTTTTGGATTATCCAAAAGTTTCAAAAACTTGTGTTCAAGGTCGGAAAAATCCAAAAGGTTTTTCTTTTGTTTTTGATTGTCATACAATTTTTTGCCTTGCTCATACACCCAAAGCAAACTATCAATAATATTTTTTGAGCGATCTCTCAGTTCGTCTTCATTTTCAAGTCCAAAAATCCTCATTTTATCTTTGATATTTTTTAACTTGTCTTTAAATTTTTCACGAAAAGAAATTACTTCAAGGGAAAACTCATCTTGATTTTTGCAAGAAAGCGCTGGCATACGCATTGACAACAAAACTTGTCGGTTTTTCTCAAAGTTCTGCGAGTCCCGAACCTCGTCAAGCATATCATAGGTTTTTCTCAAATTTAATTTTATTTTTTCATCACTTGCCCTATTTATGTAATCAGCAAAAATTCCTTTATAATATTTCGCAAACGAATTGATGCCACCATTAAAATATTCCTCATATGCCTTTCTGCCTTCCTGCGAATAAAGAAAAGTCGAAATATTTTTTATCCATAAATCGGCATCTGTTTGATTTTCCAAAAGTGAATTAATTTGCATTGCCGCTGAAATAATGTCTTTATCGTTTCGCTTGGTTGAAAAAAATTGTAGCAACTCTTCATAGTCTTGAGAATTTTGACTTTTGAATTGCAACACAGCACGAGTGATGGCCTTGTTAATCATCATTCTTTGTTTTTCTTCTGAAACAAGTTCAAAATCCGCTGAGATTTTTGCCTCATAAAAATATTTTTTTAACATTTTTTGACAGAATGCGTGAATGGTCGAAATATCACAAACTCGAATGAGGTCAAGCTGTTCAACAAGTTCGGGATTTTCGTCCACTTTTTCCATAAGTTTTGTTTCAAGACGCTGCGACATTTCGTTTGCCGCTTGATTCGTGAATGTCAAAATCAACATTTCATCAAGGTTCGCGTGAACTTCTTTGTCCTTGCTCAAAAGAATTTTCAAAATACGCTCAATCATAACAAAAGTTTTGCCACTGCCGGCTGAAGCACTGACAATCATATTGACTTTTTTTTCACCAATAATGCTATTTTGTTCTGGTATTTCCTCTTTTTCTTTCACTTCTTCTTTCATTCGTTCTCCTGATTGGTTGGCTTTCGGCGCAATCTATATTTGTTTCCACCATCAAAGTCAAACTGGCAAATGCCCAAAAACTGGCAATATTCACATGGAAGTTTGCCTGTGTTAAGCGGCGAAGGGCTGATGAACCCATCAGAAATATTTTTGAGGTTTTGCTCCATAACGGATTTTGCAATATTCATCAAATTCGAAATTTGTTGTTTTGAAATCACTGATTTATTAGTTTGCGGATTTCCATTTTTATCCAATTTTAACCCAAGCACTTTGCTGCACCCTTCTTTGCGAAGGGTTTTGTCAAAAGCATCAAGTTCATCTTCAACCAAAAATCCAAAAAATGTTTTTTGATTTTTCTTTTTTCTTTTTGCCGAAATTGGATAATATAATGCACCGACTGCTTCCACGCCTTGTGTTTCTTCAAGCGTTTTGAGGTAGACAAAAATTTGAATTTTGTTGCCAAAAATAATGTCTTCAATTTCGTGTTCCGCTTTTCCCGTTTTGTAGTCGACAACAATAACTTTGTTGTTGCATCTATCAATTCTGTCAACAATGCCGCCAAACGCAATCTTTCGGTCGCCAAATTCAAACAAAACATTTTTGCCGCCAACATAACTTTCAACTTGCCCAATCTTGAAATTTGAATTTTCTTGTTCGCATATAATATCTCGGATTGTCTGTTTACATTCCCTTTTGATTGAATTCAAGATTGAATCATATTTTTTGTAAGCAAAGAATATCGAATATTTTTCACCTGTTGAAATCTCTTTGAAAAACGAGTCAACAAAGGCATCAACATCAGTGGCTCTTGTTGAAAAATATTGTTCAAGGCACTTGTGAATAATGTTCCCAATTGTCGCCTCGTCAAGGTCAAGTGGTCTTTTTTCTTCAACCCCAAGCCCGTATCTCAAAAAGAACATAAAAGGACATTTTGCATAAGTTTCAAGTGCTGAAACGGAAAATTTTTGATTTGCAAAAAACAACTCGTTTTTCGTGAGATTTGGAACAATATTTTGCGCCCCAATTTGGGAAATTAAACCATCAAAAGTTGGGTCGCTTTTTTTGAGAATATCAAATAGTGAATTAAAGTATATTTCATCTTTTATATTTGGATTTTGAAGATATGAAACAAGTTGTTGTTTTGCTCTTTTTGAGTTCGAAATTTGTTTTGCAAAATCTTCGCTTTGAATGTCGCCCGCAAAGCCAATTTTTTGAACATTTTCAGCAAACATTTTCACAAGCCCCAAAACAAAAGTTGACTCTGTGAGTTTTTTGCCGTCATCTCCAAGAGCCACCCATGAAACAATCAGTTTTTGTTTCGGAATTGAAAGCACTGAACAAAGTTTGAGTCTTTTTCGCAGGTTTATCGTTCTTATTGTTGGGTCAATTTTGACCTTGCCAGAAAAACGCGCAATGTCTTTGTCCGAAATGAGTCCAACATCTTTTTGAAAGTCTGGCATTCGGTCTTGATTTGCTCCGCACAAAAAGAATATTTTGCCACTCTCAAAAAAGCTTTTTGAAACATCTCCAACAAAAACTTGGTCAACCCCGAGTGGCACAACAGAAAGTTTCGTGCCATCAAACACATTATTCAAGAGAACAACAAATTCAGAAAATGCCAGTTTTTCGTTCTTTGTCTCTTCTTCAAAAACATTGAAAATATCTTCAATTTTTTCATTTATTTTTTCATATATTTTTTGCTTTTCAAGGTCGCCATTTTCCAAGTGATAATCGTGCATTTTTTGTGTCGTTTTTTGCATGTCAAATGCATCAAAAATGTTTCTTAAAAACTCAACAAAATCAACGCCCAAAACATAGCCATTTTTGTCAATAAAATGAGGTGTAATTACGTTCAAAATATTTTTTATTTTTTCGTATGTTTTTTCATCGTTTTCATTTTCCAATTTATGTAAATCAAGGTCTTGGTCAACGAGTTTATATTTGTCCAAAAACTCGCAAATTTCGCTCCGCTCACAACCATCAAGGTTTGAATATATATTGGAAATAATGTCATACAAGATTGACATATCTTTTTCTTCAACAAACTCAAAAACAAGATTTAAAAATTCAATCGGTTTTGTCTGGGCAAGTGTTATGTCAACATCAAAGAAGCATGGGATTTCATAGTCCTCAAAAATCCTTTTCATCACGCAATAGTTTTCGTCAAGCGCACTGACTCCAACAACACAATCTGAATATCTGCCACCCAAAACAACGTGACTTTTAATCTCTCTTGCCACTGCTTCGAATTGAGCATCCGCCGTTGAACACTCCCAAAAATTTGCAAAATTTTTTAAGTTGATATTTTGCGGATTCGAAAGATAAATGTTGTTTGAAATAAAGTTTGAAACAAAGTTTGAAGAAGTCACATTTTTTTCTTCAATTTCAATACCCGCCTCTCTCGCCAAGTTTTTGAGATTGCTTTCAAGTGAAGTGTCGTAAATAAATTTGTTTTTTTGCTGAGATTGTGGACACGCCAAAGCAAACTCAACACTTTTTGCTCTTTTCAGGAGCAAGTTCACAATGTTGAGTCCCTGCGATGTCATGCTGTCAAAAAACGCAAAGTATATCCTTATGTTTTCAAAACTTGCTTTTTCAATATTTTGAATAAAGACATCAAGGAAATCCGCGAGATCCACTCCCGTTTTTTGCTTTTCTTCATAATTTTTATAGATAAGATAGATGTCGTGAATTTTGTCATCTGCAAGTTTTTCAAGTTTTTCGGGAGTGACTTCGCTTGTTTTGAGTTGCGAAATTGTGTTTTTTATTTGTTGCAAAAACGAAACATCGATATTGGATTTTGGAAAAAACTTGAAATTATCTTTCTCTTCATAAACCGCTTTTCCAAGTGCAATGAGAGCGCCGTTGTTCGACATTGATTTTGGCATGGCGTTTTGCTTTTGGAGAATGAGGGAAGCAAATCTGTTGATTCCCATAACTTTGATGTTTAGAGTCGAACTGATGCCAAGTTTTTCAAAAACCAATTTTTCAGTAATGAGTGAGTATCTGTCTGGAACAATAATAATTTGATCCTCTTCAAAACACGAAACAAACGGAGCAATATCCGCAACCACTTGCTCCGATGCACTCGTTATATCAATTCCTTTTGTCAAAATCAACCTACTCACACGCTTATTTTATCACACGCGCGAAATTTGACAAAACATTATGCTTTTAATTTTTGCCTATTCTTTTTGGGAAAAGCATTCGCAAAATTTTTGAGCTCTCGCATTCTGCTTGACTCAACATAATTTTCTGCTTCTTTTATGCGCTTTTCTTGCAGGCAAGTCTTGAGATTTTTGTTTTCGGTTTTTAGTTTTTCAAGACTTGTCGAAAGACTTTTTATCTCGCTCTCTTTTGACGACAACTCAACATATGCTTTTGCAAGATTGTCGTTCGTCTTCTTCATTTCAATTCGGTTTTGCACTTCGGCTTGCTCATTTGCCACACGCTTGACAAGTCGAACCAGCCCCATAAAAAGCGCTTCAATATCTTTGTCAGACAGCGCGCCTTTTTGTTTTGGCATAACCAAAATGTTGTTTGGACGAGGTGTGACTTTTTGTTTGATGTTCACCTCAATCCCCTCATCTTTTAGTTCTTGAATACATCGCGAAAGCAAGGCTTGATTGCCTTTTAGAACGTTGCGGTATTTATTTTGAAACCTAATCATTTTTCCGAGATCATCGCCCGCAAGTTTTAGGCACGCCTTTCTCACACTCGAGCCTTTTGCACACAACCTCAAAATGCTTTTTACGACTTCTTTTTCTTCTTTTTCATCAAAAGGTGTTTGCTTTATTTTTTCATGATTTTTTAAGTTTATTCCCAGCCGCTGACATTTGCTTTTGTCACTTTGCAGTTGTCCCAGTTCCAAATAATAATAGTTTCTGACGCTGTTTGGCTTTCTCTTGGTCATTTCCGCGTAGCTTTTAAAAATTGATAAAAGTGAAAGATGTTTTTGTTTGCCTTCTTCAACAAAACCAAATAATTTTTTTATCTCCTCATCTTTCCACGAGCAATAAATTGTTTTCATAATTCCTCCACACCCATTATTGACAATGCAACAAGATTTATACATATTTATGACATCATAAAAAACCGGAACTCATCATATTTTATTTTATGGAACGGTCAAAGTTTGCAATCTATTCAAAAACACCTTGCCTTGTCTTTTGTGACAAGGCGTTTGTTGGCGAGGTTGACCAAAAAACTTGTGCAAAACTTGAAATGTTTGACAACGAGTCGAAACGAATTGAAATTTATCCAAAATCGACAAAAGATTTGATTTATTTTATTCCTTTTTCCATCCTCATCTCACAACAAGACAATTTTTCTCCAAACTATCAGCAATTTGACTTGCTTGATGGAAATTATGAAATCATGCTTAATCCGCGACTTGAACTTCACTTTCCAATGAGTTTTGACAAGATCTTTGAAGAAGAAAAAAAAGGCACAAGAATTTGCGTGCTTTCTTCATCGCTCACAAAAATTACTCTTGAAAACAAAAAGAACAAAGTCAACTTTGTTCCAAAACACATATTGAAAGACATTGTTTGCAAAACACAAACTTGCGGAGCGGACTACTTTATTTTGACTGCAAAAACAGAGAACAACCAGCAATATCTGTTCATCTCAAATCTTGAACACATTGACGAATGTATGCAAAAAGTTTGCGATTACGTAACATTTGACTTGCCAAAGTTCTCAACAGTCAGCCTTTGTCACGATTTTTATGAACACGCTCTGGTTGAAAAGTTTGAGCTCGGACAAACGGGAGCGGTCAAACTTGAAAGTTTTTCAAGTCGCAAAGAACAAAAATCATTCTCAACTCCCGCACGAAAAGATGTTGCAAAAATATTTTTTGAATGCATCAAAATGCGTGATTATGACCTCGCACGGGTGTTTATGACAAAACAACTATCAGAAATGCTCAGCGACCAACATCTCAAGCACTTTTTCCCAAAGTTTTCTCAAATCAAACTCGCCCCAGAGCGCGATGTAGTCTTGCTTGTTGGCGAAGAATTAACTTATTTTCAACTCTCGTTTGTCGAAGGTAAAATCGACAACATCGAAATTTTTGAAAGATAATTTGACAATTTGCGAAAAACTGAAGATAATAAAAACGAGGTAGTTTTATGGAAGATAAAAAATTTACATGTTGCGATTGCAAAAAAGAATTTGTTTGGACAGTTGAAAATCAAAACTTTTTTAAGGACAACAAAATTGACAAAGAACCTGTGCGTTGTCGAAATTGTGCAATCATTTTGAAGGAAAAACGCGAAAAAGAAGCAAAAAAAGAAAAACAAACGGAAACATTAAACAAAAAATAATGCCTTTTTAGGCATTATTTTTTTACAACAAAGGCGAAAACAACCTAAAAAATGCTTGTGCCATTTTTGAGCACCAAATTTTTCGGCGAAAATATCTTTTGTCAATCTTTTTTGAATTTGAAATGTCATTTTCAAAAATTGCAATATTTTGTTTTGATGCTTCCTCACCATACAAAAACGCATTTATTTCAAAATTTAATTCAAATGACCTGTTATCAAAGTTGCAAGTCCCAATCGAAACAACTTTGTCGTCAATCATAACAACTTTTGAGTGAATAAAACCATTATACAAATAAACATTAACGTTATTTCCCATGTTCAACAGTTCTTTCACATAGGAAAGTGTTGCCATATAAACAAACTTTTTGTCCGGAATCAAAGGTATCATCACATTGATTTCAACGCCACTCATTCTTGCAACATTCAGCACACTCAACATCACTTCATCTGGAATAAAGTAAGGAGTCTGAATATAAATTTTTTCTTTTGCGGATAAAATCATTTTCATAAATGCTTCTTTGATTGGTTGGTCATCATAATCTGGTCCGCTTGTTATGACTTGAACACCGGTTTCGCCCGCATCAATGTTTGGAACAAAATATCCTTCGTTTGCAAGGGTTTGAAAATTATTACCCATTTTTTTGCAATATCTCCAATCATTAAAAAATGCGCTCTGAAAGCCATAAACAGCATCACCCATAATTCTGATATGTGTGTCGCGCCAAGGCGACAATTTTTTGTTTCTGCCCATATGGTCATCGCGAATGTTAATTCCACCGGTGTAGGCAATTTTTCCGTCAATAACGGCAATTTTTCTATGGTTTCGATAATTCATTTTTAGATTTATCAACCGAAGTCCAAAAAGTGGCGGAAAAAACTCTGCAACTTCGCCACCTGCTTTTTCAAGTCTTCTATAAAAACTTTTTCTTGTCTTGATGCAACCAACGGAGTCATACAAAAGTTTGACTTTGACTCCTTGAGATGCTTTTTCAACCAAGATGTCCATGATTTCATTGCCAACTTTGTCGTTTGCAAAAATATAATACAACAAGTTGATGGAATGAGTGGCGTTTTTCAAATCTTCTTTTAGTGCGGTTATCTTGTCTTCACCATTGGTAAAAACTTTAACATCGTTATGTCGAAAATAAGCACTGTTGGAATTGTTTATGTTAAAAATTAACAAGTCAGAAAAATTTTTTTCTTTTTCGTCCTTATATTTTTTGTCTTGCAAATTTTCTTTTTGTTTTGCAATAAACTCATCATATTCTTTCTGATAAAGTCTTTTTTTCTTTATCATTCTTCTTGTTTTATAACTCAAACCATTTCCTATCAAAATATAAAGGATAAAGCCCACAATTGGAAGAAAAGTCAAGATGACTAGCCATGAAACAATAATCGGCGGTTTTTTTCGCTCGACAAAAATCATTGTGAGAACACTCAACATATTAAAACAAAAAATAACGAATACAACCAGTCCCAATATATCCATTTTGACCTCTGTTTATATATTATCCATTTCATGATTTTTTTACAATCAAAATCAATATTAAAATTAAAGCGACAAGCAGAACGCTTGTCGCATCAGTTTAGCATCTTCCTTTTTGTTTTAACGATTTATACAATCTCGTTTTTGCAAATTGTGTCAATTGCAAAGGAACAATTTTTGCACGCTCTTCTTCCAATCCAAAATGACGAGCAATTTCACAGTTCCTTTCGTAAATCAAATATGTCTTTGAAAAATGTTGATCCGTTGAAATTAATTGTCTTCCTGCAACAAAACTTTCAGCCAAAATTTTTGAGTCGTTGAGCGGATGCTTTGAACCGCCATAATCAACCGTGACCGCTTTTTTGTTGTTTGTCGAAAGATAAAATGCGAAAGCATAATCTCGCATAAACACGCCGCCTCGATCAAATGCTTCCTTTTGAATCTTGTAGTCATTCAAAAACTTTTCAAATTCTTGCTGCTTGCTTTTGTTTGGTCCATCCAGACACTCATGATAGACAGTTGGAAGAATTGAAACGTCCAACAAACCAAATTTCAACCCTTGCAAAAGTTTTAGGCAAATATAATTCAATTTGTAATCAACTTTGACAATTCGTGGAATATCAATTTCACATAAATCTTCAAACCTTTTCCCTCTTTGCAAACAATAGTTTTCCACCTTTTTGCTGAGCGGAAACAATTTTATAAAAACACATGAATCAAATGCCAACTTCATAATTTTATCCTTTTGTGAATGATTGGTTAATATCCGAGTAAAAATCTTCTGGGAACAAGTCATTGTTTTTGTTGTTATCATCAGTTTTTTCATTGCGAATCTTGTTAATGACATTATTAATGTGTTCAAGATCTTGTTGTTTGCTATTGGTGTAAATTTGCATCAATGACTCATCCCCATAAAGCATGTTCGCAAGTTCTCCCTCTGGAGTCTTGTCAGCCTTCTCAATTTCGCTTTGAAGACCTTTGTAGGTTTTCATCACAATCTGGTCGCCATTTTGATAAAATACGGGAATTAAGTATGATTTTTCACCATTTTTCTCGATGTAGGTTTGGGTCGTGCCAACAAAAACAATGCCCTTTTCTGAAAGATTTTGAGAAACATCTTCAAAAAATTCAGTATTAATTTCAAATCCTTTGATGCTAGAATCTTGAAGATGTGCAACCAGTGAACTTACTGCGTCACTATCAGATCCATTTTTTTCAATTTCAACTTGAGCAAAATTATTGTTGTAATCAACGCAAAAAACTTTTCCATTTTGAGGTTTTATCAAAATTTTGAGTTCTGTGTCTTTTGACGAAAATGCATCACTTCTCATGTTTATTTCAAACACGCCCAAAATGTCAAAATCACCTTCAATTTCAAATTTCAACTTCTCTTCAATTTGCGGGCGAATCATATCTTTTAAGTAAGTATAAGCATAATTTTTGTTTTCTTTGTCAATTTTGTCTTGTTCTTTTTTGTCTTTGTCGTTTTTTTCGTTTTCAGGAAACAAGTCATTTTTTTGTGGCAATTTGATTTCGGTTGAGTCACCCCTGTTGATATAGTTATAAAGTTGTGTTATGGCTTCTGGTGCAACATAAACAAGTATTGTGGCAGTCATCATAGACCACGCCACTTTTTGAGCGGTGGTGAGTCTATGCTTTTTTGGCTTTCTTGGAAGCATTTTATTAAATTTCTTATAATATTTTTTTGCCATAATCCCTTCAAGTTTTATTTTAACATAAATAGTTTTTGTTTGCAATACAAAAAACAACTGCGTTAACAGTTATTTTTTCGTTTGTTTCTTTTTCTTAAAATTAATGACAAATGCGCAAAGCACAACTCCAAGGATTAAGCCAACGCAAACCGCAACAGCAATGTCAATCCAGTTTTCGTTGTCGCACACAATAATAAACTCAGAAAAGGTTGATGTTGAAACAAGAACACTGTCTCCCGAGATTTTATAAGCAAGCTCAACAAATTCTCCCGACGCATTCTTTCCATAAACATGAATATTATTGAAATTGTTTAAGTTCTGCACTCCAATTTTCATGTTGAGGGCTTTGTCAAGAACAAGCAATCCACCATTTGCGTCCAACAAACCAACCTTCAAACTTTGAACAACTTTTTTACCCTCATATTTTTCGCCAACCTGGAGATTGCCAACCGAAAGCACAGTCCCATATTTCATTGCGGTTGAATTATATGTCGAAATTTCAACGTTTTGGTTTTCTAGTGCCGCATAAGTGATGTCTGCAACCAAGCCTGTTGGAATAATAAGATTGTAGTTGATTGCCTTTGCGCCAACGAGCGAAAAGCCTTGAAGATTAACCAAAATATCATTTCCAGGTTGAACCGAAGCAAAAATTGCACAAGCATCTTTGTCATAATCAAGCATGATTTCATTGTCAACAAGTCCCGAAACAACAGGATTTTTAATTTTGCAAATTGCATTGCCATCAAATGTCTTGTCCAACACCTCAAGGTTTAGTTTTACATCTTTTTTGAAAATTGTAAGAACTGAATTTCGAGTTTGAATAGCATAATTTTGATCAAGACTTTCAACACTCAACACATAGTCGCCAATATCTTCACTTGAATCTCTCACAACATCCCATTCGAGTTGATCACCTTCGACTAATTCGCCTTGCAAAATTTGAAGATTAAACACTGGGTCTGGATTGGAGTAAGTTTTTTGATTTGCACCAAGCGTCACAACAAGATTTCTTGGCAAAATCTCATAATAAGCTTGAATATATTTTACTTTGTAATTTCTTCCAATATTAATGTTGCATCGAATTGGATACTTGCCAGCATCCACTCCTTCAGTTTTGTATAAACCGCCAGTCAATGTGTCACCTGCAAGAATTTCGCCTTCAATTGAATAATCAAAATCAGTCATTATTTCTTCGCCATAAACAGAAGAAATGTTTTGAGTTGAAACAACAATTTCACGCTGATTGATTGAAAGTTCGTTTCCAACATATATAATTTCGTAATTTGGATTTGAAAGGGTCGATAAAAGCGGATATTTGCCGACATTCTCATAAATCTTCACACCGACATTTTCTCTATAAATTTTGCCAGAAAGGTCATGCGGGTCAACAAGTGTTCCCTCAGTGATTTCATAAACAAATGTTGGGTCACTCTCTCCATACACTTTTGTCGCAGGAAGAGCAGTAACCTCAATTTTTCTTGGCAAAATTGAAAGCATTCCACAAGAATATTTGAATTTATAATTTTTTGGAGTCGAAAGAGTTCCAACTTCAATCACATATTCTCCAACATTTTCGCCATACATTCTTTTTGCTTTTCCATTGAGTTTGACATCTTTGTCTCCCGACAAAATTTCGTATTCAAACACTGGATCGCTCTCACCATAATATTTTGTTGCATCTTTTAATTTTACCAACAGTTCTTGTGCATAAATAAATAATTTTCCGGAAACAAATGTCAAATTATAGTTTTCACCAGCACTCAATGTCCCTTGGGTAATTTCATATTCGCCAACATCTTCTCCTGCAACCCGAGAGACTTCACCACGAAGAATGGTTGAAAGTTCATCTTCAAATTGAAGTGTCCCCAAATATAGAACAAAATCAACAACAGGGTCTTCCTCTCCATAATATTTGAATGTATCTTCAACTTTAACCGAAATATCTCGTGGAAGAACAACAAGTTCTCCCGCAACAAAAGTGATGTTGTAGTGAGGATCGTCAAGAGATTCATAAGAAATTTTATAGGTGCCCGCATCTTCTCCGCGTTCTCTCTTGAGTTTTATTGTCGAAGAAACTCCAGACACAGCATTAATTTGACTAAATGAAAAAGTTGGGTCATTTTCGCCATAAATTTTTGATAGTGAATTTGCCTTAATCTCAACATCGCGTTTTGAAATTGTGAGAATTCCAGTTGCCACAAACTTGATCTCATAGTTGTCGCCAAGTGACAATGAACCAAGCTTGTATGAGTATCGCCCAATTTCCTCGCCAACTTCACGACTAACAGCACCAGTTGACAACTCTTCAAAAGTTTGTCCAAATGCAAAATCTTTTTCGTTATAAACATATATGATTTCAGGATCAACGTCTCCAAACTGTTTTTGAGCTGACGCAATCGAAATCTCAATCGGTTTTGCCAAAATATCCAGATATACTTCACTCGACAAATTCAATTCATAGTTTGAGTTTTCGAGTCTCATGCACTGAGGAATATCATATAAATATCTTCCAACATCTTCGCCTTGCAACCTTTGAAGGTCGCCCACAATTTGTTCATCTTCAATCAAATTTGAGAATTGCAAAACAATTTGTGGATCTTTTTCGCCATATGTTTTTTGAGCTGAATTTGCTGAAACTTGAACATTTTTTGCAAAAATTGATGCAAAAATCAAATTTTCGTCATAAATTAACAAATAATTTTGGGAATTATCTCCAACAAGTTCAAGCTTGTTGATTTGGATTTTTTTGTTGTTTCCAACATTTTTATCAACAAAAACAAAGTCTGTTTGAAGCTCAATGGCATCTTTTTCAAGAGTATTCAAAATTGTATAGGAATATTGGACTTTTGTTGTTCCGTCATAAATTTTGTCATCAATAACAAATTCAACGTTTGCCTGTCTTTTCAAAATCTCAAAATCTGCAGGAACAAAATTAATTTTATAATTTCCGTTAAAGAGTGAACCAACACCAATTTGATAAACGCCAACATTTTCGCCCGCTTCTCTTTTTATGTTTCCCATAAGTTCATCGCCCTCAACAAGTCCCGAAACCGAAAATTTGAGAATTGGGTCTTCTTCGCCATAAGTTTTTGAATTTGACAAAGCCTGAACTGTGATGTCTTTTTGAACAATGTCAACATATTCCGCTTGCAGGTTGATTTCATAATTTGGATTGTGCAAAGTTCCCAGAGTGATTATATACGTTCCAACCTGATTTGAAGAAATTTGAAGTTTGCCACCAAGATTGTCTCCGTCCAGCAACCCAGATGCTTTATATTCAATGTCAATCGAGTCACCATAGCAGAACGTTTGATTCTCTGTCACAATGGTCAAAGGTCTTGGTGTTATCGTCCCATAAATCAAAGTATTTTTGTAATCAACATAATAATTTTTAGCGTCAAGTCCAACCAAATCAATTTTAGTAATTTTTGTTTCTTTGTTTGTTCCAGCATTCGCGTCAACAAAATTTGCCTCGAATGTTGCCGCGACTTCATCACCCAAAACAACATTGCTTGATGTTGCATAAATTGTGGCGCTTGTCGTTTTGTCATAGATTTTTGAAACAACCCCAACATCGCTCAACTTTACTTCGCGTTTTTGAATATCAAATTTCGCACCAACAAAATTAATTTTGTAGTTTGGATTGAGCGATGACAAATTGCCTTCATTAATTTCATAACTTCCCGCATTCTCGCCCGCATCTCTTTGAAGCGTTCCCAAAACATTTTCCCCAGTCACAAGACCAGTTGCAGAAAATGTCAGTCTTGGGTCGTTCTCGCCATAAACTTTTGAAAGTGTGTTTGCTCGAATTTCAAGAGGCCTTTTTGAAATCGCAGCAGAAGTTGCGGGAATGTTGTTTTCAAGTTTATAAATTCCTTTGTCATTTCCAGAAAGTGTTGGAATTGATGAAAATTCAACTTGTTTTTCATCTCCAATATTGCTTGTGGCAAAGTTTGCAACAAGTCCAGAAACTTTGACATCGTGAGAGTTTTCAACTCCGTCAAGCAAAACATTTTCAATCTCTGCTTTTGTTGTTCCGTCATAAGTTTTTGATTTGACAACAACTTGCTTGATTTTGATTGTTTTTATAAAAATTGCTTTGATATTTGAGTCTTTTTCGACTCTAAGTGTGTATGTCTTGTCTTTTGAAACAACATTTCCCTTTTGTTGCCAGCCAACAAATTCAAATCCCGAATTTGCTCGAAGTGAAACAGTCGCATAATCTCCGACAAAATATTTTCCTTCTCCAAAGATTTTTGCAGGATTATCAAAGTCTTTTCCAACACTCAACTCAATTTGAGCAACATTGAGCATGAAAGTGACCTTTTCGGAATAAAGATATTCGCCCGATGCAGAACTTTTTCTGCATTTTGCTCGAACAACAATTTTTGCTCCAGACGGTGCGTCTCTATTGACATAGAGATAACTGTCAACAACTTTTGCATAATTTTGTCCTTCTGTGATTTCATAAGAAATTTTATGAATATCCTTATAGTATTCAAAATATTGAGTGGCTGAATTTTGTTCAACAATAAAGTTTGTCGCTGAAAGCTTCATGACTTGTCCAATTTTGAGAGATTGGCTCTCTGTCAAAATTTTACATTCATTCAAGTTTGTTGCGAAAAACACTGTTGGCTCAAACATACAAAACTTTGCAGCATATGTTCTGTTTGTCGCCTCACGGCTTTCAAATGAATAAACAATTTTTTCAGTGTTTGTTGGCAACATCACAAGCGAAGTTTCCACCCAGTCTGGTTCATACACTGATGAATTTGAGGAAACTTTGTTTGACGTGAGTGTCAATGTTTTGCAAACTCTTCCGCCTGCAACAATCTCAATTTTGATATTAACTTTGCTTCGCTCTTCATTGTTTAGCGCCAAAAGTCCACAACTAGCCTTCATCTGCATAAGACCCGCAGAAATAACTTTTTGCATTTCCGTGCTTGGGAAAATCTCGCAATATCCAGAACTTTTTGAGTCTTTCAAAGAAGTGTGTTTGCCGGTTATGTAATTATATTTTTGTGATTGTTCGCCTTTTTTGTTTATATAATTTTTGTCGGGAGCTTTTGCTTGCGCACTTCGCAAGGTCGAATCCCCCTTTGAATTCGTGAAAGAACTTGCGGGGTTAAAGCCAGAATATCCAGTGAGAACAAACTGAACCCCGTCCACCCCAGCAACTTCTGCTTGAACTTCATAAAATTTTGGCAACAAAAGAGTTATGCCGCAAGTCAGCATTGTCATGAATATTAAGAGCGAGCATAACATTTTTTTCATAACTCTCCTATCTTGGTTGCCTAATTTTTTGATAAGCAAGTGGGTCGTCTTCAATTTTTGAATCTGGCAAAATTTCCGTTTCGCCAGAAGGAAGTGAATATCCCATCATTTCAAATGCGACTGGCACGCCATAGATTTTGACCAACCCTTCAATCTTGTATGTGACATATTGATATGTTGAACTCATTTTTGTGATGTCAACATCAAGTGTGCTTGCATAGGTCAAAATTCCATCATAACCCGCTTTGAAAGCAGTGATTCCCGCCATAAAATAATATTTGCCATTATAATATTTGGTTAGCTGTGTTTGTTTTTTGATTATTTCACGAAGTTGTGTTGTTGCATCTCCGACTTCAGCAGCAATGGCTTTTCCATTTATTTCGTCAACATCAATCCAATTCATTATTTTGACATCGCCTTCAAGCCTAAGTTTGCTGTGATTGTTTCCAGTCTCGCCTTGTTGTTTTGCGTCAAACAAAATTGAACTGAGATATGAGGACTTAAAAATGCAATCGCGAACTGTGACGTCAGATGAAAGTCCATCTTCATTGACCGAAAGTGTCAGCCCTCCAGAGAACGAATTTCGGATTATGCAACCTGCAAAGGTTGCTTGTGCGCCATATGTTCGAGCGGCAAACACCCCATTTTCCATAATGCAGTTTTTGATGAGAACATTTTTGGTCATCTCGCTGCCACGTGGTGTATAAACGAATAGTGCACAGCCCTTTCCTTCAAGCGAAGAAAGTGACGCATTTTCGTCAAACGCAGTCGCTCTGATTTGCAAATTGTCAATCGTAACATTTGAAGCGCGAACAGTAAATCTGTGATATGCTCTCACGACGCCGTTTGGGTCTTTGTCGGGATAACTTAGATCAATTAGATGTCCGTTTCCGTGGAATGATCGAGTTGTTGAAATGCCATCTCTCATATTATAAACTATATCGTTTTGAATTACAATAGGCGCACTGATTTTTGCTTGCAAAGCGTATTGCAATTGTTCTTTGTTATAAACATTAACACCATGAACAATCGTGAAGGTATAACTATCTTTAAGGAACAATTCTTCATTATCAGAAAGTTGGTCCTCAGGTTGAACAGTGACTGTTAAAGTTCCCGCCCCACCAACAAAAGTCAACAATCCATTTTGGTCGATTTTTGCAATTTTTGTATCACTTGATGTCCAAATGAGATTCACACCCGAATTGGTTGGCGCGATTGATTTTATCTTCATTTGATATGTGCTTCCAAATTGAAGTTGTCCATCTTTTGTTTCAACAAAACCATTTCCAAACACACGATATCCGCCAATTCCGCGCTCATCATCAATCGCATCAAGTTCAAGCTCAATATCGCTGATGATAATTTTGATTCTGATTGTGATTTCACAGAAAATTTCTGGATTTTCAACAACATAGGCACGAACAACAACTCTTCCCGCCTCACTTCCGGAAAAAAATTTTCCAGAAGCATTGACAGTCGCAAGACTGCTATCTGACACTGTGTAGGCAACTGTGAAATCTTGTGCACCATATGGCAAATAATCAATTCCCAGCTGCATTGAATCTCTTGCAAAAATTGAATCAGGAACATTTTTGAATGTAATGAATGAAACTTCGTTTGAATATTTGATTATTATTGTCCTTGAAATTTGATTATTGTTTTTGAGTCTAACAACAATGTTCGCCGTGCCATATTGAGAAAATGTGACATGACCATAGTCATTGACAACCGCAATGTCTGAACTCGTCACAAATTCAACTTCTTTGTCCCCCGCGTCGAGTGGAAGAACGGAGTATGCGATGTTGCATTCTGGGGAAGAAATATAGAGCGAAGTGTCTGTAATAATTTGATTTGCAAGTCTCTCAACCACAACTTTGAATGAATTTGTTATGAATGAACATACGCTGAGTTTGAATGTTACCTCTCCTCCGGCGGTTGCGTGCAAAACACCATTTTCAAAACTCACAACTGAAAGCGAATCATGATTCTTGTTTTCAACTTTTTCAATCATTGCAATTTGTTGAACATCAATGTCTCGTGGCACAAAACTCAAAAGCTTGAATTCAAAACTTTCTCCCGCCATCATTTTGAGAGTTGAACCAACAAAACCAGATGTATCAAATTTTGCGTCAATAATTTTTCCGTCTGTAAAATAGAACGAAATTGTTTTGGTCGAAACATTGTCAAAGCTGTCATATGCTTTGAATGTGACATCAACTTTTCCGCCTTTGAGAAAGTTTATCATGCCATTTTGAACTTTTGCAATTTCTTGATTGCTGCACTCAATCTCAAGTTTCTTTATATATGCGTCACTTGGAGTTGGGACAACCTCATAACCAAGAGTTCCTGTTCCCACAACTTTTGTCCCATACATATCATCAACTTGTCTTGAAAGTGTGACATCAATGTTTTGAAGAAGTTGCACAACTTCAATTTCAACAAATTTTTCAATCACCGAGCCATTGGCATTTGTGAATGTGACTTTGAGTTTTGCTTTTCCGCCATAATTTGCCTTTATTCTGCCACCATTTTCAATCAAAACAACTTGTTGGCCTTCGTTTTGCGGATTGTTTTCAACAACCGAACATTCAAGTGTTGATTTATCAAAATCAAAGTCGCTTGGTGTATATTTTGAAACAATCAAATTTATGTATGAGTTTTTTAGAATTGTGATATTTTGTGTGCTGAGTTCAAAACCAGAAAGCGCTCCGTTTGTGCTTGAAACAAACACGCTTTTTGAAATTTTTCTTTGATTTGCAAAAATCTTGACTTCAACTCTGCCCGCTTTTTGAAATGTTAAAACATTTCCCGAAAGTGTCGCAATATCAGTTTGTGAAAGCTCATATTCCAAAGTCTTATTTGTCGCATCGCTTGGAAGAGCGTTTGCCACAATCACATATTCCGTTTTTGATGTCAAAATATCATCATTTTCAACATAAATTTGTTCAACATTTTTATTCACGACAACAGAAAGCGTTTTTGTTATGCCGCTTGAAATGTCAATGCGAAGTTTTGCAACACCCCCTGCTTTTGCAATAATTTTTTGACCTGATATTTCCAAAATATCATTTTTTGAAAGGTTTTCAACAAAAATTTGTTTGTTTGTTGTGTTTTGTGGCGTCCATTTCGTCACTTGAATTTCAAACTCGTCACCAATTTCCAAATTGATTTCTTGTTCGAAATTAACTTCAACTTTTGTTGCATTTCCGCCAGTGTATCGAACGCGATATAGTTTTGAAACTCCACTTGCATCATCGGCCTGTGCTTGAAGAACAACAATGCCGCTTTGCATAAAGTTGAGCCTGTCGCCCTCAATATAAGCAATATTGTTTAATTTTTCGCCAGAACTTGAAAAGCTCTCACTGATTATGAAGTTAACCTTTTTGTTTGTCGCGTCTGTTGGCAAAACATTGTAAGTCAGAAGAACTGACGAAACTGCAGTTTGGAATTCCCCACTCAAATAATCAAGTTCAGGAAGAATTTCAAAACTTTGAACGAGTCTCACAACTTCAACATTAATTTTGTGATGAGCAACAACACTTCCGATTTTGTTAAAGAAGTATATATTTATGTTTGTTTTGCCAATTTTTTGTGCCGTCAAAATGTTTGAGTTTAATGTAATTATATTTTCATTCTCAATTTCAATCGTGTATGAATCATAGTCTTGACAGAATGAAGCAACATCCAAAATCATTTTTTCGCCAATTTGAACAGAAACATTTTTGTTTGTTGGAGTGATTGATGATGTTGATTTATCAATTTTTTCAATCCAGAAAGAATATGTGACACTTTCATCTGCAACGCATTTTGCAATGACTTCAACAACTCCATTTTTCTTGAATGAAAGGATCCCGTTTTCGATTTCGGCAATATCTGTGTTTGCAATTTCAAACTTTACAGATTTGTTTGTTGTGTCATATGGAAGAACTGTTGAACTGAGCTCGATTGAATTTTTTGTTGTTTGAATGTTTGAAGGATAAACAACAAGTGTTTCAGGGAGGCGTTTAACTTCAATTTCATAAACGAATTGAAGAGTTGAAACATTGACATAAAGTGTGCAAGTTCCGCCCGCAAGACCTTTAAGTTTTCCGTCAACAACATCCAAAACCTTGTTCGAAGAAATTGATGTTGTCACATGGTTTGCGGTTTGATAAGAAATGTTTTTGAGCATTGCATTATTTGGGAAAGTTGAAAGAACTTCAAGTTCAAAACAATCTCCAACATAGATTTCACTTGGAATTTCTGAAAGCACAGCATTTAGTGGACTTGGTCCAACATATCTGATTCCAACTCTTATTTCTTTGTTCTTGTCCACACTTCTGCCAACAACAGTCGCCGTGCCCTTCGAACTAAATTTGATGCTATTTCCAAAAACTGTTGCGGGACCACCAACAACCTCCCACTCAACAAGTCCGTTTGACGCGTCACTTGGGCCTGTTTTATAATCAAAAACAAAAGTTGGCTGACCCGTGATGAAAACATCATCTTGTTTGTCAAGATTGCACAAAAATTCAATGCTTTGAACAAAACTTTGAACAACAACTGTGAGTTTAAAAGTTTTTGTGCTGCCGTCATAAAGCGTGACGCAAATCTCAATTTCAGCGCGTCCGCCATTTCGCGCCACGATTTCACCCGATTGAACTTTGACAACATCTTTGTTTTCATCAACTCGATATTGATTTTTTATTATTGTTGTAATAGATTTTGCGTTTGCTCCAAGTGGCGTGAAGTTGAATGTTGGAATAAAACTTTCCCCAACTTTGAGAGTTATTTCACTTTGCTCAAATTCTGCAGTTTTTGCATATCCATTTGTGAAAATTACTTTTATGGTTTTTGAAATGTCGGAATAGTCTTCATTTGCATAAACCAATATTTCAACTTCTGTCACACCGTCTGACACTTTTTGAACAACACCGTCAGAATTTACTGTTGCTTTTGACTCATCTTTTGAGTGGAAGAAAAAGTTTTTGTTTGTTGACATCTCTGGATATGCTTTTGGTTCAAGTTTAACCGAGTTTTGTGCAACATATATTTCGTCATCCAAAACAATCCCTTCCGCTGGATATGTGACACTAACCAAAATTGTTTTTTCAATCCATTCTGTTTTTGATTTTTGAGCACGAAGCCGAATTGTTGTTGTTCCGGTTGAAACAACTTGGATATAATTGTTTTCATCAACTGTGCAAATTTCTGGATTATCACTTTTTATTTCAACATTGTTTAGTGACATGCTTTTTGGCGAAACTGAAATGTCCAAATATTTTGCCGCGTCAGAAAGAGATGTGTTGATAACCGCTTCATTAATCGTGATGTCGTCAACATACCCGTTTGTTGATTTGATTGATATTGTTTTTGAAATTGTTCCGTTTTGGTCTTCAATTTTGATTTCAACTTGACCCGCTTTCAAAAATGTCACATAACCTTTTTTGTTTACTGTTGCGATTTGGGTATCGGAAGATGTGTAAATCAGCTCTGTTTGAGTGGCGTCAGCCGGATAGGTTTTTGTTTTGATTTGATAGTCGAGTTCGCTGATGACAACATTTTCTTCAAGCACCGAAAATCCTGTTATTGGACGAACAATTAATATTGATAAAAATTTTGTTATTCCTGAAAATTTTTCTGTTGCACAAAGTGTGACAAACCCAGGATTTTTCGCAGTCAAAAAGCCATTTTCAGATATTGTCGCAATGCTTTCGTCATAAGATTTGTATTCAATTTCTTTGTTGTCCGCTTCAACTGGAAGAACGGTTGCTTGAAGTGCCAATGTTTCGCCAACATTAACCACTTCTTTTGGCGAATAAAAATCAAGGTCATGAGCAATTGTGTCATAAACATAAAAATAACAACTTGCTTTTTTGTTTCCGTCCTCAGTTGTTGCTGTGATATAGCATTTTCCATAGCCAACAAAAATAACTGTGCCTTTGTTGTCAACACTTGCAACACTTTCGTTATCACTCTTCCAAGAAAGGTTTTTGTTTGATGCGTTTTCTGGGACAAAAGAAGCATTCAGCGAAAAACTTTCGCCAACTTTTCCTGACGAAGTTTCAGCATTGAGCGTGATTGAATCAACAGGAACTGGAACAAATCCAGTAACGGTGTTTACGGTGAAATTCAAAACAACAATAATGACAAGCGGAATTGCAATCATCAAAAATATCAAAAGTTTTTTCATATCACACCTCAATCCTTTGATATTTCTTTTCAAGTCCAACAAACAATCTCAAAACTTCAATAATGCAAAATGGAACTGAAAATCCAAACAAGACAAGAGTTGAGGCAGAAATTGAAACAAATAGACTAAGAATAATTCCCGAAACTCCGAGAATTGTTGCAATGATAAACCCAATTCCCAAGCTCGCTGAAATATTTGAGTTTGTGCCGACCATTTCTTTTGAACCAACATAAATGAATTTTGGCTTTTTGATGTCAATGTCGATTGATTTTGCAATGTTTCCAATCATAACAATTCCAACCCCGCCAAAAACAGTCATCGCCTCGCCAATGCTCAAAAATCCCGCAAGGAAAAGGACAAGACACGAAACAAGAGTTGAAGGAATAATAACCAAGCAATACATCAAAAACTTGACGGTTATTTGTTTTGTGAATGAAACAGGAATAATTTTTGAATGGAAAAAGTTTTCACCCTCTCTTGTCACGCTGCTTGCTGCAAATGACGAACCAACGCTCAAAAACATAATCAAAATCAAAACCGCAATCCCCGGCAAAATTCCCGTGCCCAGTTTTGAAACACCAATGTTTGTTGCAATCGAACTTGAAAAATAAACCATGAGTGGGGTTGTTATTGCAATCGTGAGATATTGAAAAGAATAATTAACAGAACGGAAAATATTCAAGAACTCCCTCTTGAATAATGCTCTTGTCGGACTCATCGAAACAACCTTTGTGTTTTTTCTGAATGCACCAGTTGGACTTTCGAGATTTGAAATAAGAATTTTGTAATACCATTTTTTTGCAAATAGATATACAAGTCCGCCAAGGAAAAAGCAAATTGACAAATAAACAAAAAAACTTGCCAAAAAGTGTTTGAGAGTTGCAATGTTTCTGAACAAAACTTGAATATAAAAATGGCTTGCAACATTTTTTATGCTCTCAATGAGCGAACTGCCCAAAAGACTTGTGTAGTCAGATGTTTGCAAAATTGTGAGAACAAGTTTTAAGAGCGCAGAATAAACATAAAATCCTGCCGCAACAAACACAACATAGAGGCAAATCATAATGATAAATTTGTTGCGAAGAAATGAAACGACATACATTGTTGGAATTGAAAGTAACATTGAAAGGAAAAATGGAATGAGGCTCATCAAAAAGATGTCCACTGGAATCATGCAATAAAATCCCGCACCCGCCCCAGTTTTGACGCCGAACAAAATCAAAACCGGAAGCCCAAGCACGAAAGCAAAAACAAGTTCTTTGATAAATAAATATGTAATTTTTGAAAAAATGATTGCTGTTCCTGACACTGGAAGCTTGAGTTTGTCTTCATCTGGCGAGAAAAAAAGCGTTTTTGTTGTGATGCCAACACCAAACAAAAGCTGAACGACTTGTGCCATGAGCACAAAAAATATCAAGAACTCCCCTTCAAGGTTTGTTTCTTTCGCCATTGACAAAACTCCGTCAAAAGCAAACAACATAAGGCCAACAAACACCCCAAAAACAATGAGTCCCAAAACAATTTTGAGAACAATTGAAAAAGCTTTGGCGCCACGTTTTGTGCGTCTTGAACTATTCAAAAATTCAAGTTTAAGCAGTGTCAAATATTGCTTCATCAGTCTTCCTTTTTGTTTTTATCTTTTTTTGTTTTGGCTTTTCTTTTTGATTTTGGTTTTTCGCCCACTTCATCGTCTTTTGGTTGATTTGATTTTGTTTTGTCCAAAAAGTATTCTTCGAGCGAAACTGGACTTTCTTCCAAGAACTTCTTGACATCAATAATCTCAATCAATCTGCCCTTGTCAATGATTGCAACTCTGTCACAAATCTTTTCAACAATTTCCAAGTTATGTGACGAAAAGAAGACTGTGTTTCCGAGTTTTTTATGTTCAAGCATATATTGTTTGATTTCATAAGAAGATTGAGGGTCAAGTCCCATCAAAGGCTCATCCAAAACCCAAAACTTTGGATTGTGAATGAGCGCAGCCATAATACAAATCTTTTGCTTCATTCCGTGAGAATAGGAACGAATTTGATTGTCGAGAGCAAACGCCATGTTGAATTTTGCCCCAAACTTTTTGATTCGCTCTTCAATCAAATCCTTTTCAACGCGATAGATGTTGCCCATGTATGTGACATATTCTCTTCCCGTCAAATTTTCATAAACTGCGTGATTATCTGGAACATATCCAATGTTGAGTTTTGCGTTGATTGGGTCGCGTGAAATGTCGTATCCGCAAATCGTTATGCTCCCTTCTTCAAATGGAATGATGCCCGTGATGCATTTTATTGTCGTGCTTTTTCCTGCACCATTCTTTCCCAAAAAACCAAAAATCTCCCCGTCTTCAAGTGTGAAAGATAGGTTTCTAACTGAATATCTTGTCGCATTTTTATACTTTTTCGACAAATTCTTTATCTCGAGCATATTTCCCCCAATAAAAAATCCTTAACATAGTTAAGGAGATTATATAACAACACGCGCACGATGTCAACATACAAAAAAATTCGACAGCAACCAGAAAATCCTTGAACTCTCCCCCGACCACTCACTCCCACGAGCAAAACCAATGGGGTGTTTTTCTATCAAAACTTCACTATGGTTTTATGAGTGCTGTGGTTTTTATGCTGCACGGTTTTTGATTTCTCGCTACGACTTTGCCTCCGCCACACTTCGCGTTGCTCGTGGATGTCGCACTTCGTGCTTGATGGCGAAATGACATATATTAAGGTTTAAATAAACTTGTATTTAAATTTTGTTAATTTCAAGAGTTGAGGCATTCTTTGCCTTAACTCTTCTTATTGGCCAAAAAGCATAAAACAGAAAGGTTTGTCAAGAGTTTGAGTGCGGACGCGCTCAAATGCAGTTCACTCTTGACAAATTTTTCGTTTCATGCTTCACGAGGACAAGAATAAAAAGAAAAAGTTTTGCTCCCAATTTGAGCAAAACTCTTTTTTTTCGTAGTCCGAGTTGACCTCTTGCCCCACTTCGCCAAGGGTGGTTTCAAGGGGTGTGGGGAAAATCCAAATTCCCCACGCTTTTTGGTTCTTTTTCGCAACTCGAAAAAGAACATCAACCTAGCGAGTTATTTTTGCGTAGTAATTTCGCGAGCGTTCTTTCACTCCAAACCCATTTGCTTTTATTGTGAAGTTTGGATCACAATACCACTCATAATTTTCAAGTCCGTCACAAAGAGCAAAATCTTGACGCCTTGAAAGTTTGATAACATATATCTTGCTTCCTTCGAGATAGAAATTGAGTTTTCTTGGGGCAAAGAAATAAATTGCAAGAACCATGCCAACCAAAGACAAACTTGCAATCAAAATCCAAATCCAAAGATATGGGTGTGGTTTGTTTGCTGAAACAATAATAATGCTATCGGTTGGAACATCAGAAAGAGCAAACGCCCCACGATTTATGACATATGAAAGTTCTTTGAGTTCTCCAGATGCGGTATACTCAAAAATCCTGTAATTATTTGATGTTGCATAATTGTTTGGAAGTTCCATTGAGAGAGTCATTTCAGAATAATTTCCGCTTTGCATATTCGGTGCAATTTTTATCATTTCAATAATTTCTTCAGTGTAAGCGAGTTGCTTTTTAACCGCTTTTTTCACGGTGCGCTTTTGACTTCTCGAAATATCTGTTGCTGAATAAGAATTTCCCAAACAAAAACCATCATCATGAATAATTTCAATTTTGCCAATTTTTCCGCTAGACTTGTCCGAAATTAGCGTTCTTGGGAGAACACGAACAGTGAGATAAACTGAGTCTGGCACAGAATAGGTCATTGTTTCGTCTGCAGTAATTCTTATTTGATATTCGCCAATTTCAAGAAATTCGTTAAGAACTTCAACTTCTCCAGCAGTGGTTATACGCATGAGCTTTAGGTCTTGGTCAGAGTTAATCAATATTTTGCGTGAAAAATCAAGAGAATAAGGCGTGCCATCATAAACAAACTCACACAAATTATTTTCATAAAGCGAAGTAATCACAGGCTTTGTTTTTTCAGTTCTAATCGAAACGTTTTGAAGTGCATAATTTTCAAAATTTTTGACTTTTGGTTCAACTTTTGGCATAAAAAGTGAAAAACATGCCAAAAATGTCAACATCAACAAACAAATTGTTAAAAATGTAAATATCTTTTGTGTCTTCTTCATCATTCACTCCTGAGTGCCACAACTGGATCTTTCTTTGATGCAATGCGTGCTGGAATAAGTCCAGAAATCAATGTCAAAACAAAACTTACTGCAATCAATATGAGAGCATGGTCAAATTTCAGCACAGCGATGTTTTTGAGTCCACCAGAAACCTTTGCAATAATCGCATTTACTGGGAAACAGAGAATATATGTTAACACAACTCCAATCAGTCCTGCAAACAAACCAATGATAAATGTTTCTGCGTTAAACACTCTTGCGATGTCCCGTTTTCTTGCACCAATGCTTCTGAGAACTCCAATTTCTTTTGTTCTTTCAACAACCGAAACATAGGTTATGATTCCAATCATAATTGAAGAAACAAGCAGCGAAATTGCAGCAAACGCAATGAGAACATACGAAATTATGTTTATGAGTTCGCCAAGCGTTCCAGTGAGCACTTCGGTGGCATCGGTATACACAATTTTGTTGTGTGCTCCATTTTCACTTGCGTTCCAATCGTCAATCAGTTTAAGCACTTCCGCTTTCCCGTCAAAGTCTTTTGGATAGAGATATATTCCTGTTGGAATTGTGCTTGCCCCAACCATTTGAAGCCCAAGATTTGTTGCTTCTTCCGCAGTCATGTCAATATCAAACGAAGATTTGACAAATCCAACAATTTCAGCCGGTGTGTTGAAATTTTGAATTCCCAAGCCAAAACCTTTGAGTTCTGAAATATCCACTGTGAAAGGAACATAAAATTTTCCGTCTTCGATTGATTTTTTAACAATCAATGAGTTTTTGCAGTCTTGTTGATAACTTGTTGCAAGTTCTGGAAGATACATAATTCCCGCATCAAAAACCTCAACAACAATATCTTCTCTTGGTTTCATAACCCCGCAAATCGAAAGCGTTTCGCTTGCCCCGTCAAATGCTGTTTGATAATCAGCTTTTGCAAGGGTCGAAAACTCCGTGACATTTCCTTCGCTGTCATAAACCGGCGTGTAATATGTGTCATTTGAAATAACTTTATAGGTTTTGCCGATAACATCTGAATACAAAATTCTCTCATATTCACCTTCAGAATTTACTGAAACCGCAATGCCAAGCTTTGTGAGCATGTCCGTCGATAGTGCACCAGTGGAATTAAGGACCAAAAGCACTTCGTTTTTGTTTTCAGGATATTTTCCTTCAACAATGTCATAGTTTGAAAGAACAAAATCTTTGTCTGCAAGTCCTTCATAAAACAAACTTGAAGACGTTCCATAAATGCTGCTTGTTGTTGGTTTTGTGTCAACAAAAATAACTCCTTCACTTCCCTCTGTCAAAACTTTTAGATTTGTTGCATATGTAAACTGAACTGACGAAAGAGATTTCCTGTCACCTTTTTTGTTGTCCTCTTCAATATAGTCATTAATATATTTCACAAATTTGTCTGAAATAAAGTTGTAGTTGCCCATTTTTGCAATAATCGTGCTTGGGTTATAAACTCCAAACGAGCCTTCTTCTTCGCTTGTTCCCACCTTGTTGCTTTCGCCCATAAAAGACGAAAGTGAAGAATAATCAATCGCCACCGTCGACACCGCAATCGGATATCCACCAAGTGTGTCCGTCTGCATTTTGTTGATGTAGTTTGTGAAGCCGTTTGAGATTGCAAGAACAAGTGCAACACCAATGATCCCAATGCTTCCCGCAACACTTGTGAGAATTGTCCGCCCTTTTTTTGTGATTAAATTTTTGAGAGAAAGCATGAACGCTGTGAAGACCGACATTGAAGATTTTTTCTTTTTGAATGCTTTTTTGTCGTTTTTTTGCAAATTTTGTGCATTTTGTGGCAAAGTTTCAACAATTCTTTCAAGAGCATCGTCATTTTCACTTGGTGGATTGCTGTCGTCAATAACTTTTCCGTCAAGCAGTTTTATGATTCTTGAAGAATATTTCTCGGCGAGTTCTGTGTTGTGTGTCACCATGATGACAAGTCGTTCTTTTGAAATCTCTTTGATGAGTTCCATAATTTGCACACTTGTTTTTGAATCCAATGCTCCAGTTGGTTCGTCAGCAAGAAGAATTTCGGGATTATTGACAAGCGCACGAGCAATTGCAACTCTTTGCATTTGCCCACCCGAGAGTTGATTTGGTCTTTTCTTGCATTCGTTTTTCAACCCAACCCTTTCAAGCACCGCCATTGCTCTCTGTTTTCTTTCCTTGCTCGAAATTCCCGCAAGAGTGAGAGCAAGTTCAACATTCCCCAAAACCGAAAGGTGTGGAATCAGATTATAACTTTGAAAAACAAAACCAATTGAATGGTTGCGATATGTATCCCAATCTCCACCTTTAAATTTTTTTGTTGACTGCCCCTTGATAATCAGGTCACCACTCGTATATTGGTCAAGTCCACCAATAATATTGAGCATAGTTGTCTTTCCGCAACCACTTGGCCCCAGAATTGAAACAAATTCATTATGTCGAAAAGCCATGCTAACACCTTTTAGTGCTGGCACAACATTGTCCGCAAGTTTGTAGTCTTTTTTTATGTCTTTTAGTTCAAGAATATACTTTCCCATGCTTTTATTTTACCACTAGAGTAATTTATAGTCAATTTTATTTAAAAAGGTGCAAAAAAAACGGCACGTTTACACGATAAAAACACAGAACTTAATAAATTTTTCGTGCGCACTCATATTCTCTTCCATTTTTTTTGCGAATATGCTATGATAAAAAATCACATAGGAGTATATATGAAAAAATATTTAATTCTCACTGTCACTGCTGGCGAAGGCCACAACTCAATCGCAAAAGCCATTGAAAATGAACTTGGCAAAAATCCCGAAAACATAATTGAAAAAGTTGATATTTTCAAAGAGTTTGCAAAACCATCAAAAGTCAAGTTTATTAATGACGGATACATACTTGCTTGCAAACATCTGCCAAAACTTTATAATTTGTTTTTCCGAATGTATCAAAAAAGGAATCCAAATAGACGAGACACTGCCCCCGCTCAAGGCACAGTTAAAAAAGAAACACCAAAACTTCTCAAACTCATTGAAGAAAAAAATCCAGATGTCATCATTTGCACGCACTTCTACCCCGCAACCATAATCACAAATTTGCGCAAAAAATATGAAATTAAAGCAAAAGTTGTTTCAATTTTGTTCGATTACACTGTTCACCCATTTTTCGAATGTGCAAATGGCGTTGATTTCATGTTTACACCAGATAGTTCTTTCAATGATATTCTGATAAAAAAGGGTTATCGCGAAGAACAGCTCAAAGACCTTGGACTTCCAGTCAAAACTGAATTTTCCGAGTTTATGGATAAAAATGAAGCAAGAGAAAAACTCGGTTTCCAAAAAGATTTGCCACTTGTCATGATCATGCTTGGTGGCGGAGGATTTGGTGGTGCCGACAAAATGCTTAAAAAACTTCTCAAATGCAAACATAAAATTCAAATTGCAGTCGTCAACGGAAAAGACGAGGAAAGCAAAGAAAAAATTGATAAATTTCTTCAAAAAAACAAAACAGAACACATTGTCAAAAACTATGGTTTTATCGACTTTGTCTACACATTGATGAGTGCGAGTGACATTTTGGTTGGCAAATCAGGCGGAGTTTCAGTCAATGAGAGCATGAACAAAAATCTTCCACTTGCCCTTTCACACAATCTTGTCGCACAAGAATATGACAACATGGTTTTCCTCACAACTCACAACGCTTGCATCAATCTCACAAAAAAATATACGCTCACAAAAGCCGTTGATGACCTTTGCGAAAACCCAAACAAGCTTGAGCAGATCAAGTCAAACATTCAAAAAATCAAAAAACCAAATGCAACACGCGACATTGTCAAGTTTTGCGAAGCATTATAGTTGTCCACATATCCACAAAAAATTATCCACCGCCATTGTGTATAAGTGGATAATTTTTTTTGCATGAAAATTTCGACAGCCAAGTATATTACTTTATGAAATTTTTTGTGTTTAAGAAAAAACATATAATGTTGTTTTTAACAATTTTGCTCGTTGGAGTAATCGTTGTTGTTGCGACTTTATCTTTCATCAAAACAACAAGCCCCAAAAAAACCTACACTGTTGTTATTGATGCAGGTCATGGCGGAATCGACGGCGGAAGTGTTGGCGTTGTCACAAAAAATGACGAAAACCATCTCAACCTTGAATATGCAAAATGTCTAAAAACTTATTTTGAAAATTTTGACATCGGCGTTGTGATGACTCGTTCAACTCTTGACGGACTCTATTCCCCAATTGCCAAAAACAAGAAAAAAAGCGACATGCAAAAACGCAAAGACATCATTGAAAAAAGCGGTGCGGATTTGGTTGTTTCAATACACATGAATAGTTTTCCAACAAAAGCTTCTCGCGGTGCTCAAGTTTTTTATGACAAAAACAACGAGAGCGGAAAAGCGCTTGCTGACTGCATTCAAAAAAGATTTGTTTTGGACATTGAAAACGCAAGAAAATCAGCAAAACCCGGAGATTTCTTTTTGGTTAACTGCACCCCGCTTCCTTCCGTCATTGTTGAGTGCGGTTATCTCTCTAACCCCACCGAAGACCAACTTCTCGCAACAAAAAAACATAGAGAAAAAATTTGTTATGCCATTTTTTGCGGAGTCTTGAGTTTTCTCGGCAATCAAAACATTTAACAAAACTAATTTTGCAACAAAAAACATGGGTTAACCCATGTTGTCTTGTCATTTTGTTTGCTTTGAGCCACAATGTGGACATTCAAATTTATCCGCATCAAATTCCGCTCCACAATACAAACATTTTTTTGTTTGTTGTCCACTCTTGAACATCGCTTTGGTTGCCGCTTGATTTTGCTCAGTCAAGCGTTTTATTCTTTTTGCTTTAACAACCGGGTCGAACGCATAAACGACATTTGAAATCCCAACCGACACAAAAACACCAAAAAACATGAGCATAATGCCGCCAATCAGCTTCCCACTTTTTGCACTCGCCGCAGCAAACCACCCATCATCACCCATGTCAGGAACGTGTGACGTTAATGCCAAAATCAAAAGTGTTAGGCCTGCAACAAACATGCAAATTCCAATAATCATTGGTATCAAATAATATTTTTTTGGTTTTTGTTCCATATGTTTACTCCTTTGGATAAATTTTGTTTTCAATAAAATCAACCGTTTCTTTCATGTCAATATTTTCAATCACATAATCAAAATTGCCTTTGTGGCTTTCTTCAAAATCAAATCTTTCAAGTCTTTTTGAAACCTCTTTCTCTCCACGATCAACCAAGCGCTTTTCAACTTCGTCTTTTGGGCAAGTGAGATAGATGGAAATGATTTTTACTTTGTCTTTCAGTCTTGCAACATAATATTTTTGTCCCAGAACGCCAAGGTCTTTGATGTAATCATGTTTGCCTTCAATAATATCTTGAACAGACGAATTCAATGTTCCATAGATATTACCATGAATTTCTTCATGTTCAAAAAGTTCGCCGTTTTCAAGTTTTGTTTGCATTTCATCAAAATTGAGATAAATATATCCCTTTCCAATTTCGTGTTCTCTTGGCTTTCTTGTTGAGCATGACATGAGATATTTGAGATTGTCATTTCTTTTGAGCAGTTCTTCAATAATTGTGTTTTTGCCCACCCCAGATGGTCCCGATATAATTATAAACATATAATCTCCTTTGTGTGTTTTTATTCTAACATTTTTGGGATTTTTGTCAAATAATATTATTGCTTTTATCAAATAAAAAGAACCCCATTTGGAGTTCTATTCAAAATAACGATCACAATCAACAGATTTGACAAAAACTGAATAACCTTGGTCAAAATCACTTGGTTTTATACAATTAAATTCGTCGCCCGCTTGAACTTCTGAAAAGCCACACTTTTTGTAAAACTTTTCAAGATGAGTTTGAGTTTGACTTTCCTTCTCAACATCAAATGAGCCCGCTTGAAGCACAATTGAAGAGATGTCTGAATTTGCGCAAAGCAAAGGAAGAAATTTTTCAAGCATACGAGAAGCAAACCCCATACCTCTATATTGAGGTTCAGTTTCAATTTCGTCAACAAAGCAACGAGTTTGTGTGTTTCTGCGTCCAAGGTGCTCAACCAAAACTGTTGAATTAAAAATTGGTCCAACAAGTTTGCCATTTTCAACTTTATATCCCTCAATTTTGCCACAAGGTTTAAGAATTGAGAAATCATCTTCACTCTCAACAACTTGACTTTCATTTTGTTTTGCGAAAGCTTTGTTCACATAATCACAAATTCCTTTGAGCGACATCATGTTTCCGCCACCCAAAAGAAAATCTGTTGCAAGTTCAAGAATTCTTGAATTATTTTGGAAATGGATAGAAAAAGCATTAAAAACGGGTTTGCCATCAGCAATTAATTTATTTATTTCTGCAATGTCTTTTTCAGAAACAGCCGTGGCTTTTTTTGCTTGTGCATTATACATTTGAACAAAAGTTCCATGCTCGTTTTGATAAACACAAACAGCATTTGGTCGAACTCCATATTCTTTGCATATTTTTTGCTTTAACTCTTTTGTATCCATATGTCCCTCAATCATTACATTATATATGTTATCAAATTATATTATTTTGTCAACAACAAAATTAAATTTTGACAACACTTGAAGCGGTGAGATTAGTGTCCGAAAGGCCTTCACCTTTCTTCATCATAAAGTATGCCGCACTTCCAATCATTGCCGCATTATCCGTGCATAGCCCCAGTTCTGGCATAAATAAACTAATGTTTTGTTTTTCGCACTCGCCTTTAAGCATTTCTTTAAGTCGCGAATTTGCTGAAACACCGCCAGCCACCACAAGTTTATCCATATTATATTCACGAGTGGCACGAGTTGCCTTTTTGACAAGTTCTGAGCAAACTTCTTCTTGAAATGACGCAGCAATGTCTGCCTTGTTTATCTCATCGCCCTTTTGCTCTTTGTTGTGGACATAATTAATTACAGCGGTTTTCACACCTGAAAAAGAAAAATTATACGTTCCAACAAGCGGAGTTTTGCAAAAAGTTATTTCGCTTTTTCCTTCTTTTGCGAGTTTGTCAATCTTTGGTCCACCAGGATACCCCAGCCCCAAAATGCGTGCGACTTTATCAAAGCACTCTCCGACCGCGTCGTCAATTGTCGAGCCAACAAGCATTCTTTTGTTGAAGTCTTCAACCTTGAGAATTGCCGTATGTCCACCGCTTGTCAACAAACACATATAAGGCGGAACAAGTTTTGGATATGTGAGATAGTTCGCCGCAATATGCCCCTCAATATGACTTACTGCAACGAGCGGAATATTGTTTTCAAATGCGAGTGCTTTTGCAAAATTTACGCCAACCAAAAGCGCACCAATAAGTCCCGCACCATATGTGACCGCAATCATGTCAATGTCGTCAAGCGTCAGCCCCGCATAATTAAGCGCTTCTTTTGTGACATTTGATATTGCAAGAATATGATTGCGCGATGCAACTTCTGGAACAACGCCACCAAATCTCACATGAATTGGAATTTGAGTTGAAACAATGTTTGAAAGAATCTTCCTGCCATTCTCGACAACTGCAACACTTGTTTCATCGCATGAAGACTCAAATGCAAGCACACGCACGCACTCTTTGTCTTTTAGTTTTTCAAATTTTTGTTTTGCCTCTTCAAAATACATCTCATACTCCTTGTTCCATGTTTGCAGAAGCGTTGTTTTTTATGCTTATTTTTGGCCCCCGTTCAACAATCAATTCAATATTCTTTTTCTTGCCCGTTCTCATAATTTGGCAGTTTCCATCAAGGACATAAAAAGATTTTACCACATTGACATCAATTTGTGGAACAACAACGAGCGAGTCATAAAAATTATTTGGTTTTGAAACATTTGACAATTCTTTGTTGATAAAATCTTGATATTGTTCTTCAATTTTCAAAAATTCATCTTCATCTTGAATTTCAAGTGCACGCATTCCGCGTTTTTCATACACCATTTTCATAAAGATAAAATTGAGAAAAGCACTTTTGTTGAGTGTGACATAATCTTCATTAATTTGCTCAAACGAAATCATGACATTGTCATTATTCAAAAGTTTTTTGCACTCTGCGGGCGTTGTAAACGCACAAATTGAGTTTTCAATCCAATCTTCCTTGTCAAGATATTGCAAAACTTCGGGCAAATCGTAAGTAAAATCATCATGATATGTGCCCGCAAAGTCATCGCAATCAATGCTCCCAGTTCGGTTTGGATTGTTCGCAATTTTTTCTTCAAAAACATAATTTGGAATCAAACAATATAATCTCATCTAACCCTCCGTCACCTTGTTGCTTTTAATCAAATAGGTGTTAATAAACTGTTGAATATCGCCATTCATAACCGCATTGATGTCGCTGGTTTCATAGTTTGTTCTGTGGTCCTTCACCATTGTATAAGGTTGAAAAACATAAGAGCGAATTTGGCTTCCCCACTCAATCTTCTTGATTTCGCCACGAATTTGATTGAGTTTTTCCATTTCTTCTTGTTCTTGTTTCTCAACCAACTTGCTATAAAGCATGCTCATTGCGGTTTCTCGGTTTTGAATTTGCGAGCGTTCGGTTTGGCAAGCAACAATAATGCCTGTCGGAATGTGCGTAATCCTGATTGCACTCTCTGTTTTGTTGACGTGTTGACCGCCCGCACCGCTGCTTCGATAAGTGTCAACTTTGAGGTCTTCGGGCCTAATTTCAATTTCTGGTGCCTCTTGAATTTGTGGCATAACTTCAAGACTTGCAAAACTTGTATGACGACGAGCATTTGAATCAAATGGCGAAATTCGAACAAGTCGATGAACACCTTTTTCGCATTTGAGATAACCATATGCGTTTTCGCCCTCAACCAAAAATGTGATGCTTTTTATCCCCGCTTCATCTCCGTCAAGAATGTCATAAATTGTGATTTTCCAGCCCTGTTTTTCAGCATACATTTGATACATTCGAAAAAGCATTTCGGTCCAATCTTGTGCCTCTGTTCCGCCCGCTCCTGCGTGCAATGTGAGAATTGCATTATATGAATCATACTTGCCGTTAAGTAGTGTTGTAAGTCGAACATCTTCGAGATTTTTTTCGAATGTTTTTAATTTGTTTTCAAGTTCGCTCTCAAGTTCTTCGTCCGAAAACTCCTCAACGAGTTCAACGAGTGCCTCAAGGTCACTTGCCGCTTTTTCAAGCGATGCAATTTGTTCGAGTTTTTTCTCACATACTCTCACCTTTCTTCCGTTTTCCCCAACACGTTTTGAATCGGAATAAAAGTCAGGAACAAGTTGCTCCTCATGCAGTTTTTCAAGATCGCTTTTTAGTTTGTCTGGGTCAAAGACACTCCTTGATGAAGTCAAGTGTTGCCTCACCAGTTTTTATTCTTTCTTTGATGTTGTCAATGAGCATTTCCATGTTAATTCTCCTTAATAAATGATGTGAGTTTTTTGCCTGAAAGCACAACAAGTTCATGCAGCGCACGGGTTGCCGAGATATACAAAACTTTTTTGTCAACCGCGGTTTTGTAGTTTGCTTCATCGCAGTTTGGAATAATAACCTCGTCAAATTCAAGGCCCTTGCTCATTCCACTTGACGTGAATATAACCCCAGTTTCAATCAATGTGTTTTGCTTGCTCAAAAGAACGCACTTGAGTTTGTTGTCAAAAATATCATACAATTCTTTTGCTTCTTGGTCATCTTTTGCAATAATTGCAATTCTTGAATAATTTTTGTTGAGCCCACTCTTGATTTCATCTTCAAGGCAAGCAAGCATTTCACTCTTGTTTTCGCATTTTCTGATTTCAACTGGCGTGCCATGACGATTGACATTATCCACGCCTTCAAGTCCCAAAATATCTTGGGCAAAATGGGCAATCTCCACCGTGCTTCGATATGCTTTATTCATGTAAAGCAAAAGCGAATTTGTTCCATAAATATTTTTGAGAGTTTGAAGATAATCATTTCCCAAATCTCTGTCAAAACATTGATAAATGTCGCCAAGAATTGTTTTTGGACACTTATATATTTTGTTAAACAACAAGAAATGAATTGGGCTGTAATCTTGCATCTCATCAATAAGCAAATATTTGACAGATTTGTCTGGCGTGAGTCCAACAAAGTAGTCTTTTATGAACATGATTGGTGCAACATCTTCATATTTCACAACACCAGCATCTGAAAACTCAAACACAAGGTCTTGCGTTGCAAGAAAGTTTTCATATATTTCAACAAGATTGGTGTTCTTAAACATTTTGTAGAGCCTGTTTTTGAGCCTTGAATAAACTCCGCCACCATGCTCGTTTGTGAAGTTGATTTCATCACAACAATAATCCGCAATATAATCAATTCTTTTTGCAACATCAAGATCTTTGTATCTCTCATAATATAATTCATTTAGTTTTTCTTTTGTAATCACGCAGTCGCCAACAACAATATCTTCCGCCTCAAACTCCGCAACAATTTTTTCTTTGAGGTATTTTTGCAAGTTGTCGCAAAATTCTTTTGATGTTTTCTTTTCAATTTCGTGACGGCGGTGCGTGTTGCCTTTTATCAAATCTTCAAGCATGTCTTCTCTGTCTTCAAACACAATGTCATCACGAAGGTTTTCAAACGCAATTTCTTTGAATGTGATTTCACAAATGTTTTGTTCGCCAAGCTCAGGAAGAACATTTGAAATATAATCAGAAAAAATCTTGTTTGGCGAGATAATCATGATATCTTTTGAACGGATTTTATCTTTGTATTTATAAAGCAAGAACGCAACCCGATGCAATGCAATGCTTGTTTTTCCACTGCCTGCAACCCCTTGAACAATAAGTGTTTGAGCAAGTTCGCCACGAATGATTTTATTTTGTTCTTTTTGAATTGTGGAAACAATATTTTTCATTTTGCTGTCAACATTTTGAGAAAGCGTTTGTTGCAAAATGTCATCGCCAATCGTCAAGTCGCTGTCAAACACAAATTGAAGTGCCCCACCTTTGATTTTATATTGGCGTTTGAGTGTGATTTCTCCTTCAATGTCGCCAAGTGGAGCAGAATATTTTGCTCTCCCTTTTTCGTAATCATAATACATTGAGCAAATTGGAGCACGCCAGTCACAAATGTATGGCGCCAAAAGGTCTTTTTCGTTTGAGAGGTGTGCAACACCAACATAAATTTTGTCTGTATCCTTCGTGTCGTCTGCAACAAAGTCAATTCTTCCAAAATATGGGCTGTCAATTTGACGATTTAATATCGCGCGTTTGTCAACAAGTTGAATGAGCTCAACATCAGCTTGTTCAAGCATTCCACTTGCACTCGCTTTTTCTTGCTTGTCCATGCTTGCAAATTGGCTTGTGATATATTCAAGAGCCTCATTCACCTTGATTTTTTGTCCACCAATTTTTTCTTCAACAACGCCAAGTTTTTCTTTGAGGACATCTTCAACTTCATTAATTCTTTTTGCTTCTGAAAGATATTCTTCTTCGGTTATCATCTTCCCTCCATAATAAAAAAGACTTCACATGACAAAAAACGAAAAACAAGTTGTTTTTCGTCAGTCTTTGAAGTCAATCAGCAGAGCCAAATCTTTTTGTGTCAACAACAGTGTCAACAAGCATAACTTGGCAATTTTTGTATTTGTTTGCAACTCTTCCAATCTCACTTGGAAGGTTGAAGTCCAAATCATAGGAAAGTGCATTTTCAATATACACCCTCAAATAATCTTTGCAATATAGATATGCTTCTTCCACATTTTTCCCGTTGGTTGAAATGCCTAAATCTGGAATCATTGCAACAAAGTTTTCGTCTTCAAATTCGTCTTTTAGCACAACCATCGGATAAAGATATAACTTTAACATAAATACCCCTAATAAAAGTAGTCTACCATATATTTGAAAATCTTACAAACAAAATAATAAAAAAACTCCGAGATAATCGGAGCAATTGTTTATTTTTGAAACATGCAAAATTCTTTGATTTCGCGTTGAATTTCATCGCGCTTTTCCAAGACTTGTCTAACTTCATTGCTTATTGCCGCGCCAGAAATTGTTGCCTCAACACGCTTGCCGTCATGAAGTCTTATACGTCCTGCACAAATTGCGCTATTTGAAATTGCCAAATTTGTTTTTTGTTTATTATTGCTTTCTTTAAGTTTGCCGAATTTCATTTTTGTCTCTCCTTATTTCGCAAGAATTCTAGCACAAAGATTGAAGTTTGTCCATACCTTTTTAAAAAATTTTTTTATTTTTCCAAAAAATGTCAAAAAGTGACTTTTTTGCTAAAAATAATTTAAATTAATTAAAAATAAATGAAAAATAATTATTAAAAATATTTAATTAAAATAAATAAAATAATTAATTATTTTTTTTTACTCCTTACAAAGTAAGGAGTAATTTATTTTTTTTATTTAATTTATATGCAATAATTTATGAGATAAATTTTTGTCGGCGAGAAAGAATTCTTCATATATCTTTTGCATATCTTTGTTCTCAAAACTGCGACGAGTGGATTTTGTTTTATCAACATCATAAATTGATTTTGAGCGTTTTGCCTTGATGTCCTGTTCTGTCACGCGAGAAAAGTCTTGCCAGATTTGACCGCCGCCATTGATGCACCCACCGGGGCACGCCATGACTTCAACAAAGTCATAGTGACTTTTCCCTGATATGATGTCTTCAACCACTTGTCTTGCATTCCCCAAACCGCTAACAACGCAAAGTTTGAGAGTTCTCGCCCCCGCTTTGACATTTGCCTCTTTGCGACCCGTGCTTCCTCGAACTTCTTCAAACTCAATTTTGTCTTCGCCCAAAAGATGACAAGCATAGCGAAGTGTCGCCTCGGTCACGCCGCCCGAAACACCAAACAAGAGCGCTCCGCCCGAATATTCTGAAAGTGGGCTATCAAAAGATGTTGGTGATAACTCCAAGAGATTTATGCCCTTTTGTTTCAACAGGCGCGCAAGTTCTCTTGTCGTGATGACAAGATCAACATCTTGTGCTCGTTCTCTTTCGCCTTTTTTTGCCGTGCAGGGCATAATTCCGACCGTTCTGATTTTATCTTTTGGAATGTCATATTTTTGAGTGTAATAGTTCTTTATGATTGCACCCAACATTTCTGTTGGACTCTTGCAAGTTGAGAGCGAACCCTCATATGCTTTGAAGTGGTTCTGCACAAACTTGAACCATGCCGGGCAGCACGAAGAAAATTGTGGTAAGTTTTTGTTTTGTTTTATTCTTTCAACAAGCTCTTCCGCCTCTTCCTTGACTGTGAAATCGGCACCCATATTGACATCAAACACTTTTTTGAAGCCCAACATTTTTAGTGCGGTCACCATTTTGCCTTCTTCAAACGTCCCAATTGGCATTCCAAACGCTTCGGCAAGACTAACGCGAACAGAAGGTGCAATTTGACAAGTGACAAAAAGATTTTCGTCAGCAAGCATCTCCAACAGTTTTTTCGTGTCGTCTCTTTCAACAAGTGCTCCAACTGGGCACACGAGAGTGCATTGACCACAGCCAACGCACGGACTGTTTTTCATGTCTTGGTCAAACGGACAGCCAAGCTTTGTTGAAAATCCCCTGCCAATTTTTGTCAGTGCGTTCACAGTTTGAATACCCCCGCAAACTTTTTCGCATCGCCCACACAAAATGCACTTATTCATATCACGCACAATGCAAGGCGAGGACAAGTCAATCTCATATTGATTTTTTTGCCCGCCGTCAAATCCGCTTTGCACTTGATATTTATCGCAATATTCTTGCAGTTTGCAATAACCTTGTTTTTCGCAATGCTCACAATCTTTGTGATGATTGCTGACGAGCATTTTGAGCGTCATTTTTCGCGACTCCAAAACACGCGGAGAATCTGTTTCAATCACCATTCCGTCATACACATTTGTTGAACATGCGGTGACAAGTTTTCCGTTCACTTCAACCATGCACATTCTGCAACTTGAGTTTTCGCAGATGTTTTTCAAAAAGCAAAGCGTTGGGATTTCAATCCCATTTTCGCGGCAAATGTCAAGAATGGTCTGACCTTCTTTGGCGTCATATTGTTTTCCATTAATAACCACTTTCATTTCACACCTTCCTAATTGCCCAAAATTTACACGTTTTTTCACATGTCCCACATTTTATGCATTGCTCTTGGTTGATTTCATGTGGACATCGCACCGCGCCACTGATTGCATTTGTTGGACAAACTCTTGCACACGCCGTGCAGCCAACACATTTTGTTTTGTCGATTTCATATTTTACAAGCCCCTTGCAAACCCCAGCAGGACATCTGCCATGGATATGTTCAATATATTCATCTCGGAAAAAGCGGAGAGTTGAAAGCACGGGATTTGGAGAAGTTTGACCAAGCCCACATAGTGAATTATTTTTTGTGTAATTCGCGATTTCTTCGAGTTCGTCGAGATCGCTTTCATTTGCTTTGCCCTCAGTTATTTTTGTCAATATTTCAAGCATGCGCTTGTTTCCAATTCGACAAGGCGTGCATTTCCCACAACTTTCATCAACCGAAAAGGTCAAGAAAAATTTTGCAATATCCACCATGCATGCGTCCTCACCAAGCACAATCATTCCGCCCGAGCCCATCATGGCACCAGACCTTGTCAGGCTTTCATAATCAATATCCGTGTCGCAAAGTTCTTTTGGAATGCACCCACCACTCGGACCCCCAACAAGCACCGCTTTGAGGTCTTTGCCGTCTTTCACACCACCGCCACAAATATCAACAATTTGATTAATCGTTGTGCCCATTGGCAGTTCAAAAAGTCCAGTGTTGTTCACATGTCCCGACAGCGCAAAAACTTTTGTTCCTTTTGATCCTTCTGTCCCAACACTTTGAAACCACTCCGCACCTTTCAAGACAATTTGTGGAATGCAAGCAAGTGTTTCAACATTGTTTATGACTGTTGGTTTTCCCAAATAACCACGCACCGCTGGATATGGCGGTTTTTTTGTTGGCTCACCACGCTTTCCCTCGCAACTGCGAAGAAGCGCTGTTTCTTCTCCGCAAACAAACGCACTCGCGCCATATTTGATTTCAATATCAAAACAAAAATCAGTTTCAAAAATATTGTCACCCAAAAGCCCAAGTTTTTTTGCGTCACAAATTGCTTTTTCAAGACGCTCCCCAGCAAGCGGATATTCGGCTCGAACATAAACAATCCCGTGACGAGCACCAATGGCATATCCCGCAATTTCAAGCGCCTCAATAATTGCGTGCGGATTGCTTTCCATGATTGACCTATCCATAAATGCGCCCGGGTCCCCTTCGTCCGCGTTGCAAACAACATACTTTTCTTCGCTTTCGCTCGCTTTGGCAAAAGCCCATTTTTTGCCGGTCGGAAATCCCGCTCCACCTCGTCCACGAATTCCGCTTTTTGAAACGATGTCAATCACTTCATCTTGCGTCTTGTTTAGTGCAAAAAGCAGTCCAGAATACCCATCAACCGCAATATAATCGTTAATATCTTCCGGGTCAATTTCCCCAATGTTTGCTCGTGCAATAAATGTTTGAGTTTTGAAAAACGGAATATCTTTGAGGCTTTTGTATTCCACTCCGTCTTTATCTTTATATAAAAGTCGCGTAACAACTTCTCCCGCTCGCGTTTTCTTGACAATTTCTTCAACATCTTCACTTTTCACACGATTGTAAAAAATTTCACCAGGATAAACCAAAACATTTGGACCCATTCCACAAAGACCCAAACAACCAGTTTTGCAAATCTTGATAGTCCCGTCCGCAAACTCCAAGAACTTTTCATAAACCGCTTTTGAATTTATACTCTCACACCCAGACGAATAACAAACCATGATTTGATGTCGACCTTCCCGTGGAGCAAGTGCAATGTTTTTTTGCAAGGTTTGATTTTTGATTTGTTCAAGTTTATTTTGATTCATTCCCTCACCTCCGCGTAAAGTTTGTCAACAAGTTTGTTGATTGAAAGCGGTGTGACGGCGGAATAAATGTTCCCGTCAATGCTCACAACTGGTGCAAGACCGCAACATCCAAGACATCTCACATAGTGCAGTTCAACAAATCCGTCCTCTGTTATCTCGCCGTCACCAATCCCCAGCCTTTTTTCAAGCGTATCGCAAATCACACCCGCACCAAGCACAAAACATGCCGTCCCTGTGCATATTGATATTGAGTGCTTTGCTTTTGGTTTCAGGCGAAATTGGGAATAGAATGTGACAACTCCATAAATTTCAGCACACGACACCTTTGTTGTTTCTGAAATTTTTTCAATCGCCTCTTGCGAAATATATCCACATTTCTCCATTTCCTTTTGCAACAAAGGAATCACTTTTGTCTGCTGCTTCTTGCAATCACATTCTTTCATAATTACCTCAAAATTTAGTTTAACAAATCGCTTCGTTTTTACAAAATGAATATCAATTTTTTTAATTTCTAATAAAATCCAAACAAATTCACAAACAATTTTGAAAATCAATTCAGAGCAAAACAATTCAAGGCAAACAAGTTATTGAAACATAATTTTAATTCATTATTAAAATTCTTTTTTTACAAAATGTTGTGAAATTAAATTTAAAAAAACACAAGATATTGTGGTTTTTTGTTTGACATTGCCAAAATCAAACATCTATAATGAAAACAACAAATTTGGGGGGAAAAGATATGAAAATCATCAAACGAAGTGGCAAAGAAGTCGACTTTGACCAAAACAAAATAACAAATGCCATAATCAAGGCAAATCTTACGGTTGACGAAAACGAGCAACTCACCGAAAAACAAATTGCAAAGATTGTCGACGACATAACCAAACTCTGCAAAAAAACACGCCGCGCCACTTCGGTTGAGGAAATTCAAGATATGGTTGAACGCGGCATCATGCAAGAGGGTGCATTTTCGGTTGCAAAAAACTACATAACCTATCGATATGAGCGTCAACTCATACGTCAAGCCAACACAACCGACAAGCAAATTTTGTCACTAATCGAATGCGACAACGAAGAAGTCAAGCAAGAAAACTCAAACAAAAATCCTGTTGTCAACTCCGTTCAACGAGATTATATGGCGGGAGAAGTTAGCAAGGACATCACAAAAAGATTTTTGCTACCAAAAGACATCGTCAAAGCACACGAAAGTGGCGAAATCCACTTCCACGATGCCGATTATTTTGCACAGCACATGCATAACTGCGACCTTGTCAATCTTGAAGATATGTTGCAAAACGGCACAGTTATATCCGGCACAATGATTGAGCGCCCTCACACTTTCGCCACCGCATGCAACATTGCAACGCAAATTATTGCACAGGTCGCATCAAGTCAATACGGTGGTCAAAGCATAAGCCTGACACACCTTGCTCCATTTGTTGACGTTTCGCGCCAAAAGTTCAGACGTGAAACCACAAAAGAATTTGAAGAGTTGGGTATCAAAATTTCAGAAGAACAACTCAACGAGATTGTTGAAAACCAAGTCAGAAAAGAAATCAACAAAGGAATTCAAACAATTCAATATCAAGTTGTCACACTCATGACAACCAACGGTCAAGCGCCATTCATCACGGTGTTTATGTATTTGGGCGAGGCAAGAAATGAACGCGAGAAAAAAGACCTTGCAATGATGATTGAAGAAACACTCAAACAAAGAATTCAAGGTGTCAAAAACCAAAAAGGTGTTTATATCACACCTGCATTCCCAAAACTCATTTATGTTCTCGAAGAACAAAATATTCACGAAGACAGCCCTTATTTTTATCTCACAGAACTTGCTGCTCGTTGCACAGCAAAGCGCATGGTCCCCGACTATATTTCAGAAAAGAAAATGCTTGAACTCAAAGTTGACAAAAACGGAGTTGGCCACTGCTACACTTGCATGGGTTGCCGTTCATTCCTAACACCATACGTTGATGAGAACGGACAACCAAAATATTACGGACGATTTAATCAAGGTGTCGTCACCGTCAACCTCATCGACATTGCCCTAACCGCGGGCAAAAACATGGATAAATTTTGGCAAGTGTTTGATGAAAGAATGGACCTTTGCCACCGAGCGCTAAGACTTCGTCACGAAAGACTTCTTGGCACGCACTCTGATGCTGCACCAATTCTTTGGCAACACGGAGCACTGTCACGACTTCAACCGGGCGAGAAAATTGATAAACTGCTCTATGGCGGATATTCAACCATATCACTTGGGTATGCTGGACTTTGGGAAACAGTTTTTGCACTTTCCGGCAAAAAATTGACATCGCCCGAAGGAAAGGAACTTGGGTTAAAAATCATGGAAAAACTCAATTTTTACACAAAAAAATGGAGAAGTGAAGAAAATATTGATTATTCTCTATATGGCACACCGCTTGAAAGCACAACCTATAAGTTTGCAAAATGCCTGCAAAACAAGTTTGGCATCATCGAAGGTGTCACCGACAAATCCTATATAACCAACTCCTACCACATTCATGTCACAGAAGAAATTGACGCATTCGAAAAACTTAAATTCGAAAGTGAATTTCAGGCATTAAGCCCAGGCGGTGCAATCAGTTATGTTGAAGTTCCAAACATGCAAAACAACATTCCAGCAGTTCTTGAAGTCATGAAATTCATTTATGACAACATCATGTATGCTGAACTCAACACAAAAAGCGACTACTGCCAAGTTTGTGGGTTTGACGGCGAAATCCAAATTGTTGAAGATGACGGAAAACTTGTTTGGGAATGTCCAAATTGTCACTCTCGTGACCAATCAAAAATGAATGTCGCACGAAGAACTTGCGGATATATCGGCTCTCAATTTTGGAACCAAGGCAGAACACAAGAAATTCGTGACCGCGTTCTGCACCTCTAACCTCTTCCTATGTGATCCTGCGGTGGACCACTCCCTCTTATGTCATTTACCAAATCGGAGAAAAAATGAATTATGCAACAATAAAAAAGAATGATATCGCAAATGGGCTTGGCATTCGTGTCAGCCTTTTTGTCAGCGGTTGCACACATCACTGCAAAGGTTGTTTTAATTCGATTGCGTGGAATTTTGACTATGGAACCCCTTTCACTCAAACAACGCAAGACGAAATTTTGTCACTTCTAAAAAGTCCCCACATAAAGGGCCTCACCCTTCTTGGTGGCGAACCAATGGAACCGCAAAACCAAATTGAAATCCAAAAACTTTTGCGACGCGTCAAGAAAGAACTGCCCGAAAAAGACATATGGTGCTATTCGGGTTATACTTATGAAGAGCTTTGTGACCCAAACCATCGTTCACACTGCTCTGCGACCGAAGAAATTTTGTCACTTATTGACATTTTGGTTGACGGAAAATTCGTGGAAGAAAAAAAGAACCTCAAACTAAAATTTCGAGGTTCAGAAAATCAAAGACTAATCGACATGAACAAAACACGAACTCAACATAAAATTGTGCTATTAGACATTTAATTATTGATTTCTTTCAGTATTGTTTTTCTTGAAATTATCGCGAAAATCAACCATTCTTTTAAGTTGTTCAAAATCATCTGACCAATTCGTCCAACCATCATAGAATTTATATAGATATTCGCGACCTGTTATTGAATTCTGGGTCGCGACCAAAATCCCGCTTTCGCATACATAGGCGTCCATTTCAACAAACCCTTTGTTGTCACGTTTGTTGCGTGAAATGTCGAAAATTTTGTCGCCATTATTTGAATAGAACACAACACGTTGTTTTGAAAAATCTCTTTGATGAACCAAAACGCCATTTTTGTATTCTTTGCACTCGCACAAACAAATCAAGTCTTGCATCGCACCAGGCGTTGGCTCACAATACTCCAAAGGTTGCTTTTTGTTTATATTGTGCAGCATATTGTTTTTGTCGATATAAAAATTATCGTTTTTTTCTTGATCCAAATATTTCATATTTCCCCCTATATTTCCCTTTCAAGGTTTATTCCATCAACAAACTTGCATGGTTCTTTGCAAGTGTATCCGCTTGTGCAACGTGCTTTCGAATGTTTTTTCATTTCGTCTTGAATTTCTTGGTCATCAGTTTGCTCGATAAATTTTTGCATCGTGTTTTTTGTTTGCTCCATGATTTCAAGTTGTGCCGCGGTGCAAAGTCTTTCGCGAGCTTTGAGCAAAAAGTTTTCAGGTGTTCCACGTTCATATATTTCAACAAGTTGCGCTTGTGGCGTAAGTGCTTCAACTTTTTTCATGTCGTCAAGCCATTCGCTCTTAAGTTTGTCATTTTTTTCAATAATTTTTGGCACATAGTATTTTGGTGGCTCAATTTGTTTGAGTTCATAAATCAAAGTTCTGTGACGTTGTGCTTGAGCAAAACTTGAAAAACTGCCTTCATATTTTGTTGAATAACAGTCCGAAAAAAATTCTTTTCGGAATTTTTTGTTTTCAATTGAGAAAAACCTGCTGTCGCCACCTTTCACAAGGTCCTCGTCGATGAGATTGAGTTGTTCAAGATATTCACAAAACTGCTCCGCTTGAGGTTTGAGTTTTTTGAAAAGTGGACTTGCAAATTCATCAATTCTTTTCATCCAACCATAGAGATAATTGAGTTGGCGAAACGAACAAGTGTAGGCAAGAGATGTTGGCGTAAACACGCTCAAAAAATACCTTGCATTTTCTTGTGCAAGCTTGGCAATTCGTTTTTCCGAAAAATATGGCAACCCACCATAATTCTTTGTGATTTCTTTTTGCAAAATGTCAAACCACTTTTCGTAAAGTTCTTTTTCCACGCCCGACACACTCATTTTTGTGTATCTCGCACTCTTTTCGCTTGTTGTGTATGCCCGCTCATTGTTGAGAAGCATTGCAAAGAGTTTTGGCACATCTTCAAGATATAGCGTTATATAACTATGTTCAAACACCGAATGATGTCCTGATGACTTTGTGGTGTTTGCCCTTTTTAATGTTTTTTGTGCGTCCTCATGGTCAAGTGCCTCAAAATTGTTTGGCATATAGCATATTCCTGCAAGTTTGCCACCAAGTTTTGTGAACAACTCCTTGTCGTTGATTTCGTCACAGCTTGTGTTTGCAATCACTGAAACCTTCATTTTCTTCCTCCTTTTTGTTGATATTATATCCCCAGCCTGCTATAATGTAAACAATGAAAAATCTATGTCAGCAATAAGGAGTGGTTATGACAAATTTTAATTTATATCGCGTTTTCTACTATGTCGTCAAGCACAAAAATCTAACAAAAGCAAGTGAAGTTCTCTACATTTCACAGCCCGCCGTTTCTTCCTCAATCAAAGAACTCGAAGGTCAAGTTGGAAAAGCCCTTCTTGAAAGAAAGAACAAAGGCGTTGAACCAACGACATTTGGATTGCTTTTATATGAAAAAATAAAACCAGAGATTGAAAACTTGGAAAAACTAGAAAACCTTGGCGAAAGATTTGATGACCTAAACTTTGGCGTTCTTCGAATTGGTTGTTCATCTTCAAACCTCAATCAAATTGTTGGCTCATATTTGAGAACATTTGCATCTGCATTTCCAAATATAAAAATCATCATGAAAAGAGCAAGCGAAAAAGAACTCAAAGCAATGCTTGAAGAAAACCAACTTGATGTCATTTTTGTGAACAAAACACCGTTCCCTCAAAATTTTGTTTGCGTCAGAGAATATGAAATCAAATATAACATAATTGGAAATGCGGATATGAAAAACAAATATCCCGAAGACGAAATTTCACTTTGCGACTTTCCTGAATGCGACTTGATTTTGCCAAGCAAAAACAACAACTCCAGAAAATTTATTGACGAGTTTTTTGAACAACAAAACAAACTTTTGACTTCAAAATATGAACTCGACAACTATATCATGCTTTTTGATTTCGTCAAAAAAGGACTCGGAATTGCTTTTGTCAATGCCGAATTCTACAAAAAAAATATCGAGGACAAAGAAGTGTTTATCCTCTTTCCAAAACTATCTCTCCCAACCCGCAAAATGCACTGTCTAATCTCAAAAACCAGCCAAAATCCAACACTTGAACACTTTGTGAACATAATAAACAAATGATTTATATAATTTTTTAATTTTTTATTGACATAAGAATTTAATTTTGTTATTATAACAAAGCATTTCCAAATGCAAATTATTCGCATTTGAATAATTCATGGAGCACCGCTTTCACGCAAGCCCATCAAGCACCACCCTGGGCGAAGCGTTCGTAGCGCAAGCGGAGAACATAAGGTGGAACGACCCCACCGGAACCCAAAACTTTGGTGCCCACAACTGAATAATGGAATGTAGCTCAGCAGGTTAGAGCACCACCCTGATAAGGTGGGGGTCGGTGGTTCGAGTCCACTCATTCCAACCAAACTCGCAAGTGTTTAGCAAATTGCTAAACACTTTTTTCTTTTGGAAAGAGCGTAAAACTTGTTTTGTAAGAGATTTTCGAAAAAGAAAAATGAAGTTTGCTTGCAAACTTGCGAGTTGAATCAAAATAACAAACGAGAACCACAAACAAAAAGCCCCCAACCCTTATGTCGCATTGCGAACATAAGATGGGGTCACTATTATCTTTGAACTGGTTTTGTTATATATATCATATTTTGTTAATAATCACCTCAAAACCATTTTGAGTTGAAACAAAAAGTTCGCCTCCAAGTTCGGTGGAGTTTAGACGCATTCCTTTGATTCCCGTCCCCTCAACAAAAGTCTTGCTTGTGAACTTTCCGTTGTCATAAATTTTGATTTTGTCGTCAGAAATGTCAACAAAAAGTTTTGTTGCATTTGCATGGCGAATGGCATTTGTGGCGCATTCTCGGATAATTTTAACGAGTGCTTTTGCTTTTTGTGCTTCTTTTGGCATTTCGCCCAAAATCTCGATATGAAAGCCAATCATTTCAAAAGCGGTTATTATTGAATTCTGCATTGCTTCCGCTTCGGAAATCTCATCGCTGTCAATTTCATTCAACATTGTTGCAAGCATTTTTTTGACACGATTGAGATCAAAATCTTTTTCATCAATGGTGTCAAGGATATGATGCAGAATGAACAACCTTTGACCGATTATGTCGTGCAATTTGCTTTTTAGCGTCAAAACTTCTTTTTGCTTTTCAATTTCGTCAAGATTTTCAATTATTTGCAAAATTTCTGTTTGTTTTGCCATAAGTTCGTTTTGTTTGTTTTCAATCTCAGTTGTTGTTGAATATTCTTTTGTTATATCAAACGCATAAATTTGCGTTTTCGATTGTTTAATTATTGAGAATGAATATACTTTTTTATCTAAAAACACCAAAATATTCTGCTCATCAACTATTTTGGAATTTTCTCTTGATTTAATGTTTTGCCAGATTTCAAGAGAACTTTGATTTTGTTTAATTTTTAGTTTTTCAAGCAAATTTTTCATTGTAAGATTTTCGTAAACCACATTAAATTTGCTTTCAAACATTACAGCAGTTTTTAATCCATCTAATGCTTCTTTGAGAGAATAATAATTTATGTTGTTTTTTAGTTTGGTTAAAGAGTTTAATAAAACTGTCAGCGATTTTGCAAATAAATATACTACGCCAATGACTATGAACACAACAGAAAGTTTTTCGTTTGCATATTTCCAAAATGGCAAAAGCATAATCAAAAATGAGAAATCCATTGCCAATTTAAAGTCTTTTTTTGCTAGCATTAGCCCTAACTCGAACACTAAAACCAAAGCACTGTAATACGCTAAAATCTCACAAACTGGCGTGTTTTTGAAGTTAAAGATTGTAAATGCCCAAATAACACAAAGAGCAATATTTAAAACTCTGCAAACAACAAAAAGGTCAATTTTAAGTTTTCTATTAGAAAACATTTCGCAAAGCAATGTAATTGTCAAAAAGATAGTGCTAAGAAATAGTAGTACTACCATAAGAGACTGCATTTCGTTGTTTAACATGGATAAATAACTCATTTTGTTACCTCCTTAAAACAAACGATTGTGCTGTCATCTTCCAAAGTGAATATATATTCCATTTTATATTCATTTGGTAAATTTAGTTCTGGTTTTTCAAGCCTTATGCCATCGAAAGTGATTTCAAGTTCCCAAACATCTCGCTTTTTGATTGTTAGCCACATATCAAGGTTTTCTTTTTTTATTTTTGTGAGTAGTTCGTTGTATATATCATAAAATTTGTTTGCAATGCTGATTGGAATGGGTTTTTCATCAAGTCCAATTCCACCATTTATATTAAGCCATTTAAGGTCGTTAAAACTCTCGTTAAACAAAAGTTTTAATTCGTCTTTTGTGATTTCTTGCTTTTGTTCCGCAAGAAGAATGAGGCTTGTTTTTCGTTTTAAGTAGCCCACAATAATTTTTATTTCATTTAAAGTTTCTTTTGTTTGATTTTTGTTTTCATCGATTATCGTTTCTGGCAAATTGTTTAACAACTTTTCGAGCACATTTTTCTTGTTTTTAATCTGCTTTTCAACCTTATCTAAAAGCAAAGCATGTTGCTTTATTTGTTTTTCTTTTTGTAAAATTTCTTTTTTGTTTTCCAAAATTTTGTTTATAAATTCAAGTTTTTCATTTTCGGTTTTAAGTTCTTTTTGCAGGTTTTTAAGTTTTCCAACATCATCAAGCACCAAAAGTATGCCAGAATTTAATTTTTGTTTTTCTAGTAGCATATTGCTATTTGCTTTTTGCTTGCGGTATTGTGTATTTTGATATTCAATATCTTGCTTTTCATTCACTATTGCAAGTGGCACATTACAGGTTTCAAAGAACTCAAAATATGCTCCGCTGTTTTTGACAAGTCCACATTTTAGTGAAATATACACAAGCACTGTTCCTAAAATTGTATAGACGAGCGTCATATCCGAAAGATATGGAACGGGAATATCAATAACGACATACAAAATGCTGTAAACAAGAACAAGTAAAATAACGACACTTGGCAAAATCTTTTGCTTTATGGTAGTTTTTTTGTTTGAAAAGGTGTAGAAAAGCACAATAGTAGTTAAAATTTCAAGGAAAATAAAGGCGTAGATAATAAAATAGCCAAAGTTGTATTTATATCCACTTGGGTGCGAGCCGGTGCTTCCCTCTGGGAATATAAACACAAGTTCGTGAAAATCGTTTGTCAAAACCAGCATAAATAAAAGCAGTGAGATTGCAAGTGAAATTATTGCTACAACTTTTTTATATGTTTTGTTTTTGATATAAATTTGATTGTTTGTTACAAACCACATACTAGGAATAAATAGCAAAGGAATATACAAAAGATACCAAGTATAATCATTGTTATCATTAAAAGCTGATACTTTGTCAAAAATTTTTAAGCCTAGCCAAAAAGCAAACAAACAAAACAAAATGATGAAACAAATTTTTGTCTTTTTATCAATTATTTTGATTATTGCACCAAACATTACAACAGATAAAACAACTGCCACCAAACAGTAAATAAAAACATTTGCCTTTTTATTGCTTTCAGTGGGGTCAGTTTTGCCAAACACAAGCGCAAAAATTATGCAAAGCGCAACGCCAAGCACAACCCCACCAACAATCAAATTTCTTTTACAAAACAATTTTTTCACAAACCTATTATAGCACAAAATCTCAGATTTCTCATAAATAAATGCAAATTAAGTTGTAAATAACACTAATTTTAATGTGCAGTAAAAAGCCACGGGTTTTACCCGTGGATTTTTTATTATTTAAATTATTACCAAGAAACATAGAAGCTTATAGGTTTTGAAGAAACAGAAGCACTAGCTTCGGCTGTTTTTGTTAATTTGAGAACAAGTGTGTATGTTCCAGCTTCAGAAAGTGTGAATGTGTTAACACCGGCTGTTGCAATTGGTTTTCCGGTTGTCTTATCGAAAACCGCGTAAGCATTTTCTCCAGCATATCCACCAGCATAATCACTTGGGTAGATAGTGAATGTTGTTGATTGTATTATGGTTACAGTAAATTCAAGATATCTACATTCGCCAACATTCAATAATTTTTCTGAACTATTGTTAGTATAATTTTTTCCGCTTAATGATGTTTGCACTTTAAGCACTTCATAATCTACTTTTGTAAAGGTTTTGTTAAGAAGTTTTGTTTTTGCATCATTTTCTGTAAAACCTGGTGTTTCAAATGAAATGTCTACTGTTTCTCCTGCCAATGCAATATTTAAACAAGATGACGAAGAGCTGCCAGAAACACTACCCTTATTAAGTTTAATATCTTTAACTTTCAAAGGAATATTAACTCCTTCGCAAATCAAATAGTCACCAACTCGCAAGGTTCCAGTTGTAATTTGGTACATTGTGATAGTTGGATATGGAGGGGTTGCATAACCTATCCAATTAACATTACTCTCAGTTTGGTTGGTTCCAGTAACAACAGGTGCTTCATTGGTATAAACAACAATGCTTATGCTAAGGGTTGATTTATTTGGAATTGGTTTAAAGTTTTTGTTGTCAAATTCCAAACCTTCGAATTCGCCGTTTGTTTTTGCAATACTATATCTTCCTTGATTTTTGTATTGTTCGCCATATGCACGAAGAGTTAGCGTTACATTTGATGGAAGACTAGGATTAGTAACCTCGTATGTTTCCAAGGTTATATAATTATTAGAAGTTGTTTGTTTTTCTTTTATGAACGAAATGCCAACTTTAACTTCGATTTGCTTGATAACATAATCTGTTTTTGCAACTTCGCCTTTAAGATAAGTGTCATTTCCATTGCAGAAAATTCTTACTTCATAAGTTCCTGCATTTGTTGGTGCAGTTGTGGTGTAGGTGTTATCGTTTGAGCCTTTCACTTTATATTGAATTTCGCAAAGGGCTTTGATTGCTTCATCAATTGTGTAAGCACTTGAAGCAACAGGTTGTGCTGATGCGTTGTATGTCTTTGCTGAAAGCGCATTAAATGAGCCTTTTCCAGTCAAACTTCTTACATAGCCACAGTCGTTACAATCAACATCATTTACATCTGTATATCTATGTGGAATGTTTGGTTCTATTCTTGTTGCATGTTTTTCTGCGCCACAATTAGTTGTGCGTCTGTGGGTTAATTCGCCTTCTGACGCATATACCCAAGTATGGTCTTGCTCATTTTGTTTCAATGGGGTTTCGTGCTCGCAAGTTGTTTCTTGCCAATGTTTAGCATTGTTAGCCTTCCATTCCCATGTGTGTGTCATAGATTCAGGAACTTCTTTTGTGTCTTCAAATCCACAAACAGAGCATAGTCTATGATCAACTCTATTCTTATGAAATTCTGCTGGTGTTTTTACTGTCCAAGCACCATAAGCGTGTTCTGCAAAATCATTCTTTAAGCCTTGATGTGCAGGATCTGTTGCATCACATGTGCTTTTATGCCAGTGCCCTGTTTCGTCTTTCTCCCATGAAGCTGTCTCGTATGAATGTGTGGCAGTATTAGGCACTGTTCTATCCATCTTAAAATTACATGTGGAACAAGTGCTTGTTTCAACCTTATCGGTGTGAACACCAGCAGGGGTCTTTTCAACCCAATCAACAAAGTCGTGATCGGCCAAATCTTGTTTCTCATCACAGTTTTTCCCTGTGCAAGCGTGCCAATGCTGTGTTTCTGATTGGGACCACTCACTGCTGAATGAATGTTTGTGTCTCCCACAAGCCGAAAACAAGAACATTGCGGGCACAACTAACATAAATGCTAATACAAATGCCCAAATCGATTTTTTCTTTGTCATATTTTTCTCCTTATATTTGTTATTTGTGAAACATAAGAAGAAAAACAATCTTCTTTTTCACAGAATTTATTATATCATGCACCCCTCAAATTTACTTAGGACTTGAGTCCAAACTTGGACATAAAAAAAAGGACAAAAGTCCTATTATTTTGTGCCACTTTTGTGTTATAATGGGAAAAATAAACAGTGGAGAAAAAATGGATAGAATAAAAGTTTTGCTTGTGGAAGACCAAGATTTGCTTCTTGATGGCATGTCATTATCGCTTGAATCGAGCGGCGAGATTGAAGTTGTTGGAAAACTCAAAGACATTGCAGATTATTTTTCATTTGATAACAAAGGCGACATTGATGTCATTCTCACCGATGTGTGCTGTGCAAACAATCACAACAGCATTGATTTTGTCAAAGAAATCAAAGAAGACAATCCTCGAATTAAAATTGTTATGATGACTTCTGTTATGGAAATCAACTTTATTGACCGAGCAAAAGTTGCGGGTGCTGACAGTTTTGTCTACAAAACAATCCCAACCAAGGAACTCATCATGGTGATTCGAAATGTCATGAACGGATATTCAACTTTTCCACTCAGCAAACGTGAGGAAATTTCTTTCTTGAAAGAACTGACTGACAACGAACTCAACATCATAAGACTATATTGCCAAGGCAACAACCGAAAAGAAATTGCTCAAAAACTAACCTTTTCGGAGTCAACAATCAAGAATAACATCACTCAAATTCTTGAAAAAACAGGTTTTTCTTCAATGTCAAAATTCGCAATTTGGCTGATGCAAAATGGATATATAGTATAACTTGCATCAGCCTTTTTTGTCAGATTTTCAAAATGTTTTTAATGGCATATGCAACACCAAAATGCGCATAATCTTCTGTCACATAGTCACACATTTTTTTGAGGTCGTCGTTTGCATTTCCCATGGCGATTGAAATATCTGCCTGTTTGAGCATTGCAATGTCGTTGTCTGAATCTCCAATTGCAACAGTTTTGTAGTCTGGGTGAAGGGCTGCAAAATATTTGACGATTTCAGCCTTGCTAAAACCCTTTTTTATCACGTCATAGTAGTCGGTTGGCATATAGAAGAAGTCAAACATGTCGAACTTATCAATAATATCTTGCGGCATTTTTTTGTCAACCAATAGCTGACAAATGTTGTTGTTTTTTAAATCTTCAAGAAATTCATTTTTATCAATTTTGCGGCAGAAAAATTTGCTAATCAAATATTTGTCGCAATAAGTTTTTTCTTCGTAATCGTTTTTGTATGTCCAGTTGAGTCCCGCCTTTTCAATCTCTTTAACAAACCTTTTGACGTCGTCGCTTGGAAGCACAGTCGGCTCTTTTATGATCTCTCCCGTTTTACAATCAGTCACAACACCACCCATAAGCGCAGCAGCAAAGGACGCACTCTTTGCTCCATCAATTGCATAGATGTCAGCAAGCGCACGCCCAGTGACAATGACAATAATATGCCCATCTTTTTTTATCCTTTCAAACTCGTCGACAACAACTCTTGGCATGTCGTTTGTCCGTGGCTTTACCAAAGTTCCATCAACATCAACAAAAATAATATGTTTATCCATATTTTCTCCAAAAGGACTATATCATAAATTTGGGTCGTTTCAAAACTATAATCACATAAAATTTTAAATCGAAATATACTGATTTAGAGAATGCTATTTTTAAGGAGTATTTATGCCAAAAATCTATTGTAGTTGCAAAAATAATCACCCAAAAAACATCTCTCAAAATCCGAGAGGTTTCAACAATTTTCAAACAACAAACAGCCCTTTCAACAACCCGACGCAAGGCAATATAATCCCTATTATTGGTCCGATGGGACCCATGGGACCAATGGGTCCAACGGGGCCAAATGGGAGTGATGGGAAAATTGGGCCAACAGGTCCAACAGGACCCATGGGACCAGCAGGAGCGGACCAAACGCTTCACATGAGAAGTGCCTATCTTGTTAAATATGATGAAAATCCAACAGACGAAGGCATTCGCGTTGAAAGCAGAGCAAGATTGCCGTTCACACGCGTTGAGATGGACCCAAACAACTATCTCACACTCAACGCCGACAACACGATTAAATTTAACAAAATTGGTTGGTATCGTGTGACAATGATTATATCTGCCTATGCCAACTATGCCGACAATCAAGCATTCAATCAAGATACAGATTTTGTTGCGGTTGGACTCGCGGAAAAAGGAACCGACAACATTTATATTGGTGCGAGTCAATGGACGTATGACGAATTTCCAATTCCAATGTTTGCTCAAGGCATTCTTTCTGTTGTCGACACAAATCAAGATTACGAACTGATTAACACAACAACTCGCGAAATTTATCTTTCAACTCCAAAACTTGAACACACCGCATCAAAATCATATTTTACCACCCTCCCCGTTTCAATTGTTGTTGAATATCTGGGAAGAGAATAATTTTTTGATAGCATATAAAAAGAGCAGAAAAATCTGCTCTTTTTATTCACATTTTATAATTGTGTCGGCATTGGACAATTTGCCCGCATTCATATATGTTTCAAAATCTTTTAATTTTTCAATCATATTATTCACCAATCCAAAATCTTTATGAAGACGTTTTTGTTTTTATGATATCAAAAGCCCACTTTTCCGCCTTTTCGCCGTCAATCACAAACTCTTGACCAAACCCTTTGGCAATTGAGATATATCCCTTGTCGTCAAATTGATATTGCTCACCGTTACCTTTTTTATATTTCACGCACACGTTCTCTAATCCATTTACTTGCCATTGACTTTTGCATTTTGCATCTTTTGCAGTCAAATCTAAATTTTTGTCATATTTGAAAACGCCAAACCCCTTTATACTATGATCGTTATTGAAAAATTCACTAGCAATATATATTGTGTTTCTACGGGAATAAGGATAATTTTCTTGATTTATCCAGTGCGGTTGGTTTTTTAAGAATGGATACTTTGATTCAACATACTCTCTAGATAAATTTTGACCTAAAATTTTTGAGTCAACCTTTCCGTCCTCTTGGAATGTTAAAATGTCACCAACCTGCATATATCCCCAAATAACCTGCTTGTCTCTTTGTTCGTCTATATCATAATACCATCCAAAAAACAAAAACAAATCGTTGTGCCCAACCTCATTGTTTTCTAAGTAACTTTGAGCACTTTCAGTTTGCCCAAAACTTGCCAAAAACTTTTTTTGTCCAAAATAATCTTTAACTTGTGGATCCAGGTGACAACCAACTTTATTGTCTTGCTGCAGTGTTTTTATCGGAACTTGAATCTTTAATTTTCCGTTTTTGCAATTTTCATTTGCAACATCAAGCAAAGACTTGCCGGGACAATGCATAATGTCTTGATACTTGTACTTTTCTTTTAATGATGGAATTGGCATGAAAAACAACTCTTCTCCTTCTTTTGCTTCTATTGGCTCCGAAAAGTTGCTGGAATCCACTCCTTTTTTACTTAATATTATTTTCATAAATCCTCCTTTTTGTTGAGAAAAATCACATATACTTTTTGTTTATTTTTTTTAATGTGATTTTTATCTTATCTCGTGTTTCTTGCGGAGCTATAAGCTCAATATCTTCTCCGTATTGCAAGCACCAATATAAGAGGGACGTTTGATTTGCTTGAATATCTGCAAACAAGTTGCCTTCTTTTTTATAGACCCTTGCGTTGTTCCCAAACCATTCTTCAACATAATTTGCCGCTTCTTCTCTATGAATTTTTACTGTGGCCTTTATCGTTTTTGTTGCAAACATATAAATGTTTTCATTTATGTATTTTGGGATATCTAATCCATTTTCAAATCCCTTAACTTGGGTTATTGGTTTTAGTGGTGTATCCAAAATTTTAATGTTATGTATTCTTTCAAGTTTGTAGTTTCCTATTTCATCAAAATAATCATAATTACAAACTAAAAAATATTTTCCTTGATTATTTATTAGGCAATATGGGTTAACTTTATAGGGGTGCTTTTTTATATTGTTGCTTTTATATCCATTTTTAATGTAATCAAACTCAATCTGTTTGTTGTTTTCAATAGCTTCGTTGATTATATCAATATTATAAAATAGTTCTTTGCTATCAGTTCGGTTGAGTTCATCTGCTTTATACACATATTTGTATTGTTTTCGCTGATAAACACTTAAAAATTCTGACAGCTTTTTCGCAAGTTCTCTAGAATGCTTGCTATTTATGCTTTTACTTGAAAACACGGCATCAATCAAAAATTTAATTTCGCTTTGTTCAAACTCTCTGCTCGCAAGATATGACCCTGAATTTGTTTTTATAATGTCGTAGCCAAAATCAATCAAACTGTCAATATTGGCACCAATCGACTTTCTTTCACAGATCATACCATAAATATTGTTGATTTTGCGAACTATTTCACTTTGAGATAACAAATGATTTTCATCGCTATAATCTCTCAATATTTGCAGAGTATATAAAATTGAAAGTTTTTTGTTTGATGATGAAGGCATAATATCCCCTTTCTTTTAATATGTTCTAAACCCACTTCTACAAAGAGAGTCTTGAATTACTTTCTTAAATTGTCTTTCATCGACTATATCGTCAAGTCTGTAATCAAATCTCGCACCATTATAATTTGATGATAATCGAACATCTTTTGCTCCCGCATTAGACAACAAGCTTTGTATTTCTTTTTCCGGATCGGCACACTTAATTGTATATCTGACTTCAAGTTCCCCATTATAATTCCTTCTTATATCAATATTTCTTGCTCCACTACGCGAAAGTTGTTCCTTAATTTCATTCTCTGGTTTTTTAAATTCTACATTGATGTTTGAATATTTCATTTTTATTTCTCCTTTATGATAACATATTTCTTTTTATTTTGTTTTAATTTTTTATAATTTTTTTAATATCTTCTGAAATTAGCAACTTTTTCTTGTTTAATTCACTTGCCAATCTGTCTAACAAATCACGATTTTCAATTAGTATTTGTCTTGCTTTTGTATAACTCTTTTCTAATTCATCATTAATGGATTTGTTTTGAAAAAATTTTTGCAATTCAGACACTTCGAAAGAAAAATACGAAGAACATTTATCAAAACCAATTCCAACATATTCAATGATAATTCTTTTTACCACATCGACAGCTCTTTCAATATCTGATGAACAGCCAGCATCAAGTGTGCCATATTTTATTTCAGTGGCACATTTTCCACCAAGCAAACATAATACTCTATTTTTCATAGATTTAACAGACTGCCAATAGCTTTCATCTCTGTAATATGCTGTGAAACCACCGATTGACGAGCCTTCGTGTCCACCAATAGAAATCATTGTTACACTTTCTGGTTCCAAAATTTCGGCAATCAAAGCATGTCCAGCTTCATGATAAGCAGTTTGTTCGTTGTCCTCACAAGTTCCATTTTTTATTGTTTCAGGAGCATTATAAATTGTTCTGATGCAAGCTCTTACAACATCGTCAAACTCAATTTTTTCTTTATTTTCAAATCCTGCATAAATCCCAGCCTGATTTATTATCGTTTCAAGTTCTGCACAAGACCTGCCATTTAGAATACGTGCTAATTGCTTAACATCTAAGTTCTCAACAGTATTTTTTCCGCTAAGATAATGCTTAATTATTTTTTCCGCATCTATCCCTTTTGGTGCTTTAATTTCAATACTTGTATCAAACCTTCCTGCTCTAAGCAAAGAATCAGGAACTAAACACAAATCATTTGCGGTTGCAATTATAAATACTTCAGAAGATTTAACATCATCAATACACGATTGAATAGTCACATATTCTTCTGCGTTCTTATGATCTTTGTCTTCGTTTGCAAACTTATCAAAATCATCTAACAAAACTAATGACGGAGCATTGCTTTTTGCATCTTCAAAAGTTTTTTTGATATATTTAATAAATTCATCATCAGGCAAATTTTTTCTGCAAACATAACATTTTTTGCCACATTCTTCAATAAATGAATTTGCAATCAATGTTTTGCCCACACCGGGTTCTCCATAAAGCAATAAACCTTTTGGAATTTTGACACCCAATTTTTGATACTTTTCGCTATTTTTTATGACATCACAAATTCTTGCAATTTCTAACTTAATAGCATCATATCCAATGACCTTATCAAAACCATTCATATAACACCTCCTTTGGTTTTCACTTTTAATTTTATCAAAACTGCTGTCCGAAAAAACGGACATTGGATAAAATGATTGATAAATTTGATGCAGTGATGCAAGCAGAAACATACTCCGAAAAAGGGCTTGCAAAACCAGAAGTATATGATGAGTTTTATCAGAACTCCAAAAAAATTGCAGACGAAATGTATTCGCTAAAAGTCTAGTGAATATTTTGTTTTGAAAAAAATATTTTTTGCAATATAATGTCAATATGAAATTGCTTTCGCCTGCGGGCGATTTTGAAAGTTTGAAAATGGCCGTGTTTTATGGCGCCGATGAAGTTTATCTTGGCGTCAAAGATTTTAATGCACGAAACATTGAGGGGTTTTCGCTGACATCTTTGCGTGAGGCAGTTGATTTTGCACATGTTTATGGCGTCAAAGTCCACCTTGCCGTCAACATTCTTTTTTCAAATTCAGAATTACAAAGTGCTCTCGACCTTGTTGTTGATGCCTATAATTTGGGTGTTGATGCGTTTATCATTCAAGACCTGGGGCTAGCTTCACTCATTTCAAAAAACTATCCCGAAATTTGTATTCATGCAAGCACTCAAATGGGGTTTCATAATCTCGAAGGTGTGCAATTTGCCAAAAAACTAGGGTTTTCTCGTGTTGTTCTTGCTCGTGAAACACCACTTGAAGAAATCAAGAGAATAAAACAAAATTGCGACATTGAAATTGAGTATTTTGCTCAAGGTGCACTATGCGTTTCTTTTTCAGGCAACTGTTATTTGAGTTCATATCTATGCGGAGCGAGTGGCAATCGTGGAAAATGCAAACAACTTTGTCGCCTGCCCTATAAATTTTTTGAAGGCAACAAAAAACTCGCAGAAGGATATTTGCTTAGTGCAAAAGATTTTTGCATGATTTCTCGCCTTCAAGAACTAAAAGATGCCGGAGTTGATGCAATCAAAATTGAGGGGCGTGCAAGACGACCATATTATGTTGCAGTGGCAACTCGTGAATACAGAAATGCACTTGACGGCAAACCCGCCGACCTGAGCGAACTCAAACTCGCGTATAACAGAGATTTCACACCAGGATATTTTGACGGAAACGGAAACATCATCTCAAACTACAAAAATCATATCGGAGTGCAAATTGGAAAAATCACAAAAGTTGTTCACGGGAGAAACTTTAATGAGATTTTTATTTCTTCGCGTCAAAAGATTGCACCAAAGTCAACCATAAAAACATTTGACGGCTTTGTTGAAAAAAACACGCTTACACTTTTTGACATCAAAGAGGTTGGAAAAAATCTTTACCGCGCAACAACAACACAAAATGTCGAAAACGGACTTGATGTCAATTTGATTATTGACGCGTCAAAAAATGATGTTGAAAACTTCACGCGAAAAGTTGAAATCAATCTCAAAATTCAAGCAGTTGCGGGAAAGAATTTAAGGGCGGAATTTGTCCTCAACAACAAGGCATATATTGTTGAGGGAGATAAATGCGAAGAAGCACAAAATCAACCGCTAAATCAAGATGAAATAATCAATAATTTTTCGAAAAATCCATACTTTTCTCCACGTCTTTTTATTGAATCAAATAACGCTTTTGTTCCAAAGCAAAAACTCAACGAATTTCGAAGAAATGTGTATGAAAAAATATATAAAATAAAAACTAAAAATAATATTGATAAATTATCAAAAATAAAAATTGACACAAGTGTTTTGACAAAAGGGTTTGACGACTTTGAAATAACACAAAATTCAAGCGGAAATTATCACAATAAAAACGTTATTTATTCTCCAGAAATTTATGATGTTTTGGATGTTGAAAAGTTTATTGAAAACTGCAACAAACAAAACAAAATTCCATATCTTGATACTCCGATTTTTGCACTTAAAAAAGACATAGAAATACTAAAAAATATTATTGAAAAAACTCACATAAATATCGTTGCAAACAACTATTATGCACTCGCTTTTCCAACACAAAAAGTTGCGGGAGCGGGGCTTAATGTTTTCAACAATATTTCAGCAAATGTTTTGGACATGCCGGTCGTTTGTGCCGAGGGCGAAGGCTTTCCAAAAATGCCCGCACCTTTTATGACGCTTCGCCATTGTCCAATCAAAACTCATCTTCATTCTGATTGTTCAAATTGCAGATATAACAACGACTTTTATTATGTTATGGAAAACGGCAAAACCTTAAACCTTGTTCGAAAAAAACTTTCAACCTGCACCTTTTTGTTGGTCTAAATAATGTCGTCAAATATGGTTGCGCTTTTCGGAACACTCATGAAAAACTTATTTCACAGCATGGCACCTACTACAAACTCTACACTGGTGCTTTTGAACTCGAATAAACACAAAAACCTCGGCATCTCGCTGAGGTTTTATAATACAAATAACACTATTTTTATTAGGTCATATTTTTTATTATTGACTTGTTTATAATAAAATGTTATATAATTATGTAAAGGAGGTGTTTATGAGCAAAAAATTTGAATGGGTTGATGAAAATGGTGAATTGACAGAAGCAGGCAAAAAAAAGATGGATAAATTAAACAAATATGCTGCAAAACAAAGAATAATCAATTCGGCAGAAGTCTACGAAACAGACAAAGAAGTGGCTGAAAGCATAAAAAATATCGGCAAAGATCTTGAAAGATAATCAAAAACCAATAGCGTTGAAGCTATTGGTTTTTTTATTTGATATTAATTATTAAAACATTTCTTCAAACGTATATTCTTGTTTTGTGTTTGGGTCAACAAATATATAGGTCACTTTTTCGCCATCTTCAATCTGTTTGCGGAACACCAAGAAATTGCCGTTTTCGTCTTGTGGCCATATTCCGCTTTGAGCAAACTCTGGTGGTTGTTTCTCAAATTTGAATGTTTCTTTTATTTGTTTTTTTATCCATTTTTTCTTTTCTTTGTCTGGCAAGTCATTTGGGATTTTGTTAATTATATTTTCGTCAACATATTCCATCGCATCATCCGAAAGCCAGTCCGGGACAAGATCTGAAAATTCACGCGCCCTATTCAAATATAAGTCTGTTTCATGAAAATCTTTTATCCCATTTTCAGCAAGATAAAACAAAAATATTAAGTGAATTTTGTTTTGTTGAGAGGCATTAAACCATTTACAACCATCAATCATTTTAAGAATATCATAATCATATTGTTTTCCAATATTCAAATTTTCGCAATCTTTTATGTTATCTCGAAATTCAGCATTTGAAGTGCAAATTGTTCTAAACTCCGAAATTGGCAAATCGCCTTCAACAAACTTTTTTATGATTTCAAGTGCTTCTTTCTTTTCCATGCAACCTCCTAAACTCACCCGCAAATTATGTTTATGATTTTCCCTGGGATATAGATTGCTTTTTTGATTTCGCCAACAATTAAATTTGGATACTCTGCTTTGATTTTTTCAACAACTTCATTTTGAGTGGCATTTCTCGATATGAGAATAATGTTTTTCATTTTTCCATTGATTTGGATTGGAAGTTTTATTTCGTCTTTTTCAAGATATTTTTCGTCATATTTTGGCCAAACGGCATCAACAATGTTTCCGCCGAACACAATTTCATAAATTTCGCTTGTGATATGTGGTGCAAGCGGATTGAGAAGCGTTAGAAAAATCTTGTATTCATCACGAGTGATAAATCCATCAGTTTTGACACGTTTGACGAAAGACATGAGGGAAGCGATTGCGGTGTTGAGTTTGAGGTTATCAATGTCTTCTGTCACTTTTTTGATTAGAGAATTGATTTCATAAATATGTTTTTCGGAAACTTCTTCGCCTTTTATCATGTCTTGCATTTCCCAAACACGATTTAGGAAGTTTGTTATTCCGTTTATGCCATCAAAAGTCCAAGGAGTGTTATCTTCATAGCCGCCAAGGAAATGAACGTGAAGTCTTGCCGCGTCACTGCCATATTTTTCAATGACTTGCAAAGGCGAAACACCATTTGCCGAACTCTTGCTCATTTTTTTGCCTTCATCGTCCAAAATTAAGCCACTCCCCATCTTACGTTTGAATGGGTCACGAGATGGAACAGCACCAATTTCATACAAAAAGTTTTGCCAAAAGAATGCATAAAGAACATGGCGCGTTATATGTTCTGTTCCACCAGTATAGCAATCAACTTCGCCCCAATATTTGAGTTTTTCAAAATCCGCAAGTGCATTTTTGTTGTGCGGATCGCAAAATCTGAGCCAATACCAACTTGAGCCTGCCCAGTTTGGCATTGTGTCTGTTTCACGATGAGCGGGACCGCCGCAGTGAGGACAAGTTGTGTTGACCCACGAGTCGATTTTTGAAAGAGGCGACTCTCCGCCGTCACCCGGCATATAGTCGTTTGTTTTTGGAAGAGTGATGGGAAGGTCTTTTTCGTCAACTGCAACCACTCCGCACTTGTCGCAGAACACGATTGGGAATGGTTCGCCCCAATAGCGTTGACGATTGAACGACCAATCTTGCATTTTGTAATTAACAACCTTTTTGCCTTTTCCCATTGCAACAAGTTTTTCGGCAATCTTGTGTTTTGCATCGAGCACTTTCATGCCTGAGAACTCTTCGGAGTTGACCATAACTGGATTTTGTTTGAGATAGTCTGCTTTCTCATATGCGGCGTCAACTCTGTCGTTTTCAATCACGGTTATGAGCGGAATGTTAAATTCTTTTGCAAAGTCATAATCACGTTGGTCGTGTGTTGGAACTGCCATAACCATGCCTGTTCCATATCCGCAAAGAACAAAGTCAGCAATATATATTGGAACGCGTTTGCCATTTACTGGATTAACTGCATAAATTCCGTCAAGCAAACAACCTGTTTTGTCTTTTTGATTTGAAAGCCTATCAAACTCACTGCGATAAGCGGTTTGCTCTTGATAGGTTTTGACTTCATCAATGTTTTTGATTGATGGAGCGAGTTCTTTGATAAGATGATGTTCGGGTGCCATAACCATGAACGTTATGCCGTATATTGTTTCGATGCAAGTTGTGAAAATGTCAGCTGTTGTCAATTTTTTTCCGCTGTGATCCACAATATCAAATGTCACTTGCATTCCTTCGCTTCTGCCAATCCAATTACGTTGAAGTTCTTTGAGATTTTCGTTCATTTCAATTCGGTCGACATTTCCAAGAAGTTTTTCGGAATACTCTTTCATTTTGAGAAACCAAACATTCTTTTCCTTTTGAACAACTTTGCCGTGACATCTGTCACAAATGCCGCCTTGACTGTCTTCATTCGAAAGAACGGTTTTGCAATTTGGGCAATAGTTGACAACACCTTTTTGCTTGTATGCTTTTCCATTTTCAAAAAGTTTCAAAAAAATCCATTGCGTCCACTTGTAATAATCTTCGTCACTTGTGCAAAATGCTCTGTCGTAATCAAAGGAAAGACCGATTTGTTTTGATTGTGCCATTGCGTTTTTCATTCCGTTTGCAACAAACTCTTTTGGGTCGATGCCAGTTTTGAGTGCCGCGTTTTCTGCGGGCAAACCAAAAGAATCTCCTCCAATTGGAAACAAAACATTATAGCCTTGCAATCTTTTCATGCGGGCAAGTGCATCTGCTGGAACTGAGCCTTTGAGATGTCCCATATGCAAATTCCCACTGATATTAAAAAACTCATACAAAACATAATATTTTGGCTTTGTTGGGTGAAAATCGACCGCGCAAAAACTTTTGTCTTTGTCCCATTTGTCTTGCCATTTTTTTTCTATTGCTTTGAAATCATACATAATAAAAAAACTCCCGTAAAACTTTCTTGTGTTGATTTTATCACAATCAAATTTTACGGTCAATAAATAACATTTATTTTGCTGTTAATTTCGCTTATAAAAAGGATTTGTTGAGCAAGTCTTCTTTGAGTTTTTTATATTCTTCTTCCGTGATTGCTCCGCTTTCTTTGAGTTTGTTGAGTTTTTCAATCTCTTCGGTCAGCATGTCAACTTTGCTCTTGATTTCATAGTCGTCTTTATCAAGCACAACTTCGTTTTCTTGTTTTGGCACACTTTGTTCTCCGATATGATTATAGCTGAAAGTCGAAACTTTTGAATAACGTGAAACCAAAAGTTCAACCCAAAACGCCATTGCCCACACAATGAGATTATTAAATATATTCAGAATCAAAAGCGTGACAAACATGGCTTTTTTGTCAACAATTTGTTTGAGCGTTTTGTTTCGCATAATCAAAAAAATTATTCCCGTGATTATTGAAAGCGCTGCATAAACTCCGTCAAGCACAATATAATATGTTTTTGCTTGAAAATAAAAAATGTCTGAAAACAGTTGAGCAAATGAAAACATTGCTGAACCAACACACACAATCCCTGCAATCAATAATGCTTTTCTTAATTGTTTCATAATCCCCTCATTTTATTTTTATAAACCAATCAAACTAAAACTTACGCCTTCAAAACATAATAGTTTATGTTGTCAACAACAACAAAATCATAATCTTTGACACCAAGTTCTCTCAAAGAATACGCAAATCCATTGTTTTCTGAATTGCCAATGAGTGCATTGACAAAAGGTTTTGCAATCATGAGATTAAAGTCGTCACTCGTTCCAAATTTGAACACAAGATTGAGTGTGTTCAAGAAACTTTTTGTGTCTTGACTATTTAGATTATTTATCTCAATATCTTTGCTCAAAACTTCATATTCAAACGCGTTGCCGCCTTTCTTGATTGTTGAAGTTGAACTAATATAGAGATAATCTGGAATTTTCTTTGCAATAATGTTTGTTGGAAATGAATTCATTTTTTGTTTGAGTTCACGGACATCAACTTTGACAACAATGTTTATGTCCGCTTCTTTTTCTCGGATTTCAACAAATTTGAGTTGAATGAAATCAATTTTTAATTTATTGCCAGAAACATCAAGCGTCAATCCTTCTGCATTTTCGTTTATCAAATTGTTTATTATTGCACCGAGTTGCTTGTCTGAAAGAAGAAGATCTGCTGAAATTTGTGACTCAACGCCAATTCCTTCTTTGTTGATTTTGTAGCCATCTTCTTCGGTATATGAAATGAGTCCTTTCATTTTTGCATTCACTGCAATTTGTGCATCTTTCATGTCATTATCAGAAAATTTTGAATCATATTTTGATTCGTCAACTTTTTGGTTGAGCGTTTTGATTTGTGAAATTGTTGAAAAAACATCAACACCATATTTTTGTTTGACAATCAAACATCCAATGCCCAAAATCAACGCAAGTGTGATTATGATTGAAAAAAGCCAAATAATAAATCTCACAATAAAAGGTTTTCTTGCTTTTGCCATAAGTCCTCCTAATACAAAAATATATTAGCACATCACTTCAAAAATGAAAAGCATTATTTGTTATTGAAATTTCTTCTTACATCATTTATAATAAAATTATGTCAAATAAATTTGAAAACCAAAACTTTTTTAATTTGTTAAATCTGCTTCAAAATAATGCCATTTCAGAAAATGATTGCGAAGCCTTTGTTGATGCGCTTTATCACGCATATTGCAAAACAAAAAAACAAAATCCTGCAAAACTTGAATTTTATTATGATGAAGAAAATGTTTTTGGTGAAGACTCATCTGCCAAGATGGGAAGTTATGTTGATGGAGTGATAAGAATTAACAAAGTAAACTTCAAAAACACTTTATCTTCTGAAAGCCGTTCAAAACGTTTTGTGATGTTGCTCACACTTATTCACGAAAATCGTCATTTTGTTCAGGACCAAAAAAATCAAGATTTTTTTGAAACTCTTGGCTTCGCTTCATTAGGACTCAAACTTTTTCATTCATACATCAACATCAAAGGTGCAGTGATGAAAAAATACGAAGAAAAAATTTCTGAAAGCCCAATCAATCATGCGATATATACCGCTTTGATTCAAAACGAAATTGAATCAATTATTAACATGAAAAATGAAGGATATTTGCTCTTCCCTTGGGAAATTGATGCGCGAGATTTCACATTGCGAGAAATAAAAGAAATTTCAGACTATTTCCCACCTTTTGAAAATTTATTCATCAACATGCTCTGTCAATCTGGACAAGTCCGAAAACAATTTCATTCCCAGTTTTCATTTTTTGATTTATTGAAAGAAAGTGAAAAATATATTCAAAGCCACAAGGACGCATTAACCGATTCACAAACAGAAATTCAAGAATTTGAAAAATATAAAAACAATATTCTCGACGTCTTGAAACAAAAAAACATAACAACAAAAGAGCACGAAGCAGATTTTGTTGAAAGATTATATCCTTATGAGTTTTTTGACATCAATAAAGCAAAAAGCAAAATTTTTAATTCAAATCAACACAAGGGGGATAATTATGGAAAACAAGTTTGAAAAATACTCGTTGAACCAATTGATTGCCGTCTTGTGTGAGCAAGATTTGGCTGTCGACGAACTCAAAGAAATTTATTCCGCATTTTATTTTAATTATTGCAAAACAAAGGATCAAAATCCTGCAAAACTAAAATTTGTCAAAATCGCGAAAATAAATCAATATGGCGAGACCTTTGGAAGTTATTGCAAAAACATTATTGATATCAACACTGCATATCTTGCAAAATTATGTTCAAAAGAATCAGTGATAAAACGTCTAAAAATAATATCAACTTTAATTCATGAAAACAGACATTTTGTTCAAGATGAAATAAAACCTTGCTCAACTGAACAAAAACTTGCTCATCTTTGTTCAAAACTTTTTGGAATTTTTTGTCGTGCAAATTGGATTGTTTTTAATCAATATCAAGAGAAAATAAAAACTGGATCTCCACTTGAAAAAACAATCAACACAGCGCTTGCCCAAGAGCATATGTCACAATTTTTCGATTACAAAGAAATCTCATATGGAATGTTGCCACACGAAATTGATGCAAGAAACAACACAAAAAAAGAACTTCAAAATTTTGAAAAAACAACTCCACAATTTGGAGAAGTGATAAAATTAGAGTCGAAAGATTCAAAATTTTTTCAAGAGTTTTGTTGTTTTTCAATGTTTGAACATCTTGATCGTGCACATAAATTTTTTGATTCTCACAAAGATAACCTTGACGTAAGCATGCTTCAGCAATATTCTGATTATGAAACTCAAATCTTGGCATTATATGACAAATATGGAATCACGACACCACAAGACGAAAAAGCATTTATAAAGAACTTGTATCCCTTTGAATTTTGTAATTCCACAAATTATTTCAAATAAAATAAGAGCAAAATTGCTCTTTTTTTATTTGTTTTTATATAAAAAGGTTCGAAGTTGCAATCGTGATTGCAAACAAAAATTTTCTTTGTCAAGCATTTTTTTTAGTGTTGCCAGATTGACAATCTTGATTTCAATTTCTTCAAATTCGTCAAGGTTTTGTTTTGAATCAATCTCCACTTCTGCTTCAAAACAAACTATGCTTTCGTCACTCATTCCAACAGATGTGTATGACGCCTTTTCTGTTTGTTTAATTTTTTTGATTTTTGCTCCAATCTCTTCTTTGAGTTCTCTTTCAACAGCTTGTTTTGGATTTTCTCCTTCGTCAATCAATCCTGCTGGAACAGCATAGACATAATCATTTATCGGATAACGAAATTCTCGAATTAAAACAACTTTGAGATTTTTGTTTTTGTCATAAAAATACGGAATTATTCTAACCGCGTCCGGCTTGTTTGTTTTTGACACAACGTCAGGAATGGTTTTTCGACTTGCAATCTCATATCTTTTTTCGCCTTTTTTTGTTTCATAAACAAGTTCAAAAAGATTGAGATATTTTTTGTCAGTCAACTTTTCCACATCAATAATTTTTTTCATCACATTTTTCCTTGGTTTTTGAAATTATCGCACCTTTTTTTTGAAGTTCTCTCATTGTCTTTTGATTAACTTCATCTGCATTGTGCCCCTTTGTCCAAAATGTATCGCATGCATCGGACATAATTTTTACTTTTGTGCTTGATTTTGTAATTTCATAGAACTTCAGCAAACTTTCAGTAAAATCTTTGACACAAATATCTGTGCAACAACCGCATATTTTTACTTCTGAAAAATTGTTTGTTGCAACAAGTTTTTTGCATTGTGGCACTTGAAATCCATCAGTTGTGTTTTTTTCAATAATTAACATTTGATTTTTATATTTTTGAAGTTCTGGAATGAGTTCACATTCCCTTGTCCCACCTATGCAATGTTCTGGGTATTTTTCCAGCTCGGCATCGTCTTTTTTATGTGTGTCGATAAATGCGATGATTTTGTCACCACTTTTTATTGCTTCTTTAATCAAATTTTCAACATTTGGAACAATTCGGTTGATATTTTTGTCTGATAGTTTTCCAAAATTTACAAATCCTTCAATCATATCAACAACAACCAATAATTTATTCATACTCCCTCCCGACAACTCCACATTTTATTTTTGTTGAATGTTTTGAATAATATGATATCTCATTTTTTCAAGACACTCCACGCAACCATTTATCCTTGGTTTTGAAGAATAAAAATCAACATTGTTTATAACTTTTTCATAGTCTCGGCTTGAACGCGTGCAAAGAGCATATGTCCCATATTTTTTATGAAATTGTTTAACCATCATAAACGCAGGGATATCTTCTTTGCTATCACCAAGAAAACAAGCACCACAAATATCATTTGTTCCGTATTCTTGAATGATGTATGAAACGCCATCTGCCTTGCAATAAACGCTTTTGTCAGTATCACACTTTCCAATAATTTTGCCACGCTTGTTAAAAATAACCCCGCTTGAAATGACAGAATCATCAATTCGTTCATAAATTGAATCTTTGAAATTGCTGTCAAAATATTTCAAGCGGGATAATAAATCTGGTCTATCAACTCCAGAGATAAAATGTATCACAACTTTGCAATTTAATTCGGTTTCAAACTTTTGAACAAACTTAACAAATTTGGAAAACTGTTGAAATTCAGTTCCAAATTCGTCAGATTTTTTATAGGCTTCAAATGTTGAATCCAAATCGCAAAAGAAAAGAAAATACTTTTTATCCATATAACACCTCATATTTCTTTATGATTTTATTAGTGTTTTGGAGCAATAATCAAATATCTGTTCGGTTCTGTGCCCTTTGAAAATGTTGTCACATAAGCATCGTTTTGAAGTGCGGTGTGAATGATTCTTCTCTCATTCGGTGTCATTGGTTCAAGTTTGATTTGATGATGAGTTTTTGCAACTTTTCTTGCCATTCTGTTTGCAAGAGCAACAAGAGTTGATTCTCTTTTTTCACGATAGTTTTCGATGTCGAGAACAATTTTTGTTTTTTCTCCGTCATTTCGTTGTTCAATGACATTAAGAAGATATTGCACACCATTGAGGCAGTCTCCACGATATCCAATGAGTTCTGAAACTTTGTCACCAGTGACAGAAACAACAACTCTGTCACCTTCTTTATAACAATTAATTTCAGCAGAAATTCCCATTTTTTGGCAAAGACCTTTCAAAAATTCAACGCATTTGATATCCTCAATTTTTTCACGTTCAACTTTTGGTTCTTCTGTTTTGGTTTCAACTTCTTCGTGTTTTTCCTCAACTGGTTCTTCAACCTTTTCAACAACTTCTATTGTTTCTTCAACAACAGCGACTGGTTCTTCTTCACAAATAAGTTTTTTTACATCCAAAACTTCTGGTGCATCTTCGATTTTTTCTTTTTTGGTTTGATATTTATCTTGGCAATCTTCACTGATTGAAACAAGCACTCTGGCTTTTTTAAAAAGTCCACCCTCTTCCAAAATTTTTATGTCACAATCTTCTCTGGGTGCTTTTAGATTTAGCAAGGCATCTTCAATTGCTTTTTCAATTGTTTTGCCAACTCCTTCATAAGATAACATTTTTTCTCCTTTTTATTTTCGAGAGTAAGTTAATTTTTCTTTTCTCTTTCTTTTTTCTTCTTCTTTCTTTTCAACAACTTCCAAAATATTGTTGCAAAGTGGAGTTGTGATAACAGCAAAAACAGAACTTGCAAGCATATAGAGTCCAAACACAGAATTATAGAAAATTCCAAACGCGCCCAAAATCAAAGGCATGACAATCATCATAACTTTGTTTGTTGGCATCTTTTTTTCTTCAAACTCATTTTCTGTGAGTTTTTTCTTTTTGAATCTATATTTTTTGTTTGTGACAAATTGTTGCAAGAATGCAACTCCAATAATCAAAATTGCAATTCCGAAATAACCATTTTGATCTCTTGTGTTTTCATTCACAACTGCCCAAACTTTTTCGTATTCTTGTTTGGCTTCTTCGGTTTGTTGTTCTTTTGTCAAACCTGCAAGTTTTGCGTATTCAGAAAATTTTGGAACTGGGTTTTTAAATGGGGAATCCGCCATCCAAACATTTTCAATCCACAAAAATGATTCTTTGCTTTTTTTGTATTCTTCCAAAACTTGCGCTCTTGCCTTTTCTTCGTTTTCCACGGTTAACCCAGCGGGAATATCTTCAACATTTTTAACGCCGTAGTAGGCAAGTCTCAAATCTTCATATTGTTGAGCGACCTTATAACTTGACATTTTGTTTAGTCCAGCAAAAAGTGTGAAGAAAACAACCATTGTGAGAACCATTGTAATCAATGTGACAAGGCAAGTTCCGCCGACATTATAGTTATGTTTTTTGTAAACTTCCATTGTCTTTGCATTAAGTTCTTTTTGATTGTTTCCATATTTCTTTTTCAACACATCAATTTCTGGTTGAATTTCTGCTTGCATTTTTGTGCTTTTTCTTGTGAATTTTCTGTTAAGAAAATCAAATGGAAAAAGAATGAGTTTTATGACAAGTGTCATGCAAATAATTGCAAGCGCATAGTTTGCAATATTTGAATTAAACGCCATAATAATTTTTTCCCAAACTCCTGTTGGTGCTTCAACAAGAAGTTTGCCGATTTGGTTTATAATAACCATTTTTCTTCTCCTTTCATGTCAAAGGGAATAAAATCTTCCCCTCCAGCATTTTTTGGATTACATCGAATTATTCTCTTAAGAGCAATAAAACTTCCGCGAAATATCCCAAAATGTTTGATTGCAAGAACAGCATAGGTTGAACAACTTGGATAAAATCTGCAAGTATGCGGAATGAGTGGGGAGATGCAATATTTATAAAAATAAATGAGTCCCAACCCCAAAAGTTTCAAAGGATAAAAAACTATATTAAGAAATTTCTTCATTATATAATTTTGCCTTTTTCAAAACTCTTTTCATTTCTTCAACAATTTCAAAAAATGTGATTTCAACAATTTCAGGTTTTGCAATAAACACATAATTGAAATTTGTGTCAACATTTTTTTGAATTTGATTAAACGCTTCCGTCATTCGCCTTTTCACTTTGCTTCTCACAACACTTTTGCCAACTTTTTTGCTGACTGAAAAACCAATTTTGTTTGGTTGACTTTTTGTCTTCACAAAAACGACTGAAAGTGTGCGAGTGTGTGAGGCTTGTCCATGTTTATAAATAAACAAAAACTGCCTATTCTTGCGTAAACGATTTTCACTTTTTATCATATTTCGCCTTTATGCAGCAAGTTTTTTTCTGCCTCTGTTTCTTCTTCTCTTGAGAACTTTTCTTCCTGAAGTTGTCTTCATTCTTTCACGAAATCCGTGAACTTTGCTTCTTTGTCTTTTCTTTGGCTGGTAAGTTCTTTTCATAATTCCTCCTTATTTTTTTCACGCAAACAAAAAAAGATGATACGTCTTTTCCCCAAAAAAGATTTTCTATATTTTCGCACTTGCGTATTCTTTAAGTATAAAACGAGTGATAGGAAAACTTAAAGTTGACATTTTGTCGCTTTTATATTAACCAAAAATTATATCTTTGTCAATGATTTTGCCAAATGTATTGTTTTTGAGTTATTGCAAAAATAAGAAATTGATATACCAAAATGACGTGTTTGTTATTGTTAAAAAATCAATTTTATGGTATAATTAAATCATGAAACAAAGGAGTAAATAATGAGAGGATTTGAGAGAGTTAAAGACGAATTTTTGCAATACGGAGAAAAGGATATCAAACTTCCAATCCGTGCAACAAAAAATGCTTGCGGTTATGATTTTTATAGTCCAATCGACATCACAATCAAACCTATGCAAAGCGAACTTATTTGGACAAATGTCAAAGCATATTTCAATGAAAATGAAGTGTTGTTTTTGTTCGTCACAAGCAAAATGGGAAAACGACACGTTATGATTGCAAACGGAACCGGCGTGATTGAATGTGATTACTACGGAAATCAATCAAATGATGGAAATCTTGGATTTAGACTTTTGAATCTTGGTGACACAGATTATGAAATTCACAAAGGCGACAAAATTGGTCAAGGTGTGTTCACCTATTTTCTAAAAGCTGACAACGAAGAAGAAGTTACCACCGTGCGCACAGGCGGCTTTGGTTCAACAAGCACAGGCTTTTCAAACTAACAACAAAAAAGTTAAGACCAAAATCTTAACTTTTTTTGTAAAAATGAAGCGAAATGTCATATCGAGCAGTCGACCTCGAAGGCCAGAACCTTTGGCGAGACATCTCGTAAAACTATATTAAAAAAGGTTTTATGAGTGTTGTGGTTTTTATGCTGCACGGTTTTAGATTCTTCGCTACGCCATTGGCTTCCGCTCAGAATGACATAAATATTGGTGGTATAAATAAAGTTTTATTTCAAGAGTTATGGCATTCTTTGCCTTAACTCTTCTTATTTGCATACCCGCATGAAACAGAAAGGTTTGTCAAGAGTTTGTGTGCAACCGCACACAAATCCATTTGCTCTTGACAAATTTTTCGTTTCATGCAACACAAAAAACAAAAGACAAAAGAAAAGGTTTTGAGCCAAAACTTCTCAAAACCCTTTTGTCTATTGTTTTTTGTTGCCCCCTTTACCCTGCTTCGCCAAGGGCGCCGGGGTTTGGGGCTTGCGTCGCCCCAAAGGTTTTTTCGTTCTTTTTTGTCTCCAAAAAAGAACACATAATTAGTTAATCATTCTGACTGGAAGGATAAGGTATAGATATTCATCTCCCTCAACTGGTTTGATTACGCAAGGATTGATTGCACTATTGAAATTGATTGTGATGAATTCGTCTGAAAGCACTCTTAATGCGTCCATAAAGTATGAAGCATTGAATGCAATGTTGAGTTCTTTTCCGTCAAGAACAACATTGATATTTTCTTTGATATTTCCGATTTCAGAATTTGAAGAAATAACCATATTTCTTTCTTTGATATCAAACTTGACGAGATTGTTTTGACCAACCTTGCTAAGGAGTGCTGCTCTTTCCAAAGCTTGTTCAAGTTGTGCTTTGTTTACTGTGATTTTTGATGAGAAAGAATTTGAAATAATTTGACTATAATTCAAAAATTCCCCGTCAATCAAGCGTGTGACAATTTTTGTGTTTTTGAGGTCAACCATGAGATTGTTTTGATGAATATAAACATTAATAATATCGTCACTATCTTCAAGAATTTTGCTTACTTCATTCAAACTTCTTGCTGGAACAACAACTCTGATTTTGCCAGAACTTGCAACAACTGGTTTTTGAATGAAAGCAAGACGATAACCATCAAGTGCAACCCCGCGAAGATTATTTCCTTCAACTTCGAGCAAGCAACCTTTGAGAATTGGACGAGAATCGTCAAGAGCAACTGCAAAGTTTGATTTGTTGATGAGTGTTTTGAAATCTTTTTGAGCAATTCCAAAATAATCACCATTATCAATCTTTTTGAGGCTTGGATATTCAAGTGAGTTCATACATTGAATATAACCTTCACTATCGCAATACTTGATTATAAGTTGATTGTTGTCATTGAGAGTGAGTTCAATTTTTTCGTTTGTAAGTTTTTTTACAAACTCTGAAAAGAAACGACCTGGAACAACTGTTTCTCCTTCAATTTTTATGTCTGCTTTGATTTTCTTTTCAATCGAAAGTTCATAATCTGTTGCAGACAATGTGAGTGTTCTGTCCTCTGCAACAAGTTTGATTCCTTCCAAGATTGGATTTGTTGTTTTTGGGTTTATTGCTTTTGATACTTTTATCACTGCATCTGATAAATCCAAACCATCACATACTAATTTCATTTTTTTGCTCCTTTATTAATAATGATTTATTTATTTTTTAATAGTATTAATAGTAATAATAATTGTTGAAATGTGAATAACTTTTTCGACACACAATATATTGTTTATTACAATATTTTCGACATTTTTCAAACCACAATATTTGGTTTTTTGCAATGTGTTTAACTGTGTTTATAAGCAAGTTTTTTTATGCACATTTCCTCATTTTGTCAACAGGTCTTTTATGTCGGTGATATAAACTTTGATTTTGTTGTTGGTTTTGATTTGTTCTGTGATCTTGTCACGTGCATGCATTATTGTTGTGTGGTCACGATCTCCAAACTTTTTGCCGATTGCAACAAGTGGAAGGTCAAGAAGTTCACAGATGAGATATATACATATCATTCTTGGTTCAACAATCTCTTTGTTTTTCTTTTTGCCAACAATATCATTTTTTGAAATGTTGAAATATTTGCAAACCGTGTCGATAACCATATCTGGTGAAAGACCTTCTTTGATTTCGTCCATATTTTCTTTCATGGCCTCATATGCTTCTTCAAGTGTTGCACTCTTTTTTCCAAGAAGTGTTGCAAAGAAGAACACTTTCGACAAAATTCCTTCCATCTCACGAATGTTGGTGTCAATTTTTTCGGCAATGAAGTTTATGACTTCGTCATCAATCGAATATTTTTCTTGTTGCGCTTTTTTACGCAAGATTGCAACTCTTGTTTCAAAGTCTGGTGTTTGAATGTCTTGAATGAGTCCGCTTGTGAATCTTGAACGAAGTCTTTCTTCAAGTGTTGCAATTTCTTTTGGTGGTCGGTCAGATGCGATGATTATTTGTTTTTGTCGTTGATATAGGTCATTGAATGTGTGGAAAAATTCTTCTTGAGTGCTTGTTTTGTTTGAAATAAATTGAATGTCATCAATCATAAGAACATCAAGATTGCGATATTTTTCACGGAATTCAAAGTTTGCCATATCCTTGTTTGCGCGAAGTGATTCAATGTAGTCATTTGTGAATTTTTCGCAAGTTGCATACATGATTTTTTTGTCAGGATAAGCGGATTTTATGTAGTTTCCAATCGCGTGAAGCAAGTGAGTTTTTCCAAGTCCAACTCCACCATAAATAAATAGTGGGTTGAATTTTTGTCCTGGGTTTTCTGCAACTGATTTTGCTGCTGCATAAACAAACTGATTGCTTTTTCCAACAACAAAATTATCAAAAGTGTATTTTTCGTTAAAGTTTGAATTTGTTTTGTTTCCTTCTTCCTCAACCTTTTGATTTTTTGCAGGTGTGTTTGTTTTTATGTATTCGTCTTTTTCGTTTTGGTCGAGAATTTCAAAATTGATGTTGTCATTAAAAACTTCGTTTATCGCATTTTGAAGTTGAATTTTGTGATTTTTCAAAAGTTGATTTTTTGCGGTTGTTGAACTTGCAACCAAAATCAAGGTGTTGTAATCCTTAAATTCCAAAACTTCAAGAGGTCTGATCCAAAGGTCAAATGAAACAGCAGTTGTCATCATTTCGAGTTTTGAAAGAACTCTCTCCCACATAATTTGTAATTCTTGCATAGTCTCCTCTTTTATACTTTATTATTATAAACTTTACGTTTTTTATTGGCAAGCAAAATTGTCAAAGTGGGTTTGATTTGGCTTTGTTGCCGCTTCTTGGATAACCTGCTGGTGTGTGATTTTGTTTGTTTATAACAATGATATTTCTTTCACTTGAAATTTCATAAATCATATATTTTTTTATCTCAACACTTCTTCCACCCAAAATGTTTTGAGCACGGGTTGAAAGATCAAGTTCGCTTTGTGCTTGAATTGATTTATATGCAAGCATCTGACCCCCGACTTTCACAAATGGCAAAACATATTCCAAAAGAGTTGGAAGAGCTGCAACTGCACGAGCAACGCCATAATCAAATTTTTCACGGAACATAAAATCTTTTGCAACATCTTCACATCTTCCGTGAATCGCTCGAATTTTTTCAAGACCGAGAGTTTCAATCACAAGATTAAGAAAATTAACCCTTTTGTTAAGACTGTCAAGCATTGTTATATCAAGGTCAGGTCGAAGAATTTTGAGCGGAATTGACGGAAAACCTGCTCCCGCACCAACGTCAATAAGTTTTGCGTTTTCCGAAAAACAAGCACATGGCAGCACAGAGTCAAGAATATGCTTGAAAGCAAACTCCTTTTTATCCGTGATTGCGGTGAGATTGATTTTTTCATTCCAAGAAACAACAAGTTCATAAAACTTTACAAGTTGTTCAATCTGTTTTTCGCTTGCTTCAATCTTATATTTTTGAAAAATTTGTTTTAATAATTCTTGCATATTTCCCTACTTTTTCATTTTTATCATAACAGAAAGCACTGCAATGTCAGCTGGTGAAACACCAGAAATCCTTGAAGCTTGTCCAATGTCAAGAGGTCTGATTTTTGAAAGTTTTTGAATTGCTTCAATTCGAAGACCCTTGATTTCTGAGTAATCAAAATCTTCAGGTATTTTCAAACTCTCGTTCTTTTTTGCTTTTTCAATGTCTTCAAGTTGTTGATTGATATATCCTTCATATTTCACAAATGTGTTGAGGTCGTCAACAAGTCTTGGACTATAACCTTTGAACAATCCATATTCAGCATTGAGGTTTTGTGCGGTTATATTTGTTCGCTTCAAAAGGTCTTTCACTTTCATGCTTTCGCGTGGAGGGATTTCGCCAACTTTTTCGCAAAAATTAACAAGTTTTTGGTCAAATTTGACTTTTTCTTGCAAAATTTGCTTCATTTTTTCAAATTTTTTCATTTTTTTCTGAAAAATTGAATATCTTTCGTCATCAACAAGACCAACACGGCGGCCAATTTCTGTGAGTCTGACATCGGCATTATCTTGTCTTAACCAGAGTCTATATTCGGCCCGAGATGTCATCATTCGATATGGCTCATTCGTTCCTTTTGTGACAAGGTCATCAATCAAAACACCAATGTAAGCGTCACTTCTTTTTAGAACAAGTTGTTCCTCTTTTCGATTATAAAGGCTTGCATTAATTCCAGCAACAAGACCTTGGGCAGCGGCTTCTTCATAACCGCTTGTTCCGTTGACTTGACCAGCAAAGAACAACCCTTTTATGTTTTTGAATTCCAAAGTTGGAAGAAGTTGAGTTGATTCAATTGCGTCATACTCAATCGCGTATGCATTTCTCATGATTTCAACATTTTCAAGTCCAGCAATTGTTCGATACATTTGTTCTTGAATATCAACTGGAAGTGATGTTGAAACACCTTGAAGATAAATTTCATTCGTTTCAAGAGATTCAGGTTCCAAAAAAACTTGATGGCGTTCTTTGTCAGCAAAGCGAACAATTTTATCTTCGATTGATGGACAATAACGTGGTCCAATTCCCTCAATTATTCCCGAAAACATTGGTGCGCGAGAGAGATTGTCACGAATGATTTTATGTGTGTATTGATTTGTGTAGGTAAGGTAGCATTTTGCTTTGTTTTTTGGTGTCTTTTTGGTTAAGAATGAAAAAGATTGAATGTCTTCATCACCATTTTGTTCTTCTGTTTTTGAAAAATCAATCGTTCTTGAATTGACGCGGGCTGGTGTTCCAGTTTTGAATCTTTTGATTTGAAGACCCAAATCCATAAGGCTTTTTGTTAGTTCGTTTGCAGGAGCAAACCCGTTTGGTCCACTGTTTTTTGTGTATTCGCCGATAATGATGCGGCTTTTGAGATATACGCCAGTTGCAACAACAACACTATTGCAAAAGAACTCCAAACCTTGTGCGGTTTTGACTGAATGAACATGGCCATTTTCTTGTGTGATTTCAACCGCTTCAAGTTGCCTAATAAATAGGTTTGGTGTGTTTTCAAGTGTGCGTTTCATCGTGTTGTGATAGTTAATTTTATCTGCTTGCGCGCGCAGTGAATGAACAGCAGGACCTTTCCCCATATTGAGCATACGGATTTGAAGTGCGGTTTTGTCTGCGTTGATTCCCATTTGTCCGCCAAGTGCGTCAATTTCACAAACCAAATGACCTTTTGCAGTGCCACCAATTGAAGGATTGCAAGCAAGAAATGCAATTGCATCAAGATTGAGTGTGAGAAGAAGTGTTTTTTGTCCGGTGCGTGCGAGTGCAAGTGCGGCTTCACAACCCGCGTGCCCCGCCCCAATAACAATGCTATCATAAAAAAATTCGTTGTCTTTTTCCATTTTATTTTCCCAAGCAGAATTTTGAAAATATTGCATCAATAATACTTTCGTTTTCTGTTTCTCCTGTGATTTTTCCAAGGCTTTCCCATGCTTTTTTGATTTCCAAAATAACGATATCGACAGTCTCTGTGTCGCAGCATGAAATTGCTTTTGAAATGTAGTTTATTGATTGTTTTATCGCCTCAATATGTCTTGCGTTTGTCAGACAGATTTCATTAAAATTAATATTCCCGCATTTTGACAAGTTATATATTCTTTGTTTCACTTCGTCAATATTTTGCTCTTTCAAAGCTGAAATTTCAATGTCGGGCGATATGTCATTTTCAACGCGATTGAGGTCGCTTTTGTTTGCGATGATAATATGATTTTTGTTTTCAATTTTTTTGAGCGTTTCGCGTTCTTCGTCGTTTAGTTTTCTAGAACTGTCATAAACAAACAAAACAATGTCGGCTGAATTTATTTGTTCAAACGATTTTTCAATTCCAATATTTTCGACTGCATCTTCACTTTTTCGAATTCCAGCGGTGTCAATAAAGTTAATTTTCAAACCTTTATAGTTGATTGTTTCGCGAACAATATCGCGTGTTGTGCCTTCAATGTTTGTGACAATCGCTCGATTTTCGCCAAGAAGTGCATTGAGAAGACTTGATTTTCCGGAGTTTACACGGCCAACAATGGCAACATTAACACCATTCTTGATAAATGAGTTTTGGTCTGAATTTTCGAGAATTTTTTCAAGTTTGGTTTTGATGTTTTCGAGTTCTTTTTTTGCATTTTGAGTTTCGGTGTATTCAATGTCATGCTCTGGATAGTCGAGTGCAACTTCAAGGCGTGCGAGCAGTGATGTCAAATCGTTTTGCATTTCGCGAATTTGTGAAAACAGCTTTCCTTGCATAAGAGATTTTGCAGCTTTGAGTTCGTTTTCGCTTTCGGCATTGATTGTGTCAATCACTCCTTCCGCTTTTTCAAGACTGATTTTTCCGTTAACAAAAGCACGCTTTGTAAATTCCCCTTCACTTGCCATTCTTGCGCCATTTTCAAGACACGCAGAAATAACTTTATCAACAAGACTTGTTGAACCGTGAATTTGAAATTCAACCAAATCTTCGCCAGTGTATGAAAATGGGTTTTTGAAATAAACAAGCAGACATTCATCATTGATTTCACCATATGAAAAAGTTCCGAGATAAAGTTTTCTCGGCTCAATTTTATCAAAGTTCAAGTGTTGTGAAGAAAATATTTTTTTTGCAATCAAAAGACAGCCATCACCGCTCATTCTCACGATGCTGATTGCTCCCATTCCAATCGGAGTGCTAACTGCCACAATAATGTCGTTTTTCATAGTGCTGATTATATCACATGCCATTTTGTTTGTAAATGAAAACAAAAATAAGTTAATTAAATATTATATAAAGTTGAAGAAAGTTGAGATTTGTGTTAAAATATTTGCATGACAATAAAAAGGCTTGTGCTTAAAGATTTTCGTAATTATGACAGTGTTTCGGTTGATTTCGACAAGGGAGTCAACATAATTTATGGTAATAATGCACAAGGAAAAACAAACCTTTTGGAAGCAATTTATTTTTGTTCAATCGGCAAAAGTATGCGAACAAACAAAGAACGTGAAGTCATAAAAATGGGCAAAGAAATTGCAAAAATAAAGGTCGAAATTGCTCAAAACAACATAAAACGCACAATCGAAATCGTTTTTTCAAAAAAGAACAAAAAAACAATAAAAATAAATGGAATTGCAATTCATAGAATTGGAGAACTGATGGGTGAACTTCCATGTGTTTTCTTTTCACCTGATGGACTAAAACTCATAAAAGAAAGTCCAGAAGACAGAAGAAGATTTATGGATATCGCAATATCTCAAACATCAAAAAACTATTTTTATTTGCTTGGAAAATATGACAAAGTTTTGGACCAAAGAAACAAGCTCCTCAAATTATCAGCAAATCTTGAAATAATTAAAAATTCTGTGTTTATTTGGAACGAACAACTTGCAGATATTGGTAGCAAAATAATCTTTTCAAGAATAAACTTTTTGAACGCACTATCTCCATATGCAGAACTTGCTCACACATATCTCACGAATAATGATGAAAAACTCAACCTTTCCTATCTTGGAACAGTTGGTGAAAACATTGAACAAATAAAAAGTCAACTGCTATCTTCACTTGAAAAAAATCTTGAAAAAGACTTCAAACTTGGATTTACTTCGACGGGACCACATCGTGACGATATAAAAATTTTGGTTGATGACATCGACATAAAAGCATATGGCTCACAAGGGCAACAAAAAACCACCGCACTCTCAATGAAACTTGCTGAACTTGAAATAATAAAAAATCAAACTGGCAAAATGCCACTGCTTCTTCTTGATGATGTGTTTTCAGAGTTGGATCCAAAACGTCGCAAACGACTTTTGAAGTTTTGTGAAAAAACTCAAACATTAATCACTTGCACAGATTTAAGCGAAAATGATGAATTTAATAAAAAAATTCACATAAAAAACGCTCAAATCGTATAGAATTTGTGAAAAAATATGCATTTTACATGATTATTTATTAAAAATAAACAATTTTAATTCTTTTCTTTATATCAAAAGGGAAAGAATTATTTTTTTAAAATACAAAAAATTATTTTTTTATTTTTAAAATATATTTTAATCAATTATTTTTGATTTAATTTTAATTATTTTTACAAAATTTCAATTAATCTTTTATTTTTTTATAAAAAATCATTGATTTTAGTATAATTATCCCAAAACTTTTTAACATTTTTTTGCTTTCTTAAAAAAATTTATCAAATTATAGTGCATTTTGATTTTATATTTGTTATAATAAAAACTAACAAGGAGTATATATGGGAAAGATTATTGCTTTCGTAAATCAAAAAGGTGGTGTTGGAAAAACAACAACCTGCTCAAATATGTCAGCATATCTTGCTGCAATGGGCAAAAAAGTTTTGCTTGTCGACCTTGACCCACAAGGAAACGCAACAAGCGGATTTGGAATTGACAAATCCAACAACACAAAAACAATTTACAATGTCATCGATGGGGACGCTGCGATTGAAGAGGTTGTTCAAAACACAATGATTTTTGGACTCGATATTGTTCCAGCAACAGTTGATCTTGTTGGAGCAGAAGTTGATCTTGTTCAAATGGCATCTCGTGAAAGAGTTCTCAAAGGAATTTTCACACGCCTTCGTTCAACCTATGACTATATCATGATTGACTGCCCTCCATCTCTTGGGCTTCTCACTGTCAATGCTTTGACCGCTGCAAATTCAATTATAATTCCAATACAGTGTGAATTCTATGCTCTTGAAGGTTTAAGCCAACTCATGAACACAATAAAGCTTGTAAAAAAGCACCTCAACCCAACACTTGCTGTTGAGGGCGTTGTTCTCACAATGAAAGATTCGCGTTCAAATCTTGTTAACCAAGTTTCAATGGAAATCATGAAATTCTTTGGTAAAAAAGTGTTCCAAAATGCGATTCCAAGAAATGTCAGACTTGCTGAAGCACCAAGTCATGGACTCCCAATCGTTCTCTATGATCCATCTTCAAAGGGAGCACTTGCATACATGGAACTCACAAAAGAACTTTTACAGCGTTGTAATGATAGTTATGAAGACATAACAAAAAAGACAAAAATTAAATTAACAGAGGGAACAAATGATTAATAAAAAAGGATTAGGTCGAGGACTTGAAGAATTGCTTTCTGTTTTCGATGAAGAAACCGAAGAAAAAGAAGATGTTGCTGTTCAACCGCAGTCAAAACAAATAAAACCTGCAAGTGGTGTGATGGAAATTGCACTTGATGAAATTGTTGCAAATCCAAACCAGCCAAGAAAGATATTTAATGAAGAAGCATTGAATGAACTTGCTCAGTCAATCAAAATGCATGGTGTTATTCAACCAATTGTTGTCAATGAGCGAGATGATGGAAAATATCTTATCATTGCCGGTGAAAGAAGATGGCGCGCATCAAAAATTGCAGGAATGACCACAATTCCAGCCATAATAAAAAGGTATACAGAAAAACAAGTTAAAGAACTTTCACTCATTGAAAACTTGCAGAGAGAAGATCTTAACCCTGTTGAGGCGGCAAGAGCAATAAAGCAGCTTATGGAAGAATATAAATTTACCCAAGAAATGGTTGCTGACAGAATCGGAAAAAGCCGTCCAGCCATTGCCAACACACTCAGACTTCTTGCTCTTCCTCAAGACATTCTTGCAATGGTTGAAGAAAACAGATTATCAGCAGGACACGCAAGATGTTTGGTTGCAGTCCCAGACGCAAATGTCCAATATAAATTTGCAACAATGAGCGCTGACAACAAAATGTCTGTTCGTGACCTTGAAAAGCAAATACGCAACTATCTTTCTCCAAAACCAACAAAAATCAAAGAGAAAGTTGAACAAAGCATTGAGCTCAAAGAACTAGTCAATGAAATGCAAAGAGCATTTTCAACAAAGGTTTCTGTTATAGGCAACGATCACAAAGGCAGAATTTATATTGACTACTACTCAAGAGATGATTTGGATAGAATTTGCGAAATCTTGGAATTGATTAAAAAACAAAAACTCACCCTTCAAGACTTGCAAAATTTCAACAAACACAACAAATAAATAAACTCCTTTTAAACAAACCTAAAAATACGGTCAAATCGCCGTATTTTTTTTGTTGCGCTCCCCTGATTTCTTAACGTTTTTTCCAATATCAATATTATTATATAAGGATAATTTGTTTTGATATATAAATATATATAATTTTAATAACTAGCATTTACTTAAATGCCCAAAAGCATTTATTGATTTGATTCGAAAGGCATAAAACCATTATTATGCAGAGTAAGTTAGATTCTTGCATAAGTCGAATCAGTGTGCAAATTTTGATTCAATCTGCAATTTTACATTCATTTATTTACACTATTTAATTATATTTGGTATTATCACAATTATATAAGGTTTAAATGTAAGCGGTTTCGGTTTAAGTTGTCTGATATTTTTCCAATTTGCATATTTTTTTTGATTGCACCCCATAAAAATTTATTATAACTCGCACATAAACCATCTTCCTACTTGTTAAGTCTTAACTACCAGATATTAACTCTTTTTACTGATTAAACTTGCTATCCAGTATGTTTCACGTGAAACAAATAATTAAATTTTCTTTTAAAAATGTTTCACGTGAAACAATGGTGGCAGCAGTTGTAACTTACATTGAATGTTTCACGTGAAACAATAACGTTTATAGTTGGTTTTGACCGCTAACTGTAATTGTTTAAAATTTTCATTGGCGCTTTTGGTCTGCACGTATAATGAAACGGTTTAGATAGGAAAAATGACGGTTTATAGAATAGTATTTTATATTATCTCTTCTGGTTTAAAATTTGATGACGTTTTTATGTTTCAATGGGGAAGTGTTAAGATTGCTGTTTGTTTGGAGTTGATGAAAATTTGGTCAAATTGTTAAAAGGGAGCATATTTAAATCGGGTAAGACAAAATTTGATTTGTGTGTCCATATTTGGTTTTTAATTTTTTTGCTATGTAAAGGTGTTTGTGACTGTTGATCAATTTTTAATTTTCTGGCAGTGTCTAACAACTTTACGCTTGTCCGTTGTTAAAAATATTGATGGCGTCTGCATATTTTTGCTATTGTTTTTTTATGGCGTCCTCTTGTTGATGCTTTGCGTCTGCGACTATGTTTGTTTGCGTCAGAAGAAATGTTTTTGCGTCTATTTAAACTTATGAGCGTGGTTTTTCTAAGCATAAAATACATACATGGTTGTATGAATTATTAAGTTAACTAGCGTCGGATATTATTAATTTGTTTTTATTCTTTTTTGTTATTTGAATTGTTAATTGATTTTATGAATTGCGGGTGGATTTTGCTTTGTTGGATAAGTTGTGTTGTTAAAACTTGCATATTTGAGAGAATTTATACACGATAATTTCTTTTATGATTAACAGTTTTGCGATTGAGCATTGTTGAAACGTAATGTGAAAATTCATTTGTTGAGATGTTGGGTTATGATTGTTTTTGTCTATTGAATTTTTTTCGAGCTGTCATGAAGTGAAAGTTGGTGAATTTGAAAGAAAATACTGAGAAATATATGGTGTGCTTTTATATGTTTTGATTTTAGAATAATTGTTTTTTGCGGGTGTTATCACGCAGAGACCATCAAGCAATCATTTTTATTGTGAACGTGTTAAGACGATATTTAAATTACAGTTCTTTGTTATTTTATTAAAAATTGTTATAATTCAAAATTTTTCACTTGTATTTATAACTTATAAAATGGTTATGTAAATATAACATAATATAATTATATTAATTGATTTTATGGTAAAAGTTAAAATATGGTGCAATATTGCTAACTTGAAGCATTTATGTCTCTTTACATTGCTCAGGAGATATGGTATAATAAATATATGGGTAGTTTATTTCTTATTAGCACAGGAACAATCCTTGATATATCAATCGTTGCAATAATTCTGTTGTTTGTTATTGTTGGGCTTTGTATGGGTTTTATGAGAAGTCTTTTGTCGTTGGTGAGATTTGCTGGCTCGTTTGTTATTGCGTTTTTGGTTAGAAAGCCTTGCGGAACATTGTTTGACAAGATTTTTAAGATTACACCAAAGTTGGGAGAACAAATCAAATTGAATTTTGCTGGATATTCTCCAGCGCTATCCGAAACAATTTCGAATGAGCCACAAGTTTTGAAGAATGTTATCAACGATTCGAGCATGAGTGGAATTCTCAAAAAACTGTGTTGTTGGATGGTTGGAAATGAAACAATGGCACAACCAACAACTGTTGTTGAAATTGTTTCAAGCAAGGCTGGCATAATACTTTCTCAAATTATTGCGTTCGTTGTAATTTACATTATTATTCGAATTTTGACGTTAATTTTGCCAAAAATCTTCAAAAAACTAACAAAAAAGTCAATTTTGGGCAAATTTGATAGATTGTTGGGAACTTTGTTTGGACTTGTTAAAGGTGTTGCTGTTGTGTTTGTGATGTTCTTTGTTATGAGTTTGGTTTCGACAATTCCATCGGTTACAGACAAAGTGACAACTGCAACTCAAGAATCAAAAATTTGTTCAGTCTTATATGAACCAGTCAATAATTACATTTATGAAAAACTTGGTTTTAAGCAATCCGACACATCAACAAGTTCGTAGATGGGACATATTAAAGTCATTTCAATTCGGAATGACTTTTTATAATTATGGATATATTAAAGTATTATATAAATGGTAAATATTGTTTGCTAGAATTATTTTTGTTTGCTATAATGTTTTTGCAAAATTCGGAGGATTGAATTGAAACCTGAAAATACTAATAACATTTGGAAAAAAATTTTATACGGCGTGTTGATTATCGCACTCATTGTTTTGTGCGTTGAACTTTTTAATGCTGGAAATCATGGTGACTATATCACACAAACTGATTTTGAAACAAAACTGGCAAATAATGAGATATCAAAAGTTTACGCACAGTCTGGCAATGTCTATATTTTGAAAAAAGGCTCTGAAATTCAAGAAAAGTATTTCCCAAAAAATTCAGACTACTATTTCACATATTCAACAAGTGACGAACTTGGAGAAATTGCAAAAAAGATTTCAGAATATAATGCCGCTCAAACTGAAGAAAACAAGATTTCTTATGCGTCAGAAGTCGCGGGAGAGTCGATAATTTCAAAAATTATGCCATATTTGAGCATTATTGTTATTTTGCTCATTGGATTTATGGTTTATCGCATGATTGTTTCAAGCAATAAGGGAACAATGGCATTTGGGAAAAGTCGTGCAAGAGTTGGCGAAAACATCAAAGTTAGATTTTCTGATGTCGCTGGTGCGGAAGAAGAAAAAGAAGAACTGCGCGAAATTGTTGAGTTTTTGAAAAATCCAAAAAAATTTACTCAACTTGGTGCTCGCATTCCAAAAGGAGTGCTTTTGGTTGGTAATCCTGGAACGGGAAAAACGCTGCTTGCTCGTGCGGTTGCGGGAGAAAGTAATGTCCCATTCTTCTCAATAAGTGGATCAGATTTTGTTGAAATGTTCGTTGGTGTTGGTGCGGCACGTGTTAGAGATTTGTTTGACCAAGCAAAGAAAAATATGCCTTGCATTGTGTTTATTGACGAAATTGATGCTGTTGGTCGTCAACGTGGAACAGGACTCGGCGGTGGCAATGACGAACGCGAACAAACCCTCAATCAACTTCTTGTTGAAATGGATGGATTTGAAGCGAACGACGGCATTATTGTTATGGCCGCAACAAACAGAAGTGACGTTCTTGACCCAGCGCTCATGCGTCCAGGTCGTTTTGATAGGCAAATATATGTTAATGTCCCAGACGTAAAAGCGCGCGAAAGCATCATAAAAATTCATGCAAGAAATAAACCTGTTGACAAAAATGTCAACTTCCAGACACTTGCAAGAATAACAAGTGGGTTTACAGGGGCGGACCTTGAAAACATGATGAACGAAGCGGCAATTTTGGCAGCACGTGCAAATCGACCTGAAATTATTATGAAAGACCTAACAGAAGGCATCAACAAGGTTATTATGGGTCCTCAAAAGAAAAGCAATGTTGTCACCGAACGCGACAAAAAAATTACGGCCTATCACGAATCGGGGCACGCAATCCTCGGCAAACTTCTCGAACATTGTGACGAAGTTCAAGAGGTTTCAATCATTCCTCGTGGCATGGCTGGCGGATATACACTTTCTCGCCCAGACAATGACGACAAACATATGACATACAACAAACTTTGCGATCAAATTGCAATGTGCATGGGTGGACGTCTTGCGGAAGAAATTATTTTTGGCGACATCTCAACAGGCGCTTCAAACGACATTTCACAAGCAACCGACATCGCTCGCAAAATGGTCACTGAATGGGGCATGAGCAGACTTGGATTTATTCGTTTTGCTTCAACGAATGAAGTGTTTATTGGAAGGGATTATCAAACACAAAATAATTATAGTGAAAAATGTGCTTCTGAAATTGATGCCGAAGTATCAAGAATTCTCAAAGAGAATTATGACAGAGCAAAACTTATTCTTCTTGAACACCAAGGCATTATGGATGAAATGGCAAAACTTCTTCTTGACAAAGACACAATCTATCAGGAAGATGTTGACAAACTCATGAGCGGAACGAGTGCTGAACTCGTTGCTCGCGACATGGAAAAACGCGAGAAAAAGCAAAAACAAAGAGAAGAAAAAGCTCGCGTTGCACGCGAAGAATTGATGCGTGAAAAAGACAAGAATAATCAGCTCAAAACTCTTGATGCTCTTGTCGCCGCTGGGGTTGTTTCCAAAGAGGAAGCAGAAAAACTTCGCCAAGAGTTGCAAGCAAAGACAGAAGAAAAACCAAAAAAACTTTCTGCAAAAATAAAAGAGAAAAAAGAAGAAAAAACTGAAAAAGATAAAGAAAACGCAGGAAATTCTCAAAAAACTGACAAAACTGAAGAAAAAACAGACAAAAAAGATACGGAGGGAGATAAATAATGAAAAAAACAATTTTAATCACTTGCATCGCTCTCATTCTTGTTCTCCTCGGTGGAATCTTGTTTTTGGCTCTCTTTCAAAAAGATTTTTCATACGACTTCAAAACGCCAAATTCGGTTGAAGTTAATGGTAATACTGCCACTGTTGGAACGACTCTTGATCCAAATAAAATCTTTGAAGGTCTAACAAATCATTCCAAAAAAAGTATTATGCAAGCATCTTTTAACAAATCTCAAATTAAATATCCAAGCATAAAGAAAAATACCTTGAGAAAATTTACTTCATCCGAAAAATATGTCGTCACACTCAGATATGGCGAAGAGCAAACTTTGACTCTTGACGGCAAAAACTATGTTGACCCAAACAATTCTGCAATCAATGAAATAAAATATAAAGAATTGAGATTTGAACTTGGCGAAACAAACAAAGACATCATGTTGAAAGTTTATGTTATGGATTTGGAAGAAACTGAAAAATATTATTATGTAATTTCACAGTTTGGCGATTATTCAAATTTGTATTCCTATCTTTCTTCAATCGAAAATTTGGCATAAATAAAAAGAACTCATATTCGAGTTCTTTTTTTATGGCTATTTGACTGTTATCAAAAGATTGATAAACTTGTTTTGGTTTTCTTCCATCATGTCAGACATGGTCGTTATGCCACGTGGGTTGATTGAACGGAATGTTTCTGAGTCGGAGTTGTGGACAAGTAGTGAGTAGTGCCCGCCAGACTTTCCAACATAAATATAAATGCAATATTTGCTGTCTTGTGAAAGCTCTTCAAACTTTGACTTGTCTTCATGGAGTTGTGCATCAAACCCCTGTTTTTTGAGATAGGACAAAATGTGAGTTGGCTTTGTTCCCAAGAGCCCAAAAAATATTTGACCATTGTCCATGCTTTTGATTATTTTTGGCAGTGCAACTTTTTTGTTTTCAAGACACATAATGTTATATATTGCAACTGCACCACACCCGTTTTCTCCAATTGTGCCAAACCCGTATCGATAATCTTTGATGTTGTCTAAATGTTGGTCATAGATGATACCAATGCCATCATTCCATTTTTTGTTGTTGATTTTGTAATTGACAATGCTTACAAAAACAGTTGTCAATTTCAAAATTGCGACAAGCGAAAACACTACGATTAATAATATTGCCACGACTTTTTTTGAGTCGATACTTTTTCGTTTCATGATTTGATTATATAAAAAAGAGTTGCCAAACGCAACTCTATTTTTGTTATACATTAAAACGAAACAACATGATGTCGCCGTCTTGAACGACATAGTCTTTGCCTTCAATTCGGACAAGTCCTTTTTCTTTTGCTTTTTGATAACTGCCAGCAGAGATTAGGTCATCAAATGAAACTGTTTCTGCTTTGATAAACCCTTTTTCAAAATCGGTGTGGATTTTTCCGGCTGCTTGAGGTGCTTTGCTCCCTTTTTTGATTGTCCATGCGCGAACTTCTTTTTCGCCCGCCGTCAAGAAACTCATGAGTCCCAAGAGATCATAGCAGGCAGTGACAAGTTTTTCAAGTCCACTTTGTTTGATGCCAAGTTCTTCTTTGAACATTTCGCGTTCTTCTGGGTCGAGAGCGATGAGTTCTTCTTCAATTTTTGCACAAAGTGAAACATAACCACAATGTTCGTCTTCGGCAATTTTTTTGACTTCTTCGACATATTTATTTTCTTTTCCGATTTCGTTTTCAGATATGTTTGCAACATAGATTATTGGTTTTGTTGTGAGAAGGAAAAAACCTTTTGCAATTTCTTGTTGCTCTTTTGTGAGAGTTACGCTTCGTGCCGGTTTTTCGTTTTCGAGTGCTTCGAGAAAAAGTTTGAGAACATCTGCTTCCATGATTGCGGTCTTGTCTCCAACCTTAACAAGTTTTGCAACTCTTTCGTATCTTTTTTGAACTGTTTCAAGGTCGGCGAGAATGAGTTCAAGATTGATGTCTTTGATATCTTCGCTTGGGTTGACTCTGCCGTTCACATGAATGATGTTTTCGTTGTCAAAGCATCTGACAACATGGACGATTGCGTCAACTTCACGAATGTGGCTGAGGAATTTGTTGCCAAGACCTTCGCCCTTGCTTGCACCTTTAACAAGTCCAGCAATATCAACAAACTCAATGCTTGCTGGAACGACTTTTTGTGTGTTATAGAATTTTGCGAGAACATCAAGCCTGTGGTCGGGAACATCAACAACGCCAACATTTGGCTCAATTGTGCAGAAAGGATAGTTTGCGCTTTCCGCGCCCGCTTGTGTGATTGCGTTAAACAATGTGCTTTTCCCAACATTAGGAAGTCCAATAACTCCAATTTTCATAAAATTTGCCTTTTAATAATTTTATATATATTTATTGCATAACATATCTTAATAAAAATAAAAAATAAAGGCAAGACAAAATGAGTTTTTTTTATGTTATTATTCTTGGCATTGTTCAAGGCTTAACCGAATTTTTGCCCGTGTCGTCAAGCGGTCATATGATGCTTGTGGACAAACTGTTTGGCATGAAAGAAAGTAATTTGGTTATGAGTGTCTTCATGCACGTGGCAACATTGCTCGCCGTTGTGATTGTTTTTCGCAAAGAAGTTTGGGCACTCATTCGCCACCCTTTTTGTGATGAAGCAAAAAAAATATATTTGTCTTTTATCCCAACTTGCGCGCTCGTGCTTGTGATAAAAACAATTAGTCCTGCATGCTTCAATGGGAGTTATCTTGGCTTTTTCTTTATGCTCACTGCTGTGCTTTTGGTTGCTGCGGACTTGTTTTCCTTGCGTCAACAAAGTTTTGCACCACTAAAAAAATCTAGTGCTTTTGTTATGGGGATTGCCCAAGGTTTTGCTTGCATTCCGGGGCTTAGCCGAAGTGGAACAACAATCGCCGCTGGACTTATGCTTGGCGAAAATCGTGAAGAGTGTGCGCGGTTTTCTTTTCTTATGAGCATTCCAGTAATTTTGGCATCGCTTTGTTATGAACTCATTTTTGACGGCGGCGTAGTTGCGTTCAAAGATAATATTTTGCAAATTCTTGTTGGTTTTTTGGTTGCGTTCTTGGTTGGAATGCTCGCAATCAAATTTATGCTAAAAATCATCAAAAAAAGAAAATTTGTTTGGTTTTCTGTCTATCTTGTCATAATTTCAATTTTAACTTTGATCTTTTTTTGATAAAACCGCTTGCGTATTAATTTTTTATTACGTTGATGATTTACAACCACTCTTTTGTGGAAATCGTATTGTTTTTCTTGCTAAAACGCTAAAAATAACATAAATTACTTATATGAAAATAAATCTTGTTGCACACGAAGAAAGTGTGAAAAAAATTTATGAGGAAACAAAAAGTTCGAGTGAGGGACTAAGTCAAAAAGTCGCCGAACACAGGCTTGCAAAAGATGGGGCAAATGAGCTTGTTCATGCAAAAAAGACAAGCCCTGTTCTCAAGTTTTTGAAACAATTTGCCGATATTATGATTTTGATTTTGTTGGTTGCGGGGATTGTTTCGCTTTGCTTTGGGGAGTATGTTGACGGGTCAATCATTTTGTTTATTGTCATTCTCAACGCAGTGATTGGGTTTTGCCAAGAACAAAAAGCGGAAAAAGCACTCGAAAGTTTGAAAAAAATGACCGAGTCGCAAGCAAAGGTTTTGCGTGGCGGCGTAATCACAAAGGTTAACTGCAAAGATTTGGTCATTGGCGACATTGTTGTTTTGGATGCGGGGGATATTGTTCCTGCGGACCTTCGTCTTTTTGAGGGCGCAATGCTCAAATGCGATGAATCTTCTCTCACTGGCGAAAGTGAGCCTGTGCTAAAAAATCCAGGTGCAGTTATTTCAAAAAATTGTGCACTCGGCGACCGAATAAACATGGCATATTCTTCGTCTGTTGTCGTTTATGGCAGAGGGCTTGGAACTGTTGTTGCAACTGGCATGGATACCGAAGTTGGAAAAATTGCAACCATTCTTGGCGACACAAAAACCGAAGCGACACCGCTTCAAAATTCGTTAAAATCGGTTGGAAAAATTTTGACATTTGTTGTTTTGGGTGTTGCGGTTGTCACATTCTTGCTTGAATTTTTGCGGGGTGGTCAGTCACTTTTTAATGCGTTCATGACTTCTGTTGCACTTGCTGTTGCAGCAATTCCCGAAAGCTTGCCGGCGGTTGTCACAATCATTATGGCGCTCGGTGTTTCAAAACTGGCAAAGCGCCGTGCCATTGTGAAAAGATTGCACGCTGTTGAAACGTTGGGGTGTTGTGAAATTATTTGCTCTGACAAAACTGGGACGCTAACAAAAAATCAGATGACAGTCAAACGCATATCCATTGGGATTGATGTTTTTGACGAACTTGAAGCAAACAAGCAAAAAAGTTTTGATATATTGCAAAAAATTTTTACGCTTTGCAACGATTCGCGCAAGGACGAAAAACGATTTGTAGGCGATCCAACAGAAACGGCACTCTGTGATTTTGCATTCGGGAATGGTTTTGACAAACAAGTCCTTGATAAAGAAAATTCGAGAATTTTTGAAATACCTTTTGACTCAAAGAGAAAACTTATGTCGTGCGTTTGTGAAAAAGGCGAAACGCAAACCATGTATCTCAAAGGTGGAGTTGATGAAGTTTTGAGTGTTTGCTCACAAGCGTTGATAAACGGAAAAGTTGTTGACCTTGATGAGAATTTGAGAAACAAAATTATTGAAATCAACCAAAGTTTCTCAAACGATGCCTTGCGTGTGCTTGCGGGTGCGTATAAAATTTGTCAAAACATTGACGATTTTGATGAAGAAAATTTAATTTATGTTGGACTTGAAGGAATGATTGACCCGCCTCGTGACGATGTGGCAGAAGCAGTTGCAAAATGTCAACATGCCGGAATGCGCGCGGTTATGATTACGGGCGATCACAAATCAACCGCTCTTGCAATTGCAAAGCAAGTTGGGATTGCGACAAAGTCAAGCGAAGTTCTCACGGGTTTGCAAATTGATGCGCTTGATGATGAAGAGTTTTTGAAAAAATTACAAACCGTTTGCGTGTTTGCACGTGTTAGCCCTGAAAACAAAGTTAGAATTGTTGAAGGTTTCAAAAAACTGGGCAAGGTTGTGTCGATGACAGGGGACGGTGTCAACGATGCGCCAAGTCTCAAAAAAGCAAGCATTGGTGTTGGCATGGGGATAACTGGAACTGATGTCACAAAACAAGTTGCCGACATGATTGTCACTGACGACAGTTTTTCAACAATCGTGCTTGCGGTTGAAGAAGGCAGAAAAATTTATGCCAACATTCAAAAAACAGTTAGTTTCTTATTCACGACAAATGTGTGTGAGGTTTTGGCACTTTTGATTTGTATTTTGGCATTCCCAAGTCTCACTTTCTTGACGCCAATACAAATCTTGTTCGTCAACCTTGTTAGTGACAGTTTGCCCGCCATTGCGCTCGGTGTTGAGCCAGCAGAACGAGATGTTATGTCAAGACCGCCACGCGACTCCAAAAAATCACTGTTCTCGGGTGGTGTCGGCATGAAAATTTGCATTATGGCATTTATTCAAGCGGGACTTGTTGTTGGTGCGTTTATCCTCGGAAAATATTTGGGCGGACCACAACTTGCCACAACAATGGCATTTGTCACAATAAACATTGTCGAAATTCTTTATATGCTTTCGGCAAGAAGCAATAATTCAATTTTCAAAACAGCACATTTTAAAAATGTTTGGTTGCTCGTTGCACTGGGAGCATGCGTTGTCTTGCTTGCGATTGTGATGTTCACACCGCTCGCTGGCATTTTGGGACTTGTGACACTTGGTTGGAGAGAATGGTTGATTGTTTTTGGACTTTCGGTTTCAATAATTCCAGCAAACGAAGCATACAAATATTTTTCGGGACTAATAAACGCAAAAAAAGAAGAGAGAAAATAACCTCTCTTTTTTCATAAAAAAATATGAAAGTTATTGAATGCTCACAAAGTGAGAACAACGTCAAAAATATAAAATTTTTTTGTTCAATATCCCTTGACAACAAAAAATTATAATGCTAACATAATCCATGCTTGCTGGTGTGGCGGAATGGCAGACGCGCACGTTTAAGGGGCGTGTGGGAGACCGTGTGGGTTCAAGTCCCACCACCAGCACCAAAAAGACCTTCGGGTCTTTTTTTGTTGGTGGGACTTTTGCACTTTGTGCAACAAATGCTTTGCATTTGGGACCCACACAGTGTGGCTGGCGCCCGTCTTTGCTTGCCCGTCAGCGGAATCAAGTTGACACTTGACTGCACGTCCCACCACCAGCACCAAATAAAAGGGATTGAGGGCAACACCTCACTCCTTTTTTTTGTAGTTCATACACACTTTTTTGCAAATTTTCGTGCAATTTTTTTTGTTAAAAAACATGATATTTTGTAACGTAAAAGAATTTTTGAAAAGCAAACATAAAACATTTCAAAGAATGTGCAAAAAAGTTTATTTTGCGAAATAATCAAGTTTTATTGTTAAATTTTTTACATATATTATATAATGATGAAAGGAGGAATTTTGTATGAAAGCATATGTTAATGCGTTTGACGGTTTTTCAAAAGTTGTAAAGTTCTTGCTTGCACTTCCAATTCTTGACATTTTGTGGGTTGTTTACAGACTTTGCAAAAGTGCAGACAACAAAAACACATTGGGCGTTGTTCTTGCAATTGTAATTTTGATTGTCGGACTTCCATTTTTGTGGCTTGTTGACATGATTACAATTCTTTTGAATGACAAAGTTTTGTGGATTGATTAGTGGAGAGTGATGTTCTTTTTCGATTGCGAAAAAGAACCCAGATCCTTAGATTGTAGTGTTCCGCCAGCCCGTCTCAGGATGACATGTGGGGAATTTGGATTTTCCCCACACCCCTTGAAACCACCCTTGGCGGAGTTGGGCGAGGGGTCAACTCGAACTACGAATAAAAAGAGGTTTTGTAAGTTTTGATACAAAACCTCTTTTCTTTTTATTCTTGTCATCGCGTTAATGAGGTTATGCTTAACTACATGTGTCATATCGAGCAGTCGACTTCGAAGTGTCGACCATTGGCGAGATATCTCGTTTAAACCTTTTTGTGTTTACGCAGTTTGGCAATCAAGAAGAGTTAAGGCAAAGAATGCCATAACTTTTGGATATGAAAGTTAAAGAAAATAGCAAATGGTGCTGAAATATTTCAATATTTTTGATTTTATGTGCATTTTTCTGTCGAAAAATAAAAAAATGGCGTTAATTTATGTAAAACAAATTGAAATTGAAACAATTTTATTATATACTCAATTTGCAAAAAGGAAAAAAATATGGAAAACATTGAAAGAACAATCGAACAAGACAAACTTATCTCTCGTGGAGATATCATTGGTGTTGGGCTCAGTGGTGGCAAAGATTCAATGGCTTTGTTTCACTATCTTTTGGGCTTGCAAGAAAAATATGATTTTGAACTCGTCGCAATTCATGTTGACCACTCGATTCGAGAGAACAGTGGAGATGACGCGAGATTTGTTATGGATTATTGCAAAAGTTTGGGAGTGAGAGCCTATAAATTTCGTGTTGACACAAACAAACTTGCAAAAGATAAAAATTTAAGCATTGAACTTGCTGCACGTGAAGCAAGATATGGCGTGTTTGATGCTTGCATTCAAAAAGGTGTTGTCGACAAGATTGCCCTTGCTCATCACATGAGTGACCAAGCAGAAACAATCCTTATGAGAATTTTGCGTGGCACTGGAATTGGTGGAGCAAAAGGCATGGAAGAAAGTCGTGACGGAGTTTACATTCGTCCAATGCTTAACACAACACGCGAAGCAATTGATGCATATATTGACAAAAACGGGATTGAATATGTTGAAGACCAAACAAACTTTGACAACGATTATGCGAGAAATTATCTTCGCAACGAAATTATGCCAAGGCTCAAAAAGTTTTGGCCACAAGCCGTGAACTCGCTTGTATCGTTTGGCAAAATTTGCAAAGAAGATGATGAATACATAAACTCGCAAGTATATTTTGATGCTCTTATTTTTGACAAAAAAGAGGTTAAAATTCCAATTAGTTATCTTGAAATGTCTCACTCGCTTGTTGTTCGCATGGTTATGGGTGCGGCGAAAAGGATTGGCATCACAAAGGACTTTGAGCGTCGTCACGTTGACCTGATTTTGGACCTTGCAAAAAATGGTCAAAACGGGGCAAAAATCAACCTGCCAAACTCTGTTGTTGCACACAAAGAATATGATTACATAACTTTGCAAAACAAATTTGTTCCAAAACCAGAGGGAATGTGGGAACTCAAGAGTGGCGAGTTTGAAGTTTCTGGGTTTGGCACGGTATGCGTAAAGCGAGTCAAAGCAATAGACTTGCAAGAGAATGCTTTGTTCATTGATGCAAAAAAACTGCCAAAGGGTGCTTATTTTAGATTTAGAAAAGAAGGAGACGAAATAACCAAATTTGGTGGCGGAACAAAAAAACTCAAAGCGTATTTTGTTGAAAAAAAAGTTCCTTCAAGAAAAAGAGACTTCACGCCTGTCCTTGCTGTCGAGAACAAAATTTTTGCAGTTTGCGGTGTTGGTATCGCGGAAGATGTGCGAGTTGATGAAAATTCAAAAACAATTTATAAAATATGGGTGAAATAATGGAAAAAGTAAAAAAAGCAGTTATTCTTGCCGCGGGGTTCGGCACACGATTTATGCCTTATTGCAAGGCTGTTCCAAAATGCATGATGCCAATTCTTGACACTCCAACCATTGAGGTTATGTGCAATGAATGTTTGCAGGCGGGAATAAAAGACATTTTGATTGTTGTGGGTGCAAACGAAGAAGTTGTTAAAAACCACTTCAAAAAGAACATTCAACTTGAACAACGGCTTGCGGACAAACCCGAAATTTTGGAGCAAGTCAGACGAAGTGAAAGATATAATGTTTCGTTTGTGACACAAACCGAAATCAACGGCACAGCGGGCGCAACAATGCTTGCAAAAAACTTTGTTGGAGATGAGCCGTTTTTGCTGGTGTTTGCAGACGATGTCATGCGCGCTCCAAACAAAAATGTCAGCGAACAAGTGATTGATGCCTACAACAAAACGGGCAAAAGTGTGCTTGCGGTCAATGCTGTCACAATGGACGAAATTGTTCGTTATTCTTCGGTTGAATTTTCCGGTCATGACGGAAATGTTTATGATGTCACGCGCATTGTTGAAAAACCAAAACGCGAAGACGTGAAATCGTTGTTTTCAACACTTGGAAGATATGTTTTGACAAATGAAATTTTTGACAAGATTGACAAAATAACCAATGTCAGAAATGGAGAAAAATATTTGACCGATGCGTTTGATATGCTTGCAAAAGAAAATCGACTTGTCGCGTGTGATTTTGAAGGCAAACACTATGACACTGGCAATAAGTTTGCATATCTCAAAACCATTGTTGAGTTTGGTTTGAACGATGCGGAATATGGCAAAGATTTTCGTGAGTATCTCGACAATTTGATAAAAAAATAAAAACAGCACATTTTCGTGTTGTTTTTTTTCTCATTTATGATATAGTTATAAATATGAAAATATCCATAAATTCAAACCTTATGAAACTCGCCAAACTTTTCAAAAAGAATGGCGCAAAATTATATCTTGTTGGAGGGTGTGTCAGAAATGCGATGATCGGCATTCCTTCTTTTGATACGGATATTTGCAGTTCGCTTTCACCAGACGCTGTTGCCGCCTTTTTGGACGGCACAGATTTTTCATACATATTCAAGAATAAAGAACTTGGCACAATGGACATTATTTATGACGGCAATGTTTGGGAATACACGACTTTGAGAAAAGAAAACTATCCTGACAGCGGTGCACACAAACCCCAAAGCGTTGAGTTTATCAAATCCATTGAAGTGGATTCTCAACGTCGCGATTTTTCGGTCAACTCAATTTATGTTGATATTGTGAAAGGCGAAATTATTGACCCAAATGACGGAATTCGAGACATAAAGAAAAAACAACTCCGATCAGTTATTGACCCAAATCTTGTTTTTTTGCATGACGGACTAAGAATTTTGAGAATGATTCGTTTTTCAAGCGAACTCAATTTCAGAATTGAACCAAAAACATTTATTGGTGCGCACACACATCGCGCAAATCTCGCAGACATTTCTGGCGAGAGAAAAAGAAACGAACTTTTGGAACTTCTTTCTTGTTCGAAAAAATATCCAACACACACAAAAAAGAAAGCTTACATTCATGGACTTAACAAATATAACAAACTTGGGCTTTGGAAATATTTCAACCTTCCAATTGAAAAAGTTCGATACTCACTCGTGAAGCACGCGGGAGTTGAACAAAGATTTATGGCGCTCGTTGTCGATATTGTTTCGTCAGTTTCACCTCACGACAAATTTGCGTTTTTAACAAACTTTTTGGGCGCTGACGGATTGTGTTTTGCTTCTGACGAAGTTGAAGACATGACAAATGAAATTTGTGGCTATTTTGAAGCGCTTGAAAAAGTCAATAACAAAGATTATTTTTTCAAATATTTCAACAATTTTGCTCAAATTTATCCATTAATCAAATTAAAATCACCAAATCTTGCAAAAAAATATAACTTCTTCTATAAATATCTCATCAACAACAAAATCGCAATTCAAATCAAAGACCTTGACATCAAGGGCAGCGACATCAAGAAAAAATATCCAAACATTCCTCAAAGAAGATACTCATACATTCTTAACGAACTTTTGAGCAAAGTGTTTGACGGGGTCATCAAAAATTCAAAACAAGACCTTTTGGAAGAGGTGAGAAATTATGACTATTAGTGAAATTATTTGTTTGGTGGTTTCTGTTGTTTGTTTGATTTCGCTCATTGTTGTTATCGTTGTTTCAAAACGTCAAAAATCAAATGGCGGGGTTGACCTTTCGGGTGTTCGAGAACAATTTTATGAAATAAATAAAATTCAAATGCAAGCAATGAAACAAAACAACGACAGTTTTGTGCAATACATAACGTCCGCCTTTAATCTTCAAAACAACCAACTTGCCAACTTGCAAAAACAACTCGACAGAATTATGGAGAGCAACGAACAGCGACTCACGCGTGCAACTGACGTTTTGCAACAAGGACTCAACAAACTGCAACACGACAACGAGGCAAAACTTGAACAGATGCGTCAAACTGTTGATGAAAAACTGAACGAGAGTCTTGAAAAACGACTTAGCGAGAGTTTCAAAATAATTTCCGAAAGACTCGAACAAGTTTATCGTGGACTGGGTGAAATGCAAACCCTTGCCCAAGGGGTTGGCGACCTCAAACGCGTTCTCACAAATGTCAAAACTCGTGGTGTTTATGGCGAAATTTCGCTCAATTCTTTGCTTGAACAAATTTTGAGCACTTCACAATTTGAAAAAAATGTTCAAATCAAACCAAACTCCCAAGAAAGAGTTGATTTTGCTGTTATTTTGCCTGGCAAAGACGAGTCAAAAATTTATCTTCCAATTGACGCAAAATTCCCAATTGAAGATTATCAGCGCTTGGTTGATGCGGTTGACCGTGGCGACCTCGTTGAGGTTGATGCAGCGCGCAAACTTTTAGAAAAACGCGTGAAAACCGAAGCAAAGAGCATAAGCGAAAAATATATTGTGCTTCCAAAAACAACAGATTTTGCCGTTATGTATCTTGCGACAGAAGGACTGTATGCCGAAATTGTGAAGAACCCAGGACTTGTTGAAACGATCCAACGACAATACAAAATTATTGTTTGTGGACCAACGACAATAACTGCACTTCTCAACAGTTTGCAACTTGGTTTCAAAACGCTTTCAATCGAAAAAAGGTCAAGTGAAATTTGGCAATTACTCGGAGTGTTCAAACAAGATTTTGAACATTTTGCAACCCTTCTTGCAAAAACTCAAAAGAAACTTGAAGAAGCAACAGACACCATTGAAGGTGCGTCAAAGCGAACACAAATCATAGCGAAAAAATTACGAAATGTTTCGATTGATGAGGGGGAAGAAACACCGCTCATTGACAACGAAGAAGAATAAATACATACGTGTTCTTTTTCGGTTGCGAAAAAGAACCAAAAAGCGTGGGGAGTTGCGATTCTCCCCACACCCCACGAAACGCCCCTTGGCGAAGCGTGGCATGGGGTCAACAAAAAACAAAACGCAAAAGGATTTTGTCAATTTTGGGACAAAATCTTTTTCTTTTGTCTTTTTGTTTTTTGTGTTGCATGAAACGAAAAATTTGTCAAGAGTAAATGAATTTGAGTGCGATTGCACTCAAACTCTTGACAAACCTTTCTGTTTCATGCAATAAGGCTCGCAAGAAGAGTTAAGGCAAAATCTGCCTTAACTTTAGAAAAGAAATTTATTTTGTAAATTCAAAAAAAATATATAAGAGAAAAATCTTTTGACAGTTTTGTTGCCCATGGGGGTGGGTGATCGGGAGTATGGAAAATGCTTTGATGTTTTTGCCAAAGGCTCTGCATAAATGCTTTTTAAAGACAAATAATAATTTGAGGAGTGGTTTATGCAAGAACAACAAACAACAAAAAAGAAAAGTAAAAAATCGGTGATATTTTGGATTGCATTTGCGAGCATTTTGGCGGTGGGATTATATTTTTTGTGGCAATTTTTGTCAGGTGCTTACATGTCAAATGGTTTCTATGACGGCACGACAATAAATGGCGTTGATGTGTCAAATCTCACATCAGAGCAAGCAAGCAATATTATTGCGGCAAAACTCAATGAAAAGAGAAATGAAGTTGAGATTGAGCTAACTTACAAGGATAAATCGTGGAAATTTGAAGGAAAAGATTTTGAGGTTAATCCAGACATTTTGCCAATCATTGAGAGTGCTTATCAATATGGCAGAGGCGGCAATTTTGTTGAAAAACTATCCACAGCCAAAAGAATTCAAAACCAAGGATTTAACATTGAGATTTCATATAAATATGTTTTGGCGGGACTTGACCAAAAAGTTGACGAAGTTATCGGTGAAATAAACACGCCAGCGGTCGAACCACAAGTTGTGTTTAATCCAGACAAAGAAAATATGTTTGAAATAACAGAGCCTCAAAGCGGGGTTGAGGTTGACCGAGAAAAATTATTTGAAAAGATTGACGAAGAATTTGCAAAATCTTCCAAGATTGTCGTTGAAATCCCAACAAACGAAGTCGCACCAGAAAAGACAGTTGAAGAAGTTCAAGCAAACCTTGCTCAACGTTCAAAGTTTTCAACCAGTTATAAATCTTCAATAAAGGACAGAAAATCAAACATCAAACTTGCTTTGTCAAAGTTTAATGGCATGGTTGTTGAGCCAGATCAAGAAGTTTCTTTCAATCAAACGACGGGTCCAAGAACCGCGGCGAATGGTTTTAAAAAAGCCAATGTCATTATTGATGGCGTGTTTGTTGAGGGAACAGGTGGGGGAGTTTGCCAAGCATCAACAACTCTTTATAACGCTCTTATCAAAGCCGATGTTGAAATTTTGGAAGTAAACAAACATTCAATTCCCGCGTCATATGTTCCGCTTGCATTTGATGCAATGGTGTCAGAGGGTTATTCGGATTTGAGATTTAAAAATAACACGGGTTCGCCTTTGTATATCAAGGCTTATGGCAATGACACAGATTGCTTTGTTGAAATTTATGGGAAACCATTCGACCCAGGTGTGACCGTTCAAAGACGCGCAAACTTCATCAAAGTTATTGAACACCCAGGCGATAGAATTGTTGTTGACACAAATGGAGAATACGCCGACAAGGTTATGTTTAAGGGCGAATACTACCGCCTCAAATATCCTCGTGAAGGTTATGAGTCGGAGGCATGGCTTGATTATTACCTAAACGGAGAAAAGGTTGACAGCAAGCTTCTTCGTCACGAAATCTATAAGGCACAAGAAGGAATCGTGATTGAAGGTGCAAACGAACTTGGCGAGGGCATGACGCTTCCAGAAAATGATGTCAAACTCATTGGTGCGCAAAAACAAACTTCGACCAAAGCGGACAATGTTGAAAACAAAATTTCCTCAGATAATCCAGCCGAATATAACCCATAATTATTTGCTTAAAATATCAAAAAAGTTGAGGTTTCCCTCAACTTTTTTATTTTTTTCTCACATAAGTCAAAAACTCAGTGTTGCCATCTCCGCCTTTGATTGGCGACTGCATAAAGCCAAGTTTTTCAAAGTCAAACACTTGAAGTGTGAATACTGCGTTTTCCGCAATTTGCAAAGCAAGATTTTCATTTGTTATCACACCTTTGAATTTTGAGATAACGCGCTTGCCGCATTCAAATTGTGGTTTTATTAACCAAATTATTGGTGTTCCAGATTTTATTTTTGCACCAATTTTTTGGAACAAATAGACTCCCGAAACAAATGATACGTCGCACACAATGATATCCGCTTTGTCAAAATATTTTTGTTCAAGGTCAATTGCGTTTGTTTTTTCAAGATTAACAACGCGCTTGTCAGATGTCAGGCTTTTATGGAGTTGAGAAGACCCTGTGTCAACCGCAAAAACTTTTTTTGCACCATGTTGTAATGCACAATCTGTAAATCCGCCAGTGCTTGCACCAATATCAAGAACAACCTTGCCAGAAAAATCAATCCCAAAATTTTGGATTACTCCTTCAAGTTTATATCCTGCCCGCGAAACATATTTGTCTGTTTGTTTAAGCACTTTTATTGTTGGATTTTCTTCAACCAAAAATGAAGGCTTTGTTTGAGCTTCGTCATTAACAGAAATTGCCCCTGCAAGAATTGCTTGAGTTGCTTTGCTTCTGCTTTCAAAATATTTATTTTCAGTGAGATATACATCAAGTCTTTTTGTCATAATCACCCATCCAATTTAATTTTAACATAATAAAAACAATTTTACAACATCAAAAAAATTGCAGCATATGAGATAATTGCAAAAATTTTAGAAAAATTATTGACATAAAAGATTTTGTTTGCTAATATAACAAAGCATCAAATTATGGGGGTATGGCTCAGTTGGCTAGAGCACCTGCCTTGCAAGCAGGGGGTCATCGGTTCGAATCCGATTATCTCCACCAAAAAGAAACGACCATGGGTCGTTTTTTTTGTTGTCGAACACGGATTCGAACGCGTGCAATCGCACGCTTTTGACTTTGTCAAAACGACGACCCCGGGGGTCATCGCTGGCGCCCGTCTTTGAGGGTAGGTCGGCGATTATCTCCACCACAAAGCACGAAAGTTGTATTTTTTCGCAATAAAAAAAGACGCGAACGCGTCTTCTTTTATTTGAGTGGGTTGACTTTGTATGAGCCAAGGCAAACACAAACGAGGTCAAATAGCCACCAGATAAATCCAATGCCAATGAAATGGAGCAAGAATTTACACAAGAACACTTTTGTGTTGTGGCAATAGAGTTTATCAAATCCAAAAGGCAAGAAGCACAAAAGGAAAAGAATAAAACTAAAACCTCTCTTGTTTGAAGATCCAGATTTTGTTGATTTTTTAGCCATAGAAATATCCTCCTATGCTTATAAAATAGCAAAAAACAACAAATCATGCAAATAATGTTTGACAATTTTTGGCATGTTTTTTAGAATTTAAAGTGTTAGTGGAGGAAAAATGAAAAACAAAGCCACATTTTTAAAAAATTTGAGTATCGTTATTGTTGTTGCTCTGATGGGAGTCTTGCTTATTGCGAGTTATTTTATTCCAATTATGAAACCTTCTGAAACATATAGAGTTGATGGAGTTAACAAAAACTACTCTTGTCGCGATGTTGTCGTTGCGATGAATGCAGACAGTTTGGATGATCTTAGTCCTGCTCAAAATGAAGCGTTTTTTGTTGTATCAAAGACCGAAGGGAAAGCTGGACAACTCATTCGCGTTGTTGGAGTTTTGGGAATGATTAACGCCATGATTGGAGCGGCAATATTAATTTGTGCTGTTGCAACAGTGTTTCTCAAATACAACATATTGAGAATTGCAGCACTGGCATTTGCGATTGCGGCGCTGGCGGTTTCAATTGCAATGATTGTGATGCTTTGCTCATATCTGGGAATCGTGACAGAATCAACTCATCCTTATGCATTCTACTATTCAATTAGTGCAGCGTCATTTGTGATGCTGGGGGCAAGTTTATTTTCTGGCGCTGGGTCATGGTTTTTGGGATTTTTTGACAAAGAAGAAACAAAATAACAAAAAGGAGAAATTTTTCTCCTTTTTTGTTTGGCAAAGTTGGCAAGATTGTTTTTAATGAAAAAAGTTGATGCCAATTTGTTTGTATTTTTGGATTTTGCATTATATAATGTATTTATCAAAAATTTATTAAAAGGAGAAATCACATGGCAAAAAAAGCTAAAAAGAAAAGCGGAATGAAAGGCATTATCTTGTCAGTTCTTGCAATGGTTTTTGGAGTTTTGTTATTTTGCTCAATGTTCATGCCAATGATTGCATCAAAAAACAGTGACGAAACAAAAGTTTCAGCAACCAATGTTCTCACAGCAATGAGCTTTGCAGATCCAACAGAAGACCCTGTTCAATATGCAAAAGATATTGCAAATGCAAGCAAAGAAGAAATTGCAGCACGCTCACTTCTTGCTTCTGAGGACACAGCAGCAAAAACAAAAGCAGCGGCATTTTTAAACTTGTTTGCGTCAATCTTCGGCGGTCTTTTGGTTGTTGCAGCACTTTTGGCAATGATTTTCAGAGGAAACCTCATGAAAACATTGGCTCTTGCTTTTGGCACTCTTGGAACACTTTGTGCAATCGGTGCGATAATAAGCATTTTTGTTCTTTTGGGAACAGAAATGGCAGGCGTGAAATTCAGCGAAAACGCAGGCATTCATGCAGCACCATTTATCGCAATTATTTCTGGTGTCACAGCAACAATTTGTGCTTGGCTCAAGAAATAAGACGCATGCGGCAAACACAACAAAAAAGAATGGCTTACGCCGTTCTTTTTTTATGTTCGTTTGTGGACAAAAAAATGTGCTTTTGTTATATTTTATGTATGAAGGCTTTTTGTTTTGTAAACTTTCGCTTCAAAAAATATGTTTGGCAAAGTGTGTTCAATCTTGTTGTTTTGTTGCTTGCAGTGCTTATGAGTGTTGCGCTCGTGCAAATTTCACGATATGTCCTTGATTTTGTCCTTCGTCCAACAACAAGTCCAGGGGACGGAATTGTTTCGCGAGCGTTAAGTGATGGAGTGCTTGGCGAGGTGGGAAGCGGAACGCTTTTGATGTGGCTTTCAGTTGTTTTTGGTTCAATTGTTGTGCTCAAAGCAATTTTGCAATATGCTGGCGGACGCGTTAGTCAAAACTACGGCAACAAGTTTGGAAATGATTTGAGATTGCTTGTGTTGTCAAAAATGTTTCGCTCGGGCGATTACTATTCAACTGGCGACATCTATACAATGCTGACAAACGATGTTTATCAAACAAAAGAATTGTTTCAAATGTTGTTTCCTCAGTTAATAAGTTTTTTGTTTTATTCTTTGATTTCTCTTGTGATGATTTTTTTCACGAGTTGGAAGCTTGGAGTTTTTATGCTCGCGAGTTTGCCATTTGTTTGCGTTCTTCTCTTTTTGTATATGCGATCAACAAAACCATATTTTGCTCAAATTCGAAGAAGTGTGCGCAAACTCTCAACTCAAATCAGTTCAACAACTGGCAATATTTTGGATATAAAAACAAATGCATACGAAAATCAGGCGCTTAAAAGGTTGCGTGAAAAAAATCACGTTCATTTTGAAAACAAAAAGAAATGTATAACAAAATCCAATGTTTATCAATTCTATTTTTTGCTTCTTCGAGCGTTGTTTTATGGTGGAATGATTTTGTTTGCAGGCTTTCTTGCTGTTGCTGGCGAGATTACAATTGGAGGGTTTTCGGTTGCTGTGTCATATGCGATTATTATGCTCGACAACATAAACAACTCTGCCATCAAGTTCTATCAAATTCAAGAAGCGCTTTGCTATGCCGAAAATATCAGAGTTTATGTTGAAAAGCGTGACAAAAAAGAAAATAACAAAACAACTCAAGAAATTGATGGAGATATAAGAATTATTGCGACAAAACTTTGTGGCGTGGGCGATGATGGAAACAATATCAACAAATTTAATTTTGTCATTAATCAGGGTGAAAAAGTTGGATTTTGGTTTAAAGATGGAAAAGGTTGTCATGAATTTTGCAACTTGCTGGTCAAAAAAACTGAGCCGCAATCGGGTGGACTTGCAATCAATGGGGCAGATTATAAAGAAATAAAGATTTCCTCAATTCGTGAAAACTTTTCGCTGTATACTCCAAACATTTATTTGTTTAAAAAATCAATCAAAGATAATATTGTTTTGTTTGAAAAAAACGATGAAGAAAAATATGAAAAAATCATGGACATTGTGGGACTAAAAAATATTGAGAAGGGCGAAACAGGCTTTGATGAGCGAGTTATTCGTGGGCAAATGGGTTCATATCCAGTTCTTCAAAAACAAATGATAAACCTTGCTCGCACACTTTACAAAAATTCAAAAGTTGTTGTTTTGGAAAAACCAATGCAAGCACAAAAATCAGATGTTGTTGCTGATGTTATAAAAGAAATAAACGAACTTGATCAAAGGATTGTAATTGTTGTTTCGTCGGATGTTGAAATCATGAAACATTGTCAAAAGATTTATGTTGTTGACGGCGGCGAAATAAAAACTTGTTCAACTTTTGAAGAAATTAATCAATAATTTGGAGAAATATGACAAAAAAAGAAAAGAAACTTAATATTTGGACATATGTCGGCAAAAAAAAGAAAGTTGTTATTTTCACTTTTTTGTTGCTCCTTTTTGCTGTCCTTTTGGGCAGGTTTGTCACATATCTAAACACCTTTCTTGTGGACAACGCAATAATTCCAGAGAACTATTCGCTTTTGTTTGGGGTTGGCGGGGCGCTGGTTGGACTTCTTGTTATTGAGGCTGTTTGCTTTTTTGTGCAAAATAAAATATTTTGTGACATTGGATATGAGGTTGCTCGCGACATGAGGGACGACTTGTTCAAAAAAATTCTTCAAGTGCCATATTCATATTATGAAACACATGACACTGCGGGGATTTTGGCTCGTGCGTCAACTTATATTAATGATGTTGGAGATTTTGTTTCAAAAAACCTTGTTCCATTCTTGATGAACATCCTCAAGTTTGTGACAGTCTTTATTTTTATGTTCGCATTGAATGTTGTTTTGGGTGCGATTATATTTGGAGTTTTGTGCATTGTTGTTGCGGTGTTTTTCTTGATAAACAAATTGTCTTCGGCAAAAAGCAAAGATTATAAAAAGTTGGAAATTGAGAGAGATGCAAAAACCATGGACAGCATTTTTGGACTTGATGCAATAACGGGTGGCTCTGGCGAAGAACAAATGCTTGACGAATTTTCAAGAGTTCAAACCGAAGCGCTTCAAAAATGGAATAAGTTTAGCAAATACAACGAATTGTTTTTACCCCTCATTGAAGGTATATGGTTTTTGGGGATAATTGTAGTTTATGTTTTCGCGTTTTTCAAAATGGGAAGCGTTGGTTTTGAACTTGGTGCGGTTATATCATTCATTGGATATATCACGCAGACAAATGAGCCTATCAAGCAAACTGCGCTCAACTATCAGTTTTTTGTTAATATTCAAACTGCAATAAATCGCATTTTTGACATTCTTCGAATTGACACGGCTGCTTTCTCCGCGCGCGATCAACTTCTTGAAAACGCTGCCCCAAAACTCGAAGTCAAAAATTTGTGTTTCAAACACCCATATAAACCTGTTTCAATTCAAGATTTGTCGTTTGAAATTGAATGCGGAGAAAAAATTGCAATAACCGGCGAAAGCGGGGCAGGTAAAACAACGCTCGCTTGTCTTCTTGCCCGCATTTATGCCCCAGATTCTGGCGAAATATTGCTCGGCGGGAAAAATATCGCAAAAATCAAGAAGGGCGAATTTGAACGCGTTGTGTCGCTTGTTCGTGACGAGGCGGTTTTGTTCCGTGGAACAATAAGAGAGAATTTAGTGACGGATGGCGAAGTAAGTGAAGAAAGGGTTGAAGAGGTTTTGAAATCTTTGGATTTGTATGACAAAGTCTTTTCGCAAAAATTGGGACTAAACAACCAAATTAATGAGAACTCAACGCTTTTTTCTCAAAGTGAAAAACAATTATTTGCACTTGCTCGTGTGGTTTTGAAAGATCCCAAAATTATTATTTTTGACAGCGCTTTTAATTCAATGAGTTCGCGTCAAAAGAAAAAAGTGTTCAACATCATTCAAGAGTGCTTTGCGGACAAGACTTGCATATTCTTTTGTGACCCTGGGGCAGACTTGCCATTTGAGTGCAAAGAAATAAAAATGAAAGGATGAGATTCTCTCATCCTTGTTTTTTGTTGTGTGAGCGATTATTCTTTGTTGTTTTGTTCGCTTTCTCTTTCGAAGTCGGTTTTGAGCAATTCTTCGTCAACATCTTCACCAAGAGCATACAGGTATAGTGCGGTTTGGTCTGCGCCATTGTTGATTGCGAACATAATTTCGCCCGGAACTTGTGTGGTTTTTAATTGTTTTTTTGTTGCACTTGCACGGCATTCGTCAGAAGGACCTTCAAAGTTGAAATCGAACTGTGCAAGTCTGTTTGACAAGGTTATCTCGCCCATGTTTTTCCCGACATAGTCGTAGTGAAGGTAATTTTGGTTTTTGAATACTCCCAAAGTTTTTGGATTGATTTTGTTCATAAGTGGTTTTTGGCGTCTTTCCAAAAGTTTGTTTCCAAATTCAACACAGTTTTTTATTGAACGGTCAAGTTGTTCCCAAACGTCGTTGAAATTTGGATTGACAAGTTCTTCGAGAACAATGCCAAAATGCAAAACTTTTGAGTAGTCGAAAAAGGCAGATATAATTGCATTTCTCATGTCGAGTGGGGATTGAAAATCGTCTTTATATTTTGCGAGTTCTCTCAACATTTTTCTTTCGAACAATTTAATCAAATCAATTTGAACTTCGTTAACAACAAGCATATTTTGTTCACAATGTTCAGGTTTGGATGCTTTTGTTATGTTTGAAATCTTTTTTAATGTGTCAGCGAGTTTTTCTTCATTTAGGTCTAACTTTTTTGCAAGTGGCGAAATTGTGTTTGTGAAATATCCCTCAAACAAACTTTCTCCAAAAGTTGCATAAAGTTGAGCGACAAGCATTGTTTGAGAAGAGTATGAACCATACATGTCAACAAGTCCATCAGGGCAAGCATAGGACAAGACCATTCTTGAAATAAGCTCGGTTGTTCCTTCCGAGACGCCAACAAAGCCATCGTTTGGAGAGATTGCTTGGTCAAAGTAAAAATTTTTTCCGAGTTGTCCGAGTTCAAACTTTTTCATGTCGCGATGATTTTTTACTTTTTCATCAAGTTTTCTTGGTGTCACATATTCGCTAAATTCTTGCCAAAACTTTCTAAATCCCGAATAGACTTCAATGCGTGTGGGAATTGATGTTCTTGTGTCGGCGAATAAATAGCTGTTTCTTTTATACCAGCGAACGAGTGCATTTTCTTCTTGTTGAGTCCAATCTTCTGTTGCATTTGCAAAATCGCGGTGTTGAAGATAGACGCTGTCGTAAATTGCGGGAGCTGTTTGTTTTTTGAAATTTTCACAATTGTGGACTGTTTGTCTATGTGATGATAGAGCGTGGGTTAATTCATGTATAAAATCTGCGGCGCTATTTTTTGTGCCAAGCATCAACAATCTTGTTGAACTACAAAACATTCCCACTGCCTTGCTTCGTGCCAAGTAGTCATTTGCGTTGGGTTGAATTGTGAGATGTTGTAGTGCCGACAAGAGTTGCTCATACGATTTATATTCGTAAATTTTGTGGTCGTCAATAAAGCGTAAATAATTGCGCAACTGATTTTCGCAATCTTTGCTGATTGTTGTTTTTTGTTTTAGTGTTGCCAAAAACTTTTTTTCAAATTCAGTTTTATTCATGCTTTTACTTTATCATAGTTTGTCGGGGTTTTCAAGAGTAAGTTTTGGCAGGGTTAAACAACTTTTTTTTGCAAAAACCCTTTTATTTTATATATTACTATGGTATAATTATATATCTTATAGACAAAACAAAAGGATTTTATTATGGAAGAAGAAAAAGACTTAAAGCATTCGGCTCACTATGGCGCGGGCGACATTCAAGTTCTTGAAGGTCTTGACCCAGTCAGAAAGCGTCCGGGCATGTATATTGGCTCAACTGACGAGCGTGGGCTTCATCACCTTATTATTGAAGTTGTTGACAACTCAATCGATGAGGCGCTTGCAGGATACTGCACAGAAATTACTGTGACATTCAATGAAGACGGAAGTTGCACGGTTTTGGATAATGGTCGTGGAATTCCAACAGGAATGCACCCAACAGAACACAAGAGCTGCGTTGAAGTTGTTCTCACAAAACTTCATGCTGGTGGAAAATTTGGCGGCGAGGGCTACAAGATTTCAGGCGGACTCCACGGGGTTGGTCTTTCTTGCGTTAACGCGCTTTCAAGTTGGCTCAAGGTTGATGTTTTCCAAAACGGAATACACTACTATCAAGAATTCAAACGCGGAATTCCTCAATTTGAGCTCAAACAACTCGAAAAAACAGATTATCGTGGCACAATGGTCACATTCATGCCTGATGACGAAATTTTTGAGACACTCAACTTCAACTATGAAACAATGAGAGCAAGATTCAGAGAGATTGCATTTCTCAACAAAGGTCTTGTTATCAAACTTGAAGACAAGCGCCCAGGTCAAGAAAAAGCCGAAATTTTTGAGTTTAAGGGCGGAATTGTTGAGTTTGTTGATTATCTCAACAAAAACAAAGAAACGTTGTTTCCAGAGCCAATTTACCTTCATAAAGAGTTCCGTGACAGCGAAGTTGAAATTTGTTTCCAATACAACGATGGTTATAGCGAAATGATTCATGCCTATGCCAACAACATCAACACCGAAGAAGGTGGAACACATTTGACTGGTTTCAAAGATTCCATAACAAAGGTCATCAATGATTATGCTCAAAGCAACAAACTCATAAAAGAAAACGAAAAGCTTTCGGGTGACGATGTTCGTGAAGGAATCACGGCAATCATCAGTGTCAAACTCATGAACCCACAATTTGAAGGGCAAACAAAGACCAAACTTGGCAACTCAGAAATGAGAACAATTGTTTCAAAAGTTATGCAAGAAGAGTTTGGAGCATATCTTGAAGAGCACCCAAAAGAAGCAAAAGATTTGGTTATCAAGTGTGTTTCGGCACAGCGTGCAAGAGAAGCGGCAAGAAGTGCCAGAGATCTCACGAGAAGAAAAACAATTCTTGAAAGCACAACACTTCCTGGAAAACTTGCTGACTGCTCGGAAAAGAATCCGAAATTCTGCGAGATTTATCTGGTTGAGGGAGATTCCGCTGGCGGAAGTGCAAAACAAGGAAGAGACAGACGTTTTCAGGCGATTTTGCCACTTCGCGGAAAAATTTTGAACGTTGAAAAAACAAGACTTCCAAAAGTCCTCGAAAACAACGAAATCAAGAGCATGATAACAGCATTCGGAACGGGAATATCAAATGAGTTTAATATGGAAAAACTCCGTTATAACAAAATTATATCCATGACCGATGCCGATGTTGACGGCTCACACATCAGACTTTTGCTTTTGACATTCCTTTTCAGATATATGCGTCCACTCATCGAAGAAGGGCACGTGTATGCTGCAATGCCACCGCTCTATAAGGTTAGCCGCGGAAAAGAAGATAAATATTTCTATTCAGACAAAGAACTTTCTGACGACCTTGAAGAGTTTGGAAGAAAGGGTGTGACCATTCAACGTTATAAAGGTCTTGGTGAAATGAACCCAGAACAACTTTGGGAAACAACCATGAACCCAGAAAACAGAATACTCCAACAAATCACAATGGAAGACGCGGTTGAGGCGGACAGATTGTTCACACTTCTCATGGGCGAGGACCCAGAACTTCGTCGTGAATTCATTGAACAAAACGCAAAACTTGTCGAAGATTTGGATATTTAATTAAAAAAAATAAAGAAAAAGGCGAAAAAAGATGAAAGATGATAAAAAACAAGAATTAGAAAAACTTTTTGAAAATGAAAGAATTCAAAAAGTTGAAATTGACGGCGAACTCAAAAAATCGTTTATTTCCTATGCCATGGCTGTCAACGTTTCGCGTGCTATTCCTGATGTCCGTGACGGACTCAAACCTGTTCACAGAAGAATTTTGTTCTCAATGGGCGAACTTAATTTATTTAACGACAAACCTTTCAAGAAATCAGCGCGTATCGTTGGTGAAGTTATGGGTAAATATCACCCACACGGAGATAGTTCGGTTTATGACGCACTCGTCAGACTTGCTCAAGACTTCTCAATCCGTTGCCCACTTGTGGACGGACACGGAAACTTTGGTTCTGTTGACGGAGATCCACCAGCAGCACAACGTTATACTGAAGCAAGACTTTCAAAAATCGCAGCAGAAATGCTTCGTGACATAGACAAACAAACTGTTGATTTCTATCCAAACTTTGATGACACGCTTATGCAACCAGTTGTTTTGCCTTCTCGTTTTCCAAATCTTTTGGTTAACGGTGCGGACGGAATTGCTGTTGGAATGGCAACAAACATTCCACCACACAATCTTGGCGAAGTTATTTCGGGGGTTGAAGCTCTCATTGATAACCCAGATATCGAAATTGACGACCTCATCAGAATTATCCCAGCTCCTGATTTTCCAACAGGTGGCATAATCATGGGAAGAACGGCAATCAAACACGCATACAAAACAGGGCGTGGCGGAATTGTTGTTCGCGGAAAAGCGGAGATTGAAGAAACAGAAACTGGAAGACACAGAATTGTCATCACTGAACTCCCATATCAAGTCAACAAGGCAAAACTTATTGTCCAAATGGCCGACATGGTCAAGAACAAAAAACTTGAAGGAATTTCTGACATCAAAGAAGAAAGTGACCGTCAAGGCATGAGAATTGTTGTTGATGTCAAGAAAGATGCGAATGCGCAAGTTGTTCTCAATTCTCTCTACAAGCACACTCAACTCCAAATTTCTGACGGAATAATCATGCTTGCCTTGGTTGACGGAACACCAAGAATCCTCAACCTCAAAGAAATGCTCTATTATTACCTTGAACATCAAAAGAGCGTTGTCACAAGAAAAACACAATTTGACCTAACTCGCGCGGAAGAGCGTGAACACATCGTCAAAGGTTTGGTTATTGCTCTAGCAAACATTGACGAAGTTATCCGCGTTATCAAACAAGCAGACGAGCGTCAAGACGCGTTGCAAGAATTGATGTCAAGATTTGAACTTTCTGACAAACAAGCAAATGCAATTCTCGAAATGAAACTTTCTCGTCTTACTGCTCTCGAAGTTCACAAACTTAATGACGAACTTGCTGAACTAAGCAACCGCATCATTGACCTAAAAGACATTTTGGCGAAACCAGAAAGAGTTTTGGCAATCATAAAAGAAGACTTGGAAGCAATCAAAGCACAATATGACAGCCCAAGAAAAACTGAAATCAGTCTTGATATGGGTGGAATTGACATTGAAGACTTGATTGAACGCGAAGACGTCATAATTTCCATGACACACGGCGGTTATATCAAGAGAATGTCAACCAGTGAGTATAGGACTCAACGCCGCGGAGGGGTTGGAATTTCGGCTCACAAGACAAAAGAAGAAGACTTTGTTGAAAACATCTTTGTTTCCAACACGCATGATGATTTGTTGTTCTTCACAAGTCGTGGAAAAGTTTATTGCATAAAAGCATACGAAGTGCCAGAAGCACAACGCCAAGCAAAAGGAAGAGCAATCATCAACCTTCTTCAACTTGACGCAGACGAAAAAGTCACGGCAATCATTCGCCGTCGTGACGAAGACAAAGACGGATGCTTGATTATGGCAACGCGTCTTGGACTCATCAAAAAAACCGAACTAAAAGAGTTTGAAAGCATCAGAAAAGTTGGGAAAATTGCAATCAGGCTTGTTGAAGGTGACGAACTTATTGGTGTCGGCATGACGGGTGGCAACAACGACATTTTGATTGCAACTCATGACGGAAAATGCATCAGATTTAATGAAAGCGACGTTCGTGTTATGGGTCGTGACACACAAGGGGTTCGCAGCATAAAACTTGCAAAAGACGATTATGTTGTAGATATGGCAGTAATCACCGAAGGAAATCAAATCATAACAATTTCTGAAAATGGTTATGGCAAGCGTTCAGATGAGAGCGAATACAGAACTCAAACAAGAGGTGGAAAAGGTGTCAAGGCGGGCAATTTCTCTGCAAAAACAGGAAAACTTGTCAACCTCAAACAAATCGGCGAAAATCAAGATATAATGCTCATTGCAGACAGTGGCATCATAATCAGACTCAAAGCCGAAGACATAAGCCTCATTGGCCGTGACACGCAAGGTGTCAAAATCATGCGTCTCAAAGACGGTGCAAAGATTGTTTGCGTTTCTGTTGCAGAACATGAAGAAGATGAAGAAACCCCAACAGAAGAAGTTGAAAACACCCTCACAGAAGAGCAAATTGAATACGCTGAACAAGAAACAGAAGAATAAAAAAAGTGTTCTTTTGGGGTCAACTCGGACTACGAATAAAAAGAGGATTTGTCAAATTTGAGACAAATCCTTTTTCTTTTTATTCTTGTCCTCATGTCATTTCGCTATCGAGGCATAAGCCGACATCCGGGAAGCGAAGCGAACCGTCCAGCCGACCAGCAATGTCTTGACCATTGGGGAGAAATCACGTTAAAACCTTACAATACTAAAAATCGCACTATTTTGCGGGTGTCGAATATCCGACATTATTTATTCTGAAAATTAATTCTTTTCTTGCGTTTTTTTGTTTTGTAGGATTTGGTCGATTGTTATCCAGCCAAGCAGAACAAGGGCGGTGAACGCGGTTATTGCTGAAAGAATTAGGCAAGATTTTTTTGTTATTGTTGTCACATAGAAGAAGTCGGGCATGATTAGTAGGGCGACGACTGTGAAAACGATTGAAAGAGCAACGATGCCAATTCTTAGTTTGTTGAGTGGGAAACAGATTTTGCAGAGATTCATGAAGCCAACAACTGTGATTGTGAGGGTTGCGAGAGTGTTGAATTCGTTGTATTCAAGTTGCCCGCATTTGTTGAGAACGAGAACTGCGCCAACACCCACAAGAAGGACAGCAGCATATGGTATGCTCATTTTGAGGACATTTTTGAGGAAGCCGCCTTTGATTTGGTCGCTGTTTGGTTGCAATGACAAGAAGAAAGACGGAATGCCGATGACAAATGCTTCAAGCAAGAACACTTGGGCAGGGGCGAATGGATAGAGCGAGAAAGAACAAAGTGTTATGAGTGAAAGAACAACTGTAAACAATGTTTTCATGAGGAAAAGACTTGAACTTTTTTGAACGTTGTTGATGACTTGTCTTCCTTCTGCGACAACGCTCGGAAGAGATGAGAACTTTGAATTCATGAGAACAAGGTTTGAAATGCTTCGAGCAACTTCGCTTCCGTCAGCCATTGCGATTGAGCAATCGGCTTCTTTCAAAGCAAGGGTGTCGTTGACGCCATCTCCCGTCATTGCAACGACTTTGCCTTTTTGTTTGAGCGTCTTTATGATTGCATGTTTTTGCTCCGGCGAAACACGTCCAAAAACTGTGAATTTGTCAGCAATTTCACAAACTTCTTCAATGCTCATTTTTTCGAGCGAAACATATTTATCTGCACCTTCCACTCCAACTTTTTTTGCAATGCTTGCAACGGTTTGGGGGTTGTCGCCAGAAATAATCTTGATTTCAACGCCATTGTCTTTGAACCATTTTATTGTTTCTGGGGCATCAGAGCGAATGTGATCTTCAATAACGACAAGTGCAACAGGGGAGAACTCCAAGTTTTTTTCTTCGGTGATTTCTTCGCTGTTTTTTGCAAGTACAAGCACACGATAACCATCAGCAGAATATTTTGCGATTTGTTTTACCAGTTTTTCGTCTTTTTTTGTGTTTATGTATTCATAGGCACCAAGCGCAAATGTGCCAAGTCCCGAAAAACAAGTGATCGTTTGTTTTCTCTCTGACGAAAAGGCAAGGTTGAACAATGGCGTGTTGACATTTTCTGTTCCGTAATACTTTTTGATGGCAAGAGATGTTGCGTTCTCTGTTGGTTGAGCGCAGTTGATTGATTTGATTATCTCGTCAACATTCAAGTCACTTTCTTCAAGTTTTACGACTTCTCGAACCTGCATTGTTCCGTCTGTGATTGTTCCAGTTTTGTCAAGACAAAGCACATTTGTGCGGGCAAGCATTTCGATTGAATATAAGTCTTGAACAAGTGTTTTCTTTTTGGAAAGTTTGATGACGCCAACAGCAAGGGCGACTGTGACAAGCAAAAACATTCCCGCTGGAATCATTCCGACAAGTGAACCGCAAGTCTTTTCAACAGCGGTTGCAATGTTTGTGTCTTGACCATAGAAGTTGTTGAGAAACATCAGAATTCCAACAGGAATAATGAAATAGCCAATGATTTTGATAAGTTTGTTCAAGTCCTTAAAAAGATTTGATTTTGGTTTTGCGACACCTTTTGCGGCCTTTGCAACGCTTGATATATAATTTCCCTCGCCAACTGCCACAACGCGGCAAACACATTTTCCGCTCGTCAGGAAACTTCCTGCAAGCAACTTGTCGCCAAGTTTTTTCTTGACCGAAACGCTTTCGCCTGTGAGGAGTGATTCGTTGACATCAACAACTCCGTCCAAAATCTCACAGTCAGCGGGAATTTGATTTCCGTTTTCCAAAATAATAATGTCGTCAAGCACAATGTCGTTTGATGAAAGTTCAATTTCTTTCCCGTCTCGCATTGCTGTGATTTTTGGAGCAACAACAAGTTGAAGTTTTGCAACAGTCTTTTTTGCTTTGCATTCTTGGATTATGGCAATGAGAGTGTTGGCAACAATAATGATTGCAAAGAGCAGGTTGTTGTATGAGCCAACCGCAACCAGTGCAACAAAAATTGCAAGCCACAGAAAGTTGAAGAATGTGAAGACATTTTCGCAAATGATTCGTGTGTAGGACTTGCCCGAAGATTTTTTTGTGAGATTTGTGAGTTTTTGACTTTGACGAAGTGACACTTGACTCTCACTCAATCCTTGCGACATATCAACTTCAAATCTTTCAACTGGTGCTTGATTTTTCTTTTTCATATTTGTATTAACTTTCCTCTAAAACTTTATTGTATACTATAAAAACACAAAAGTAAAGCGGAGAAGTGCACTCAACGTTTGAAATATTTTTTGATGAAACAAGAGTTTGACCCTCCCAACGCTTTGCAAAAACACAAACTTTGGCTGCAAATAATTAACAAATAATTAATTTGTTTATAGAAAATAATAAGTTGCGTCAAACCCTTTTAACAAAAGGGATACAAATTAATTATATTTTTAATAAAATAATATTTTTTTAATTTTCAAAATAATTATTTAATTTATTTTTTAATTATTTTTGAATATTTTTTATTTATTTTTCGATTTTAAAAAAAGTTTTTTGAATCATGTCTTTGATTTCTTGAATTATATAAGAAATTTTTTGTTCAGCTCAAAATTTTGGCGGCGAAGTGTGATGCCGGAGTGCTTTTTGTGAACTGAAACATGGTTAAAAGTGTCGAGTTTTGGCAAAAAATTGTTTATATTTGTTTGATTATTTTTTTAATAGAGTGTTATATTATTATTAATTATACATAGTAGGGGAAAACATATGAAAAAATTGAAAACCTTTTTTGCGTGTCTAATTTTGCTTTGCTCATGCGTGATTTTTGCTTCATGTCAGAGCGGAGTTCAAAAAGTCGAGTTTGGCGAAACCTCGCCGGTTGTTATGGAAGTTGGTGAAACATATTCGCCAAATATTTCTGTGACGCCAAGTGGTGCGGAAGATGTTGTGCTTTCAACAAGTGATGCACGAGTTGTTGTTATTTCCCCAGACAACAAACTTGTTGCAGTTGGAGTGGGCTCGGCTCAAATTGAGGCAAGAGTTGGCGACAAATCTGCAAACCTTGTTGTTGAAGTTGTTGAAAAAAGACAGAAACTTGAAACCCCTGTTGGCTTTCACTATGAAGCAGCAACCAATAGGCTTGTTTGGTCGCCAACGAGCAATGCAAGTTCATACGATGTTGAAGTTAACGGCGAAGTTGTTGCAAAAAATTTGACGACAAACTTCTATGAAATTACTTCTTCTCAAAATGTTCAAAAGGTTAGAATCAAAGCGAACGGAATAAACCGTTATTCAGATTCAGATTTCACAAATATTTATCAATTCAAAAACCTTGAAAGCCCAACCAATTTGGTTTTCGACAAATCAACTCAAACACTTTCTTGGAGTTATCCAACAAATTCTGCAAAATTCAAAGTTTGCATAAACAAAGTTCTCATGGACGTTGCAAGTCAAAAGTCTTTTGTTCTTAATCTTGTTGAAGCAGGAACTTATGATATATCTGTTGTCGCAGTTGCTGAAAGTCAAAGCGAAAACGGAGTTCTCTTGTTTGATTCACTTCGTTCCGAAAGTCTTGAAATTGTTCGTCTTGGTGGCGTTGACAAAGACAGCATTGTTTGGAACGCATCAGAAAACTTGCTCACTTGGGGAGAAGTTGAAAATGCGAAATATAAAATCGTTATTGACAACAACGCACCACTCCTTGCAGAAAAAAACAACTTGAGAATAACAAACCTTGAAAAAGGTATTCATGAAATTAAAATCACACCTGTTTCAGACGAGAATCTTGTTCTTGATGCAAATGATATTGCAACAAGCAATGTTGCGATAACAAAACAACTTTCAACACCTGAAATTGTGGGATTTGATGCAGACACAAACAAACTCACACTCACAAATATTGGAGAGGCGCAAACTTTCAAAATTTTGAGCGGTGGCGTGGCGATCTATGATGGCCCAGCAGAAATTGTTGGCGGCAATGCACTCATCACTCTTCCAATTGGTTGTTTTGACCAAGCGGGAGAATATAGACTTGCGGCAATATCAACTGAGGATGCAGCGAGATTTTACACTGAATCAAATTTGAGTGAAACATACATTATTACAAGACTTTCCGCACCAACTTATCTCAATATTGAAAACGGAACAACTTTTGCCTTTGCAACACTTCCTCAAGCAACATTCGGCTACACAATTTTTGTTGCAGGCGCAGAACAAGAACTGAGTGAACCAAAATATGAATTATATAATCTTGTTCCTGGCAGATATGAGGTCAAAGTTAAATATCTTGGAAACAAAAATACAATTTTGGAAAGTGTATATTCGTCAATGACTGTTGAAAAACTCAGCACACCAGTCCTTGAATTCGACAAATCAACCATGTGGCTTTCAATCAACAAAGATTCAACCGTCATGTCTGGCTATGACATCACAATCAATGGTTCTCTCCACAAAAATGTTTGGCCATATCCAGGCAACGAACATGACAATCAATTTTCACTTGATGGTCTTCTTGCGGTTGGACAAAATCAGATAACCGTCCAAACTTTGCCACAAAACAATGAAATTTTGAGCAATGTTGCAACAATCGACATCTATAAACTTGAAGAAATTGCAAACATTGAACACGAAACAAAAGACGATGTTTCCTATATAAAATTTGACACCAATCCAAATTACACAAATTATGTTGTCAAGCTCAATTCTTTGACAAATCTTGACCACACGGTTTCAAGTGACGGGGGCAAAACAATTCTCAAACTCAAAGATGCAACATCTGCGATTTTTGAAAATGCAGGAAAATACACTCTCACAGTTGAAGCACATTCAACAGACAAAAACATCATCAATGCTCCAACCGAACAAATTCAAATTGAAAAACTTGCTGAACCTTTGGGGCTTGCGTTTGAATTTCCAAACAAACTTTATTGGAATAGATTTGTTGAACTTGACAACAATTTTGAACTTCTTGTCACAAAAGACGGGGCAACCATCCATTCTCAAACAACAACAGAAAATGAGTTGTCACTTTCAGACCTTGCCCTTGGCACTTTGAAAGCAAAAGTAAAACTCTTGGGCAACAGCAAAGATGTTTTGGATTCAAACTATTGTGCAGAAGTTGAATTTGCACATGAAAAACTTTCAAAACCTCAAAATGTTGAGTATTCTGACGACTTGATTATTTGGAGCGAGGTTGTTGGAGCGGATTATTATGAAATTTCAATTGGTTCTCAAAAATTTGAGAGCGAAAGCAATTCGTTTGTCACAGCCGATCTTTCTGTTGGACAATATCACGCAACAATCAAAGCACTTTGCAGAAAAGATGCAACAATCACAAGCGATTATGCAGAACTTCCTTTCACAATCACAAGAAAACTCGCAAGTCCAACAAATTTGCAATTCGATAAAGCAACAAGAACTTTGACATTTGGCGGAGTTGCCACAGCAACAAATGGCGCACCGGCAACTGCATCAAAATATATGGTTTATATCAATGGAAGCCCAGCATCTGCTGAATACACCAACAAAACATCATTCATATTCAATTCCGATGCATTCCTCAATGCGGGAACATACGCGATTGAAGTCCAAGCATATGGCGAAGGCATCTATACTGAATTGAGTGCAAAATCTGATCCGCTCACGCTTGAAAAACTTGCTGCTCCAACAGCGGTTTCAATCAACGATGAAATCATTTCTTGTGCGTTTAATTCAGAAACTGTTGACTATGTTGAAATTTTGGTTAACGGAATAGAAGGCAACAATCTCAAAAATCTTTCAGGTGAGATTGCGGTTAAAGCAAGATACATTGGAAAAACAAATGAATTAATTGACAGCGAATACTATGAAACAACAATCTATCGCCTCGGCAAACTTTCAAGCTTCAAACTTGAAAATGACATCATCACATGGAGTCCTGTTGCAAATGCTTCGGGCTATGTGCTTTCAATAAAACCAGAAAACGAAAACCTCGAAAAATTTTATCTTGGCAGTGATGTGTCTTCGTTTTCTTATGTATTCCGCTATGAAGGCTCATACACAATTGAGATTTATGCGCAAGGCGGAGAAGTTGACGGAAAACAATATCTTGACTCCGCTCATGAAACGCTTGTTGCCACAAAAAACATTGCTCCAACAAATGTTAAACTTGTTGAAAACCCAGAAATAGGACTTGTCACAATTTCGTGTGACTATGAGGGGGCAGAAAACTCTGCAAGCAAATATGCAATTTATGTCAATGGCACAATGGTTGGAGATTCTTCAACAAAGACATATCAATGCTCGAGCACTGTTTTTGGCGCGGTTGGACAATATCTTGTGACTGTAAAAGCAGTTGGCAACAATGAAAATAATTATGTTTCTTCAACTTTCTCTTCTGCTTTTGTGACAGTAAGACTTGCAAATCCTTATGGTTACTATACATTCTTCAATGGACAAAACTACACATTCTATTTCCTTTCAACAAGTTCCGAAACGGATTATCGAGTTGTGATTGAAAACGAAGTTACAACCGTTGAAGGATTGATAACGAAACTAATAAAAGATCAAACAATTCCAAAGTCATCAGATTCTGAACATCTTGTTAGTTTTGCAGCAGAAATGCAATCAAATGAATTTGTTGAAGGCAAAATCAAAGTTACTTTGCAAGCAATTGGAAACAACACAACGGCGCTCAGAAGTGTGACAAGCGCAAATGCATATAGTTTTGCACCTCGTCCAGTTCTTTCAAATGACGCAGACAGACTTTTGATTAAGAGAACAAACGAGTCATATCAAGTTTCGACAAGTTATTATGTGACAGATGCAGATGGCAAAAAGAGCGAAACAATAAACATTGAAGAAGCTTCAGGCTTTGTTGATGAATATCAAATTCCAAACACTTGGCTTCCTGGAACTTATACATTCATTGCAAGGCAATACCTTTCTGGTGGAGTTCTATCCGCACCAACTGAATACACGGTAAAAAGATTGGCAAATGTTGCCGACTACATGCTTTCTCGTGACGAAACAGACACAGACATAATATATCTTTCGTGGTCCGAAGTTGAAGAGGCCCAAGGATATGTTGTTTATGCGGCACAAGACCAAAACGGAGCAAATGCAATCCAAATTTATAGTGGTACAGAAAGAAAATGTTCACTTCCTTTAACAGAAATTCAACAGGGACAACTATTCTTCTTTTTCAAAGCACTTGGTGGCGAAGCAGTTGGCTTCTCTTCGCAAACAGTTTGGGTTGGTTCAAACAAAGTTAAACTTTTTGCTGATGGTTTGAATTTAAGGAATGAAAATGGTGTGCTCACTTGGAGTGATATGTATGGAGTTTCACAACTCAGCAGTGGCTTCAAACTCGTTATCAACGGCACAGATGTCATAAACCTTGATGCGAACACATTTAAGCATGACCTTGTTGGTTATTCAGGGCAACTCAACATCAAACTTAAACACGTTGGTGATTTTGTCAATGCGTGGGGAGTGGATTCAGATTATGCAGAACTAAATATTGTCAAACTTCCAAAACCGACAAATATCAGAGTTGTTGAAGGTGAAATTAAATGGGATCACTCTTTCACCCTTGGAGAAGGTCAAAACCTCAACTTTGTTTACAACATTGACAATCAAGAATTTGATGCAACACCTGATGGAATTGCTCAACTAACTTCGGTTCTTCTTGCAAACAAGGAGTATAAGGCAACTGTTCAAGCAAAAAATCCAGAACTGTTCTTGTCAAGTGACCCTAGTGATGAAATTTCAATAAAAATTCTTAACAACCCAAACACTGATGATAATACAACATATATTTCAACGAACATCGACAAAACAATCAGTTCGTTCAATTGGGTAAGCACGGTGGGTGCATCAAAGTATGAAGTTGAAGTTGCTGGAGAAACAATGTCAAGCCCACTTCTTCAAAAGACAACTGACACAAAATGGAAAATTCCAAGTCTTGATGCGGGAGCGTATTCAATTCGAGTTAGACGCATTGGGGGAACTGGGTTAGTTGATGGAGTTGGATATTTATCTTCGGGTTTTTCAACAGCAATCGCTTTTAATGTTCTCGCTGCGCCAGAAGTTTCTGTGTCAAACGGTGAACTCACATGGCTTTCTCAAGACGGAGCAAACAATTATTATATTTATGTTGGTGACGGACATAAGGTTTGTGGGAATGTGACATATTGGACATTTGTTGACGAATATAAAGATTTCACAAAAGAGACAAACATCAATCTGTTTATGCAAGCAATCGGCGATGGGGTAAACTTTTTGGCGAGTGCAAAAACAAGCGAAATCAAAGTTGTCAAACCTCGTCCTCCACAAATGCTTGTTGCAAAAGATGGTGCGCTTTGTTGGAGCGATCTTGGCGGCTACACCTATTTTGAAGACACAGAAAACAAAAAAATCTATCTTGACTTTTTGCAAAACGACACAACATATGAGAGTTTTGAAATTGATGTCAACCTTCTCAGAAACGGTTGGCCACTTGACGACAACTATTTGCAAAAACTCACGACCAATCTTCCAGCGGGCAACTATACGCTCAAAATCAAACAAATTGGCGACAGCAAAAAAGTTATAACAAGTGAATATTCAGACCAGACTCTTGACATTGTTGTTGCACCAACCCCAACAAATGTATTTATCAACGAACACAAGTTGCAATGGGAAGGCGTGACACTTGATAATTACAGTGACACAAATGAAATTGTTTATGTTGTTTACGTTTTTGATAACGTTGCAAATGATTGGGTTAAACTTGCTGAAACAAATGCGACTTTCCTTGATGTTGAAAACACAAATGGACTTTTGAAACCTCAACACACATCACTTGCAGTTTCTGTCAAAGGAAACACAACAGCCGAAGGCATGCAGAATTATGTGACAGGAAACATGTCAGAAAAAGTTGACATCATTGTTCTTGGTTCAACAAGCGACATCCAAACAGTTGAAGGAAACCTCACTTGGGGGATTGTTGCAAATGCCGTAAACTATCGCATCGAGTCGCAAACAAATAATATGGTTGTTGAGGGTGGAGTTCAAGCTTCTTATCTTCAAGGCTTTGACTCAGGTGTTCACAACATCAGAATCAGAGCACTTGGAAACGGCACATCAAAATTTGGCAGCTGCATCATCAATGGCGTTTGGGGTGAAAGCTCAACATTCACAAAACTTGAAACACCTGTTGTTTCAACAATAACAAGCGATGACAACAAGACAGAATGGGGTTCATTCCGTTGGGAGGCAAATAACAAGGCAGCGGGTTATAATATTTATGTGAACAACAATCTATACAATCACATTGAAGGAAATATTTACGAAAGTGATTATCCGGGGAGCGACGTAAATGTCTATGCTTTCCAAGCAAAAGGGAATAGTGTCATTCCGAGCGACGGCAATCCAGCATACATTTCTTCCAATCCATCAAACGGACTTGCTTGTGTTCGCATGGCAAAAATCACAGGCGTGAGAGTTGTTGATGGAAAACTCTATTGGTTGCCTTCAACCCGTGCAGCAACAATAAAATACTACTTTGTTGAGTTCTATCAAGCAGGCGAAAGAATTGCACGTGTTCCAGTTGTTGTCAACGACAAAGATCTTGTCAAAGTCAATGAAGTTTCAATGGTTGAATTTGATGTTGCAGGATTTGTGGAAAAGGGGACGTACACTGTTCTTGTGAGAGAAGTGCTCAACAGCGACACATACATCGCAGGAGTTGAATCAGATCCAATTGAAATTTCAAAACTTGAAGCTCCAGGTGAAGTTCGTCTTGACAACGGAATTTTGACTTGGAACAATGTTGAAGATGCAACAGGATATATTCTTCGAATTGTTTCCGACACCAACACAATGGAATTTGTTGAAGGATTTAGTTTTGACGCTGACAGCAATTCATGGCGCTGGGTTTCAGAACTTGAAACAGGTGTTTATCGCGTGTCACTCAGAGCAGTTTCAACTGATGAAAACAAACTGCGTTCTTCATGGACAACAAAGAATGGCGAACTTAAAGACGAGAAAAGTGATTGGCAAGTTCGTCAAATTCCAAAAATCGCGCTTCAAAACATCACAGTTAATAATGATGGAGAAATCACTTGGACAATCTCAGGATCTTCATCAGCAAACATTCCAGAGAACAAAGCATACATCATTTGGAGAAAAGGTGAAGAGACCTATATTAACACTCCAGTTCTTGAACCAAAATATAAGGCAGATGAAAACCTTTTGGGAATTGCGATTAGAACGATTCCATATGGCGAAAACGAATTTGACTACTTTGCTTCTGTGTTCAGCGAAATCAAAGATGTTGAGAAACCTGAACCTCCAAAAGATTTGACATACGACGAAACAAGACAAATCTTCACATGGGCACCAGCTGGCACAAGCGATGCGACCTACATTGTCTTTTACTCAATTGATGGAGGACCTGAACAAGAACTTGATGTGGAAAATGTCAACAAATTTGAGCCAACCAAACCGGGGAATTATAAAGTTTCTGTCAAAGTAAAAAAATCCAACACAGAAATCGGAACAAGTTTGAAGAGTGAAGAAGTTGAAGGTGTATTCAATTTGTTTAGTGAGGGAGACGGAACAGCAAGCACACCATTCCTCGTCAATTCAACAAACTTTGAGAACATGATGTATCGACCAAAAGCACATTTCAAACTAAACGAAAATATTGTTCGCAGAAATTGTGCTCCACTTGGAGCAAATGCAAAATCTCCAACTCAATTCTTGGGCAAACTTGACGGAAACAACAAAACAATCACAGTTTGCTTTGAGGAAAACCAAAAATCAATTTGGACTGGAATTTTTGCCGAACTTGGCGATGGTGCTCAAGTAAAAAATCTCAACATTATTGTTGATGGGAATTTTAATTTGGATATGGCTTCTTCAACAGCAATTCACGCCGGCGTCATCGCGGGTTGTGTAAATGGTTCGGAAGCAATTATTGAAAATTGTAAAGTTTCGGGAACAACAACAATAATCAGAAACCGCAACAAAGAAACAAGATTTGGAACATTTGTTGGATTGTTGAAAGCTGGAACAATCAAATCCTGCACAAGCGAACTGAATATCACAACTCAAACAAACGACTTTAGCAAAGTTGGCGGAATTGTTGGAATGGTTGGCTCAGATTCAGCAACAAATGCAGTCGTTGATGCTTGCAAAAATTATGGCACGATTCATGGCGCGAACACAATTGGCGGAATTGCTGCATACAACTATGGCACGATAAAAAATTCAACAAACTTCGGAGATGTCCAGTCAGAAGCAATGTTCTATACGTCTGGACAAGCTGAAATTTCTTGTGCTTCGATTGCAGGTGGAATTGTTGGAGAAAACTTCGGAACAAAAACAAGTGGTGAAGTCGTTGGCGGAATTGTAAAAAATTGTGAAAACACAGGAGTTATTACTGCTGCGAACACAAGTGGCTCACAAACCCCAAATAGCTATGCCGGCGGAATTGTTGGAGAAACAACTCACGGACTCATTGATGAAAACAGAAGCCGTGGAAAAGTCGATAATGGAACAAACAACCCTTCTTCAACAAAAGCTGCACAAGCAATTGTGGGAGATTTCAAAAGTTATTCAGAAACTTCGACGAACTACAAAGCATCAGACCTTTCACAAATTGTTCCAACTGGAATGAATATGACAATCATAGATTTATGAGATTAGCAGCACCTTTTGGTGCTGCTGCTCGACAAGTTATACAATAAATTTGCAGACTATTTACAATGTTTTGAGCATAGGATATAATTATAAAATGAAAAAAATTCATCGTTTGGCACTTGTTTTGATAATTTTGTGCTGCACATTCTTGTTTTGTGGATGTGCAACGGTTTCTTATTCTGTGATTGAAACCGAAAATGGTGGAGTCGGGCAAGTTGTTGATATTGAACTTGATGAAAAACAACTTGGCAGTGCTGGTGCAACTGCGTCTCAAATCACAAAAATGAAAAGCGACATAGCAACAATAATGAGGGACAAGCAAACCGAAATCATGAACAACTATTTGCAAAAAGTTCAAAATGACAAAAGTTTGACAAGCGCACAGCGTCAAATGCTCGCAGAAGGTGTTGACACTGATGTCAAAGTTGCAGACTCGACTGTTTCAGCAAGTTTTGTTTTTGTCAACACTGCGACATACTACTATTTTTATGATATTGACACTTCTGACGGCGATGAGCAAGTTGTTGAAAAAAAAGAAAGTTTGTTTTACTCACGATACATTCAAACAACTCAAACAATTTTTTCTAATCAAGAACTAATCAATTCATACACAAAAATTGCCGATGAATATATCGAAAGTCTACACCTCTCAAATCCCTTAAAAATTCAAACACCGCAATATTCCTATTCCTACAAAACCACAAACACAAGATTAAAAAGTGATGCCGATCAAAAAACGGCAGAGAATGGTGCGGTCACACACACATGGTTTATGTCAAGTGACCAAACTCAACGCGAGATACATTTCTACACGGTTCAACCTCGCCGCGTGATATGGTATGCATTTGCTCTTGGTGGAGCGATTGTGCTGGTTGGCGTGTTGTTCGTAGTCAACTATTTCAAATCAAAAAAAGCGAAGCGTGATGAGGTTGAAATAATAGAACCTTAAATAAAAGAGCCTGCCGAAAAGCGGTGCGAGCGTGAAATGTAACAATTTCACTTGCTGCGTTTGCTGTGAACGAGCAAGTTGGTCATTTGGGTCAACCAAACTCCCGTCCTTGCTCGTCCCCGAGCCTTGCCTCGCTTGCTTTTGGGCAGGCTAATATTTTTTCCACATTTCAAACAGAGAATGCTCTCTGTTTTTATTTTACAATTTCAGATGCAAAGCAAAGTTGAACGCCTTGAGATTTGATATAATCAAGGGAGTCATATATCGCTCGAGCGGTTGTTTTTCCTCCCTCCATTCCAACATGACCAATTGCAATTGCTTTTCCATATTTTTTTGCATGCGCGACCATACGTCTGAGTTCTTGTTTTGCGTTATCATATGATTTCACACCAGTTTTTTCCAAAAATTCAGTTCTTATTCCAAAAGGAATGTCAATCTCTTTTGCAACCTTTTGACAGACTGACTTTGGGTGAGTAAAACTGTCTATAAAAAATTTCTTTTGAGATTTTGCTTCTTCCATAATCGCTCGCATGAGTGCGAAATTTTGACAAACGCCAGATGCGATATGAATATTCATGCCTTTTGCGTATTTCACGCTTTCAAAACCCTCACGCACTTTTTGTCTTGAAACTTCTGGTGTGTCGGAATTTTTTACATAAAGATTGCCATACCAATTTTCAGGAAGTTTTTTGTGCGCTTCAAGCGGCATGTGCAAAATTATTTCATGTCCCGCATCATTCGCTTTTTCAGCATCGCTATTTGTGTTGTCAAGACATGGCATAATGGCACAAGTGAGAGGTGCTTGAATTTTTAACATTTCTTCAACGCCATCTCTTGACCAGCCTCCAAAGTCGTCAATTATGATTGCAAGTTTTGGTGTTTCGGGCTCGGCAAAAACACCTTGTCCACAAGGCGTGAGCAGGAGCATCATCAACAAAAATATAACTCCAAATTTTTTCATAAATTATTTTGTGTGATGGAGCAAAACTTATACCAATAGTCAAATTTGAATTTTTTACAGCAAAATATTTAGAATAAAAACCTCACTGTGATATAATAACGAAAACGAGGGGAGTTATGGATAAGTTGTATTTCAAATATGGTGCAATGGGGTGCGGGAAAACTGCAAATGCGCTAATGACAAAGTTTAACTATGAACAGCAAGGGCAAAAAGTTTTGCTTCTCAAATCAGTGATTGATGACAGAAATTTAAAAGACGGAGAAGTTGTTGTCCATACAAGAATTGGGCTTGAAAGCAAGTGTATTGCCTTCGGTCCAAATCAAAACTTGATTACACTTTTCAAAAAACTCAGCAAGACTCAAAAATATGATGTTATCATTGTTGACGAGGCGCAGTTTGCAACAACAAAACAAGTTGATCAACTCAAAGAACTTTCATGCAATATTCCAGTTTTGTGCTATGGACTTTTGACAAACTTTCAGACCAAACTATTTGAAGGGAGCAAAAGACTTGTTGAAGTTGCAGAAAGTCTGCAAGAAATCAAATCAGTTTGTGCTTGCGGTCGAAAAGCAAATGTCAATGTCCGTTTTGTTGATGGAAAACTGACAACCAGGGGTCGGAATGTCGCAATTGAAAAAGGGAACGTCACCTACAAGCCAATGTGTCATAAATGTTTTTTGGAACTCAAAAAAAAGCAAATTAATTAAACATTAAATTTTAATTTATCAAAGCAACACTCACTCAATCTGTTAATCTATTTCAATTTTTCCGAGAATGAAATAGCCAAACTTGAAAGTTTGATGGATGCTGACGCAAAAGCCCTTGTGGAAAAAGTTTTTGAAAACCTATAATAAAAAGACGATTTAATCGTCTTTTTTTGTTTATTAATTTAAAATAATCCCGAAATTTGTTCGTTTTCGTCAATTTTCATGTTGAGTGCAGCGGGGGATTTGCCGAGAGCGGGCATGAGCATCATGTCGCCAAGAAGTGCAACCAAAAATCCCGCACCAGTTCGAATTTCAATGTCGCGAACGGTCATTTCGAAATCTTTTGGGGCTCCCAAAACTTTTGGATTATCGGTGAAAGAAAATTGAGTTTTTGCCATTATGATGGGAAGGTTAGAAAGTCCAAGGTTGTTTATATTTTCAATTGATTGTTCCGCTTTTTCGGAATAATTGATTTTTCCAGCACCATAAATTTTGTGGGCAATATCAAATATTTTTTGTTTGACTGAGTCTTGTGTGTTATAGGCAAAATGAAGTTTGCATTGCGACTCGCATTGTTTTGTGACCAGCTCCGCAAGTTCCCGAGCACCTTTTCCGCCTTTTGCCCAAACTTCATTCTGGACGCATTCTGTGTTGTTTTCACTCAATATTTTTTTGACAAGATCAATTTCTTTTTGTGTGTCCGTTTCAAACTTGTTGATTGTGACAATGCACGGAAGTTTATAGACTTCTTTGATTGCGTGCAGATGTTGAAGAAGGTTTGGCATTCCTTTTTTGAGTGCCGTCAAGTCCTCGTTTGCAAGTATATTTTCGTTCGCGCCACCATTGAGTTTGAGGGCGCGGATTGTTGCAACGAGAACAACACAATTGGGTTTGAGTCCGTTCAATCGACACTTTAGGTCGATAAATTTTTCTGCTCCAAGATCTGCTCCAAAACCAGCCTCTGTCACACAATAGTCCGCAAGACCAAGAGCCGTGCGAGTTGCGATAACACTGTTGCAACCATGGGCGATGTTCGCAAATGGTCCAAGGTGAACGAGGGCGGGTGTGCCAGCAAGAGTTTGAACAAGGTTTGGACGCAGTGCATCTTTGAGCAAAATTGTCATTGCGTCCTCGGCGTGTAAGTCTTTTGCATAAACAGGTTTTCCGTCAATGCTTTGTGCAATCATGATGTTTCCAAGTCTTTCTTTTAGGTCAGATAAATTTGTTGCAAGACACATGATTGCCATGACTTCGCTTGCAGCAGTAATAACAAAGTTCTCTTTTCTTTCTTCGCAGCCTTTTGTTTGTGAAACTGTGCAAACTCTTAGCGCTCTGTCGTTTTGGTCAAGACAGCGTTTGAAGAAAATTTTATCCTTGTCAATCTCCAGTTCGTTGCCTTGAAAAATGTGATTGTCAATCAAACTTGCAAGAAGATTATTTGCAGATGTTATTGCGTGAAAATCGCCATTAAAATGCAAATTTATGTCCGCCATTGGAACAATTTGACTATACCCGCCGCCTGTTGCACCGCCTTTGATCCCAAACACGGGACCGAGTGATGGTTCGCGAAGAGCAAGGCACACACTTTTGCCTTGTTGAGCCAGTGCATCAGCAAGGCCGATTGAAACAGTTGTTTTTCCGTTGCCGGCCTTTGTTGGACTGATGGCTGTGACAAGAATTAGTCTGCTGTTTTTTCTTGGTTCGAATTGTTTTTCAATTTTTGCCTTATATTTCCCGAACAAAATCAACTCGTCCTCACATAGTCCGAGTTTTTTTGCAATATCCACAATTTTTTGTGGAGTGTGGTTCTCTGCAATTTCAATATCTGTCATTTTCACCTCGATAGAGCATTATAAAACATTTTGCGAAAATTAAAAAACAAAAAAAGAGCCGCTTGCTCTTTTTATGTTGAAAATTTGCTATTCAATAATTATTTCGTCAGGCTTGTCGTTCTGTGTTTGTGTAAGCTGCTTTTTTGCTTGCTTGATTTTGTGGCTAAACACCAATGTCGTCACAAGTCTTCGGAGTCCTTCAATAATGAGTGAACAGCCTGCAAAAATTATTACCGTATCAAAATTTGAGAAGACAACACAAACTCCGAGACAAGCGGTGAGGATTGACAAAACAAAGAGAACCCACCAGCCTTTTATTTTTGCTTTTGCACACAAAATGCTATCAGTGAGCGATGTCATTGAGTCGACAAAAATGAAGATTCCAAACAGCACTGTCAAAATGCTTTGAAGCGTGCTTGTGTATACCAAGCAAAAAATTCCCAAAATCAGCATGACAGCAGCGGCAATTAACAAGTTTGCACCAAAAAATCTGTCGACAGTGAAAAATCTAACAAACAGGGCCACACTCATCGTGAGAAGCATTGCTCCAAACACAATGCAAAGAACATCGCCTGCTCTTGTTGGCATCGCAACACACAAAATTCCAAACACAATTGTTAGTGTTGCAATGATGATGCTATCCCATTTGACTTTTTTGAAAAATCCTTGAACTTTATCCATAAATCCTCCTTTTCTTTTTTGAGTATATCAATAATGATTTTTTTTGTTAAACGAAAGACTATATTTTTCAATTTGATATTGACAAAATGGCAAAGTTGGGTTAATATAATTTTACAATCTCGTGTCATTCCAGATTGTTTTATTTGGGAATATTTGCAAAAATCTTCTTATGAATGGCAATAAAACAACAATATTTCTTGACTGTGTTTTATTGTTTTTTATAAGGTGATTTTTTTATGTTACAGTCGAAAAATTTTTTTGAAGGAGAAAAGAAATGAAAGTATTAATTGGAACAAAAAATCCAGGTAAAATCAAAGGAGCAAAAGCGGCACTCGAAAACTTTTTTGAAGATGTTGAGATTGAAAGCGTTTCAGCACCATCAAATGTCAGTGAGCAACCTGTTGACGGCGACACATATCTTGGCGCTCACAACAGAGTGCAAAACATGATTAAATTTGCAAAAGAAAACAATATTGAAACAGACATGTTTATGGCGATTGAAAGCGGACTTGTCAATCTTTACGGCAATTGGTTCATAACAAATTTTGCAGTCATTTGTGATAAGTCGGGTTATGAAAGTGTTGGAACAAGTGCAAGCTTTCCTGTGCCTAAAAAACACGTTGACAACATCAAAAACAAAACCTTGGGCACAGTGATGGACGAATTGTTTCACGAGGAAGACCTCAGAAGCAGCACAGGCGGAATCGGACTTCTCACAAAAGAGCACATAACTCGAATTGATCTCAACACTCAAGCATTCACAATGGCGCTCACGCAATTTGTCAACGGCGAAGTTTGGACGGATAAACAATAAAAGTCATAACAAAAAAAACAGTTGTTTTGCAACTGTTTTTTGTTGGTATTTTATAAACTTTTTTCATTGTCATCCATAAAAGAATGAACAATGATTCCAGCAACTGGGCTTCCCATGAGAATGCTTGCACAAATTGAGGCATAATTTTTTTCATCTTCTGAATAAGAACGAGATGAAGGTGATTTTGTTTGGGATTTGGCTTGCTTTTCACTGTAATAATCTGATGCAGACAAAGAATTTTTATATTCTTTTATTCCTTGCAAGTCTTCATGTTCAGCCAAAACATTTTCTGCTCCAACATTGAGAAAATGCTCTTTTTCATTGTCCTTATTTCTTTCGCGAACAGAAAATCTTTTTATTTTTGTTCCATCGGGCATTTTTTGCCAAGACCATGAATTGCCTCGCGTGAGATTTTCAGCATAAACTTTGCCGTGATTGCTGATCACACTCCAATTATACTCATAATCTGTTTTGTTGTTAAGTTGGGCTAAAAATCTATATTCACCATTGTCCATTAGACATGAATTGTCGTAATCAACATCAACAATATTGCCGGCAAGCAGTTGAGAACCGTCGGGACCAAACAGTTCAATCGTTGTTTTGTCACCATTACTAATTTTACATTGATAAACATTGTCGGGTGAATTAAAATTCCAACCAGTTGCACCATGACAAATTGCTTTTTGGCTAATGCTTAAATATTTGTGAGGAATTATTATTTTCCCGTCTAACGAAACAAGCCCACACTTACCATTTTCATCCTTTGTGACAACAAGCTCTTCTTTTGTTGTTGAAATAAATTTTTCAACTTTTCTTTCAACTTTGTTTTTTTCAATGAAACTATTTGAATTTGAATCAAAATCAAAAATTGTGGACACATTGGTTTCTTTGTCAAAAGAAACAAGCTTGTTATCCGTATCAAGTATGGTTAATTCCGAATTGTTATTAGATTTAAAAATCGTTTGTCCGTTTGTTACAAGATAAGTTGCAGTTGGAGTTTCAATTACTTCAATTTTTTTGCCGCTCATATTATAAGTTTTGCAATGCAAATTGTGGGCGTCGAAATTTTGGTTGCCAAGTGAGAAAATTTTTTTCATTTTGTCATCACAAATTGTCTTTATTCCATTGCTGTCAATCAATAAGTAACGATCATGTCCAACCTTTATTTCGTTATTATTTCCCTGTTCGTCTTGTGGGATGCGGAGGCCAGTATCTTTTGTTCGACATGAATAATCCACTGAATATATATCTCCGTTTTTCAAAACAAGATTTCCTGCGAGAGTGTCAGAAAATTCTGGAGTTACAAAACCAAGCTCTGTGTTTAATTTGATACGTCCATTTTCTGTTTTTGCTTCAACAATATCTCCGTTTTGTTCGAAAGATGTTATTGGAGGAGTGTGGATTTCTTTATTATAAAAAATTATTTTTTCATCTTTGATTTTGATTTTAAAAGCTGAATTTTTGTCAAGTTTAAATACATTTCCGTTCCCATCAGAAATTTTTGAAAAAAGTCCTGATTTTGATGCTGAAAACTTTGATATCATTTTGCCCTCCATTGTTCATAATATAATAACATTGTTTATTCCAACAGTCAAGGTGTCTTTTTTTAATTAATATGAATAAGTTAAAAAAAACTGCAAAAGATAAATTGATTAAAAGGAGAGATTATGAAAAAATCACTAAAAAATCATTTTATTACTTTTGCCCTTGCCTTGATTCTTGTTATACCATGCTTGTTTTTGTTTTCTGCTTGTGGCGAAAGTGATGTGATTCAAGTTTCAAGCTATGACCAACTTGTTGACGCAATGAAGGGAGATAAAGGTGTTATCCAACTCACTGCCGACATTGATGTCAAAGACCAAGTTTTTGCAAATAGAAAAGTGACGCTTGATCTCAATGGAAAAACCATTTCGAATTCAAGTGACATATGGAATGAAGAAAGAAATATTTGGTCGCTTGTTGGAGCAGGGGAAGGCGGCGAACTCACAGTGACAGGCGGCGGAAAACTTGTTGCAAAAGCAGACGATTGCTATGCGCTTGATGTTCGTGACGGCGGAAAACTTGTGATTGAAAACGGCGTGTTTGTTGGAAATATCAGTGCGGTATATTCATATGAAGGCAATGTTGAAATCAAAGGTGGAACATATTCCATTCAACAACAAAGCAAAGAATTTGGAAACAAGCTCATGATTAACCTTTACGACGCAAACCGCGACAACGGAACCGCGAACCTCAAAGTTTATGGCGGAAGATACAATGGATTTGACCCCGCCAACCCAATTGAAAAAGGGTATAAACTTCTTGCAGAAGGTTATATTTCAAGTCTTGTTGAAGGGACAACAACCGACTATCTTGTAACAAAGGCATAAAAGACGAACAAATTAACACCATTTTATATGGTGTTTTTTTGTTGTAATAACCAAAATTAACCAATATTTCGCCAAATGAATAAACTGCATAAGGAAAAAGGAGGGGAAATGAAGAAACTAAGCATAATTTTGGCGATCATGCTCTCACTTGTGAGTTTTGCGTTTGTTGGCTGCAAGAAAAATAATTCGAGCGTCATTCGTGTGAACGAAGTGACACACAGCATTTTTTATGCACCTTTTTATGTCGCCATAAACAAGGGATATTTTGAAAATGAAGGAATATCCATTGAATTAACAAATGGCGGCGGTTCAAACAACAGCATGACAGCACTGATTACAAATGGGGCAGATGTCGCTCTCTTGGGACCAGAAACTGCGGTTTACACTTATGCCCAAGGAGCAAAAGACCAGCCAGTTATTTTTGGCCAGTTGACAAAGCGTGACGGGTCATTTATGTTCACTCGTGACACAAACGAAAACTTTTCTTGGAGCAATGTTGTTGGCAAAGAAATTCTTGCCGGACGCAGAGGCGGAATGCCTTATATGGCGCTTGAATATCTCTTAAAACAAAAAGGTCTTTTGGACAAAACAAACCTAAATACCGATGTTGCGTTTGCGAATATGGCAAGTGCTTATCAAGGCGGTCAAGGAGATTACACAACACTCTTTGAACCAACCGCGAGTGATATGGCGTCAAATGGTTTGGGAAAAATTGTTGCTTCAATCGGAGCGGAAGTTGGAGAAGTTCCATACACCGCATTCATGGCAACAAAAAGCTTTATGGAAAAAAATCCAAAGACAATCAAGGCGTTTTTGAGAGCAGTGTGGAAAGGATATAATTTTCTTGTTAACGCACCAATCGAAGATGTGGCTGACGCACTTTCGCCATCTTTTGACGGCACTTCAAAACAAAACATTCAAGCCGCAATCACAACTTATAAATCAATTGATGCATGGGTTTCAAATCCGGCAATGACAAAAGATTCTTATAACCGCCTTTGTGCAATCATGACAAGTGCGGGTGAACTTTCAGTGAGTGTCCCAATGAATGCAATTGTTGACAACAGTTATGCAAATGAGGTTATGAAAGAACTTTTGGAATTATAAATTTGCGGCACAAAAGAACGACATGTAAAAGTGTCGTTCTTTTCACATTAACCTGATGTCTTCATATAATGAAATAGAGCGAAAAACCAGCAAGGGAGATTACAAATGACGATTGTGCAACTTGAACATGTTGGACTGACATATTTTAGCAAAAATGGCGAAACGCATGCTTTGGGTGACATCAATTTTGATGTTAAACAAGGCGAGTTTGTCAGTATTGTTGGGCCAAGCGGTTGCGGAAAAACAACCATACTTTCTTTGGTGTCGGGATTGATTAAACCGACGAACGGCGTTGTGTTTGTTGCGGGCAAAAACCCAAGCGAAAACCGAGATAAAACGGGATACATGTTTCAAAAAGACCTTTTGTTTGAATGGCGCACAATTTCAAAAAACATACAGTTGGGTCTTGAAATACAAAAGAAAAACACACCAGAAAACAAAGAATATGCAAAAGAATTATTAAAAAAATATGGACTTGAAGAGTTTGGAACAAAATATCCAAATCAGCTTTCGGGTGGAATGCGTCAGCGTGTTGCACTCATTCGAACGCTTGTTTTAAAACCCGATGTTCTGCTCCTTGATGAGCCTTTTTCTGCACTTGACGCACAAACGCGAATCAATGTTTGCGAAGACGTGAGCAAAATTTTGCGTGCGGAGAAGAAAACGACCATTCTTGTCACGCATGACATAACCGAGGCAATTTCACTTTCTGATAGAATCATTGTGCTTTCAAGTCGGCCCGCTTGCGTGAAATGCGAATATAAAATGGAGTTTACGACAACAAGTCCAAGGGAGAGAAGAGAATCTCCAAAATTTAATGAGTATTTTAAGCAGGTGTGGGGGGATTTGCAAATTGAAAACGACAAGGAATAAACTTTTCAAAAATAATCTTATGCTCAAAAAAAATGAGCAAAAAAAATTTGCAAAGTTCTTTTCAAAACGAGAAAAACCAAACTACTCAAAAGAGTTTTTGGCATACAAAAAGAGAAATATTTGGAACAAAGTGCTTGTTGTTTCAATCCAAATCGCATTGCTTGTTCTTTTTGTTGTGCTTTGGGAAGTCCTTGCAAAAACTGGTGCAATAAACGTCTTTATCACAAGTTCACCAAGTCGAATTTGGGCGACAATCAAAGACCTCGTTTCATCAAAAACATTGTTCACCCATATTGGTGTCACGCTATATGAGGCGACGCTTGGATTTTTGATTGCGACATTTGCGGGCTCAATCATCGCAATAATTTTGTGGTGGAACAAAACGATAAGAAAAGTGCTTGACCCATATATTGTTGTCATCAACAGTTTGCCCAAAATTGCTCTTGGACCAATCTTGATTGTTTGGGTTGGAGTCGGAACAAAAGCAATTGTTGCAATGGACATTCTCATCATGATTGTCATCACGATAATCAGCATGCTCAACTCTTTCACATCTTGCGACCAAGGCAAAATTATGCTCATGCAAAGCATGCGGGCAAACAAGTTTCAAATTCTTTTCAAACTCATTTTGCCAAATTCGCTTTGCGATTTTATTTCAGTCCTAAAAATCAACGTTGGACTCACATGGGTTGGGACAATCATGGGGGAGTATCTTGCGAGCAAGGCGGGACTTGGATACCTCATCGTCTATGGCGGTCAAGTCTTCAAACTTGATTTGGTTATGGCAAGCACAGTCATTTTGTGTGTTCTCGCCGCAATCATGTATTTCGTTGTTGCATTTATTGAAAAGCAAGTTTATAAACACCGCGAACACTAAATTTGATAAACAAAAAAAGCCAGCGGACTGACTTTTAGGATTTGAACAAACTGTGAAGATTGCAATAAGCAAACACTGCTTCAATTTTTTCATCTTCATCAACACAAAAGGTTGCAACAGGCTCGGTGCCAGGCGTCAAACGCTTAAATTGGTTTCCTTTGTTTGTTTGAAGTTTGACCCACGCAATATGATGTTCGGGAGTCATTGGGTGTGCGATTTCCCCAATGCGCACGGTCACTTTGCCACATTTGACAGAGTGGGTTGGCACATGTTTTTCTTTTGCGCCATCACTTGTGTTTGGCAACAAAACGCCCATTGCTTCTCCGCAACACATAACGGGCACCCCGCTGTCGTTGACTTTGACGACAATATTTCCGCAGTGACGACAATAACAAAAATTTTGATCCATTTTCTTCCTCCATAAACAAAACAACATAACTCTCAAACGGCACGTAACCTTGCTGATGAGTCGATTGTGTTTTAGTCATATACAAAATAACATAACTCTCAAACGTCAAGGAATAACAACACCAACAAACCCAAGTTTTAGTCATATACAAAATAACATAACTCTCAAACGGACTTGGCACTCTTTCAGATGTGGTTGAAGTTTTAGTCATATACAAAATAACATAACTCTCAAACATAGTCGGTTAAAAATCGGCTTTAATATAATGTTTTAGTCATATACAAAATAACATAACTCTCAAACAGCACACAAATACATCGCCGTCTCCAAAAAGTTTTAGTCATATACAAAATAACATAACTCTCAAACTAGCATGAACCCAAGCAGTCCGAATCACTTGTTTTAGTCATATACAAAATAACATAACTCTCAAACATAACTTGATTTTTATCGCACCGTTCTTGAGTTTTAGTCATATACAAAATAACATAACTCTCAAACGATGTGCTATCATAATAATGTCTTGTAAAGGTTTTAGTCATATACAAAATAACATAACTCTCAAACTAATGGCGGAACAGGAACAATCACAACAATGTTTTAGTCATATACAAAATAACATAACTCTCAAACTGATTGAGAATTTGGCTCGAATTATGTGCAGTTTTAGTCATATACAAAATAACATAACTCTCAAACCTCAAATTTAAGAACTAATTTTGCTAACCGCAATTTATCTTGTATATAACTTCAATTTTAAGTTTAAGAAATGGTAATGTTGGTGTCAATCAAATTTCGCATAAATCTTTATCGATTATTATCTTGCCCAAATTGTCAACATTGTATTTTAACGTGGGCTCAACAAATAAGCAGTTTATTTCATTATATGCCAGTTGTTTGATTAAAAGATCAATCTTCTTTCCTGTTTATCTCATTGTGTAATTCTTTTAACACTTCTAAAACTCATTATAAGACGATTTCCTTTGCATAAAGTCCTGTGACAGATTGTTCTATCAGAGATATATTCAAATTTGAAATATTTTTGCCAATCCTTGTAGAGCCTGCCTGTTTCTTTTCTCCCAACAAAGTGAGATCGACAGTATATGCTCCTCCAACATACTTGACCAGACCCAACAAGAGTTCCGCTTGTGCCGAAATTGATAGCGACAAAAACACAGAGCGTGCAGTTGTTAATTTTTCAACTAATCCTGAAATTGAAGACAGGCTATAAATTTTTTTGCCAAGTTGAGCGATTATCAAATCGTATAAATACAAATTATTGGTTCTGCTGATGGCAAGCTGTTTTGAATTTGTTTTGACGGCAGGGGATACAATTATTTCTTCATCTGTTGTTTTCAGCAATTCTTTGATTGTTGCGGGCATGTTTTGATGTTTTTCAAGGATTTTTATATAGCCAATATCCTTGTTGGATAGAAACCATTGATTTACTTTCAATAGTTTTAATGAGTCTTCGGTTTTTGCTGTCAACATATACAATCCGCCGTCTATCTTCAAGAGAGATCTATATTTGATTTTGTCCTTAATAATTTTTGTTATTTTGATATTGTTGTTTTTTTCTATATATTCAATTATTTTTTGAGTCTTGTTGGCATCGTTTCTATGTTGATATTCAACAATGATCGGAACGGTTTCGATGGTTTTGTTGACTGAGCCGTTTGCACCAACACTTTCAACAGCGATAAAATACGCATTTTTCAAACTGTTATAACCACCGTATTTATCAATGGAAGAAAGCGGTCCTTTCGCTTTTAGTGCAAAAGATGCAGGGGTTGCTGAGTGGTTTTTGGAGCTTTTATATACTGTTGCGTTGTAAAACATTCCGTTTTTGTTTTCATAAGGCATGATGCTTATACAAGGGCTGTTCTTTTCACAATTTTTTCGAACAAGATCAATGCTTTGTTGACCTTTCCACACGACTTCGCCTGTTTGATTTGACCATACCGTTCTTCTAAAAAGTTTTTCGACAACACTGGTGGTGTTTGCGTTCTTATCTTCTGTTTGATTATTATTTTCTTGTGTGTTTTTCTTCCAATAGCCCTCAGTAAATCTATTAAACAACACATTGCCAACAACAACATTCAAATAGGCATCTTGTGCGTGATGGAGAGCATTGACATCGCGAGATTTGTTTATGTTAAAATTTTTTCTAAAATCAGAGACAAACATTGCTTTTGAAAAGATAATATTTCGTTTGTTTGAGTAAACTTTTGATAGCAAATCAATGACGGCCTTTGATTCTTGATTTGTTGACACCAATTGTTGATTTGTAAAATTATCGGCATCTTTTTCTGTGAATTCTTCCGTCCTTTGCAGTCGGGCAAGTTTTGAATCCGTCATAAGTCCGTTTTCTCGAAGTAATTCCCAAAATGCTTTTTGTGATGCTTGAATGTGTCCATCAACAGGATAGTTGTCGCTTTTTGCAAGGTTCGCCGCAGCGCTTACCAACACCTTGTTGTCAATGCTGTCATCTTTGACCTTGCAACGTGGGATAATATGGTCAACATTATACATGTTGTCGTTATTGAGTTGAGAAATATCTATTGGTTTGCCGGTGTAAATATCTTTTCCTAATTGCATGAAATAGAGATATAGTTTTTCGCTTCTTAAATTTGAATTGTCTTTCTGATTTAATTCTTCCATAAGTTTGTTAAACTCAATACAAAGTTTTTGACAATCCAGTTTCAATTGTTTGTCTTTGTATTTTTTGACAACCATTTTGTGACGAGAGTCCTTTCTTCCAGCTTCGCCTTTTTCTTGGTTGTTGCGCGTGACTTCAACAAAAATTTTATCTGGATATTTGCCCAATTTGTTTTTTAATTCGTTAATTATGCTTATTGCTTGCCAAGTCCCACGTTTTACTGCTGGAGAAGTATACATGTTTTGAATGTCATCATAAAGCAAATCCCGTTGAATTTTTTGGATGTTTGCGTCCAATTTTTGTTGCAAATCATACGTCTTGCAAAAAATTATTTCTTGCAAATTTTTGTTTGTTTCCCACAATGCAGACATGACTGTAAGTGTTTCCATCTCTGGGTTTGCTGATTTTTTATCTGAAAATTTCAATCCTTCCAAAAACTTTTGTGACAAACTTCCCCAACCACTGAAATTGAGCGATTTGAGAAATTTGATGTCTTCGTCTGAAAAGATATTGAACTCACGTTTAATTCTTTTTGCAAGTCTTGACTTGTCGGAAATTATTGTGTGATATTTTATGATTTTTTCAAATACTTCCAGATTTTTATTGACAAATTTTTCACCAAATTTGGTCGCAAAGGTCACGTATGAAGAATAATCATTTGCGAATTCCTTGTCTATGCCTGTGAAAACAACATTGCTGTCATTTTTGTTTATTATGTTATTTTGCTTTAAGAATTCAACAAGTTTTTTTGTTGATACTTTTGGCGTTTTTTTGAAGAGACCGTCAAAGATTTGTTGTTTGGTTTCAACTGCAATCGCGTTCCCATTTATTTTCAAGTTATTGAGCTCGTTTAATACTCTAAATTTTGAATACAAAAGTGATTTTTGGGGCAGAACGTCTTCTGTTGGAAGGTAGGTGCATTTATTTGTCATGTTTTGGATAAAACGATTTTCCGCTTCGTCCAGGTCTATTATTTTGTCCAAGGTCCAAGGTTTGAAATCTGCTGATTTGTCTTTGCGAATCCATCCGTTTTCAGACTCTCCAATTGGCCCAACAAAATATGGAACTCTAAAACTGACAACATCAATAATTTTTTGGCCAACTGAACGCCCGTCCGCATCTTTGTTGTTTAGAAAATTAAACTTTTGAGCACTTACCTTGAGAATTTGTTTTAGTTCTGCCTGGTATAATGAGTTGGGGAGAAGTATGTTGTCGTTACTTCTTAATTTTAATAAAAAATCATTTTTTTCAATTGCGTTTAATATATTTTGTTTTCTTTCTTCGTATTTATCTAATTCGACATTGTTTTCAACATCACATTCAAACAATTCAGATTTCAAAAATTTGTAGAAATCTTCTTGGCTGGCTTTTTTATATAAAACCCTTTTCTTTCCCGAACATAAGTCCGAATAACAATATGCGGCATAATTATTATATTGTGTGTTTTCTTTCTTCTCATTTTTCCCGTTTTTTGATGGTTTGTGTCCAGCATTAAATATGATTTTCTTTTTGGAAGGGAAATATGTTTTGACAAATTTCTTTAATTTTTGCAATTGCTTGTTGTGCTTTTCATATCGTTCAACCATTGCTTGGCAAATATAATTATTTTCGCCCAACAACTTTTTTAACTGTATATTTGCATATATTGCTTGCAACAAGGTTAAAATTTCCACTTCAACGTCTTTCAAAGAGCTGATGATTTCGCCATATTGCTCTTCAAAGTTTGCATCATTAAAATCTATTTTAATTGCATCTTCTTTATCTACATCAAAAATATCGCTAGTCTTAAATTTTCCAGATATCAATATTGATGCCAGCGTTTTATCAAGTTTGGTTTTCACCCCAAGTTCTGTTTCAAAATTTTCTTTTATTTGCTTATAAGGCAGACCGTCATCAAAGTCTTTAATCAACGACATAACACAATTTGCTTTATCGCCGGTCAAAGTCAAATTGTTCTTTGCATCAAAGTTCTCTTCGCCATAGGTTTTCAATTTTTCGAGTAATGAAACAAAGTCGGTCTTTAATGTGTCGTTTGATTGATTGTTTGAAAAATCTGTTTCATATAAAAAATGACCTCTATGTGTTAGTATGCTATGAACGGCAAGGTATAGAAGCCGAATGTCTTCCGCAGGATTAGTCAGCAAACTTTTTCTTAAATGATAAACTGTTTTATACTTGTCATAGTATTGCTTGTCTGTGAATATTTCCTCAACCATGTCATTAAAAAGAGAGTATTTGCTTGTTAAATTTTTATCGCTTTTTTCTTTATCTTCTTTGTCGAGATTGCTGAATTTTAATCGTGTAAAAAATGAAGGGTCAACTTTTTCCACTTCACTTTTGAACAACTCTTGCAACCAGTTGTTTTGCAGTTTCTTGCGAACTATTCGTCTTCTTGTCGCACGATTGATTCTGCGCTCCTTTGCTGTTTGCGCTTCTTCAAACAATCGGACACCCCATGCATCATGCCCAGCAATTCGAACAAGGTTGTAATTGCTGTCCGTCACAGCATAGCCACAACTATTTGTGCCTATGTCCAAACCTAGATAAATTTCTTTATTCATTTTGTTGACTCTCCTTTTCTTTTGTGTTATCATATCAATATACAAAAAACATAACGAGTTCAAATAAATGTATTCTAATCACAGCGCATTGGCGTCAATGAAAGAAGGGTTATCCTTCTTTTTTTTCTGCACTGTCTGAGTGTTTGTCATAATTATTTTTAAAAATAATATCATATCTTCGATAAACTTCAAACAATTTGACAACAACTATTATAACAAACTTTCGCTACATTAACTCACGTTAACAGTTTTCAAGTTTTTTACACACGAGTTGGTTTGAGTGAAAGCAAGTCGTTTTGAAAGACGAAGCTTAGTTGTTGGAACAAGCTTTGTCTTTAGAAAAATGCCTTGACAAAAGTAGTTTAAAAAATATAAAATACTTACATCCATAAAGAGTGTGCGAGGGACAGCCCCGTTGACCACACAGCAACCTGCATTACGCAAGGTGCTAAAGGCTGACCGATGGGAACCATATTGAATTTTAATCCTATCGGTGACGATGGGATTTTTTTGCACCCTTTATGGAAATAAAACAAAGGATGTGAAAAGAATGAACAAAATTAAATTAAAATGCAGTGAGCGTTCAAATGCAGAAATAAAGGTGAGAGAGCAAAACAATCAAACGCGCTCAATCATAACAAGCGAAAGCGTTAATATTGGACACCCGGACAAAACTTGTGATGTGATTGCAGATGCGTTTTTGGACGAGGCACTTCGATCTGATCCAAATTCTCAAATGGCGGTCGAATGTGCAATAAAAAACGACAAATTGTTTATCTATGGCGAGGCAACAACAAAAGCGAAAATTGATTATGATGGAATTGCAAAACAAATTCTTAAAGACATTGGTTATAAAAATGATTTTAAAATTGTCAAAGAAATAAGCATACAAAGTCCTGACATAAATCAGGCTGTTGAAAGGAATGAGATTTGTGCGAATGACCAAGGAATGGTTTTTGGCTACGCGACAAATGAAACAAAAGAGTTCATGCCTTTGCCCGTGCTTGTTGCACACAAAATTATGCAAAAATATGATGAGTTCAGACGAGGTCGTTCTGACTTTTTTGCTGATGCAAAAAGTCAAGTTTCAGTTGAATACGAAAAAGAAAAACCAACGAGAATCGCAACGATCCTTATTTCTGTTTCGCACAATAAAAATTTGCAACTAGAAGAAATTAAACACATCATAAAAAAGGAAGTGTTAGATCCAGTTTTGGAAGAATATCAACAGTATGCTTACGACACAAAATTTATTATCAACCCAAGTGGCAAATTTACAATTTGGGGCTCTTTTGGGGATTCAGGCTGTGTTGGAAGAAAGATTGTTGTTGACACCTATGGTGGGGTGGGGCGAGTTGGCGGAGGCTGTTTTTCGAGCAAAAACGCAAGCAAAGTTGACCGCTCTGGTGCATACTATTCTCGCTTTGTTGCAAAAAATATTGTTGCTCATAATTTGGCTGATAAGTGCGAAGTTCAAGCCGCATATGGAATTGGTCTTCCTCGACCAATCGCAATCAATATTGAAACTTTTGGCACTGAGAAAAAATCTCTTGCTGAAATTTATGAATATGTCGAAAACAATTTTGATTTTAGACTTTCAAACATAATTAGTGAACTTGATTTGCTGAAACCAATCTATAAGAAAACCGCCTGTTTTGGGCATTTTGGACGCGATAAATTTCCGTGGGAGACAATCAAGCCTTGAATATTTTTTTCATTTGTTAGAACTTTTGTTAGAATAGACAACATTTTTCCAATCGGTTTGAAATACCAACTTATTAATTTGACACAATATTTCAAAAAAATTTAAAAAAACACCATATATGGTGTTTTTGTGTTTGCGGGACTAACAAAGTTCAGATTGAACTAAAAGTAGATAGCATTAAGATTATAATATTCGCCAAATGAGAAAAAATCTCACAAAAGTGTCATAAAGTGTTGCTTTTTTACAAATTTATGGTATAATAAATGCGAAAATTTATCATAATATATATAGGAGGTGTACTATGATAATACAATTTAGCTTCAAAAATTTTAGGTCTTTTAAGGATAAAAACACAGTAGACATGAGAGCTGCCAAAATAACAGAATATAAGGACCAAATTGTAGAAGTGAATGATTTAAAGTTGTTGCCAATTGCTACATTCTATGGAGCAAATGCCAGTGGTAAATCAAATGTATATTTTGCTCTTGAATTTATGAGAACGATGGTGCTAAGGTCTTTTTCTTTCGGTGGCACTTCTAAAGAAACAAGCGAAATATTCTATGATTTTAATAACAATGTACAATTTGCTTTTGATGGTAATGCTAATAAGGCAGATACTGAATTTGAAATTATTTTTACAACTAAATATAACGAAAAAAATTATATTTTTGACTATGGATTTTCGCTAAATCCAAAAAACATAATAGAAAGTGAATGGTTAAAAATGAAATCACCATCATCAAGGATATTTAAAGATATATTCACTAGAAATGAAGATGATATAATTTTAAATGGACTCACAAAAGAATATGCTAATTTGATTAGATTAACACTAGAAAAAGAAGTTTTAATATTATCTCTGGGTTCAAAACTTAAAATAGAACTTTGTAAAATTGTTAGAGAATGGTTTGAAAAAATAGAATGTTTGAATTTTTCAGGAGGTTTAAATGCTCTTTTTGCTAGCGAAAGGTCTCCTAAACAGTTTGAAAAAGAAGAAACTCAAAAAAACATCTTAGATTTTATTTCTAGTTTTGATGACTCAATTAAGGGGTTTAGGAAAATTGATGATGAGAAAAAAAAGTTTTCTAATTATCCAGTTAATGCATTGCATGATACGATTGATAATTCAGGGCAAAGAGAGTTGTCATTAGATGATGAATCTGCAGGAACTAGAAAAATGATTAGCCTATATTCGCCAATTAAAGATGTTTTGGAGAATGGCGGTGTATTGCTCGTTGATGAATTAAATGCAAGATTACATCCACTTTTAGTCCGAAATATTATAAGAGAATTCGCGAATAAAACAACAAATCCGCATGGTGCACAGTTGCTATTTACTACACACGATACATTCCATTTAGGTGACAACTTGCTAAGAAGAGATGAAATTTGGTTTGTTGAAAAAAATAACGGTGTTTCTACCCTTTATTCTCTTGCGGATTTTGAATATAATGGTTCAAAAATAAGGAAAGATGCTGATTTAGAAAAGAACTATTTATTAGGGAAATATGGTGCTATCCCAGACTTAAAGCCGTTTAATTTAAAATAAGGGGGTGTACAATGTTAAACAAAAGAGAAATTTTAGCACCAAGAAGGACTGGATTTAAGAGCCCCAATTTACCAAGATATTTAATTGTTGTTGATACTGAGCAAACAGAATTTAATTATTTAAATGGATTAAAAAATACAATACCAAAGCATCTTATTGATAGAGTTGATATCCAAATAAAAAATACGAATACTGATAATTTAGTAGAATATTGTTTAAATATGTGGAGGAAAAATCCTAATTATGTAACACCATGGATTGTTTTTGATAGAGATAGAGTTGTAAATTTTAATGAAATAATTAGCGATGCATATAATCACAATATCAATGTAGCATGGTCCAATCCTTGTATTGAAATTTGGTTTTTTAGTTATTATGCTAAACCACAAAATATTTCTGAGTCTACAATTTGTGTATCAAAGTTTAAAGAAAAATTTAAACAGGCAACTGGACAAGAGTATAAAAAGAATGATAAAAGTATTTATAAAAAGTTAAACAAAACAGGTTCTCAAGATAAAGCAATAAAATATCATGAGGCAAAATTTAAAAGTTATAGACAAGTTGAAACTTTACCATCTAAAATGTTTTCTTGTTCTACAATGTATATGTTAATTTCTGAGTTACTTGAAACAATCGAAAAATTAAAATAAAACATGGCAACACTTACCATTTTAAAGATGGCAATTCGCATTAAAAAGTTAACTAAATTAATTCAAAATATTTTTCTTCTAATTAAAATGGAGGTAATTATTATGGCTGATGACGTTAACAAACTTCTTGTTCTTTGCGTGTGAATTGAGTATTGCCAGACGTGATTTACAGGAAGTTTGCCAGAGTTTTTTACTCTGGTTTTTTTATTTTTCAAATAAACTATTTAAATTTATATTTTTTATGTTAAAATATTTTTACGGAGAAAGATTATGAAAGTTTATAATAAATTAGTTAGAGATAAAATTCCAGAGATTATTGCTGGAGATAATGGTAAAACTTGCGTTATTAGAATTATGGCTGATGATGAATATTTGGAAAGCCTTAACACAAAAATGCAAGAAGAACTTAAAGAATATTTAGAAAGTGGCGAGACTGAAGAACTTGCAGACTTGGAAGAAGTTTTAAGAGCAATCCTTGATGTAAAAGGTGTTTCTTATGAAGAATTTGAAAAAATAAGAAATAGAAAAGTTGAAAAAAGAGGTGCTTTTAAAAAGAAAATTTTTCTTGAGAGTGTAAGCAAAAAATGTGAATTAATTTAATTTTATGCTATAATATCATCGTTAAGGAGTTATAATGAAGACAGTCTTTACAATTGGATATACTTCTTTTGGACTTGAAAAGTTTGTTGAAGTACTAAAAAAATATAAAATTAATTGTTTAATAGATGTAAGAAGTACACCAAAATCTTCTTATTAAAATCAAAATTGGAAGACATATCTTATTCATTAAAGCCAACTGATAGTGAAAATTCTTATATACATTTAAAAAAATTAAATAGAACAAAACAACAACATGATGAAGATTTTCCTAAGGCTTGGGAGAAATGGACGGAACAAGAAATTTAATTCTTATTGAAGAATTTAAACAAGGACTTTCCATTACAGAAATTGCTGAGAATCACAATAGAAAGAAAGGTGGTATAAGAGCAAGATTAAAGAAACATAAATTGATAGATTAGACAAAAATAATTTTGTTATTAATTTTATTTTTTTATATTAACAGAGTTAATTGAAAGTAATTTTTTTCAAAAAAGGAAAATTTGTTAATGAGAATATCACAAATTGAATTTAAAAATCACCCAATATTAAAAAATTTAAAAATTAATTTTACAAACAAAAAAGGATATATATATTCAAACATTATTTTTGTTGGAGAAAATGGATGTGGTAAAACCACTCTTTTAAAAGAATTATTTAATTATGATAATTCAAAATACATTGTAAAAAAAGAACAAAATTATAATCTTTGTGGACCATGTTTGCACAAGTGTTTATATGTTGCCCAAGATTTAAAGTATAGAAACGCTATAAATGTTATTTGCAACAAAATTGGGAATAATAAAATTTATAATGATATTACTGATATTAAAAATACAAATCAGCATATTGGTGCTAATATTATGAGACTTAATAAAAACAATATAGTGAATGATTCTAGAATGCTAAGAGATAGTATTATTGATTTTAAAAATAAAAAAATAAATTTGTATTTTGATAATTTTCAAGAAAATTTAATGAGCGATATAAGCGAGGTAGTGGGAATTGATGGCAACATAGAGATGCCTAAATCAGATAAATATAGTTCTGGTGAGCAAGAATTGATTTTAAAATTAGAAACTATAAGGAATAGGGTGTCATCAAATCTTGATATGATATTAATTGATGAACCTGAAACAGGTTTACATCCAAAGTGGCAATTACAGATAATTCCATTTATTTTAAAAATATTAAAGGATAATAATTCAGGAGAAAGAGACTTGCAATTGTTTGTAGCAAGCCATTCAGAAAATATACTTAAATCCGTTTTTAGTATGAATGATACATTAATAGTCCGACTTTACAATGATGGTAATGAAATTAAAAGTCAATCAATAACAAAAATGGATACTAAATTAGATAATCTAACTCTTGCTGAAATACAATATTTAGTATTTGATGTGCCATCAATTGAATATCATAATCAGTTGTATGGAAAATTGTATAAACATTATGATGAAAATCAATCATGCGTTGAAGAAAATTTAAAAAAATTATATGAAACAAATTTAACTTATATTTTAAACCCTTATAATTATTCAAGATACAATAAGATAGAAACTTTACCGACATATATTCGTAATGCATCAAGCCATACTGAAAATTCAGATAGAGAATATAACGAAATTGATTTAAAAAAATCTATAGAAGTTTTAAGAGAAATTATTAAAAAAATAATATAATAACTAACATGTAAGGAAGGAATTAAGGTCGCTTCCTTTTTCTATTGAATGTTTTGAAAATAAAACTTTTTTGCTGTAAGATTTTAAGAGTTTCTAAAAAATATTTGTGAGTTTTGGTAATCATAAAAATTAAATAGCAACCAGATATTGATAGTGAAATTTTGTTTGAAAGCAAGAAAAAAGAGCAATCCTACTCAAAAAGTTCGGATTACTCTTTAATGGCGGAGAACACAGGATTCGAACCTGCGGACGCTCTCACGTCAACGGTTTTCAAGACCGCCGCTTTAAACCACTCAGCCAATTCTCCACATTTGTTTTTGCGCCGGTCAGAAAACCGTTGCAACGGTTTGCCAAAACAAAACGCAAGGTCTGTATTAAGTTTTTGTTGGGTCACTTTTGATTAGCGAAAATAGTGTAGCAAACAAAACGAGGTTTGGCAAGCATTTTTTGAAAAATTTTATGGCGTGTTTTGGTTTTTCAAACTATTGTTGTTTTTATTTGAGTTGGGTATTGCAAAATCAATTTTTATTTGTCATAATAGAACAAAAGAGGTGAGATTATGTATTTGGAGGAAAGAGTTCCACAATATCTTGAAGAATTGAAAGAAAAATATCATTGTGACGATCTGGATTTTTCCGAAATCAACAAAAATAAAAAATATGTCATGAGCAAGGGTGGAGGTAAAAAGTTCATAAGTGAACTCAACGAGCAGATTGACCTTGATTTTATCAAAGAAAGCAATTTGATTGAGAATATTGAAGATGTTGATGTCAATGCCTTTTTGGAAGATGAGGGGACAGAGGTTGTTCATGACTATCAAAGGAAGCATGAATTATATAATCTTGATTCGGTGACGCTTGCAAAAAAATCCGTTGAAGGCTGCGTTGTTATGGCAACCAATCCAAAACTTGGAATTTTGGCGTTTACGACTCAACATTTGGCGGCATTCAAATATATCTTGCGAGAGGCAAGAAGGTCTCATCTCAATCGAAAACAAACGGGAAGTTTTGTGCCACTAACTCATGAAATCATTGAAACGGCAAATGAGATGATTTTGCCGGGTGAATTTGATGCTCCATCTTATTATAGAAATGAATATATGATGGGCGGTTGCCATGTCACGGGGGCGAATTGGACGCCAGTTGCAAATGCAAAAGTGCCAGCAAAAATGGAAGCCCTTGTTCGCTGGTATAATGAAGAGACTGAACTTAATCCAATTGTCAAAGCGGCAATTTTGCACTGCGAATTTATTGCAATTCACCCGTTCCCTGATGGAAATGGAAGAACGGCAAGATTGCTTGTAAATTATGAGCTCGCAAAAAACAATCTTCCAACAATTGTTATCAAAGCACGAAATAAAAAAGCATATCTTGCTGCGCTTGAAAAAGGGATTACGACGGGCGATGTCACTGATGTTGCAAAAATGATTGCGGAAAGAGTTCTGGCGTCACAACACAAACAAGTTGACGCGATTGACAAGTTTTATAGTTTGCAAAAACACACAAAATAATTGCAAAAAAACAACAAAAAACGAACCATTTGGGGTTCGTTTTTTATAAAACATCAATTTGGGTTTAAGTGGCAATTTGAACAACGGTGAACATTGCACTTGGTCCGCCCGAAGCATAGATTGTTTGATCTCGCCCAAGTGTTGGCACAAGTGTTAGAATGTCGTTGATTTTGAGATTGACAACGATTGTGCAACTGACATTTGTGCTTGAAGTGAGTGGTCGCTTTGATCCTTCAACAAAAACATTATTTCTATAAATACCCACGCAATCGCCAGGAGTTGGACTGGAGCCATTGTTTATGGAAAATGAAACTATATAGGTGCCTGTTTGGGTTATTGTGATTGAACTTTCGTTTGCCGTAAGACCATTGAGAGCGATTGTTGAATTCATTATTAGTGGTCGACCATTTGAAACATCTTGATTTTGCGAGTTGTAAATGGTGGCATTGATGTTGTTTGTTGACCCTGGAGGTCCCGCAACACCGGCAGGTCCTTGAACTCCTTGAGGACCACGATCGCCTTTTTCTCCTGTTTTGCCACGCGGGATTTCAAAATCCAAAAAGTGAACGTCGCCTTCATAGCGGTCATTAACTTTTGCGGGCTCATTTTCTCCAACTTGAGTTGTTGTTCCTGCGAGTAAAACCTCATCACCCTTGTCGCCTTTTTCTCCTTTTTCGCCTTGTTGTCCTCGTGGAATGTAAAATGTTAGGTGATGCACCATGTTTTCAAAGTCATCCATAACCTGTGCATTCGTTCCGGCCTCAGTGGTTTCGGTGAGGTCAATTGAAATTGCTTCACTTCGACCAATTTCGCCCGGCAGTCCTCTTGGTCCCGCTTCGCCTTGTGGACCGGTTGGTCCCATGTCGCCTTTTTCACCCGTCGCACCTTTTTCTCCTTGCGGACCGGTTTCGCCTTTTGGTCCAGTTGGACCCATTTCGCCGCGCGGTCCAACATCGCCGGTGTCACCCTTTGCTCCGACGCTTCCTTTTTCTCCCACCGCTCCTTCACGTCCTTGAGGAATGTAAAAATCAAGGTGATGAATGCCATTTTCAAATCTATCCACAACGCTTGCAGGGTGTTCGCAAGACACCTGCATTGTGTTTCCTGCCTCAATCTTTTCGGGTGTTCCGTCGTAACCTTTTGGTATTGCAAATTCAAGATAGGTTGTGTTGTTTTCATGCGTTGCAACAACGCTCGCTGGTTGGTCGGGTGGGAGTGTGGTTGTTGAGCGTATCACCAAGTTTTCGCCACTCGGTCCAGTTGGTCCTGTTGCGCCAGTTGGACCCGTCGCACCAATTTTTCCCATTTCGCCTCTTGGACCGCGAGGTCCATAAATAACTTTTTGAAACGATCTGTTTTTATATGTTAAATCATCACAACATTTCTTCATCAATCTTCCCCATTTTTTGGATAAAATACTACTTCTATATATTCAAATCATAGCAATTATGTCATTTTATGGATTTGAACATAATTTCGAACATATTTTGCGACAAAAAAATCCCCATAGGGTTGCTAAAGGGATTTTTTGATTTTTAGTTATAAAATTTAAATTTATCTAGTCGCTTGATGCTTTCTTTGATGAGTTTGTATGATTTTCTGCCATTTGCATTCATGAGAACCAGTGACTTTCCGTGTCGGGAAAAGTTTATTGTGATTTTCCCAGGCATTTCTTTTAGGTCAACTGAAATATCCCCGCGTTTTGCTTTGAATATTTTTGGATCAACAAGGTATAAGAATGCACAAGTGTCATTTGTTGCAACTCTTTGGTCTTCAAAGCCTGGCTCCCAATATTCCTTGTAGAGTTCAAGCATAAACTTTCCGCTGTCGTTAATTTTTGATAGTTCCATAACTTGCTCATAATTTAGATGGGTCATGCGTCTTCCGAGTTCGCTTGGGACCATCACAATTGGCACTTTAGACTTGAGGACGATGTCGACCGCTTCGGGGTCGGAAGAAATGTTGAAAGAAATGTGAGGTTTTGTTTTCTTGTAGCCATATGGTGAGCCGCCCATAAAAATGATTTGTTTCAAAAGTTTGGCAGCTTCCGGATATTTTTTGAAAAGTAGTGCCGCGTTTGTTTGGGGTCCCAAAAGGCATAATGTGATTTCATTTGGATTTTCTTTGATGACTCTGAACATGTTGTCTTCAGCACTTCCCTCAACACATTTCAGATGTTTTGGTTCTTGTGGCAGATATGTACCCATTCCTTCAAGACCGTGAATGTGAGCTGCATCAAGTCTTTCGCGACAAAGTGGCTTTTCTGCTCCTTTTGCGACAGGGATATCAAGTCCATATTTTTCCAAAAGGTGTAGAGTGTTTCTTGTTGTTATTTCGATTGGACGATTGCCAGAATTTGTTGTGAGAAGTTTTATATCAAATTTATCTTCAAAAAATGCATACATTAATGCCGCGACATCATCAACTCCTGGGTCTGTATCAACAATTAGTTTAAGCTTTTCTTGTTTTTTCACGTGGGTCGCTCCTTTTTATCTTTTTTATTATATCAAAACAAAAATAATTGGCAACCAATAATGCTTTATTCTTTTATTATTGATATTTTTGATAATAATAAATATATGTATTTTAATTATCATGCAAAGGTTAAAAAAAAGATTGCGCAAGTCGGGGTTGAAAAATTTGAGTTTGTTCAAGAATACAACAATATTTCGCCCGCACTTCTCATATATTTCAAAGATGGCAGCGTGATGCCAATTCGCGAACATAAATTTTTGGAATATGTTGCTTTGATTGACAAAAACAATGATTTTGGTGGATAATTAAATATGCAATTTGAAATAAAAACCCTTCTTTCAACACCGCTTGCAACCAACAACTATTTGATTGTTGGCGAGAGTTTTGTTGCCATGGTTGAAGCGACGGCAACAGTCGAGCAAATAAAGCGAGTGATTGGTGAGCGAAAACTTGACGCAGTTTTTCTCACACATTCGCATTTTGACCATGCTTCAAACCTTGAAAACATTTTGAAAACCTTTGAAGCAAAATGTTATATGCATAAAAAGTGTTATGAAAAAATTGTTCATCACGAAAAACAATTTTATGGTGACAGGGCATTTTCGGTTGAAGGGTGCGAAGACAAAATCAGTTTTGTTCGTGATGGTGACAAGATTGAGGTTGGCGGTGAAAAATTTTTGTGTTTGCAGACGCCAGGGCACACGGACGACTCAATGAGTTTTGTTTTCCAAGACAAAATATTTGTTGGCGACCTGATTTTTCGTGGTGGTGTTGGCAGGACCGACTTGCCAACAGGAAATGAACTTGACGAAATCAAGTCAATAAACAAGGTTTTGAGTTTTCCAAAGAACTTCAATATATATCCAGGTCATGGTGAAAAAACAATGGTTGGCGAAGAATTAAGATTATGGGGGATTGAATGAAGATTGCGATTATTATTGCGATTGTTGTTCTCGTCTTGTTTTTGGTTGTGGCAATTTCGATTTCCTCAAACTCTTTTATGAAATTTAAGCAAATTTTTGAAGAATATCAAAATGTTAAGAACTCGTCATATCTGACGGCGGAGCAATTTGCGGAGTTTGTTCGCGACAAAAAACTTGGTGGCAGGCTTGGGATTGTTTCACGAAAAGGCGAATTTTCTGATGCATATGACTATGCTTCAAACACATTGATTTTGAGTGAGGACAGAGGTGGTGATAATTCAATTTCTGCACTCGCTGTTGTTTCTCATGAACTTGGACATGCTTTGCAAAGAAAGGCGGACACAAAAAAGTTTCGCAGATGCATAAAAATCAGAACGTTTGTGTCGATTGGCAGCAAACTAATCACACCACTTTTTATTGCCGGCATTGTTTGTTTGTTTTTTGAAGGTGTGTCGTTTTATGTTGGGGCGGCGCTTTGTGCGTTGTCGGTTGTTATGTTCTTTGTCCTTTTGATATATAAATCGCGTCTGCTTGCTGTTGAAAAAGAAGCGTCAAATCTTGGACTGCAACTTTTGGAAGACTTGGACTTGCTAGAAGAAGATGAAATCAAAATCGTCAAAGCCATTTTGCGTGCGGCGTTCATGACTTATGTTGGCGACTTTTTTCGGGCAATGCTCTCGTGGACTGGACTCACAAGAAAATCGGCAAAACCATAGGAGGTGAGAATATGTTTGATTATGCCATAATTGGGGGCGGAGTTGTTGGGTGTGCAGTATTTGACTCACTGACTCTTGCTGGCAAAAAATGTGTTCTTTTGGAAAAAGAAAATGATGTTGCACTCGGAGCGTCAAAAGCGAACTCTGGACTAATTCATGCTGGATTTGACGCGAAGGAAGGAACGCTCAAAGCACTTCTCAATGTGAGGGGTGCGTCTCTCATTCCAAGTGTTGCAAAAAGACTTGGGATTGAGTTTTCTCGATGCGGAGCAATCGTTGTTGGCGATGACCTTTCCGCGGTGCAAAAGCTGTATGAGCGTGGCAAAAACAACGGGGTTAAGCACCTCAAAATTTTGAATAAAAAACAAATCAAAAAAATTTGTCCAAATCTTGTTGGCAAAAACTCCCATGCTCTTTTTGCCCGAGATGCTGGTTTGATTTGTCCGTATATGTTGACAATTGCACTCGCAGAAGAAGGGGTTGTCAATGGCGGTGAAATAAAATTTTGCCAAAACATAACAAAAATTGACAAAAATGAACATTTTTTGATATATTCCGACAAAATTATTGAAGCAAAGTGCATAATCAATGCAAGTGGTGCGGGATTTAATGAGATTTCAAAACTTGTTGGCGGCGAAACTTATGACCTAAAATTCAGAAAGGGCGAGTATTATGTTTTGGACAAAACTGAACCAAAATTTGTCAATCTTTCTGTTTTTCCACTCCCGACAAAACTTGGAAAAGGCATTTTGGCAACGCCAACTGTTGATGGCAATGTCCTTTTGGGACCAACCGCAAGTGACGGGTGCGATGACAAAGACACATCAAGCGGTGGGCTTGAAAAAATCAGGACAAGCATAAATGAAATGTTTGGCGTTTTTCCTTCACGAGACGCAATCAGGGAGTTTGCGGGTGTGCGCTGTTATGTTGGCGATGACTTCGTGATTGAAAAAAGCAAACTTGTTGAAGGGCTTGTGAACATTGCAGGAATTTGTTCGCCAGGCCTAACTAGCGCGGTTGCGATTGGCGAGTATGTCAAAAGCATGTTGGGCGAAACTGGAAAAATAAAAGCAAAACGCCGCGTGCCTTACACGAGGATGAGCAAACTTTCAACTCGTCAAAAAAACAAGTTAATAAAACAAAATCTAGACTACGGGAAAATTGTGTGCCGATGTGAAAATGTGAGTTTGGGGGAAATTAACGAGGCAATGTCAAGCCCGCTACACCCCAAAACAATTGACGGAATCAAACGCAGAGTGCGTGCCGGCATGGGGAGATGTCAGGGTGCGTTTTGCGGGAGCAGAATTTTGCAGGCAATTTCAAAGCAAAACAACATTGATATGACAGAGGTTTGCAAAGAACATCAAAATTCACAAGTTGTGCCATATGAGGTGAAGAAATGAAAAGATATGACATAGTTGTTGTGGGCGGTGGTCCTGCGGGACTAAATGCAAGCAAAGTGGCATCAAGTCATGGATACAAAACACTTCTTGTTGAGAGAGATGAGCGACTTGGTGGAATTTTGAATCAATGCATTCATAATGGATTTGGACTCAAATTTTTTGGGGAGGAACTCACAGGCCCTGAATTTGTCCATAAAATGCTTGAAGACTTTGAAAATGAGAATTTGGATGTTTTAACAAACTCTTTTGTCACAAAAATAAACAAAGGTCAAGTTGAAATAACAAACGCCGAGGGCGTGCAAAAGATTATGTGTAAAGCAGTGATTTTGACAACTGGCGCACGTGAGAGAACGGCGGGTGGTGTGAGTTTGTTGGGCTCAAGGCCTGCGGGAGTTTACACTGCGGGCTTTGCTCAAAAGATGATTAATCATCACGGAAAACTGGTTGGCAAAAAAGCGGTTATATTGGGAAGCGGAGATATTGGACTGATTCTCGCGAGAAGACTCAAATTTGAGGGGGCGGAAGTTGCGGGAATATTTGAAATTGGAAAAACTTCTGCTGGGCTTCAAAGAAATATTCGTCAATGCGTTGAAGATTTTGATATTCCACTTGAATATTCTTCAACCATAGTTCAAGTTGTAGGACGTGAGAGGGTTGAAGGCGTTTGGGTGGCAAAAGTTGACGAAAACAGAAACCCGATTGAAGAAACAAAAAGATTTGTTGAATGTGATTGTGTTCTGCTTTCGGTTGGACTTATTCCCGAAACCGAACTTTTGAAAAATCAAATCGACTTTTATGGGGGTTCAGCAAATGCAAAAGTTGACGAAAATCGCATGACATCTCTTGATGGTGTGTTTGTTGCGGGAAATTCACTTCATATTCATGACCTTGCAGACAACGCAGCGGAAGAAGGCGAGATTGCTGCACTCGGAGCAATAAACCACATTAACAACAAAAACAAACAAAAAACGTTTGATGTCGTTTGCGACAACAATATATCATATTGTATTCCTCAAATAGTTCATGAAAACGCACAAAATATAAAACTATTTTTCAGGGTTAAATCAAAACTTAAAAAAGCAAAAATCAAATTGACTCAAAATGGGGAGACATTGATTGACAAATTCTGTCCTGCAATTCTTCCGGGAAGCATGCAAGAAATTGAGCTCCCAAAGTGTGGGACTGGAGAATTAAAAATTTTTGTCGAGGGGGAAAAAGAGTGAAAACAACTTGTATAATGTGTCCAATTGGTTGTCAACTTGAAATCACAAAAGACGAAAACGGAGTTAGTGTTGTGGGCAATTTGTGTCCAAGGGGTAAACAATATGGGGTTGACGAGGCAACTTGTCCAAAAAGAATTGTGACGAGCATTGTCAAATGTTCCAAAGATTTATATTGTTCAGTCAAGACGACTTGCCCTGTTGAAAAAAGTAAAATTAAAGAAGTTTTGCACGAAATTGCCCTTATTCCGCCAAAAAATTATCAATTTGGCGAAATTTTGATAAAAAATGTTGCGGGAACAGATGCGGACATTGTTGTGACAGGTGTGTGAGTTTGTTTGACAGAGTGGCAAAAAAATTGGCAAACTAAAGAATATTAGGGGAAAATATGAAAAGGAAATATATTTTGGCAATGGACGAGGGGACAACCTCAGCGCGTGCTGCGGTTTTTGACATTGAAAAAAATGAACTCGTCAATATGCATTCAATCAAGATTGGACAAATTTATCCGGCAAATGGTTGGGTAGAACAAGATGCGAACGAAATTTATTCCGCTCAAATTGCTGCACTTGAAAAATGTCTTGAAATGGGAATCGGTGCTCATGAGATTGTGGGACTTGCTCTAACAAATCAGCGCGAAACAGTTGTTGCGTGGGACAGAATCAGCGGACAACCAATATATAATGCAATAAACTGGCAGTGCAGGCGAACTGCAAAAGTTGTTGCTGCTTTGTCAGATGAACAAAAAAACCTTATTCGTGAAAAAACAGGTCTTATTCCTGATGCATATTTTTCTGCAACAAAAATGCGTTGGATATATGACAATGTTCCCAAAGCAAAAGAACTTGAACGTGAAAAACGCCTTTGCATGGGGACGATCGATAGTTTTTTGCTATATCGTCTTACAGGAGAGTTTGTGACCGATGCGACAAACGCTTCAAGAACGATGTTATATAATATCAAAGAGGGGAAATGGGATAAAGAACTACTTTCAATTTTTGGTGTCAAAAAAGAATGGCTTGCTGAAGTTGTTGACTCAAACTGTGTGATTGGAAAAACCACATTGTCTTGTGGCAAGGTTGATGTTGCGGGGATTTTGGGTGACCAACAAGCGGCACTTTTTGGACAATGTTGCTTTGAAAAAGGCATGGTGAAAAACACCTATGGAACGGGCTGCTTTATGCTTGCAAACATTGGCAACACTCTTGAGGACACAAGTGAAAAATTGTTGACCACGATTGCTTATCAGATTAACGGAAAAGTGACATATGCATATGAAGGAAGCGTGTTTAATGCGGGCAGCGTCATGACATGGCTTAAAGACGGACTTAAAATATTTGATAACACAAATCAAATTGAAGAACTTGCTTCTCGCGTCAAATCGCCAAATGGTGTTTATTTCATCCCAGCTCTCACAGGTCTTGGGTCGCCATATTGGGATAGTTCCGCCCGCGGTGCATTCTTGGGGCTTGATAGGGGAACAAACAGATGTCACATGATTCGTGCATGCCTTGAAGCGGTGGCATATCGAGCAGAAGACATGATGCAAGAAATGAGAGACAGCGGAATTGAAGTGAAGTGCCTTCGTTGTGACGGCGGAATGACAAAAAATGGACTTTTGATGCAACTTCAAGCAGATTTGAGCAGAGTTGACATTCTTATTCCAAGAACGACCGAAAGCACAATTTTGGGCGCGTGCTTCATGTGTGCTCTTTCAATGGGCACTTTCAAAAGTCTTGATGACATTGCTTTCCGTTGGGTTGAGCGAGCAAGATTTTTGCCAGGGAGAAACGCAAGAATACAAAAAGATTACAAAAAATGGAAACGCGGCGTTGCGGTCGCAAGAAAATGGAGGGTGTGATGAAAGAAGAAGATTTTTTGACTTATAACAACACAAAACAACATATTTATATCTTTGACGAAGTCGAAAACCCAAAAGGCATTGTCCAAATCATTCACGGAATGCAGGAAAGCATGAAGACATATTTTGACTTTGCAAAGTTTTTGAACGAACATGGTTATGTCGTGGTGGGACTTGACCTTCGCGCCCATGGAAAAACTGCGGGCGACTTATCCCAAATTGGAGTTTGCCGCGAAACGCTTTTCAAAAACATTGTTCAAGACCAAATCTTTTTGAGCAAAATGATAAAAACCAAATCATCGCTTCCGCTCTATGTTTTTGGACATTCCTATGGTTCGTTAATTCTTCAAAGATATATCCAACTCTACTCAGGCTATGAAAAAGTGATTTTGTGTGGTTCGTCATACATGAAAAAACCACTCATTCGTTTTGGGAAATTTATGGCAGGTTTGTTCTGTGCTTTTGGTGGTGCTCACAAAAAAGCACATCTCATCGAAAATATGTCATTTAATTCATATCAGAAAAAATTTAAGACTGGCAGTTGGATAACATCAGACGAAGAAGAAGCAAAAAAATTCTATGATGACGAAATGAATGCTTTGCCATTTGAAAACGCGTTCTACAAAGATATGTTCTCAAATCAACTCAAACTCTACTCGGTGAAAGAACTCGCAAAAATTGATACGCACAAACCAATTTTTATCATTTCTGGTGAAGATGACCCAATTGGCGATTATTCAAAATCAGTGAAAAAACTCTACGACCTCTATTATGACCTTGGGCTGAATGTTCAAATGAAACTCTATGCCGGACTCCGCCACGGACTTGTTCAAGAAACAAGGCGAGATGAGGTTATGAATGACGTATTAAAATTTATTGAAGAATAAAGGTCAGCCTTTTGCTTTGCGTTGAAATAACATCGCAACCGTGAAATTAATTGAAAATAAAAAAGCATCGCGGTGGCGATGCTTTTTTGAGAGCTTAAATTAATAATTCATTGAACGAAGTTCGAAGTATGCTTGTGGGTGAGCGCAAACTGGGCAAACAAGAGGTGCTTGATTTCCAACATGGATATGTCCACAATTTGTGCAAATCCAAACATTGGTTTCGCCTTTTTCAAAAACTGAACCATTTTTGATGTTTTCAAGGAGTTTGAGGTATCTTTCCTCATGCTCTTTTTCAATTTTTGCAACGCCCATAAATTGAGCAGCGATTTGGTCGAAGCCTTCTTCTTTTGCTTCTTTCGCCATTCTTTCATACATATCTGTCCACTCGCCATGTTCGCCAGCAGCAGCTTCAATCAAGTTTTCAACAGTTGAAGGAATTTTTCCGCCTTTGAGATGTTTGAACCAGAGTTTTGCGTGCTCTTTTTCATTGTTTGCGGTTTCTTCAAAGATGTTTGCAATTTGAACAAATCCGTCTTTTTTTGCCTGTGAAGCGAAATAGGTGTATTTATTTCTTGCTTGACTTTCGCCAGCAAATGCTTCCATGAGATTTTTTTCTGTTTTTGAACCTTTCAATTCCATATGTTTTTCTCCTTTTTTCTTTATTATCCAAATTTATAAAAATCGTGTCAAACAAATTTTGCAAATATTATACACAATGACTTTTTTGTGTGGTATAATGAAAAAGTTTTGGAGGAGAAATGAGAGTTTGCAACCTCGCAAGCGGAAGTGCGGGCAACTGCACCTATGTTGAGGGGGATAAAACAAAAATATTGGTCGATTGCGGGCTGACAATAAATGATTTGTCGGCAAGACTCGGCATGCTTGGTGTCACGATTGACGATATTGATGCAGTTGTCATTTCTCATGAACATATTGACCACATCAGAAGTCTTGCAACGCTTTCGAAAAAATATAACAAAAAAATTTATGCCCATGTTGACGAATGGCAAGCAATTCTCGCAAAACAAAAAAATGTTAATCCAACAAATCAAATGGCTTTTTTTGAATTGCCTTTTGAAATTGGCGAAATCAAAATAACTCCAATAAAACTTCCACACGACAGTCATACTTGCTTTGGATTTTCTTTTGAACAAAATGGCAAAAAATTTAGTATTTTGACCGACTTGGGACAAACTAATGATAGAATTTTGTCGCAAGTTGCGGGAAGTGTGTTGGTTTATCTTGAAGCAAACCATGACGAGCAAATGCTTTTGAACAATCCAAACTATCCTTTGTCGCTCAAACGCAGAATTTTGTCGAGCCGTGGACACTTGTCAAATGTTGCATCGGCAAAAGCGATTGAAAAACTTTCGGGATATGGAACAAAGCAAGTTGTGCTCAGTCATTTGAGCGAAAAAAATAACACACCTGAAGTGGCATATAACACAATCTGCTCCTACCTTGACGAACATGGAATAAAGCAAGGGGAAAACATCAGGATTGACGTTGCCAGACAAGACAGACCAACAACAATATTCAATCTTCGCTAATCGCACAAAATTCAAAAGTTTTGGAGCGATTTTTTATGAAAAAAGTGGGATTTTTGTTTGTTATCATATTATTTTTTGCAGTGCCACTAACTGGCTGCGATTTTGGGAAAAGTGCGGTGGACTATTCAATCGACATGACTCCACGCATGGTGACTTTGTCACAAGCAAATGCTGAAGATGTTGTGAGCGCAGTGAGTGTTGCGAGCGTTGCAATCAGGGCGACTTCCACCAAAACCGAAGCGATTGGGAGCGGTGTTGCGGTCGCAAGTGGCGGATACGTTCTCACAAACAATCACGTGATTGAGGGAGCAAAAAACTTGACTTTGTATCTAGCGAACAACGACACAACTTCGGCAAGTGTCATTTGGCGAGATGCGGACCAAGATCTTGCAATTCTCAAAGCGGGAGTTGATCTTCCATATGTTGAAATGAGTGCGTCAACCAACCTCAAAAAAGGACAAGATATTCTTGCGATTGGAACACCACTCAGTTTGCAGTTTGAACAAACTGTGACAAAAGGTATTGTTTCGGCACTAAACCGCACAGTTGAGATTGAAAATTCAAACGGAACAACTTCTTATGTTCAAAACCTCATTCAACACGATGCGAGTATAAACCCTGGCAACTCTGGCGGACCTTTGTTTAATCTTCGAGGTCAACTTGTTGGAATCAACACTCTCAAAGCAAGTCAAGCCGAAGGTCTTGGATTTGCAATTCCGATTGAAATTTGTGTTCCAGTTTTGAACAAAATCACAAAAGGACTCAGTTTTGAAACACCATATCTTGGACTTTTTGGATTTGATGCAACGACTGCAAAATACTATGACAAAACCACTCAAAAAGATGGAGTGTATGTCATGAATGTCAGCGAAAAAGGACCATGTTTTAAGGCGGGTATAAAAATTGGAGATGTCATCACAAAAATCAACGGGGAAGCGATTTCAACACTTCTTGACATGAGGGTTGAATTATATAACTATCAAGCGGGAGATGTGATTGAGTTCGAAATTGACCGTGATTCAAATATATTTGTCACACAAGTGACTTTGCAATAATGCAAAATTGATTTGATATATTTTTGTTGTGTGCTAAAATGGGCTTGTGAAAACAGACAAAAAAGAGTTGCAAAATATGCAACCAATCGACAAAAAACTTTATTATGATCCAAACGACAGCGGGCTTGGCTTTGCTGTCTGTTGCATTGTGCCACAACTTCTTGCGGTCATCATCTATCTCATTTTGGGAGCATTTGGTGCGAGCGGTGGACTTGGCATGAAGATTATTTCTTGCACGATTGGACCAATCTGCTATTTTTCGTATTTTTGCATGATCAACAAAGCAAAAAACATTGATTGGAAAAATGCGAGCGGAATAAAATTCAAAATGAAATGGTGGCACCCACTTCTTGCAATTGGCTTGGGGCTTGTGTGTCTTTTTGGTCTCAACTATTTCATCACGCTCGTTGACAAAGGACTTGAACTCATTGGCTACACCGCTTCGGGTTCGATTGGCATTCCAATGGACAATTTTGGTTGGTTTGTGCTTAATGTTTTGTTGCTCGCTGTTCTTCCAGCAATTTGCGAAGAGTTGATTTTCCGTGGCATCATCTTTAACGGAATGAGAGAAATGGGGGAAGTGAGCGCGGTGTTCTTTTCTTCGTTTTTGTTTGCGTTGTTTCATGGCAATGCATCTCAAACTGTATATCAGTTTATTTTGGGAATTGTTCTTTGCTATATTTTCATCATAACAAAAAACTTGTTGTGTTCAATGATTTTGCATTTTACTAATAATTTTGTTGTTTTGTTAATAAATTATATATCAAGGAATAAGCCTGCATCTGCGATTGAATTTAATGCAACATTTATTGTTTTTGCAATTCTTGGGGCGATTGCAACGGGAATTGTTGTTTGGCTTGTTGTTTGGCTTTTCACAAAATATCAAAAGCAAGATACAAACGACATTCAAATATCTCAAGAAAAACTGCTTGAACGCAAAGTCCGCGGACAAGTTTTTGCGAATAAACTTTTGTGGATTGGCATGATTTTTGCCTTGACAATTTGGATTGCAGACTTTATATATTAGACATCGGAGAGTTATGAAAAAAAGAAGTGACCTATTCAAAATTAATTTAATTTATTTTATTTTGCTTTGTGCATTCGTTTTGGTGCGCATTGTTTTTGCTTTGAATCTGTTTAACCTTTCCGGCACTGTGTCAGATATAGTTGGATCAATTCTCATTCAAATTGGCATCATGTTTGGCTTGACTTTTGTTTTATATTTGTTGTTTTTTAAGAAAAAACCAAAAGATGTTTTTAAGGATTACAAATTTACAAAAATCAATTTCAAAGCAGTATTAATTTCGATTGCGATTGGAATAATTACTTATTTTTTAACACTTTGCGTTGCAGCAATTTTTAATTTCTTTTTGGGATTGTTTGGCTATCAAGCGTCATCAGGCTCATCTGCAGGTGTGGGGACTTGGGGAGATTTTCTTGTGTCAATTGTCCTCGTTGCAATCTTGCCGGGATTTTGTGAAGAGTTTGTTCATCGTGGACTTTTGGTTAAAGGATTTTCTGAACTCGGCGTCAAAAAAACAATCATATATTCAGGATTGTTGTTTGGGTTAATGCACCTAAACATTTCGCAGTTTTTCTATGCAACACTCATTGGGTGTTTGCTTGTTCTTTTGGTTATGGCATCGGGAAGCATAATCCCAGCGATGATTGTTCACTTTATGAACAACCTAATAAATGTTTATTTTTCATATGCTGAAGACCTGAATTTGCCACTGCGAAAAACAGTCAATGCGCTTGGTGGACTTCTCACAGGATATGGCATTTTGTCAATTCTTCTTCTTATTGTGTTGATTGCTGTGGCTTTGTTCGGACTTGTGTTCTTGATAAAAGCATTGTTCAAAGAAACCTATGGAAGACGATTTGAAAAAGTTAAAAGCGATATTGCAAAAGAATATCTTCGCGACCAAGTGTTGGGACAAATTGAATCGCCAGAGGTTGGTTCGCCTGATGCGGGACTTGTGTTTGACGAAGAGGTTGACATTGCTGGCGACAAACGACTGATAAAAATCAAGATTCCTTTTGAAAGAATGGGACTTGATGCAAAACCGATTTACAAACCAAAGTTTGTTGACAACATATTTTTCTATGCGTCACTCGCACTCGGAATAACAATAACAATATTCACATTCATTTGGGGGCTTGTGATTTGAAGATAAACATTTTGGCAGTTGGAAACATAAAAGAAAATTATTTTGCTGGGGCGTGTGAAGAGTATTCAAAACGCCTTGGCAAATTTTGTGATATAAACATAATTGAAGTTCAGGAAAAAAACAAGCTTTCAACTCCCGAACAGTGTCTTTTGGCGGAAGCAAAAGATATTGAAAAACATTTGACGGGCTTTGTTGTTGTTATGGACAAGTTTGGCAAAAAGTTTGATAGCATTTCTTTTTCAAAAAAACTCGAAGAAATAAAAATGACCAACTCGACAATTACGTTTGTCATTGGCTCGTCATATGGACTTGATGAGAGCATAAAAAAGAAAGCAAACCTCATGATGTCTGTGTCAGACATGACATTTCCTCATCAGCTTTTTCGCGTGCTTCTTTTGGAACAAATTTATCGTGCGTTTTGCATTGAAAACAATATTACATATCACAAATAGGGGAAACTATGGAAGAATTTATGAATGATGCTCTGCGTCTTGCGAGGCTTGCCGAAAAGCACGGCGAAGTTCCGATTGGGGCAGTCGTGGTGAAGGACGGCAAAATCATTTCACGGGGATATAATCAACGCGAAAAAAAGCAAAACGCACTTTTGCACGCAGAAATTATTGCAATCCAAAATGCTTGCAAAAAACTTCACTCTTGGCGTCTTGATGGTTGCACACTTTATGTCACGCTTGAACCTTGCCCAATGTGTGCAGGTGCGATTTTGAACGCGAGGATGGACAAGGTTGTTTTTGGAGCGTTTGACACTCAAAGTGGATATTGTTTGAGCAATCCAAGTTTTCTTGGTGGCGGAGTGCTTAATCACAAGGTTGAAGTTGAAGGCGGAATAAAAGAAGAAGAGTGTAAAAAACTAATACAAGACTTTTTTAGGTCAAAGAGGAAGTAATGGAATTTTTTTTGTCAGTCCTATATTTAATAATCGGTTTGGTGTTGCTCATATTTGGGGGAGATTGGTTTGTTAAAAGTTCAATCCAAATCGCCCATCGAACAAAAATTCCACAAGCGATTGTTGGCGCAACAATAGTTAGCATTGCAACAACTCTTCCAGAACTTTTGGTAACAATTTTGTCGTCAACAAAAGGGTCGTTTGGACTTGCGGTTGGCAACAGTATTGGTTCTGTTATCGTCAACACTGGTCTTATCGCAGGACTTGCTTTGTGTTTTCTCAAAATCAAGCAAGATTCAAAACATATGAGTCTAAAATTTGTTGTTTTGATTTTGTCAGGAGTGTTTTTGCTTGCAGTTTCAATCAATCAAAACGTTTCTTGGATTGAAGGAATGTTTTTGATTTTGATTGCAGTTGGATTTTTTGCACTCAACATATATGATGCCAAAAAAAGCTTTGGACAGTTTGGGCCAGAAGAAGACGAGGCAAAGCCGATGAAAACTTGGCAGATTGTTGTTTTCTTCATTCTTGGCACAGCGGGAATTGCGGGAGGAGCGGAACTTTTGGTTTTGGGCGGAGAAAACCTTGCAAGACTTGCAGGAATGAGCGAAACATTTATTGGACTCACAATCATCGGCATCGGCACAAGTCTCCCAGAACTCGTGACAACAATCTCGTCAATCAGAAGAAAGGCGGGCGGCATTGGGATCGGAAACATTGTTGGAGCAAATGTTCTCAACATTGGACTTTTGGTTGGTTTGGCAAGTTGCATAAGCGGTTCAGAAGGACTTTCGGTCGATATGCTCACAATGGCAATTTCAATCCCTGTCGCAATTGTTCTTTGTCTTTTGATGGCAATTCCGCTCATGGCAAAAAAAGAGTCGTTCCGCTGGCAAGGAATAACTCTGATTTCAATATATGTTGTATACCTAACATTCTTAATTCTCAATGCAATCTTTGGTTATGTTGCATAAAAAAATGGTGGATATGTGGATAACTTACCCCAAAACACCCCCCTTTGTCCACATTTCATAAAAAAATTGGCACAAATTTATAATTATTCATAAAAATTTATAATTATTATAATGTGGATATGTGGATAACTTTATCCACCTTTTTTATTAAAAGGGTTTGGTTTGATTGACGCAATATTTCCCTTTTGATAAACTAAAAATACGCGTGAATAATATGCAAAATTTGCTAGGTTTTGTCAAGAAAAAGGAATTTTTGAAAATGGAAATAAATTGTGAAAACAAATTGGATAAGAAAAAAATCAAGGAAATAAATCCGCTTGTTTTGGCGTTTTTGGGGGACGCAATTCACACGGCGTTTGTGCGGGAAAAAGTTGTGCTTGAACATTCATACTCCGCTGGCCTTATGCACAAAGAAAGTTCGAAATTTTGCAGCGCAACGCACCAAAGTTTGGTGTTTGACAAGTTGCAAGAAATTTTGAAGGAAGAGGAGCAGGAGATTGCACTTCGTGCGCGCAATGCAAAGAATTCTCACACCGCAAAACATTCAAGTCTTGCTGAATATAAAAAAGCAACCTCGTTTGAGGCGCTTTTGGGATATTTGTATCTTGCGGGCGAAAATGACCGATTGCAACAATTTTTGGATATTTCCATGTGATTAATGATTATTTATTGTTTTTTTTAACTTTGTTTGTTAAACTATGAAGCATAATTATATATAGTAATTTTGAGGTATAAAGATGAATAAAAAATACTTGATTACGGCAGCATTGCCATACGTGAATAACATTCAACATTTGGGACACATGGTTGGTTGTCATCTTCCAGCGGATATTTTTTGCAGATTTCAAAAAAGCAGGGGGAATGACGCAATATTTATTGGTGGTTCAGACGACCACGGAACTGCGGTTTTGATTTCAGCAAAAGAGTATGGAATGCAACCAAAAGAACTCATTGACAAACTCAATGTCATCAATCACAAGATTTATGAAACACTCGATATCAACTACACATACAATTCGGGGACAAGCACAGAAATTCATTCAAAAATAACACAAGAGTTTTTTGAGGCACTTGACAAAAATGGTTTCATTGAGGAGCGTCCAGCAAAAATGCTTTTTTGCCCCAACGACAACATTGCTCTTGCGGACCGTTTTGTTGAAGGAACTTGCCCATTCTGCGGCTATGACCATGCCTATGGCGACCAATGCGACAAATGTGGCGAAACCTATGAGTCAACAATGCTCAAAAATCCTCACTGCAAATTCTGTGGAGAAGCGGCAGAAGTTAGGGAAACCAAGCACTTATATCTCAGACTTGACAAACTTTCAGACGACCTTGACAAATGGCTTGAAAGCAAAAAAGATATTTTCCGCCCAACAGTATACGCTGAAGCAAAAAGATGGATTAATGAAGGTCTTCTTCCTCGTTGCATAACTCGCGATTTGCCATGGGGAATCAAAGTCCCAAAACCAGGTTATGAAAACAAAGTCTTCTATGTTTGGTTTGATGCACCGATTGGATATATTTCAATCACTCACGAACTTGGCGGGGACGAACTTGTTCGTGACAGATGGCAAAATCCAGACTGCCAAATTTATAACTTTATTGGAAAAGACAACATTCCATTCCATACAATATTTTTCCCTGCGATGATGATTGGAGCAAAAAAATATAATAATGCGACAAATGTTGTTGGCATGGGCTTTATGAATTTTGAAGGGCAAAAATTTTCAAAGAGCAAAAATGTTGGAATCTTCTGTGACGGACTTTTTGGGAGCGACATTGATATTGACGGACTTCGTTCATATCTTGTTACGGTTATTCCGGAAAACAAAGATAGCGATTTTCGCTGGGAAGGTCTCAAAGACAACACAAACTCTGAACTTGTTGGAAAATTCGGCAACTTGTTCAACCGCTCGCTTAACATGGCAATGAAAAATTTTGGTGGCGAGTTTGATATTGACGAAAACGATTTCACACCAGACGAAAACGACCAAGTCATGATTGATGCAATAAAAACTTATCCAGAAAAAATTGCAGAACTCTATGACAAAACACAATTCCGTGACGCATACAAAACAATCATGGAGTATGCTGGGGTTGGCAACACCTATCTTGAAAAAACTGCACCTTGGACAATGATAAAAAATGGCGACATGCTCGGTGCAAAAAAAGTTTTGTGGTTGTGTCTTAATATGTGTGCAAGCCTTTGCATTGTTGCAAGCCCAATCATCACAAGAAAAACAAAAGACCTTTGGCAAAAACAACTTGGACTTGTTGGCGACCCAACAGCAAGCGGAATGTGGGAAAAGGCAAGTGAGTTTAATATCAAAAAAGGACACAAAACACTCGCACCAGAACCAATTTTTGCCCGCATTGACCAAGACAGACTAAACGACCTCAAAGAGCAACTTTCTCGCCGTTTTGACATGAGCAAACTAAAAGATATAAAGGTGGATTAATATGATTATTGAAGGCAAAAATGTGGTTTTTGAGGCATTGAGTTCTGGTCAGACTTTTAACAAACTTTATATTGCAAAACAAAACAAAGATGCTGAAAGTCAAAAAATCATTAACCTTGCAAAACAAAATAACATCAGAATTGATTTTGTTGACAAATTCTTGCTCGACAAAAAAACTTTAACACATCATCATCAAGGTGTGATTGGAGAAGTTGTTGATTTTGAATATTCGGATATTGATGAAATTTTGAAACTTGCCGATGACCGCTGTGAACAACCGCTTGTCGTCATTCTTGATGGTGTGAAAGATCCACATAATTTGGGCGCGATAATCAGGAGCGCGGAGTGTGCGGGAGCGCACGGCATCATAATTCCAAAAAACAGAAGCGTTGCTGTTAATGAAACGGTTATAAAAACTTCTGCGGGTGCAATTTCCAACATGAAAATTGCAAGAGTGACCAACATAAATTATGTGATTTCCGACCTCAAACAACGCGGAATTTGGGTTTATGGATTTGAAGCAGGCAAAAACATAATGTATCAAACAAATCTCAAAGGTCCAATCGCAATTGTTATTGGAAGTGAGGGAGAGGGGATTAGCGAACTCACAAAAAAGCGCTGTGATGACATTGTTTCAATTCCGCTTGCGGGGCAAGTGAACTCACTCAATGCGTCAGTTGCTTGCGGAGTTGCACTGTTTGAAGTTGTTAGACAAAGGAAAAATTGATGTATAACGAAAAAGAGTTGATTGAAAAAGCAAAAAAGGGCGACCAAGAAAGCTTTGCGGAAATTGTGCGAGAATATAATGTTCTTGTCAAAAAAATTGTCCGTAAATTCTTTTTGGTTGGTGCAGAACTTGAAGACTTGCAGCAAGAAGGAATTATTGCTCTTTGCAATGCGGTTTCCTCGTTTGATGAAACAAAAGAGGTCGCTTTCAAAACTTATGCCGCACTTTGTGTGAAACGAGCAATCATTTCGACAATAAAAAAATTCAACTCAAAAAACAACAAACTGCTTTCTGATAGCGTTGCTCTTGAAGACGCGGGGTTTGATGACGATGACGAGTTTATTATTGTTCTTCCGTCAAAAACAATGCTTCCAGACGACAAACTCATATGGCACGAAAAACTCGAAGAAATCAAAAAGTTTGTTGCCAAAAATCTTTCGACCTATGAAAAACTTGTTCTTAGCGAATATCTCAAAGGAAAGTCATATAATCAAATTGCAGAGGCGGTCAACAAAAATGCAACAAGTGTTGAAAACGCACTTTCACGAATTCGTGCCAAACTTGCCCCACTAAAAAACATGTAAAAAAATACCAACAATTGTTGGTATTTATTTTTCGAATATGTATTGATCTTGTGTGTTGCATTGCTGAATATCTGGCAAAATTTTGAAGTTTGAAATGCCCTTTGTTTCGGGGTGTTTTTTCTCAAATTCTTTCACGGTGTGATAAATCAATTCTTTTTTCTCAAAATCTCGATCAAATGTAAACAGGTTGACACCAGCAAAAATGCTTTCGGCAAATATTCTTGCGTCATGGTCGTGGTTGGCGTTTTTGTTGCCGTCAAATGGTCTTTCTGTTTTTTGGTAAGGGAAGCCGTGCTTCATCAATGTGACTTTTTGAGGGGATAACAAATCTTTTGTGAGTTCGTCAATTAACATTTGTTGATGCTCGTTGAATATGACATGTTCAACTGAGTAGTTTTGAAAAAATACATTTGGTTTGATTGGAGTGAAAATTATATGATTGTTATATACTTCGTGAAGAACGGTTGGTGTGATGACTATTCGAAGTTCCTTGTTGTAGGCAAGTTTCATATTGTCAAACAAAGCAGCGAGAAGTTGGAGTTGGTTTTTGCTGACTTTTGAATCATAAAGAGCTTTTATGTTACAGTATTTCAAAACATCTTCGACTGGAATTTTTGCCTTGTCAGCATAATCGCGAATTCTTGCATCCATTCCAAATGCTGAATGCAATGCATTGTTGTCAAGAGCAAGCTTTTTGTTTGTTTTGAAATGAAATCCTTGAGGCTCGTTTGTCATGGCTCCTCCAATGTTATATATTATATTTTATTACAAAAATCGACAAAAGTCAATATTGGATTATTGCTCATGACGAAGGAGCGAATGATATATGCACGAAAATTCTTTATCCATAAAAATCACTGGGACAGGGTAGAGCGGATTGGCTTCTTTTTTTGCTCGGCGAATAAGTTTTGGAATATCTTGCTCTTTGAGATCTTCGATATAGTCAGGAAAACCAAATGTTTTGTTCATATCTTTGATTTTTTGGATGAAAGCAAGAGTCTTTTCTTCGTTTGTCACAAGTTCAGGGAAAATTCCAATGGCGTCACAAAGGGCGCCAATTTTTTTATAAATCTTTTTGCCATAAAAACTTAATACCTTTGGCAATATCACAGCATTTGCAAATCCGTGGGGCGTGTTGTATTCTCCACCAAGAGTGTGTGCAACTGCGTGGACATTTCCAACATATGCTCGCGTGAACGCAAGCCCTGCTTCAAATGCTGCGGTCATCATGTTTTGACGTGCTTTTAGGTCGTCTGGGTGATGAAAAGCTGTCTCCAAATTTTCAAAAATCAACTTTGTTGCATGAATGGCATATTCTTTTGTCTCATGTGTGTTGCTTTTGCCGATGAAACTTTCAACTGCGTGAGTGAGTGCGTCCATTCCAGTTGAAGCGGTGAGAAATGGTGGCAAAGACAATGTCATGTTTGGGTCGAGAACGGCAAACTTTGGAACAAGTTTTGGGTCCTCGATTGCAAACTTTTCTTTTGTGTGAGCGTCAACAATGACGGCGGCAAGAGTCGTTTCGCTTCCTGTGCCGCTTGTGGTTGGAATTGCATAGAGTGGTGGCAGGGCATGACGGACTTTCAAAATGCCACGCATTTGGCGAATTGTTTTATTTGGATTTGTCGCTCTTGCGCCAATTGCTTTTGCACAATCCATTGCGCTTCCTCCACCAATCGTAATAATTGCTGTGCAGTGGTTTTGTTTATATTCTTCAAGCCCGTCTTCTGCGTTGTCGATTGTTGGGTTTGCAACTGTTTTGTCAAAAATCACAAACTCAACTCCGTTTGCTTCAAGTGAAGAAAACAAAAGGTCACATAGTCCAAGTTTCAGCACTCCTTTGTCTGTGACAACAAGAACTTTTTTGTGCCCAGCGGCGGAAATGTCGCGAGCCATGTCAAGAGTTGCTTGCTCCCCATAATAAATTTGTGGTTTGTTGTATGGGACAAAATACATCGCAACACGCATGACGCTTTGAAATGCTCGATAAAATAATTTTTTCATAAAACCCTCGTTAAAAATGATTATATCATTCCATGATATTTTGCCAAAATGAATTAAGGTTATTAATAAAAGAGTTTAATAATAATAAAAAAAAGAAGAGATTATTCTCTTCCTTGTGAGTTTGCATTTTGAGTTGCAGTTTGTTCCAAAATTTTTCCTGCGATTTTTTTATAACCATTTTGTTCTTCAAGTTGCCATGAAAATTGATTTGCTTTTTTGCCGTCATAAAAGAGAAAATTTCCCGACTTGCCATCTTTTATATCTATTATTTTTGGTTCAACAAACTTTTGGTCAAAGCATTTGAGAACTTGTTCAACCCAATCAACCGGATAGTTGCAAATGTGATTTTCAAGTGCGTAAACGACCAACATATTTTCAACTTTTGGGTCGTCAAGCGACATAACAATATAATATCTGTCAGTAAGAACTTTTTTCATGCCCATAAAAACACCTCTTGATGATATTTTAGATTTAAAGAAATAAAATGTCAATATGTTTATCCCTCGGATATTGGGCAAAACTTTTGAAGAGGTGAATATGACTGCTGTTGCATTGGTTTTTGTTGGGATAACATTGATACTAAATGGTTATTTGATGTGGAACAAAAAAGAAACAAAGCCGCTCATCGTTTTTAACTTGTTTACGGGTGGCATGATTATTTTGTTCAACATATATGTCATTATGTCGGGCGGCAATCTTGTTGGAGCATTTGGCGGGCTTCTGTTTGGACTAACAAATTTGTTGGTGGCTTTTGATTTGATTTTCAAAGAGTCGCCTTGGGCAACAGGAAACTTTTCTTTGCTTGCAACAGTGTGTGCGATTGCAATTTGTGCCTTTAACTTTGTTGACGGAGAATTGCTCAAAGGAGTCATGTGGGCACTTTGGTCACTCATTTGGCTTTTTGCGTTCATTGGTTTTTCTCTCAAAAAACAATTTCAGCCAGCAACATTTGCGATGTTTATCGTCCAAGGTTTTTTGACAACAGGGACATTTGGGCTTTTGCAACTTTTTGACATTGTCAAATTCTAAACTAGTGTTAAAAAACTTTGATCAAGAAAAAGATATGACGGCGGAATGTCGAGTATGGTCTTTGCACCATACTCTTTGTTTTTTATCAAGTTGTATAGAGCAATGCAATATGCAACAACAACTTGGGCAGTAAAACGCGGATTGCTGTCAAGGTTGAGTTCAAACCGCATTTGATTGTTTGGCGAAAGAACGCAGCCGCAGTGATACATGTGTGTTTTGAGCTTTTCAACTTTTTTTGCGCTGCAAAATTTTATTATTGTTTTGTAGCCCTCAAAATAGTCGGGCATACTTCTGATTTCTTGGCAAAGTTCCCTTTTGTTCACTCCTTTTTTTGCAGCGACAAAACATAACCTTTGATGTTTTGATTTTTCGTTTAATTCGTGCCCCTCTTGTGCTTCTTTCAAAGCCTTTCGAACTGGCAGCGTATATTCAATCGCATCGTCAACACCAGAAAGTGCTCGCAGAGCTTGCGAATGACCTTGGCTTACGCCTTTTCCCCAAAATGTTTCGCAATTATGTTCTATCGCTTTCGTCAAAACACGCATAAGAGAAAAAAGACCAGGATCCCAACCGCACGAAATGATTGAGCATCTTTTGTTTTTTTTGTTCGCCTCATCAAGCGAGCGGTGATAATCCTTTATGTGAGCATGGTTGTCAAAAGTGTCAATTGTATGAAAATGCTTTGAAACCAAAAACGCTTGCTGTTCAATATCAGTCTTTGAACCCGAGCATAAGCACATGATGTCTATCTTTCTTTTGTAGTTTGCAATGTTTTCAAACTTGTCGCAAGGTGTTTTAAACACTGACGAAACGCTTCGTCTTGAAAAAATGCAAACGAGTTTGAATCTTTCGTCATTTTGAAGTTTTTCTTCAACACTTTTTCCCAGGTTTCCATAACCCACAATTCCAATTCTGATTTTTTTCATGTATGTATTTATGATGATAGTTTTATTTTTGTCAAATTGAAAATTAATTAAAATAAATTAAAAAATATTTGAAAATAATTAAAAAAATAATAAAAAAATAATTAAATAGTTAAATTTTTCAATAAAAACCATAAATTATTAAATTCTTAAATCCTTATCACATATGGGATAAAGCAAAAAAATAATTTACAAAAATAAAATGTTTTGTTAATATTGAGATATGAAGTTTGAAGTTGTCAATCTAAAAGAAATTGTGCTTTCGGCGGAAGATGTTGAAGCACATATTTCAATAATTTTGGAGAATGCGAAGCCACGAGGTGTGACTGCGATAAAGTTTATCCATGGTTATGGTTCTCACGGCAGGGGTGGAGTGATTTCGGTGGAGTTGAGAAAGCTCTTGCCAAAACTTCAAAGACAAAAACAAATCACAACTTTTCTTTTGGGGCATGAGTGGGATATATCAAACGCGAAATGTCAGAAATTTTTGTTCATGCACCCAGACTGTGCACAAGACGAAGACTTGAACAAATCCAATCCTGGAATCACAATTGTTGGAGTTTGATATGAGATTTTTTACAAGCGATACACATTTTAATTCACAAAGCACTCTTGAAATGGACCAGCGTCCATTTTCATCGACAAAACAATTTGATAGATATGTTTTGAAGCTTTGGAACAAGCAGACAAAAAAGGGCGATGTGATTTATCATTTGGGAGATTGGGGAAGTTGTTCAAAAAATCAAATGCACGGCTGGGAACAGGCATATCCATATGTCAAAAAACTCAAAGCCAAAGTCATTTTGGTGATTGGGAATAACGAAGAGCGAATCGTGAAGTTTTTCTTTTCGAACAATTTCGACGATTTCAGAAATTATTGCAAAAATCTTGGTTTTTTCGATGTCGTAAAAAACGGCGAAATTGAGGTTGCTGGGAAGAAGTTTTTCATGACTCACAAACCAAAAGATTGCAAGCCCGAAATGCTTAATCTCTTTGGGCATATGCACCGAACAGGTGGAATTTACAGGTCTTTTGGCTTTTCGATGTGTTGTGACCTCAATCATTTTTATTTGCAAGACGAAAACGCGATTGCAAATTTTCTTGATATGAAAGAAAAATATTGGGATATTGACGAAAACTTAAAAATAAAATAAAACATGAAAAATATATTGACACAATTTTTGCTTTGATATATTCTTTCATGCAAAAAAGGAGAATGAAATGGGAGAAGCGTTGCTTGATGCATTGATTGACACCGCAAAAATGATTGGCATTTTGTATCTTGTCTATCTTATTGTCGCGTATCTTGAACATCACAACAATCAAAAGTTTCACCATTTTATGCAAAAAACTCAAAAAGCTGGACCTTTTATGGGTGCGGTTTTGGGCATTGTTCCACAGTGTGGGTTTTCGGCTGTCATGAGTGATTTGTTCGCCAAACACAAAATCACGATTGGAACACTTGTTGCGGTGTTTGTTGCAACGAGTGATGAGGCAATTCCGATTTTGATTTCGCACCCAGAGGTTTATAAATTTTTGATTATTTTGCTCGGCATAAAGTTTGTTTATGCAACTGCTGTTGGGTTTGCGATGGACGGAATTGTTGCTCTCATCCACAAGAAAAAAGGCGAAAAACAAGAGCGTAATGAAGTTTTGGAAAAAGACCATGATTGCGAGCATGATGACCATTGTGACCACTGTGATTCTCATCATTGCTGCGCGGACAACATTTTTCTTGATGCACTCAAGCACACAGCAATCATTGCTGCTTTTGTCTTTGTTGCAACGGCAATCATAAATATAATCATGTTCTATGTTGGGACAGAAAGCATGACAAATGCTTTGATGTCGCTTTCAATCTTCCAACCTCTTGTTGCGGCGGCGATTGGACTCATTCCAAACTGCTGTGCATCAGTTGTTCTTCTTGAACTGTTTATCAAAGGTGGTTTGAGTTTTGGTTCGCTTGTTGCCGGACTTTGTGCGGGAAGCGGTGTTGGACTTTTGGTTTTGTTCAAACAAAACAAGTCAATAAAACAAAACTTGTTGGTTCTTTTCACTTGCTATATCACTGGTGCAGCACTTGGAATGATTATTTGTTTATTTTAATCGTGTAAAAATTAAGATTGTTTGTTTGATTTTTCAAACAAACTTTTCTTTTATAACAATAATTTTGCCAAATTCATATTAAATTTGGGGTGAGAAATGAAAGAATATAATGAAAGCAAAATATTTATGAAAGAAATGTTTGGAGCAAAACCATATGCTGTTGCTGAAATTTATGGCGGCGAAAAATATCCAAACATTCGAGGCGAAGTTGATTTTTATCCAATTGGGAATGGTGTTTTGGTTGTGAGCGTTTTTCACAATCTGCCAAAAACCAAAACCAATTTCTTTGGATTCCACATTCACGAGAATTCAGAGTGTTCGGGGGATTTTTCTTCTGCTGGCCCACACTTTGGCGCGGGCGAACACCCAACGCACCAAGGCGATATGCCGGTGATTTTGTCAAATGACGGCGATGCATTTTTGTCTTTTTTTACAAGACGTTTCACGCTTTCTGAAATTGTTGGAAGAACTGTGATTGTGCATCTTGACCCTGATGATTTTTCGACACAGCCATCTGGCAACTCTGGCCAAAGAATTGCTTGCGGCAAGATTGAGAAACGGGATTAAAAATTGAATATTTGAAATTCAACAAATTTAATTTGGAGAAACTTATGGCGATAACAAATATGGCAAATTTAACATCAACAATAACAAGCGCAAGCGGCACTGCCTTTGACGTGTCAGCAAAAAGCAATGCTGTTGAAATTTATGACTTGACAAAAGAATTTTTGGTTGTCAAAACAACGCAAAAAGAATGGACAATTCCGGGCGACAAGTTAACTTTTACGACGACAATAACAAATAACCTCAACACCAATATTACAAATATAACAATAAAAGACATTTTGGGAGCGGGTGCAAAATTTGTTGAGGGAACGCTAAAAGTTGGATCGGAGAGCTATCCGAACGACAACCCAATCACTGGTGCCACTCTTCCTGTCACAATTGGCGGGCAAGGTGGAGAAATGACATTTTCATATGAAGTTGCGGTTGATGATCCTGCCGAAGTTGAAACTTTTGTTAATCAATCAAACGTTCAATTTGAAATTTCTGGAACGCAATATAATGTTTCATCAAATGAAGTTTCGGTTCATATCTTGGATAACCAAGTTTATCTTCTCAAAACCGCTGACAAAACAATTGTAAAACCTCAAGATGTCGTCACTTTCACAATTAGAATAACCAATGATGGCGGGCTTGAAAACACAAATATGATGTTTTCTGATCCACTTCCAACGGGTGTGACATTTGTTGGGGGAAGTGTGAAAATCGATGACGAAGTAAAGGCTGACCTCAATCCAACGACGGGGTTTGCTCTTTCAAATCTTGCTGCTGGCGGACAAATTAAAGTTGAATTCCAAGTGACTATTGATTAATTATCTAATTAAAATTTTCAATGACTTTTCAAACATGTTTCTTTGATAGAACAAAGCAAAAAATCCAGAAAAGACAATATAACCAACAAAAAAACACCTTGCGGTGTCCTTTTGGCGCAGAAGGAGGGATTTGAACCCTCGCGCCCTTTTACAAGCCTACTCCCTTAGCAGGGGAGCCCCTTCAACCACTTGGGTACTTCTGCAAATATAAATCGATTTTGCCCAATTTCTCTTTTTTCACATCTGTCGCTTGTTTGAAGGGGCGACACTGCGAAAGCAGGGGAAAAGAGGCGAGGAATTGCCGGTGGCAAAAGCGGACGAGCCGACTTTTCGCGCTGCACACACGAGTTGAGACCAAAAGGGAACAAATCGTGCTTGTGCGAGTGAGGCAACGGAGTTGACCTTCAACCACTTGGGTACTTCTGCATGTCAAATGCTTTGCAATTTTAACACACAAAAGGGGTGGTGTCAATTATTTTTTAAGTTTGAAACAAAAAATATAAATTGTGAAAAATTGAATGTTGTGTTATAATGCTTTTGAGGTAAACATGTTAAAAGATGAAATTATTGAAAGAGCGAAGAAAAAACCATTTATAGTATATTTTGACATGGACGGAGTATGCTCTGAAGAGCGAACAGGAGAGCATGATTTGGTTGTTGGAAATGTAAAAGATTTTTATTTCAACAAGCGTCCAATAAAAACAATGTTGAAGGTTATGAAAGAACTGCATGATGCGGGTGTTGAAATTGGCATTTTGAGCAGCTGCTGGTATTTTGAACAAGCAGACCAAAAAAGGCGGTGGCTCAAAATTTATGCACCATTTATCAAGGACAAAAATATGCACTTTGTTGTGTATGAATCTCTTTCTTTTTCGGAAGAAGAAAAGCCGTATCTCAAAGCGTGGGAACTTGAAAAAATCACAAAAGGTTATGACGGTGAGTTTTTGCTGATTGAAGACAGGCACGCAAACATCAAGGCAGCAAATAAATATTTTGGCAGACTGGTTGCGGAGCACGTGTCTTGCCTTGTTGAATAACATTGACAAATGTGACTTCAAAACTTATAATAATAAAGACAAATTTGGAGGAAAAATGAAACACGAATTCAGAGCATCGGCAAAAGGTGTTGTTGGTGGAGATTATGTTTTTGATGAGTTTGAAGCAAAAACAATGATTTTGGCAAGTCGCAACAATGGTCCATTTGAACTTGCTTTTTATGAAGCATCAATTTCTGTTGGCGATAAAAATTTTGTTAAGTTTGTTTCTGATGAAGAGTTTGTTCCTGTGAAAGATGTTGTTGTTATGCAGAGCAATTCTCAAGATTATTCACAACATGTTGCAAAAAATATGAAGTGGGAATTTTTGAAAGAAAATCCAACTCCAACATTGAGAGAAATTCGTGCTTTGAACAAGCGAATCATCAACACTCAAAACAACATAAAAAATAATGAGAGCATGAATGAGAGATAAAAACTTTATTGTGTGCGTCACAGGAAAATCTGGGGTAGGCAAGTCAATGTTTTCAAAAATGTTGGCTGCCCACCTTGATTTTTTCTATGTCGACATTGACAAGATTGGGCACAAGATTTATGAAGACAAAAAAGTTGTTGAAAAAGTCGAGAGCATTTTTCAGCAAAAACTAACTGACGAGAATGGAAATTTTGACAGAAAGCGGCTTGGTGGAATTTTGTTTTCCGAAAAAGATTTATCAAAAGTTGAAAAATTTAACAATTTCACAAAGCGTTGTATGCAATCTTTCATCAACAAAGAGCTGTCTCTTCACAAAAATGTTGTTTTGGATTGGATTCTTTTGCCAAAAACGATATACTGGAATGGGTCAGATTACAAAATTTTGATTCGCCCGCAAAATGATGAAGAAAGATTTCGTCATGTTCAAAATCGGGATGGACTGAGTGAAGAATATCTGAAACTCAGAGATTGTGCGGGGATTGATTATGAAGTCAAAGATTTTGATTTTGTCATTACCAACGACTATCAAATGAGTGATTTTGAAGAAAACTTGACGCGTGTGCAAGAAAAAATTTTGATGCGAATGAGGAATAAATATGAATGAAACAAAAATTATTTTGGCAAGTAAAAGCCCAAGAAGAAAAGAACTTTTGGCAACAATATTTGACGAGTTTGAATGCATTCCAAGCGACAAAAATGAAGACATGAACAAAAAGATGAAGATAACTGAACTTGCAAAAAATCTTAGCGGTCAAAAAGCGGAGGATATATTTTTGCAGACGCAGGGCGAACGTGTGATTATTGGTTCGGACACAATGGTTGTTCTTGGACGAAAAATTTATGGGAAACCAAAGGATGAAAGTGACGCATTTTCAATGCTTAAATCTTTGAGTGGCAAAATTCATAAAGTTGTCACAGGAATTTATGTTATCAAATTTGAACACGGCACAAAAACGGTTTTGTGTGATGCGGTTGTTTCAAAAGTGAAATTTGCCAAAATGAGTGATGAAGAAATTTGGGGATACATCAAATCTGGAGAACCAATGGACAAGGCGGGAGCATATGGTTGCCAAGGGCTTGCACGAAAATTTATTGAAAAAATTGATGGAGACTATTTTGCTGTTATGGGTCTTCCTGTTCACAAAACATATGAGATTTGCAAAAAATTAAAAGTTTTGGATTGATTTTTTGCTGTTGACATATAATTATATTTAGCCTATTATTAAAATAATGAGTAAAAAAAGAATTGAAAATTTTGACACGCCTCAACAAAAGGCACAAAAATCAAGTCAAAAAATCTTAAAGTTTGGGTGTTTGGCATGTTTTGCCATCGCCTGTGTTTTTACTGCTCAAAACTTGATGCCACTTGATTTTTATGTCAACCCTGGAATTGATGAAAACACAAAGTTTGTTGTTGCCCACGCTGGCGGGGGAATGACTGTTGATGGCAAAACAAGAAAATATTTGAACGTGGTTGAGGGGGTTGAGCATCACTATGCTCATGGAACGCGAATGTTTGAAATTGATTTTGCCTTCTCAAAAGAAAATGAGCTTGTTGGCACTCATCGATATGAGTATCTCAAAGGATTTAGCAACGAGAACAGAATTGGGATTGAAGAATATAAAAATAAATTAATTTTGGACAAATTCCATGGACTCACCAGTGAAAGATTGTTTGAACTTATGCAAAAATATCCCGATGCAAAATTCATTATTGATACAAAAGAAAATGAGCCATTTTTGGTTTATGAAAAGTTGATTGAAGATGCAAATGCATATGGAATTAATCTCAAAGAAAGCGTAATTCCTTTTGCTTCTTCAAAAAAAATGCTTGAAAAAATTGAAGCGGCATATGACTTTGATGAAATTATGTTCACCAACTACAAAGCAAAGTTGAATACAAAACACCTTCTTGAAATCGTCAAGGGCAACAAAAAAATTAACTATCTTCATATCTTTCCAACAGACCTTTCAAGAATTGAAGTTAATGAATTCAACAAACTTGGAATACGAGTTTTTGCCCACATGGACAACAGTCCTGTTTTTCATCTCGCCCTTGATTATGGCTGCACGGGAATATTTTCTGATGACATAACAGAAGATTCATTCAATCTCAAATATCGCTATATTCTTGAGCGAAAACTCATTGATCCAAAAATTGCCGAAGCATCTGCGAATGTCAAACTTGATGAGCTACTGGGCTTGTCTTTTCCTGCTCAAACATTTTTTTAAAATTTGTTGAAATATGCGCAAAATTATGATATATTTCTAATACATGGGGGAAATTATGAAACATTTTGATGATTTTGAAGAAAAAGCGATTAGCAGTTTGGCAAACTTCGCAAACAAATTCACATATTTCGGGTATATCAACAAAAACGAAAAATATCCAGTTTTTGTTGACGAAAAGAAAAAAATTTATATCAAAGCACAAAATCCAAGAACATTTTTGTTCTGCGTGAAAAGAATGGACGAAGATTGTGCGGTAAAAGAAATGGAAGATATGCTTGATTTCAAATATAAATATGAAAAACTTTGCGAAGTATTTAATTATGACAAGAAAATTGCAAAATCATACCTGCAAAAAAGCGTTGACCACATTTTGTCGCAATACAAGAAGCAACAAGGCGGAATTGAACAATAAGAAAAGACCCACAAGGGTCTTTTTTGATGCAAAATTATTTGTTCCAATTTGGGATGAAACAAGTGTCGGCGCTTTTTGAATTTTGAATGAATCCATCAAGATCAAGTTCCAAAAAGTGATTGTTGACACTTTTCATTTCTCGGCTTGTGAGTTTGCGGTTGATTTCTGGGAATCTGTCACACTCGCCAAACGGAGTGAATTGACTCATGACACTAACCAAAATTTGTTTGTCATAATTTTGTTTCAAATAGTCCAAAACCTGTTTGCTTTCCTGTGTGTGGAGGGGCAGAATCAAATGACGAACAATCACGCCTTGCTTGAGCATTTCCCCGTCAAATTCGAGTTGCTTGTTTTTCACCATTTCGTTGAGTGCGGCTTTCGCGTTTTCAACATAATCTGGGCAATTTGAATATTTTTTTGCCGTTTCTGGTCTAAAATATTTGAAATCTGTCAAAAAAATGTCAACATATGGCAAAAGTTTTTGAATTGTTTCAACTTTTTCATAGCCATGAGTGTTCCAAACAACTGGGACATTTGGCTTGTAAATTTTTAACGCTTCAATAATTTCGTCCGCAAAATGTGTTGGGCTGACGAGATTTATGTTGTGAACACCTTTGCTCTCAAGTTCTTTCATGATTTCAACAAGACCAAGAGGCGTCACTTTTGTGCCGTGACCATTGTGGGAAATTTCATAGTTTTGGCAGAACACGCATTTGAGCGAACAACCAGAAAAAAATATTGCGCCACTTCCACGAGTGCCACTGATTGGGGGTTCTTCAAACATAAAAACAGAATATGTGTTGACACTCATTTCTTCTTTTTCGCCACACAAGCCTTTTGTTTTTGTTCTATCAATATTGCAATTTCTCGGACATAAATCGCACTTTTTCATGCTCATATTGTAGAGCAAAGTGAGATGACCGACAAGCAAATTGGCAAAAATAAATTTTTTTTGGGGTTATTATTGATTAAATACAATTATATGTGATATACTTACGAGTTGTATTTAGGAGAAAATTATGAAAAACGAAAAGATTAGAAATGTTGCGATTATTGCCCACGTTGACCACGGCAAAACATCGCTTGTTAACGAAATGCTCAAACAAGGTCACGTTTTCCGTGACAATCAACAAGTTGATGACAGAGTTATGGATTCAAACGCACTTGAAAGAGAAAGAGGAATAACCATTCTCGCAAAGAACACTGCGGTCTTCTATAACGGCGTCAAAATCAATGTTGTTGACACCCCAGGGCACGCGGACTTCGGTGGAGAAGTTGAACGTGTTCTCAAAATGGTTGATGGCGTTTTGCTTGTTGTTGACGCTTTTGAAGGACCAATGCCTCAAACTCGTTTTGTTCTTGAAAAGGCACTGGAACTCAATCTCAAAGTTATTGTTGTCATCAACAAAATAGACAGACCTGATGCGCGTGTTCAAGAAGTTCAAGACGAAGTTTTGGAACTCTTTATGGACCTCAATGCAAATGACGACCAACTTAATTCGCCATTCTTGTTTGCATCTGCTCGTCAAGGCGTTTGCGGAGAAAACATCGCATATCTCAAAGACATGACTGTTTTGTTCCAAAAAATCATTGATTACATCCCAGCGCCAGACGGCGACCAAGACGAACCTTTCCAAATGTTGATTTCGGCAACAGAGCAAAACGAATATGTTGGAAAACTTGCAGTTGGCAAAATTGCACGCGGCAAGGTTAAAGTTGGAGACCAAATCACTCTTTGCAACTTTTTTAATGACAAAACAACCAATGCAAAAATTGTTTCAATGTATCAGTTTGAAGGACTCAAACGTGTTCCTTGCGAGACGTCTGTTGCAGGCGATATTGCAATGATTGCAGGGATTGAAAACGTCACAATCGGCGACACTCTATGCTCGCCAGAAAAGGTCGAACCACTTGAATTTGTTAAAATTAGCGAACCAAGCGTTGAAATGACTTTCCTTGTCAACGACAGTCCTTTTGCAGGAAAAGAAGGCAAATTCGTCACATCTCGTCACCTTCGTGAAAGGCTTTATCGCGAACAAGTCAAAGATTTGTCACTTCGTGTTCGCGACACAAAAACAACAGAGGCTTTCACAGTTTGTGGAAGAGGCGAAATGCATCTTTCAATTCTCATTGAAAACATGAGAAGAGAAGGTTATGAATTTCAAGTTTCAATGCCAAGAGTTGTTTTTAAGGAAATTGACGGCAAAAAATATGAACCAATTGACCGCGTTGTTTTGGACGTTCCAGAAGATTGCGTGGGCGTTGTTATGAACAAACTCGGTGTGCGAAAAGGTGAACTTGTTTCAATGACTCCTCACACAAGCAGAATGAGAATGGAATTCAAAGTGCCTTCACGTGGAATGTTTGGATTTAAGTCAGACTTTTTGACAGACACACGAGGCGAAGGAATTTTCAGTGCAATTCCAGAAGATTATGAACCATATAAAGGCGAAATTGCTCGCCGTGAATATGGCTCGCTCATCGCATTTGAAGCGGGAGAGAGCATAACTTATGGACTCTTTAACGCACAAGAACGCGGCGACTTGTTTATTGGCCCTGGAATCCCAGTTTATGCTGGAATGGTTGTTGGAAGAAACCCAAGAGGAGAAGATTTGGTTGTTAATGTTTGCAAGAAAAAACATCTTTCAAACTGCCGTTCATCTGGCGCAGACGAAGCACTTCGTCTTATTCCACCAATTCAAATGTCGCTTGAAGATTCTCTTGAATTTTTGGCTGATGACGAATATATGGAAGTCACACCAAAGAGCATCAGAATCAGAAAAGTTGTTCTCGACCATAATATGCGTTTAAGAATTAGAGGCAAAGCTTTGCAAAATCAAGATTAGTATGGTATATTGAGGATATGAAACAGCAAAAGAACAAAAGTGTTATGAGACAATATAAAATGGATCTCAAAAGATTTGGAAAATATCTTTTGATTCTCATTCCCATTGCTTTTGTCGAGGCATTTTTGGTTTCAATGCTTAATTATCCCGTTTGGCTAAACTGCATCATCATCATCCCAACGCTCATTGTTTGGTGCGTTGTATTTGAACTAATTTATGTTGCAATTAGCAAAAGAAAAGAAAAACAAGCAGAGTCCGAGCCAAAGAAGCCGGATATTTATGCTGATTAGTTGAGAGGAAATATGGAAAAGAAATCATACGCAAAAATGATGCCACATTCAATCGAGGCGGAACAAGCCATTCTCGGTTGCTGTTTGATTGACGAAAATGTGCCAATTGATGTCATGGCGGCACTTAATGCGAACGACTTTTATGTTGAAGCGCACAAACAAATATTTGATGCGATGATGTCAATTTACTCAAATAATGTTGCAATTGATTTCGTCACAATCACTGACCAACTTGAAAAAAACAACTTGCTTGAAAGTGTTGGCGGAATTGATTACATAACAACTCTCACAAACATCATTCCAAGTGCTGCAAACTTCAAACACTATTTGGATATCGTAAAGCGTTGCTCGGTTTTGCGCAAACTCATTTCTTCAAGCCAGAAAATTATTGAAAACTCATACGAGAGCGAAAGCGCAGAAGATGCAATCGGATTTGCCGAAAAAGAAATCTTTGACATCGCATCAAAACAAGACACTTCAAGTCTTGAGCAGATGGAAAATGCACTCAACAAAGTTATTGAAAAACTCGACCTCATTGCAAAAGATAAAAATGCACTCAAAGGAATTTCAACTGGATACACAGATTTTGACGCAATAACAAACGGGCTTCAAAACTCCGACCTCATTTTGCTCGCAGCGCGTCCCGGCGTTGGAAAAACATCTTTTGCCATGAATATTGTCAACTATGCTGCAACCAAGGGTAAGAAAAAATGTGCAGTATTTTCTCTTGAAATGCCAAAAACTCAAATTGCACAGCGTTCACTTTTCTCTGTTGCAAATGTAAGCATGGAAAAAGGTCTTAAGGGCGAACTTTCAGTTGACGAATGGAAGAGCCTTTGGGCAGCAAAAAAAGAACTTGCTGAATCTGGAATTTATGTTGACGATTCCAGCATGAACAAGGCGACAGACATACTTTCAAAATGCCGCAGACTCAAACGCGAAAAAGGACTTGACCTTGTTATGATTGACTATCTTCAACTCATGACAGGCAGCAGCAAAAATTCTTCTGAAAACCGTCAACAAGAAATTTCAGAAATCACGCGTTCGCTCAAAATTGCCGCTCGTGAACTTGATGTTCCAATCATTTTGTTGTCACAACTTTCTCGTGCTGTTGAATCAAGAAAAGATCATCGACCAATGCTCAGCGATTTGAGAGAAAGTGGTGCGATTGAGCAAGATGCTGATATCGTTCTGTTCATTTATAAACCTGATATGTATAACGATGTCGTCAATGAAGATGAACCAAACACTTGCGAAGTTATTATCGCAAAACACAGAAATGGTCCAATTGGAACTGTAAAACTCAAATGGGTTGGTGAATACACAAAATTTGTTAATCTCAAAGATTACACAAAAATCGCAAGACAAAATGTTCAGAGTTCTGCGGGGCAAGAGCCAGTTGAACCTGTTTTGGAACCTGTTCAGAAAGTTGACCTTGAAAACATGGAAGATTTGTGGTAAAATAATAAAAATGGAGGTGGCACTTGTCAAGATTTAAATCTTTAAAAGAAGTTTCACTAAAAAAGAAAATTTTTGTATGTCTGATTATTCTTGCAATTGTTGTTGCTGTTGTCTTTTTGGTTATCAGATTTGGTTTTCCTGATGCCGATGTGACAAAACCACATGCTCTTGCCTATGAAGTTGGTGCCGATTCAACATCAGAAGGTCAATTCAAGTCGGCATTTGATTTTTTTGATGCAAATTGCGAACATAGTCAAAAAAACGATTCTCGTGCGCTTCGTGATTTGAATTCCTTTTATATGGCAAGACTTTCTGTGAATAAAACAACAAATCACAATGTTGACCGTTTGCTCCTTTCTCTTTCCGAAGTCAAGGATTTGAACAAACTCAACAAAAAAATAAAAAAACTCGAAAGCTTGAAAAAAGATGTTGATTCTTCAAAAAGTGAAGTGGTTGCTTATTGCGAAAACCAAGTTATGCCATATAAAGAAGGAACAACGGATTATTCACGAATTTCAGATTATTTTTCAAATTTTGCAAAAAAATTCACAAATTATCTCAAAAGCATGAGAGAATTTGAAAATTATTTGGCTGAAATTATTCAGACATCAACAGAAGAAAGTTCATATTCAAACTATCTCACAAAATTTACAACATCTCTAAACAACAAAAGGCTTTCGGCTTGTGTTGACAGATGTCAAAAGAAATTTATTGATGGAGAAAACGTTTTGATTGATGCGCCAGCTTTTGATTTGTCAAAAAGTGCAGCGACGACCATGTTTGAACAAAAAGACAATGCAATTGAATTTTTTGTCGCCAACAGAAATTTGACAATCCAAAACATTGACACAATCAATTCAATGTCCTGGCTCGATGGTTGGATTAAAGCATTTGGGACTGCTGGAGAAACAGAATTTTTGAAAACGATTAATCAAACAACCTATAACGAATTCAAGAACTTTATGCAATCATTATATACAACAAAATTTGCTGAATATCCTGCATCGGAGGTGAAAGCATGAAAAAATTTATCGCATTAATATTTTCTTTGTTGTGTGTTGGAATGGTTTTTGTTGGTTGCTCAAAAGAGACTGAAAAATATTTCTACGATGTTTACGATTATTGGAATTCAAAAGTTCAAGCAGCTGACGACTCTGAATTTTATGACCAATCAAAAAATATAACATATAATATTCCAAATGCGGGCGCATTAATTTCTGGCGAATTTGCAGAGTTAAATAAATACCAAACCATATATAAAAGTCTCAAAAGCGATGTTCAAAAATTATCTGCAGAGTTCACTCATGATCCAAAACTTGAAGGCAAAGAACTCAAAAATGCACAAAACAAAGTCACTGATTACAAAGAACAACTAAAGACTTATGAAGATGAAATTGTTGATTTCAAAAATTCAAAACATAATTTTGAGACAACATGCTCAGAACTTGTTGGCAATGAAGTTGGTATTATTGAAAAAGATGAATACAAAGCGTTTTTGTCAAGTTATCGCGGACTTATTGGTTCTTTGAATGATGTCTTCTCAAAAATGTATGAATGTGCGAAAGCGATGTTCTATCCAGGCAAAGCGTCAGGATTCAAAACAAACACTGAAAGAGCAAATGCAATAAAAGAAACCATTTATGAGGCAAAAGTTTTGCTTGCTCGTGATTACATGTATTTCTGTTATGAACACAACGACAGCACACAATCTCAAGCAAACATTGATACAATATTTGATAATTATGACAAAGTGAGAGCAATTGTTCTTGACTATGATAAATTAGCAAAAGAAAAAGCTGAGGCAACTCTGCCAAAAATCGATAGCAAAATTGAGACTCTTGCAACATGGTTGAACTACTACAAGAGTGAAGTTGCAAAAATAAAAAGCGAGATGAGTGAAGGCAGATTCCGCTATAATATTTCGGGACTTGAAATTAATAATTCGGAAAACGCAGTAATTAAGGAAAACCACGAAAAATATTTGACATTAATCAACTCAACAATGAAAAACCTTTCAAAAACTTGCGTGGACCTTGTTGCCTTTTATTAAAATATAGTTTAGAATAAGTGATGTAATTGCATCACTTGTTTTTTTGAGTGATATCAAGGAGAAAGAATGATACAAGTTAGCAACGTGACCCTTCAATTTGGTGGACGAGTTTTGTTCAAAGATGTCAATCTCAAATTCACCAAAGGGAATTGTTATGGAATTATTGGCGCGAACGGGGCAGGGAAATCAACCTTCCTCAAAATTTTGACTGGCGATCTTGAACCAAACAAAGGTGAGGTTATTGTTGACAAAAACGAGCGTATGAGCGTGCTTGAGCAAAACCAAAATCGCTATGATGACAAAACGGTTATTGAAACCGTGCTTTTGGGTCACAAAAGACTCATGGAAATCGAAAAAGAAAAAGAAGCACTATATTCAAAACCTGATTTTTCGGAAGAAGACGGAATTCGTGCGGGGGAACTTGAACAAGAATATGCCGACCTTGGTGGTTGGGAGGCAGATGGCGAGGCAAGAACATTACTTTCGGGCATTGGAATTGATGAGAGTTTGTTTGAAAAACAAATGGCAGAAGTTGACCCAAAACAAAAAGTGAAAGTTCTTTTGGCACAAGCGTTGTTTGGAAATCCTGACATTTTGATTCTTGACGAGCCAACAAACAATCTTGATTTCAAAACCGTTCGATGGCTTGAGAATTTTTTGCTTGATTTTGAAAACACCGTTATCATCGTTTCGCACAACCGTCACTTTTTGAATAAAGTTTGCACTCATATTTGCGATGTTGATTATGGTGCAATCAATATGTATCTTGGAAACTATGATTTTTGGTATGAAACCAGCCAACTCATGGCAAGGCAACTCAAAGACCAAAACAAAAAGGCGGAGCAACGTGCGAAAGAACTCAAAGAGTTCATTGCAAGATTTTCTGCCAACGCATCAAAAAGCAAGCAAGCAACTTCGAGAAAGAAAGAACTTGAAAAACTTACGATTGACGATTTCAAACCAAGTTCAAGAAAATATCCTTTTATTGACTTTAAGTTTGAAACAGAAATTGGAAAAGAAATTTTGCAAGTTGACCACTTGACAAAAAAAGGATATTTCAATGATTTGTCTTTTACTGTTGGAAAAGACGAAAAAATCGCAATACTTTGCTCAAACTCACTCGCTGTCACAATGTTGTTTGATATCCTCATGGGGCAAGAAACGGCCGACAGCGGCTCATTCCGTTGGGGAAAGACAATCAAACCGGTTTATCTTCCACAAGACAACAGAAAGTATTTTGAGGGCTGCAAACTCTCGATTGTTGATTGGCTCAGGCAATTTTCAAAAGAACAAGACATCACATTCATTCGTGGTTGGCTCGGAAGAATGTTGTTTAGTGGCGAGGAAGCACTGAAACCTGTTGAAGTCCTTTCAGGTGGCGAAAAAGTGCGCTGCATGTTCTCACGAGCAATGCTTTTGAGTGGAAACTTTCTTTTGTTTGATGAGCCGACAAATCACTTGGATTTGGAATCAATCACGGCACTCAACAAAGGCATGATAAACTTCAAGGGCGGAATGCTTTTTGCAACACACGACCAAGAAATTATTGAAACAACAGCCAACAGAATTATTGATATTGTTGACGAAAACACAGTTGTTGATAAACTCATGACATATTCTGAATATGTTGAGAGCATGAAATAGGAGAAAATATGGAAAAAGAATATTTGACAATGGACAAACTTATTGCACTTTGCAAAGGAAGAGGCTTTATTTATGCGGGGAGTGAAATATATGACGGACTCGCAAACTCATGGGACTATGGTCCTTTGGGGGTGGAACTAAAAAACAACATAAAAAAATTCTGGTGGCAAAGATTTGTCACAGAAAACAAATATAATGTTGGACTTGATAGCGCAATTCTCATGAATCCAAGAGTCTGGAAAGCGTCAGGTCATCTTGGTGGCTTTTCTGATCCTTTGATGGACTGCAAATCTTGCAAAACAAGATATCGTGCAGACAAATTGATTGAAGATTATGTTGCAGACAACAAACTTGATATTGATATTGCGGGCTGGGAAACAGATAACGCCAAAATGGAAAAATTTATTGCTGACAATCACATCAAATGCCCACACTGCGGGAAAAGTGATTTCACACCAATCAGAAAGTTTAATCTCATGTTCAAAACGTTTATGGGCGTGACAGAAGAAAGCACAAACACAATTTATCTTCGTCCAGAAACCGCACAAGGCATATTTGTTAATTTCAAAAACATTTTGAGAACAACAAGAAGCAAAATGCCAATGGGAGTTGGACAAATAGGAAAATCATTCAGAAACGAAATCACGCCGGGTAATTTCATTTTCAGAATGCGTGAATTTGAACAAATGGAACTTGAATTTTTCTGCGAACCAGGAACTGACCTTGAATGGTTTGATTATTGGAGAAGCTTCTGCAAACAATGGCTTCTTGACGCAGGAATTGATGAAAGTAATTTGAGACTTCGTGACCACTCGCCAGAAGAACTTTGCTTCTATTCAAAAGCAACAACAGATTTTGAGTTCTTGTTCCCATTTGGTTGGGGCGAACTTTGGGGCGTTGCGGACAGAACAGATTATGATCTCAACCAACACGCAAAAGAAGCAAAAGAAGAACTCATGTATCTTGACCCTGTCACAAATCAAAAATATGTGCCTTATGTTGTTGAACCGTCTCTTGGCGTTGACAGAATGTTTCTCGCAACAATGTGCAATGCATATCACGAAGAAGTTGTGGGCGAAGGCGACACCCGTGTTGTTCTTAAACTTGCACCACACCTTGCACCATACAAAGTTGCAATTTTGCCACTATCCAAAAAACTTTCAGAAAAAGCAGACGAAATTTATTCAACACTTATCAAAAAGTTTTCATGCACCTATGACGAAGCGGGCTCAATTGGAAAAAGATATCGCCGTCAAGATGAAATTGGAACTCCAATGTGCGTGACGATTGACTTTGACACCTTGGAAGATGGAGCGGTGACCGTGAGAGACCGTGACACAATGGAGCAAGAAAGAATCAAAATTTGCGACCTCGAAAACTACATTGCAAACAAAATTAAAATTTAATGTTTAATAAAAATAAAAACAACTCAATGCGAGTTGTTTTTTATAATTTATTTTTCAATTTCAACATTTTTTGCTTGTTGAACTTTTTTGTCAATATATTTGTTGTATAAGTAGCCAAGTTTTGAGATGTTATATTTTTGTGTTTCACGAAGTGCAACACTTCTCATGTTTTCAACAAAATATTTATTTCTAAACCAAGAAGTGTAGCAATAAAACATTGCAAGTGGGTTGACATCATTGATCAGGTGATACATATATCCCTTGTCACTTTTGAGTTTTCGTGAAGCATATGCCAATGCACGAACATTGCTTGCTACTGCAATTTCCATTGCTCGACCATCACGGGAAATTTCGCTTCTTTCTCCCTCCGTCAATTTTGTGATTGACAAGCCATCTTTTTCAAGCATGTCAAGCACTTCTTCGTAACGTTTTGTTAACATAATTTCTCTTTTCATATTCATCTCCTATTTATTTGAAATTGAAATTTCATATTTTGCTGAAAGTGTGATTTTCTTTGCGGGGTCGCCGCCATTAATCAAAAGATCTTTAAATTCTTTGTTGTTGTCTGAGATTGAAGCATAATCAATTGACACATTTCTCTTTGCGCTGCTTGCTGAAAGGTTAAACTTCATGTTTTGGTCGAATTTGATGTCAATAACCGATTTGTCAGTGTTGAGAGAATTGTTTGTTCCGACAAGGTCTGAAATTGAACCGGAAATTTTCCCTTTGTTTGTTTTTACTCTGATTTCTCCTGAGCAATTTGTGAGGGTGACAGGTGCACGCGTTGAAGTCACATCAATTGAGTTTGTGCAATTTTCAAGTTTTACACTTCCTTTTTGAGTTTGGATAACAACTGAAGCACTCGCATTTTTTATTGAAATATTGTTATTTTTTGAGATAATTTTTACTTTTCCATCAATCTTGCCAATGGTTACATCGCAAGTGTCTCCTTTTGGAAGATAGAATTGACCACTCAAATATTTTATGTCAAAGTTTGTTGCGCTTGCATCTTCGTGTCCGAGAAGTGAGCCGTTGACATTGTTTGCAAAACATCTTCCACGATCTCCAGTCCATTGAATTGCGTTCGTCGTGGAGCCAAGATTTACGTCGTGGAGTTTTATGTCGGCTTTTCTTGAATAGATGTTGAGTTCTTTGACAATGACATCTGCTTGACTATCAGAAAAATTCACTTCGCCTCGGTCAGATGAAAGGTTCAAGACCATGTTTGTTTGGTTGATTGTGTTTTTGTTTGTTATTTTTCCTTTGTTTGTCGCAAGACTCATTGTTTCGCCACAAGCATAAAAGTTTTCGTTGAGCGTAATATTGCCGCTGTCTGTTGTTATATCAACATTTGCCATTGAAGATGATCGGACTTCCGAACCAGTTTCAGTCCAACCTCCAAGGTTAACACTTCCTTTGTCAGAAACAATTTTGAGTGTTGCTGTTGTGGAACCAGAGATGTTTGTGCCAAGTTTTACGCTGCTTGAAAGATGATAAAACGCTTCGGGAATGTCAACAATAATATTTCCACTACGGTTGAAATTCAAGCCGTTTGGTGTGTTGAAATTGAGTGTTAATGTTTTTTGATCTTTGTTATAAATAATATTGAAATCAACCCCATTAGGGTAAGCTGATTGTTTATAAATTCCGGAGTAGTAAGAAGAGATTACGAAAGCGAATTTATCAATTGCATTAGTAAACCCTCCATTTTCAAGTTTTTGGTCTTGCTTCATTTGGCGAACAACAACGTCATGTGCTCCGGCGTTAATAACAAGACTTTGAACATCGGAAGCATCAAGCATTTTGGTTTGTGTGCCAAGGTGTTGAGAGTAGTAGTTTTCGCTATAAATTTGTGAATCAGATTCATTCAAACGAGCATAGACAACTTCGCCAGAAGAAACTTTTGAATACACAAATCCGGCAATCGCTTTGCCTGGTGCAAGGATGAGCACTGCAATGCATATGACAAACACCCCAAGGGCGATGCCTACCAAAATAAACAGATATGCCAAGAGACTCCTTCCTTTTTTCTTCATAAAACCTCCTTAACCGATTACAGCCTTGATGCGTCTAACTCCGCTTGAACTGCTTTCTTCTTTGATGATTTTGAACGATTTGAGTTCGCGAGTGTTGTTTGCGTGTGGGCCGCCACAAATTTCTTTGCTTACATTCCCGATTGTATACACTTTGACTTTGTCTCCATACTTGTTTGCAAAAATTCCTTTTGCTCCACTTGCACGTGCTTGGTCAAGTGTCATTTCTTCGCAGGTGACGTCAATTTCTTTTTTGATTGCATCATTGACAAAATCTTCAAGTTGTTTCAACTCTTCTGGAAGCATTTTACGAGGGAAATTAAAGTCAAAACGAAGTCTTTCAGGTGTTATGTTTGAGCCTTTTTGAACAATGTTTTCGTCAAACAATGTTTGAAGTCCTGCAAGAAGCAGGTGGGTTGCGGTGTGAAGACGAGCAGTGTTGTCAGATGTGTCACTGAGTCCACCTTTGAATGTTCCCGCGGCAGCAGTTCTTGATTTTTCTTGGTGTTCAAGAAATGCTTTGTGATAACCATCTTCATCAACATTATAACCGATTTCTTTTGCCATTTCAATAGTAAGTTCCAAAGGGAAACCAAAAGTGTCATAAAGACGGAATGCTGTTTTCCCATTTATTGTTTTGTCTTTGCTATAAAATGCCACTTTTTCAAACTCTTTTTGTCCGAGTTGAATGGTTTTTGAAAATTTTTCGATTTCTTCGTCAAGTTCTTTCAAAATTAAATCTTGTTTTTCTTTGATTTCAGGATAATATTCTTGATATTCATTCACATATATTTTTGCAACTTCAAGAATTTGTTGTTTTTCAATCGCAATTTTTCTTGCGTGATTAACGCTTCTTCGAATGAGGCGGCGAAGAACATATCCTTGTCCCACAGGAGCAGGTGTTATGCCGCTTGAAAGAATAAATACTGATGCTCTTATGTGGTCGCAAATAACACGATAGGATTTTTTGATGTTTTCTTCAACATATGGGGCATTTGCAAATTTTGAGAGATAATCAATGACATCTTTAAAAATTCCTGTGTCATAAACAGATTCAACTCCGTTGAGAACACAAACAGTGCGTTCAAGACCCATTCCAGTGTCAATGTTTGGTCGAGCAAGTTTTTCAACAGGTTGACCCGCCTCTTTGACATAGTATTGCATGAAAACATCGTTCCAAATTTCAAGATATTTTCCGCAATCGCAAGCAGGGGAGCAAGTGTCGCAGCACTTTGGTTTTCCTGTGTCGAAAAACATTTCAGTGTCTGGTCCACAAGGGCCTGTGCCACCACCAAGTGCCCACCAGTTGTTTTCTTTTGGAAGATAAAACACTTGTGCGTCCTCAAGCCCTGCTTCAACCCAAGCATCATGTGCCTCAGTGTCGCGAGGTGCGTTTTCATCGCCTGCATATACTGACACAGCAAGTCTGTCTTTTGGAATGCCAAGTTTTTCGGTGAGGAAAGCAAAACTGTTTTTTATCATTTCGCGCTTGTTGCATTCGCCCAAAGTCCAGTTGCCAAGCATTTCAAAGAATGTGCAGTGTGAAGGGTCGCCAACATCATCAATGTCATTTGTTCTGATGCAAGCTTGATAGTCGCAAAGTTTGTCACCCATCGGGTGTTTTTCGCCCAAAAGATATGGAACAAGTGGGTGCATTCCTGCAGTTGTGAAAAGAACGGTTGCATCATTTTCTGGAACGACTGATGCACTGGGAATTGTTTTGTAGCCCTTGCTTGTCCAAAATTCAAGCCAAAGTCTTTTTAGTTCATGTGTTGTAAGTTTTTTCATATCTATCCTCTTTATATAATAAAAGAGTATAACAACATAAAACAAAATTTGCAATAATTATGTGAATAAAAAATATTTGCGAATAAGTTTCGCAAATGTTTTTTTGTCAAATTCTTTCGTTTTGTTCTGTCAGTGCCTTTTCAAATAGTTCTTTATGCAGTTGTTCATCTTCTGCGATTCGGAGCAATAAACTTGCAAGACTTTGGTTTTTCACACGGGTTGCTGCCATTGAATACTCAGCAACTGCACCAGTTTCGCTGCGTATGTTATTTTTGAGGATTTTGCACATATTTTTGTCGCGGTCAACAAATATGCCACTCCAAAATTGTCCGCGCGAGTTTGCATAAACTGGGTCACCTCCGAACTCAACAATTGCTTCACCCAAAAGTTCCAAGTGTCGCATTTCCGTAATTGAAATGCCTTCCAAAAGTTTTGTCACATCAGGATTATGCTCTCCAAGAACACGCGCCTGATAGGTGTAGTTCGCGATTGCAGTAAATTCAGAAATCCTTGAAGCATAGAGATTTCGAAGGATAGCAATCGTTTCGGGGCTAAAAGATGCTCCGACAAGTTCAGGATATGGTTTGTCAACTTGATAAATTGAGTTTTCCATAACACCTCCAATATGCTTATTTATGATTTGAGCAAAAAAAAGGTGCGAAAGAGGGGCGAATGATTGACAATGCACAGATTTAAAATTAAAATACCTCTTATAGCGAGGACTTATGAAAAAGACGGATATAAAACAAATTTATTGTGATTTAAAAGACCTTTCAGGAAAAGCGATCAAAGTTGGTGGCTGGGTGAGAAGTGCGAGAGATATGGGCTCGTTTGCTTTTGTTGATCTCAATGATGGAACAAGTTTCAAAGGTGCACAAATTATTGTTGGAAAAGAAGTTGAAGGTTTTGACACCATTGCAAAACTTAATGCAGGTTCATCAATTATGGTCGAAGGCGAAGTGAAAGCCACACCAGAAAATAAACAACCTTTTGATATCGTTGCAAAAAATGTTGAAGTGATTTCCGCAACAGGTGCAGATTATCCTCTTCAAAAGAAAGGACATTCTCTTGAATTTTTGAGAGAACAAGCATATCTTCGTCCAAGGACAAACTTGTTTAATGCAGTGTTCCGTGTTCGAAGCGAAATTGCATATGCACTTCACACATTCTTCAAAAATGAAGGGTTTGTTTATGTTCATACTCCAATTATCACAGGTGCTGATTGTGAGGGTGGAAGTGATGTGTTCAGAGTCACAACTCACAATTTCTATGACAAAAAAGAAATGGAAAAAGCGACACCCGAAAATGACTTCTTTGGAAAAAATGTTTTCTTGACTCCAACCGGACAACTTGAAGGCGAAGCAATGGCTCTTGCTTTTTCAAAAGTCTATACTTTTGGACCAACATTCCGTTCTGAAAACTCAAACACCGCTCGCCATGCAAGCGAGTTTTGGATGATTGAGCCTGAAATGGCATTCTTTAATCTTGAAGATAATATGCAACTCATTGAAAAGATGGTTAAATATCTGATCTCGTATGTATTTGAACATTGCCCAGATGAAATGGCATTCTTCAATCAGTTTGTTGACAAAACACTCATTGAAAGACTTAAACATGTTCAAAACAGTGAGTTTGGAAGAGTGACATATTCGGAGGCCGTTGAAATTCTCAAAAAGCACAATGACAAATTCGAATATAAAGTTGAGTGGGGGACAGACCTTCAAAGTGAGCATGAAAGATATCTCACAGAAGTTGTTTACAAAAAACCAATATTCCTCACAGATTTTCCAAAAGACTTCAAAGCATTCTATATGCGTCTTAATGATGATAAAAAGACAGTTGCCGCTTGCGATCTTCTTGTTCCAGGTGTTGGAGAAATTGTTGGAGGAAGCCAACGTGAAGAAAGACTTGATGTCTTGCTTGAAATGATGGCTGAAAAAGGTCTCAAAGAAAAAGATTATTGGTGGTATCTCAACCTCAGACGATTTGGCGGAGTTGTTCACTCTGGATTTGGACTTGGATTTGAAAGAGTTATCATGTATCTCACGGGCGTGGCAAACATTCGAGATGTTGAACTGTTTCCTCGAACACCCAAAAATTGTGAATATTAAAAACAAAAAGTTCTGCACAACTTGCAGAACTTTTTTATCTCACGACAAAAATCACAATAAATTCAAAAATAAATAAAATTAATTAAAATTAATTAAAAAAATATTTTCAAAATTAAATTAATCGAAATAAAAAATATATAAAAATAAAAAAACAAGCAGACTGAAACCCGTTTAACAAAAGGTTTATAAATCAATATATTAAAAAACAATTTTAATTTTTATTTTTTGTTTTTTCTTCCAATTTTATTATATCCCCACCAGTCTGGGAGCAGAGATTTGAGAGTGACAAATTTGAGTGGTGAAAGGCTGGTGACAATTTTGGCATCCATGTTTTCGGCATTTATTTGTGGCATATATTCACGGCACGCTCCGCAAGGAAGTCTTGGGGAAAGTGTGCGATCAATGCACAAGACATATCTCACTTTTGTTTCGCCGGCAGTGAGCATTGTTGAGAGTGCATTTCTTTCAGCGCAAAAGCCAAGTCCGCAATCTCCTTTGATGTTCACGCCAAAATATACATTATTGTCTTGTGTGACTATGGCTGCGGCAGTTGTTGCAATTTCCATAAAAGGTGAAATTTGATCTAATGTGACAAAACATTTTAGCTCTTCATAGGTTTTTTCAATGCTTTCAAACTTTTCTGTTATATTCTTCATGTTGCTCCTTTCGAAAAAGTTTAACACAAAATAATAAAAAATGCAATTCGATTATTTGCGTATTTGGCATTTATCGAATATAATATTTTTATGGAAAAGATGAAAAAACAAATAACAACACTTTTGGTTTGCTCAATCATTTTGAGCATTATGTTTCCGACAGGAATTGTGGGAATAATTTTGGGGGCAACAAAGGGAATCAGCTCGGTGATTATCATATCTGCAGTCATGGCGGGTTTTTGCTTTTATGCTGTGCCAATCATGTGGACTTCTTTTGGATCCAAGAAACAGCAGCAACGAGTTCTCTCTTGCGTTGAAGTGGACAGATTTGAAAATGTTCAAAAAATCAGCAGTGCAACTCAACTTTCAAAAGACGAAGTTGCAAACACAATCAAACTGCTTATCAGCAAGGGATATTTGCATGGCTATGCTTTTGATGGTGAGAAATTGCAGCCGATTGAAGAGGGCAAGCTCAAAACCATTTCAAAGTCTGGAAAAATCAAATGCCCAAACTGTGGTGCGACCTATCAAGCAGGTGACAAAAACGACACATGTCCATATTGTGGAAGTTAGGAGTTTTTGTTCAAATTTGTTGGTGTAAATCAAAAAAAATGATAAGATAAATTCAAGGAGGATTTTATGGGATTATTTAAAATCAAAAAACAATTATTAAAAGTTATTGAATGCAAGGATATGGGCAAAGACACAGTTGTCTATAAATATCAACTTAATGATCGCGATGAAATCATGAACAGTTCAACACTTGTTGTTCGTCCGTCACAATGTGCGCTTTTTGTTCACAAAGGACAAATTGCTGACATCTTTTCAGAAGGCACATACAAACTTGCAAGTGAAAACATTCCAATCATAACAAAATTGCTTTCACTTCCAACAGGATTCGAAAGTCCAATCAAAGCAGACGTTTATTTCGTCAACATGAAACAAATCACTGGACAAAAATGGGGAACGCAAAACCCAATTCCAATGAGAGATAATGAGTTTGGCAACATAAGACTTCGCGGCTTTGGGGTTTATTCATACAAAGTTGATGATGCAAAACTTTTTATGCGTGAAATGTTTGGGACAAACGAAGTTTATACAACTGCTGATATGGCGGAACAACTCAAGCCAATGGTTCTTCAAGGAATAACAGATGCAATTGGTGAAAGCGAAATTTCAGCACTCGACCTTGCCGCAAACTACAAAGAGTTTGGCGAAAAAGTTGTCGAATGTTCAAAAGAAGAATTTGGAGCGTTGGGACTCAAACTTTGCAAAGTTGTTTTTGAAAACATTTCATTCCCAGAAGAAGTTGAAAAAGCGCTTGATGAAAGAACAAAACTTGGGGTTTTGGAATCAAAAATGGGAACATACACTCAATATCAAGCAGCAAACGCAATGAGAGATGCTGCAAATAATCCAAGCGGTGGAAACTTGGCTGGACTTGGAGTTGGACTTGGTGCAGGTGGTGCAATCGGAAATATGTTCGCGAATTCGCTTTCAACAGAAAACAAAACAAAATCGCCTTCTGCTCAATGCGTGAAATGTGGGGCTTCAATCAAAGCTAATGCAAAATTCTGTCCAGAATGTGGTGCTCGTCAAGGAGCGGCTTGTCCAAAATGTGGAGCAGCGGTTTCAAAATCAGCAAAATTCTGTCCAGAATGTGGAGAACAACTCGTGAAAAAATGTCCAAAATGCGGGGTGGCTCTCAAAGCAGGAGCAAAGTTCTGCCCTGAATGTGGAGAAAAGATAAAATAATGACAAAAATTGAAGCGACACATCAAAAATGCTCGGGCTGTGGGGGAAACTTGTTGTTTTCTCCCAGCACACAGAGTTTGAAATGTCCAAATTGTGAAAGCCTTTATCAAATTGAAGCGGAGAAATGTTGTCCAAAACATGATTTTGGAAATCAGACACAAAAGCAAAATGCGTGGGAGAACGAAAACAAAGTTGTTAAATGTCAAAATTGTGGCGCAAGCGTTGTTCTCAACAAACTTGAATATGCAACAAATTGTCCGTATTGTTCAAGTTCACTCGTTGTTGAAACTTCGTTAATCCCGGGGCTAAAACCCGATGCAATAATTCCTTTTCAGTTTGACAAAGTTGAAGCTTCCAAAAAATTTGCTCATGGTGTGAAGAAAAAACTTTTTGTTCCAAACAAATTTAAAAAGCAGGTTCCAGAAAGCAAAATTCAAGGTATATACATTCCAACATTTTTGTTTGATGCAAACTCCAAGAGCAGATACAACGGCGTTCTTCTTCGAAACGAAACAACAAGAGTAAATGATAGACTTGTGACAACAACAAAGTCGTTTTCCATTTCGGGGAACAAGCAAATGATTCACAAAAACATCACGATTGAGGCAAGTGCCCATATCAGTCAAACAGAACTTGACGCAATCAAACCATTTAACTATTCAGAGTTCTACGAATTCAACGAAGATTTTTTGAGAGGATATTTTGTTGAAATGAATGACGATAATGTTGATGACTGCCATAGCACTGCACGAGAGGTGATGAGAGAAGCAATAAGGCGAAATATTTTGTCTGGCTATTCATATGATGGAGTGCAATATCTTAATGTTTCAACTGATTTTTCTGATGAAAAGTTTTCTTATGGGATTCTTCCAACCTATCGTTTTAATTACTCATATAAGAACAAAAATTACACAACTTTTATGAATGGTCAAACAGGTCAAGTTGGTGGTGGCGTTCCAAGGAGTGGAGTAAAAATTACATTCTTTGTTATTGCAATGATTTTAATTATTTTGGGAATTTTTATTTTGGTTCAATATTTAAAATAGGAGGTTTTTATGAACAAAATTGAAAAAGGTAAAAAGGGATTATCAGTATTTGGCATCGTGTTGATTGTGCTTGCTGTGACATTTGGCGTCCTTGGAGTTTTGGGTGTTGTTTTTGGTGCGCTCAAGATAAATGTTCCATTGATTGTCGGTGGAGTTGTTGGACTTATTCTTTCTGCGTTTTGCATCATTTATGGAATTACATTTGTTTGGACTGCGTCTGCTCTTGTTGCGACCAAAGGCAGCATTGCTGAGGAAAACCTTGGCGTTGGAACAATAAACCAAGAAAAATGTCAAAAATGCGGAATGCCACTTGACCCAGAAACTCACGAGTGTCCAAATCACAAAGCAGAAAAATAGACATGAATAAAGCTCAAAACATTGAAAAATGTTGAAGACAATAAAAAACACGGAGATTGTACCGTGTTTTTTGTTGTTATCTTCCAAGTGAATTTTCGTTTGTTGGAATCTTTGGTGATTGAGTTTTTTCAACTGGCTGTTTGACGGGCTCTGGAGCGGGGGTTTGAGTTTTTGCGTGAACGCGATTTGCGAGTCTCATTTGATTTTCGCGTTGCATTTCTTTTCTGCGTTTGACTTCTTGAATCTTTTGTTTCATTTTGTCAGAAATTTTTTCTTCGTAGAGTTCTGTGGTGTCAGACAAATATTCTTTGAAGTTTTCCTCGCCCTCTTTGAGGAATTGGTCAAGTTCTTTTGCAGCTTGCATGACTTTTTCTTTTGTTTTGTCAATATCAAAATTTTCTTCTGTGAGTTTGAGAACATTCATTTCTGGGCAGTTGAGATTGAGACCAAGTTTGTTTTGAACTTTTTTGAGGTCGGTGTAGAGCTCAACAAAATTATAATTTGGATCTTTGAAGTTTTGTTTTGCGTTTGCAATGATTTGTTGTTTTTCGCGAAGATTGTCAACAACTCGAGCAATGCTGTCTTTGTTTTGCATATCCATTGACATGTCAAGGGCGGAAATAAGACTTTGAATGTTTGCTTCCGCTCTTTCAAAAGCGGAACCAACCGTCTTGTTGTCTTGTTCCAAAATGCTCATGTCGCATCCGTCGCAAACTGTTGGGATTGGATTCACTCCACTTTCTGCCATCATTTCAGCAAACATCACATCAACTGATGCCAAATCATTAAGTTCAGAAGGATTAACGCTCATAAACACCTCGAATTAGTTTTATTCATTTTAACAAAATCTTCCATTTTTGTAAAGGGAAACGAAAGTGTTTGTCAATGCGTTTTGTTTGACAAAAATTTTATATATTTATATCATAACAAAAAGAGGAAAATATGGAAAGAATTGAACAAGCAAAAGAGTTCCTAAGACTTTGCAATGAGTCAGAAATCAGAAGAACAAATTCTGCAATAGACCTTTTGAATGAAACAAAACTCGACCAAGCGAGCATTATTGCTGCTTGCCTTTATATGCCATTTTCTGATGAGAAAATTTCAAAAGAGGAGATCGTTGAAAAGTTCGGCGAAGAAGTCTTCAACATGCTCCATGGGCTCATTGAACTGCATAAGGTTCAATATAACAATGAAGAAGAAGAGGCTGAGAACATCAGAAAAATGTATTTTGCGCTCGCAAAAGATTTTAGAATAATTTTTATCAAACTCGCTTTTGTCGTTGCACAAATGAGAAATCAAGATTTGTATTCGCAAGAAGAACTCAAAGCATTGGCAAAACTCAACCTTGATTTGTTTGCTCCACTTGCAGCGCGTCTTGGTCTTTCAAAAATCAAGAGCGAACTTGAAGACTGTTCTTTCAAGATTTTGCATCCACAAAAATATCGCGATATTGAAACTGCGGTTGAAAACAAATATATTCTTGCTCAAAGCATGATTGAAAAAATAAGACAAAACTTGCGTCAAATCCTCGGCGAACTTGAAATTCATGGCGAAATTATGGGACGCAGAAAACACGCGTATTCAATTTATAAAAAACTCATCTCAAAACACGAAAACATTGACGACATCTATGATCTCGTGGCTCTTCGTGTTCTTGTCGACACACTTCCTGAATGCTATGCTGTTTTGGGAAAAGTTCACCAACTTTTCACCCCAATTCGTGGCAGATTCAAAGACTATATTGCAACGCCAAAATCAAATGGATATCAATCGCTTCACACAACAATACTATTTGAGGGGCTTCCAGTTGAAATTCAAGTGAGAACTTTTGATATGCACAGGTCCGCGGAATATGGTTATGCGGCACACTGGATGTATAAAGAAAAGAGAAACAAGCAAGATTCTCTTGATGAAAAACTTGGTTGGATTCGTCAAATTTTGGAAGAGAATGACAACCTTACAAGCAAAGAAATGATTGACAGCTTAAAAGTTGACATTTATGACGGCGAAATCTTTGTTCAAACACCAAAGGGAAAAGTCGTGCATCTTCCAGAAGGCTCAACATCAATCGACTTTGCCTATGAAATTCATAGCGAAGTTGGAAATCACATGGTTGGCACACAAATTAATGGGAAAATGCGACCAATCACAACAAAACTCAATTCTGGCGATGTCGTTAATATCATAACTTCTCCAAAATGTTCTGGACCAAGTCGTGACTGGCTCAAATATGTCAAAAGCATTTCAGCGCGACACAAAATCCGTCAGTTCTTCAAAAAGGAAATGAAAGAAGAAAATATCAGAGTTGGGAAGAATATGCTTGAACTTGCGTGCAAAAACCAAAACATAAGTTTGGCAGAAATTGTGGACACACAAGAATTTGCAAAACTTCTTGCTCGCGGCAGTTTTGTTGGCGTTGAAGAACTCTATGCTTCGATTGGCGGAGGGTCAACAAATGCGATGACTGTGGTTAATCATTTCCACCAAATCAAACTTCGACAACAAAAAATGTTGGAAAAGAAAAATCGTCTCCAAACTGGAAACGATAGTCTTGAGAAAAAGATTGTTGTTGAGGGTGGAGACAACATGCTGATTAAAATCGCAAATTGTTGCCAACCTGAGGTCGGTGACGATATTGTTGGCTTTATTTCACAAGGAAGAGGCTTGATTATTCACAAAGCAACTTGCGGTCACATCAAATATTATGACTCAAACCGCATTATGAACGTTAAGTGGAAAGAGTAGAATCTTTTTGAGAAGTGCCAGAATGTTCAATAACTTTCCATGAAACCTGTTTTTTAAACATTGCAAAAATGCCGATTGGCAACCACAGGGACATGAAGAAAGGATTTGCAAGCACTGTAATGAACGCATTTTTTGGTGTTATGTTACAGTGCTTTTTTTCTGCGAGCAAAATGGCTAGGGTATAGAACATCAAGAATAAATAGGTGCCCACATTTGCAATGCCAAATTGAATGAACGCCTGAATCCAAAGTGCTTTGTCCACTTGTAGACTTGCGCCAACAATTCCCAAAACCAAGCAGGTTATTGCATAGAGCAAAACCGAACAAACGGGAACGGCAACTGGAACAATATTTAGCGCAAACTCCAATTTTCCAAACCGGTGTTCACGAGATTTGAAAAATTCTTTCAAAATTAATTTATTGTATTTTGTGCCGACCTGCATATGTCCTTTGACCCAACGAACTCTCTGATTCCATTGGAGTTTGAAGTTTTCGGGTTGTTCGTCAAAAATTTCTGTGTTTTCGTTGTATGCACCTTTTATGTTGTTGAGTGCGGCAAAACTGCTCAGTTCCATGTCTTCCGTCAAACTATAAAAAGGATAGCCGCCAAGTTCTTCAATCACGCGATGTGCAATGAAAAAACCTGTTCCAGAAACAATAACTTTTTGTGAAAACTTTGCACGAAATTTATTTTCGAAAGTGTTGACCATTGAAAATGTGAGGGCAGAACAACTTGCAATCCAACCGCCATTCCAGTTGCTTGAATTTCTATAACACATTGCAAGTTCATAACCGGCATCAAAGGTCTTATTCATCTCAAAAAGGAAGTTTGGCGCAACAATATTATCCGCATCAAAGACAAAATATGCCTCATACCCTTTTTCTTTTGATATATTGTTTTCAAGCAAATATTTCAGCATTTGGTCAAGTGCGGCACCTTTTCTTTTGATGTCAAGATTTGGTCTGACAAAAACTTGTGTATTTTCATATTGTTTGCAAATTTCGTTTGTCGGGTCATCTTCGCGCTCAATAATGACATAAATGTCGTATTTGTCTTTTGGATACTCTTGCTTTTGTAAACTTTGCAAAAGGTTGTTGATTACATGGCTTTCGTTTCGCGCAGGAATTAGAATTGCAAATTTATGATTTGTTTTTGCTTCGGGAAGTTTGACCGCAGGCATAAGGCCATAAATATGTGCAGCAATTTTTACGCACATCAAAACGAGCGACAAACACATTAATCCAATAATAATATAATTAACAATATTTAAAATCTGTGCATACATTTCTAGATAGTATACATGATAAAAGATTTTTATTCAATATTTTTGAAATGTTTTTCATAAGGGGTTTACATTTTGCCTAATTTTTGCTAATATATTAAAAGAATGAGGTGAATATGGGAAACAAATATTTTGGACCAGATTGCAAAACTTTATGGAAAGATAGGAAGCGTGTCTTTGGTCTTCCTTGGACTTTTACCAGATATGAAATTGTTGAAAAACCAGGGGAGTGGATAAAACTGTTCAGTCATATTGGTTTGCTTTCAACAATCAGTGAAGAAACATATTTTTATCGTATTGATGATTTGCAAGTTTATCAATCTCTTTTTGACAAAATGTTTGGTGTTGGGACAATAACAGTTTATTGTGGCAACGCAAGCAATGACACAATGGTTTTGCAAAAAATCAAAAACCCTTATAAAGTTCGAGATATGATTGCAACTTTGGTTGAAAAAGAAAGAAGAGAAAAGGGTATGAGATATTCAGAATTTCAAGGATAATCAAAAAGCAATGCGCATGGCATTGCTTTTTTTAACACATATTTTCAATAAGCTTTGAAAGCGAAGAAAACACTTTTTTTGCTTTTCGGCTATTTTTGGCTTCAACCAAAAGACGTAGTTTTGGCTCCGTTCCGCTTTTTCGAATTAAAATTCTCCCATCTTCCCCCAAGTATTCTTCAAACTCCTTCACTTTTGATTTCAATTCATTTGAGTCAAGAATGATTTGGCTTTGCAATGTTTTGAAAGATTGTTGATATTGAGGATAAAGTTCAAGCCGGGAAAGCGCACTCAAAGATTTTTTTGACGAAAAAACCAAATTGGATATAAGTACAGAAAGCAAAAGACCATCGCCACTGCCACAGACGTCTTTTGTTATGATATGCCCGCTTTGTTCCCCTCCAAGACTCGCATCAAGGTGATTCATTTCTTCAATAACATATTTGTCGCCAACTGGTGTAATGCTCGTTGAGATGCCTTGTTTTTTTAATTCCTGAATGAGGGCGAGATTGGACATGACCGTTGTCACAATACAATCATTTTTTAGTTTTCCTTGACGTTTGAGTTCTTGTGCCAAAATAAAAAGAAATCTGTCTCCGTCAACAACTTCAAGCTTTTCGTTGATTGCAAGCACGCGGTCGGCATCTCCGTCATAGGCAAACCCAATTGGAACCCCATAGTTCTTCATATAATGTTTCAAATGTTCCAGATGCAAACAACCACACCCATCATTAATTTTGTGATCTTTTGACTGTCCAATGATGTGAACGCGTGCACCCAATTTTTCAAAAACTGCTTTGGCAAGTTTTTCGCTTGCACCTCCTGAGACATCAATCGCCACTTCAAAATCTTTTAATTTTTTCGAAAGATTCATTATATGAGAAATATATTTTTGTGGAGTTATTTTTGTAATTTTTACATTTTTTGCTTGTTTTTTGTCAAAATTTTGCTGATTTTTGTAATTTTTATCAATATTTTGAAGTTTTTGTTCAAGTTCTTTTTCGTGCAGCTCTGAAAGTTTTTGACCATTTTTATCAAATACTTTTATTCCATTAAAACTTTCAGGATTGTGAGAAGCGGTGAGAACGATTCCAAAATCGGCACCAATTGCTTTTGTCATGAATGCAATGCACGGGGTTGAAACAACTCCCAAATCAAAAATTTGAGCATTCGTTATTCCTGTCAAAATTCCTTCACGAATTGTTTTGCCGCTGGGACGAGTGTCGCGGCCCAAAACAATTTTTAACACTTTTGTTGATGATATTGCTTCGCCAAATTTTTTTCCAATTTCGAAGAACTCTTCTTTTGTTCCTTCAAGTCTGATTCCGTCAGTTCCAAAATATTGCTTTGGTTGAGGCTCGAATTTTTGTGCATACAAGTTTTTATATCCTTCTTTTATTGTTTCGCGCTCGCGAGCGATGCAAAATGTGTCATCACGAAGATCTTTTGTGACGGTTGAACCCGCTGCGATGAACACACCACAACCGATCGAAAGTGGGGCAATAAGATTGCAGTTGCTGCCGATAAAAACATTATCGCCAATATTTGTGTGATGCTTTTTCTCTCCGTCATAGTTTGCAAAAATCACACCACAACCAACATTGACATTTTCTCCAAGCGTTGCATCTCCAACATAGCTGAGATGAGAAATTTTGCAGCCCGCCCCAATTTCGGATTTTTTTATTTCAACAAAATTGCCTATGCGACAAGATGTGCCAATTTTTGAACCTGGTCGGATATGAGAAAAGGGACCAATTTCACAATTTGTTCCAACAGAAGAGTTTTCGATTTGACTATTTACTACAGACGTGTTGTCGCCAATTTGACTTTCGTAAATTTGAGAGCAAAAAATTTTTGCGTTAGTTCCAACTTCACAGTCACATAAAATTGCATTTGGACCAATGGTTGCATCGCCATTGAATTTGACATTTTTGATTACACAGCTTGATTTGTTTATATATGTAATTTTGCTCATTTTCCACCTCGTGTTTATGTATTCAAATGCCCAAAATTTTGTGAACACACAAAACGCCTTGGTTTTTCATAAAAAAAGATATGTTAAACAACATATCTCCTTGCGAATTAACAGCACTTGCAACACTTGTTGCGCAAAATATTGCATCTTGTTCAACGGTTGAAGAAATCAATGTTTGGCGTATGTTTTTTGGTCAGGTTGCAAGTGTTTTGGCGACATATAATGCACAAGACATCAATCTTTTAAAAAAGAAGAAGCACTAGCCCAACATATCTTGTTGAGCCTCATTCTTTTCTTTTTTTAACTTTTCGCGTTTGAATTCAATTTTGCCTTTTGTCGCGATTGCTTTATAGATGAGATAACCACAAGCAAGTCCAAAAAACACATAAAATATTCTTGACGCGACATGAGCTTGAGAGCCAAAAATCCCAGCAATAAAATCAAATTGAACAAGCCCAATTGAGAGCCAATTTATCCCGCCAATCATTGCGAAAACAAAACATATCAAATTAATCATATTCACCTCAACATTAATTTGAGGAAAACAAAACAAAATATTCAACTCGTGAATTTTTTTAAAAAGACAAAATATAATAAACAAATAACAAATTTGCAAAATTCGTGCCAAAATGTTGACATATGGGCAACTTGAAATTATAATGAGCATGATTTTGAAAAATTTCCCGTTTTGGGAGATTGATTTTTTTTAACGCGGGAGGACGCTATGGCAAACGAAATTTATCTTACACCAGAAGGAAAAAAACAACTCGAGGAAAAACTCGAATTCTATAAAAAAGTCAAAAGACCAGAAGCAACAAAGGCAATTGGAATAGCAAGAGAATTTGGGGATTTGAAAGAAAATTCCGAATATGACCAAGCAAAAGAAGAACAAGGCAAAATCGAAGCAGAAATTGCTGATATGGAAGCAACACTTCGTGATGCAATTGTGATTACAAAAAAAGTGTCCACAAACAAGGTTGGCGTTGGCTGTGTTGTCAAAGTTTATGACGAAGATTTTGATGAGGAAATTGAATATAAAATTGTTGGATCGACCGAGAGTGATCCTCTTCGTGGAATGATTAGCAACCAATCGCCAGTTGGTGCTGCTCTTCTTGGCAAAACAAAAGGTGAAGAAGTTGTTGTTCCAACTCCATCAGGACACATCACACTCAAAATTCTTGAAATCAAGTAATTTTTCAGCATGAAGGCACGGCGAGGACGCCGTGCTTTTTTCAAACTTTTGAGAAAGTTGTTTGATTATTTATTTATGTGTGTTATTATATTTTTATGGATATTTCAAACAATATTGTAAAACGACTTGGACTATTTAAAAATTTGGTTGCCGAATATCGTGCGGGCGTGTTTTTTCATGCAAACCTGTTTTATAGCCCTGACAAATTAACCAACGAAATTTTTTGCAAACAAGTGGCAAAAATGCTTGTTTGTGAGTGTGGCGAAAATGGGTGTGAGCATTGCGGGAGTTGCCTCAAAATTGAAAAAGGAACAAATCCTGATGTCATGTTTTTTGGTGGCACAAAATTTGCAGTTTCAGATGTCGAAAAAATTGTTGAAGACCAAACGCTAAAACCAATGATTTCGCCTTGCAAAGTGTATGTCATAAACAAGATTGATAATGGAACAATTCAAGCACAAAACAAATTGCTCAAAGTGCTTGAGGAACCAAATCCAAATGTGTTTTTCATAATTAATGCAAGCAATCTTGACTCGGTTTTGCCAACAGTCAAATCCAGATGTAAAATCATGACGATTGAACCGTTCGATTTTGGGCAAATCAAAGAAATATTTGAAGATGAAAAGACGCAAATTTCCGAAATCCTATATTCGCAAAGCGGTGGATATGTTGGGAAACTCATTGAACTTGTCACTGGTGGTGATTTTGCTGAATCGTTGAATCTTGCACGCGGGATTGTGTTCGACATGAAAAACAGCAAGCAGGTTTTGGGATATTCGTCCATGCTGTCTTCGTCAAAGGCAACTTTTCTCACCAAACTATCGCTCATTCAAGAACTATATCGAGATGTCATGCTTTCGCTTTTGGGACAAAATGGACTGCAACAGAGCAAAGAGTTTGCAGGCAAAATCGAACAGGTTAAAAATGAGTTCACAGTCGATGCGTTGGTTGAAATTATCGATAAAATTGATTTATGTAAAAAGCAGTTTGATGCAAATGTCAACATTGGCATGATTGCGGACGGTTTGCTTATGAAAATCTTGGAGGTTAAATATCTATGCAAACAAAAATAGTTGGCGTGAAATTTGCTGATGGCGGAAAGATATATGATTTTTCACCAAACGATTTGTTGGTGAACATTGGGGATAAAGTTATTGTTGAAACTGTGAGAGGACTGGACTTTGGCACAGTTGCAACTCCGATCAAAACCATTGATAGAGCAGAAACTGACGAACCGCTCAAAGATGTCGTTCGAATTGCGACACATCAAGACCTTGCTCAAATTAAAAAAATTAAAGCGCTCAACAAAAAGTTTTTGGAAGAGACAAAGAGGATTGTTGAAAACTTTGGGCTTGAGATGAAAATTATTAGTTGCGACACATCTTTTGATGAACAAAAAATAAACATCAACTTCACGAGTGAAAACAGAGTTGATTTCAGAGAGCTTGTGAAAGAACTGGGAAGTCGTTTTAAAGCAAGAATTGAACTTCGTCAAATCGGTGCTCGTGATGAAGTTAAAATCATAGGCGGGCTTGGTCCTTGCGGAAAAGTGTGCTGTTGCAGAGAGTTTTTGAAAGACTTTGAGCACGTTTCGATAAAAATGCCGAAAGTTCAAGGACTTTCTCTCAACCCAACAAAAATAAGTGGACTTTGTGGACGACTGATGTGTTGTTTGGGATACGAAAATGCGCATTATTCCGAAACATTCCGCCTTATGCCAAGAATCAATTCTGAAGTTGAAACGCCAGAAGGGAAAGGCACGGTTGTATATAATAATTTGCTCAAACGACTTGTTCAAGTCAGACTCGGCAAAAAAGATGACCCAACAAGCCAAATCCTTGAATTCCCGCTTGATAAAATCAAAATCAAAGCAAAAAACAATATCGGGTTTGACGATGACCCGGGCAACAAATTAAAAGATTTGGAAGATTGATGAAAAACCAAAAAGAAAGGCTTGAAGATTTGCAATACAAAGGTCTCAAAATTTGTCAAGACAAAGACCTTTATTGTTTTACGAGTGATGCTGTCACACTTGCAAACTTTGCAAAAATCAAGAGAGGCGACAAAGTCTGCGATTTTTGCTCGGGATCAGGCATTATTGCAATTTTGATTTCAGCAAAAAATGAACCCAGTGAGATTTATGCGGTTGAAATACAAGATGAAATGTTTGAATTGTTGCAAAAAAACATTGAGCTAAACCATATTGAAAACATCAAGCCAATTTTTGGCGATGTGAAAGAGTTTTCAAAACAAATTCCCGCAGGAAGCGTTGATGTTGTTGTTTGCAATCCACCATATAAGAAGAAAGGTGCTTCGTTTCATAATGAAAACCAAGTCGTTGCAACGGCAAGGCACGAAATCAAACTTGACCTCTGTTCACTCCTTGAAAGCGTTAAAAGAGTTCTTAAATTTGGAGGTCGGCTTTATGTTTCGTATGACGCAAACAGAAGTGTGGAACTTTTAGCAAATCTAAAAGCATTTGAACTTGAACCAAAACGAATGTTTTTTACTCAACCTTCGTCGACAAAGAATGCAACACTTGTTTTTGTTGAAGCGGTGCGTGGTGGGAAAGAAGGTGTTGAAGTTTTGCCAACTCTGATATCAAATGACAAAGACGGGAATTATGTCCAAAATATATTTGATAACTACAGACGAAGATAGGAGGGGAGATGCTATATATTGTTGCAACGCCAATCGGCAATCTTGGCGACATGACAATGCGTGCAATTGAAACGCTCAAAACGGTTGATGTCATTGCGTGCGAAGACACAAGAAACTCAAAAAAACTTTTGAGTCACTTTGAAATTGACAAACCGCTCATTGCTTATCATAAGTTTAATGAAAGAACAAGCGCCGAAGGCATAATAAAACTTTTGGACGAAAAAAAAGATGTTGCTTTGATTTCAGACAGTGGAACACCTCTCATTTCTGACCCTGGCAACATTCTGACAAAAACACTCCGCGAAAGAGGATATGACTACACAGTTGTTCCCGGTGCGAATGCTGCAATTTGTGCTCTCATATTGAGTGGGCTTGACACTTCGCGCTTTACCTTTGTTGGTTTTTTGCCAGAAAAGCAAAGTCAAAAAGAAGAATTGCTTGCGTCTTATTGCGACCGAGAAGAAACGCTTGTGTTCCATGTTTCATGCCATAACATAAAAGATGACCTAAACATCATTTATAAAATGCTTGGACCTCGTCCTGCCTGCCTTGTGAAAGAAATCACAAAATTGCACGAAAATGCGGTTAATTTTACGCTTGGTGACGACATTGAAATTGATGAGCGAGGCGAATTTATTTTGGTTGTTGAAAAATTAAATAAAAATAATCAAAAAATAATTAAAAATAATTCAAATAATTCTCAAAAATTAATTAATGAAGTAAATAATTTTATTAATTTGGGCTTAAAAAAGAATGAAGCAATAAAGCTTGTAGCCCGCATAAACAAAGAAGATAAAGACAAAATTTATAAATTATTTTTTTAATTAAAAAATTAATTTTAATTTTAAATCATATATTTTGAGGTGAAAAATGAAAAAAGCAAAATTTATCACAATTGAGGGCGGAGAAGGTTGCGGAAAATCAACGCAAATTGCATTTATCAAAAAATGGTTTGAGGAACATGACTTGCCTTATGTTCTCACGCTTGAGCCTGGTGGCAGTCCACTTGGCATGGAACTAAGAAAAATACTAAAAAATTCAACTTATGAGTTTTCTGACCTTGCAGAACTCTATTTGTTTAATGCGGGGAGAGTTGAACATATCGACAAGGTTATTCGACCAAACCTTGAAAAAGGTGTTTATGTCATTTGTGATAGGTATTTTGATTCGTCAATTGCCTATCAAGGGAATGCAAGAGGACTCGGATATGAAAGGGTTAAAAACATTTGCTTTGATGCAGTTGGATATATGATTCCAGATCTCACAATTTGGCTTGACCTTGACCCAGAAAAAGCGTTTGCTAGAAAAGGTGGAGCAGATGAAGGCGACAGAATTGAGCAGACAGGACTTGAATTCCACAAAAAAGTTTACGAGGGCTACAAAAAACTTTACGCCGAATATCCAGAGCGAATAAAGCGTGTTGATGCATCGCAAAGCGTTGAAAATGTGTCAAAACAAATCGACAAAATTCTCACAGAGCTTGTCAAAAACAGCAATCGTGTGAAAAGTATGTGAAAAAAAGCCACACAAAACCATGAAAAATCACAAAATGTAAAAAAATGTTTTGTGGTTTTTTTTGATTATTATATAATCAATAACGAATAATAATAATTGAGGAAATAATGAATCAAAAAGGCACATTTTCTTTAAGGAAAAGAAAAAACAGAATAGTCTTGTATTTGTTGATGGCAATAATCGCTGTCGTTGTTTCTTTTTCTGTTGCTGGCGCATGGTTCATGGATCGTGACAAGGCAGATAGTCCAATGGATATGGCTGGAGCGGTTATTGTCAAACTTGTTGGCACTGGAGAAGACGGGACAATTCAAAATTTCAAACAACTTTACGATTCAGATGGTGGAGCATATCCTGGCGACAAAATTCTTGATTCAATCAAAGTTCAAATGGGCGAAAAAACAGAAGAGTCTGTTTTGCGTGTTCAATATTCTGTTGATATTCTCGACAAAGAAAAAAACGTCAAAACACAAGATTTGACAGAAGCCGAAACAAAACTCGCCACACTTCTCAAAAACGATTTGAGAGCAAAGACAACACTTTTTAGTTCGGATTGGTCGCAAACAACAAGTGACTGGATATACTACAAACATCTCGCAAGCGGAAAAACAAAACCGATTGACCTTTTTGATGAATATCGTTTGCCACTTCCTGATTCGGAAATGGACAATCAATATCAAGAACTCAGTTTCAGGATTTCGCTTGTTGCTGAAGCGATTCAAGCGGCAAACATCATGAGCCATAATGAATGGAATAACGATATAACAAACCTTTCCGACTCTGCACTCATTGAAAGAATAATAAAATACAACGGAGAAAGATTCGCTGAAGTTGATGAGGTTTTGCCATATATTGAATTTGCTGGTGGACAATATATTGACACAGGATATGTAGCTAATTTAAATACAGCAGTTGAAACCACTTTCCAAACAAACACTGGGAATAAGTGGCTTTTTGGTTCAAGAACAACAGGCGGAGCGTCAAACACATATGCTGTTTATGTCAGTAGCATGAATACAATTTGGTTCCAAATGGCGAATGATTCTTCAAGCACTCAATTTTCAGTTGGCAATATCAAAGATAAACAAACGACAATAACAGTCAATAAAGATGCGGCATATTTGAATGGCACACAGATTGGAACTGTTGGAAGAACATCGTTTGGAGATAACACGCTTTCACTTTATCTCGGCGTCATCAATGCCAATGGAAGTGGAACAGATAGACCATTTGTTGGAAAAATTTACAGCATGAGAATTTGGGATGGTGGCGAACTTGTTCGTTTCTTTGTTCCAGCACGCGACAAAGACGGAAATGTTGGATTTTTTGACCTTGTCACAAAACAAATGTATTTGAATGCTGGAACGGGAAGTTTTGCTTATGGACACAGCATCAACTATATTGCAAATGGTGGAACAATTGCCACAAATGCTCCAAAAACTTTTGTGTCAAGTGACTTGCCAATCACGCTTCCGACTCCAACCCGCACAGGATATGAGTTTGGTGGCTGGTTCCTTTCGTCAGATTTTTCGGGTGCGGCGCAAACAACAATCCCAGCGGGCACAGATAGTAATGTCTATGTGTATGCAAAATGGATTAAAACATACAACATCACATATCATCTCGGGGGTGGGGAGAATGCAGAAAGCAATCCTCAAACATTTAATGAAAAAACATTGCCTTTGACACTTAAAGCACCAACGAGAGACGGGTTTACATTTGGAGGCTGGTATCAAAACCCGGCGTGTTCTGGAAATCAAGTGACGACAATTGATGCTGGAACAGAAAAGAATGTTTCGCTTTGGGTAAAATGGAATGCGATTGAATACTCTGTTTCATATGTTCTTAACGGTGGAACAAACAGCGACCAAAATGTTGCAAAATACTCAATTCTTGACACTCCTGTCAAACTTTATAATCCAACTCGTGACGGTTATTTGTTTGAAGGATGGTTTGCATCAAGTGACTTTTCAGGCGAAAGGATGACATATCTTTCAAAAGACAACCTTGGAGATGTCACACTCCACGCGAAATGGTCGCTTGCTTATACGATTACATACAACACAAACGGTGGTTTTAATGATGGGCGAAATCCAAGCGTATTCACCGAAAACACCGAAACATTCACGCTTTTTGAGGCGGAAAAAGTTAATTACTCTTTCCTTGGTTGGTTCGACAACGAAGAACTCACTGGAACTCCAATCACACAAATCGCAAAAGGCACAAAAAACAACATTGTTTTGTGGGCAAAATGGAGTTCAACACAAATCACTGTGACATTCAATCCAAATGGTGGCGGTGTTTCACCATTGACAAAAGTTGTCAAGAAAGGCGGGACATATGGCGAATTGCCAACCCCAACAAAAGCAGGGTACACTTTTAATGGTTGGGGTTTCGCTATGCAATTATCAACTGGAGACAACACTATTCTTCAAGATGACTATACCGTTAAATCAGGAACTGCAAATGTTGATACATTCTTTTGGGTCAATCAAAATTATCATTTAACTATTGGCAATCAATATGTTGTTAAGTTTTATGCAATCGTTGATCCGAACAACACTTGGAGACTTTCTCCTCAAAATAGAACTCCGGAATTTTCATTAAAAAATGGTTATAATGAAGTCACCTTTGTTGCGGGAGATTCGCGCGGATTCTTTTTCGATGATAAAAATCCTGACCCCGATCATCCTTTTATAATCACAGATGTAATTATTGAGGCACAAACAGAAGGTGAGGTTATCACTTTCTCAACAACCAAATATGTCAACAGCGAAACAAAGATAACACTTGAAAACAACCACACACTTTTTGCTCAGTGGACGGAAAATGTTTATACTGTCACATATAATCTTGACGGGGGAACAAATGCTGCGGGCAATCCTGAAACTTTCAAGCGATCAAATTTGCCTGTTTTGCTTTATGACGCAACAAAGAATGGCGAATATTTTGCGGGTTGGTATTTGGATGCCGAGTTCACAAAACGCGTCACAAAGATTGACGCCGGCTCACTCAAAAACATTGAATTGTGGGCAAGATTCAGTCAAAGTCCACTCGTGTTTGATTTGGTGGGCAGTTCCGCCTATTCTGTGCGTGCGGCAAACACATCGATTTCGGGGAATATTGAAATTCCGCAAACATATAATGGCAAGCCTGTTGTTGTCATTCAAAACTCTGCTTTCAAAGATTGTTCCAATGTGACATTAGTTTTGATTCCAAGTTCAATCAAATCAATTGGCATCAACGCATTCGAAAATTGTTCAAAGATCACTGAAACCACAATTCCAGAAGGCGTGACGCTCATTGGAAATAACACTTTCCTTGGTTGTGAAAAACTTGCAAGCGTGACACTTCCAACAAGTCTTGAAAACATTGGAGCAAATGCTTTTGCAGGTTGCACAAGTTTGACTTCAATTGTTTTGCCAAAAAACATTCAAGAAATTGGAGCAAACGCATTTGCAAATTGCTCAAAACTGGCGACAATTGAAGTGTTTGGTGACACTCCTGCAACATTAAAGAACAATGTGTTCCCAAATAGTGTTTCAAAAATTTATGTCAAACCAAATCTTGTTGCAACTTATAAAACTGCATGGGCTGAATACAAAGATAAGATTGTTGGGTTCACTGAGTATTCAATAACTTATAATCTTAATGGTGGAACAAACAACACCAAAAACATTTCTTCGTTCACGAAAATTGATGTGCCAATCAAACTTTATGATCCAACAAAAGAGAATGCGGATTTCTTGGGTTGGTATGCAACACCAGATTTCTCTGGCGAAAAAGTCACCGAAATCACAACTGCTTCAAACGTCACTCTTTATGCTCGTTGGGACCGCAAGATGACAATAACCTATGTTCTCAACGGCGGAATTAACAGCAGTGCGAATCTCTCAACAATAACTGAAAGCATGCTTCCATATTCTCTTATGCCTGCAAGCAAGCAAGGTTATGCTTTTGTTGGCTGGTTCATTGATGAAGGGCTCTCTGAACAAGCAACTGCAATTTCAGAATTTGGAGACATAACTATTTATGCTGCATGGGAGTGGATGGACCCAAATCTTGTGTTCACGCTTAATCCAGATGGAACCGCTTATTCTGTTAAAGCAAAATCAACAACTATTAGTGGCCAAATATCTATTCCTGCAACATTCAAAGGCAAACCAGTTAATGAAATTGAAGCCAATGCTTTTGAAAATTGTTCAAAAATTACAGACATCTTTTTCACTTCGAGCATACAGACCATTGGCAGTTCAGCATTCTACAACACCGAAATAATCACATATACTAATGCGTCATCTGGAGCAGATGTTTGTGAGGTTAAAGGTTTGCCTGTGACAAGCGGCTCGTGGAAATATGCGGAAAAGCTGGACAATAGTTTGATTATAATTAAATATTTAGGGAACTCCTCAACGGTTTCAATTCCAAATTTAATCAATGAAAAAATCGTCAAAAATATTTATAGCAACTGTTTTAGCAGCAAGGATAAAATTCAATCCATCACAATTCCAAACAGTGTGATAAGTATTGGAAGTGGTGCATTTTCTGGTTGCAACGGATTGACCAAAGTGAACATCACAGATCTTGCGTCATGGTTCAAAATCACATTTGACAATGAATATGCAAATCCACTGAATTACGCACATCATTTGTATCTTAATAACACGGAACTGACAGAGATAACAATTCCAAGCTCAATCACAAAGATAAATAATTATGCATTGTATGGAGCGAGTTTGATAGCAAGAGTATACATTCCAAGCAGTGTCACAACAATTGCTGCATCATCAGCTTATTATTCACCCTTCTATGGGTGGAATAACTCAGCAGTTATATTTTGCGAAGCAGAATCAAAACCGGATGCTTGGGGAAGTTTTTGGAATTACAACTCATCAAATACGCAACTCACGGTTGTTTGGAGAGCAAATGAGTCTCAGCAAAATGATGATTGGATATATATTGAAAAAACAAATGGAACTATTAATTTGGTTAGATATATAGGGAGTGCAACAAATATATTTGTTCCAAGTTTAATTGGAGGCAAAAGTGTTGCAGAGATATCCGACAAATGCTTTATTGATCAAGCAACAATCACGCAAGTAACAATTCCAGATAGTGTGACAAGCATCGGTTTTGGTGCATTTTCTGGATGTAATTGGTTAAGTTCACTCACTATTCCATTTATCAATAATCATTTGGGTTATATGTTTGGGGCATCTTCATATTCAGATAATTCATCATTTATTCCAGGTTCACTCAAAACAATCATTGTGACAGGAGGAACTTCAATAGCGAGCGACGCATTCTATGGCTGCAGTGGATTGACCTCAATCACACTTCCGAATGGGTTGACAAGTATTGAAAGTTCTGCATTCTCTGGATGTAGTGGACTGACCTCAATCACAATCCCAGACAGTGTGACAAGCATAGGAAGTTTTGCATTCTATGGTTGCAGCGGATTGACCTCAATCACAATACCAAATAGCGTAATAAGCATTGGGGAGTCAGTATTCCGTGGCTGTAGTGGACTGACCTCAATCACAATCCCAGACAGTGTGACAAGCATAGGAAGTTCTGCATTCTATGGTTGCAGTAAATTGACCTCAATCACAATACCAAATAGCGTAACAAGCATTGGGGGGTCAGTATTTCGCAATTGTACTTCGCTCGAGAATTTAACCATTCCGTTTGTCGGACATAGTTCAACATCAACAGGAAGCGAAGGCGTTTTTGGATATATTTTCGGATACGAAACCAGAACAGCACAATCTGGCTATGGCAGCTCAAATTCATCTTTTACAACATTAACAACTGGTTCAGTTGCAAATGCTATTTGTTCCTGGACTGATAAAACATATTCTTATCGCGTAAAAACTGGAATTTTCCAATGGACAACTTATTATGGATTACGCAGTTATTGGTACTACATTCCAAGTTCACTTAAAAATGTTACTGTGACTGGGGGAAATATAAATACAGCAGCATTTTGTCGTGTTCCAAATATTAAAGTGACTTTGAATGGCGTTGCGACTATTGGAACTTATGCATTTTATAACGGAACACCAACTTCAATAACAATGTCCGAAAGTGTGACAAAAATTGAAGAGAATGCATTCTCTGGTTGCAGTGGATTAACAAAAGTTAATATTTCAGATCTTGATGCTTGGTTCAAAATCTCATTCAGTGGTTCTTCTGCTTCAAATCCACTATATTACGCACATCATTTATATCTCAACAACACAGAATTAACAGAAATAACAATTCCAAGCTCAATCACAAAGATAAATGCAAATGTGTTGGCTGGGGCAAGTGCGATAACATCAGTCACAATTCCAGATGGAGTGACAAGCATTGAGAGTTCTGCATTTTTAGGTTGCAGTGGATTGACATCAATCACAATACCAAGCAGTGTGAAAAACATTGGAAATAATGCATTCTCTGGATGTAGTGGATTGACTTCAATTAACATTCCAAACGGTGTGACAAGCATTGGCTATGATGCATTTGAAAATTGCACAGCAATGACAAAAATATATATTCCAAGCAGTGTCACAACAATATCTGCATCCTCAATTTCATATTCGCCATTTTATGGCTGGAATAGCACAGCGATTATATATTGTGGTGCATCATCAAAGCCAAGCGGGTGGGGAACATATTGGAATTATTATGCATCTGGCAAAACCTTAACAGTTAATTGGGGGGCAAGTGGACTTCCAGAAAGTTAAAAAACAGTGGCGGAAGCCACTGTTTTTTGTTGCTGTGTGGCGAGATGATGTTGGTTGTTAAATAAAAATGACGTTTTATTAATAATAATATACTTTATTTATATACTTAACTTCTATAATTAAAAAAAGTGGCAAAAATTATTTTTGCAAAAGGTTAAAATATTTTGAAATTTGTGTTGACAAGCATTGCAAGATGGGGTAGAATGAAAGAGCTGTGAAAATTTGGGTTGATGTGAAAGATTGCTAAATCCCAGACAAGCGGGGTAGAGGGAACTTTCACGGACAAGTTCGAACAACGATTTCGAGCGACCGTTTTCCGCTTTTTATTTTGAGTCGCAGCGCGACACACACGGAATAGTGTGCCGAAAACTCGAAAAAGTGAACATAAACGGGTTTTGCTATTACAGGAGGTAAATTATTAATGGCAACACAAAAAATCAGAATTAAACTTAAGGCCTATGATCACTCCTTGTTGGACCAAGCATGTCTTCGTATCATTGACATTGCTGACAAGGGTGGAGCAAAAGTCGCTGGGCCAATTCCACTTCCAACAGACAAGGAAGTTGTGACAATCATTCGTTCACCACACAAACACAAAGACAGCCGTGAACAATTTGAGTCAAGAACTCACAAACGTATGATTGATATCTTCAGCCCATCAGGCAAGGTTGTTGACGCTCTTATGAAGCTTGACCTTCCAGCTGGTGTTGATGTCAAAATCAAGTTATAATCAAGTCAAGGAGAGAAAGAAAAATGAAGAAAGCAATATTAGGCAAAAAGTTAGGTATGACACAAGTCTTCACTTCTGACGGCTTGGTTGTGCCAGTCACAGTTGTTGAGGCAGGCCCATGCGTTGTTGTTCAAAAGAAAACAGCAGAACATGACGGTTATGACGCAACAGTTGTTGCATTTGGAGAAACAAAAGAAAGCAGAGTAAACAAACCTGCAATGGGCATATTCAAAAAAGCAAACGTTGCTCCACACAAAATCATGAGAGAGTTCAAATATGAAAACCCAGAACTTGAACTTGGCTCAGTAATCAAATGTGATATCTTCGCTGAAAAAGATATGGTTGATGTCACAGGAAACACAAGAGGCCGCGGATTCACAGGCGTTATTCAAAGATGGAATCAACATAGACTCAAAATGACACACGGTGTTGGCCCTGTTCATAGAGAAGTTGGTTCAATGGGTGCGAACTCATCTCCATCACGTGTTTTCAAAAACAAGAACATGCCAGGACATTATGGCAATGAACAAGTGACAATTCAAAATTTGGAAATCGTCAAAGTTGACGCAGACAGAAATATCCTTCTTGTCAAAGGATGCGTTCCAGGACCAAAAGGCGCATACCTCGTCATCAAAGAAACGGTTAAGAGATAAAAGGAGAAGAGGACATGCCAAAAGTTAAAGTATTTAATATGGCAGGCGAATCAGTTGGAACACTTACTCTCAAAGACGAAGTGTTTGCAGTTGAAGAAAACTTGCCACTTATTCATGAAGTTGTTGTTGCATACAATGCAAACCAACGCCAAGGCACAAAAAGCACTTTGACTCGTTCAGAAGTTAGAGGACACGCAAAGAAGCCTTATAGACAAAAACACACAGGTAATGCTCGTCAAGGTTCAACAAAAGCACCTCATCAAATCGGTGGTGGAGTTGCATTTGCACCAAAGCCAAGAGATTTTTCAAAGAAAATCAACAAACAGGCAAAACGCCTTGCATTCCTTAGTGCACTCAGCACAAAGCTTGCACAAAACGAAATTACAGTTGTTGACGAATTCAAATTGAATGAAGTAAAGACAAAAGAAATTCAAAACTTCCTTAACGCATTCAAATTTGACAAGAGTGTTGTTTTGGTGACAGAAGACAAAAACGCAGATATTCTTCGTGCCGGAGCAAACATTCCAACAGTAAGCGTGACAACAGCAGACCTTCTTAACACATATGAAGTTGTTGCAAACAAAAACGTCGTTTTGACAAAAGCTGCAATCAAATCAATTGAGGAGGCATACGCAGAATGAAAGCTTACGAGATAATCAAAAAACCACTTATGTCAGAAAAAAGTTATGCTGGAATCGGCGCAAAAGTTTATACATTTGTTGTTGATAACAATGCAAACAAAGTTGAAATCAAGAACGCAGTTGAAGAAATCTTCAAAGTTCAAGTGGAAAAAGTTAACACAGTGACCGTCAAAGGACACAAAAAATCACAAAACACAAGAAATGGAAGAACAGTTGGCAAAACAAGTGACATCAAAAAAGCAATCGTCACACTCAAAGCTGACAGCAAGCCAATCGCATTCTTCGAAAGTTTACAATAATAAAGGAGTATAAAAATGGCAGTTAAAAATTATAGACCAACTTCAGCTGGACGCAGATTTGTCAAAACTCCAACTTTTGAAGAAGTGACAAAAACTGAACCAGAAAAAAGCTTGTTGGTTTCAAAAAAGAAAAATGCCGGAAGAAATTCATATGGCAGAATAACAGTTCGTCACCATGGTGGCGGAAACCGTCAAAAGTATAGAATCATCGATTTCAAACGCAACAAAGATGGAATCTCAGCGAAAGTTGTTGGAATCGAATATGATCCAAACAGAACCGCTTACATCGCACTTCTCAGTTATGCTGATGGAGAAAAGAGATACATTTTGAGCCCAATCGGACTTAAAGTTGGCGACACGGTTATGAGCGGCGAACACGCAGATGTAAAAGTCGGAAATTGTTTACCTTTGAACCTTATCCCTGTTGGAACAATTGTTCATAATGTTGAACTTCAACCAGGAAAGGGCGGACAATTTGCAAGAAGTGCAGGAGCTGAAGTTCAACTCATGGCAAAAGAAGGCAAGTATGCAACTCTTCGTATGCCAAGTGGTGAAATGAGAAAAGTTACTCTCACATGCCGTGCAACTGTTGGGCAAGTTGGAAACCTCGACCATGAACTCGTATCTTTGGGAAAAGCGGGAAAGAAACGTCACTTGGGTGTTAGACCTTCAGTTCGTGGTGTTGTTATGAACCCTAACGATCACCCACACGGCGGTGGTGAAGGCAAGAGCCCAGTTGGTATGGCAAGTCCTGTCACACCTTGGGGTAAACCTGCTCTTGGATACAAGACAAGAAAGAACAAGAAAGCTTCTAACAAGTTGATTGTTAAGAGAGTTAACTAGGAGATGAGTTATGAGTAGATCATTAAAGAAAAAACCTTATGTGTATCCAGCGCTTTTCGAAAAAGCTGTTGAAGCACAAAAGACAGGCGACAGAAGACCAATCAAAACTTGGTCAAGAGCATCAGTTGTTTATCCTGAATTTGTTGGATTGACATTTGCTGTTCACAATGGAAAGAAACACGTTCCAGTTTATTGTTCAGTTGAAATGGTTGGACACAAACTTGGCGAGTTCGCTCCAACAAGAACATTTAAGGGACATGCAGGCCAAAAACAAAAAGGTGGCGCTGCAGGTGCAAGAAAGTAGGAGGAGCATGAAATGGCTACAAGAATGAGAGAAAAATCAGCAAAAAGAATTCAAAACAAAGATGCTCGTCCATACGCAAAAGTTAAATACGTTCGTATGAGCCCATCAAAAGTTAGAATTATGCTTGATGTTATCAGAGGAAAAAGAGCAGTTGAAGCAATGGCAATCCTTGAAAACTCAACACAAATTGCAAGAGAACCACTTGTTAAACTTCTCAAATCTGCAATCGCAAATGCAGAAAACAACAAAGGCATGAACAAAGATGACCTTGTTGTTGCAGAATGTTATGTTTGCCTAGGCCCAACACTCAAACGTATGATGCCAAGAGCAAAAGGCAGAGCAGACAGAATTCTTAAAAGAACATGTCATATAACAATCGTCTTGGACGAAATTAAATAAGGAGAAAGCAAATATGGGACAAAAAGTTAGTCCAATCGGACTCAGAGTCGGAATCAACAAGTCATGGGATTCATCTTGGTATGCAAACAAGCAAAATTTTGCTGACTTCTTGATCGAAGACGAAAAAATCAGAAAGTTCATCAAAAAGAACTACTACCAAAGCGCAATCGCAAAAGTAGGAATTGAAAGAACTGCAAACAAGACAATCGTTAACATTTATACAGCAAAACCTGGAATGATTATTGGAACAAAAGGTGCTGGAATTGAAACAATCAAAGCACAACTTGCAAAAATTATTGCTCCAACAAAAATGCTTATTATCAATGTCAAAGAAGTCAAAAAACCTGATCTTGAAGCAGTTTTGGTTGCAGAAAATATTGCAACACAACTTGAAAAAAGAATATCTTTCAAACGTGCAATGAAACAAGCCCTTTCTCGTGTTATGAAAGCAGGAGCAAAAGGATGCAAAGTTCAAGTTAGCGGCGTTGTTGACGGTGCAAACACAATTGCAAGAACAGAAAGATATATGGAAGGCTCACTTCCACTCCATACTCTCAGAGCAGACATAGATTATGGCGTTGCATCAGCATTCACCAACTATGGAAAACTTGGAGTTAAATGCTGGATTTACAAAGGCGAAATCCTTGGCAAAGAGCCTCAAGAAACAAAGGAGGTAAAAGCTAATGTTAATGCCTAAAAGAGTGAAACGCAGACGTGTTTTCCGTGGAAGAATGAAAGGCGTTGCAACTCGCGGTAACAAACTCGCTTATGGCGATTTTGGAATTATCGCAACAGAGCCATGCTGGATTAAATCAAATCAAATCGAAGCTGCTCGTATCGCAATGACCAGATACATCAAACGTGGCGGAAAAGTTTGGATCAATATTTTTCCAGACAAACCTGTCACAAAAAAGCCTGCTGAAACCAGAATGGGATCAGGAAAAGGCGCACCTGAATTTTGGGTTGCAGTTGTTAAACCAGGAAGAGTTCTCTTTGAACTTACAGGAGTTTCCGAAGAGGTTGCTCGTGAAGCTTTGAGACTTGCTGGACACAAACTTCCTTGCAAAGTAAAATTCATTAAGAAAGAAGAAGCAGTTGAGGGAGGTGTTGCAAATGAAAATTAATGACATTAAAAACATGACAACACAAGAACTTTCAAGCAAACTCAATGAACTCAAAAACGAACTCTTTAATTTGAGATTCTCACACGCGACTGGAAACTTGGCAAACCCAATGCAACTCCACAACGTCAAAAAAGACATCGCAAGAATCAAAACAGTTCTCAGAGTTAGAGAAATCGCTGAAGGCGATAAGGAATAAGGGGTGAAACATGGAAGAAAGAAATAACAGACCAGTGCGCGAAGGAACAGTTGTCAGCGCTGGAAAAATGGATAAAACAGTTGTTGTTGCAATTGTTTCAAACAAAAAACACCCTATTTATAAAAAAGTCGTTAAATCAACAAAGAAATTCAAAGTGCACGATGAAGAAAATATTTGTGGAGTTGGTGACAGAGTTGAAATCAGAGAAACTCGTCCACTCTCAAAAGACAAATATCACACATTAGTCCGCATCGTTGAAAAAGCAAAGTAATCCAAAAGGAGAAGAATTATGGTTCAACCACAAACAAGATTGAAAGTTGCCGATAATACCGGCGCAAAACAAATTATGTGTATCCGTGTTCTTGGTGGCTCTTTCAGAAGAAGCGGAAATATTGGTGATGTCATTGTTGCATCAGTCAAATCCGCAATTCCTGGTGGAGTTGTTAAGAAAGGTGATGTCGTCAAAGCAGTTATTGTTAGAACATCAAAAGGACTTCGTCGTCCAGATGGAACACATATCAAATTTGATGATAACGCAGCAGTTATTATTGATAATCAAAAACAACCAAAGGGAACTCGTATCTTTGGACCTGTTGCCAGAGAGCTTCGTGAAAAAGATTTTATGAAAATCATTTCACTTGCTCCTGAGGTTTTATAAGGAGAAAAGACATGATAGTAAAAAAAGGTGATCAAGCTGTTGTTATTTCCGGAAAGGAAAAAGGAAAGAAGGGAAAAGTTTCTCAAGTTATTCCAACAACAGGCAAAGTTGTAATCGAAAATGTTAATGTCGTTTCAAGACACAAAAAACCTCGTTCTGCTCAAGAAAAAGGCGGAATCATGAAAAAGGCAGCTCCAATTGATGCATCAAACGTTATGGTTGTTTGCCCAGCTTGTGGAAAAGCAACAAGAGTTGCACACAAGGTTATTGATGGTGAAAAAGCACGCGTTTGCAAAAAATGTGGAGCAAGTCTTGACAAAGACATGAAAAAACAAGTAAAGAAAGACGTAAAAGCTGAAACAAAAGCAGCAAAAGCGGAAACGGCTAAAACAACTGCAAAAACCGCAAAAGCTGAAACAGTGAAGTCAACTGCAAAAACAGCAAAAACAGAAGCAGTTAAAACGACTGCAACAACAGAAAAAAAGTCGAAAGCATCAACCGCTGCAAAAAAACCTGCAGCAAAGAAAGCTGAAAAGAAAGATTAATTGGGGTGACTTATGAATAGAAAACGCGAAATGTATAAAACACAAGTTGTTCCTGAGTTAATCAAGATGAACGGCTACAAAAACATCAACGAAGTTCCAAAGCTTGACAAAATTGTTCTTTCAATGGGACTCGGTGAAGTTAAAGACAATTCAAAAAGTTTCAATATTGCTTTTGAAGAACTTGCAACAATCGCTGGACAAAAACCAGTTGCAACAGTTGCAAAAAAAGCAATTTCAAACTTCAAATTGAGGCAAGGTCAAAAGATTGGCGCGAAAGTAACTTTGAGAGGCGAAAGAATGTATGAGTTCTTGGATAGACTCATTTCAATTGCTCTTCCAAGAGTTCGTGACTTCCATGGCGTGCCAAAGAAAGGGTTCGATGGCAGAGGAAATTACACAATGGGCATAAAAGAACAACTTATTTTCCCAGAAATTTCCTATGACAAAATCGAAAAGGTTAGAGGATTTGATATCTGTTTTGTCACAACAGCAAAAACAGACAAGGAAGCGCTTGACCTTCTCACTTTGTTGGGAATGCCATTCGCAACTAAATAAGGAGATTTGATATGGCAAAGAAAGCACTTATTGAGAAACAAGAAAGAACTCAAAAATTCTCAACTCGTGAATACACAAGATGCAAAATCTGTGGAAGACCTCACGCAGTTTTGAAAAAATATGGCGTATGTCGTGTTTGCTTCAGAGAACTTGCTAACAAAGGCGAAATCCCTGGAGTGAAGAAGGCAAGCTGGTAAGGAGGAGGAAGAAATGATAGTTACAGATCCAATCGCAGATATGCTCACAAGAATTCGCAATGCAATTAATGCGAAACACGAAAGCGTTCTCATTCCTGCATCAAAAGAAAAACTTGCAATCGCAGAAATTTTGCTTGAAGAAGGATACATTTCATCTTTCGAACTTGAAAGCGCAGGCGCATTCAAAAACATAAAAGTTGTCATCAAATATGACGCTGATAACCAAAGTGTTATCCAAGGAATCAAAAGAATTTCAAAACCTGGACTCAGAATTTATTGCACAGTTGATAAAATTCCACAAGTTATTAATGGTCTTGGAATTGCAATTCTTTCGACAAACAAAGGAATTATGACCGACAAGAAGGCACGTGCTCAAAAAGTGGGCGGCGAAGTGCTTTGCTATGTGTGGTAATAGGAGGAAATTATGTCAAGAATAGGTAGAAATCCAATCCATATCCCACAAGGCGTCAAAGTTGAAATTGACGACAAGAATGTTGTTACAGTCACAGGTCCTTTGGGAACATTGACACAAAAAGTTGATGACGTGATCGCAGTTAATCAACACGATGGAGTTGTTGTGCTTACAAGAGCGAACGACGAAAATGATGTCAAAGCAAAACATGGCCTTTATAGAGCATTAATCCACTCAATGGTCGAAGGTGTTTCAAAGGGATTTTCAAAATCTCTCACAGTCAGCGGAGTTGGTTATAAACTCAACAAACAAGGCAACAAACTCACAATGAATATTGGACTCAGTCATCCAGTTGAAATTGTTGAAGTTCCTGGAATTACAATTGAAGTTCCAGCGGCAACAGAAATCAAGATCTCGGGAATTGATAAACAACTTGTTGGTCAATTCGCAGCAATGATCAGAGATAAAAAACCTGTTGAACCATATCATGGATATGGAATCAGATACAAAGACGAAGTTGTTATCCTCAAACAAGGAAAAGCAGCTGGTAAAGGCAAAAAGTAAGGAGGTATGAAAAATGATTAACAAAACAGATAAAAATGCAAATAGAACAAAACGTCATTTCAGAGTTAGAAACAAAGTTTCTGGAACCTCCGCTTGCCCAAGACTCAACGTCTATAGAAGTTTGAACGGCATCTATGCTCAAGTCATTGATGACCAAAAAGGAATTACACTTGCAAGTGCTTCAACACTTGACAAAGAAATTTCTGAAAAATCTAAAGAACTCAACAAAACAGAACAAGCAAAACTTGTTGGAACTCTTGTTGCAGAGCGTGCAAAAGCCAAAGGTGTTGAAAATGTTGTTTTCGACCGTGGCGGATATGCTTACACTGGCAGAGTAAAAGCTTTGGCAGACGGCGCAAGAGAAGCTGGTTTGGTGTTCTAGGAGGAAGAAATGGCAAATTTAGACGAAGTTAAAAAAGAAAGAAAAAACAACGAAAGAAGAAGAGAACCAAGACGCGAAGAGAGCGATATTGAAAAATCACTCGTTTGCGTTCGCCGTGTCACAAAAGTTGTTAAAGGTGGCAGAACAATGAGATTTTCAGCACTCGTTGTTGTTGGTGACAAAAAAGGTTCTGTTGGACTTGGAATCGGCAAAGCTGGTGAAGTTCCAAACGCTATTGAAAAAGCAACTCAAAATGCCAAGAAAAACATGAAAAAAATCAACATTCTTGGAACAACCATTCCTCATGAAGCAGAAGGAAAATTCGGAACAAGCAGAGTTCTTCTTCTTCCAGCAAAAGAAGGAACTGGTGTTATCGCAGGCGGTTCTTGCCGTTCGGTTATTGAACTTGCTGGAATCAAAGATATTGTTACAAAGATCCACGGATCAACAAACAAAATCAACTGCGTAAAAGCAACCGTTAATGGTTTGACATCAATCATGACAAAAGAACAAATCGCTGCACGTCGTGGCGTTTCTGTTGAGTCATTATAGGAAGGTGCAAAATGGCTAAAAAAGAAACTCCAAAAATGCTTAAAGTAACTTGGGTTAGAAGCACAATTGGATATAACAAAAAACAAGCAAAAATTATCCATGCACTCGGCTTTAAGAAATTAAATACAACAAAACTTTTGCCAGACAACGAATGTATTAGAGGAAGTTTGTTCCTTGTTAAACATTTGGTTAATGTGGAAGAAGAGTAGGAGGAAATATGGAATTACAAAATTTATCTCCAGCACCTAATTCAAAACCAAAATCATTCCGCCGTGGTCGTGGAATTGGTAGTGGACTTGGAAAAACAAGTGGCGCAGGACACAAAGGACAAAACGCTCGTTCAGGCGGAGGAGTTAGACCTGGATTCGAAGGCGGACAACTTCCACTCATTCGTCGCATTCCAATCAGAGGTTTTAACAATTACAACTTTGACAAAGTTTATGCAACAGTTAATGTTGGTGACCTTGACATCTTTGACGAGAACACAGTTATCACCGCTGAACTTTTGTATCAAACAAGAGTTATTGGCAAAATGCAACCATATGGCTTAAAAGTTTTGGGTGGTGGAGAACTCACAAAACCACTCGTTGTGAAAGCAAACAAATTCACAGCTTCAGCAATTGAAAAAATTGAAAAAGCCGGCGGTAAAGTTGAGGTGATTTAATGTTTAAGAAGTTGATAGAAGCATTCAAAATAAAAGAAGTGAGAATAAAAATTATTTTAACTCTCGTTCTTTTGTTGGTTTTCAGATTTGGTTCCATGCTTCCAATACCTTTGATTGACAAATCGGTATTTGCAGGCGCGACCAGCGGTTCAAACTCATTTTTGGGACTTTTGAACTCAATCAGTGGTGGTGCACTTTCAAACGGAGCTTTTCTTGCTCTTGGTGTCACGCCATATATCAACGCTTCCATCATCATGCAACTTCTTGCCGTTGCAATTCCAAGTCTTGAAAGACTTGGCAAGCAAGGGGAAGAAGGAAGAAAAAAAATCAATATGTATACAAGAATTTGCGCATTGGTTTTGGCTGTTGCTCAAGCAGTTGGAATTGTTGTTGCTTATTCAAATTCAATCAGACCTGACTATTTGTGGGAAGGCGCTCCACTTTGGCTTGCAGCATCAGTTGTTGTTGTTATCCTTATTGCTGGTGGAATGTTCACAGTTTGGCTTGGTGAAAGAATTACTGACCTTGGAATTGGCAACGGATTATCACTTTTGATTTTTGTTGGAATTCTCTCGTCAGCAGGTTCATCACTTATTGCAACAATCTCACAAATCAAGAATGATGTTTCAGTTATTTGGGACCTTGTTATATTTGCTGTTGCTTTGGTTGTTATATTTGGACTCATTGTCTTTGTTGATATGTCGGAGCGTAAAGTTCCAGTCCAATATGCAAAACAAATCAAGGGCAGAAAAATGTATGGCGGACAAAACACACATATTCCAATCAGAGTTAATGCTGGTGGAGTTATGCCAATCATTTTTGCCTCAGCACTTCTCACTTTCCCACAACTCATCATCAGCATCTTCTGGCCAAATTCAAGTGCAATGGCTTGGTATAATGAATGGCTCGGAGCAGGCTCATGGATTAACATTGTGCTCACTGCAATATTGATTTTGTTCTTCTCATACTTCTATGCACAAATCACATTCAATCCAGAAGACATTTCAAAACAAATTCAACAAAACGGCGGATTTATTCCTGGAATCAGACCGGGAAGACCAACCGCTGACTACCTTAAAACAATAAACAACAGAATCACACTTTTCGGAGCAATATTCTTGGCGTTTATTGCCCTTATTCCAAACCTTGTGTTCAAGGGAATTTGGGGGACATCGGGTTCACTTGTTAATGCGTTCAGTGCAACAGGACTTCTTATCGTTGTTTCGTGTGCACTCGAATTCGACAAACAACTTGATGCACAACTTCTCATGAAAAATTACAGAGGATTTTTGAGGTAATATGAAATTAGTTTTGATTGGCGCTCCAGGAAGCGGGAAAGGAACACTTGCAGGTCTTCTCAAATCCAAATATGGTTGGCTTCATATTTCAACAGGAGATATTCTCCGTGATGAAATCACGAAACAAACCGAAATTGGACAAATTGCGAAAGACTTGATTGAAAATGGCAATTTTGTTCCTGACCAATTGATTACAAAAATGGTGGAAAATCGTCTTGAACAAGATGATGCAAAAGCGGGATTTATTCTTGACGGTTTTCCAAGAACCATAAATCAGTTCAATTCAATGCTTGGACACATTGAAATTGATAAAGCAATATTTCTTGATACTGACGAAGATGTTATCATCAATCGTTTGACGTCAAGAATTCAATGTCCAAAATGCAAAGAAGTTTACTCCACACGAACACACTCGCTTGACGTATGTTCAAAATGCGGAGAAAAACTTATAGTCCGAAAAGACGACAATCTTGAAAGCATCAAACATAGGCTTGAAGTTTATGAAAACGAAACAAAGCCAATTATTGATTGTTTTCGAAAAGAGAACAAACTTCTTGATATTTCTGGAAATCTGTCGCCCGATGAAACTTTGATACTCGTTGAACGAGCACTTGGACTTGGGGAGGAAAAATGATAACAAAAACACCTGCAGAAATCGTTTTGATGCGAAAGGCGGGAGGAATTGTTAGAGATGCGCTAAACTATGCAAAAACTTTGGTGCGCCCAGGAATAACAACTCGTGAACTCGATGAGGAAATTTCACAGTTTATCGAAAATCAAGGAGCGTCACTTCCTTGCAAAGGTTATGAGGGCTATCCCGCTGGAACTTGCATTTCGGTTAACGAAGTGGTTGTTCACGGAATTCCTGGCGACCTTGTGCTTCGCGAAGGTGACATCGTCAGCATCGACCTGGTGGCTTCATACAAGGGTTATTGCGGAGATGCGACAAGAACTTTTGCGGTTGGGAAAATCTCGCCACAAAAGCAACGTCTTATTGACGTGACGGAAAATTGTTTCTTTGAGGCAATCAAAAATCTCAAAGCGGGAATGAGAATTGGTGACATCTCATCTGCCGTTCAAAAGTGTGCAGAAAGTCACGGATACTCGGTTGTTAGAGAACTTTGCGGTCATGGCATCGGCAAAAACATGCACGAAGACCCTTGCATTCCAAATTTCGGAAAAGCAGGGAATGGGCCAGTGATAAAAGCAAATTGTTGTCTTGCAATTGAGCCAATGATTAACATGGGAAAGAAAGACATTTGGCTTTCAAGTGATGGCTGGACAGTTTCAACAAGAGATGGACACCCATCAGCCCATTATGAAAACACTGTGCTTGTCACTGAAAATGGTGTGGAAATTCTAACACTTTGAGGAGCATATGCAAGAATTTGTAGTTGGAGATTTGGTTGTTTCAACAGCGGGTCATGACATGGGGCAGTTTTATGTGATTGTCGACATTATTGACAAAAACTATGTTGCTCTCGCTGACGGGAAAAACAAACCAATCACTTCACCAAAAAAGAAAAAAATCAAACATATTTTATCGCTAGATTGTCGTGATGTTGATTTTGAACAAAAAATCTCAAAAAAAGACGTTGATAGCAACGCATATATCAAAAAAATTTTAAAAAATTTTGAAAATTCTTAAAAAGGAGATTGTATGTCGAAAGAAGATGTGATAGAATTTGACGGGGTGGTGGAAGAAGTTCTGCCAAACACGACGTTTAAGGTCCGACTTTCTAATGGGCACCTTATCACTGCCTATATTTCGGGAAAACTTAGACTTCACTACATCAAAATCTTTGCCGGTGATAAAGTCCGAATTGAAATGAGTCCATACGACTTGTCAAAAGGAAGAATCACGTGGCGTGACAAAGCATAAAAGGAGAAAAATTATGAAAGTTTCAGCTTCTGTTAAACCAAGATGCAATGGATGCAAAGTAATCAAACGCGAAGGTAAAGTTATGGTTATTTGCTCAAAAGACAAAAGTCACAAACAAGTTCAAGGCTAAAATTTGAAAAATCTCGCAGCGGAGGCGGCTGGGTGAGTTTTTTGTTTTATAAAAACCACTTCTTCGGTGCGTCAAAATATATATTAAAAAACAAACAAAAACAAAAACGGAGGAATATATGGCAAGAATTGCTGGCGTGGATTTGCCAAACGACAAAAGAGTTGAGATCGGCTTAACATACATTTATGGTATTGGCCGTGTCACATCAAACAAGATTTTGGCTGAAACAGGGATTAACCCTGATATCAGAGTTAAAGATCTTGATGAAAACGATGTTGCAAAACTACGTAATTACATTGAAAAACACGTTGTTGTTGAAGGAGAACTCAGAAAAGAAGTTTCACTCAACATCAAAAGACTTTCAGAAATTGGATCGTTCCGTGGCGTTCGTCACAGAAAAGGACTTCCAGTTAGAGGTCAAAACACAAGAACAAACTCAAGAACACGCAAAGGTCCAAGAAGAATCGTTGCAAAGAGTTCAGTAAAAGGTAAATAAGGAGAAATAATATGGCTGCTACAAAACAGACAAGAAAGAAAAGAGTTAGCAAGAACATTGACAAAGGTCAAGTTCATATCAAAGCATCTTTTAATAACACAATCGTAACATTTACCGACTGCCAAGGCAATGTTCTATCTTGGTCAAGTTCAGGTAAACTCGGTCTTCGTGGTTCAAAGAAAAGCACACCATTTGCTGCTCAACAAAACCTTGAAGATGCTGCAAAAGTTGCAAAAGAACACGGAATCAAAAGTGTTGAAGTTTATGTCAAAGGTCCAGGCGGCGGAAGAGAATCTGCTATCCGTGCACTTGGCAACTGCGACATTGATGTCACACTCATAAAGGACGTTTCGCCAATCGCTCACAACGGTTGCAGACCTCCAAAAGTTAGAAGAGTTTAATAAGGAGAAAAAAATATGGCAAAATTAATCGGAGCAGATTGCCGTGAATGCAGACGCGAAGGTTGCAAATTGTTCTTGAAGGGTGAAAGATGCACCACAAAGAAATGTGCTATGGAAAGAAGACCTGTTCTTCCTGGACAACATGGCGCTTCAAGAAAGAGAGTCACAGAATATGGACTTCAACTTCGTGAAAAACAAAAAGTTAAAAAAGCATACGGAATCTTGGAAAAACAATTCAGAAAATACTATGAAGAAGCAGAAAGAATGAAAGGCGTCACAGGTGACAACATGCTTTCTCTCATTGAAAGAAGACTTGACAACGTTGTTTATCGTATGGGTATCGGTTCAAGCAGAAGTGAATGCCGTCAAATCGTTAACCATGGACATATCACAGTCAACGGAAAACGCGTTAACATTCCTTCATATATCGTTAAAGTTGGCGATGAAATCGCTGTGAAGGAAAGCAAGAAAGATCTTGAAATGTTCAAAGAACTCAAAGGCATGAAAATTGTTATGCCAAAATGGCTTGAATTCAATAGTGATGAACTCAAAGGAAAAATCTTGGCATTGCCACAAAGAGATGATATTGACTTGACTATCGAAGAAAGTTTGATTATCGAACATTATTCAAGATAATAGGAGGGATTTTGATATGATGGAAATTGAAAAACCAAAAATCACTTGTGAGGAAGCTGACAACGGCAGTTTTGCGAGATTTACCGTTGAACCACTCGAAAAAGGATTCGGAATCACTCTTGGAAATGCGCTTCGTCGCACATTGCTTTCATCTCTTCCAGGTGCAGCACCAATCGCAATCAGAATCAATGGTGTTCAACATGAATTTTCAACAGTTTATGGTGTGACAGAAGATGTTGTTGACATTGTTCTTAACATCAAAGGACTTGCTGTTAAATCAAGTTCAACAGACAATGATTTCATGACAGTTTTGCACCTCAGAAAAAACAAAGCTGGCGCAGTTACTGCTGCTGATTTTGAAGCAAACGATCAAATCGAAATTCTTAATCCAGATCTTTATATCTGCACAATCGAAGAAGATGTTAAGTTTGAACTTGATGTCATGATTGCAAGAGGAAGAGGATATGTTCCAAATGCAGAAAACAAAGAAAGATTTGATGATGTTGACTACATTGCAATTGACTCCTTGTATTCACCTGTAAAAAAGGTAAATTACACTGTTGAGAAAACTCGTGTTGGTCAAAAAATGGATTATGACAAACTTATTCTTGAAATTGAAACAAACGGGACAACATCGGCAAGAGAAATTTTGAGTTTGTCAGCAAAAATTGTTCAAGACCACTTGTCACTATTTGTTGATCTTTGTGAAGCAATGGCTGGAATGGATATTCTTATCAGCAAAGACAACGACAAACAAGTCAAGGTTCTTGAAATGCCAATTGAAGAAATGGATCTTTCAGTTCGTTCTTACAATTGTCTTAAACGCGCAAATATCAACACAGTTGAAGATTTGATTAAAAAATCAAAGAATGACATGCTCAAAGTTCGTAATCTCGGACTTAAATCGATTGACGAGGTTGTTAACAAACTTGAATCATACGGCTTGTCACTCAGAAACGATGAAGATTAAAAGGAGTTAATATGGCAAACGAAAAATTGGGAAGACCAACAAAAGAAAGAATGGCTGTTATGAGAAATCAAGTGTCATATCTTCTTTGGAATGGAAAACTTGAAACAACATATGCAAAATGCAAGTCAGTTCAAAGCATGGCAGAAAAAATCATCACTCTTGCAATCAACACATATGAAGACGTTGTCACAGTTTCAAAACAAATCACTGACAAAAACGGCGTAAAAGTTGTTACAAATGTCACAAATGATGGTCCAAAGAAACTTGCAGCAAGAAGAAAAATTATGTCACAACTTTATGATATTCAAGAAGTTCGCGGCGAAAAAGAATCTCTTGCAGCTTTCAAAGCAAAAACAAAAGATATCAACCATCCATTGATTGAAAAAATCTTTAACGTTTATGCTCCAAAATTCGCAGCACGCAACAAAGAAAAGAATTGTGCTGGCGGATACACAAGAGTTCTCAAACTTGGTGCTCGTCGTGGCGATGCTGCTGAAATGGGTCTCATTGAAATTCTTTAAAAACACAAAAAACAAGGTATAACAACCTTGTTTTTTTGTTGCCGGTTTGATGATTTCTGTTTGTTAAAAAATGTTTAGTGCTCTACCTTTTGTCATAATGAGAGAAAAAACTGATTGAAACTGCAAGGGACAAAGCAACGCCAACAATCAATATAATGCCGAGAGCATTTTGAACTTTGAGGGCTTGAACAGGTTGCGAACTATCGAATTTTATAATGTCGAGAACAAGGCCAATCAAAAACAATGAGAGCGCATTTGAAATTTTGAAAACAAACGTCATGACGCCGGAGAACGTTGCGGTTTGATTTGTGTTATTCGCCGCGTTTTCTTCGGCAATAATGTCAGAAAATATTGAACACGGAAGACTGTAGAGAGAGCCTGAACCAAAGCCACAAATAATTACCAGAGGTATGCAAATAAAGAAGTTGACAACAGACTGAAAAAACGACCTGACGAGAAAAAGAACAGAGAGCAAGCCCACGCCAAGAATTATTATTGTTATAAACAAGATTAAAGTGTTTATCTTTCCTTTTTTGTATGCAATTTTTGAAATAAATAGTTGGGAAAGCATTGCTCCAAGAAGCAAGCACAAAAGCAATATTGAAATTTGATATGATGAAAAATGAAAAGAATATGTGAAAACATGAAGTCCGAGCGAAGTTAACATTGCAGTCGCAAGAGTTGAAATTGAATAGCCAACAATCATTGCGCAGTATCTTTTGTTTTTGAAAAAATCAAAAAACACAGAAAAAGCAGTCCAAATTGATTGTTTTTTTTGAAAAAGCGGGTAATTGAGCACAATTTTCTTTTTGTTTCCTCTATTCAAAGTTGCAATGCAAATTATTGTGGTAAAAATAATAAGTATTGATGTGCATAATCCAATTTTGATATATCCAAGTTTCTCAGTTGTTTTTTCCATGAAAATCATCATCAAAACTGATGGCAAAATCATTCCGATTAGTGAAAAAACTGATTTTGCTGCTTGAATTGAAGTTGAATCGTATTTGTCATTTGTCATCTCATATCCAAGCGCAGAGTAGGGTGTTGCAAAAAGTGTTTCTGCTGTTTCATAAATCAAAAGTGCGATAAGAAGCCAAGCAAATTTTTGCCAATTGCTAAGACTTAGAGGTAAGCACCAAATAAGCATGTTGCTCATCGCCATAAAAAGACTTGCAACAAGAATGAATCGTTCTCGTCTTCCAATTCCACAATCCCCAGAGTTATCTGAAATATATCCAACAATCGGGTCAGTGACCGCGTCCCAAAATGTTCCGATTGCCACGCAAAGACCAACAAGTGTTCCGGGAATTCCCGCAACACTTGTTCCAAAAAACATAAGTAAAGTTGAAATGGTTTGAGAAACAGCTGAAAATCCAAGGTTTCCAAAGCCATATCCAACCTTTTTTGACGAACTCAGTCTCTCCACATAATAAGGTATGCAAAGACAAGCCGATTAAGAATTAATTATCAGATAGCTCAAACATTGAATATCCTTGTTCTTCATGACAAAGAGGACAAGTTTTAAATGCGTTTTTGCTTGTTTCTTCATGTCCGCATTCCGTGCATTTCCATTTGTAGGCTTGAGGAGATTTGTATAGTTTTCCAGAGTTCAGTTTTGTTGCAATTTCCTCGTTCATGAGATGGTGACATCTCTCAACTTTTGCAACCAACTCAAATGATTCTGCAACGTCTTTAAATCCCTCGTCTTTTGCGATTTTTGCAAATGCTGGATAAACATTCTTAAACTCAACATATTCTGTTTTTGATGCAAGTTTCAAACCTTCTTTGAGATCACAAACAGGGAAAGGATAACCTGCATTGATTTCAATGTTTTGTTCACTTCCACCAAGATTTTGAATGTGATTATAGAATGTCTTTGCGTGCGACATTTCGTTTTTTGCCTGTTGTTTCATTAGCGTTTCGATATATTTGTATCCTTCTTGCATGGCGTTTTGAGCAATAAATTGATATCTTGCCCCGTCAATACATTCACTTATGAATGCTCTCGCCAAGTTTTTTCTTGTTTCACTTTTTAAAAAATCTGTCATAATTGCCTCCAAAATAATTGTTGTCAAAATAAAATATAATATACTTGAAAAAATATATAGATAGTTTGCTTTTTTCAAAATTCTTGGTTAAAATAAAAATATGGGAAGAATGGAAAGTAAAAGCACAATCGGAGTGAAATATTATGATGTGCTGTCAAAAAAAACATTTGGTGATATTGCAGCGCTCGACAGACGTTTGCCTCTCTATTCGTTTGAAAATCAAGGGGGGTCGCGTCTTCGCGAAACATATTTTGACACGCCTGGAAAACTTCTTGCAAGAGCAGGGCTGACCCTTTGCAAGGTTGTTGAGGGAAACAAAGCATGTTTTATTGTTGAGAAGCAATTTTCGAGTTCGTCAAGACTCACTCTAACGCACCGAGAAGAAAAAATTTTTGTCCAAGACATTGAACCAAATGATGACGTAAAAAAACACATGACTTCAATCATTGACGGCATCACATCAATGTTCACAACAAATTTTTCTGTTGATCTTGAAAACGTTCTCAAAACTGTTCAGCCCAAACTTGATATACTCACACGTTATTCGCAACTCAAGGTGTTTTCAGGCAATGGCTTCAAAGGTTTAATCAATTTTGAAGAAGTGCAATTCAAAAATTATGAAACGAGGAAGAATGCCGAAAGACTTATGATGAAAGTCCAAATGACTTCAAGTGTTGCATATCTTTCAACATTTGACGATTTCAACAAAGAACTTCAACGCTTATGCAAAACAATTTTTGAGATTAACGACACAAAATTTCAAATTGCACAGCGTGTGACAAATCCACAAACAAATACAAACAATGGGAAGAAATAAAATGTATTATAAATATTTTAATGAACAAACAACTGGCAAGCAGGTTAAACAAATTTTGGTTGATATTCTCAAAAGCGTGATTTACGCGTTTATTTTAACATTTATATTATCTTTTATTATTGGTTTCCGCCCAGTATATATCATTGGAGATTCCATGACTCCGGAAATTATGAAACACGATGTCATACTTGTAAAAAAAGTCGCAGCAGATGAGATTAGGGTTGGCGATGTCATCACTTACACTGGTGGTTCAAGTGGAGAAACTAATACAACCCACAGAATTTATGGAATTGTCGACGGTGTGTATTACACAAAAGATGAGCCAACCGTGCTTCAATGGAAAGCAGAAGGGAAAACATTTGAAGATGTGAAAGAAAAATGTGAGCCAATCAGTTATTCACAAGTCAAAGGACGATACTCAAATAGGCTTGTTATTATGGGGGATATTGTTGAATATTTGACAATAAATAATGGCAAAAAACTCAATATTGCTTCAATTATTGAAGTTGTTTTGACAATCACTGCACTTTCATTTATTATTTCAATTTTTAGAGACTCAGAAGAAAAATACGAATCAAGAGGATAAGCATATCCTCTTTTTGTTGCAAACCTTTTACCAAAAGACATCAAGTGAAAAATTTTGTAAAAATGTTGGACAATGTCGAAATAAGTTTGGTATAATAAAGACATCTAAGGAAATAATTACCTTGGAAAAAAAGAAAGGAGAAAGTTTATGAATAAGGGAGAATTTCTTAAATCAATCGCAACCAAAGCAAACTTCACAGCAAAGGAAGCAAACGCAGCATATGATGCATTTGTAGACACAGTTGTTGAAGCATTGAAAGCGGGAGATAAAATTCAACTTGTTGGATTTGGTTCATTTGAACTCAAAACAAAAGCAGCTCGCACAGGTATTAACCCACAAACAAAAGCAAAGGTTAAAATTCCAGCAAGCAAAGCACCAGTTATGAAATTTGGCAAAAGTTTCAAAGACCTTTTCAACTAATAAGTTTTCAAGGTAAAAAAGAATCTGCTCAGTTTGAGCAGATTTTTTATTTTTATTATTTGGTTATTTTCTAATAAAGAGAACACCCATGCATTCGGGTCCGCAGTGACTTGCGATTGTGCAGCCAGCGAATGTTTTGTAGATGTTTTGAAAACCATGTTCTTTGAGAAGATCATACACCAAGTTCGAAACATTATTTTCGTCGCTTGAAAAAGTGATGAAAACGTTTTCTTTATCGATTTCTCCGTTTTCTTCAAGCAGGGCGTTGGTATATTTGAGCATGGTGTCGGAAAATTTTCCCATATATTTTTTGCCGACTCCCATTTTTCCGTCAACAACATGAATTGATGGCTTGATTTTGAGAAGATTTGCTCCAAACATTGCAACCGCAGAACATCTTCCACCTTTATAAAGATATTTCAAGTTTGAAATAATGAAACTTGCTTGAAGTTTTGGAACAGTGTCAACAAGTTCTTTTTCAATTTCGTCAAGGCTTTTGCCAAGGCTCACGAGTTTGCAAGCTTTGAGGACAAGAAGACCATATCCAGTTGAAAGGCTTTTGCTGTCAACAACTTTGACATTATCAAATTGTTCCGCTGCAACTTGAGCATTTGAACAAGATGAAGACATTTCGCTTGAAAAAGCAACATGGATGATTGCATCTGCGTCTTTTAGAATATTTGCAAAAAATTCTTGATATTCATATATGCTTCTCGCAGCGGTTTTTGGAAGGACGCCCGTTTTGTCGACATAAGCAAAAATATCTTTTGTTGTCACATCAACATTGTCAGAAAATTGGTCTTCACCGAGATAAATAATCAGAGGCATGACCCTGATGTCATTTTTCGAAATCAGTTCTTCTCCCAAGTCGCAAGTGCTGTCACATGATACTACTATTTTCATAATTTTCTCCGTTTGTTATTGTTATTTTTGTATAAATATATTATAATTATTTGATTGTTAAGTCAAATATTTTTAGGCACGGGAGATAAAATGGAAAACAAAAATCCGCATATCAATCACAGAAAAAGATTATATGCATTGACTGAAAAAATCGGCATAGATAATTTGACAGATATTCAAGCCATGGAATTGTTGCTGACATATGTTATCCCAAGAAAAGACACAAACGAAATCGCTCATGAACTTCTTGATGAGTTTGGAACTTTCGCAGGTGTTTTGGAGGCTCCAATATCTGCACTTGAAAAAATTTCAGGGGTTGGACACAGAACTGCTCAAATGATTTCTTTCATGAAAGGGTTTTTCTTCCTGTTTCGCACATCAAAAGAGAAAAACAAGAAAGTGTCTTTTGCTTCAAAAGGTCAAATGATGAGTTATATTTCAAATTATCTTCAAGACTCAAAGAACGAACAACTCTATTTGTTTGGACTAAACTCCAAGAAAGAAGTGATAAAGGTTGCAAAACTTGCTGAGGGTGATGAAACAAGCGTTGTGATTCTTCCAAGAGTGCTGATTGAATATATTTCTGCTCATCGTCCATACTCGGTTGTTGTTGCTCACAGTCACGGCTGCAATTCACCAACACCATCAACTGCAGACATTGCCGCATCAAACAGAATTTCAACAATTCTCAAAGCGAGCAATGTCATATATTCCGATTGCATAATAATTTCAAATTCAGGCACATATAGTTTTCTGGACAACGCTTTGATTTTATAAACAAAAAAGATAGCCGTGGCAACATGGCTATTTTTTGTTGGGTTTAACAAAATTTTGATGAGATTTATATAATGATTTTAAAGCGCTATTAGGAGTTTTTATGAAAAACAAATGTATATTTTCAACCAAATGTTGTGAACCTGATAAAGAAGCAATAAAGAAAAATACCCATGGACCAAGGGGCGTTCCTGGACCAACTGGTCCAAGAGGAATGATTGGACCAACAGGACCAACGGGAGCCAGAGGTCCGAGCGGGGAGAATGTTGTTGTTCGTTCAACCACAACGGTTGAGCCGAGTGCTGATGCAAAAGTCTCTTCATTCCATGAAGGAAACACAACCTATCTTGATTTCTTTATTCCAAAAGGAGAAAGAGGAGAGGCTGACAAGCTTGTGGTTGAAGAGACAAAGACGCTTGACTCAAATCAAGAAGCTGTGGTTCAAGACCGATTTGAAGGCGGATTGCATCATTTGAATTTCTTTATTCCAAAAGGAGAAAAGGGTGACATGGGTCCACAAGGACCAGCCGGACCGAAAGGTGAAACTGGGGAGCAAGGTCAAAAAGGTGATACGGGTGCAAAAGGTGACATGGGTGAACGTGGACCAAGTGGAGTTGCGGGACCCCCAGGGTTAACACCAAATTTTGCTGCCACAATCTATAAGCCCTCTGGTCAACAAATCACAACCAACACTCCAATCATGTTGGAAGAAACAGAACTCATGAAAGGATTTAGAATGCAGGGTAATAACTCACTCGTAGCCCCAGCAAAGGGGACATATATGGTGTCATTTTTTGTGAATGAGATTGATGCGGCTGATGATGGAGACTCGGTGTCGCTTGCCGTCAATGGTGTTGCGGTGACAGCGTCAAAACGTCCGCTATCAACAATCGGATATGCGATTGCAACAATATTGACCGAACTTAACAAAGACGATATTCTCACACTTGTGCCAACCCTAAATCAATCTCGCAATATTAACGCTTTTGGTGGACCAAGTGCTGAACTTGTTGCAATGATGATTGCGTATTCATAATATAGTCAACGAAAAATAACATAAAAACATCAATATAGGCTGATATATTCGATGCAAGTTCATGTTTGGTGCGTCTGAAGGGACACGCAGTCAAGTGAGAACTTGACTCCGCTGACGGGCAATGGGAGACGGGCGCCAGCCCCAACGAAGGGGGTTCCAAACGCAGAAGCGTTTGATGAGCAAGGCCCATGAGTCCCTGTCAGCAATAAAAAACTCGCCGACAGGCGAGGTTGTGGTGCGTCTGAAGGGACTCGAACCCCCAACCCTCGGTTCCGAAGACCGATGCTCTATCCAATTGAGCCACAGGCGCATAAATGCTTTCGACAATAAATTTAACAAGATAAAATTTAACACTTAAAAATTGTGTTGTCAAGAAAAGAGCGGGGTGTTATAATATTGGCATGGATATGCATGTCAATATTGACGAGGGACAGCCACAAAAAAAGTATGGAAAAGATTATATGAATGCTCATATCATGCCAAAATGGCTTAAAATCTTGAGCAACATATTCTTTTTTGTCGTCACGGTTTTGGCGCTTGTGACGGCGGTTTTGGCGTGCATTTTTATCAGAACTTCTGTCAAAGGCCCTTCAATGCAACCGCTTATCAATGCCAATTGGTCGGAAGAAAACCAAGTTGAAGATACTGTTATGATCAACAGGCTCAAAAAAGGTGAGAGAGGTGATGTTATTGTTGTTGATAGAACAGAAGAGAGTGATGATCGCTATGTCATAAAAAGACTTGTTGCAACCGGCGGAGATTATGTGGCTATTGTTCCAATTAAGAACGAAAGTGGACACGAAACGGGTTATTATCATATTCAATTAATAAAAAAAGGCGAAACAACACCAATTGTTGTAAGCGATGGAATAACCAACATGACAAAGACCTATGAAAAATTTAACGCACTCAAATCAGACACCAATTTAAAATTTCAAAAGATTGATGGCATTGATTATTTGTTCATTGAAGAAGGAAAAATATTTTATCTTGGCGACAACAGAAATATAAGCCGAGATTGTTCAACATATGGACCAGTTGAGGCAAACAAAATTGTCGGAAAAGTTGTGTTGATTGTGCCTCATGGACAAAATGTTTTTAAAGCGTGTTTCAACTATTTCAAAAAACAATTATTCGGGTGATTTAAGTATTCAATAACTTTTGGTGCAGCGAGCAAAAACCACGGAGCAAAAATCTGTGGCTTTTTTATTAAGTCGATTGTGAGATTTTCGATGTCAATCCATTCAAGTTCCTCAACTTCGTCTGGATTGATTTTGTAATTGCCATCAAACTCACCGACAAGGACATGGTCATATTCATATTCATAGAGATGCTCGTCAAATTGATGAAAATAAGTAAAACAAAAAATTTCTTTCAAATCTCCTTGCAAAATGCCGACCTCTTCAAAAAGTCGTTCTTTTGCCTCATTCACAATATCGTTGCTTTGAGGATGAGAACAGCACGTATTTGCCCAAAGACCGCCAGAATGATATTTGTGCTTTGCTCGTTTCTGAATCAGTAGTTTGTTGTTGTGATACAAAAAAACCGAGAACGCGCGATGAAGCACTGGCGAAGTGTGTGCGGCTTGCTTTTCAACTTTACCAATGGGATTATCAAACAAATCAACTTCCAAAACATATTTTTTCATACTATATTATATCATATATTTCGTTTAATATCACAAATAAAATTGGATTGTTGCAAGAAAAGGGGTATTGACACTGATACAAATTTGTATTAATATAATTTCAAACATTGGAGGATAATATGTTTGATAAATATAATGAAAAGATTGAAGAAGAAAGCAAAAAATATGATGCAGAATCGCGTGCAAAATATTTTGAACATTGGATGAAATATGAGAAATATGACGGACAAATTGCAAAATATTCAGATCGACAACTCAAGAAAAAATTTAGAAGCATCTCAAGAACGTTGGCAGTCCAAGACAGAATTTTGAGAGGCTGCAAATGCCGTATCCGTGATGATGGATTTGATTCAGCAAAAACAATAGTTGCGTGTGTTTTGGGATGTATCTTTGGTGCAGGATGCATTGCTGTTGGTGCGATGGCGCTCAAACAAGACCCTGCGTCCATGTCTTTGGTTGAAAGCGGAGCATCACTTTTGAATACAACAACCGAAACTTTTTCAAAAGGTTTTGGTGGAACGGTTGTTGGAGTTGGGGTGCTTGATATTGGTTTGAGTATTATAAATTCAAAAACATGTTCCAAAGTGACACATAAATTATTAAACGAAAAAGTTCAAAAGAACACAGTTAAACGAGATTTCATATGTGAAGAAATGGACAAACGCGGAATCTCATACGATTTGGAACATCCATACACAAAATAAATAAAAAGGGCATTTATTTGCTCTTTTTTTGTGCTTTTTGACAAAATATATTTCATTCGACACAAATGTGGTTGAGAAATAATTTTTATTATGTTATACTCACATAATCGGAGAAAAAGAAATGAAACAAACACCAGTAAAAGGCACTTGCGATTATTTGCCAAGTGAAATGAATGTTCGCGACAGAATGCAACAAATCATTCTTGACACATATAAATCTTGTGGATATATGCATATCTCAACGCCAATTTTGGAAGATATTGAAAATCTTAACAAATCTGACGGCGGCGACAACTTGAATTTGATTTTTAAAATTCAAAAGCGTGGCGACAAGTTTGAAAGTGCTATTGAACAAAAAGATTTTGATAACCTTTGCGACTTGGGACTCAGATATGACTTGACCTTGCCACTTTCAAGATTTTATGCAAACAACAGGGACAAACTTCTCACGCCATTCAAATGTATTCAAATGGACAAAGTTTATCGAGCAGAACGACCACAGAAGGGGAGAATGAGAGAGTTTGTTCAATGCGACATTGACATTCTTGGAAGCGATGACAGAATTTGTGAAATTGACCTGATTTTGACAATGGCAAAAACACTAAAAAATCTTGGGCTCAAAAACTTTTCAATCCGAATAAACGACAGACAAATTCTCAAAGCGCTGCTTGAAAAATTTGGCTTTGCTAGCGAAAATTTTGACACTGTTTGCGTGACACTTGACAAGCTGGATAAAATCGGAACAGACGGCGTGAAAAATGAACTCGTTGCAAAAGAGATGCCAGAATCTGCAATACAAAAAACAATCGAGTTTTTTGAAAGCGTAGTCACACTTGAGAGAGTTGAAAGTGAGCTTGGAGAAAATCCAAGTTGCGAAAGCCTGAAATACATCATGAACCAGGTTGCAAAAGTTGACGATGTTGAAATTCGTTTTGACCTAACTCTTGTTCGCGGTCAAGGCTATTACACTTCAACAGTTTTTGAAATTGAAAGCAAAGATTATTCTTGTGCGCTCGGTGGTGGCGGAAGGTATGACGGTCTGATCGGGAAATTTGTTGGAGTGCCTGTTCCAGCGGTTGGATTTTCAATTGGATTTGAAAGAATTTTCTCACTCCTTCAAAACTCTTCAAACTTCGATTCAAAACCAATGCTTGCACTGATTGTTGATGAAAATTGTTTGTCAAAAGGTTTTAACTTTGCAAAAGATTTGCGCCAAAACTACATTGTTTCAGTTTTGAAAGCACCAAACAAGGTCGGCAAATATCTCAACAAACTCAAAGAAGCGGGATTTTCGTTTTTTGTCAACCTTTGTCAAGATGATGAAATCAAACCATTAAATTAGGAGAAGACATGATAAAAATTATTTCTGATGACGCTTGTGACCTCACAAAAGAAGAAGTTGAAAAATATGATATTGATATTGTTCATTTCAAGATTTCAGACGAAGACGGCAACGATATTGAAAACGTTGAAAAACTCTATGAAATGGAACTGAACAACCCAAAAATGAGATTTTTTTCCGCTTGTCCTTCGGTTGATGAATACTATCAACTATTCAAAACTTATGCTGAAAAGGGCTGCGACATTATCAGTGTTGCAATCAGTGCTCAGTTTAGCGGGTCGCACAACAGTGCTTGCGTTGCTGCCGAAATGATTCGAGAAGAGTATAAAAACATCAAAATTATGGCGGTTGATTCAATGAAAAACAGTGCAACACAAGGCTTGTTTGTCATCAATCTCGCTCGCCTTGCTGCAAACGGAAAATCATTTGAGGATATCAAAAAGTATATTGAAGATGACCCTGACAGTGGCAAAATCTTGTTTACTGTTGGAAATCTCAACTATCTTATTGCAGGCGGAAGAATCGGCAAACTCAAAGGACTTGTTGCGAACAAACTTAACATCAAACCAATCATAACCATGAAAGACGGAGTTCTTGCTTCTGGCGGGTTTGGAATTGGAATAAAGAATGCGTTGAACAAACTCATTGACATGGCAAAATCATATTTTGAAAAAACAAAACAAAACATCAAAGAGTTTATGTTTTGCGTTGGCTTTGGTTGCGAAAAGGCGGAAGGAGAGAACTTTTTGAAGCTTTGCAAAGAAAAATTGGGACTTTGTGATAATCAAATCAAAATGAATCAAATTGGTGCAACAACAATTGTTCACACAGGACCACACACCTATGGCTTTGCGTTTATGAAAAATGTGTAACAAACTTTTTTGATGGAGACACACAAAAAATTGTGATGTCTCTTTTTTATTTATCTTTTGTTTTAAAAAATGTTGATAATTTTGCTTTTTATATAGTGATTTTGTCCAAAAGGTTTTTTAGTTTTGACATAATGCTGTTTGTTTGTGACAAGGGAATGGGGTGTGGAAGATTGTCGCAACCAAGTTCCACTGTCACCGCGGGAATGTTTTGCGACATTTCGCACCAATCAGAAAATCCTCCAAAACTGCCGCTCGTTTTTATTTTTGGAAAACCAGTTATATTTGAAATTTGAGAAGCCAAAATATTGTCTTTACCCTTGTTTTCGTCTTTCAAGAAATCGCCCAAATAGATAACCTCGCCCTTTGTGTGAAGATTGATTACAAAGTGAGGGGATAATCGCCTTGTGAAATTTGTGAGCGTTCGAGTTTCGATTTCACTTTCGGGGCGCGGTCCAACATAATTTTCAAAATGCGGTTGAAACACATTTTTTTCTCCTTGACCCCAATTTGCATCAAAATTTACATTTATATCAACGAAATTTGAGTTTGCCTTGAAATTTCTTTGTTTTTTTGACAAAACAATTTCCACTCCGTCCGGATTGACGAGCGGAATAAACCAAACACCCTTATCTTTGAAAGAACACACTTTTATCATCTCATAACCCACAGCAGTTGACACATATTCTCTTGCATGAGTTGAAGCGGTGAGTAGAATCTGAGGTGCATCAAACTTTCCGAAATGAAAAGCAAATATTGGTTTATTTTTGACGCTTTTGCCAATTATAAGTTTGAAATTTGAAGTTTTTTCAATATCTTTTATGATATTTTGCAAATCAATGAAACTATCCATTTGTAATTATTCTATGTTTTTTTCGCAAATTGGTGTTGACATGAGTGTGGTTGTGTGTTAACCTTTTTATGTTTTATGAAAGATAAAACGAGCGAAATTTAATATTTTGACCCCCCTAATAAAAATTTTATTAGGGTCTTTTTGCTTTCATAAATTAAATTTACAAAAGGAGAATTGGTTTTGATAAAGGTTAAAAATCTAACCAAATATTTCAAAATCTCAAAGCGTGACAAAGGCTTTTGGGGTGCTTTGAAAGGATTGTTTGTCAGAAAAAAGATAATCAAAAAAGCACTTGATGGCGTGTCATTTGAGATTGCGGACGGCGAGATTGTCGGATATTTGGGACCAAACGGGGCAGGAAAAAGCACAACAATCAAAATTATGTGCGGAATTTTGACCCCAACGAGCGGGGAATGTGAAATCAATGGTTTTGTTCCCTACAAGCAGCGCGAAAAATATGTGAAAAACATTGGCGTTGTTTTTGGACAGAGGTCGCAACTATTTTGGGACGTGCCTGTGATTGATTCATACTACTTGCTCAAAGATGTCTACAAAATTCCAAAAGACAAATTTGAAGAAAGGCTCAAAATGTTGACGGAGACATTGGAGTTGGAAGAACTACTCGATATTCCGCTTCGCCAAATGTCACTCGGACAAAAAATGAAATGCGAGCTTGCGGGGTCTTTGCTTCACGACCCAAAAATCTTGTTTCTCGATGAGCCAACCATTGGACTTGATGCCGTGAGCAAGTTGCAGGTGCGAGAATTTATCAAAAAGATTAACAAAGAACTCGGCGTGACAGTTATTCTCACAACTCATGACATGAACGACATTGAAGCTCTCACGAACAGAATTATCCTTGTCGGCAAAGGCAAAATCTTGTATGACGGAAGCTTTTCTGAAATCAAAGAAAAATATCGAACAGAAAAAATCATCACTGTTCAATACGCGCAAGCCTATGAGGACTATTCGCTTGAAGGTTACGAATTTCTGGAAGTTGTCGACAAAACTGCAAAATATAAATTTGTTGGCGAGTTTCATCTTCCAAAGTTTACGAACTTTGTAAGTAAAAAGTTTGATGTTGTTGACATTCAGGTTGAAGATTTGGGACTTGAAGAAATCATGTCAAAACTATATCAGGAGTTTGAAATATGAGAACATATTTTTCAATCTTCAAACTCAAATTCATAAATTCTTTGCAATATCGAGTGTCCGCTCTTGCTGGACTTGCAACACAAATTTGCTTTGGAATGATGTATGTGCTTTTGTTCACCGCATTCTACAAAATGGGCAATATTCCCGACAACTTTTCGTATTCGCAAATGATTACATATCTTTGGCTCCAACAAGCATTTTTCATGTATTTTGGACTGTTTGCGCAAAACAAAGATATGACAAAAGCGATTGTTGAGGGAAACATAAGCTATGAAATGGTGCGTCCGATGAGTTTGTATAACAACTGGTTTGCGACTCTCTATTCAGAGCGACTTGCAAAAACTTTGCTTCGAATGTTACCCCTTGTTGTGATTGCTTTCTGCTTGCCAGCATCAATCAGACTTTCGCTTCCTGCGAGTTGGGGTGCGTTCGGACTTTTCCTGATTGAACTCGTGGTCGCAGGTTTCATGGTTGCGGGACTAGGAATGCTTTGCTATGGACTTTTGTTTCGGACAATGACTCCAAACGGAACATTTGCGATATTTGCAACAGTCAGTCAGTTTTGCAGTGGGGCAATGTTGCCAATTCCACTCATGCCTGCGTGGTTGCAAAATGTCATGAACTATCTTCCGTTCAGATATCTCAACGATTTGTGCTATCGAACATATTGTGGAAGCATTGACCTAAAAACTTCTGCAATTCAACTTGGGATACAAGTTGCTTGGACTGTTGCAATATTCTTCCTTGGAAAACTCTTGTTCAAAAGAAATCTAAAGAAAGTGGAGGTTCAAGGCGGCTGATGAAATTATATTTTTCTTTTCTAAAAATGCAGATAAAAAGACAAATGCAATATAGGCTTTCGCTTGCGCTGATGTTCTTTGCTCAAATTCTGACAACTGTTTTGATGCTTCTCACAATTTATCTTCTCATGGACAGATTTAATGTGGTTGACGGGTGGAATTTCAAACAAATTCTCCTCACATATGGCGTGGTGATGTTCTCGTTTTCGTTCACTGAGTGTTTCTTCCGTGGCATGGATACTTTTGCGAGTTTCATAAAAAGCGGATCGGTTGACCGAATGCTTGTTCGACCAAGGGGTGTGGTGCATCAAGCACTTTGTTGTGATGTTGAGTTGTCAAAATGCGGGCGAGTGATTGTTGCAATTGCAACGCTTGTTTATGGAATGTGTGTTCAAGATTTCACTTGGACTTTTAGCAAAGTGATGATTTTGATTGGAATGTGCGTGTGTGGCATTGTTGTCTTTTTGGGCCTATTTATGCTGGGTGCTTCATGGGCAATATTCACAATTGACGGAATTGAAGTCGTCAACATTTTTACTGACGGCGGAAGAGAACTTTGCCAATATCCACTCAACATCTATGGCGACAAACTCCAAAAAATATTCACTTTTGTCATTCCTTATGCTTGTTTCAACATTTTGCCAATGAAATATCTTTATGGAATGGAAGGGGCGACCCTTTGGAATGGCGCTCTTGCACCAGTTTGGGGAATGTTGTTCATCATTCCGTGCTACTTGATTTTGCGATTGAGTCTAAGAAAATACGAATCAACTGGAACTTAAAGTGGCATAATGCAAGTGTGATATACTAGACAAATTGCATAGTAAAAAAAAGAGTTAAGAATTTCTTAACTCTTTTTTTGCATAACCATTTTGGGCTTTTGCTATTTTTCTTTGTGGCAGTTGCACATTTTTTCGTAAGATTTGCAGAAATGCGCCTCTTTTGTTCCTTGTCTTGTGATTTTGATTGCATCTTTGTCACAAAGACAGCCTTCAATGTTGTGCACACAGTCGCAAACATCACAGCAAACATCTGTTTTGAGTTTGGTTGGTGCTTTTGTGTTTACTTTTGTCATGATTACCTCCAATCTTATTTTTTGCGACAATCAAACAAATATGCGTGTTTGTGATTGATTTTTGTTTTTGGGGACAAAATATTTATATGTTGGACAAGAGATCGGAATTGATTTTGATGGAAATCAACAAAGAATGTCAGAGCGGGTCGTTTCAAGTTGTTGAGGTGAACGACTTGATTTCTTCGCTTCCAAAAAAATATTTGCCTGACCAAAACCTTGTCACGCAATGTGTCAACGCTCTTGCAAGAGAAGGGTATATTGAAGTCAAATATCACGACAGTGAAGTGTTTTGTTTGTGTCCGCTCCCAAAAGGCAGAATGATGTTTGAGAACAAAATTGAAAAGAAGGGAGTGGCAAGACGTTATGTTTTGCTTTCGGTCCTTGGGCTTTTTGTTCTCACAACACTTTTGATTTTGACGTCATTTTGTGGAGTGCTAATTTTTGAAAAATTATTTAAGTGAAAAATGCTATGTTGGATAAATATGAAAAAAAAGTGCTGATATTTTTGATTGAAAATTGCTCAAAAAAACAGGTGTCGCTCATTCACAAAGAGGATATCATAAAAAATATGAGCAAAAATTTTGCATTATCACTATCCACTTTGGACGACATTATGCTATCATTATCAAAAGATAATTACATTGATTTTATCTCGTCCGAATCAAAAAAAGGGCCAGCCTATTGCATCACTCTCAAAAACAAAGCGCTGACTTTTAACAAAGACCAGAAAAAACAAAAAAAATATGCTTATTTTTTGATTTTTCGAACAATTGGGCTCGCAATTTTGAGTTTTTTGGTTGGGATAATCTTGAAGGTGATATTCAGTTGATGGAAGAAAGAAAGTTTGAGTTGGTTTCACAGTTTGCGCCATCGGGCGACCAACCGCAAGCAATAAAAAGCCTTGTGGAAGGTCTTTCTGACGGACTTAAAAACCAAGTGCTTTTGGGCGTCACGGGCAGCGGCAAAACTTTTACAATGGCAAACATCATCGCCCAGGTTAACCGCCCAACTTTGGTGATTGCACACAACAAAACACTTGCCGCACAACTTTGCAACGAACTACGCGAGTTTTTCCCTCACAACAAAGTTGAGTTTTTTGTTTCATACTATGATTATTATCAGCCCGAAGCATACATCGCTTCTTCTGATACATACATCGAAAAAGATATGTCGGTCAATGAGGAAATTGACAAACTTCGGTCTTCCGCAACTGCGGCGCTTCTCGGCAGAAGCGACACCATTGTTGTCGCATCCGTTTCTTGCATATATGGACTGGGAAACCCTGAAGAATATTTGTCGTTGCAACTCTTTTATGAGAAAGGTCAAAACATTGGAATAAAGCAAGTCATTCGTGACCTTATTGGAATAAACTATGTTCGACACGATGACGGACTTGTGAGAAACAGTTTTAGATATAAAGGCGACACGCTTGAAATCATGGGTTCAACAACAAGTGATATTGGTGTTCGAATTGAGTTTTTTGGCGATGAAATTGAAAATATTTACGAATTTGACGGGGTGTCGAAGAAAATTATTTCAGAACTCAGCGAAGTTTCATTCTTTCCAGCAACTCACTACACGGTTGGTTCAACAAGACTCAACAACGCACTTTCCGAGATTGAAAAGGACGCTGAAATTGAAGTTAAAGAATTTGAAGAGCGTGGAAAGTTGATTGAGGCGCAAAGGCTCAAAGAGCGAGTTGCCTATAATGTTGAAATGATTCGTGAACTTGGATATTGCAGCGGGATTGAAAATTACTCGCGTTATTTTGACGGACGAAAACCAGGAGAGCCACCGTTTACTCTTCTTGATTATTTCCCGAATGGCTTTTTGACGCTGATTGATGAAAGCCATATGACATTGCCACAAATTCGAGGAATGTATAACGGTGATAGGGCAAGAAAAGAAAGTCTTGTTGGATATGGTTTCAGACTCAAAGCAAGTTTTGATAATCGTCCACTCAATTTTGACGAGTTTGCTTCAAGATTGGGACAAACGATTTATGTTTCGGCAACCCCAGGCGATTATGAGAAAAACATTTCTGACAACACAGTTGAGCAACTTATTCGCCCAACTGGGCTTTTGGATCCCGAAATTGAAGTCTTGCCAACAAATGACCAGATTGCTGTTTTGATGGACAGAGCAAAAGAGGTCATTGGTCGCGGCGAGCGAGTTTTGGTGACAACCCTAACCAAAAAGATGGCGGAGAGTTTGACGACTTATCTTTGCGAGCATGGAATCAAAGCAAAATATATGCACTCCGAAATTGATACGATTGAAAGGATTGAAATAATCAATGCGTTGAGAAGTGGTGAATTTGATGTGCTGGTGGGCATTAATCTTTTAAGAGAAGGACTTGACTTGCCCGAAGTAAGCATGGTTGCAATTCTTGATGCGGACAAAGAGGGCTTTCTCAGAAGCGAGGGGGCACTCATTCAGACAATTGGTCGTGCGGCAAGAAATGAGCACGGAAAAGTTTTGATGTTTGCCGATGTTGTGACAGGAAGCATGAAACGTGCGATTGATGAAACAAATCGTCGAAGACATTTGCAACAACAATTCAACCTTGAACATGGCATAATACCAAGAACCATAAAGAAAAATGTTGTCAACTCATTGCAGATAACAAAACAAAATCCAGTTGGAAAAATAGACAAAAAAGACATTCCAGAACAAATTGAAAAACTCAAGGCACTCATGAAGATTGCGTCAAATTCTTTGGATTTTGAAAATGCAATTAAACTTCGTGACGAAATTAACGCACTCAAAAAGAGGTTAAACTGATGGAAGAATTTATTAAAATCACTGGTGCGAGAGAGAACAATCTCAAAAACATCAATCTCACAATTCCAAGGAATAAATTGGTTGTATTTACTGGCGTGAGCGGGAGCGGGAAAAGCACGCTTGCTTTTGACACTATTTTTGCTGAGGGGCAAAGACGTTATATGGAAAGTTTGTCTTCATACGCAAGGCAATTTTTGGGACAATCATCAAAGCCAGATGTCGACCGAATTGACGGACTTTCGCCCGCCATTTCAATCGACCAAAAAACAACCAATCACAATCCTCGTTCAACTGTTGGAACAGTGACAGAAATCTATGATTATATGCGTCTTTTGTTTGCAAAAGTCGGCGTTGCGTATTGTCCAAAATGTCACAAACCAATAAAACGCCAAAGTGTTGACCAAATCATAGATAGAATTGCACAATATTCAAGCGGTGCAAAACTTTTGATTTTGGCACCAATCGCTCGCGGTCAAAAAGGGACTTTTGCAAACAAGTTTGAAGAATTAAAAAAGGACGGGTTTGTTCGTGTTGAAGTTGATGGAAAAGTTTATACTTTGGACGAAGAAATCGTGCTTGAAAAAAATATCAAACATGATATTTATGTTGTTGTTGACCGTGTTGTTGTGAAAGATGACATCAAATCTCGACTTTCTGACAGCGTTGAACTTGCAATAAAGACAGGTGGCGGGATTGTGGTTGTTGAATGTGAAGGACGAAAAGAAGTTTTTTCAACCCTTTATGCCTGCGATGAATGCGGTTATTCAATTGAGGAAATCACACCGCGAATGTTTTCATTCAATAGTCCATATGGCGCGTGTGAGCATTGCACGGGACTTGGTTTTACTGAAGAGATTGACCCAAAACTCATCATCAAGGACCCCAACAAAACTCTCAATCAAGGAGCGGTCAATGTCAGTGGGTGGAATTTCACAAACTCATATATGACAAACATTTATTTTAAGGCGATTTCAAAACAATATGGAATTGACCTTAATATGCCAATAAAAGACATGCCGAAAGACAAACTAGATATTGTTTTATATGGCAATCATGGAGAAAAGTTGAATTATCATTATTCAAGTTTGAAATATTCAGGGGAGATGAGTTTTTCTTATGAGGGCATTGTCCCAAATCTTGAAAGACGTTTTCGCGAAACGACAAGCGAATGGATAAAACAAGAAATTGCAAAATATATGCGTCAAACAACCTGTTCGGTTTGTGGTGGACAAAGACTCAAACCGAGTGTTTTGAACATAAAAATCAATGAGTGCAATATTGCCGAAATGTCGGACATGTCGGTTGACAAACTTATTGAGTATTTTACCTACTTGACGCTTGGGGAAACCGAAACAGAGATTGCAAAACCAATCATCAAAGAAATTTCTGCACGGCTTAACTTTTTGAAAAATGTTGGGTTGGGATATTTAACCCTTTCAAGGAGTGCCGAAAGTTTGAGTGGGGGTGAGTCGCAAAGAATTCGTCTTGCAACACAAATCGGAAGTGGGCTTACGGGCGTTCTTTACATTTTGGACGAGCCAAGCATTGGACTTCATCAATCTGATAACGCAAAACTTCTTGACACGCTCAAAGCACTTCGAGATGAAGGAAACACAGTCATTGTTGTTGAGCATGACGAAGACACAATTCGTTCGGCAGATTATGTTGTTGACATTGGAAAATTTGCGGGTGTTCATGGTGGCGAAGTTGTGGTTGCGGGAACTCCGCAAGATGTCATGAACTGCAGAGATTCAATCACAGGAGCATTCCTTTCTGGTCGAGAAAAAATTCTTATCCCAAAGACCACAAGAACTCAAAATAATGGCGAAATCAAAATTCGCGGTGCACATCTTCACAATCTCAAAAACGTCAACGTATCTTTTCCTCTTTCGCAACTGACAGTTGTGACTGGTGTGAGCGGAAGCGGAAAAAGTTCACTCGTGAATGGGGTTTTGTGCCCAGGTGTCCGCAACACGCTTCAAAAAGAGCAATTTGATTTGCCAGCCAAGAGCGTTGAAATTTCTGGAGAGATTGATAAAATTATTGACATAGACCAGTCGCCAATCGGACGAACGCCACGTTCAAATCCGGCAACCTATGTTGGCGTTTTCACTCCGATACGCGAACTTTTTGCTTCAACCATTGACGCAAAGGAAAGAGGATATTCGGCAGGACGCTTCTCATTCAATGTCAAAGGCGGGCGATGTGAAAATTGTGAAGGCGACGGCGTCAAAGAGATTGAAATGTATTTTTTGCCAGAGATTGTTGTGCCTTGCGAAGTTTGCAAAGGAAAACGTTATAATCGCGAAACACTTGAAGTGAAATATAAGGGAAAATCAATCTTTGATGTGCTTGATATGACGATTGAGGAAGCACTGAAATTCTTTGAGGCAATTCCACAAATCAAAAACAAATTGCAAGCACTATTCGATGTCGGACTTGGATATATCAAACTCGGACAATCTTCAACAACACTTTCTGGTGGTGAAGCACAAAGGGTAAAACTTGCAACAGAGCTTTCAAAGCGCTCAACAGGAAAAACGCTTTATATTCTTGACGAGCCGACAACAGGGCTCAGCACATATGATGTTAAAAAACTCATTCAAATCCTGCAAACACTTGTTGACCGTGGAAATACGGTTGTTGTGATTGAACACAATCTTGATGTTATCAAGGTTGCCGACAACATTATTGACCTTGGACCTCACGGAGGCGATCAAGGAGGCGAGATTGTTGCAAACGGAACACCAAAAGAAGTGGCAAAAAGAGGAGTGGGACTAACCGCCGAATTTCTAAAACAATATTTTTGATGTCAAACCAAATTTTGAAAATTGATGCCGAAAATGTGTTGATATCCTTCGACATAGAAGATGACGAGAGCAAGGCTTGACGCGAAGCATTCATAATCATGGTCGCGTTGACTTGTTCTCATGCGCGTTATGTATTCGCCAACTTCATCAATATTGTTATGATTTGTCATGAGACACAAAATGTTTTCGTGATGTCTCCAAAGTTCTTCGAGTTTTGTCACGTTGTCAATATGGTTTTGGTCGAAATATGTTTCGCGATTTACACTTTCTGCGATTGACATTGATAGCTCCAAAACTTCACCGATATATTTTTTGCTGAGTATAATTTCAGTCGTGGACACTGCAATGATAAACAAGAGTGAAAATATGATTCCAACAAGTCTTTTCATATCTTGATTCCTCCACCTTGTTTTGTTTGAAGGAGTTGATAGTGCTGGTTCTTTGCTTGGATATAAATTTTTCCGTTTTTGTCAAGAGTGCAAATAATGCAATCTTTCATTTTCTTTATTTTTGCTTTTTTGAGCATGTCTTGCACAAAGTTTTCGTCCACGCCGGCAATGTCGAGATTGTCTTTCATAATCGCTCCTTCGCTCACGAGCGTGATTGGAAGCGAAGACAAGTCGTGGGCAATGTTAAGGTCGCTTTTTGTTGCAGGTGCATTTGATGCTTTTGCCATGGCGTTGATTTGTCCAGTTGTTTCAACAATGACATAGGCGACATCTTCGAGCGAAAAAAAACCTTTTCCGCGGATTCCCTCAATAATGTCTTCAATGCTTATGTTGAGTGATTTTATGGCTTTGTAGTCAATCCCTTCTGGTGTTAGAACAATGATTGGTTTGCCGTTTATGATTTTGTCGAGTTTGACACTTTTTTGACAAACAATTGTCAAAAAGTAGTGGACCACCAAAAGTGTGAGAAGTGGCACAACGCCGTGCAAAAATGGAATTGCAATTTCCGCCACGGGAATTGTCGCAAGGTCTGCAATAATCAAAGTAAGAACCAATTCAAAAGGTTGCATTTGACCAATTTGTCGTTTTCCCATAAGTCGAAAAACAAATAAAATTAAAATATAAATTAAAATTGCTCGAATTACTATTGTTCCCATATAAATAAAGTGTTTCAAGCAAAAGGTTTTTATACAATTTTAATTAAAAATAATTATTTTATTTTAATTAATTTAATTAATTATTTATTTTTTTTAATTATTTTATTTTTATTTTTGAATATTTTCATTTTTTTTAATTTAAATTTTTTTATCTTTATCATGTATGCGTCAATATTTATGACTTTGAATATGATGCACAACAAGAAAAAGAATATTGCACCGATTGAGCAAGAAAATGCAAGGACGAAGAAAGGTGTGAAAAAGTGTTCAAGAATGCCCGCAAAAAAAGATGTTAGTGCGGCAACTGGAACAGAGATAAAACACATTTTGAGAAGCGGCTTGAAAATGTTTAGATGTGCGTTTGTTGCTTTTTTAATTTTTTGGATGTTGAGAATTGCAGTCAGTGTCATGCTTAGCCCCAAAGAATAACCAAGAGCATCAATACCAACAAACTTTGGCAATATTAGAGCACCCAAAATCATGAGGACTGAACCCAACAAGCTATTGACGAATGATTTCATTTCAAGACCAAGACCGTTGAGGATTGCGGTTGAAATGTTGTTAAGTCCCATTGGAATCATAACCCAAGCAAATCGAGCGAGGAGTTTTCCGCTTGTTGCATTATCATAGAAAAACATTCCGACTTGTTCGCCAACTGCAATATAGAGTGGGACAAGGAAAGTTGAAATGAACAAAGCAAACGCGATTGAAGAAGATGTCCGATTTTTGACATGACCCGCGTCATTGTTGGTTTGCGCAGTGGAAAGGTCGGGAATGATTGCCATTGAGAGTGAACCAACGAGCGTTGTTGGGACAAAAAGAAGAGGGAAGGTCATGCCTGCAGCAATGCCATATAATCCAAGCGCTTGGCTTGTTGAATAGCCAGCTTTTTCAAGCATGAGAGGAATTATGATTGCAATGAGAGGTTGCATCATGCTCACAGCAAAACGAACAGCGGTTATGGGTGTTGCACTCTTTGTGATTTCTTTGTATGTCTTGCTTGGTTTTTTGAGTCGTCCGCCCTGGGCAAAATAAAGAATGACGACAAGTGCAGCACTGCAAAAACAAGCAATTGTTAGCGAAAGACTGGCACTAACCACACCACTCAAAGATTTGTTTAGAAAAGTAAAAAAGACGATGCATAAAACAATCCTGACGATTTGTTCAAAAAGTTCTGTGGCACACACTCCAAAATATTTGTCGTGACCCCAAAGATTTCCGCGAAATACTGAATAAACAGCAGAAAAAACAACAGCGGGAAGCAAAATGAGAAGAATTGTCACACATTGCTTGTCAAGAAGAATCAAGTTCAAAACGGGCGACAATGCAAGTGTTATTGCCGAGAGCCCAAAAGAGAAAGCAAGCGCAAGAATGAGTGCACTTGACATCATTCTATGCTCTGAAATTTTGTCGCGTTGAGTTGAAAATTTTGCGGTAAGTTTTGAAATAACAAGTGGCAGACCGCTTGATACAAGCATGAGAAGAACACCAAAAATGGAGAACGAAATTTGATAAATTCCGAGCAGTTCACTTCCAAGAACTCTCGACATATATATTCTGAAAACAAAGCCCAAAACGCGTGTGATTACTGCAAAAACCGTAATGATTGCAACTGACTTAAAAATGGATTTCATTGCCACCTCAAATGTAATATATTAGTTTGACATGAAATTTATTTGCAAAATTCAACAATTTATTTTATACTATTAACCAAATTGAAAAACGAGAGGAAATATGATTGAAATCATAGAAGTAAAAACAAAAAAAGAAATCCGTGAATTCGTTGACTTCCCAACAAAACTCTATAAAGGTGTCAAACAATATGTCCACCCGCTTAGGTTTGATGAAATAAATAATTTCAATCCAAAGAAAAATGCTTCGCTTGAAGAGTGTGATGTTCAATTATTTCTTGCAAAGCAAGATGGCAAAATTGTTGGGCGAATTGCGGGCATTATTCAAAGGTCATACAATAAAAAAGTTGGACAAACAAGGTGCCGATTTTCGCGCTTTGACGCAATCAACGATGTTGAAGTTGCGCGTGCACTTTTTGGCGCGGTTGAGAATTGGGCGAGAGAGCAAGGCATGAATATTGTTCATGGTCCGTTGGGATTTAATGACCTTGACCGTGAGGGAATGCTGATTGAGGGATTTGACGAAATTGCGACATTTGAAGAACAATACAATTTTCCATACTACAAAGATCTTCTTGAAGCGTGTGGTTATGAAAAAGAGACAGATTGGCTTGAATACAAAATTTTTCCTTCGCCACTTGATGAAAGAACTGATCGAATTGCCGACATGGTGCTAAAACGTTATAATTTGAGAGTTGTGCAAGAGAAAAGCAAGAAAAAATTTATCAAAAAATATGGTGACCAACTTTTTGAAGTTATTGACCAAGCCTATGCACCACTACATGGCACAGTTCCACTCAGCGAAAGTGTGCGCGCTCAAATCTTGGAGCAATTTGAATTGATTTTGTCACTCAAATTCTTCATTGCGATCGTTGATGAAAATGACAGGGTGATTGCATTTGGATTTGCGCTCCCTTCACTTGCAAAAGCGGTGAATAAAAGCAAGGGCAAATTGTTGCCTGCGGGCATATTCAGAATGCTTCACGCAATCAAAAAACCGCAAGTTGTTGACCTTGCACTTGTTGGAATTCGTCCAGAATATCAAGGCAAAGGTGTCAATGCGATTATCATGCGTTTTATGGCAAATTCAATCAAGAAAAACCACATTCAATTTTGCGAAACAAATCTCAATCTTGAAGACAACATAAAAATTCAACAACAATGGAAATTGTTTAATCACTCACAACACAAACGTCGTCGTTGCTTCATAAAAAAACTCGACAACTAATTTGAAAGTCAAACAGATATTTGTTATTTGTTTGATTTTTTTCTTGTTTTTAACTAAATTAAGTATATGGGGAGGTTGTTATGAACAAAAATTATGAATCACTTTTTTCAAGTTGGAAAATTGGCAATGTGGAGATAAAGAATAGAATTGTTCTTTGTCCAATGGGCGGAACGTCACTCTTTGGCTGGATGGAGCCAAACCATTTTGACAAAGAATCTGCAGACTTCTTTTTGGAGAGAGCAAAAAACAATGTTGGACTCATCATTCCAGGGATTGCTCCGCTCAAAGATAGCATTGGTGGGCGCTGGCTCTATCAAAACAAAAGAATGTTCAAAAAACTCAAAAATTACATGGAAGAGTTTCATAAAACTGGAGCGAAACTCTTTGTTCAGTTGACGGCGGGGTTCGGGCGTTCGTTTGCAATAACCGATTCTCTTGTCAAAATATACAACTGCAAACTCGTCAGGCACTTGATAAAGCCAATCATGGACCTTGGTTATGCGTGTGCAAGTCCTTCTGTCCTTCCATCACGTTGGTCAGACAAAGTGACATGTCGTGCGCTCAAAAAGAAAGAAATCGAAAAAATGATTTATGCTTTTGCTGAAACCGCGCGTCTTTGCAAAGAAGCGGGAGTTGATGGTGTTGAAGTTCACGCGGTTCATGAAGGTTATCTTCTTGACCAATTTACTCTCAAATACACAAACCACAGAACAGACGAATATGGTGGAAGTTTTGAAAATCGCTATCGTTTTGCGGTTGAAGTTGTGAAGGCGATAAAAGAAAAATGTGGTCAAGATTTCCCAGTTTCGCTTCGTTATTCTGTTGTTAGCAAAACAAAAGATTTTTGCAAGGGAGCAGTGCCGGGAGAAAATTTTGTTGAAATTGGTCGCGACCTTGAAGAAAGTGAGAAAGCAGCAAAATATTTGGTTGATGCGGGATATGATATGCTCAACTGCGACAATGGGACATATGATGCTTGGTATTGGTCGCACCCACCTGTGTATATGCCAAACAACTGCAATCTTGAAGATGTTGCTCATATAAAGAAATTTGTTGATGTCCCAGTTGTTTGCGCTGGACGTATGACTCCAGAAGTTGCTTCTCAGGCAATCGCAAATGGTGAAATTGATGCAATGGGTGTTGCGCGTCAATTCTTGGTTGATGGGGAGTGGGTGACAAAACTAAAAGAAGGTCGTGAAAATGACATTCAGCCTTGCATTTGTTGTCATAATGCATGCTTTGTTATGGCACACTACAAAGGTGTTGCAAATGACGAAAGTTTTGAAGATATCAAAAAAATGGCACGTTGTGCTCTGAACCCTGTGACTATGAATGGCGGGAAATATGTGATTTCGCCTTGCAAAAAGCCAAAAAGAATTGCAGTTGTTGGCGGCGGTGTTGGTGGAATGGAAACCGCTCGTATTGCAACTCTTCGTGGACACCATGTTGAAATTTTTGAAAAAAGTTCAAGGCTTGGCGGGGTGTTTGTTGAAGCCTCGACACCTTCCTTCAAAGAAAACGACAGAAGACTTCTTGCTTGGTATAAAAAACAAATCGCAGATTTGAATATTCCAGTTCATTTTAATCATGAAATAAAAGATATTTCAACTCTTGATTTTGACGAAATTGTTATCGCAACAGGCTCTGTGGAAAAACGTCTTCATTTCTCTGGCGCGGAAAAAACAATCTCCGCTCTTGATTATCTTGACGGAAAAGAAGTTGGAGAAAATGTTGTCATTATTGGCGGGGGACTCACGGGCTGTGAAATTGCGTATGACTTGTTTCTCAAAGGCAAAACACCAAAAATTATTGAAGCAAAAAATGACCTTATTGCAACTCGTGGAGTATGCCTAGCAAATTCATCGTATCTTCGCGATTACTTTGAAACCAATGACGTTGAAGTTCACCTTGAAAGTTTTGTAAAATCAGTTGAAGATGGCTTTGTTGTGATTGCGGACAAAAACGGAAATGAAAGCAGAGTTTCATGCGATAACGTCATTGTTTCAATCGGATATAATCCAAATCCAATCGCCAAACCTCGAAAACATGTTCACATCGTTGGAGATGCAGACAAAGTTGGCAATCTCAGAACGGTTGTTTGGCGTGCATGGGAAGTCGCCGAAAAAATCTAACTTCCGACTGTCGATAAACATCGCAATGTGTCGTTTGCTGCGAGCGTTCAAGTTTGGTCATTTGGGTCGCCAAACTCCCAAACTTTCTCGCTCCCGAGCCTTGCCTTGCTTGTTTCTCGCCAATCTTATGTTTCAGTTGGGCTTTGTGACGAGACAATAATAAATCAAATAAAAATGCTTGTCCGATGCAGTCGGGGGAGCCGACTCCAGAGGTTCGAGTCCGCGGATTGCGAAGCAACAGCGAGCGAAGCGAGTGGAGAGGTACCAACAAAAAAGCCAACTGATTTCAGTTGGCTTTTTTGTTGGTACCTCTAAGCGGACTCGAACCGCTGATTTCGCCGTGAGAGGGCGACGTCTTAACCGCTTGACCATAGAGGCATGTTGAGATGAAAAATAATATAACAAAAAAAATATTTAATTGCAAGACAATATTAAATATTTTTTTGAAAGTTTTGTTTAGTGTGTTAAAATGACATAAACAAATGAAGAAAAAAATATTGAATTTTCGGTATATTTTTGTGTTTGCGGTGCTTTTTGCTCTTGGTCTTTTTTATGCAAAAGATTTGTTTTCTGGTGGGCTCGCAGCCATAATTTTGTGCAGCTTGGTTTTTGTGTTTTTCTTGTTTTGGGCAATTCGTGACAAGTCTTGGGTAAAAGTTGTTTTGCCACTTGTTGCGTTTGTTGTTGGGATTGGGCTTTTTGCTTTATGCGACTCAACCTATTTTCGCGGTGTCACAACAGATGGTGAATACGCAGTTCGTGGCCGAGTGGAATATGTAAACAAAGAATATGACACAACTCAAATGCTGATTCTCTCAAATGTTGAGATTGAAGGCAAAAAACAATCAAAAAATATTTACATCAAATATCGCAAGTCTGGAAAAGGGCTTGAAGTTGGAGATGAAATTGAGTTTGTTGGAACGCTCGACAAAGTTTCGCTTTGGAACATGGGCAGTTTGAATACTTTTTACTACAAAAACAAGATTGCAAGTTGTTGTTCACTTTCATCTGGCGACAAAACTTTGATAAAAAGTGAGAAAAAACTTGGCGAAAAATTTCAAGAAAAGATAAAAGACAAACTATTTGAAAACATGACCGAAGAAAATGCTGAGATTTCTTATGCTTCAATATTTGGAGATAAGTCGGGAATTGATGAGGAAATTCAAAATGCGTTTTCAGCAGTGGGTGTTGCTCACTTGCTTGCAATCTCTGGTCTTCATATTGGATTCTTTGTTGGACTTTTGAGTTTTGTTCTTTCAAAATGTCGGCTTCATAAAAAATGGCACGTTTTGATTATCGCACCAATTCTTTTTGTTTATTGTTATTTGTGCCGATTCTCTCCAAGCGTGTTGAGAGCAACAATCATGTCTGTAGTGGCACTTCTTGCTCATAGTTTTGGAAGAAAAAATGATTCTCTCACAACTTTTTCAATTGCTCTTGTTTTGGTTCTTCTGGTTCGTCCGCTAGATATTTTTGACGGGGGATTGCAACTCAGTTTCTTGTGCGTTTTTTCTCTTATTATTCTTTCGCCAATCATCCAAAAAGGATTTAATAAAATCAAACTTGAAAAACTTGGCAAGGTTCTTTCGCCTGTGCTTGCTGTTCAAATCGGCACTCTGCCAGTTTTGATGAAATTGTTTAAATCAATTTCACTTCTCACAATTCTTGCCAACATGATTTGCGTTCCAATCTTTGAAGCTGCATACATTTTGCTCATGGTGCTTTTGCCGTTTTCATTTATTCCGCATTTTGGCGTAATTTTGATTGCTCCCGAATTTTTGTTGCAAACAATAGCAATGACGACAATTTTGTTGAGTGAAAAAAGTGCGTTTATCACTTTGCCATATCTTGGAAAAGATGTGACAGTTATTTATGTTATTTTCTTGTTTGGTGTGTCAAGATTTGTTATGACAAGCATAAGTCATAAAATGATGCTGACACTTGGACTTGTCCTTGTTATGGCAGTTTTGTTTTTTGCATCCTTCTTTCAATATGGACAAAAAGACCAGTCTATTCTTTTTGTTGGAACAAGTGATATATTTGTCATAAAAGAAAAAAATGACAACTATTTGATTAATCTTTCAAACAAATTCGATAACAATGAATCAAAATTAATTAATTGTTTAAATTATTGCAAAATATATAATGTCAAAAAAGTTTTCAGTCAAAAAGACATTGACATTTCTTCAATCTCGCAACTAAAAAAGGCGGAACTCATAAACTCTGAAAACAAGGAGATGGAGTGTTTTTATATCGCCCAGCGGCTTGTTGCGGTGACTATCAAAATTGGTGACAAATCGTTTTTGTTTGTTCAGAATCTCAAAGATGAAACTGATAGAGATATTTTGGAATTTAATTATGAAGACCGCTCATTTGATGTTGTGGTCAATTTGACAGATTTCAAAATTGGTTTCAAAACAAAATTATTTATCACACCTGGCGACCTAAAAAACAATCACAATTGGACAATTAGCTATGAAAATGATACACTAGGTCTTAAAAGGAGTTTGAGTTGAATTATATACAATTTGTAAAAGAAATTAAATCTGAAGTAAGAAATTATTATGTCGTTTCGGGTGACGACTTGTTCTTGCTCAGACAAGTTGAAGCGCGAGTTGAAAGTGCGTGTGGAATCACGATGCCAGAATTTGATAAACTTGAATTTGACGGGGAAAATTTTTCAGTGTCCGCGTTTGAAAGTGCGTTTGTTGGGCTTCCGATTCAAGCAAATAAAAAACTTGTTGTTGTCAAGAATTTGCCAAAACAAAGCGATGCGGACAAGCGTGCTTTGAAAGAAGTTTTGCATAAACAAAATAATTGTTGCGTTTTGTTCTTTTCAAATGCAATCGGCGAAGATTTTTCTTTTGTGACTGATGCCGCAAAAATTGAATGCTCAAAACTTTCAAATGATTTGTGTCAAAAGTTTGTTGACGACAGACTCAAACAAAATAATATGCAAATCACCGATGCCGCAAAAACAAGGCTTGTTGAACTTTGTGCAAACAATTTGGGAAAAATCAGCACGGAACTTGAAAAACTTGTGTTTATGTGCTTGGATAAGAGAATGATTGAAGAGAGCGATGTCAAAACCTCTGTAAAGAGTGATTTGGAATACAAAATTTATGAGCTTTCTGACCTTTTGCTCGACAAAAAAATTGATAGGGCAATGCTAATAATTCAAGATATGCTAACAAAAAAAGAAGAACCCACGGCAATTCTTTCTCTTCTCACATCAAATTTCAGACGACTATATTTTGCAAAAATCACGCCAGAAGACAATGCAACACTTGCAAAGCAACTTGGTGTGAAAGAATATGCAATCAAAATTGCAAAAGACAAAACAAGCAAGGTCGGGGCGGTTGCACTCAAACAAATCAACGAGATGTTGCTTGAAACGGACTATGCAATAAAATCTGGAGAAATGCCCGCGGACCTTGCTCTCAACTATGCGATTCTCAAAATCAATTCGCTCATAAAGAAATAGTGTTCTTTTTCGAATGCGAAAAAGAACCAAAAAGCGTGGGGAGTTGCGATTCTCCCCACACTCCACGAAACGCCCCTTGGCGAAGTGTGGCGAGAGGTCAACTTGGACTACGAATAAAAAGAGTTTTGCTCAAATTTCGAGCAAAACTTTTTCTTTTTATTCTTGTCCTCGCGAGAGCATAAACACAAAACAGTGCCAAGTGCAAGTGCATTTGAGAACTGCGTTCTCAAACACTTGACACACTTTTGTTGTTTATGCAGTAAGGCTAATAAGAAGAGTTAAGGCAAAGAATGCCATAACTCTTAAATTAAAATTTACTGAAAATTCAGATTTTCGTAATTTTTTGCGGCGAACAAAAATTATTAATATTTTTAGAAATCTCGAACAAAAAAACAACCCGACACTCGGGTTGTTTGTTTTTCTGTTAGTTTGCTTTTCTTGCGTCGTCAAGAAGTTTTCTGAGATGTGCTTGTTTTCTGCTTGCGTTATTTTTGTGAATAACATTATTTGCAGCAGCACTATCAAGCAAAGCAACAACTTCATTCAAGAGTTTTTCTGCATTGTCAAGTTCACCGCCAGCAAGTTCTGCTTTGTATTTTTTGATGAATGTTGCAAGTCTTGATTTGATTGCTTTGTTTTGTTGATTTTTTGTTTCGTTGACACTGACGCGTTTGATTGCTGATTTAATGTTTGGCATACGTCTTCTCCTTTGAAAATTTACTGCGTTATTTTAACACATAAAAAATTCTTTTGCAAGGTTTTTTGTGGTTATTTTTTTATTTTGTCACAAAATAAGTTTATGAAGACAAATTTTCGACTTTGTGCAAGCTCTTTGCAACAAAAAAACACAAAAAAAAGCCAAAACAAACTAGGAATGTCATGCTCTTTTTCGGTTGATGATGAAGGAGATGACACAAATCTTTCTGTTGTTGAGTTCGGATTGGAATACGCCTACTCGGACAAGCATCAAAAAGCAATATGTGATTTGGTTAGTGGTTCGATAAAAAAAGTTGGCGATTTGAAAATTCAAAGCGTCCAAAAAGTGCTTTTTATTGGTGTGGGGAATCCAAACTTTACGGCTGACTGTTTTGGTGTTTGTGTTTCAAAAAGAATATATTCAAAACTATATCTTTCAAATCAAAATTCAAGCACGAAATTCAAGTTCTATTATTTTAATCCCGACATTCGTGCAAAAACTGGACTCGACACGATAACGCTCACGAATCTTGTTATTGATGAAGTGTCGCCAGACATAATCTTTTTGTTTGATTGTTACGCAACAAAACATAACTCACGCGTTGGACGTGTTGTTGAAGTGAAAAACAAAGCACTTCGTCCAGCAAGTGCCGTTGAAGGCTATGATGACAAAATTGTGTCAAAAAATGGAGCGATAATAATTTCAATTGGAGCGGTGCTTGTTCGCGTGGCAAAAAATGGTCAAATGCTTTCAATGCAAACAAATACTGACCTTTTGACTGCTCGAATATCGGAGTGCGTGGCAGACGCTGTTTGCGGGGTGTTGAACGAGTTGTAAACTGACAAATTTGCAACTTTTTTCATATAATTTGTTGTGAAAAAAAGACCTTGTGTTTTGGTGATTGATAGCGGAATTGGCGGACTATCACTAATATATAATTGTCGGGACGAGGGTTGCGATTTTGTTTTTGTTATGGACAATGCTTTTTGCCCATATGGAGAAAAATCGCCAGAAGTGGTGATTGACAGAATTAAATCAATTTGCGAACAGCAATGTGAACTAAACAAAATTTCAGCTATTGTTCTTGCTTGCAACACTGCAACCAGTGTTGCGATTGAAGAAATTCGCAAAACTTTTTCTGTTCCAATAATCGGAATGGAGCCGCCTTTGAAATCCGCCATATCTGATGGCAAGAAAAATATTATTGTCATGTCAACTCCAATAACCAACAAATTTAGCAAGGTTATAAAAAAGTATGAAAACAACAGCAATATTAAACTTGCTTCGTTTGGAGATTTAGCGAGAAAGATTGAACAAAATTATTTTCATCTTTCAGATTTGAAGCAATTTATTAAAAGTGGATTTTCTGACGACGACATAAATAAATGTGATGCACTTGTTTTGGGATGTTCACATTTTCAGTATGTCGAAAAACAGCTTCGCGAAATTTTTGGAGAAGATATTGCAATCTATCATAGTGAGCAGGGTGTCAAAAAAAGATTGATTGAAATCCTTGGTCAAAAAATTCAAAGCGGAAACGCAAAAATTGCCATTGTCCAAACTTTGAATGATGCAAGTTTGTTGACAATAGCAAAAGATATATTATGTGGACAATCAAATCAAACTTGAGCCTGGGCAAGAGCAACCGCAAGTTGAACCGCTTGAATCGTCCGCACCGATGAGAGCAAGAAGCAAGAGGAGCAAGAATGTTGTGTTGTTTGCAAGGTCAACGTTTGCCGCATCTGCAATTATTGATAAGAAAATCAAAGCCAAAATTTCTGACGATGTTGACATGTGTCCTCCTTTGACAAAATGTGCCAAAAACATTTCTTATGTTGCAAATTGAAACAAAGTTTTGTTTTGACATAAAAATGTTGCAATTTACAATAAAATAAATGCTGGTTTTATATATGAGAAACCGACCGAATTTGTGAAAAGAGGTGAGATATGGAAGAAAAATTATTGACAGCGACCCCAAAAGTGAAAGATGATATCGACAAGTTTTTGCCTAACAAAAAAGTACTTGAAAAACTTGCCAACCACTTTTATTCGTTTTCCGACCCAACAAGACTAAAAATAATTAGTTGCCTTTCACTTTCAAAAATGTGCGTGGGGGATATTTCGACGCTTCTAAAACTCAATCAAACAACTGTTTCTCATCAACTAAAAATCTTAAAATCTCAAAACATTGTCACCGCTGTGAGAACTGGGAAAATCATCACTTATGGTTTAACCAACAAACTAATTGATGACACATTGTTGATTGGTGCAAATTTTGTTTCTTCTTTCAGTGCATAACACTCTTGACATTTTTGATTATTGGTTGTATTATTATGACATATATATTGTTTAGAGGTGTTTATGTCAAATAATAAAAAATATACACAAGAACAACTTCGCGAAATGGCTAGAAAACAGACAGGGCGTCAACTTTCTCCTCAAGAAATTGCTCGTCAAAAGCAAATTGCTGCAGAAAAAGAAAAAGAAGAGAAGCGTAAAAGACGCAAAAAGAAAGCAATTGGTGCTGTTGTTGGCATTGGTGTTGCAGGTGCAATTGCACTTGGTGGATATATTGCATATGAGAAATTAACAAACCAAGAACCGGAACCAACTCCAGAACCAACTCCAGAACCAGATCCAATTCCAACTCCAGATCCGACACCAGATCCAACACCAGATCCGACACCAGATCCAACACCAGATCCAACACCAGATCCAACACCAGATCCAACACCAGATCCAACACCGGATCCAACGCCAGATCCAACACCGGACCCAACGCCGGATCCAACACCGGATCCAGAGCCAGAACCAGAGCCAGAACCTGAGCCAGAGCCGGATCCAATGCCAGAAGTGCAACTTGAAATGTCAAAAACTGGATATAACATTGGATGGCATTGGATACAACTTCCTTATGTCGACAATGCTTTTGCATATTCCGTTTCATTTGGAAATGGCGAAGAAAAAGTATTAAACCGCTCAACTTGGACTTTCTATGACATTCCTCTTAATGCAAAATATATTGAATATAAGGCACTTGGAGGAGTATATAACGGGGTTAAATATCTTGATTCTGAACCAAGAAGAATTGATATTCCATTTTGGCATTATCCAGTTAGGTATCGAAATAAAACATATAGCGTAAAAAAATTGATTAAAACAAAACTTAAACTTAGTGAAGTGACGACTTTCAAATTTGGTGCGCTCGAAGAAGAAAATGGCGAAAGTGCTCTTGAAGGGACAAGCTTCTATAAAGGCATAGGCGGATATTTGCTCATCAATGGGAAAGATGAAAATGGGGTTCAAAAGAAAATCTTCTGGAGAGTGCCAAACGTCACATCACTTGGAGAGTTGTTTGACAAAGTTCCAGAACTCGTTTATAACAATGAACTTTCTGTTGAAGAAGTCAACGACACAAACAGATTTGAACTTGAAGATTTCAAATATTATATGCAAAATGAAATCATTCCACATATGCAAGCAAACTATCCAAAATATGCAGAATTTTTCAAGACTTGCGATATGAATGATTACGAGATATCAAATTATGTTGGCTTCGGAGTTTATTGCACAAGATATGATCACGAAAGGCAACAAGTTTCTGTCGACCTAAAAAATGCTGAAGGCAGAGCGCTCCATCTTGAAATTTCAATGGATATGCTATATGGTTCTGTTGAGAACTGGAAATATGTCAGAGAGCACAATATGCTGTTTAGCAAAGTTAGAGAAAGTGATCCATACATGACGGAAAAATTGCATTCATATGATATTTATCCAACTTCATATTTTGACAATAAGGATGACAAAGCCATTGTTCCAAATGATGAATTTAACAAAAAAATCATTGATACAGAAAGCAATGTAGTTGTATATATTTACCCATCGCTCAACTACTATTATGAAGGCGAGGTCAAAGATGAATTATGGGAGAAGCATTTGTCACACCTTGAGATTTATCCAATGCCTCACGCTGACGAAATTCGCAAACAACTCAAAGAGGAAGAAAAAGCAAATGCAGCTTCTGCTTCCGCCGCAGACGACTCTTCAAAATCCGTTGTCGACCAAGTTATAGCCAAGTTTAAAACAGAAGACGGAGGATTTGACATGTCCGCTTATCAAAAATTCATCAACAGCTTTAACAATGAAGAAGATAAGAATTCAGAAAGCAAAAAAGAGCCAGTTATTCTCTACGATGAAAAACAATTATAACAAAAATAAAAAAAACACATGAGAGCTCATGTGTTTTTTTATGAAACACACAAAAAAATATATGAAAAAGCAAAAGAATGGGTTATAATTGTTGTGTGAATGAAGTATTAAAACAAAAAATTCAAGTTTTGCCAAAAAACAGCGGTGTTTATGTCATGCGTGACAAGTCAAACAACGTCATTTATGTTGGCAAAGCAAAGAATCTAAAAAACAGGGTTAGCGGATATTTTCAAAATTCCATAAAACACGAAAAAGTTCAACTCATGGTTGACAGCATTGAAGATATGGAATACTTTGTTGTGCCAAGCGAGTATGATGCGTTTGTGCTTGAACGAAATTTGATTGCAAAATATCAACCATTTTTTAACATTCTTCTCAAAGATGGAAAGCAATATCCATACCTCAAATTTGATTTATCAAAAAAATTTCCACGACTTGAAGTTGCGCGCAGAGTGAAGGGTGACCACGCAAAATATTTTGGTCCCTATCTATATCCCGTGAGAGCAGAAGAACTAATTAACATTGTGAACTATGCTTTTCCGCTTCGAACTTGCACAATGACAATCAATCAAGGAAAACCAAAAAGTCGAGGTTGCCTGAACTTTGACCTTGGGTTGTGCTCGGCTCCTTGTGCAAATAAGATAACAGAAAAAGATTATATGGAAATTGTGAAAAAAGTGTCAAAATTTCTTGGTGGCGACTCTTCCGAGATGCTCAAAATTCTGAATGAAAAGATGCGCATTGCGGCTGAGACAGAAAATTTTGAAACGGCACTTGAACTCAAAAACAAGATTGCAATGGTTGAAAAGCTTGACAGCAAAGTCATCACGCAACTGCCAAACACCGCAAGTTTTGATGTTTTGGGTTGCTTTTGCGACGGGATTTTCATGTCAACTTGTGTCATGCAGATTAGAGCTGGAAGACTTTTGGGAGTTGAGTGTTTTAACCTTGTCAATTTTTCAGAAAATACTCGTGAAGTGATGCAAAACTTTGTTGTTGATTTCTATTCGCAACAAGTTATTCCTGCAAAAGAAATTTTGGTTGGAATGGATTTATCGAACAAGGTCTTGGAAGAATTTTTTGAAACTCAAAAAAATGTTAAGGTAAATTTTGTTTTTGTGCAAAAGGGTATAAAGAAAAAACTTGTTGAAATGGCAAACCTCAATGCACAGAAATATGTTGAAAGAACAATCCAATCAGAAAATCGCAAAAATGCAAGAACATTTGGTGCAATAACAAGACTAAAATCTGCTCTCGGACTCCGTGAACTCCCAGTTCGCATGGAATGTTATGACATTTCGCATCTGTCAGGCACAGAAAAGGTGGGGTCCATGGTTGTTTTTGTCAATGGCGAGAAAAAGACAAAACTCTATCGCAAGTTTAGAATTAGAACAGTTGAGGGAATTGACGACTTTGCAAGTTTGCAAGAAGTGCTTTCAAGACGGGTTGAAGAATATAAAAAACAAAAAGATGTGTCGTTTTCTCAAAAACCAAATCTCATCATTATTGATGGCGGAAAAGGACAACTTCATTATTCATATCAACAAACGCATGAGCTTGGATTTGATGTTGAAATGATTTCGCTTGCAAAAAAATTTGAAGAAGTTTTTGTTGTTGGAGATTCAACACCGCATATGCTCAAACGCGGAAGCGTTGAACTTGGCTTGTTGCAACAAATTCGAGATGAGGCGCATAGGTTTGCAATCACATTCAATCGTGAGAGCAGATTGAAAAGTGCATTCAAATCTCCGCTCCTTGAAGTTGAAGGAATTGGGACAAAAACTGCTCAAAACTTAATCCAAAAATTTGGAACGGTTGCAAAAATGAAAAAAGCAACCAAGGAGGAAATTGCAAAAGTTTCGGGGATTAATAAAAATAATTTGAAAAATTTATTAAAATATCTCGAAATTAACGAAAATTAATTATTTTGCATATAAAAAATTATGAAAATTAATAAAATTAAATTAAATAGTTTTATAAAAAGTTTTCCTGACATCACAAGAAGTGGTGTCAGTTTTTCTCAAATTTCAAGCATTGGAATTGGTGGTGAAATCGGAGCGATATGTGATGTGAAAAACACAAAAGAACTCACAGATGTTTTGGCGTGGCTAAAAAATGCAAAACTACATTATATTGTTTTGGGAAACGGAACAAATATTGTGGGGCGTGATAGTGGATTTTCTGGTGTTGTCATAAGGCTTGTGGGGGAATTTCGGCAAGTGTCAAAAAAAGGTGAAAAAGTGGTTGCGGGGGCAGGCGTCAATATGTTTGTTCTCGGCAAAAAACTTCAAGAATTTTCGCTTGGTGGATTGGAGTTTGCGTATGGAATCCCTGGGAGTGTTGGCGGTTGTGTTTTTATGAATGCGGGAGCATTTGGCGGGTGCGTTGGAGATAAAGCGTTGTGGGTTGAAGTGTTAGAAAATAATGAAATTAAAAAATATTTTAATAAAAAATGCAATTTTTCATATAGAAAATCAATTTTTTCACAAAAAAAAGAGGAAATATATGATAATTTTCCAATAATTTTGCGAGTTTGTTTCAAACTTGAAGAGCAAAATCGCGAACTCATTTTGAAAAAACAAAATGAATATTTAGAAAAACGAAAACAAACTCAACCACACGACTTTCGTTCCGCGGGAAGTGTGTTTCGTCGTGCGGGTGAATTTATTCCGGCAAAGGCAATTGACGAACTTGGGCTTAAAGGAAAAACAATGGGTGGCGCTGCGGTGTCAAAAAAACATGCTGGATTTATTGTAAATTTGGGCTCGGCGACTTGCCAAGATTTTCTTAATTTGGTATCTTATATACAAGAGTTGGTTTATAATAATTATAAACAAAAACTGGAACTTGAAATTCAAGTCTTGGGGGATTAAGATGATTTTGTTTGGAGATTATCACACACACACTCAATATAGTCACGGAAAAGGGACAATCCTTGACAATGCAAAAGTCGCCGAGAGCAAAGGGCTCAAAGAAATTGCAATCACCGATCATGGATTTGGACACCAACTTTATGGAGTGAAAAGGCAAGATGTCGAAAACATTTTGCGTGACATAAAAAAAGCGGAAAAAGAAACTGGTGTCAACATTCTTTATGGTGTTGAGGGCAATTTTGTTGATCGACAAGGAAATATTGATGTGACAGCAGATGATTACTCAAAAATGGATATTTTGCTTGTTGGACATCACAACTTTGTGCGCTCAACTCGCTTTTCGGACAAGTTTCCAATGTTTTATCTCAATATGCTTTCGGGTATTTGGGCACCAAGCAAAAAATTGATTGAAAACAACACAGCAATTTATCTTCGTGCATTTGAAAAGAATAAAATTGATGTCATCACACACCTTAATTATGGAATGAAAGTCGACACAATGGAAGTTGCTCGTGCAGCAAAGCAGGTTGGAACTTTCATTGAGCTCAACGGGAAAAGAATTTTGTTCACAGATGATGAAATTGTCAAAATGGCAGAAGAGGGCGTGAAGTTTATTATTGATTCCGATGCTCACACACCTGACGCGGTTGGCGAGTGCAACAGGGCAACAAACCTTATTCGCCGTCTTGAAATTCCGCTTGATCGAGTTGTGAACATAAACAAATTCCCAATTTTCCACAAAGGACGAAAATAATGTCATTTTCTCATTCATGCAAACTTGAAGTGTTAAAAACGCCACTGGAGAACGATTGTTGTTCTCTGGCGTTTTTGTGTGGGCTGCTTCACGCGTGCGGAGAAATCAGCATTTCGGACAAACACTATGTTGCCACAATAAACACGGATATTGTTGAGGTGTATGATTTTTGCAACAAGATTTTGCAAATGCTCTATGGAGATTTTTGCACGCTTGAAATCACTGATGACTATGCGATAAACAAACGCGTTTATTATGAAATCTCTTTTCCAAAAGATAAATCAGAAGAAATTTTGCTTGATTGCGGAGTGTTGGAGCGTGGCGAAGACGGAAGCCCTGTTATTGCAGTTAATATTCCTGAATTTGTCATTCAAGGCGATTGCTGCAAAAAAGCATTTGTCAAAGGTGCATTTGTTGGTTGTGCAACATCAAACATAAAACTTTCGGTTGAGGCAACAAAAAAGACATCAAGCGGCTACCATTTGGAATTTACTTCTCATAGCATTGATTTTTTGAATAATATTGACAAACTGCTCCGAACCTATGATCTCAATCCAAAAATATCTGAAAGAAAGAGCATTTATGTTTTGTATCTCAAAGAAGCGAACCAAATATCTGATGTTTTGGCGCTTGTTGATGCTTATGACGGGGTTTTGGCGCTTCAAAATGAAATTATCACTCGCGAGATGCGCAACAAAATAAATCGTGAAACAAACTGCATTTCATCAAACATTGCAAAAACTGTTGAAGCGAGTCTGCGTCAACTCGGAGCAATAAAATACATTCAAGAAAAAGTTGGACTTGAAACGCTTTCTCCCGACCTTGAAGAGGTTGCGCTGCTTCGACTTGCCAACCAAGAAGAGTCGCTTGAAGACTTGCTCAAACTCAGCACAATAAAACTGACAAAAAGCGGACTCAACCACAGGTTCAGAAAAATCATCAGCATTGCTGAAAAACTCAAAAACACGAAAAACTAAAAGAAGGAAAACATGGAAGATTTTGTTCATTTGCATCTACATACTGAATATAGTTTGCTTGACGGAGCGGCAAGAATTGGCAAGGTTGTTAAAACTGCCAAAGATATGGGCATGAAATCAATCGCAATAACCGACCACGGCAATATGTATGGCACAATCGCACTTTTTGACGAATGTAAAAAAGTTGGAGATATAAAACCAATTTTTGGTTGTGAGTTTTATGTCGCTGACGACCTTCATCAAAAATCAGGGAAGCCAAAGCTCCGCCACTTGATTTTGCTTGTGAAAAACGAAGAGGGATACAAAAACATTTGTATGCTCAACACCATTGCTTTTCGCGATGGTTATTATTATAAACCAAGAATTGATTACAAGACCTTGAAAGAATATTCAAACGGGCTTGTTTGTCTTTCGGCGTGCCTTGCGGGAACACTTCCTCAACTCCTTTTGTCAGGACAAATGGATGAGGCGGACAAGTTTGTTGAAAGCATGAAAGAAATGTTTGGCGAGGACTTTTATGTTGAAGTTCAAGACCACGGGCTTGAAGAAGAAAAAAGAGTTTATCCAATGCTTGTTGACATTGCAAGGCGTCACGGAGTGAAGACGGTTGCAACAAATGACGTGCATTACATAAACAAGGAAGATAGCGTTGTTCAAGATGTTTTGATGTGCGTTCAAATGCAAAAAACAGTTGACGACCCAGACAGACTCAAATTTGAAACTGAAGAGTTCTATCTCAAAACTGGGGACCAAATGGCAGCGCTTTTCCCTGATAATCCCGAGGCAATAAAAAACACGGTTGAAATTGCCGACAAATGCAATTTTACATTCAAAGACATTGACAAAAACCTTTATCTTTTCCCTCAATATCATGCGCCAGATGGACAGGACAACTATCAGTTTTTGCGTAAAATGGTGTTTGACGGACTTGAAAAAAAATATCCGGAAGTCACACAAACAATAATCGACAGAGCGGAGCGTGAACTTGCGCTTATCAAAAGGCAAGGCTTTGTTGAATACTTTTTGACAGTTTGGGACTATATTAACGCGGCTAGGAACATGGGCGTTCCAGTTGGCCCTGGGCGTGGCAGTGGAGCGGGAAGCATTGTTGCCTATGCTATTGGAATCACGAACATTGATCCTCTCAAATTTGATTTGCTGTTTGAGAGATTTTTGCATGAAGAACGTGTCACTGCGCCCGACTTTGACGTTGACTTTGCCGACGACAGACGCAGCGATGTTATTGAATATGTTCGTCAAAAATATGGCGAAAAACGTGTTGTTAAGATTGTGACATTTGGAACAATGGCAGCGAAAAATGCGATAAAAGATGTTGGAAGAGTTTTGCGTGTTCCATACTCCGAGCTTGACAAAGTCACAAAAAACATTCCAAACATTCCAGCAAAACATCACGATGTGCTTCAAAAGTGTTTTGGCTTCTACAAGAGCAAAGAGGGCGAGCAAAACTATGCAATTCCCGAACTTGTTGAAACATATAACACGAACCCAGACATCAAAAAAGTTGTTGACATTGCAATGAAACTTGAAGGCATGCCAAGACAGTGTTCAACTCACGCATGTGGTGTTGTTATTGGAAGTGACGACCTCGAAAAGTTTATGCCACTCAGCCGAAACGGAGACGATATAACCACTCAATATTCAATGACAGATATTGAGCGTTTGGGGCACCTCAAAATGGACTTTTTGGGACTCCGAAACTTGAACGATATTCAGAAAGCAACCCAATATGTCAAAGAAAACCACGGCGTCGACATTGACTTTATGAAACTCGGTTATGACGACCCAGAAGTATACAAACTCATTTCAAGCGGAAACACAAAAGCAATATTCCAAATTGAAAGCACAGGTTTTCAAAAATTCTTGAAACAACTTCGTCCAACTTGCATTGAAGATATCACTGCGGGTGTGTCGCTTTATCGTCCGGGGCCAATGGACTCAATTCCAACTTACACGCACAACAAGCATCACCCAGAAGATGTCAAATATGATCACCCAATTCTTGAAAACATCCTTAATGTCACATATGGCTGCATTGTTTATCAAGAGCAAGTTATGAGAATCTGCCAAGATATGGCGGGATACACTCTTGGACAAGCCGACATGGTTCGCCGTATGATGGGAAAGAAAAAAGTTGATGCAATGAAAGCAGAAAAACAAGTTTTTCTCTATGGAAAGCCTGCTCAAAACGGAAAGCCAGCCATTGACGGTGCAGTTAAGCGTGGCGTTCCAGAGGATGTCGCAATCAAAGTTTGGGACCAAATGGAAAAATTTGCTCAATACGCGTTTAACAAATCGCACGCTGCGGCATATAGTCTGATAACCTATCAAACCGCATATCTCAAATGCTATTATGAACCCGAATTTTTGACGGCGGTTCTCAACAACAGAATCACAAATATTGATGAAATCAAAAACTATGTCACGTATGCAAGAAGTGAAGGAATTGAAATTTTGCCGCCAGACATAAACAAGAGCATGACAGGTTTTTCTGTTCGTGACGGAAAGATCAGATTTGGACTTGCAGCACTCAAAAATGTTGGACTTGGTGTGATTGACTCAATCATTGATGAACGAAATCGCGGGGGAGAGTTTAAGGACTTTATGGACTTTGCAAAACGCGTTGATCCCCAAGCGCTCAACAAACGTTGTCTTGAAAGTTTGATTCTCAGTGGCGCATTTGATTGCTTTGGGAAATTTCGCTCACAACTCATGCAAGTTTATGACATGGTTGTCGATCGTGTTTCAAAAGATAAGAAAAATCGTGAGACGGGACAATTTTCGTTGTTTGACGACCCAACTCTTGTCAGTGCGGTTGAGTTTGATGAAATTCAATATCCAAGGATAAAGGAATTTAACAAAGAGGCATTTTTGAAATTTGAAAAAGAAGTTGTTGGAATTTATATCTCTGGAAGTCCTCTCGACGACTACATTAATGAATACAAAAACTTTAATTTCACATCAGATATGATTGCAAATGTTGATTCGGGCGAAGAAGGCGAAACTGTTGACGAAGACCAACAGGTTGATGGCGATGATAAATTCCAAGATAGCGGCCTTGTTGATAATATGCGTGTCACTTGCGGCGGTCTTGTTTCGGTCATAAAGAAAGTTGTTACAAAAATGACAAACAAAGAAATGGGAATTCTCACCATTGAAGACCTTTATGGTTCATTTGATTGCATGTTGTTTGCAAACAACTACGCAAAATATAAATATCTTCTCAAAGAAGATCAATTTGTTAAGATTGAAGGAAAACTTTCTTTGCGAGAAGGACAGAATCCAATTATTATTGCTGAAAAAATAAGTTTTGCAACAAGCGAGCAAGAAAAGCCGATTGTTGAAGAACTTCCAAAAGAACAAAAATTATATTTGAAGTTTGATGTCAATGACAAAAACACATATTCAAAAGTTGAAGAGATTTTGTCATCATATCCGGGAACAAGTCAAATTGTTATTAAAGATGAGTTGACAAGTTCGGTGTTTATGTTGAAAAATCGTAACGTAAAGATTAATGACGGACTTATTAATGAACTAATTGGTGAACTTGGTGAAAAAAATGTTGTTGTGAGGTGAGTATGAAAATCGGAATTTTGACAAGCGGGGGAGATGCCCCAGGAATGAACACTTGTGTTGCTCGACTTGTGACTTCGCTTTGCAGGCGTGGGCATAAAGTTGTTGGCATCATGTTTGGATACAAAGGTTTGCTTGAAGAAAACTTTGTTCCCCTCACGCAAGAAAGTGTGCAAAATGTTAGTTACTTGGGCGGAAGTTTCCTAAAAAGTTATCGTTGCCCAGAGTTTAAAACTGAGGCTGGCGTCAAAAGAGGTGTCAAGGTTTTCAAAAAACATAAATTTGATGCAATTATTGCAATCGGTGGAGATGGAACGCTCAAAGGTGTGAAAGAACTCAACGATGCAGGTGTTAATGTCACATTCATTCCTGCAACCATTGACAACGATGTCATGATTTCTGAAAAAAGTTTGGGATTTGACACAGCAATTAATAATGCAGTTGAGGCGATTGATATGATTGAACAGACCATGGCAACAATGGACAGGGGAATGGTTGTTGAAACCATGGGAAGAGATTGCTCCGACATTGCAATCTCTTGTGGACTTGCAGTTGGGGCAACAATGATAATCACGCCTGAAAGCGATTTGAATTTTGAACACATATTGCAAAAACTCAACAAAAAAATGACAGCTGGGGACAAAACTCCAATAATTATTGTTCAAGAACACGTTCTTGACATTGATAGCCTTGCAAAATATTTGGAACAGAACACAAAAATTGAATTTAGGTCAATAAATCTTGGATATATCCAAAGAGGCGGGGCGCCAACAGTTGCTGACAGGATTTTGGCAATAAAATTTGCAAAATGCGTGGTGGATAGCCTTGAGCGTGGCGAAAAAAACCGCTGCGCAAGCATTCTCAATGATGAAGCATGCGTTCTTTCGATGAAAGTAATCACAAAAAATGCTCATAAATCAAGCCAATATCTCGTTGACTTTGTCGATTAAGTGTGATATTGTAAAAAATGTAAAGATTTTTAAAAAAAAGAAGAAACGAGCATGAAAATTGATTTAAATATTGAAGAACTTGGTGTTTATGAACTCAGAGAACTCGCAAGAAAATTGGGGGTTAAGAGTCCAACAACCAAAAAAATTGGGCAACTCAAAGAAGAAATAAAATTGATTCAAAACGGTCAAATGAAAGGCGTCAACACAAACAAAATTGGCAGACCTCCAAAGTCAATGTCGCGCCAAACCGCCGACATTTCTGCTTTCTTTATTCCACAAGACATTGCTTCAATGATTCGAGAAAAGAATCAAGGTTTTAGTGAAGAAGAGTTGAATCTCAAAAAATTGATATTCCGGGCAAATGTTCAATCTGGTGACGGGGAATTTGCAAACGGCTATTTGCGAAAAACAGATGCGAACCACTTTTATTTTTGGTCGCAAACACAAAATTGTTTCAGCAAAGAAATGTTGGTCTATATAACTGACGCCTTTGCCGAAGAATATTCTCTTCGAGTTGGTGATTTTGTCCAAGCAAAAATTGAGGTTTATGAAGAAAACAACTATGCGATTGCAAACAAAATCATTCGCGTGAACGGCGAGCAATATGAGGCAGGAAAAAGAATAGAGCCAGTTGATCTATCAAAAGCAATTTATCCAGATGTGCAAATGGACATTTTGTTTGGCGAAAAAATGAACAAAGGCGGACGAGCTATTGCGGTTTATGACAACAGAGCACAAATGACAACGCTCATGAGTTATGCGCAAAATCAAGCAGAAAATGGTTTCCGGGTTTTGCTTTGTGGATGTGATATCCCACCGGAGCTATTTGCATATGTTGAAAATTCAAACATTGAACTTTTTATTTCAAGGTTTGGAGACGGCTTGCAAGCCTCATATAACACAATCATCAACGCAATAAATCATGCAAAATCTCTTGCTTGTGACCACAAAGATGTCATTGTTGTTGTCTATGACACAATCGGCGTTTTGGAAACAATGAAAATGTATTTTGAATCAGTTGGACAACATCAAGTTAATGGCGTGCAACTAACAAAATCCATTTTTGGTTTAGGCGGAAATTTTGGTGGAGTTTCTTCGATTTCGACCATTGCGTGTTTGTTGAAAAATGAATACAATGAAGATTTTGTTCAAAAAGAACTCGGCAAGGTGGCGTCTTGCGTTGTTGGCAACTACTAAATTATGTTGTAATTAATTGACTTATTATTTATTTATACTTAAAATAATGTTTATGTTTTTTTGGTAAGTTAATACTTACAAATGGAGAGAAAATGAAAAAGTTTATTCCAGCTTTGGTTATGATGCTTTTTGCAACAATCGCGCTTTTTGCAGGTTGCACATCAAAAACACCAACACCAAATTCAACTGATCCGGTCATTGGCAATGGCGGACTTTCTGTCATCAAAGGTGACTACATCTACTATGTTAATGGCTATGAAAGCAACGAAACAACAAAGTCAAGCCACGCAAACAAAGAAGGGCAAGTCAAAGTTTCTTCAATTTATATGGCAAAAATCCAAAATGGAGAGCTCAGCGACAAACGACAACTTGTTTCAAAAGTGGGCGGTTTTGAATATTCAGACCTTTATATCTTTGGCGACAAATTATATTTTTTGACACCAAACACAAAGAAAGATGACACAGGAGCAATCAGAAGTGATATCATCACACTTTGCTCAGTGCAACTTGACGGGTCACGTCTCACTGAAATATTCACGCCAACGCAATATTCTTCTGGCGCATTTTCAATGAAAGAAGTCAACGGAAAAGTTTATGCTTTTGTTTTTGATGGAGCAACAATTTCTCAAATCGAACTCGACAACAAAAACAAAGTCACTCAAATTTCCGCTGATGTCACAAGTTTTGCAACTTCACGCGACAAAACTTGCTATTCAGAAAACGCTCAAAAAACACTTGACCAAAGCCTTGATGGATATTTGTTCTATTCACGTTCAAGAAATGAACAAGAAGGAAAAAATGAAGGTGTTGGTGGAAACATTTTGGAAAGATATAATATTGCCACTGGCGAAAAAACAATTCTTTCTTCAAACATAAACACAACAACAAAAGTGACAAATGTTGAAGGTGGAAGACTTTTCTATACAAAAGGCGATTCATATTATTCAATGAACAGCAGCTTCTCAAGCGAACTTCGTCACACATATGTGGCTGTTGATGGCTTTACACCACTTGGGAAGGGTGAGAATGGTGAAGAATTCGGAATTGTTATTAAATATAATTCAAAATTATATCTTCAAAAACTCACAGATTCAGTTATTCCATCAGTTGCATTCTCTGAGGATAATGTGGATATCGTTGCAGTTGACCAAGATTTGATTATTGTGAAAGACTCAAATTCAAAAATATTTTCAATTTCATCAAAAGACAAATCAACAATCACAATGTTTGAACCAGCAGACGAGCAAAAACTTGGCGACAAATTTGATTTTGATGGAAGATATTTGACCTTGGTTGGAAGCGTCAAAGATTATAATTCAAACTATTCTTATATTGTGGACACTTTCAATGCTGCAGGTGGTCAAACATCGGCAACACAAATTGGAACTGTGGTTGACTCAGACAAAAAATAATATGAAAAAACAACTCAATTTGATTGAGTTGTTTTTTTGTGATAGCTTTGAGGTTTTTTCTTCTTATGATTCAAGACCTTGTTTTGTAAGTAAAAAATTCTTTTTTTTATTTTAAATTATCGTGTTTTATTTCAATTTATAAATATATTCGACATTGTTCTACATATATCTCCGACTTTTGGCAAAAGAGGAGAAAATTTAACATGCGATTTTATATTTTTTGGCACAAATTCGTGTTATTCTTTCCTCGTAGCAAAATCATGGAGGAAAAAATGGAAACAAAAAAACAGAAAGTAAAAATTTTGATAGCGGATGCAAGTGAAGAATCGAGGAATGAACTCGTGAATTATTTTTCAAAATCAGATAGGTTTGAAATTGTTGGCGTGTCAAGCGACGGACAAGAGGTTTTGGACACGATACTAAACAATTCGGTTGATGTTGTCGTCATGGATGTTGTTCTTACTGGAATTGACGGCTTTGAAGTTTTGGAGGAGGCAAAAAAGCGTCCGAACATTTCATCAAAATTCATCATTGAGTCAAATCTCACTCATGACGGCTTTGTGACAAAAGCAACAATGCTTGGAGCAAATTATTTTATTGCAAAACCAATCAACTGTTCGGTTGTTGAAAAAAGAGTTCTTGAACTTGTTGAAAACAAAGCACCAAGCAACATCAGCAAGATGGGCAGTCGTCAACTTGAAGAAAAAATATCAAATATTTTTATTACGGTTGGCATTCCCGCACATATAAAAGGTTATCAATTTTTGAGAGAGGCAATCAAACTCGCGATTGATAGTCCAGAAATAATCAACTCAATCACGAAAAAACTTTATCCAACAATTGCTGACAAATATTCAACATCTTCAAGCAAAGTTGAACGTGCAATCAGACACGCAATTGAGGTTGCTTGGAACAGAGGGAAAATTGAAAACATCAACTCAATATTTGGTTTAAAAGTATACAATTCAAATGAAAAACCAACCAACGGCGAATTCATTGCACTTGTTGCGGACAAAATGTTGATTGAGGGCGCGTAGAGAAAAATTTCGGACTGTTTTGTTGCTGGAAAAAATCAAAAAAAATTTTTTTATAACATATTAAAAATAGTTGCATATTATATTTAAAATTGATATTATCTCAACATAAAAATCATTATAAATATAAAACTATTTTTAAAGAGGTGCTTATGGCAACAAAACCAGTTTATATCAGATGTCCAAGATGTGAGCTCAACTATATCAAAAAAGGGGAAAAACTGTGTTCAGTTTGCAGGAGTGAGCTTGACGGAACAAGTGAACTTGACGAACTTGACCTTGAATATTGCCCAGTTTGCAAAACAAACTACATTCAACCAGACGAAATCATGTGTGCAACTTGCGCAAAAGAGCGTTCACTAGACACCAACTTCCAAGGTGACGAATACGAGAACGACGAGTGGGACGAATATATCAACGCAAAAGACACCGATGGATATGAAGAGGACGATGACGAAGAGCTCACTCAAGTTCACGATGCTGACGATGATGACGATCTCATGACTTCAGACGACCTTCCTTTGGAACTTGAAGACGACTTTGATGAGGAAAGTGACGAAGACGATGACGATTCCGAAGAAGACAGCGAAGACGAAGAATTGGACTTTGATGAAGAAGACGACCTCGATGATGACGACGAAGACGAAGATGGCGATGACGATATTGATGAATAAAAAATCCCTGCGAGGGATTTTTTTATTGTTATGAATTAAGTCGATTAATATATTAGGTTTAACCTTCAACCTTTTTGGCAAAAATTGGTTGAGGTGAAAAAATGAAAAAAACTTTGTTATCTCTTTCAGATGTGAAAGACCAAATCCTTGCACTCAAAGGCGAGAATGTAAAACTAACAATTAATCGTGGAAGAAAAAAGATTGAAAAAATGATGGCGACCATTGATTCGTGTTATCCAAGTGTATTCACAGTCAAGACCGAAGAAACAGAAACAGGGAACACACAAACTTTCTCATATTCAGATATTTTGTGTGGCGATGTGAAAGTTTCAACAAAATAATTTTTTTATTTTTTGGTTCTAAAAACAAAAAGTCCTCTATACATTATTACAAAGTCAAATGTGTGGAGGATTTTTATTGTGGCAAAGTCAAACCAAAAAATTTTAGTCGTAAACAAAAGAATGCTTGGCAGTGTGCAAAATAACATTGAGTGCAAGGTCGCATCGGCTGACCAAAAGGTTATGGGACTTTTGTTGTCGTCGGCAAAAGTCGAAGTAACGAGTTGTGAGCCGCTTCAAAAAGAAGCCAATGTTTCTGGCAAAATCATCATTGACATTCTTTATAAAACCGAAAATGACGAAATTGATTCAACATCAAGTGCTTTTGCTTTTTCGAGCAAGGTTGAGGGAGATTTTGAACCAAATCTTGGAGTTGTGGCATCCGCTGAAATTGTTGACTATTCGGTTGACGGCGTCAGCGAAGATGAAGTTAGATTTGTTGTCACGACAGAGGTTCGCGTCCTTGGATATCCTCAAACCGAATTCGATGTTGCAGAGGCTGACGAAGATTTATGCGTCAAGATGTCGGAAAACCACGCCACAAGATTAACAAAATCCTCAAATCAAAAACTCAGTGACACACTTTGTTTTGATATAAAAGACAAGGTTAAAAAAGTGCTTAGAGTTGATGTTCAAACAATCTGCAAAGATGCTCAGGCGGGGAATGGATATGTGACACTCAATGGTGAAGATATTGTTGACATTCTCTATGTCGAAGACGATGTTGAACCAAAACTAAAAAGTGCATCTTTTGTGCAACCATTTGGCGAAGAACTTGAAGTTGGTGGTGTCACAAAAGAAAGTCTTATTGACCAATTTATATCTGTGAAACATGATGCCATAACGAACACTTTGGAGCAGGGCGAAGAAGGGGCAAAAGTCAATATCAATCGTGAGGCAAATGTTCAGATATTTGCATTTGAAAAGTTTGAATTTGAATCAATCGAAGATGTTTATTCTTTGACTCATACAACGCTTGTTTCAACAAATTCCTATAATTATCTTGCTCCACAAAAACAAATGTATTTTCAAAACAAAATTGATGGATCAGTCACAGCTGGCGAGAACACTCCAAGAATTGACAAAGTGCTTGAAAACTCTGCGAACACGCTCAAAGTTCTTGCTTACTATGTTCAAGATGACGAAATTATTATTCAGGGAACAATGCAAACAACAGTGCTATATCTCAATGACGAAAACTCAACCATTGAATCGCTTGAAGTTGAGATTCCGTTTGAAGTCAAACAACGTATTGAAGAAATCCCAGGCGCTTCGATTGATGTTAAGTGTGCTGTTGACGGAGTTGATGTCGTTGCAAAACGCGGCAAAGACATATTTGTCGAGGCCGAAGTCAAAACGTATGTTGCAGTTTACTCAACCGAAACAGGGGCTGCAATATCTGGAATTGAACTCCAAGATGAACTTCCACCAAAAACAAGTGCAATGGAAATTTACTTCGCAAACGCCGGTCAAACGCTTTGGGATGTTGCAAAAGACATGATTGAAAGTGTTGACACTCTTGCAAAATTTAACCCAGACCTTCCAGAGGTTATGGCGGGCGATGAAAAAATTATTTGCTATCGAAAGAAAAGTGTATAATTTTTAGAGTATAAATAAAATAATAGAGTCAATAATCCTTCTTGAAAAGTTAAAGACAATTTCAAGAGGGGTTATTCTTATGAGAAAAATTTTTATTGTCGTTTTAATTGTTGTCATCGGACTTGCTTTTGTTTTATTTTCGACAAACAAAACTGATGCAAACGAAGAATATTTGAGAATACATATCAGGGCAAATTCAAATCTCGACATTGATCAAAATGTCAAATATAAAATAAAAGACAAGGTCGTCGAGTATCTCATCCCAGTTCTTTGCGAGTGCGAAACAAAAGAGCAAGCAGAAAAAGCACTCAAACAAAATTTTGACGGAATTGAAAAAGTGGCAAATGAAATTCTTAGACAAAATGGTTTCTTTTATTCATCTCATGCAAAACTTTGCAATGAATACTTTCCAACAAGGAGTTATCAAGATCTCACACTTGATGAAGGCTTCTATGATGCACTCATTTTGGAACTTGGGGAAGCAAAGGGAGATAATTGGTGGTGCGTTGTCTATCCGCCACTATGTTTTGTGTCAGCAAACCCGACCGGAGAAGGAGTTGTGTATAAATCCAAAATTTTGCACATAATAAACAAAATTCTTGGTCGGGAGGGAACATGAAAAAACGCAATAGAATTATGTTTGCCGTTCTTTTGCTTTTTGCAGTGATTTTGGTCGGTTGCATTGTGAGTGTTGATAATGTCAACAACAATAATATAACTTCAATCAGCCAAGTTGCGACTACATCACAGAACAAGCAAATTCAACAAAAGTTAAAAGATTTGGGCTATTACTTTGGGTCGGTTGACGGCATTTATGGAAATGCCACACGAAGTGCAGTTGTTGCTTTCCAAAAAGCAAACGGACTCACAGCGGATGGAGTGGCAGGACCAAAGACAATTGCGGCACTTGGACTAAACTTTAATTCAGTGACATCAAGTGACCTATATCTTCTTGCAAAATGTGTTCACGCCGAAGCGAGAGGCGAGCCTTATGTTGGGCAGGTTGCAGTGGCAGCGGTCATTCTTAATCGTGTGAAAGATGCGGCTTTCCCAAACACAATTTCGGGAGTTATTTATCAACCTTGGGCTTTCACGGCGGTCAATGATGGGCAAATCAACCTTGAACCAAACTCAACCGCATATCAAGCAGCACAAGATGCTCTCAATGGCTGGGACCCAACCTATGGTTGTTTGTATTACTATAATCCAACCACTGCAACAAGCAAGTGGATATTCACAAGGCAAACCGTTGTCACAATTGGCAAACACGTGTTTGCGATATAGGAGGGGAGCATGGAACAGACAAAAACAAAGAAATCAACAACCGTTGTCTTCATTGTGCTAACCGCTGTCTTTGCGGCGCTCATGGTTGCAGCGGTGCTTGCACTTTTCATCAACACAAACAAAATGAATGCCTATGGCTCAAATCTTGAATATGTTTATCAACGCTCATACTATGACCTTGAAGACAACATCAACAATGCTGAAAACAAACTTGGAAAACTCATGGCATCAAGTTCAGGAAACTACCAAAAGAAATTGGTTAAAGAAATTTCAGCAAACGCAAAAGCAGCGCAAGAGAACTTGAATATTTTGCCAGTTTCAGCGGGCGGAATTAATGATTCAATCAAGTTCATCAACCAATTCTATGGCTATATGTCTTCGCTTGAAACTTCAATCGAAAAGACAAGCAAGCTCACACCTGAGCAAAAACAAAAAGTTGGGGAACTTCATCAAGCAATCAAAGAAATGAAGTTCAACCTTGATAGTTTCACAAAAAAACTTGCCGGTGGATATTCCATCCTCAAAGCAAGCAAAAATCTCGAAGGCGATTTCAATAATCTCACAAACGACCTCAGACAAATCAAGACTGACGACATTGAGTATCCTTCAATGATTTATGATGGGCCATTTTCAGACTCTGTGACAAACGTTGAAATCAAAGGTCTTTTTGGCGAAAATGTTGATTCAATTCAAGCAGAAAAGAACTTGCGTGAAATCTACACAGGGAAAAACCTTGAAAACTTCAAGTATCTTGGTCAAACAAATGGCAAGTTTAAAACACATGACTTTTCGTTCTATCTTGATGGAACAAATCAGTTTGCTCAAATCACGGAAGTTGGTGGGCGACTTCTCACTGTGAGTGGTGGAGTGGCTGCAAACTCTTCAAACATAAGTTTTGAAAATGCACAAAAACTCGCCATTGATTTCTGTAAAAAAGCAGGAATTAAAGATGTTGAAGTGGTATGGAGCGACGAAAAAGAGAGCGAGGCATATTTCAACATTGCACCAGTTCAAAATGGAATAATCCTCTATCCAGATTTAATCAAAATCAAAGTTGATAAATCAACAGGGAATATTGCCGGATTCGAAGCGTGTGCATATTTCACAAACCACACAAACAGAAGCCTTGCAACTGCAAAAATTTCTGGTGATAAAGCAAAAAATACAATAGAAAATGGATATAATATTCAAACAACAAAACTATGTCTTGTTCCACTTGATTACAACCGCGAAGTTTTGTGCTATGAATTCAAATGCGACAACCTCGGCTCAATCTATTTTATCTATATCAACGCTGAGTCCGGAGTTGAAGAAAACATTCTTCAAGTTGTCTCATCCGAAAGCGGTCAAAAACTTATGTAAAGCAAAAAAGATGCAAATCAAATTATAAATAATGTTTGGTTTGGCATCTTTTTTTATGTTGACCAAAATATTTTTGGTGTGTTATAATTTGGGCATGGAAACATTAACTTTGGAAAACGAAACACTTTCGTCAAACGAGATTCTGACGGACGACATTATTTTTGGAAAAACCGAAACAAAAAAAGCGATGGACACAAGCGGCTTTGGAGATTTTACGGTTATTATTTTGCTTGCAAAAAATCCCGCTTTCAAAGGTGTTCTCAAGCCTTATGAAATCAATATTTATGGCAAAAAAATGTGGCAATGGGTGGCTCTTGCGTGCGAAGGATACAAAACAAAAACTGTTGCTTGCTCACCCGAGAGCAATATTTTGTCTTTGATAAAACCACATCTTGAAGACACAAAATTTACGGCAGTTTTCTATTCTGACACTCCGCTTCTTCAAAAGTCCACAATTGAAGAGATATTTATGTTTGCAAGAAGCAGGGATATCAACGTCATGAGATTGACGCGCGGTTTTATCTTCAACACTGAATATGTCAAAACTGCGACTGAAATTGCTGCAATGCAAACAGAATATTTTGAAGAAGAAGACTTTATCACTTGCTATAATCAAAAGCAGGTTGCTTTTGTTTCGGACATCATAAAAAACAGAATTTTGGATTTTCATATGTCTGAGGGTGTTCAAATCGTTGACCCAAACACAACTTTTGTTGATTGCGATTGCATCATTGGTGCTGGAACAAGAATTGAGCCAAATAATATCATTCGTGGCATGACTTTTATTTATCCAAATTGTGTGCTTGATGGTGGAAACATTATTGAAAACAGCATTATTGGAGAAAATTGCAAAATAATTAATAGTTATATTTCAGAAAGCAGAATCAAAGACAGACAAGTTGTTGGACCATATGAAAAAATAATAAAGAAATCCACTTGATTGAGGCGAAAATGAAACTGATTTTTGGACTTGGAAATCCTGGGCGAGAATATGAAAAAACTTATCACAACATTGGCTTTATGTGTGTGGATTTTTTGCTAAAAAATTTTTGTGAAAATGTTGCTGAAAAAAAAGAAGGCAAGGCACAAACCTATCATGCAACGCTTCAAGGGCAAAAAGTTGTTGTCGCAAAACCTCAAACCTATATGAATTTGTCGGGAGAAAGTGTTTTGGCACTCATGACCAAATATAAAGTTTCGCCACGTGATGTTTTTGTTTTTGTTGACGACATTGACCAAGACAAGGGCAAGGTGAGATTTCGCGAAAGGGGAAGCGCAGGCACTCATAATGGGCTGAAGAGCATTGTTGGGCTTGTTGGAGAAGATTTTAATCGCATTCGAATTGGAATTTCAAGAAATCAAGGCATGGACCTTGCGGATTATGTTCTTTCAAAAATTGATGACCAAAGCATGAAACAAATTGAGCCGGCAATTGAGGCGGGCGTGGGCATTTTGTTGGAGAAAATCAATGTCAAATAATATATCTTGTTATTTTGAAAATTTGTTTCAAACAACAAAGTTTCAAAAAATAAGAGAAAACGCACAAAAAAAAGATATAAAAATCAGCGGCCTTTCAAGCGGGGAAAAGGCTGTTGTTTTGGCTTCTTTAAACAAAAAATTTGTGTATGTTGCAAGTGACTTGATTGAAGCAAACAGTGTGCAAAAAACACTTAATGATTTTGAGATTTCAAGTCATATAATTTATTCTTCAATAACAACGCCGGTTTTGACAATCGGGCGAGTTGATGACTTGCAACTTGATGCACTCAACAAACTTTATGACTTTTTTAACGATGAAGTGAATGCGGTTATTGTTCTGCCATCATTCCTTTCTGAGCGTCTGCCCGCACGCGACAAACTTTTGGAAAATCAATTTTGTCTGAAAGTGGACGATGAAATAAATCAAAAAGATTTTGAAAAAACGCTGATAAAATTTGGATTTACAAAAACTGACGGAAGAGGAGGAGTTGGTGAATTTTGTGTTCGCGGTGACACGATTGAAATTGTGACATCGTCAAACGAAACTCTTGTTCGAGTTGAATTTTTTGATGACTTTGTTGAAAAGATTAAGATTTGTGACAAGACAACTCTCGCACTCATCAAATCTGTAGATAAATATTATTTTCATCCAACGAGCATATTTTTTCTTGAAAATAATCAAAAAAATGCTGTTTTGGCACAATTATTTGAACAAAAAGCAAAGAACACGAATAATCCAAGGCTTGATGAAAACCTTTCGAATGCAATAAACATTGTTGAGAACAACTTTTGTATGCCGCCGTTTTTGCAACCATACCTTTCTGGATTTCGCGATGGAGTGACATCAATTTGCGGCGATGCCATTCTTGTGTTTGATGAAACAAAAAAAATCAAAGACGCACTCAGCAGTTCAACGTCTGAATTTTTCTCGGGGTTTTTGAGTCTTGTTGAGGGTGGAGAACTAACCAAAGAACACAAAGACTTTTTGCTCACAGAAGAGCAAATATTTCAAAACCTTTCTCCAGCAATCTACTTTGACAATATCATGGACGAGAAGCGGGAGATTGAAATTGATTTTCAAAAAGCGCTTGTTGGGAAATACACTTTTGATTTTTCTGCTCTCCTTCGCGACCTAAAAGTTTATAAAGAAAAAGGAAAGTTTGTCGTCCTTTTTGCTGGCGGAAAAACTTCGTGTGAAAATATAAAAAACTATATGCTTGAAAACGGACTATATTTTGACGATTTTTCAAGTTCGGCAACAAAAGGCATATTTCTTTCTAATCAAAATTTTTCGACTTCGGTTGGATTTGCTGATGAAAACTTTGTTGCAATCGCAACTTGTGACCTTATAAAAAAATCAACAAACTTTGCTGTTTCGAACAAGAAAAAAGTTTTTTATCTTCCAAAAGTTGGGGATTATGTTGTTCATGTCACGCACGGCATTGGGAAATGTGTTGGCATTGAAAAACTAAAACTTTCGTCAGTCTACAAAGATTATTTCATCATCGAATACAAAAATGGCGATAGGCTCTATGTTCCAAGTGAACAAGCAAATTCCATTTCGGCATATTTGGGTGGAGAGGCTGAGCCAAAACTCAACAAAATTGGTGGTCTTGAATTTCGCAAGGCGAAAGAAAAAGTTTATAAAAGCGTTCAAGAAATGGCAGGAGAACTTGTCAAACTCTATTCTGCGCGTGAGCAAAAACAGGGGCATCAATTTAGTCCCGATGGATATTTGCAAGCGGCATTTGAAGAAGCCTTTCCATATGACGAAACCGAAGACCAAATTGTGGCTGCAAACGAAATAAAAAAGGACATGCAATCCACGAAGATTATGGACAGATTGCTTTGCGGTGATGTTGGTTATGGCAAAACAGAAGTCGCAATGCGTGCGGCTTACAAGGCGGTGATTGACGGAAAGCAAGTTGCGTTTATGTGTCCAACCACAATTCTCTCGCAACAACATTTCAACACTTGCCAAACTCGTTTCAAGGACTTTATGGTTCGCGTTGAAGTTCTCAATCGCTTCAAAACGCCTAAGCAACAAAAAGAAATTTTGGAGAAACTCAAAAAAGGCGAAATTGATGTTATTTGCGGAACTCATCGACTTCTCGGAAAAGATGTTGAATTCAAAGATTTGGGACTTTTGATTTTGGACGAAGAACAGCGATTTGGTGTTGCGGACAAAGAAAAAATCAAGAAACTAAAAAATGATGTTGATGTTCTCACACTTTCGGCAACTCCAATTCCAAGAACGCTTCACATGTCGCTTAGTGGAATCAGAGATATCAGCATTCTTTCAACTCCGCCAAAAGAACGACTTCCTGTTCAGACCTATGTCACAGAATTTTCTCCAATGCTCCTAAAAGATGCGTGCCTAAAAGAGATTGCACGTGGCGGACAAATTCTGATTGTTTATAACAGGGTTGACAAAATTGATGAGTTTGCTGCATTTGTCAAAAACTTGCTTCCAGGTGTTGAGGTTGGAGTGGCACACGGACAAATGGATGAAAAACTTCTTGAGCAAACAATATTCAAACTCTATAACCGAGAATATCAGGTGTTTATCAGCACAACACTCATTGAAAACGGGGTTGATTTGCCGCTTGCAAACACTTTATTTGTGCTTGATAGCGACCGCTTGGGACTTTCTCAACTATATCAACTTCGTGGACGAATCGGCAGGGGCAACAGGCTTGCGTATGCATACTTCACTTTTGATGGCGGAAAAAAACTCACCGAGCAAGCATTCAAGAGGCTCGAAGCGATTATGCAATTTCGAGAACTTGGCAGCGGATTTAAGATTGCGATGCGAGACCTTGAAATTCGAGGTGCGGGCAATGTGCTTGGAAAAGAGCAGCATGGTCAAATGCAAAAAGTTGGCTATGACCTTTATTGCAAAATTCTTAAAGACGCGGTGGGTGCGCTTTCTGGAAATGTTGAAAAACCAAAACGCGAAGTCAAACTTGACATTGCGGTTGAAGCATACATCGACCCGGATTTTATCGGCGAAGAAGATTTGAGAATAAAAATTTATAATTCAATCAGTGAATTAAAAAGCGTTGAAGAGATGCGAAAGCTTGAAGAACAACTTGAAAATTCATTCGGAAAACTTGCGCTTCCCGCACAAAATTTGTTGCGTCTTGCGGTGGTCAAAAATCTTGCTCAAATGCATGAAATTTCAAGAATTTTAATAAATAATTCAAATTTTTCTATATTTTTCTATGAAAAAGACAAAATTATTGAGCAAAATGTTGTTGATGCTGTTAGCGTGTATAACAAATTTTGCGTATTAAAATTTGCACCTTTGCCTATAATTGAGGTGAACATTCCGCGAGCTTCAAATGAAGAAAAGCTGGGATTCTTGCTTGGATTCTTGTCGAAAATGTAAGTCAAAATTGTTGCGTTTTTAATTGATTTTAATTTTATTATAGTATAGAATTAATTATTATTTGAGTGATGCTCAAAGACATGAAATTTTTTGCTTGGGAGAAAACCGTGAAAAAAAGAATTATTGGAGTTTTATGTATGGTTATTTGTGCGTGCCTGTTGATGACTGGGTGCGGACTTTGGAAACTCAATCAAGATAGATATTTGTCAAGAACAGTTGCAACTGTTGATGACGATATTGTTGTCACAAAAAAAGATTTATTGACGACATATAATCAATATGCCGCAACTCTTATCAACAACTATAAATACACAAACGAAAAAGCAATTGAATATTGTATCGACCTTCTTATCAACAAAAAAATTATGTTGAAAAAAGCAAAAGAAATTTATCCAAACTTGACGGATAAAGAGTTGAGCAAGTGTTGGAAAGACACCTATGACACAATGAACGAAATTTTGGCGGATTATGAAAGTGCTGTCAAAGTTGACTGGGACATCAAAGATGATGACAAAAAAGAAGACACAGCAGGCTCAACAGATTCAAGTTCAACATCAACCGCTTACAAAGCATATGAAAAGAAAGCAAAACTTGTTCAAAATGCAGATGGTGTTTGGGAAATCCAAACAATTCCAGAAGAAGACGAACTTGCCGATGTTGAAGTGATTGAGGGTGGAGCTGACAAGTTCTTGACAACATATCGAGTGGTTACTCGTGAAGACGTTTCAAAAGAAGCATTGAAAAGATATATCAAAGCACTCAAGAAAAATGAAGAGGGCAGAACCTTTAACGGGGAGAATGCTTACTCTGACGATGCTGTTCTTAACCGTGCAATCAATCGCGTGTATACTCAAATTGAAGAAAGCTATTATCTTTCAAAACTCAAAAAACACCTTGTTAAAGACACAAGCGTTTCAGTTGAACAAATCTTGAACGCTTATAAAGAAAAACTTATTTCTGCTTACACAAAATATGGCGTTGGTTCAGGAGATTTTGGGACAGACATACTTAACAGCGCAGAAAATATGTATTATGTTCCAGAAAACGCACAAGGCAAATTCTTCTATGTTTCACATTTCTTGGTGAAATTCAACACAGAAGAACAAGCGCAAGTTGACGACCTAAAAGAACGTTTGAAACAAGGTTATATTGATCAAAGTGAGTATGACATGGGAGTTGAAGCAATTGTTGCAAATATGAAAGCAACAGTTTATGATGACGAGGGCAAAGCAACCGACACACAAGTTTTGGTAAAAGATTTGATTGCATCGCTTAATGCTGAAATGGCTGGAAAATCTCAAGAAGAAAAAACGGAAATTTTCAGACAATATCTCTATAAATATAACGAAGACACATCTTTCAACAACAAGGAATATTCTTATGTTGTTGGTGATGAAAAGTCAACGATGGTTGAAAGCTTCACAAATGCTGCTCGTAAACTTCACAGACCAAACGATGAAAACAAAGAAGTTCTGGGAAAGATTGGAGATATCAGCGGCATTGTTCCAAGCGAATATGGCATTCATATTTTGATGTATTGTGGCGAAGTTCAAAACTTGTTTGACATCAACAACAACAATGCAAATGAATTTGAACTCAAAAATGCAGATGTCAAAACTTTGTATGACACTTTGCTTAACGCTTGCAACAACAAAACAATTTTTGACAAATTGTATGACGAAGTGTTCAAAGACAACTATTCCGTTTTTGAAAGTGCCTATCTTCAATCGTTGAAGCAAGGTTCAACAATAAAAATTTATAAAAAGGCGTATAAAGATTTGCTCGGTTGATGAAAAGAAATAAAAAAGAAATCATTGTTCGTGATGAACAACAAATAGAAGAGAAGAGTGCAATGGCAGAAAATGGTCATGCACCTTTTTCTCGTGATGAACAAGTTGAAATTTCTGAAACAACAACCAATCAAGAGTCAATTTCCGCACCTGCAAATGACATTTCAAAAGGCATTCAAATAAATATTGAAGAAGCAATGAGTGAGGCGGAAGAACAGCGTAAAGACACTCCTCCTGTGAAGAATGAAGATGAACAAATCAACGAAGCAGAAGAAGCTGTTGCAGGACGAAAATCCAAGAAAAAACGATGGACAAGCCTAATTTTGATGTTGATCAACATCGTCATTGTTGCGGTAATTATTATTGTTCAGGTCAAAGGCAATAACATGGTGCCACTAACCGAGATTTTGGAGGGTGGAATAAATTGGTGGTTCTTGCTGGCGTGTGTTGCCTCTTTTACTGTGATGACAATCCTCGAAGGAATTAGAATTGAGATATTTGTTCATGACTCAACAAAAAAACATCAATTTCCATTATCTTTCAAGACGGCTCAAATTGGAAGGTATTATGATTGTGTCACTCCGCTTGCAACAGGGGGACAACCATTCCAAATTTATTACTTAAAAAAACATGGCCTAACTGCGGCTCAATCCGTTGCTGTTCCAATGGGAAGATATGTTTTTACACAAATTACTGCAGTTATTTTCTTCACGGCGGTGCTGTTTTCAACTTTCTCTGGGAGTCTTGGTGGCGGCGTTGCAACAACCGTTGTGTCTGCTGCGAGTTGGGTTGGCTATGTGTTGAATTGTAGTGTTATTTTCTTGGTTCTTTTGCTTTCAATAAATAGAAAAGTGGGAACAAAAATTGTTGGCTGGTTTATCAAAATTGGTCACAAAATGAAATTTGTAAAAAATTACGACAAGACATATAATAATGTCATTAAAGTTGTTGATGATTTTCAATCCAGCATCAAATATTATGTAAAATCACCAAAAACTTTTATTTTGGCACTGTTGGTGACGGGCGGGAGTTATTTGCTTAATTACACAATTCCATTCTTTATATACTGCACGTTTGCGGGATATGAAGTCGGGATGTGGAGCACGATTATCGTTCGCTGTGTTATGATTGATTTGGCATCATCGTTCATTCCTTTGCCTGGCGGAACGGGTGCGGCAGAACTTTCGTTCACAACTCTCTTTGCTTCATTCTTTGTTGGTGGAAAACTTTTCTGGGCGCTTTTGCTTTGGAGAATTTTGACATATTATGGATATATTTTCCAAGGGCTTATCATAATGATATATGACTATGCAATCGGCGACAAAAAATATAATTGGCAAAAGAGAAAAAATGAACTTGAAACAGAAAGCGAAAAATTTAAAGCAGAACAATTGAGTCAGTTTAAGAGCAGGAAACTCAAAAAACAAAAAAATAAATGAATAAAAAAATAATATCGCCTCAAAATAAGTTTGAGGTGATTTTTTATGAAAGAAAAAGAAATTCAAACTCCAACTCAAAAGAGAAATAACAAAATTGCAATTTGGATTATTGTCGCACTGAGTGTCCTTTTGCTCGTTTCATTCATTCTTGGCATATCTGGTGCATATTTCCAAGGAACCGACACGGCAACTGGCGATATAACAACTGGTGGACCCGTGAACATTGACATCACGCAAGGTGGGGCAAGTGCAACAACGCTAACCTTTTCAGAAGCAGCAATGCCGGGAGATGTTTTTGACCAAGCAATTCAAGTGACTGCTCCTGCTGGGACATCAAAAGCGGTTTTGAGAGCAAAATTAACCATATCAAATGACGCTGGGCTTTCTGCTCCTGTGACAGCAACAACAGCGGCAAATTGGACGTTGAACGCAACAGATGATTACTATTATTATGCTGGAACAATTTCAGCGGGAGATTCGGTTGATTTTGTCACACAAGTTGTTGTTCCAACATCGCTCACAAATGAAGACGCCAATAAGACAAACACGATCAGTGTTGTCGTCGAAGCAATCCAACACGCAAACGGTGCAGCAAAAGCCGTTTGGACAACGGCACCCACTGATTGGGTGACAAATTATGGCAGTGGAACCTAATCTCATAGAAAAAATAAAAGAGGGCAAACGCCCTTTTTTGTTTGACATAAATCCCATTTGCAAATAGAATAAAAATAAGGTTATTTATGCCTGAAATTTTGAGGGGAGAGCAAAACGGGCGTGGATGAAGAGAAGGTAAAAGAAGCTAAATCTGCTGATGTTTCACCTGAGAGCAAAAGCTCAGGCGTTTCTTCTTTGTCGCAAACTCCCAAAAAACAAACGCCACCACCACCTCCTCCTCCACCAAGGCCGGGCGTCCCTCCAAAGCCTCCAAAACCACCAAGGGCAAAAGAAGAAGCGACACCGCAGGAGAGAGCAGACACTGTAAAGCCAAAAATTGAGGATCAAAAGCCTGTTGAGGCTCCAAAGGCAGAAGCTCCAAAAACGGAGCCGAGTGAAACTGAACCCCCAAAAGAGGACGGCAAACTCACTCTTGAAGATGAAATTGAAATTGCACGTCTTCAGTGTGAAGATGATGACAATGCGGCAGTTGTCGCCAACGAAGATGAAATCATCGAAAAAAGTTATAAGGCAGGGCTTAGTGACCAAGATAAGCAAAGACAAAAAAGAAGATTGAGACGTCTTCTGCTATTGTTGTTGTTGCTTTTGTTATTTGCTGGCACGGTTTCTGCAACATATTTTATCATTAAAAACAAAACCGAGTATGTTCCTGAATTTTATGACAATGTCGCGATTGACATGGTGTTCACAATGGAGCGTAGCGAAGACAGAATGCCAGGAGATAATTTAATTCTTATTCGTCCTGTTGAAGTTTTGGTTAAAGCAAACACCGAAGAGATTAACTATGATATTGTTGCACTGGGTATTCGTGTTACGGCAAAGTTTACCGACACTGGTGAGGACTGCTCAAACATTATTGACGTCGGAATTTATGACATTAACCAAATTTATAGAACAGACGACCTCAATTACACTGGAAGCAACTATATTCAATGTGGCAAAGATGTCATGTTATACTACAAAAAAGTGCTTGAACCAGGCGACAATGAAAAACTTATCAATGCAATCAGAATTAACACTGCAACTTCAAACGAATACGCAAAAAAGGAAATTACTGTCAAGGTTGAAGTATTTGCAGTTTATCCAAATCCTGCTCAAATTCGTGCAGATAATTCAGAATTCATCAATGCACCTCAAGGTTGGGTTGAAGAAGTTTATGAAAAAATGAACAATATTTTCAAAGAAAGAGCAAAAAACAGATAATTATTTTCGGTTTTGCCAATCAATAACCGCTTGGTAGGGGAAAAGATCAGAGAGTTCTTTTCCTCTATTTTTTAATGTAAATCCATCAAGAGGGCATCTATCCATAAACAAAATTTGTTTGCTTTTGTCAAAATTTTTGGGAAACATTGAAATAAAACTTTTGACACCAACCCCACAAAACAGTTTGAATCCGTCATCTGCCAACAATTTATGCTTTTCTGAAATTTGGTTGTTTTTGTTCAAAATTTCCCACTCGCCGTAAGGATATACATATATATCGGTCTTCCCGATTAATGGCACAACTTCATCATTCCACAACTTGAGCTCTTGTTCGAATTTTTGCAAACTAATTTTTTTCATATGATAGTGACCGTATGAGTGGCAAGCAAAAATCCATCCGTCTGATTTGAGTTTCTTAACAACTTTTTTGCATTCTGCGATTTCTTGATTGCGGTTTGTTTTGTTTTTTGATTGGGTGCGATAACCCAAAATTCCGTCATAACCTGTGAGACACAAAACCCCTTTTGCATCGTTGAAAGAAAAATCGGGGTGGGAGTTTACAAACGAATTGAGGATTGGCACAAATTCATTGTCTTTTGATATATTAATTTTTCCATTTTTTTGTGTTTGAGTTGCGATTTCTCCATTTTTATCCAAAATCAATTTGTCGACCATGCCTTTTCCCATTTTTCTATGGTCATAGTTGACATCGTCAAACGAAAAAATCAAAGGCTTTTTGCCTTTCGGGAGATAAAGTTGTTTTCTTGAAATTTGTGAGTCTTGCACAAAAAATAATTCGTGAGGATTAATCAGTATAAAGTTGTTTTTGTGCAGATGGTGCAAAATTAGTTTAAATTCATTCTTGGTTATGCAATCCTTTGCATAATTTTTTGACATTGAATTTTTCGGGTCGAGAGCAAGTGAGGGGTCGCTGAGCAAACAATGTGTGAAGACATGTTTGATTTCACCGTTATATGCAACCAATGATGAATCAGCATTTTCTTCGGCAAACACGCAAAATTGAGCAAAAATTGTTGAAGAAATGCAAAAAAATATAAAAAATATGGCAAAAAAACTAAATTTTCTCATAATTATATTATTTATATTTAATTAAAATTTATTTGTTATTTTCATATTATTGCAACATTTCTCGACAGTTTTCCCCTTTCTTTGATTATTTATTTTGATAAAATATATGTCAGTTTGGAGAAAATATGGAACCGTTTTATAACAACATTATATATCAAAAAAATGCTATAAGAGAATTTGGAAACAACCTTGCACAAAACTTTTTTAAGAAAAGGGTTTTGTGTGTTTTTTCCAGTCAAGCAAAAAAAGACCATTTGTCACAAATTGTGAATCAACTTAACAAAGCAGGTTGTGTTTTTTCAACTTTGACACTTGACAGAACTCCATTTGTTTCAAGACAAATGATTGCAGAAATATACTCTTCAAAGTCGCGTGCTTACGATTTGGTTGTTGGTATTGGTGGGGGAGCGTGTTCTGATGCAACAAAACTTTTGGCAAAAAAATATTTTTGTCAAAGCATATTTATTGCTTCAAGTTTTTCAAATATGTCGATGTTCAATCCTTTTGTTGTGGTTGAAAGCGGTGAAAAGATTGAGTTTGATTATGCTTTTGCTCATTCAAAAGTTTATATTGACGAAGGTTGGGTCAAGAACTTTGATTCAAAAAAATTTGAGCAAACAGAAATGTTTTTGTGTTCTCTTGCGACATCTGTTGACGACTTAAATTTTTATAAAATGATTTTTGGCCAAAACGCTCCATTCGACCTTGAAGAAATGAAGCAGACAATAATCAAGATGAAAACCGAACTTGCCACAACAAAAAACGATGATGAAAAAAATCTTAAGTTGCAAGACTATGTGATTGAAATATCATATCTTTTGAAAGATTCTCAAATTGAATATTTGCATTTTATCAAAATGGCAAATTTGCTCTCTAGGCTGCTTCTTAAAAGACATATTCAAAAATCGTTTGGAGAACTTTGTTATATATCTTCTCTCACTTTGCAAAAATTCTATTATGAATTTTATCAAATTAAACACATTCAACTTTTTGAACCTTATGTTCCAAGTGATTTGCAAAGACTTTCAAGCAAATTCTCAATGAGACGAACAAGTTTTAAAAATATAGAAAATAATTATTATTATCACAAAAACAAGTTGTTTTTTCAAAAAATCAATGCTGTAAAACAAAATTTATCCCAAAAGACGCAGATGACAAAAAACGAAATTTTGAATTTCGACAATTTTTTGGTTGAAGATTCGCTTTGCGGCGAAGATTTGTATGACTTGTTTAAAGCACTGTCATTGGCATATGACAGTGGCATGGTTGTGGGGCTAATAAAAAGAACTGGGCTTCTTAATGCATAAATCAGAAGTATAAATTTTTTAATTGTGGCAAACATTCTTGCATGAAAAGAATGTTTGTTTTTTTATTTGTTTTGTTATGTTTGTGTTTTGTGTTTTCTTACAAAAAACCATCTGGTGTCGCACTTGAGAATTTGAAGGGGGAATATAGCTTGTATCTTAATACCCAATATAATTCAATACCTTCTTTTGCAAAGGCAACAAATAATGGTGATGGTCAAATTGTTCAGTGTGACCTGTCTTTCATCAATGAACTAAAATTTGATTCAAAACAAATTGGTGGTGAAAGTGTGAAAGTTAGCATGAAAGATTATACATATGACCAAATTTGTGACATTTTGAACTTTCGCAAAAAAAAATATTATGAATTCTCTGATGGACTCCAAACTTTTTATGGGGAGGCAGGCTATGGTGAAAAATTTGTTTATGTTGGAACAGAAAGAATAAATTGTGAAATCGCAATCAACAATGGCTTTATTTATGTTGGATTCCCAGTGATTTTGGGATCGTATTAAGAGTGTATAAATGAAAAAATTGTGTCAATAATTTGTTCGGAGGTAAAAAATGGAAAAAAACAGCACAAAGACAAAGAAATTTTTTAAAAAGTTTGGAGTATACATTTTGGCAGGTTGCTTGGCAGTTGCGATTGTTCTCACTTTGACTCTTAGCCTCACAAAAGGTGGATCAGACACAAACATTAATCAAGAGCCAATTGTTGATGTTGACACAAAGCCGCTCGTGTTCACACTTCCACTTGAAGGCGCAACAGTTCTCAAGGGGTATTCAGCAACTGACCTCATGTATAATTCAACACTGAAACAATGGGAAGCACATAAAGCAGTTGACCTTGTTAGCGAGACTTCAAAAAATGTTCTTGCTTGCCTTGAAGGAACTGTGAGAAAAGTTGAAAAAACTTATGCACATGGCACCATGATTGAAATTGAGCATAAAAACGGATTTGTTTCAACCTATTCTTCACTCGCAGACAGTCTTGTAAAGGCAGGGGATATTGTGAGCGCAGGCCAAAAGCTTGGTGAAGTCTCATCAACAGGTGCAAATGAAATGGCACAAGGCGACCATTTGCATTTTGCTCTTTCAAAAGATGGCAAGGTTGTTGACCCAGCATCTTTCCTGGAACTTTCAAACAAATAGTGTAATTTTGTGGACAAAACAACAGCAATATGATATTATATAGCGTTGGAGGTCGACATGGTCTTAGAGAAAGTCAAAGAAATCATCTCTTCACAACTAAATATTCCTGTTGAAAAAATCAGCGAAGATTCAAGACTTGTTGAAGATTTGGGGGCTGATTCACTTGATATGGTTGAATTGTTAATGGCATTTGAAGATGAATTTTCAACCACAATTTCAGATGAGATTGCTGTTAATATCAAAACTGTTTCAGACATTTTAAAGATGATTGAGGGAAAATAAAAAATAAACAAGCATAAATTTTGATGCTTGTTTTTTTATGCCTTTTTGCATATTTCGACATATTTCGCCATACATTGCATTGGAGGGTGTATGCGAGAGGATTTGATGGAAAGATGCAAAGTTTTGGGGGTTTTTATATTTGAGAATAATGCGACAATAAGACAGGCAGCAAGAAGGTTTTCATATTCAAAGAGCACTGTTCATGTTGATGTTTCAAAGCGTCTAAAAGAGGTTGATGAAAATCTTTTTGAGAAGGTAAAAAAGGTTCTTGAAAATAACTTTGAGGAAAAACATTTGCGAGGTGGAATTGCAACAAAAAACAAATATAAAAATATGAAAAAAATTAATTAAAAATAAATGAAAAATATTAAAAATTAATTAAATAATTAAAAAAATCCGCATTTTTTGCGGCTTTTTTAATTATTTTTTGTAAATTTATTCAAATATTTATTATTTCATCAAGTTTGTCAAATAGGTTATATCTTTCAGTTTCTGTGATCGCTGACAGCAATCTTTCTTTGCCGAAAGGCGCCATTTTTGACATTGATTCAACGAGTTTTTTTGCCTCACTTCTTTTGCTCGTTTTGTCCATTGGGCAGGGATTTTTTTGAATTGGGAGTCCTTGAGATTGATTGATAATATATTTCTCTTCAACCAAAATCAAAGGGCGAATGAGTGTTAAGTTGGAACGGGATAAATATACTTTTGGATGAAAAGTGTTTAGTCTTCCTTCAAACAACATTGACATGAATAATGTTTCAATCAGGTCATCTGCGTGATGAGCAAATGCGACCTTGTTGCAACCAAGTTTTTTTGCCGTGCTATAAAGCACTCCTTTTCGCATTTTGGCACAGAGGGAGCAAGGATTTTTTTCTTTGCGTATGTCGAAAACAACTTCAAATATATTTGTTGTCACAATTTCGTGAGCGATTCCAAGCTCTTTGCAAAATTCACTGATTTTTGACCAGTCTTGTTTCCCTGAGGAAAGGTCAATGGTTAGAGCGAAAATTTCAAATTTTGTTTTTATTTTTCTTTGGAGTTTTTGCAATGCCTGCAAAAGGACAAGGCTATCTTTCCCGCCAGAGAGCCCAACGCAAATCTTGTCTCCTTCTTCAATCAAATTGTATTTTTTGCAGGCTTTAATCAAACCTTTCATGATTTCTTTCATGGTCATAAGTTTAGCAAAGCCAAATCAGATTTGTAAAATAAATTAACTGAAATAATTTGCGCAAATCCCCTTGCAAGAGCTCTCGCGTGCGGACGTGCGTAATTATATATAATTAAATTAAATATTAATGCAAATAATAATGTAAATAATTTGACAACAAAAGATTAAAAATTATAAAATTCTTCATATATAGATCAAAACTTTGTAGGGGAGAAATATGAAAAAGTTTTTTGCACTATTTGCGTTGATATTGGTTGCGGCAATTCCACTCTGTTTGGTTGGCTGCAAAAGTAAATATGACAACTTGTCGATTGAGATGGAGTCAAGCTATGAAATCGTGCTTGGCGAAAGTTCTGATGACTCAATTACGATTGAAGCACGCGTTAGTGGAAGCAGCGATGAAAATGGTGGCAGGCTTAGTTTTTCTCCAGATAATGACAAACTTGTAAAATTCTCCCAAGAATACAAAAATGGAATTAATTACATAACTCTCAAAGCTCTCGCTCCTGGCAAAGTCAACATCGAAGCACGAACCCTCGAAGGCGGTGTGACAAAAACTTTTGTTGTCAACATCATTCAACCAATAAAAAACTTCACCGTTAAGTCTGGCGATTTTTGGGTCATTCGTGGAGGTGAGTGGAAAATTGATGTTGAGAAAAATCTCAATCTTGAACCAACCAACACCACACAAACCGACTTTGTTGTGTCGTTTGGCACGAACCAAGACATAACTGGACTTGAAATTGAAAACAATATTTTGAAAGTTGCAAGGGATTCAATTCAAGACGAAATTGTTTTGAATGTTCAGTCTGCATCAAATTCGGATATCGCTCCAAAAGAAATCAAACTTAATGTTCTCGATGAACTTGTCGAAATCGACAAAGACACACAAGCAACTCAATCAAGGTTTGACGATGGAGATGTTGTGATTTTTGAAAAAAATGAATCAATGCTCACATATAACAAACTTGAAGAATTGAACATAATTTCAAATTTGCTTTCTGAAAGCGAAAAAGAAGTTGTTGTCAGGGTTTATTCTTCAAGAGAAGTTGATGTGGATTTTGAAAGCAATTCAAGGCTTGCAGTCAAAAAAATTTCCTCATCAAAAACATACAAAACGAACGGACAAGTTGAATATACGGATTTCGTATTTTCAGTTAGATTTGCAGACACGGTTTCATCTGGCACAACAACAAGTTTGAACTTTGTTGTAAGTTATGTTGGGTTTGATCTCAAAAAACAACTTTCTGAAATTACGGTTGCATATGAACTTGCTCCAAAAACGATTTTGGTTAACGACCAAGCAGATTTGACTGAGTTCACACTCTACAACTTTTATTCAATAGCAAAAAAAGGGCAGAAGCTTCAATTTGGCGTTCTGCCAACTTCTGTTTCTTCAGAGAACTCAAAAATGGTGCTCCTCAACAAAGACAACTTCGAAAATGTTTTTGACTATCTTCAATTTTTCAGAAATAATGGCGAAGAGTTTTTTGAGGGCGACACAATTAATGCTGGAGAAATTGTTTATGCAAGGGCAAAAAGCGGTGTGAGAACTGGCTCATTTGAAGTTTTGTTGAGAACAAAATATGTAAATCCTCAAACAAATGCACCTCTTTCAAAAATTTTGAAATTTAATGTTCTTTCTGGAATTACAGAAATGAATTTTGCAAATGATGAAAATGTCAACATTCAACTAAATTCTGCTCAAAATTCTGCTGAAATTTTGTTTGACGTTGCTCCGGCAAACATTGACATCACAAAAATCCACGTCGAAGAAGTTTCGGGTCTTGCCTTTTCAACAATTGCAGTCAAATCTCAAACAGCAGAAGGATTGACATTGAGATTTGTTGTTAGTGCGAAAAATGTTGGCAATTACAGAATAAAAGTTTATTCCGAAAACGGAATTGAAATCACGAAAAATTTGAAGGTTGTCAACGCACTTGAAAGTGTTGTTTTGTCTGTGCCAAGTCCAAATGAAAATTCTGTTGTTGGCGACAGACAAATAATTGGCGGAGAACTAAGATATGTTGCTGTTTCTCTTGGAGGGGCGATCCCGCTTGAGGAAAACATTTTGCCAAACAATTCAAGTTATCGTGTTGAGTATTCATATTTTGAAGGTGACTCAATGCCAGAATATGCTCTCTCAAGTTATGACTATCCAAACTTGGTTGCTTCAACATCTGTTGGGGTGTTGGATTATTCTCAACTTTTGGGATACAAAAAAATTGTCGCACTAAAACAAGGATATACGGTTATTCGTGCAAAATATATTCCAATTGGGATAGAAAACAATCAATCGGCTGAACTTGAACCAATTTACAAATATTTTGTTGTTCAAGCCTACAAACCAATTCGCACAATTGTTATGTCTTCTAATTATGCAACTCTTTATTCTTTGAAAAGTGTTGGTGTTTTCAACAAACATCAGACAATGACAAAAATTCAGCTTTCGGTTTATCCAAATGATGCAACATATGCAAATAGCATTGTGTGGGATTATGACAACAGCGGCGAATATTTTGTTTTTGACGAAGAAAATTTGACAGTTTCCGCAATCAAACGCTACGCTGGAACAATTTCAATTGTTGCGACCATAAAAGAACTCAACAGAACCTACACACAAACTCTTTCAATCACAATTCTTGATGCGAAAATGGTTAGCGATATTAGTGTTGTTGGAATTGGCGACAGCATTTATATTGAGAATGTTGACGAGACAACAAAAACATTTAACATCAATGCGGTTGCATTCCCAAATGACGCTTATAACACAAAACTCAGATATGATTTTGTTGATCAATCTGGAAATGTTTTTGGTGACATAAAAATTTCAAATGATGGTATCATGACTATTCCTGCGGGCATTGGTCTTGGTGGATATGTTAGAATTGCAGCAGAAGATTGTTTCCAAGAGAATTCGTCAACTGGAGAATATCAACCAGTTGGCGTTGAGGGTAAAAATATTATTCTTATTCCAACTCTTATTGCAAACGGAACAAGCAAAGAAACTGCAATCAGCATTAATTCAAAAGAAGAATTGCAGAAAATTGACACAAAAAAGCACTATAAAATTCAAAAAAATCTTGATGTGAGCGGAATTAGTTTTGAAAACTTTTCTGGTGGACTCTATGGATATGATTCAGAGAGCAGAGTTGTTTTGAGCGGATTTGACAGAACATTCATTCAAACGCTTGCAAAAACTGGACGTATTGAAGATTTGCAAATCGATGGCGATATAAATTTATTTGGAGAGAATGGTGTCTTGGTTGGCAAAAATGCAGGTTACATCAATAATGTTGTTGCAACCGGCAATTGGAATGGTTCTCTTGGTCTTGTTGGCGTTAATGCTGGAAGAATTTTCAACACAACGAGTGAAGTTGTGTTTGAAGGCGAAAAATTCGGAGGTATTGCACTTTCAAACAATGGTGAAATATACAATTGTTCTTTCATGGGTTCAATCACTGCGTCAAATAAAGCAGCTGGAATTGTTATTTCAAATAGCGGACTTCTTGAAGTTTGCTCAACGCTTCTTCTTGACGCAAGTTCAATAAAACTTGCCTCGACTTTTGATCCGCAAGCAAAAATTGCTGGTCTTTGTGTTGAAAATTTGGAAAATGGGAGAATCCTGCGTTCATATATTCATTCCTACAAAGCCGACTCCGCATTCGCCGATTCAGATTTTTCATATTCAGGGGGATTGGTTCATACAAATTCAGGCGAAATTACAAAATCATTTTCAGCTCTTCTCAATGTTGACTCAGTAACGGGATTTGTTTTTGTGAACAATGCAAAAGCGAAAATTGAAAACTGTTATTCTAACACAACATTTGCAAAGTATAATTATGGCGCAATTGCAAAATGTTTCTCTGTTCTTGATGATGAAAGACTCAACGCTGCGACAAGTTGCTATTCAGGAGCAAATGCAACAGAAAAAACTGTTTCTGATTGGTTAAAAACTGATTGGGATATTTCTTGCACATATGAAAAAATTACGATATGGAAAATTTATCTTGATTCTCAAAATCCATATTTGAGAGAAATTTCCGCCGAAGTTAAACCTGAAAGCATGATAATTTCAGTTAAAGATCCGCAAAATACAAATTCATACCTCAAACTTAATGATACACAAGTTTTGCTCTATCGTTATGAATCCAAAGTTTCACCTTTGACGACTGCTGAAAAGGCAAAATTAGATCAGTATAACAGCATCTCAATATATGATTTATTATCTTTTGAGATTTTGCCATATAACGCAAGTTCGTCTCCAGACATGTTCAAATATTCACTCACAAATGGAACGGCAGTTTCAATGAGTGGACTAAATATCAATGTTTTGGGACTTGGAAAACAGACGCTCACAATAACTTCCAAACTCAATCCTGAACTTTCGTTCACGCTTGACATTTATACAAGTTATCCGATCAGAGATTTTAACATTTATGCATCTTCTTCAAGCCTTGATCCAAGCGGCACCTTGTCTGATGGTTCTGTGATTTATCTTAAACGAACATATACTCAAGCACTTTATTCAAAAGTATCTTCATCATTAGTGCTTGTCGACAGAGATATCGAATTTAAAACATATGATATAAAAATTAATTATGCTAATGAGATTGATTCAAAACCTTTGGGACTTTATCTTTTGATGTTCGACAGCAAACAAACAATTGACGAATTTGTTTGCTCATTGACTTTTGCAGATATTGCTTTGTATGGGGAGTTTGAAGAAATTAAATCAATACTTCCAAACTTCTTTACAAGAACATTCAAGGTTGTTGTTTATAATGGTGCTGAAAGTTTGTCGGTTTCTCAAAATAGTTTTGAAATGGAACCAATTGACACAATTGAACTCAATGTTTCACTTGTCACTGATATTTCCAACAAAATTCTGTTTGGCGAATTTGGCGGGAAAGCAATAAGTTATGAGATATATAATGAAGCTGGTGTGAATTATACCGACTCTTTTAACATTGATTATTCATTGATCAATCCAAAGATTAATGATGAAGAACAAAACAGCGAAGAAACAATTTTTAGAACATTTGATATAAGACTCTCAATTCGACTCAGAGAGAGAACGACTCAAATTGGTGGAAATTATTATATCCGCATATATGCAAATGAAGAGGAATTTACAACATTTGGCATTGCGCCAGTTGATGTCGCCATCAAACTTCTTCCTCAATCACTTCAAAGAATTGATTATTCTCATTATTATGCAACTTCATATGTTGATGCAAAAGAAAACAAAGAAATCCTCAAGTCAAATGCTTCTCCTTCAAATTCGTTGGCTCCAGGACAGGTCGGATTGTTAGAAGTCAACTTATTCCCAACTTATAGCGAAATTTCTCATGTTGAAATTGAATCAATCCCAAATCAAGATTACAAAGTCAAACTTCAACTTTATTCAAGATATGGCAACGACTTAAATCAATTTGTTATGGTTCAACAAAATGTTGATTACTCAAGAACTGAAAATGGAATAATTGTTGGCTATACAATGATTAACAACGGAACAGTTTATATAAAAACTCAAGTTGCTTCAGATATCCCAGAAGAACTTACGTTTGAACTTGTTGTTCGTGCTTACAGGTCAAAACAAGACCAAAACCCAATTGAGCAACACATTTTCCTTGCTGCAAAATTTATTCCAACCGCTCGTGTTGAGGTTGATGGTCAAAAAGATTACATCGTTATGGGTCGCGGAACAACAAAAGATATGACAATCACAGTTGTTGGTGAGGGTGATGTTGAAATCTACGCAAAAGACGGCGTGAATTCAGCAAACATTTATGAAAGAGCATATGTTGGTCAAAAAACATTGATCAACTCAACAAACCTTGGCTCGCAAAATCAATATACATACACCTGCCCAATTTTTGTTGGATCAAAATTTTCAAACACAAATCAAGATATTTTAACAATTGATGTTGTTGTATCACGTGAAATTAATGGTGTTCACGAAAAGAAAACAACAACCCTTGTTGTTCGCGTTCTTGATTTTGTTGTAAACAAGGTTGTTCTCACGAATGGAACAAATAAATATAGTTCAAAAGTTAGCGTAAAAACCATATTTGATTTTTCTTATGACATAACAGAACCTCAAACATTCACACATGATGACGAAGATAAACAAGCAGTTGATGGATTGAAATCAAAGATTGATAGTTTCAAAAGCAGTCAATATTTCACCAACATTGCAAGCGAAACTTACTCATATGTAAAATCATTTATGTTTGTTGATTCATTTGGAGATGCTCACAATGCTTCAACTGGCAAAAATAATAACGCAAATATTTATCAAAACAATGAATATCTCAAGTTTGAAGATATATTTAACGGTGATGAATATTTACGAACCGTTGTCATAGGACTTAAGACTGGAACTCAAAAAATGAAACTTGAAGTTTCAGCATTCACAAACGACAGCAAAGAAATTTATTCAATTGAATACGAGTTTGATGTTGTTGTTACGAACTATTCAAACGAAGATAAGCCAATGCCAATTGGAAGTCTTGAAGATTTTAATGCAATCTTTGAGCAAAGTGATGCACAAGATTACATTCTCACAAGCGATATTGAAATCGGAGAACACACTCCTTATTCAGACACAACCAAAATCAGAAGTCTTGACGGGAACAATCACAAAATCACAATCAAATCGCTTGATATTGGCACAGACCAAACTTTGGAAGTCGCATTGTTTAATACAATCAACGAAATAACAACAATAAAAAATCTTATTGTTGATTATCAAATTGGTGAAATCAATGCAAATTCTTCTCAATATTCAAGCATTAGTGTTGCAGGACTTGCAATAAACAATCAGGGTATTGTCACAAACACTCACGTTTTGTCAATGAAAAATGTGTCAACTGCAACCACGGGTGGAATTCAAATTTCAAGCTCAGTTGCTGATGCAACAGAAATTCAAATGGCTGGATTCGTTCTCAACAACTCTGGTTCAATCACAAATTCAAGGGTTGGCGACACAAGTGTCACAATCATTGACAAAGATGCAAAAAGACAAGAAAAGCCACTCAAAATCTTTGCTCTTGTCGGGCAAGATCAAATGGCTGGATTTGTTCTTAACAACACGGGAATTATTTCCGCTTCTTATGCAAAAAATATAACGATTGTAAATAATTCAAATTTTGAAACAAACAATCGAACCGCTGGATTTGTTCTCAACAATCAAACTGGTGCAAAAATAACAGGAAGTTATGTTCGTGGAGTTGAGGGGACAAGTAGCAACGAAGTCTATGTCGAAGGTCAAGGAATTGAATCTTCATTTGAAGTTGCGGGCTTTGTATATGACAATTTCTCTTATATATCAGACTGCTATAGTAATATAAAACTATATAAAGAAACTCCACTTGAGAATAGAAAAGGTGTGAGAAGTGCTGGTTTTGTGTATAGAAATGAAATTGGTGCTCAAATTGTTTCAAGCGTTTCATTGTCAAAAATTGTTGAAGATGACACAAGTCAAGAACAATTCTGTGGGGTTGATGCGGAAAATCAATCAAACAACTTGGGAACCATCATCTATTCGTATTACTATTCAAAACTTGGCAAATTGCAAAGCATTGCAGATGGGGCGGAGTTGTTGAATGCAAGTGCGGTGAAACTTGAAGATCACTACTATGGATATTCATTTACAACACTTGGCGCACGAGATGGAATGTGGTCAATGACATCGCGCGGACCTGAACTTGTTTCTGCAAACGACATTGCTTTGTCAAAAAGATATTTGATAAGCGCAGATGAAAACAACTATAACATCGCGTATGTTGCAGGTTATGAATATGGTTCAATAAACAACCCAGTTTTAATTCGTTCTGCACAAGAATTTAATGATGTGTTTGGATTAAGCAAAGAAGATTCAATCAAGGCAAATTTTGACGTTTCGACAAAACAGGCATTTGGAAATTACAGAATAATCAACGACATTGACCTATCAGATTTGTCACTTGGCGGAAGTGATACGACAACACTTTTGTCAACTGAATACACTTTTATGCGCAAAATAGATGAATTTGGTGCGGTCATTGGATATGGCATTCTTGAAGGAAACTCAATGACGATTTCAAATCTTGATTTTTCAATCACGGATACTGATCAAATATACTTCGGATTGTTTTCATCAATCAAAAATGGTGCGGTTGTGAAGAACCTTAACCTAACCGTAAAAGAAATATCTGCTTCAAGCGTAAATTGTGTTGGGGCACTTGCAGGATATGTTGAAAATTCAAAAATAATTAATGTTTCTGCTGAAATTGCACAAAGTCAGCAAATTGCACTCATTCAAGGGCGCAACATTGTCGGCGGTGTTGTCGGAGCGGTTGCTGGCACAAGTGAACTCAACAGCATATCTTCAAACATTTCAGCGCACGCCACCTATATTGATAACAAAGAAACAAGCAAAGTAAATCAAAATACAGTCAACAAAGGCACTGCCGATGAAAAAACATATTTTGTCCAATCACCAATTCCAACTCTTCCAACAGAGGGTGTTGGACTTAATTCAACAGTTTCAATTGCAGGCAGCGTTGCTGGGGCAATTTATGCAAAAGATATAAACAATGCATCAAATGTAAACTTGTCGACAATCATTAATGCACAAGTCCAGAAAATTAAAGCAAGTGGGAAATTTACAGTCAGTGCAAAGATTGCTGGCGGACTGGTTGGATATGTTGGGAAAACAACATATATTCATGACGCATGGCTTTCAATTGCTGATGGGCAAAATATCAACGCTCATAACTATGGCGTTGCTGGTGGAGCGATTGGTTTTAGTTATGGAAAACTTTCACACATTCGAATTGAGCACAACGATGTTCAAAACTACACATCGTCAGCAAACAATCTTCAAAGAGAAATTGAAGAAAATGTAAATAATTATTACGAAAACAAGTCAAATGAAAGAAAAACATATGAAAATATGTTCGTTTCAACAAATGTTGGTCAAACCATCGGCGGAATTGTTGGAGTTATGAATGGTGGCTATCTTGAAGATAGTTATACAAAACTTGATGTAATTTCAGATGCAGCATATAATCTCGGGGGCATTGTTGGAATTGTTAAAAACCAAAAATATGAGATAAGCAGAGTTTATACTTTCTCAAATGTTCAGTCGAAATCAAATGAAAACAATATTTTGGTTGGAGGACTCTTTGGTGCTGTTCTCTCATCGGGAGAGCTTGACACCGTTGTTGGCGTGAACTATCTCAACAAAAACTACACAACAGCAGAAAATGCAAAAGAGAAATTTGTTACATTTGAACCATTTGCTGGGGCTTGCACATACGTTCCAGCAATGAGCAATGTTTACACGCTTAATGCTGTTTATGGTGATGACAAACCGCTTGAAATGAAAGGTGCGAATATATCTTCAAGCAAAACCATCACAACATTGAGAACAAATCTAAAAGGATTGTTCCCAGCACGCACAAATGCTCGTCACGTCAATGAGGTGTTTGAAATCGAGGATTCGCACTTCAAAAATGCTTTCTGGGCAAGAAATGTTGATGAAGTTCTTCCACATCTCACATTTGGACTTGAAGAACAATATTACATTATTGATAAAATTGAAACAGCAAACGACATCAGAAAAATACTCAAAAATTCAAACAAGACTTTCTATATTGATGGTCGAGTTGATATGAGCGATGATGCAGTTGTTCGTGCTGTGAAACAAATTCGTGAAGGTGGAATTGTTTTCACAGGAAAACTTCTTGGAATTCCTGCTTCAATGAACCCAACATTTGCAAACGAAACCCCAACACTTGTTGGAATGCAAGAGTTGTTCTATCAAGCGGTTGGAGCAACATTCTCAGGTTTTAACATTGAAGACCCAAGGACAACGACATCAACTCTCCCAACAGGAAACTACGGTTCCCTTGTTGGTGCTGCAAGAGATTGCACTTTCAGCAACATAAAGGTGTCTGGATCTGGGGAAAGTGGAAAAACAGCAATCTCTGCAAATTTTAGCACATCAGCAAAAGAAGCAAATGCGGGTGGACTTGTTGGACTTTCAGAGGGAAAATCTTCTTTTGAAGAAATCACGATTGAACGAATTATCATAAATCCAGGCGAAGAAGCGAATATTGGACTGATTGTTGGACAAGTTGCAAAGTCGTCATTTGGTTCCACAATATTCAGAAATTGTTCAGTTATCAACTCTTCAATTTCAAAACAGCCTTCGGGCGCTTTTCAAAATACAAATGTCGGAGGGATTGTTGGTCTTGCTGACGGGCTTGTTGTTGATTGTTTGGCAGCTGGGTTTAGCGAAATTGTCATTGATGTTAATGCGGCAAATGTTGGTGGACTCGTCGGAAATTGTTCTGGGGCAATGAACATTGCTGCACCAATATCAAAAATGCAAATCACTGCAAATAATGCAGAAAATGTTGGTGGCGTTGTTGGAACAGCGGGCACTCTCAACATGACAATTAGAGATGATATTATTCTCACATCAAGCAATCCAACTGAAGAAAATTATGGAAAAATCAAAGCAACTGGCACAAAAACCATTTGTGTTGGTGGAATTGTTGGATGCACCAAGAACGGAAGAACAATTTCTGCTGTGAACCAAACTCCAGTTAGATTCCAAACTAATGATATTGAGATTTCAGGTCCATCTGTTTATGCTGGCGGACTTGTTGGACAAACCGGTAATATGGTTTCAATTTCAAATGTTCAAGTCAACACTCAAGGCAAAATCAAAAACAAAGTGATGACAATCACTTGTGCCGGAGATGTCACAGCGGGCGGTCTTGTTGGTGGGGCAACAGAAAGTGCAACCATTTCAGCTTGCTGGTCTGGAACAGATGTTGAAATCAAAGGTTCAACAGAAAGTTCAAACATCACTTTTGGTGGAATTATCGGAAAAGTTGGCCAAGACTCAACAGAAGGTGCAAATATTTCAATTAAAGAAAATGTTTCTCATGGACGTTTCTTTATTGCATCAAACAACAACCCAACCTCAATCAGTGCTGGCGGAATTGCTGGTGAAGCGAGTGCTAAAGACCAAAATAGCAACGCAATCAAGAACAACAAAACTCTCACAAGTCTTGAAATTCGTCGTCACGCAACCGGCAAAAATGCTCATAATGTCAATGCGGTTGTTGGAAAACGTACTTCCAGCATAATTGGTGGCAGTGGCAATCTCTACACCTATCAACTCTCTCTTGCCGTTGAAAAAGATGATGGCGATACAAGCTTTGCAAAAAACCGCAACACATTGTCCGGAGTTGGTGTTTCTGATGCTAATAATGCTGAGCTGGGCTCAATTCTCAATCCAATCAATGTCAAAGATGGAATGGATATTGGCGGCAATTTGTATTATCAAATTAATCCACAAGATTCTGACACCAAAACTTTGAATTTCTTGAATGAAAACTTTGTTCTCATTGGAAATGGAAAAACAATCAAACTTGCGAATTCTAACGTCGATGCAATCAATGAGAGAACAATCATCGCGGGACTCACGATTGAAGGGGCGTTCCAATATGATGTTGCAGGTGGCGCTGTTGATGCAACAGTCAAAATTGGTAATATCACCTATACATATTCATCATCAGGACTAAAAAATGGTGATACGGTCTATAAATTTTCAAATGAAAAAGTTTTGGGGTCGTGGAGAGATGTTGAGAAATCAATAACATACAACTATTATTATTTGAATGAGACCAACCAAAAAGTTTATATTGGAGATTTGTCGGATGCGACAGAGACGACGACAATTGACGGAAAGGAATATTTCATTGTTTCTGTGAATGAAGCACACTTCGCAATTTCCGAAGATAAAACAAAAATATATAACTATAGTAAAACAAACGAAGGTTCGGTCACAATGGGCAATGCGGTTGGTGATCCAAAAATTGTTAAAATTCAAAACGATGCATGGTGTTCTGGTGTTGAAGTTCCTGAAAATGGCACAACCATAATTAAGAAAGTTGAAGAAAAAGATGACGGATACTATTTGGACGGAACAAAACTTGAGGAAAAAAATAACAAATATTATTTAGGCACAGAAGTAGTTTATATTCTTGAATGTGTTGAACTGGACGGAAAATTGTATGCAATTTCGGAAGAAGAAAGCGGAACATATCTCGTTGATGGCGAAAGCAAATATTTGATGTCGACGACAACTAAAAAAAGTGTTGCAGAAGAACGTGAACTAGGGAAAGACTCAATCATGACCCTCGACGGAATTGCGATTGCTGTTTCGGGTGGCACAACTATCATTGGCGGTTTTGAATATGCAATGGCAACAGTCGCGGGGCAAAATTATGTTATAAATTCATACAATACCCAAGTCGCAAAAATTTTGAATCAAACAATAGTCACAATTGGCGAAAAAACATATATTTATCAAAACGGCTATTTGATAGAAAAAGATTCAAACCCTGAAAATCGATACGCAATTTCATATTATGGTTCTTCAAACGAAAAAGCGTATGAACAAGCACAAGGTTTTGTGACGACAAACAACGGATTTATCTCGGGCGTTGTTGTCAAAAGCAATTATTATTCATCAGATTTTGGCGGTTTTGTGACAACAAACAACGGAACAATTCTCTATTCTTCAATGAATGGACAAGTCTATGCAACGAGTGGCAATGTTGCGGGATTTGTTCTTGAGAACAACGGAATTATTGACTATTGTCATTCAACCGGTGCTGTTCAAGGAAACACAACAAAATCCTATTCATTTGGCTTTAATGCTTCTACGGGTTCACTCACAAATGCATACGCAATCATGCTCAATGAAACAAATGGTGGTCAAAAACTTGTGTTTGAAAATGCTGAATCAGCGGTTGAATTCAACAACAATGAATATGACCCAGTCGCAACAGAACTCGCGCAAACACTTGAGGGACTCTCAAACATATTGAGTCCAAACTTTGAAAAAACATCAATCAACAATGACTTTTGGTCGGCAAAAGGCTTTTATGCAAATGGAACTGATAAAGATTTTGTAAACTACGGATATAAAACACTCTCAAATGGTGCATTTTCTGCCATTTCACACCTTTCAATCAACACTGGGGACGGCTCAAAAGACCCATATGCGATCGCAAACTCACGAATGTTGAGAAGCATAAACGAAACTTCATTGAGTGCGTCATATGTTCTTGCAAACAATATAAATCTTCAATACAGTTCATTTGAAAATGCGAAATTATCCAATCCAAATTGGAATATGATTGGATTGACAGACCCTTTTACTGGAGTGTTTAATGGAAACAACAAAATCATTTCAAACATCACATACACAAACTACTCTGATGCAGTTTCAGGTGCCGAAAACACGGAATTTTCTCCGACATCGAAAGATGTCAATAATACACCAACAAACAAGACAATTTTTGGTGGCTTGTTTGCGAAAACATCTAGTGCAGAAATAGCCAATATCAAATTGAGCTTGTCAAATATTAATATTGCTACAAAAATTAATGACAAAGATACACATGACGCATTTGCTGGAGCACTGATTGGATATGCAGAGAACTCAATAATTCAAAATGTTGTTGTTAGTGATCCAGAAGTAAAGGCTTATGGGAATAATAGAATTTTTGTTGGAGCAATGATTGGTTATATTGATTGTGGAAGCAGTTCTTCAACCATCAATAATTGTTCAATTGAACAAGTTTGCCAATCATCAAACAATTCATATGTGGCTTCTTATAATTATTATAGTTCGACCAAAAATGAAAGCGGCCATAGTAAACTTTGGGTTGGATTTGGCAGCGAAGACAATGCCAAAAAACATTTGAGTGCAGCGGGTAAAATTGTTGGTGTTGTTGAGGGAGAGAAAGAGTTCACATTCTCAGGCAATTCTTCAACCATAAAAACATCTTCTCATGTTGCAAACGTTCACGTTCTAAACACAAACACGACAGATATGTTATCAAATGCACAGTTGGACGTAAATGATTTTGCTCCAGCGAACTTTAATTGTGGCTTTGCAAATGCTAGCAAGAATCTCGGCGCTGGACGTGACGAGTATATTGAACTAACATCGTCAACTCCAGTTAACAGATATTCTGCTTACAAAAACAAAGAAGATTACAAAAACAAAGAAGATAAAATGTATAATGTGTTAGATGCCAATTATTCTCAATTTTCTGGTCAAAAGTTCACCTATAGTTTATCCACAGAAGCAATTTTAACATGTAAATATAAATACGATAAGAGCGTCTACAACAAAAATGGGGAAAGCGCAACAACGAGATTGCACGTCAGATATTATAGAGGGATATGGTTTGATTATGAGATTTCAGATTCCGACAACTGGAAAGGAGAGTGGAAACTTCAGCAAATAGACGGTAAAACAGAGTTAAATAAAAGAGTAGATTCAGGTGAATATATTAAATGTGAGGCAGCAAAAAAATATGGTGAGAGATATTTGATTGTATATGCTATTAATAATGGTGAGCACACTTTGGGAATCCCTGCTTCATATCTCAAACCAACAATTACAGACTTTGATGGCAAGGAATTGAGCGGCTATACATTATACATTAAACACCATTACAATAAAGATGCAGAAAAGGGTAGAAATTTGATTGAAATTGTTAAATATAATGGTTCAACTATTTGGTATAAATCACTCAATGGATAATAAAGAAATTAGAATGATATCGGAGAAAACATGAAAAAGAAGATTTGGTCGGTTTTAATTTTGTTGATGGCGTTGGTCTCATGCGCGGGGATATTCTCCGCGTGTGGGAAGTCACGGCAAGATTTGAGTCTTGAAAGCGAAACCAAGAGCATAAATTTGGTGCTGGGGGACGAAAATCAAGAAACGGCAGATATTGAGGTTGATGTTGTCGGGAAAGATGATGGAATTTCTGGCATTGTTGGCTTTGAGATTATCGGGGAATGTGCAAAAGTTGAAAGTGTTTCGACAAAATCCACAAGCAGCAAAGCAAGTTGTGTTGTGCGTGCAGTTCGGAGCGGAAAATCAATTTTGCGTGCAACTCTTTATGACGGTGGCGCAAGTCTTGAAATTCCAATTGAAGTAGAGCAAAGGGTTGTTTCAATGACTGCAAAGTCAGACACAAAGCCATATGTTGTTAAAGGTGCAGGAAAAGTTGTTTTTGATGCAAAAAAACTGATTAATTTTTATCCAATTTCCACAACACAAAGAAATGTTTATTTTATGGTTGGTGGAGAGATATCCGATGGTTTTGAAGCACCTTTGCAAGATGCAAGACAAAGCGTTGAAGTTTTTGCAATAAATTCAGCAAACGAAAACATTCGCACACAATTTACACTCCGACTTGTTGACCCAATTTCTGAAATTACTTCAAAAGTTGATGGGGTTGAAGGGAATAATGTTGTTTTGGCGACAAATTCAGCAACAAAAAACACTTCAAGAGTTGACATTGTTGTGAAAAGTGCTGAAAAAGAAATTGCATGCTTGAATGGATATCATTTGGGTGATGACTATAACATTCGCATGACGAACCATGCTCATTCGGGTGGCGTTCACACTTTCACTTTTGAGATTTCAGGCATTGCTGGTGACACAACAGATGAATATGTGTTCAAATTTGGCATTGGCGAAGAGTTTGATTATTATGAAACATATTCAGTTGATATTTCAACTGTTGTTGTTGCGAAAAAGATTGCAATTGGCCTTGAAACAGAGAACTATTCAACACTTCGCGTGTTCAACTATAATTCAACAAATTCAAAAGGAACAACTTTGAATTTTTCAGTGCTTCCAAACAATGTCCAAAACTCACAACGTGCGGGTACTATTTTATATGATAATAATTATATTACTATATATAATAATACTAAAAATATAATAAGTTCAGGAGAACGAATTCAAAGCGGGACAACCTTATATGTGCAAGGTGTCACAAATGTCGTCGGGAATACTGAAATCAGATTCCTTGTTGAAGGCATGCAAGGAGTTAGTGATGACATTGTGGCCATTGTTCCTGTTGTTGTTCACGAAGGGGCAAAAGAAATTGCTGGGGCGGACTCGATTGTTTTGAAGCTCGCAGATGATGGAAGTGCAAGCGATGAAATATTTAACTATGAGTTTGACGTTTTGCCAAGCGGAGCATATTCGGGAGATGTTTGGGTTGAGGCAAAAAGCACAATCATTGCATTGCAAAAAGAAGAAAATTCAAACACAATAAAAATCAAAGCACTCAGTTCTGGAAAAACAAAAATTGTTATGACTCTTGGAAACGGTGTGACAAAGACTGTTGAAGTTGAAGTGATTTGCGAAATGAACGAAAATTCGCTTATTCTTGATGCTCCAAACTCAACAGAAAGCGAGTTTGTTGGAAGAAAACAGCCAGTTGTTGTCAGCCGCGCCATGCCACTTCAACAACTTGTTATCCAAAAGTCGCGCGCATATGAAAAAGCAGTTCCACTAAATTTTTCATATTATCCTCAAAATGCATCAAATATTGAATATAATTACACAATCTCAAAAATTTCTGGTGAAAAAGAAAATATTGTTGAAATTGTTGGCAATTCTCTTGTTGGAAGAAATGAAGGGAAGGCTCGCGTTGAAGTTGAAGTTTCATATGTGAAGTTTGTTGATGGTCAAAAAGAAATTAGAAGTCAAACATTCTCTTTTGAGGTTGAAGTTTATGTTGCAGTCAATAGCTTTTATTTTTCAGATACAACTGTGACAGTTGCTGACATCAATTCAGTTGGTTTTTATAAACTCAGTGAGGCAACAAAGAAAATTCAGTCCTATATATATCCAAATGATGCAACAAACAAAAAAATTGTTTATTATTTGGATGGAGAAGAGGCTGGTGGAGAAATTTTGGAAAACGACTTGATTTCATTTAATGTCAAAACTGGAGAAATAACCGGCAAGGTTGAAAGTGGAACATCAATCCGGTCTTCCACAATTACCGCAAAACTTGTTGACTTCACTCGTGAATATGCTGTGACAATTGAAGTTAACGTTGAGAAATATGAACTTGTTCGAAATATTGTTATTGACAATGTTGCTTCAAATGAAATTATTTTGTCGGCAGGACATCCAACTTTTCAAATTATTGCTCATGCTGAAAAAATTACTGCAAACAACAGAACGTTGGTTTATAGTTTCATTCCAAAGAATGAAGAGTCAATTGGCGTTATTTCTGTCACACAAACAGGTCTTGTTCAACTTGATGTCAATCGTGCGACAACAGACGGGCTTGGCGGAACATTGAGAGTTTCTGCACAGGATAGTTTCAAACGCGATAACATCAACGCGGATACCTATCGGGATATCAAAGTTTCTGTTGCAATCGGAACAAAAGACAGCCCATATCCAATTAGCTCTGCCGAAGAACTTCTTGCATTAAATTCAGCAGAAGCACTTGCAAAATACTACAAAATTGTTGGAGTTATTGACCTGAAAGGAAAACCAATTTCTCCACTCGGCGAACTCACTGGTGGAATTATTGGAACAACAGGCGCAAAGATTATTGGAATCAATATTGTGGGCGACTCTGAAGGTAATGCGGGATTGTTTGCAAAACTTGCACCAGAAGCATTTGTGAAAAATGTTGGATTTGCCGGAGCAATTAATTATGGCGGCGAAGCACAAAATGTTGGTCTTTTGGCAGGAATTAACAATGGAACAATCGAGAATTGCTCTGTCGAACTTGGGAAAAGTGAAATTCGAATGTCAGCAGCTTCATGTGTGGGTGGACTCGTTGGAACAAACAACTCAAAAATCACAAACATTATTGAGATTGACAAATCAAATTTCTCTCTCATGCGACATTTGGCAGAATTCTTTGTTGAAGGAACAAATGAGTTTGATGTTGTTGTTGGTGGGGTTGTTGGCAAGAATGCTCTTTCAGGAATAATACTTCGTCAAATTCACGGAGTTTCACTATATGGATTTAATGGATACACTGCAAATGTCAAAATGAGAACGGCAAAAACTTCGGCGACTGGTGCAATTGTGGGAATCAACGAGGGGAGTTGTCTTTCACTTGCATCATGCGGAAAAATTGTTGGAGAGAAAAGTGTCGGGGGTTATGTTGGGCACAACAATGGAAGAATTGGTCTTGAAGATAACACAGAAAATTCGGCTCGCAGTTTTTCAAACACTTTTGTTCGCGGAACGCAGGGAGTTGGTGGATTTGTTGGCGATATGACGGGCGGCACAATCACGTCAAGCGGTGTTGAAATCTATGAACAAGCATCGTATCTTGAAAACGAAAGATATATTGCATATGCGACAGGATATGTTGGAGGATTTGTTGGCACTGCATATGCTGGGAATATCACAGAGTGTTATGTTGCATCTTTCCGCACAGGCACAGACATTTTGGTTTGCATGGATTCCGATTCTGTGATTTCAAAAGCAGGTGCTTTTGTTGGCAACCTCACTGGTGCAACAATCGCGATTTGCAATTCAAATATAAAAGCTTCAAAACTTTCTCTTGGTGGAATTGATGACACAATCTATTCAGATGTCGTTTCTGTTATGCCACCAGTTCCAACCACTGTTGAACTTGAAATTGTTAAAAATGAAATGAAAACTGATGACGAATCATTTTCAGATTATAAAGTTGTTTATCTCGATTATTATGAAGCGCAAAAGAAAGACGAACAAAGCATTTTGGACTATCTCAACAAACTTGAACTTGGCAAAATAATTTCACATGGACTTGGAGATGCAGGTGCAGAAATTTCAAGCAGTGACAGTTCAATAATTAAAATTGAAGGCGATGGAATAAAAGTTGTTTCACGAGGGCTTTGTGAAATTGCCATCACTTCAAGATTTAATCCAAACCTCAAATCAATTGTTTATGTTTGGGTGGTTGGTGCAAATGAAAAAATTGGTTTTTCACAAACCTCAAATGAGTCTAGCTACCCAGTTCTTGAAGGCTCAACGATTTTGGCTAGAGCGGATCAAGTGACATCTTTTGATAAAAACAACTTGAGTATGGCGGTTGACGGCGTCCAGCTTGCTGTTGGCGGGAATTATAATATTTTGTCAAACAACAACAACTTTGTTTTGAATAATTACGAAAATTTATTTACAATTGGGCTCAGTTCAGAATATTTGAACAAAATTAAAAATGATGAAATCACAAATTTTGTTGAACAAATTAATTTTGGCGGTGCGTATTCAATTTATATCGGTGGAAGAAAATTTACATCTGATACATTTGCTTCTCTTGGCGTCACGGCACGCGTTTTGGCTGGAATAACAAATTTTTATCTTTCTTCTTCCAACTTGGAAATGTGTGCAAATGATCAACTTAAAATCGGATTTGATTTTTCAAGCACGCTTGAAGATAATGAAGAACTTTCTGTTTCTGTTAATCGAGATGCTTATATCAATGGGAAACTTGTTTCATCAGGAACAAAAGAAAAAATTTATAAAAAGGATTTGACATCAAAAGAATTTGTGCTCGAACTTGTTGATAAATACTATACCGGAGCACTAAAACTTGTTTTTTCAGACAAAAACAACACGTTCCAAAAAGAGGCTCAAATAAAAGTTTTGCCTCAAAATGTTGAAGTTATAGCAACAAGATATTTTGATTCGAATCCGAATGATATAAATCGAGCAAGCACAAGTTTGCTCATAACACCTGGAAAGCCTGGCGTTTTGGTTTTGGATATCATTCCTCGTCAAGCAGATCTTGAATATATTACAATTCAAAATGCAGAAACAAATCCAATATTTGTTCAGTTTGATTTTGTAAACTCAAATTATTTTAAAATTCCTGGTGCAACGCTCTATGCTGGTGGAATTAAAATTCCAACAAAATTATTTACCAATAATGGGGTGTTATCAACCTTGTTTGTCAAAACTATTGTTGAAACACAAGTGTCCGACAACCAACCGCTGAAGCTTGTTGTTGGAGCAAGTGATGGATATAAAAAAGAATTTGTTCTCACAACAAAACATACGGAAAAAGTTGTTGGACAAATTGAGAATAGACAAAGTGGAGTTGAGGTTAAGCTTGCAAAAGGTCTTGATTACAAACTCAATATTACATCTGTTGGATTCACTCAAGATCAAGTCCGAGTTGAACCTTCAAGAAATGGTGTTGTTACAATTTCAAAAACAAATGATTTTACATACAACATACATGCAAACAAAATTGCAGGAACAGATAGGATTATTCTAAAAGTTTACGGCGAAAAAGAAGTCGACGGAATGACAGTCAGAACCACTATTCAGGAAATTGCCATCACAGTCCAAGATTACGTGGTTTATGAAAAGATTAATTTCGAAGGTGCAAACGAAAGCAGTCTGAGTTCAGAATATGACATCGTTACGGGATATGTTGGAGTCGCAAAAGAACTCCGAGTTAAACTCATCAATGGCGTAAACTGTGAATATGACTTGTCCGACTCACAAATTGTTTACAATCTGAAAATGTTTGAAGAAACATTAAACCAAAAAGGCAAATTTACTCCTGAAAAAGGAACAGAAAATGAAGAGTTTAAATTTGAGGAAAACAACATTGTTTATCCAAAACAAGAAATGTCTGCAGAAAATTCAAAAACAAAGTTCACATATGAATATACTGTTGACGGAGTGACAACTCATTATGCAACAATGAAAATGAATATTGAAAACATCAGCACATCTTCATCAATGATTCCAATTTCAACTTATGAAGAACTTCTCAATATGACGGAAGGCAATTACTATATATTGACAGAAGATATTACACTTCCAGAAACATTTTCACCGATAGTCACTGCGATTGCTGGGTTTGACGGGAACAACAAAAAAATTACAATGACTCGTTTCAAAAATCATGAAAAGTCAAGTGTCAACTTTGGATTGTTTGAAGAAGTTAAAGAAGATGCAATAATTCAAAACGTTCACATTTATGTCAACAATTTTGAAACAACAATAATTTCAGATGAACTTAACTTTGGTTTTATTGCAGCAATTAATAATGGAATTATCACAAATTGCTTTGTTGAAGGAAATAGTGCGAGAATTGTTGTTAATGAATCAGCGGCAAACACGAGTTCAAAACAAATTGGCGGAATTGTTGCTGAAAACAACGGATATATCACGAACTCGCGTGTTGAAATCTCAATTTTCTCAGCATATGGAAATGTTGCTGGAATCGCAACGACAAATGCAAATGTGATCTCATCATCATTTGTTAAGAATTCAACAATAATCAACAACTCAATAACAACAGAAGCAATGACGGCGGGCATTGTATGCGAAAATAGGAATGGTGCAAGAATATTTGGATGCTATATTGAAGGTGGAACATATGGGCAAAATGCAATATATTGTGACACTTCTGTTTCGATCAGAGCCAATGCAAAAATTGCTGCATTTGTGTTTGCCAATGCAGGTGGAGTTCAAGACTCATATGCAAACATTTACATTCGCTCTGGATCTGTTGCGTCTGGATTTGTTTATGAAAACCAACAAAATGGAATAATATTGAATTCATTTTCGCTTTCTTTGCTTCAAAAAAATATGAGCAACAACTTTGCCTTTGTCGCATTTGATCCTGCGGGTCTTGTTGACACAACAGCAGGGACGTTCAAATCTTGTTATTATTGCAAAGAGATTAATAATTGGCAATCAGCTCAAAAAGTTGATGGAATTGTTGAACTAGAACAAATGGAAGATTTTGCAAAACGTGAAAACTTTGTCACATTTGGACTTTCGTCTGAACTCGCACCCGAAAAAGGTGTTTGGACTTTGATTTCGAACAGCAGAGATGAATTGAAATATCCAAGTCTAATTTCTGCAAACAACATTATCACGACAACAAAAGTGTTTTACACAAAAATTGTTGATGAAGTGACAGGTGGTGTGATTTATAAATATCTTGATATGCCAGATGGTTCAATGAATAATCCGTTCATAATTAGTAGTGCATCTGAACTTGAGCAAAAAATATTGCAGACAACTCAAACTGATTTGACTTGTTCGTCTTATATCAGAATTGTGGCAGATATCAACTACTCGAACGATGAAACCGGAATTAAACTCAGCGGGCTTCACAAAGTTAAATTTTGCGGTGAACTCGATGGGAATGGGCTAAAAGTCACAGGATTAAACATCAACAGTGAAGAAAAAGTTGATAGTGCAGGATGGTTTGCAAGCATTGGAACAAACATAAATGCGGGTGTTGTTAAAAACCTCATATTAATTCCATCTCAAATCAATTTGCCTAATGTCTCAAAAGCAGGAGCATTGGCTGGAACCATATTGGGTTCGGGAGTTTATAATGTTTCGGTTGAAACATCAAATGTGACAAATGTAATCATGATCAAAGGACAGAATTTTGTTGGTGGAATTGCTGGCTTGATGATGAATTCGCAGGTGTTTAATAGTCAGATGATCAATTGCAATTCTGAACTCAATATTAATGCAACATCACTCAGTCAAACGAGTGATGAAACCAAAAAGAATTCAACGGGCATTTATATCCCAACGCAAACTGTTGTGAATATCAATCTTGCAGCACTTGCTGGCGGTGTTGTGGGGTATATGCAAGGCGGAACAATGGCTTTCTGTGAATCAAATGCTGGTGTTGTTATGGGACAAATTGCTGGTGGACTTGTTGGCTACTTGGGAAATGGTGCGCTAATTGAGAAATCAACAACAAACATTTCAGAAAAAAGTTATATTCGTTCATCATTTGTTGCTGGTGGACTCGCTGGAATAAATAATGGAACAATCAATGAATCAGAAATTTTGGGAAATTCTTTGAATTACTTCAAAAATGGTTCTGATGCTCCAGTTGCAGTTGGCGGACTCGTTGGAATTAATAATGGAGATTTGATTTATTCCACATCAAATGACGTGAAATCAGAAATTTCAGTTGACATTGACAATATTGATATAAGTTTTGTTGGTGGCGTTGCTGGAATTATGAGATCGGGAACAATATCAAATTATCATATTGTTTCAAATCTTCGTGGAAGCATAAATGTTGGAGGCATTGTTGGTGCCATCCAAAACGGAATTGGCAACATCAAAATCTCTGATTGCATAGTTGGAAAAATCATTCCAGAAGGTGATGGGGTGAACGAAAAAGATTATGCGACAACAATTATTGCTTATGGTTTTGAAACGAACACTGTTGGTGCCATTGTTGGTCAGAAAGTGAAAACAAAAGTGGCATTTGGTGGCAACATATGCACAAATGCAGTTTTGTTCTCTCGTATTTGGATCAACAGTGACGAAGAAACTGACAACATCAATGATGTGTCATTGAATAAAATCAAGGATGATATGAAGGATAAAATAATCATAGATTTTCTCGAATAAATTAAATTGTTAAAGCACAGCCAAGCCAAGGCTGTGTTTTTTTTGTCGAAAAATTTTTGCGTATTTGAGTAAATTTTTGTAAAAATTGTCAATAAATGTATTGACTAAACACTTGATGTTATGTTAATATTCATGTATTATTAGTCGTAGTGTGGAAAGTATGCATATTTTCAAATTAAAAAATTTTTAGAAAACAAAACAAGCAGGGTTTTGTCTGCTTGTGTTTTTTGTTTTCTTTTTCCGCGCACGCGATAAATTATGACTTATAAGGAGTGCAATATTATGCAAGATAAAATGCCAAACATGAGAAAGAAAATGTATGGTAAGAATGAGCGTTTCACTTTCCAAAAGTTGGACGACATTGTTGATATACCAAATCTTCTCGACATTCAAAAAGTAGCCTACAAAGAGTTCTTGGAAGAGGGTATCAGCGAGGTCTTGAAAGAGATTTCTCCAATTTCAGATTACTCTGGAAAGGCAAAACTCTATCTTTTTGATCCAAATCTCGAAACAAAGCCAAAGTATGACAAATTTGAATGCAAGAGACGTGGTGCATCATACATCATTCCTCTCAAAGTGAAAGCAAGATTTGTTGTTGAAGACACTGGCGAATCAATTGACCAAGAAGTATACCTTGGTGATATTCCTCTCATGACAGAAGAGGGATCTTTTGTGTTCAACGGAATCGAAAGAGTTGTTGTTAGCCAAATCGTCCGTTCTCCAAGCGTTTATTTCTCAATGGACAAAGATGACCTTTCAACACTTCACAGCCAAATGATTCCAACTCGTGGCTCATGGCTCGAACTTGAACAAGGTGCAAATGAAATCATCAAAGTGATTGTTAATCGCGAAAGCAAAATCACTCTTGGTTTGTTCCTCAAATGCTTTGGATTCACCGCTGATGAAATCCTCCATATGTTTGGCGACAACGAATACATCAAAAATGTTTTGGACAAAGAGCCTCAAAACACTCAAGAAGAAGCACTCATTGAACTTTCAAAGAAGATGCGTCCAAGCGAAGTTCCATCAGCTGACGCAACAAGAAACTACATCAACTTGTTGTTCTTCTCTGACCAATACTATAATCTTGCTCGTGTTGGTCGTTATAAATTCAACAAAAAACTTTCAATCGCAAACAGAATTGCTGGACAAGTTGCATTCGAGAACATTGTTCACGAAGACGAAGTTTTGGTCAAAGCGGGCGAAGTGATTTCAACCGAAATTGCTGCACGCATTCAAGACCTTGGCATCAACGAAGTTGTTTTGAACATCAATGGCAAAAAACACCTCGTTCGTGGAAACAACCAAGTCAAACTCAGTGCTGTTTTCCCATGCGATGAAAAAGAACTTGGAATAAACGAACTTGTTTATTATCCAACTCTTATGCAAATTCTCAAACAAAACAAAACAAAAGAAAAGAGAATTCAAGCAATCAAAGAAAACGTCAAAAATCTTGTTGTCACAACTCTTACAATGGACGACATCTTGGCGATGATAAGTTATTATCTCGACCTTCTTGCTGGATTTGGACAAACTGACAACATTGACCATCTTTCAAACAGAAGAATCGCATCAGTTGGCGAACTTCTTGGTGGCGCATTCAGAAGTGGAATGCTTAAACTTTCTGCAACAATGAGAGAAACACTTCAAGGAAAAGAACTTTCTGATATCACTCCAAGTCAAATCGTCAACCCTCGTCCAGTCAACAAGGCAATGAGAGATTTCATCGCATCAAGCCAACTCTCACAACTTATGGACCAAGTTAACCCTCTTTCAGGACTCACACAAAAGAGAAGAATCTCGGCCGTTGGTCCTGGCGGTGTTAAGAAAGAAAGAGCTCCAATGGAAGTTCGTGATATCAACTACACACACTACGGAAGAATTTGTGCGATTGAATCACCAGAAGGACAAAGCATTGGTCTTATCAGCACACTCACATCATACGCAAAAATAAATGAATATGGTTTCCTTGAAACACCATATAGAAAAGTTGATAAAGAAAAAGGTGTTGTCACTGACGAATGTGTTTATTGCATGGCAGACGCAGAAGACAGTTGCTACATTGCTCAAGCAGTTGAGCCACTCACCGAAGACAAGCGATTTGTTAATGCCAGAGTTCTTTGCCGTTATAAAAACTCGATTGTTGAAGTTCCATCAACAAAAGTTGATTTGATGGACGTTTCTCCAAAACAATTTATTTCTGCTGCAACTTCACTCATTCCTTTCCTTAACAACAACGACACTCCTCGTGCCTTGATGGGCGCAAACATGCAACGTCAAGCAGTTCCTGTTCTTCGTCCAGAAGCTCCAATTGTTGGAACTGGAATGGAGGCAAAAATTGCTCACGATTGCGGCGCAGTTGTGCTTGCAAAAAATGATGGTGTTGTTTCATTTGTTAGCGGAAAAGAAATCAGAGTTAAAACCGCAACAGGCGAAGATGTTTACAAACTTATTAAATTCGCAAAAACAAACGACGAAACTTGCGTAAATCAAAAACCAGCCGTAAAACATGGCGAAAAAGTCAAAGCAGGAGACCTTCTTGCTGACGGATATTGCACAGACCACGGCGAACTTGCTCTTGGAAAGAACGTTCTCATTGGTTACATGAACTGGGAAGGTTATAACTACGAAGACGCGATTATCATTTCAGAACGTATTGTCAAAGATGATGTTTACACTTCAATCTGCCTCAAAGTTGAGGAAATGAAGTGCAGAACAACAAAACTTGGTGACGAAGAAATCACAAGAGACATTCCAAACCTTGGCGAAGAAGCACTCAAAAACCTTGACGAAAACGGAATTGTTAGAGTTGGTGCAGAAGTTCGTCCAGGCGATATCCTTGTTGGAAAAGTCACACCAAAAGGTGAAACTGAACTCACACCAGAAGAAAGACTCCTTCGTGCAATCTTCGGTGAAAAGGCACGTGAAGTCAGAGACACATCTCTTCGTGTTCAACACGGACGCGGCGGTGTTGTTGTTGACGTTCAAGTGTTCTCAAAGAAAAACAAAGACGAACTTGAACCTGGCGTTCTTCAAATGGTTAAAGTTTATGTTGCACAACGCAGAAAACTTTCTGTTGGTGATAAAATGGCTGGACGTTACGGAAACAAAGGTGTTGTTTCAATCGTTCTCCCAGAAGCAGATATGCCATACCTTCCAAATGGTCAACCACTTGACCTCGTTCTTAACCCTCTTGGTATCCCATCACGTATGAACGTTGGACAGGTTCTTGAAGTTCATTTGGGACTTGTTGCGGGAAGCCTTGGCTGGAAAGTCGCAACTCCACCATTTGACGGAGCAACCGCAGAAGACATTCAAAAACTTCTTAAAGAAAACAATTTCCCAGAAGATGGAAAAATCCAACTCTATGATGGAAGAACAGGTGAGCCTTTTGATCACCCAGCAACAGTTGGTTATAAGTATATGCTTAAACTTAACCACATGGTTGACTCAAAAATGCACGCTCGTTCAATTGGACCTTACTCTCTTGTCACACAACAACCTCTCGGAGGAAAAGCAATGTTCGGTGGACAAAGATTTGGTGAAATGGAAGTTTGGGCACTTGAAGCTTATGGTGCTGCAAACGTTCTTCAAGAAATTCTTACAGTCAAATCTGATGACGTTGTTGGAAGAATAAAGACATATGAGGCAATCGTCAAAGGACAACCAATCGCTGAACCTGGAATCCCAGAATCGTTCAAAGTCCTCATCAAAGAACTTCAAAGCTTGGCACTTGACGTCAAGATTCTTACAGAAAACAAACAAGAAGTTTCAATCAGTGAACTTTCAATTGATGACAATGATCTTCCTCTTCATACAAAAGATGTTGAAGAAGAACTCAAAGACATCAACATTGACGATGAAAAATCTGAAATCGCTCAAGAAATTGAAGAAGAAACTGCAAACACAACATTTGATGCAAACGCATTGTTTGATGATTTTGAAGATATTGACGAATAGTCACAAGTTTAGTTTTAGGAGAAAAAAATGTTTGAATTAAATAATTTCGATTCGATAAAAATTGGCATTGCTTCACCAGAAAAAATAAGAGAATGGTCTTATGGTGAAGTCACAAAACCCGAAACAATCAACTACAGAACACAAAAGCCGGAAAAAGACGGCTTGTTCTGTGAGAAGATTTTTGGACCAAGAAAAGACTGGGAATGCCATTGCGGAAAATATAAGAGAATCAGATACAAAGGCATCATCTGCGACAAATGTGGTGTTGAAGTCACTCGCGCAAAAGTTAGACGTGAAAGAATGGGACACATTGAACTTGCCGCTCCTGTCACACATATTTGGTTCTTCAGAAGTGTTCCAACAAGAATTGGAACTTTGCTAGACCTCACTCCACGTGCTTTGGAGCAAGTTGTTTACTATGTAAATTACATTGTTCTTGACCCAAAAGATTCTGGATTTGCTTACAAACAAATCATCACAGACAAAGAGTATCGTGAAGCTATGGACACACTTGGCCCAAAAGCTTTTGTTGCTGGAATGGGTGCTGAGGCAATCAAGAAACTTCTTTCAGAAGTTGACCTTGAAAAAGAAAGTGTTGAACTCAAAGAAACACTCAAAACTGCAAAAGGACAAAAAAGACTCAAAGCAATCAAAAAGCTCGAAGTTGTTGAAGCATTCCTCAAGAGCGGAAACAAACCAGAGTGGATGGTTCTTGACGTCATTCCAGTTCTTCCACCAGAACTTCGTCCAATGGTTCCACTTGATGGCGGAAGATATGCAACAACAGACCTCAACGATTTGTATAGAAGAGTTATTAACAGAAATAATCGTTTGAAAAAACTTATTGAACTCGGCGCTCCTGATGTTATTGTCAGAAACGAAAAACGTATGCTTCAAGAAGCGGTTGATGCTTTGATTGATAACGGCAAACGTGGCAAAGCAGTTCAAGGCGCAAAACAAAGAGATCTCAAATCTCTCACTGCAATGCTTGTTGGAAAGCAAGGACGTTTCCGTCAAAACTTGCTCGGAAAACGTGTTGACTATTCAGGCCGTTCAGTTATTGTTGTTGGACCAGAACTCAAAATGTGCCAATGCGGACTTCCAAAAGAAATGGCATTGGAACTTTTCAAACCTTTCATTATCAAACGTTTGGTTGAACTCAACCAATCACATAACATCAAGAGTGCAAAACGTATGATTGAAAGAGAAAAACCAATTGTTTGGGATATTCTCGCTGAAGTTATCAAGGATCACCCAGTTCTTCTTAACCGTGCTCCATCACTTCATAGACTTTCAATCCAAGCATTTGAACCTGTTTTGGTTGAAGGAAGAGCAATCAAACTTCACCCATCAGTTTGCGTTGGATTCAACGCCGACTTCGACGGTGACCAAATGCCGGTTCACGTTCCACTTTCAATCGATGCAAGAACAGAGGCAAGAAACCTTATGCTCGCATCAAACAACATTCTCAAACTTTCTGACGGAAAACCAATTGTTAACCCAGGTCTTGATATTGTTTTTGGTTGCTACTACATCACTCAATCCAGACCAGGCGTTAAAGGTGAGGGCATGATTTTTGCAAGCCCAGAAGAAGCAAGAATCGCATATCTTGACAAAATTATTGATGTTCAAGCAGAAATTTATGTTCGTATCACAAAAGTTGTTGATGGCAAAAAATATTCTGACAGAATCAAAACAACAGTTGGCCGTTTGATTTTCAACGAAGCAATTCCACAAAATCTTGGATTTGTTGACAGAACAAAACCAGAAAACATTTGTGCACTCGAAATCAACAAAGAAGTCAAGAAAAAAGACCTTTCAAACATTGTTGAAAGAGCATTCTATGTTCTTGGAACAACAGAAACAGCGGACATGGTTGACCGCATCAAAGCAATTGGTTATAAATATTCAACTCTTGGATGTCTCACAATCAATGCTTATGACATGAAACAACCAAAAGAGAAAGAAGCAATCATGGCAGAGGCTGAAGCAAAAGTTCTTCAAAACGAAAAACTTATGAACAGAGGACTCATCACACCTGATGAAAAACTTGATGCAAACATTGCAATTTGGAACGAAACATCACAACGTGTTCAAGAAGCAGTTGTTGCAAACCTCAGCGATTACAATCCACTCAAAATGATGTGCGTTTCTGGTGCTCGTGGTAACATGGTTCAAATCAATGGTATTGCCGGAATGAGAGGTATTATCTCGAACGCATCTGGACAAAAAGTTGATATTCCTGTCAAGAGTTCAGTTCGTCAAGGACTCACTCCAATTGAATACTTCATTTCATCTCGTGGTGGACGTAAATCTCTTGCCGACACCGCTCTTAAAACTGCTGACTCTGGTTATCTTACTCGTCGTCTTGTTGATATTTCTCACGATGTAGTTATAAACGAAGATGACTGTTTCGCAAATGCTGGCGAAAAAGTTAAAGGTGTTTGGGTTTCAGACATCAAAGAAGACGGAAACGTAATCGAACCAATGATTGAAAGAATTGTTGGCAGATTCGCAGTTGAAGATGTCATCAATCCAAAAACAAAAGAAGTTATCGTTCCTGGAAACACAATGATTTCAAAAGAGCAAGCTCAAGCAATCGTTGATGCAGGAATTGAAAAAGTTCAAATCAGAAATCTTCTCACTTGCCGTTCACGTCATGGCGTTTGTGCAAAGTGCTATGGAAGAAATATGTCGGGAACTGATGTTGTTAACATTGGTGAAGCAGTTGGTATCATCGCTGCTCAATCAATCGGTGAGCCAGGAACTCAGCTTACAATGAGAACCTTCCACACTGGAGGTGTTGCGGTCGCTGCCGATATCACGAAAGGTCTTCCTAGAGTTGAGGAAATTTTTGAAGCAAGACGTCCAAAAGGTGAAGCAATCCTTAGTGAAGTTGCTGGAAAAGTTTCAATCAAAGAAGAAGCAAAACGTTATATTATCACCGTTGTTTCAAATGATGGCGATCAAGAATACGAAATCAAAAAACCTGCTTTCCTCAAAGTTAAATCAGGTGACACAGTTGAGCCTGGAACAAGACTTACAGACGGCTCAATCAACCCTTCAGACCTCCTTCGTATTAAAGGTGTTAAAGGTCTTCAAGATTATCTTCTTTCTGAAGTTATCTCTGTTTATCGTGGACAAGACGTTCAAATCAACGACAAACACATTGAAGTTATCATCAGAAAAATGCTTAGAAATCTCAAGATTGAAAACGCAGGAACAACAACAATGCTTCCTGGTGAAATCGTTGACATCGCTCGTTATGAAGAAGAAAACGAAAAAGCACTTATGGAAGGTGGAATTCCAGCAACAGCAAAGAGAATCCTCATGGGAATCACAAAAGCTGCTCTTTCAACCGATTCATTCCTTTCAGCTGCATCTTTCCAAGAAACTTCAAAAGTTCTCACAGATGCATCAATCAAAGGCAAGACAGACAAACTTCTCGGACTCAAAGAAAATGTTATTATTGGAAAACTTATTCCAGCAGGAACAGGAATCAAAGAGTATCGTTCAGTTTATCCAGTTGAAACAAAGCCTCAAACATCAAGTGAAATCATTTAACAACAACAAAAAGCACTCTTCGGAGTGTTTTTTTGTTGTTCTTTTTGGAGTCAAAAAAAATGTAAAACCCTTTTGATTAAAAAATATTACAATATTGTATAAAATTAATAAAAATAAATGATTAATAACATAAAATATTATTTATTATGAATTGTTGCATGATTTATTCTTGCAAAAATTTGCGAGAGGTTTGTTTTTGTGTTATAATAAACAATCTTTTTTGAAAAGGGCAGGCAAATGAAAAAAATTCCAGTGATTCTTGATGTTGATACGGGCATTGATGATGCTGTTGCGATTGCGCTTGCAACATATAATTCTCGACTTGATGTGCGATTGATTTCGTGCGTGGCAGGAAATTGTTCTGTGGGGCGTGTTGCGGTCAACACACTAAATATTTTGCAAGCGATTGATAAATCTGAAATATTGGTGGCGGAAGGGGCGAGGAAACCGCTTATTCGCGATAGAGAAGAAAATATGTCATACCATGGAAGAACGGGATTGGGGGAATACAAGTTTGCTCCACTTGCCATCAACACAAGTTTGGTTGATGCTATGACGGAAATGAGAGAAGTCCTTTTGTCGAGCAATGAAAAAATCACAATCATTTGTTTGGGACCGCTCACAAATGTTGCATCTCTTCTCACGAAGTATCCAGAAGTCAAATCAAAAATTGAACTCATTGCAATCAGTGGAGGACTTTTGGATGATGACAAAAATAACCCATATCCAAGTTTTAATGTTTCGCAAGACCCAGAAGCGGCGGAAATTGTGCTGGAAAGCGGAGTGAAAATCAGAATTTGTCCATCAAACCTTGGTCATATTGCATATCTCACGCCACAAGAAATTGAGACAATGCGACTTTTGAACAAAACTGGCGAAATGTTTGAAGTGATATTCCGTTCCTATCACGACCGCCATGTCAAAGTGGGAGCAGCCATGCATGATTCGTGCTGTGTTGTTTGCATTTCAAATCCAGAACTCATGGAGTTTAAAAAAATGAACGTCAAACTCAAAATGGTGTCAAGCGAAGTTGGCGTTTTGGATTTTTCAGACGAATTGCCACACAACATGGAAGTTGCAACTCATATTGACAAAAATGAATTCAAACAGTTGTTTTTTAATGAACTCAATCTCATGCCATAAATCCGCAGACTTATCGCGGATTTTTTTATCTTTTTGCTCTTTTGTTTGACAATGGAGAGGCTATGTGCTATACAAAAAGCATACTAAAAAAGGAGAAAGGGATATGGGTGATTTTGAAAAAATTGCGGAGCGTGGATACATTTATCAAGCAACAGACCTTGAAAAAATCAAAAGTATGTTGAATGGAGAAAAAATCACATTTTATCTTGGAATTGATCCAACTGCAGACAGTTTGCATATTGGACATTTTTTTGCGCTTACAATGGTTAGGCGCCTTCAACAACTAGGCCATCATGCGATAATTTTGGTTGGAGGTGCGACAGCGCTTATTGGTGATCCAACTGGCAAAAGTGACATGAGAAAAATGCTTACAGACGAGCAAGTTGTTCACAACAAAGAAGAGGTTAAAAATCTTGTTAAAAAATTTGTTAAGACAGATGGAGAGAACCCTGCAATCATTTTGGATAACAATGATTGGTTTAAAGATGAATCATACATTGATTTTATGAGAAGAATTGGTGTTCATTTTAATGTTAACAAAATGCTTGCAACTCAAATATATAATAAAAGACTCGAAAATGGCGGACTTACTTTCTTGGAACTTGGATACATGCTCATGCAGGCATATGACTTTGTTTTCTTGAATGAAAAATATGGTTGCACACTTGAGATTGGAGGAAGTGACCAATGGGCAAACATGGTTGCAGGTGCAGATCTCTATCGAAAACTTAACTTTGCAGCAGGTGTTGAAAAAGACCCAATCGAAGCGCTTACTTGTCCGCTTCTCGTCAAAGCAGACGGTGAAAAAATGGGCAAAACCGCAAGTGGAACGCTCTGGATTTCAAGAGAAAAGACCACAGTTTATGATTTTTATCAAATGTTTATGAATTCATATGATGAAGATGTTGAGAGATTGCTTGCGTTTTTCAGCGATTTTGATATAGACTACATCAGAAAGATTTGCAAAGAAAATATTATTGAAGCCAAGAAAATCATGGCATATGAAGTGACAAAACTTGTTCACGGAAAAGAAGAAGCCGACAAAGTTCAGACAGCAAGCCTTGAAGTTTTTGCAAATGGTGGAGTTTCCGAAAACATGCCAACAACACATCTCAACAAAAGTCAGTTTGAAAATGGCATGCTTCTCATTGATTTATTGTTTGAAGCGGGACTTGTTGCATCAAAATCAGAAGCAAGAAGACTTATGACTCAAGGTGGTGTTAGCCTTAATCGTGAAAAGATTTCAGACTTGACAAAGGTTGTAAATTTGTCAGATTTTGACAACGGCTCGTTGGTTTTGCAAAAGGGAAAAAAGACGTTCATGAAAGTCGACATCATTTAGTAGAATTTTCATTATTATAGTGAAAATTTGCTCAATTTTGCGTAAAATATAATGATTTACAAAATTTTTTTAAAAAAATCCTCAAAAATTTAAAAATTGGGGGTTGATTATTGAAAACTATTGTGATATTATATATTCAAACTTACAAATAGGAGATAAAAATGAATTTAGTTGAATCATTATTAGATGTTCTTGCTTTGATTGGAATCATTTTGACCGGAGGATTTTTGGTGTTCTTCTTGGGCGACCTTCTTCTTTCAGTCCTTGATCCAAGTTATGGAAGCATCTTCAAAAGAAGAAAAAAACAACAACAAGAAGATGACAAACCTGTTGTTAAAGAGGCAGAGCCTGAAAAAGCGGCTGAACCTGTTGTTCTTCCAGCAAAAACTGAAGAACCAGTTGCTGTGAATGACGTCGAAGAAGACAAAATCACTCTCAACGATTTTGACAATCTCAATGATTTCGATGATGCAGAAGCTTTGAAAGAGCAACAAACGCTTGAAGGAGCAGAAGCATTCTCAAGAGATGATGCAATGGCTGAACTCAAAGCGGAAGAAGAGAGATTCAAACAAGAGCAACTTGCTCAAGCACTTGCTCGTCAAGAAGCTCAACCTGTTGAAGAAACTCCAGCAGAAGAAGAGAAAAAACCTGAAGAAGAGTTTGATCTTGATAGCATCTTTGTTGAAGATGACGACGATGAAGATTTGGCAAACTTTAACTTTGACGAAGAAGAGGCTCCAGCAGAAGAAAAGACAGAAAAGACAGAAGCTGTTGTTGAAGAACCAGTTGCAGAAGGAACAGCAGAGGAAACTCCAGCTGAAACTGAAGAAGCTCCTGTTGAAACTGAAGAGCCAGCAACTGAAGAAGTTGAAGAGGTTGAAGAAGAACCTGTTGAAGAAGAAGCTCAACCAGATGAAGCAACACTTGCTCTCATGGCTGAAATTGAAAAACTTAAAGCAGAACTTGAAGAAGCAAAAGCTGCAAAACCTGCTGAAGTTGAAGTTAAAACTGTTGTCAACAACATGACAGAAGAAGAATGTCTTGCAAAACTTGATGAACTCAAAGCTCGTCTCAAAGCAAATGAGAAAGAATTCAAACAAGCAAAGAAAGAATATTTGCCACTCAAGAAAATCATGAAAACACTTGATAACGACAAGAGAAAACTCAGACGTAAAGAAGCAATCGTTGCAAAACAAAAAGTTGTTCTTTATGGAGTTAACAACGTTGTTGATATCGACCAAGAAAAAGCACAAAAACTTGCTGAAGAACTTGATCTTCTTGATGGACTCAGACTTTCAGTTCAACACTGTGAAGAAGTTATCAAATCAAATGAAGAAAGAATTCCTCTTCTTGAAAAGAACTACAACATTCTCCTTCAAGAAAACACAAATATCAAATCCGATATTGCAAACATGGAAGAATTCCTCAAAACTTTCCAAACAGTTGAAACAACAGTTGAAACAAATGAAGCACCTGTTGAAGAAACAACAACTGAAGAAGCAAAACCTGAAAACAACGAAGGCAGCGAAAACAACTAATCATTTAAATTTAAAGCCACCCCAAAACGAGGTGGCTTTATTTGTATTTTTTTATTTTTTTTGCTATGATAATCAACAGGAGCAGTTGTGATGAAACTTACAAAACTATTTCAAAATACATTCAAAAAAAGAAAAATAAATAAATCTGTTAAAATTGGCGTTGCTTTTGGTGGAGGCGGCACAAAAGCCTTTGCACATCTTGGAGCAATCAAAGCGTTTGAAGAATACGGAATAAAATTTGATTTTGTCAGCGGAACAAGTGCTGGCAGTCTTATTGGAGCTTTCTATGCAGCGGGTCTTGGATTCCAACAAATGTATGAACTCGGGAAAACTCTCAAAGTGAGTGATTTCAAGCCCAACAAGGTGTTTTTTATTCCATCAAAAACAGATGCTCTGGAAAAAATAGTTCAAAATAATATTCCCTATGAAAACATTGAAGACTTGCCAATTCCATATGCCTCATGTGCAGTTGACCTCTATACAACAAAAGAAGTGACAATTTCAAAAGGAAGCATCGCAAAAGCGGTTGCAGCGAGTTGTGCGTTGCCAGGCTTTTATGTGCCAGTTGAATACAAAGATATGTTGCTTGCTGACGGAGGACTTCACAACACAATTCCTGCAACAATTCCAAAACACTTTGGTTGTGACTATGTTGTTGGAATTGATGTTAATCCAACTCGTGGACAAGGAGCAAAAAGTGCAAAAGTTGTTGATGTTTTGACTTGTTCGCTTGGAATTCTGCTCAAAAATAACACGCGAAAAGGTTATGAAAACTCAGATGTCATGATTCAAATCAAGACTGGAAAATACAAGTTTACAAAACTTGACGGTTATGAAGAAATGATTGAAGAGGGATATCGGGCGACCATCGACAAAATGGACGAAATCCTTGAACTTTTTGGAAAGAAAAACATAAAAGAAAAAAGACATGACAAAGGTGTTTTGGTGGTTTGATGTCAAAAGTTAATAAAACGAAAGATAGCACAAACAAGAAAAAGATGGTGACAATCAAAGTCATTGTCTTTTTGTCCATATGCTTAATTGTTGGTTTATCCTTTTTGTTTAAAACGCCAATCGAAAATTTTATCAATTTCAAATATGCTGGCGAACAGGCGACAAACAATATTGATGAAAGTGGATTGGTTGTTCATTTTATTGACGTGGATCAAGCCGATGCAATCGCAATAAAGTTTCCAAACAACAAAACAATGCTTATTGATTCTGGCGATAAAGACTCTGGCAGCAATCAGAAGTTTTTGGGTTATCTTGAAAATAAATTTTTTGTTGGTCGCGAAAAGGTGTTTGATTATGTTTTGATTACTCACGCACATGATGACCATGTTGGCGGAGCTGCCGCGGTTTATAGCAAATATCAAGTCAACAACACCTTTTACCCAAATGCTGATGAAACCAAACCAGAATCTTTTAAGAATTTTATTAATGCAATGAAAGATGAGCCAAATTCAAATTATGAAATAAATGAAGCAGGAAAAAATATTGTTGAGGGAGATGTTGTAATTAATTTTTATTCTCCATTTTATAATGCAATAACAACTGCCAATCCAAACAATCAGTCACCAATCATGATTATGAATTTTGCTGGAAGAAAAGTTATGTTTACGGGTGATGCTGGACAAGATTTGGAAAAAGATGTTTTGAAGAAATGTCCAGAAATTGATTTTGATGTTGACATTCTCAAAGTCGCGCACCATGGCTCACGCACAAGTTCTTGCAAAGCTTTTCTCGATAGGGCAAAACCAGAATATGCAGTCATTTCATGTGGAAAAGATAACAGGTATGGGCACCCGACAAATGAAACACTTGAAAGATTAAAAGCGGCAGGTGTAAAAGACAATTGTCTTTATCGCACCGATAAAAATGGCAATGTAATTCTTTCTATTTCGGCAAATGGAATTATTGCATTCGCAACTGACAATTCGACCTACACCACAACATACATCAAGTGGGAATATGTTGCACCCGGAATTATTGTTGCGTCATTTGTCATTATTTTTACACCAAAAAAACTTTCAAAAAGCAAAAGAAAACGAAAAAAATCATAAATTAAGGCAATTAAATATAAAAATACCTTTTGTGTTAAATCGTCAAATGTTTGGAAAAAATTATGTTTAATGATACACTAACTTAAGGTGAAAATGAAAAGTAATATATTAATTGTTGGTTTTTTGAAAGAATTGAATGACGGCGTTTGCTTGAGACTTTCCAAAGAATTAAATATGTATTATGCAAATGTGGCTGAAATGGTTTCTTATGAACTTATAAACGCAGATGAAATGATAACAGTCTGTGGCTTGGATTATTATCAAGACCAAGAAAACAAAGTTCTCAGACGCATATCTTCCTTTGAAAACACAATTTTTTGTTTTGATTATAACTACTTTTCAAACTACGCGGAAAAATATTTTTCAAGTTCATGTCATATAATTTATCTAAAAGTTTCAGAGCAAAAACTTGATAAAATTGTCAAGCAGCACAATGATTATGAAACTTGGTCATCGGCAATTGATATCATTGACTTTGCTGACCGCAATAAAACGCTTGAGAGTTTGTGTGATTTCACAGTTGAAAGTGACAGAGTTTCTGCTTTATCTTATTCAAAAAAGGTTAAAGAATATTTAAAAAATTTGTATATGTGAGGGGAAAATGAATATATATCAAAAATCAATCAATGCAGCGCGTTTATTGTCTGCAGCAGCAATAACAAACGCAAATTCGGGACATACTGGAAGTTGTCTTTCAGCAGCACCAATCATGTTCACGCTTTTTCGTGACCATATGATGTTTATTCCAACAAGACCAAATTTTGAAAATCGCGACAGATTTGTTTTGTCAAATGGACACATTGCGCCATTGTATTATTCGATTTTGCATATGTTTGGTTATGATGTTTCAACTTCTGATCTCAAGAACCTCAGAAAATACGGAAGTAAAACGCCAGGGCATCCCGAAGTGTTCGTGACACCCGGTGTTGAAGTGTCGACTGGTCCGCTTGGGCAAGGTGTTGCCAATGCTGTTGGGCTTGCGATTGCGCAGCGCTATCAAGGCAAAAAGTTTAATACAATCAACATGTCACTATTTGACAACTACACTTATTGCCTTTGTGGGGACGGTTGTTTGATGGAAGGTGTTGCACAAGAAGCGGCAAGTCTTGCCGGTGCACTGGGACTTAACAAACTGATTCTTCTTTATGACCAAAACGACATAACCATTGACGGAAAGACCTCGCTAACTTCACATGATGACACAAAACAAAAATTTTTGGCAATGAATTGGAATGTTATTGTTGTTCGCGATGGGAACAATCACAAAAAGATTAGTGCGGCGATTGCGAAAGCAAAACAAAGCAAAGACAAACCAACACTCATAATTTGCAAAACACATATTGGGTTTGGCACAGAATATGAAGATTCCGAAGCAATTCATGGCAAGGCACTCACTCATGAAGAACTTGATGCACTAAAAGAAGTTTTGGGTGTTGATGTTCAAGACTTTGAAATTCCAGAAGATGTTTATTCTTTTTGTCGTGAGCAAATCAACAAAAACTCTCAAAAATATGACAGATGGCAAGAAAACTTTTTCTTGTTTGAAAAAACCTATCCTGAACTTTTCAAAGTTTATCAACAATTTGTGTTGGCAAGAAAAATGGATTATTCAAAATTGGAGAAATCACTTTTCAAAGACATTTCAGAAATTTCTGGACGCGACGCAAACAGTTTGATTTTGAATGAAACCGCAAACAAAATGTTGGGAGTGATTGGTGGAACAGCAGACCTTGGAAGTTCTGTCAAATGTTATCTAAAAAACTATCAAGCAATGTCGAACATTTGTGAAGATGGAAGGAATATACACTTTGGAGTAAGAGAACACGCAATGGGCTCAATTTGCAACGGAATTGCACTATATTCAAGTTTGTTGCCATTTTGTTCGACTTTTTTGACTTTCTCAAATTATATGATGCCGGCAATTCGAATGGCGGCAATGATGCGTCTTCCAGTTAATTTCTTCTTTACACACGATTCTCTTTTTGTTGGCGAAGATGGCCCGACACATCAACCAATTGAACAAATTGCACAACTTCGAGCAGTTTTGGATAATTTTGTTTATCGTCCCGCAACAACAACAGAACTTTTGGCTTGCTATGACCTTGCTTATTCCACGAATTGTCCAAATTGCTTTGTCCTTTCGCGCCAAAGTTTGCCACAGATTGATTCGACGAGTTTTACATTTGCAAAGCGAGGCGGATATTTGCTTGAGAGTGATGGTGCAAAAATCGATGTTGCTCTTTTTGCCAGCGGCAGTGAACTTTCTTTGGCGCTTGACGTCAAAAAAGAACTTAATGACAGGGGATACAAAGTTTCGGTTTCAAGTTTTCCTTGTTTGGAACAATTTGAAAAACAAACTTCCGCCTACAAAAAATCAGTTGTTGCACCAACTGCAAAATTACGTGTTGCGATTGAATGTTCTGATGACAAGATTTGGTATAAATATCTCAATCCAGACGATTTGTTTATTGGTGTAAAAAAATACGGAAAAAGTGGCAATGGCAAAGTTGTTTATGAAAAATATGGCTTTAATGTCAAAGATATAACAAAAAAAGTTGAAGAAAGCTTGAAACACTAAATTTTTTGAATAATATTTCAATAACATTATATTGGCAAAAAAGATGAGGAATAACACCTCATCTTTTTGCACTGGCAAAGAAATCTGAGATTGAAAAAACTTTCAATATATTTTCTTTGCATTGTTATTGTGTGTTGCTTCAAAAATATTATTCATCAGTTTTCAAAAATTTTTCAATATTTTTTCGCCTAATTTTTGCATCGCTTTCACATTCTTGCAAAAGTTTGTCAAACTCGTCAGGGTTTGTTTTTGATAGAGCGCGGAAACGGTTTTGTGAAAGCAGAAATTCTTTGAAATCAAGTGTTGGGGCAGGGCAGTCAATAACAAGTGGCTCGGGTTGAGATGGATTAAATCTGAATGTCGTCCAATATCCACTTGCGACTGCATTTTTCATTTCAAGTGAAGATGAAGACATATTTATCCCGTGCGAGATGCAAGGAGCATATGCAATTATTATGCTTGGTCCGTCAAATGCTTCTGCTTCTTTGAAGGCTTTGATTGTTTGCTCCATATCTGCTCCAAGTGAAACTTGTGCAACATAGCAGTTTGCATTTGCCATGGCAATGAGGGCAAGATTCTTTTTTGCCATTTTTTTGCCTGCAGAAGCAAATTTTGCGGTTGCACCACGAGGAGTCGCTTTTGAAGATTGTCCGCCAGTGTTGGAATAAACTTCTGTGTCAAGCACCAAAATGTTTACATTAACGCCAGAATTCAGAACGTGGTCGAGTCCGCCATAACCAATGTCATAAGCCCAGCCATCGCCGCCGACAATCCAAATTGATTTATCCGAACTTTCGGCGAGTGCCATGCCAAGACCAAATTCTGCGTTGTCTTCAAACAAACTGCTTGCCCAAGCAGGACCTTTCCCATTTTTGTCTTTTGAATATGGGCAGGTTGGAGCACTGCCACCATAAATGCTTGAACAGCCTGTTGCATTTGCAATTACCATTTTGTCGCCGAAAAGTGCGGTTGCGAGGCGAATGTAAGGCGTTTCGCCACATCCAGCACATGCACCAGAGAACTCAAAATAACCTTTGTGGAATTGAAGCCCTTTTGTTGAATATTTATTGAAAATTGTGTCAATTTGCTGAATTTGTTCAAAAATTTCAAGATTTTTCTTTTCTTTTTCCAAAATTTCGTTGATTGGGGTCATGACAAGTGCTTTGTTTTTTGCAGGACAAACAGCCGAGCACACTCCGCAGCCTGTGCAATCAAGAGGGCTGAGTTGCAAACGATATTTTGCATCTTTCACACCAAATGCAGGAGCACTTTCAATGTTTGCGTCCGCATCATTAAATATTTTTGCATTGAGGCACGCATGAGGGCAACTCATCACACATCTTCCGCATTGGATGCAGTTTTCTTTTATCCAGCAGGGAACATTTTCTGCAACACCGCGTTTTTCAAATTTTGAAGTGTCAGTTGGAACGCTTCCATCTGGCGAAAATTTTGACACAGGAATGTCATCGCCATTTTTTAGAATGATTGGTCTGATGAAATCATTATAATATTTGTCTTGATTTGCGTTTTCAACGATTTCTTTTCCTTTGAGGTTTTCAACATTAATTTCTTTGAGAAGAGCAGTTGTTTGGTCGACAGCGGCGAGGTTCGCGTTCACAACTTCTTCGCCTTTTTTGCCATAGGTTTTCCTTGTTGCGTCTTTAATTTTTTCGCACGCCTCGTCAAACGGAATAATGTTTGAAATTTTGAAAAATGCAGTTTGCATAATAATGTTGATTTTGCCTCTAAGTTTGTTCTCGTCTGCAATCTTTGTTGCATCAACAACAAATAAGCGTGAATGAGTTTGCTTCAATTTTTCAACAAAATCTCTTGGTAAATTTTCTGACAAGCCTTGTTCGTCAAGCACGGTATTGAGAAGAACTGTTGCGTTTTGTTTCAAGCCTTTGAGCATATCAAACTTTCCAATGAATGAATAGTTGTGGCACGCAACAAAATCACACGAAGTTGTGTTGAAAGGCTGCCTTATTGGTGTGTCGCTCACACGAAGGTGAGAGATTGTCACGCTGCCAGATTTTTTTGAGTCATATTCAAAGTATCCTTGAACAAACTTGTTTGTGTTTTCGCCAATAATCTTTATGCTGTTTTTGTTTGCTGAAACTGTGCCGTCTGAACCCAGTCCATAAAATCTCATTTCGTAGCAATTTGAAGATATGTCAAAACTTTCGTCAACGGTTAGAGATGAATTTGTCACATCGTCATTAATTCCGACTGTGAAATGATTTTTTGGTTTGTCGCAAGACAAATTGTCAAAAACTGCTTTTGCGTGTTTGTAACAGAATTCTTTTCCGCCAATTCCGTATCTTCCCGCAACAACTTTGATGTTGCGGTTTTGTTCACCCATTGCGGAGATTACATCAAGGGCGAGAGGTTCATAGAGGCTTCCGCTTTCCTTTGTGCGGTCCAACACACAAATTCTTTTTGCTGAATTTGGAATGCTGTTTGAAAAAGCAGATGCAACAAATGGACGATACACTCGAACTTGAACAACGGCGAGTTTTTCACCTTTTGAGTTCGCAAAATCAATATAGTCTTTGAGCGTTTCGCCCGCACTTCCCATCACAACAACAACATTCTCTGCGTCTTTGTCGCCATAAAATTCATAAGGGGAGTAGTGACGTCCCGTGATTTTTTCAACATCCGAAAAAGCGTGCAAAATATGTTCATATGCTTTTTCATAATAAATGTTGCAAGCCTCACGATTTTGGAAATAAATGTCGGGGTTTTGTGCTGTTCCCATTTGTTTTGGGTGATTTGGGTCAAGAGCGCGAGATTTGAATGCTTGAATTTTGTCCCAAGGCACAACGCTTTTGATTTCGTCAAGCGTGATTTCATCAATCTTTTGAATTTCGTGTGAGGTTCGGAATCCGTCAAAAAAATGAACAACCGGAATGCTGGAATAAAGTGCGGCGAGATGACTTGCGAGTGCCAAGTCCATGCTCTCTTGAACAGATGCAGAACAAATCATATTAAAGCCTGTTTGGCGCGTTGCCATAACATCGGAATGGTCGCCAAAGATGGAAAGGGCATGCGTTGATAAAGCACGTGCTGCTACATGAAAAACTGACGGCAAAAGTTCGCCAGCAATTTTATACATATTTGGAATCATGAGAAGGAGCCCTTGGCTCGCGGTGAAAGTTGTCGAAAGTGCACCTGCCACCAAACTTCCGTGAACCGCACCTGCAGCTCCCGCTTCGGATTGCATTTCAACAATTTTCATTTGTTTGTCAAAAATGTTGAGTTTGCCTTGTGTTTGCCATTCGTCACAACTTTCTGCCATTGGTGAGGACGGCGTGATTGGATAGATTGCCGAAACTTCACTCATGGAATAAGCGATATGTGCCGCAGCAGTGTTTGCATCATAACAGACTTTTCTCATATATATCTCCTTTATATATTCTAGTATAAAAACATCATTTATTTAAGTCAAACAATGTGACATTTTCTTTGACAAAAGCAAAGCAATAAACCATAATTATTATGTGGAAAATCAGCAAGAAAAACAAAGAATTTTAATAACTATTGAGTATGACGGCACATCTTTTTGTGGTTGGCAAAGTCAAAATGGGAAGCGTTGTGTGCAAAGCACACTTGAAAGTGCACTCTCAGATTTTTATGGTGAAAAAATTGAAATTCATGGCAGCGGAAGAACGGACTCAGGTGTTCATGCTCTCGGCCAAACCGCTCACTTTGATGCACCAATAAAAAACAACTTCAAAGTTGAAAAATTGCCTTATGCCATAAACGAAAAATTGCCCGAAGACGTGAAAATTCTTTATGCAAAAATTGTTCCAAATGACTTTCACGCAAGAAAAAGTGTCAAACAAAAAACCTATCAATACAAAGCATATTTTTCGCATTTTGAAAGCCCGCTCGACAGAGCACGAAAAATGCGTATTTTCCCAGAACCAAATCTAAAAGCAATGCAAGAAGCGGCAAACATTCTTTTGGGGGAACATGACTTTTCTGCATTTATGTCTTCGGGAAGTTCCATAAAAGACACAACAAGAACAATATATTCGATTGCAATCAAAAAAAATCAAAATGATTTTACCTTTGAAATATGTGGCAATGGATTTTTGTATAACATGGTGCGAATTATTGTTGGAACGCTCATTGAAATCGGGCAAAACCGATTGAGTTTGACAAATATTCAAAAAGCACTTTCAACCGGAGATCGAAAATATGCAGGACGAACTGCTCAACCGCAAGGGCTTTATCTAAAAAGTGTCAAATATGAATAAAGATGCAAACATATGAATAAATATTCAATATTTACAAGTTTAATGTGATGCGTTATAATTGTGACATTGGAGAATTTGAATGAAAGAAAAAGAAACTGATGATTTTGAATTGATGAGAAGTTTGGCACTTCATACTGCGGACACTTTTGCATTTGCAGTTGCAACGGGGTGTGGTGCGTCGAGTGGAACTCATGCGTCAAAAATATTTGCTTGCGTCTGTGCGGCGCTTTGTTTGTCATCCGGTGTTTTGGCGGTTGTTTTTGCAAAAAAAGTTCAACAAGCAAAAAAGGCTGAGATGGAAAAAATGTTTGTTTATGAATGTGAATACAAGCAAGAAAAATCAGACAATATAACGCAATAAAAATAAAAAAATAATTTGCCAATATCTCTTGACATAAGTGACGCCTTGTTGTAAGATATAAAAAGTCTGAAAAAGGGCGTTTTTTTTGTGACTTAGCCCCTCACAAAAATCGATTATTTCAAGAAAATTTTAAGGAGAAAAATTATGAAAACATTTATGGCAAATCCAGAAAATGTTGAGAGAAAATGGTATGTTGTTGACGCAACAGGAATGCCTCTTGGACGTCTTGCAAGCCAAGTTGCAGCAATTCTTCGCGGAAAAAACAAACCAACATACACACCTCATGTTGATACAGGTGACCATGTTATCGTTATCAATTCTGACAAAGTTGTTCTCACAGGAAAGAAACTCATTCAAAAACAACACGTCACATATTCAGGATACATTGGTGGAAGAAAAGAAACTCAATACAAAAAAATGATTGAAGAAAAATCTGACAAAGCAATCGAAATTGCAGTCAAAGGAATGCTTCCAAAAAATTCTTTGGGACGCAAGATGTTCACAAAACTCAGAGTTTACAAAGGACCAGAACACAATCATGAAGCACAAAAACCAATCGCAATCACTCTTAAAGGAGGAAGAAACTAATGGCAACTCCAAAAGCAAAAAAAGTTCAATTTTTGGGAACAGGAAGAAGAAAAGAATCTGTTGCACGTGTTAGACTCCTTCCAAACGGAAAAGGTCAAATCACAGTTAACAAACTTCCATATGACGAATATTTCAAACTTGAAACACTCAAACTTGTTGCACTTCAACCTCTCACACTCACAAACACAAGAGAAAAATACGATATTTTTGTTAATGTTTATGGTGGTGGACTCAGTGGTCAAGCTGGTGCAATTTGCCACGGCATTGCAAGAGCACTCAACGAAGCAGAACCAAACCTTCGTGCTGAACTCAAAGCAGCTGGAATGCTCACTCGTGACCCAAGAATGAAAGAAAGAAAGAAATATGGTTTGAAAAAAGCAAGAAAAGCAAGCCAATTCTCAAAGAGATAACAAAACGAAAGAAAGCATTTATTTGCTTTCTTTTTTTGTTGTCAAAAACAAGTGGGTTGGATATAATAAATTAGATGAAATAAAAATTTAATCGAGTTAAATTTCCGATAATTAAAAAGGATAACAAATTTTATGAAATATGATGTTGTGATTATTGGTGCGGGAGCAGGTGGCATGAGTGCTGGCATATATGCCAAACGCGCTGGAAAAAGCGTTTTGATTTTGGAGAAAATGTTTGCCGGCGGGCAAATGAATGCGATTGACAAAATCGCAAACTTTCCGTCATATGAAAATATATCAGGTTATGAACTCGCACTCAATATGCGCAAACAAGTTGAAAGTTTGGGCATTGAAATAAGAAATGAAGAAGTTGTGTCGTGTGCACTTTTGGGAGAAGAAAAAATTATTCGCACACACAAAAACGAATATTTTGCAAGAAGCATTGTGATTGCCACTGGCGCTCGTTCAAAACCGCTTGATGTTCAAAACGAAAAGCAATATCTTGGGAGCGGACTCAGTTATTGTGCGACATGTGACGGAAAATTTTTTGAAGGAAAAAATGTTGCGGTTGTTGGAACATATGAAACTGCAAAAAATGATGTTTTGTATCTTTGCAATTTGGCATCAAAAATATATTTTGTGACAACGGCAGAAAAAACTTCTTTTTCAAATGAGAAAATTAAAGAAGTTTTGCATTCAAAAATCACAAATCTTTTTGGCGAACACAAACTTGAAGGTGTTGTTGTCAGAAATCTCAAAGAAGAAAATGAACAAAAAATTGATGTTGACGCACTTTTTGTTGAACTTGGGAAAAGTCCAGATTTAAGTGCGTTTGAAGGGTTAACCCTCGATTCAAAAGGTTTTGTTGAAGTTGATGAAAGAATGCAGACAAATATTGCGGGCGTTTATGCAGTGGGAGATGTTCGCAGTGGTTCGCTCAAACAAATTGTCACCGCGTGTTCAGATGGTGCGATTGCAGGAACATTCGCATAAAAAACAAAAGAGGCCGTATCAAAGATACAGCCTTTTTACATGGGAAACCCATGGAATATTCGCGCCGTGCATATTGGCTTGTCGCAAACTCCCATTCAGCCGCATGAGGTGTTGACTCCACCAAAGTTTCCCCATGGCACACGCTTTGGTCCGCTTAATGATGCTGCCGTCAGGCTCTGACATGGTTCACGGTAAAACGTTGCATGGGACCTTGATTTCAACATCAAAACTCCATACTCATCAAACAAAAATCTACGCCGCACACAATCATTCAGCTCTGCTACAGCGGATTGCAGATTCAGGGCACCGCTAACTCCCCACCTAGCACGACAATAATAGTATATAGAACATTAAAAAAAAATTCAACATAATTTTGAGATTTCTTCAAAAATATGGTCGAATTGATATCAAAAAATAAAATAATTTGATATCATAAAATATGAAACTACTTTCTTGGAGGCAGATTTGGAAAAGACAAACGCACAGAGATTTATCCAAGCATACAACACAATTGATCAAACTTTGAGATATTTATATAATTATAAACGCAGTATGAGTTTTTCAGATATTGTCCGCAGAAGCGTGCCGGTGAACTACCTGGTTAGAAAATATGAAGACAAACTTGTTGATTATGGAAGATTGAGAAACGCCATCATTCACAAAAGCAATGATGAATTTATTATCGCAGAACCACATGGCGATGTGGTTCTCGACATTGAAAACATTGCAAAGTTGATTTCGACTCCTCCAAAAGTTTTGGAAGTTGTTGAGCCAAGAAAGGTTGTTTGTGCAACCGCCGAAACAAAGATTTCCGATGTCATCAGTCTTATGACAAAAACAAAATATTCAAACATTCCAATTTATGAAAAGGATGAGCTTATTGGCGTGGCATCTGGCCGCTATATCGTTGAGGGAATTGGCGGTTTCTTGGCAGCAAACAAAGATGTGACACAAGCAATCAAATCAACTCCAATTGAGGCCATAATGGCAGAAAATCATCCAGTATATTCGTATTTTGAAGTGGCAAAAGCGTCAATTACAGTTGAAGAAGTTTTGCAAATGTTCTATCGAAATCACAAGCTTCAAATCATCATAATAACAAAAACTGGCAGCATAAAAGAATTGCCAATCAACATCATCGCCACAGGCGACTTGATTGAACTCAGTAATATTTTTGGCGACTATCAAAATTAGAAATCAAAAAAACAAGTGGGCAGGTGGCTCACTTGTTTTCTTTTGTGTCTTCTGGCTTTTGCGGTTCAAGAACATCCATAATTTTTTTCTTGATGTCCGCTTCGTCATATTCGTCTTTTATCATAAACTGAACGAGGGGAAGTTTGATTGCTTCAAGTGCTTTGATGACATCTGGCTCAAATTCTGAAATCGCTTCATCGCCATATGACATATCATAAACATCAATAACAAGCAATGGTTTCATTGTGGCTTCCTCAAAAATGACAAAATCAACATATTTTGAAAGAATTTTGTTGTATTCAACTCGGTTGCCAAGTGGCGCGCACAAATTGTCAACCCCGACATTTGGGAAAGCAATGTATTCTTTTGGTAGAATTTTGTGCAAAAGGTAGTAAAATTTGAGTTGTTTTCTAACCATATATTTGGGTTTGAGTTCAAGGTGAATGAATTCGCCATTAATTTTTGTTGATTTTTCAACAAACGCTTCTTTTTTCTTTCGTTTTAGAACCAAAAGCATGATTATTATCACAAACGCTGCGACAACTCCACAAATTATGAGTGTTGTTGCGGTGTCAACCAATAACATATTTTTTACCATATAATCTCCTTTTTTCCGTGTTTTTTTAAAAACTCGTTTGCTTGTGAAAAATGCTTGCAACCAAAAAATCCATTATATGCTGAAAGTGGACTTGGGTGAGCACATTCCAAAACCAAATGCTTTGTCTGGTCAATATAAGGTTTCATCGCTCTTGCATCTCTTCCCCAAAGCATAAAAACTTTTGGTTCGTCGGAGTGACCCAAATAGTCGATCGTTGCACTTGTTAGTTTTTCCCAAATCTTGCCTTTGTGTGAATTTGCCTGATGATTTTTTACCGTCAGCACAGCATTTAGCAAAAAGACACCTTGCTTTGCCCATTGCGTAAGGTCTCCATTTTCGCTGGAAACAAAACCAATGTCCGCTTTAATCTCCTTATAAATGTTGACAAGAGAAGGTGGGGGAGTGTTGTTTTTGACTGAAAAGCACAGCCCGTGTGCTTGACCAATCTCGTGATAGGGGTCTTGACCCAAAATCACAACTTTGACATCTTTTGGAGAAACAAGATTGTATGCGGAATAAACTTCTTCGCGAGGAGGGAAAACAAGCCCTTTCTTGCTCTCGTCATCAACAAACTTTTGTGCGTTAAAAAAGAAATCGTCTCCGATTTTGTCTTTTAGCACTTCATACCATTCTTCACTGAATTTCATATAATTAATATATCACAATTTGGACATATGTGCAATAAATGTTGTCGAATTTTGGGTTGATTTATTCATTTGGATATGTTATTATAATTTTAATTATGGCAAAAAATAATAATAGATATAAAAATCAAAAAAAATATAGTCAAAGACGAGATAATCTCGTTGGTGTCAAACGCCAGCCTTTGCCGCGTAACAAACGAGAACGTCAAATCCAACAACTTTCGCTTGAAATGGAGCATTTCAACAAGGTTAAAAAACAAGTTGCTTACAAAGTTCGGCAAAAGTTGGGATATGATTTCAATAGCGAATACACAACTAACCCAGATCAAAAACTTGAAGATATAGTTATTAAAAATGAAAAACATCCACAACGTTTTTCAATACCAATGGATCCTCAAATTGTTGAAAAATTTATTGCCGCACCAAAATATATAATCAAATCTGTTGATTCGTTGATTAAAGGGGAAAATCACCTCCATGAAAAAACTCAACATATTTGCATGGCTGTTCTTGACGAGGGACCAATGCTGTTTGAGTTTTATAATCATCTCAAATATCCGTATGGAGCGTATTCAGAAGAAAACTTCAATATTGGATTCTTTGCGTTGCTTCAAGGGGCGGATTATTTTCACATAAACCGATATGATAGTCTCAGTTTGCAAGGGCACACAAAAGTGTTTGATGATGACGGGAATGTTGTCATGAAATACATTTCCCGTGAAGCAAGCAAAAACAAACCTCACTCACATCCATACGACATTCGTTACGCTGTTTTGTTCACAGGAAAAGATTCGGTGGGGCACGATGACCGCAGAACAGAACAAAAATATTCAAATTATGAGACGGCTGTTCGTGCATGGATGAAAAAACTCAATGTTATTTCTCTCAACAAAACATTTTCAGACGACTTGACCATTGGAGAGATTTATGAAGAGCTAAAACGATTTGAAGCAAAAAAATCAAAACAATTCGCAAAAAAACAATATGGAGGCGAAAAATGGAACTCAAAGAACTTTCAGAGCAACTCAAAAACTCAATCACAACAAAAAGAATAAATGAAAATGAATATCAAATTCAAACCAAACTTTTCTTTTCGGATGAAACACCCTATGAAATATATTTGATGCAAGACAAAAACGGCAACAGGATTTTGACTGACAAACGAAGAACTTTGCGTTATATGGATGATTTTTATGAACTTGAATCTGAAGATGTGAAGTCTTCAATTGCAGAAATCTTGGATCTCTATGGAGTCAAAATCTACCAAAAAGCACTTGTTCTCAAATTGCAAGAAAACGATGATGTCGTTGTAATGTTTTATGAATTTGTTCAATGCATTGGACAACTCATAAATATGTATGTATTTTTTGACAAACCAAAAGAAGATGATTAGTCATTCAACTCAAAAGCACAAAACAAATTGTTATGTGCTTTTTTGTTGACAAAGAGAGCTTTTGCGACTAAAATAAAAAAGTATTAAAAATGATGATGAAAGACAACACTTTTTGTGAAACTCTTCAGAGAGCAACTGGTTGGTGCGAAGTTGTGAGGGAAGCACAAAGTTATCACTTTCGGAGTTGAATGGGCGAAAAGAGTAGTCCATTTCGGTCAGGCCGCCGTCACGAGCCAGCGCATGGTGGTGCGAGTGTGAAACATTACAATTTCGTGGGCACCATGTCCACGATTTTTTATGAGGTGATGAAAAATGAAAAAAGAAAACAGCATGCCAAACTTGGTCGAAAACGAAAAAGAAATTTTGAAGTTTTGGAACGAGAATGACATATTTGGCAAACTAAAACAAGAAAATCAAAACACTGGCAAATATTATGCTTTTCTTGACGGTCCAATCACGGCAAACTATATCATGGGCTTGCATCATGCTTGGAATCGCTCGCTCAAAGATGTCATGCTTCGATTTGCAGGAATGAATGGTTGTGGTGCTCACTATCAAAACGGCTTTGATGCTCACGGACTTCCAGTTGAACTCAGGGTTGAAAAAGAACTTGGACTCAACAGCAAAAAAGAGATTGAGAAGTATGGCGTTGAGAACTTTATTGAAAAATGTTTGCAAGTTGTTGATAAATATTCTTCCATCATCACAGAGCAATCAAAACGTCTTGGACAGTGGATGGATTGGGACGACTCTTACTACACAAATTCTGACGAGAACATCACGGCAATTTGGCATTTCCTCAAAGTTTGCCATGAAAAAGGTTGGATAACCGAAAAATATCGTCCAACTCCATGGTGTATTCGTTGCGGAACAGCTCTTTCTGAACACGAAATGGGCGATGCTGACGCATATAAGGAAATTGAGCACACAGCAGTATTTTTCAAACTTCCAGTTCTTGGCACAAACAACTCTGTTGTTGTTTGGACAACAACGCCTTGGACACTTTCTTCAAACGTTGCAGTTGCAGTTAATCCAGAATTCAAATATTCAATTTGCAAAGTGAAAAGTGACACAAGAAATCTGATTGTTTGCTCCGACATGCTCAAAGTTCTCAAAGGAGATTTGGTTGAGGTTGTCGAAGAAGTTTCTGGTCGTGATCTTGTTGGATTGAGTTATGAAACATGCTTCCCAGAGTTCAAGGAACAAAATTTCGAACATAAGATTGTTGCTTGGGATCAAGTGGATTCAGTTGAAGGCTCGGGAATGGTTCACATTGCACCAGGTTGCGGGGCGGAAGACTTTGATTTGGGACAAAGCATTGGGCTCAAAAACATCATGCCGATTGATGAGGCGGGAAATTTCTATGAGGGCTTTGGTTTTCTTTCTGGCAAGAATGCAAATGAAGTTGCCGACCTTGTGTTTGAAGAACTCAAAGCACGCAACAAACTCTACTACACTCATAAATACAAACACCGCTATCCTCATTGCTGGCGTTGCAAAAATCCGGTTTTATATCGTCTTGTCAAAAACTGGGTTATCAAAATGGACGAAATCAGACCCGCACTCATTCATGCGATTGATGATGTTGAATTTCAACCTGAATTTATGAAAAAGCGTATGCTTGACTGGCTTAACAACATGGGCGACTGGTCAATTTCAAGAAAAAGATATTATGGTGTGCCACTTCCAATTTATCATTGTCCACACTGCGGAAAACTCACAGTTGTTGGAAGCCTTGAAGAACTTGCAAGCCTTTCGAGTGAAGAAGAGGTGAAATCGCTTCCACACATTCACAAACCATATATTGATAAAATCAAAATCACTTGTCCAAACTGCGGCGAAAAAGTTGAGAGAATTCCAGAAGTTGGCGATTGCTGGCTTGATGCAGGAATAACACCATTCTCAACAAAGAAATATTTCTCAGACAAAGAGTTTTTCGAAAAGAATTTCCCAATTGAAGTTGTGCTTGAAGGAAAAGAGCAAATCAGACTCTGGTTCTATTCGCTTCTTGTTATGAGTGTTGCGCTCACTGGTCGCGCTCCATACAAGAAGATTGTTTGCACAGCAATGCTTCTTGACCGTGACGGAAACAAACTCTCAAAGAGCAGTCCAAACAACATTCCGATTGACGAAGCATTTGAAAAGATTGGAGCAGATATTGTCAGATATATGTTTGCTTCAAACAACATGACAAGTGACGTTCGTTTTTCATTTGAAGCAACCGACGAAATCAGAAGAAAAATCTTGGGATTCTGGAATAACTATGTGTTCTTCAACACATATGCAACACTTGATAATCCTCAACTTGACGGTTTTACACCAGACATGGAAAAACTTGACCTCACTGACCGCTGGCTTCTTGCGAAAGTGAACAACTTTGTTCGTGAGTCTTATGAAAACTACAAACATCAACGTTTCTATCAAGTGACGGCGGATTTTGAAGAACTTTCTGACGAACTTTCAAACTGGTATATTCGCGTCAACAGAAGAAGATTTTGGAAGTCTGATGACGAAGAAGACAAACTCAACGCTTACTACACTTTGTATTTTGCACTCAAAACAATTTGCCAAGTCATGAGTCCAATCATTCCATTCCTTTGCGAATATATTTGGCAAAATATGACGAGAAGTCTTGAAAGTCGTGCCAAGGAAAGCATATTTCTTGAACGCTTCCCAATGCCAAACGAAAAGTTTGATAATCAAAAATTAATTGCTGACACAAACGTAATTCGAAATGTCATTGCGATTGCACAACGCCTTCGAAATGAAAATCAAATCAAAATCAAACAACCACTCAAACATCTTTATGTTTTGATGCACAATGCAAATGTCGGTGCTCTAAAAGAGTATGACAATCTCATCAAAGAAGAGCTCAACATCAAAGAAATCACATTTGAAGAAGACAACACGAAGTTTAATGACGAGTTTTTGACCGTCAACTTCAAGACGGCTGGCGCAAGACTCAAAGGTGCAGTCCAACAACTCAAAAACACACTCAGCGCGCTTTCACAAGACGAACAAAACAGCCTTATTCAAGCGTTCAAGGCGGGAGACGATGTTCAAGTTGAAGGATTTGAGCCACTCCCAGCAGACACATTCATTCTTTCGAGCAAACCAAAGAAAGATTATGTGATTGCGAGCGAAAATGGCATCACTTGTGTTCTTGATATCACAATTGACGAAAACCTTATGCTTGAAGGTGTTCAAAGAGAATTGGTTCGTGCAATGCAAGTTGTCAGAAAAGAAAACGATCTCAAAATTGAACAAAGAATAACCTTGTTTGTTGAAAGCAAAAGTGAACTAATAAATCGCGTGGTTGAAAAGTTTAAGAACAAAATTATGCAAGAAGTTCTTGCAAACAAGTTTGAAGATATCCAAAATCCAAAGATTGAACAAGACCTTGTTGTTGCTGACGAAAATCTTGTTGTAAAAATTGATTTTTGAGAGGAGATATGAAAGTTAATAAAGAATGGCAAGACTACTCATGTCTTGCAACAGGTGGTGGCGAGAAACTTGAAAGATGGAAAGATGTCTATCTTCTTCGTCCAGATCCTCAAGTGATTTGGCCCTCTCGCACAACACTCAAAAAATATCCAAAACTTTGTGCGCACTACATTCGTTCCTCATCTGGTGGTGGATATTGGGAAAACTTGCGTCCAATGAAAGACGAATGGGTTGTTTCTTGGCGCAATCTCAAATTCAAAATCAAACCAATGGGATTCAAACATACTGGACTTTTCCCAGAACAAGCAGTCAACTGGGCAAAATGCATTGACCTAATTCAAAAATCCAATCGTGAAATAAAGGTTTTGAACCTTTTTGCCTACACGGGTGGGGCAACTGTTGCTTGTGTTTCTGCTGGCGCTCATGTCACTCATGTTGATGCAAGCAAGGCAATGGTTGAAAGAGCAAAAGAAAACATCAAACTTTCATCACTGCCTCAAGACAAATGTCGCTTCATCGTTGATGACTGTTTCAAGTTTGTTGAACGCGAAATCAGACGCGGAAATAAATATGATGCAATCATCTTGGACCCACCAAGTTTTGGAAGAGGACCAAACGGGGAAACTTGGAAGATTGAAAACAATCTCTATGACTTTTTGACAGTGTGCCGAAAAGTTTTGTCAGAAAAACCTTTGTTTGTTCTTCTCAATTCTTACACCACTGGGCTTCAACCAACGGTTATATCAAATCTTCTCAATCTCACATTTGGTGACCTTGGGGGGAAAAGTGAGAGTTATGAAGTCGGACTCGACACAGAAGAAGCGGGAGTTATCTTGCCTTGTGGTTGCAGCGGATTTATTGAATTTAATTAAAAAAATAAAAATTATTTCTTTCTCTTATAAACAAAGCGATTGAAATAATTTTTTTATTTACAAAAATTAAATTTATTTAATTAAAATAATTATTTTCTGAATTATTTTTAATTAATTTTAATTATTTATCAATTTTTGAAAATAATTTTTGCGTTTTGCCAAAAATATTTTTGTTTGTGAAAATCTGATTTTGTTATGTTCTCGTTTGACAAATTAGACGCAATTTGATAAAGTTTGTGAGAAAGGAAAAGTTATGGAAATATTATTTGAAGATAATCACATCATCGTTGTTCAAAAACCACAAAATGTTTTGTCACAAGGAGATGAAACTGGCGATCAAGATATGCTGGGCATGGTAAAAAATTACATTAAAGAAAAATATCAAAAACCAGGCAATGTCTATGTTGGACTTGTTCATCGTCTTGATCGTCCAACAGGCGGTGTTATGGTCTTTGCAAAAACAAGCAAGGCAGCAACAAGACTTGCCGAACAAATTCAAAATGGCGATTTCAAAAAAGAATATCTTTGTGTTGTTTGTGGTCACCCAAGAATGAAAAGCGACAAACTCATAAACTATCTTGAAAAAGACCCAAAGACAAACAATGTTCGAATTGTGCCACAATCTCAAATGAACGCAAAGAGAGCAGAACTCGACTATGTTGTTCAAGACGAAAAAGACGAACTTTCACTTGTCAAAGTTCACTTGGCAACAGGAAGAAGCCATCAAATCCGTGTTCAAATGGCGAGCATAAAATGTCCAATTTTTGGCGATTATAGATATGGGAAAGGTGAGATTGGACAAGGTTATAACCTTGCACTTTGGGCGGTCAAACTTTCATTTTTGCATCCTGTGACAAAAGAGAGAATGACTTTTAAGTCTCTGCCACCACTTGCCACACCTTGGAAATTTTTTGACATTGAAAAATATGTGGGTTGATATGAAAAAAAGAAACGAGATAGAAGAAAAATATAAATGGGATTTATCTGGATATTGCACTGACCTTGACAGTGCAATTTCTCGTATTAAATCACTTGTCCCAAAGTTTGAAAAACTCACGAAGTATGAAAACAAACTTGGTAATGACGAGTTGCTTTTTGAATGCCTTGAAACAAACCGCAAACTTGGCGAAAAGTTTGAAGTTTTGGCATGTTTTTGTTCTCTCAAACAAAAAGAAGATGCAACCGTATCAAAAACAAATGAAATCTTGAATGTGATTGAATCAATTTCAAGTGATTTGGGTGTCAAACTTTCGTTTATTGATGTTGAGATTTCAAAGTTTTCAAATGCTCGTCTCAACAATTTGATTGCGAACCCAAAATTTGTTGAATACAAAGAAATGTTTGAAGATGTCAAACGACACAAAAAACATACGCTTTCAAAATCGCAAGAAAAATTGCTTTCACGCGTAGGTGAGTTTGCGGGCGGATTTTCTGATGTCTTTGACATGTTTGATTCGTGCGATGTTGTGTTTGACGATGCCATAGACTCGGACGGAAAAAAATATGCGTTGAATAACGCAAACTACTCTCAATTTGTTCGCGACAAAGACGAAAAGTTGAGATTGTCTGCCTACTCCAACATGATGGGAGCGTATGGAAAACTCAACAAAACTCTTGCTGCAAACTACCTGTCATCTGTGAAAGCGGATTGTGCATATGCAAAAATGCGAAAATATGGATCTGCGCTCGACAAAGCTCTCTACAACGAAGAGATTTCGACAAATGTCTATGAAAAACTGATTGAAAAAGTCCATTCAAACCTAAAAGATTTTTACGAATATTTTGAAGAAAAACGCAAAATGCTGGGACTCAAAAATTTCAAAATATGTGACGCCTATGCTGAAAACCCGAATGTTCCAAAATTTGAATTTACTTTTGAAGAAGCATTTGAAGTTGTGAAAACTGCACTCAAACCTCTTGGGGAAGATTATCAAAAACTTCTCGACAAAGCAAAACAAGAAAGGTGGGTTGATGTTTATCCAAATGTTGGAAAAGACACTGGCGCGTTTTCGTCCGGCGCTTATTGCAAGAACCCAATCGTTCTCATGAACTTTGTTGGGGATATAAACAGTGTGTTTACGCTCGCTCATGAACTGGGTCACTCAATGCACACATATCTTGCGGATCACGCTCAAAACTCAATCAATTCGGGCTATCCAATTTTCCTTGCCGAGATCGCAAGCACAACAAATGAGATGTTGCTTCTTGATTTCTTTATGAAGAATGCAAAAACAAATGATGAAAAAATATATTTTGTTGACACCTATCTCAACATGGCACGAGCAACAATTTTCCGCCAAACTATGTTTGCGGAGTTTGAACAAATAATTCATGAAAACTATGAGAAAATGCTGCCACTTTCAGCAGATGTTCTCAATCAAACTTATTTTGATCTCAACCGCCTTTATTTTGGTGACAAAGTTGAAATTTTGGATTGTGCAAAATATGAGTGGTCGAGAATCCCACACTTTTATAATGACTTTTATGTTTATAAATACGCAACGGGGTTAATTTCGGCGATTGCAATTTCGCAAAATATCCTAAAAGACAATTCTTATTCAAAACAATATCTCAAAATGCTTTCAATGGGCGGAAAACTTCCACCTCTGAAAACGCTTGAAATTTGTGGAATTGACATGACAAAAGACACTCCTTTTGACAACGCATTTTCAAGCATAAAAGAAAAAATTCGAGAACTAAAAGAACTTCAAGGAGAAAAATGAAAATAAAGAGCAAACTTGACCTTCTTCGAGCCATTGAAAATATGGACGAAGGCCTGTCGGAAGATGAAATTATGGAGCTTGTTGGATTTTTTGAAGAGAATCCAAGTTTTATCGCACAATACAAAGACTTCTACGATGACATAAAAACAAAAGTTCGAGAGGATTGGTAAAAAGTGGCATTTTTGCCACTTTTTTTGTTATAAAAACAAATTTATTGGTTTTGGCATAGCATGAAATGAGTAAAAAAATCATCAGGTGCGTTATGAATTGCCAAAGAAATTTTCAAGATTATAATTCAATTTATGATAATATGACCTACTGCAACTACAAACGCGGTTGCTTCATTCGTCCTTGCAATCCGTGCATTGGTGGCGGCTGGAACAACTGGGATGCAAACTGCTGCAACCCTTGGTGCAACATGCAACCGCAAACGCCGCCATGTTTTCCGCCTTGCTTTGACGATGGCAACATGAATTGCCGAAGACCAAAAAGACCAAGAAGATGTGACTGCCAACCTTGCGGAAAAGGACCATTTGTGTTTTTCTATTTCCCATTCTAAACGGGGGGGTCGGGGTGTTTGTGAGTGTGATATGGTTATGCAAGAAGAACTTGTGAAGTTTTGTTTGGACTTTTTGAATATGTTTTGATAGAATGAGAATATGAAAATAAAAAGTGCGCGTTTTGTGACAAGTGTTGCGAGTGCAAAAAATTTGATTTGTGATGACAAGATTGAAATTGCTTTTGCGGGAAAGAGTAATGTTGGCAAGAGCAGTTTTATCAATATGCTTTGCGGGCAAAAGAAGTTGGCAAAAACTTCATCGCTTCCCGGCAGAACAAGACTAATAAACTATTTTTTGATCAATGACGAGTTCTATTTTGTTGACCTTCCGGGCTATGGTTTTGCAAAAGCAGGACAGAAAAACAAAGAGATGTGGGCATCGCTTCTTGAAGATTATTTGATTAAAGCAAACAAAATCAAATTGGTATTTATGCTTGTTGATCTTCGTCACGACCCAACCGACCTTGACAAAATCATGTTGAAATTCTTGTATCAACGTGCGCTTCCGTTCAAGATTATTGCAACCAAGGCTGACAAAATTGCGAAGTCAAAAATTCCGTCATTTGTTCAAAATGTTGCAAAATGCTTGGGAGTTGGAAAAGATGATATCATTGCAGTTTCAAGCGAAACGGGATATGGTCTCAATCAAATTCTTGCCGAGATTGAGAGCGTGAAAAACTTTCATGAAGAGGTGACGTTGCAAGAGTTCGCTGAACTTAAAGACGCCGAAATCTTGTCACACATTTTGTCAGATGCTCATATTTGTGCATTGAAAGACTGTTGCCGTGAGGCGAGTGATGGCATCACAAAACAACTGCTTGATCTCAAACTTGTTGAAAAAACTCAAAGTGGTTTTGTTTTGACAGCGCTTGGCGAAAAAGTTGCAAATCAAAAAAATTAACACAAAGACATGACTTTTCATAAAATATTTATGATTGAAAATTATTTTATGGAGGAGTTATGTCATTTTATTTAAACAACACTTCAAATTGCAGACCTTGCCCACTCAAAAACAGTGGAGTTGGAAGTATTTGTGAAAAAGTGCTGATTGAGACAACAAAAATCTTTGATGAATGTTTGTCTCAAACACAGGAAATCGGGTTGCAACTCACAGTTTCGTCTTACACACCTGAATTGCCAGCATTCCCACTTACATTCATTTCCGCGCAAGCAACGGGCAGTGGCGTTGTTGTGTCAGATGTTGTGATTGACAGAATAGCAGACCGTCCAAACTTCGCAAACGTCACAGCAACAATAACCATTCCAGTCATTGTCACATATCGCGACAACAATGGCGTGGTTGGCACTGGAACAAGTTCAGTCACAGTCACAAAATCAGCAATACTATTTGTTCCACAACCTTCGATGACACCAATTGAGGTCACTGCAATGGCAGCACTTGTTAGCACGAGCGGGACATATTCAGACAACAACATTTTCACAATCAATGCTTGTCTTTATGTTGTTATCAAAATCGTTGGCGTTGTTGATATTCTTGTTCCAAGTTATGGCTACCCACAAATTCCAGAATGTCAAGAAATTTCAACACCATGCCCAGGACTCAACAACATCTCGTTCTTCCCAGTTGCACAGCCATAAAATCAGCAATTTGACAAAAAAATCTTTCTCTTTTTGGGGAAAGATTTTTTGTTTGCCTCAAAATTGTTTTTAAAAACTTAATAACTATGTTATTATAAGTCGAGGATATATGAGAAAAATTTGCTTTGTATGCACTGGAAACACTTGCCGTTCGCCCATGGCAGAAAAACTTATGAAGAAGCATTTGCAAGAACTTGGCATCAATGATGTTGAAGTGACAAGTGCGGGAATTAGTGTTGTTGAGGGCGAAAAGATGTGTGATGCGGCAAACAATGCACTAAAAATGTTTGGCATTCGAAAAAGTTCTCGAAAAGCAAAACAACTTCGTCCCATAGACCTAAAAAAAGACATTATCTTCATCACAATGACTGCTGAACAGAAAAAAAGTTTCGGGTCAAACAAAAATGTTTTTTCACTTGGCGAATTGGTTGGAGACGGCGACATTTTGGACCCATATGGATTCGGACAAGATGTTTATGACAAAACTGCCCAAACACTTTGGGAATATACTAATAAATTGGCACAAAACTTGAAACAATAAAAGAGGGGTAAATATGATTATTCTTGCAAGCGACCACGCTGGATTTCTTCTCAAAGAAGACATAAAAAAATTTTTCAAAAAAGAGAACATCACGACTATTGACGTTGGTTGTTATTCAATGGAGCCTGTGGACTATCCAGACTTTGCAAAAAGTGCAAACCAAAAAGTTTTGGAGAACGACAACAATATCGGCATCTATATTTGTGGGACAGGCATTGGCATGGACATATGTGCAAACCGCAATCCAAAAATTCGTGCGGCACTTTGTCCAAACCCAACTTATGCGCGTCTTGCTCGTTCTCACAACAATGCAAATGTTCTTGTTCTTGGCGGAAGGTTTACGAGAAAGAGAAAAGCAATCAAGATTATCAAGGAGTTTTTGACAACTCAATTTGACGGCGGAAGACATCAAAAGAGAATAAAAAAATTATAAGAGGCAAAATGTATAATATTCTTTTGGATTTGGGAACAAATGAGATAAGCGAAAAAGGCATTTTGGAACTAGCGAATTTTGCAAGTTCAAAAAGTTCAATGCTTTATGTTTATTTTTCCGAAATTCCAAAAAATGTTTTGACAAAACTAAAAAAGAAACGACCAGAAAATTTGGTTCTTGTTCGAACCGAAAAAAATTCAACAAGTGACGAAGTGGTTAAAGATTTTGTTCAAAACCATGGCGACACCAATGTGATTTTGATTAGACGCGGCGCAAAAAATGTTGATAAATTCCTTTTGGAAGAAATGATGAACGCACACGCATCTGGCAAAAAAATTGTCACTGCAAAAAATGTGAAAGATGACAGGTTTTGGAAAAAGCTGTTCGCAAAAATAAGAGGATTTGTCGTTTCACTTTTGTTCAACTTTTCTTTGTTTGAAGGTCGTGGTCAAGTCGTGCTTTTTGACAAGTCATTGACGAGAGCAATGAGAGAAGTTCCAAGAAGCATTGTGAAAATGACAAAGGTTGACAACTATCACTGCGTTGAGCGTGGCACGATTGCGGACAAAAATTATCAGGCAAAAGTCAAATTCAAATCAAAAAGTCACAACCTAAAAATGTGGTTTAGTCATTTGTTTCTTGTTTTGTTTGCGTTGACTCTGACTTTGACTTTAATTTTTATTCCAGCACTTCGGACGAGTTTATACATCATTTTGATGTCGGTTTTGATTTTGTCAAACATTTGTGTTTGTTTTGCTTTTACATCAAGTTTCATCCTATTTCGAAATGTTGGCGAACTTGATGACAAAGATATAAAATTAAAAGGGGAGATTATATGAAAAAATTAAAAATTGGTATCAACGGATTTGGAAGAATTGGAAGACTTGTTCTTCGCGCAGTGGCGGAGCGTGACGATGTTGAGGTTGTTGCAATCAATGACCCATTTCTTGATGTTGATTATGCGAACTATCTTTTTGAATATGATTCAATTCATGGAAAATTCAAAGGAACAACTTCTGTTCAAGACGGAATGCTTGTTGTCAACAAAAAGAAAATCAAATTCTTTGCCGAAAAAGACCCAACGCTCATTCCATGGGGGGAAGCGGGTGCGCAATATGTTGTTGAGGCAACAGGAAAATTCACATCATTCGAAGGCGCTGAACAACATCTCAAAGGCGGGGCAAAAAAAGTTGTTGTTTCTGCACCTGGAAAAAACATGCCAATGTTTGTTTATGGGGTTAACCACGACAAATACACAAAGGACATGACAATTGTTTCAAACGCAAGTTGCACAACAAACTGTCTTGCACCATTGGTTTATGTTCTTCAAAGAGAGTTTGGTGTTGAAGAAGGTTTGATGACCACCGTTCACTCAACAACAGCAACCCAACTCACAGTTGATGGTTCAACAAAAAAAGATTGGCGTGGTGGACGCGCGGCATCATATAATATCATTCCATCATCAACAGGTGCTGCAAAAGCGGTTGGAGAAGTTTTGCCAGAACTCAAAGGCAAACTCACTGGAATGAGCTTCCGTGTTCCAACACTTGATGTTTCAGCAGTTGATCTCACTTGCACATTGAAAGTTGAAACAACTTATGAAGAAATTACAAAAGCAATGAAGAAAGCAGAAAAAACATACCTCAAAGGTGTTTTGGGAACAACTGACGAAATGGTTGTTTCATCTGACTTTATTGGTGATGCGAGGACCTGTATTTTTGATGAAAAAGCAGGAATTATGCTTTCACCAAAATTTGTAAAAATTGTTGCATGGTATGACAACGAATGGGGTTATTCAAACAAGCTCGTTGATCTCATGGTTCATATGGGAAAAGTTGACAAATTAATTTAATTACACAATCATGTTTGATTGAATTAACTAATTATCTCAAAAAGGGAGGCATATATGTCTATTGCAAGCATTGTTTCACTTGTTGTTAACATCATATTTGTTTTGATGTTGGCACTGGGATTCTTGTTTGGATTCAAACGCGGAGTAAAAAGATCGGCACTGCGAATTGGCTTGTTCTTGGTTTTTGTCATCATTGGCGCCGTTGTTTCTCCATATATTACTGAAGCGATATTGGGAATTAAATTCACTTGGCCAAATGGAATGAGAGACACCATTCTCAAATATTTGGAGAGTTTGTTTCGTCAAAACCCTGACATTTCAAATATGCTTACTTTTAATGCTTCTCTTTCAAGCACTCTCAGACAAACAATCATAATCATTTGCAACTTTGCAACTTTTATTGCAGTCGCACTCATCATGGCATTTTTGAGTTGGATTTTGTTTATTATCCTTGCGAAATATGTTATTCGTGACAAAAAAAGAAAAGAAACAATTGAAGAAATCAAAAAGAATACAACAAACACCTATGACCTCACTCCAAAACCAGAAAAGAAATATAGGATTTGTGGAAGTTTGATTGGACTTTTGCAAGGGTTTGTTTTTGCGTTTATCCTGTTTATGCCAATTTCCGGCATTGCGGCTACCGCTCAATCTGTTCTTGACACAACAACAGAAGCAACTGCGACAACAACAGTTGTCACAACTGGACTTCCTGACAATGAAGAAAATATGGCAGAAGGGGAAACCAAACTTCCAGCAACAGTTGGAGATTACATTGTAAAAAATGTTCCTCAAGAATATTTGGATATAATAACAAAATATCGCAAGTCCGCAGTGGGTGCGATTGCATCGGTTGGAAATCTCGACCAAGCATGCTTTGATGCAATAACTCAACTTCAAGTTCGCGGTCAAAAATTTTCGCTACGTGAAGAAATTGTCAAGGCGTGCAATTTGTATGAAAAATTCGTTTATGTTTATGAGTTTGACTATCAAAATGACAAACTTTCAAACATTGATTTTGAGCGTATGGACGCGTTTGTTGATGCAGTGTTTTCATCGAATTTTGTTTATGCCATTTCTGGAGACATTGTTCCTTATGCAATTGAAGAATTCGTTGTAAAAAATGATAATCTGAAATTTGGGAACTACACGGGACTCATAAAAGGCGAAGGAGTTTATAGCGGAATTGGAGCAAGCAAACTTGCCGAGGTTTTAAGAAAAGATGCAAAACAAGCAGCGGCAGAAGTCAAAGAAGATGTTTTGGGACTCTATGAAATTGCAAAACTGTTAGTTAAGTCAGGGATTGCCGATGACATCAAAGACAACAATATCAACGTTTTGAGAATATTGGACCGCGTGACTGAACCAAAACCAGAAGGCACAATTCTCACTCAAACGATCAACAATCTCATGAAAACCAATTCTCTCAGAATTGTTATGAATATGGGATTTAATGCAGGACTTAAAGCGCTTGACGAAAACTTGCCAGCAAGCATTGGAACAGTTAAATATAACGAAGAAGTTTGGGGTGGCGCCGAGACAGACGCACAAACTTTTGCAAGCAATTTAAGTCAGACCTATTCATATTTTAATTCGCTTGAAGAATCAACAAGAAACACAATTCTAAAATTTGGTTTTGATAGTCAAATGTTTGATGCGCTCAAAAATGTTGACCTAAACAAACTTGTGTTGCCAGCAGCACGTGCTCTTGATGTCGTCAACTGTTCCGCCGTATTTAATCAAAATCCAGACGGAAAAGATACAGAAAACAAACACATTATGGATAGAATTGTTGACGCAGTTTATGCAAGTGATATGTTTGCAACTGCAAAAAAATATATCAAACTTGATGTTGTCAATTCACAAGAGTTTAAATTTGAAGATAATGTTGCTGATATTGTTGGAGTTATCAACAAATTGCAAGAAAAAGATTGCATTGACATGATTTTTGCGGATAACCTTGACGTTGGACTTCTCATTTCAAAATTTGACGAAACAAAAACCCCAAATGCATTGACATTTGATGAAACCTTTGGTGTTATCATCGACAACGAACTCTTCAGACCAAGCTTTGTTTGTGTTCTCAATCTCATGAATTCAAAACTTTGTGACATTTTGGGAACAAGCATTGTCACTCAAGATATTGCATCAGATGCAGACATTTCAGCACAAAAAGCTGATATAAAAGAGTTTTGGACAAATCTTATTCCACTTTCAAGTGAAGTGTTCAAAGAAGAAGGATTCAAACTCAAAGACCTTGATTTTGATGCACTTGAAAGCCTCATGGAAGGAATGAAACAAAATGTCTATAACATTGCAGGAAAAATAAAAGAAAATGCAGTGTTTGAAGCAACATATCTCAATCTCATCGACTATATGAAGAAAGATGTTGATTATGGAACATATTTTGCTAGTTATTACGAAGGTTATGCAAATCCATACGATGTTGATTGGCACAAACTTTTGGTTGCTGTAAAAATTGCTGACGATCTCAAATCAACTGGATCAATTTCTCCAAGCGATTTGAACAAGGTCGCAGATATTGCAAGCACAAGTGAAGCGATTGCAGACGCAGTCAAGGATGCAGTCAAGGACAAAATCGCAGACGAAGAATTGAAAACAAAAGTTGATTCACTCAATCTTGCGGATGAATCAACACTCAAAACCATTGAGAATGTCGCAAAAATGGCAGATTCGCTTCAAAAACTCGGTTCTGAACAACCAACAATTGGGAAAGATGCAGAATCATTTATTAATAGTCTAAACAATCAAGCCAACCAAGAAACTGTTGACACCATTATTGGCATTGTTGACAATGTCGCAAAATCTGAAATTGTGGAAAATGCAGCAAAAATTTCGGTTAGCGAAAAAGAAACAATCAAGAAAAATATTGACAATGCTTCTCGTCTTAGCGATGAAACAAAAAATCGTCTAAAAGAGATGTTTGGAATTGAACTTCCAACACCTCCAACAGAACCAGACCCAATCGACCCACCAACACCAGAACCATAAGAGAGGACAAATTGGAATTTCGACACGAACCGATTTTGAAAAATGAAATAATTGAATTGTTGAATATCAAGGCGGACGGAAACTACCTTGATTGCACAATTGGCGGAGCGGGGCATAGCTCTGCCATTATTTCGCATTTGAAAAATGGTCACTTGTTTGGCGTTGACAAAGATGAGGACGCACTTTGTGCTTCGCGAGAAAGATTAAAAAATTATTCAAATTTCACTTTAATTCATGATGATTTCAAAAATATTAAAGAAATATTTGAAAAAAATAATCTTCCTGACATGGACGGCGTGCTTATTGACCTCGGTGTGAGCTCTTATCAAATCGACAATCCTGAACGCGGTTTTAGTTTTTTGAGAGATGGTCCACTCGACATGAGAATGAATCAAGAGCAATCTTTTTCGGCGTTTGATGTTGTCAATTCATATCCATACGAAAAACTTGTCAAAATATTTTTTCAATATGGCGAGGAACAAAACGCAAAAACAATTGCAAGAAAAATTGTTGAAGAGCGAACAAAACAACCAATCACAACAACAAAACAACTCAACGACATAATTGAAAGTGCATTGCCCAAAAAACTTGTTTACAAAAGTGGCGGTTGTGCAAAAAAAGTTTTTCAAGCAATAAGAATTGAAGTTAATGGAGAATTAACAGGACTGGAAGATACATTACATTTTTTGATTGATCATCTAAAACCTGACGGAGTTATTTGTGTTTTGTCTTTTCATTCTCTTGAAGACAGGATTGTTAAAAATGTTTTCAGGCTTGAAGCAACAGACTGCATTTGCCCACCCAAAACGCCAATATGCATATGTGGTCATAAAAAAAAGGTTGAATTGATCACTAAGAAACCAATCGTTGCAAGCCAAGAAGAACAACAAAAAAACACTCGTTCTACTTGTGCAAAACTCCGAGTTGTAAGAAAAATTTGAGAAAAGAGCAAGGTTGCTCTTTTTTTATTTGCAAAACAACTTGAAAATGAATGTCAAAAAGTAATTGTCAAATTGTTGTAAAAATGATATAACAATCATATATTATGGAAAACACAGAAGACAAAATCCAAAATCTTCGCGATGGGCGAGTGGCGACAATGACAACTGACACTGACGCAAGTCTTTCTGTGCCCAAAAATGAAACAAAAGAAGATACAAAACCAAATGCCAATCTTCTCACAAGGATTGACGAACTCACACGCGAAAGAGTGAACGCTTTTGAAACTCAGCAAAGAAAATTGGAAGAAGAAGAGAGACGGCAACTTGAGAAAAAACTTGAAAATGCTCAAAAAACTGAAGTGACAGAAGTCACTGAAATTGCCTCCAGCAAGGCTGAACAAGTTGATGAAGAGAGCGTTTCAATGCCAAAATATATTGGTGAAACCGAGCTGCAAACCGAAAGCGTCGAAGATGAAGAAACGCAAGTTCAAGACCAAGCAGAGCAAAAACAAAGAGCAAAAAAAGTGAAATATCGTGTGAAATTCATTTCTATTGCTGTTTGCATTGCAGTTGCTTTGTTTTCGGGACTTGCGATTCATAATGCTGTCAAAATCACACGCCTTTCAAGTGAAGTTGCGGCAGCACAGCAACAAATTGAAGTAAATACGACCAAATACATTTATAAAATCAGCAAACTTGATGACCTTATTGAAAAAGGGAAGGAAGCGCCAGCAGATAGTTTTCAAATTGGGGCAGACAGGTATCTTGAAAGTTTTCCAGAAGAGATAGAAGACGTCACAGAGGTTCCCCAAAAGTCGAATTGGTTTGATAGGTTTGTTGACAAAATCAGAAAATTTTTTGGGAGAGCATGAAAAAACCAAAATTCAAATTTAAAATTCAAAAAACATACACATTATTTTCATTACGAAAGAGGATATCAGCATTAATTATTGCGATATCCTTTCTTTTTTGTACACTTCTTATCAGACTTTCGATTGTGAGCCTTGTTGACGGGAAATGGCTGCAAGAAAAAGCATTTAATCAATGGACGAGAGATTTGCCAATAACTGGTGAGCGTGGCAAAATTTATGACACAAATGGTGCGACCCTTGCTGTTTCAAAAACGACATACGATGTTTATCTTCGCGGCCGTGAAGTTGATGACCCAATTGGAGTGTCATCATATCTATCAAACCTTTTGGGTTTGGAATTTGAAAAAGTCCATGCAAAAGCGATTGACAAAACAATTTCTGAAAGCCTTGTGAAGATGCAGATTGATCAAGAGATTGCTCAAAAAATTTTGAACAGCGACTACAAAGGTGTGTTTTTGTCTGAGAACATTGGACGTTATTATCCATATGGAGATTTGTTGACGCAAATTTTGGGATTCACAACCATTGATAATGTTGGTCAAGCGGGCATTGAGCAATACTACAATAATATGCTCACAGGTCTTGATGGAAAATATTATGTTCAAAGTGATTTGCAAGGTCGCCAAATTGACAACACACTTTCGTCATATATTCCTTCTGTTGCGGGAATGAACTTGCAACTGACGATTGATGTTGCCATCCAACAAGTGGTTGAAAAAGTTTTGGAGCAAGTTGTTCTTGACCACAAACCAAAAAGCGTGACATGCATTGTCATGAATCCAAAAAATGGCGAACTTTTGGCGCTTGGACTCAAACCAAGTTTCAATCTCAATGATATTCCAAGAAGTGACCCAAGCCTCATGTCAACCGTGAAAAACACCGCAGTCGTTGATGTTTATGAACCAGGTTCAACTTTCAAAATTCTAACCACTGCAGCTGCGCTTGAAGAGGGCAAAACAAACTTGAATGACAGATTTTATGACCCCGGTTATCGAATTGTTGACGGGCAAAAAATCAAGTGTTGGAAAACAATAGGACACGGAAGCGAGGACTTGGTTGACGGTTTCATCAATTCTTGCAACTCAGTCTTTATGGACTTGGCACTTCGAATGGGAACAAATAGTTTTTATTCATATCTCAAAAAGTTTGGAATTGGGTCAAAAACTGGCATTGACATTGCATCAGAAAGTTCTGGAATTTTGATGAAGCAGTCAAGCGTTAAAAATGTCGACCTTGCTCGCATTGGATTCGGTCAAGCGGTTGCTGTCACGCCAATCCAAATCATAACCGCATTTTGTGCGGCAATCAATGGTGGTGAGCTTTTGCAACCATATCTCGTCAAAAGTGCGACAGATAGTCAAGGAAATATTGTGCTTGAAAACAAAAAAATGGTCAAAACACAAGTAATTTCGCAAAAAACTTCAAATTTAATTAATAATTTGCTCGAAAATGTTGCAACAAAACGCGGGAAAACAACTTTTGTTGATGGATATCGAATTGGAGGGAAAACTGGAACTGCCCAAAAATATGAGAATGGTGTTATTGCAAGAGGCAAATATGTTTCAAGTTTCTTTGGCACCTATCCCGCGGAAAATCCAGAGTATGCAATGTTGCTTTTGGTTAACGAGCCAAGCGCTGGCGTTTATTATGGAAGTGTTGTCGCGGCACCATATGCAAAACAAATTTTTTCTGGCATATTCCAAGCAAAAAACATAAAATCACAAGACGAACAACAAAAACAAAAAGAATATATTGAAATGCCAAATCTTGTTGGATTAAGCCTTGTTGAAGCTTGCGAAACACTTGTGTCAATGGGACTAAACTATGAGCTTGATGGCGAGGGTGGGATGGTTGTTGCCCAGTTCCCACCAACTGGCACAGTTCTCGAAAAATATTCGACAGTTCAAATTAGTGTTGCAAATGAGTGAAATTTTGCTCGTATTATGAGTTATTTTGCGAACATCAACAAAAAAATTTTCCATGTGCTACACTCAAAACAAGGAGAAAAATATGATTTCATTTGAAAAACTATTTGACGGGGTAAAAATTCAAGAAATTCAAAATGCCACGACTGACAAATTCTTTAATCATCCAAAATTTGATTCAAACAAAGTTGAAAAAGATGATGTGTTCTTTTGCTTTGAAGGAAAGAATATTGATGGTCATAAATTTGCTTGTGATGCGGCAAAGAAAGGCGCGAAAGCAATTGTTTGCCAGCACTCTCTCAATATTTCTGCAATGCAAATTATTGTTGAAGACACGCGAGAAGCGTTTGCTCTATGTTGCAAAAACTATTTTGACAAAGCGAGTGACAAACTCAAAATTGTTGGAGTTTCAGGAACAAATGGAAAAACAACCACAGCAATTCTAATTGCCCACATTTTGAACCATGCAGGCAAAAATGCGGCAGTCATTGGGACAAGCGGTACTTTTTGGAATGGAAACAACATTAATTTCAATATGACAACTCCTGACCCTGACCTTTTGCACAAGTTTTTTACGCAAATGCTGGAAGACGGCGTTGAATATGTTGTTATGGAAGTTTCTGCCCATGCCATTGCACTGAAGAAAATTGCGGGCATAATTTTTGAAGTTGGAGTGATGACAAACATCACAGAAGACCACTTGGATTATTTTGATACTTTTCAAAAATACGCAAAAACCAAAGTTGACTTCATGAATAGTCCATATGTTTTGAGTCGGGTTGTAAATGTTGATGATGAGATTTTGAGAAATAATATGCAAGAAAATAATCTCGCAAAAATCACATATGGAATGGATTGTCCCGCAGATTGTTTTGTTGCAGGACTTTCGATGAGTGCAAAAGGCAGTCATTTTGTTCTGAACTTCATGGATAATGTTGTGGAAATAAATTCGCCGCTTGTGGGGAAATATAATATTGAAAACATCATGGCGGCGTTTTGTGCTTGTTCCATGCTTGGTGTTCCGTTTGAAGAAACAAAGGACGCGATTGCTTCGTTTGCGGGGGTTGAAGGTCGGTTTAATGTATACTCGTCAACAAGGGGGTTTGATGTTGTTATTGACTATGCACATACTCCAGACGGGTTGCAAAATGTTTTGAAAACAGCAAGCGGTCTCACGAGCGGTCGACTTATTTTGGTGTTTGGTTGCGGGGGTGGTCGAGAAAGACAAAAAAGACCACAAATGGCTCGTATTGCAGAAAAATATTGTGACGATGTGATTGTGACGTCAGACAATCCTCGATTTGAAAATCCCCAAGATATAATTAATGAAATCAAGACGGGGTTTGAAGGAAATAACCATATTGAAATTGTCGACAGATTTGAGGCAATCAAGCACGCGATGAAGTTTGCTCGTCCGCATGACATTGTTCTTGTTTGTGGCAAAGGCGCCGAAGATTATATGGAAATTAAAGGAGAAAAAATTCATTTCAAAGATGCCGAAGTTGTCAGACAATTTTTATAAAAGGAGAAGAAATGAAAGCGTATAACTTGCTGTTTTGTTTCTTGATTGGGCTTTTGGTTTCTGTGGTTTTCGCGCCACTGGTTATAACACTTTCGCAAAAGTTCAAACTCAAACAGACAATTTTGCACTATGTTGAACTGCATAAGGACAAGCAGGGGACCCCAACCATGGGGGGATTTATTTTCCTTTTGGGGTTTGTGGTGGCCGCTGCTTGTTTTTTGCGAGAAGATTGCTTGCTTTCTGTGATTGCAATCGCGGTCACGCTTTCATTTGGACTGCTTGGGTTTTTGGACGACTTCATCAAAATTAAGTTTCATCAAAATGAGGGGCTGAAACCCTATCAAAAAATAATTGGACAGTTGGGCATATCAACAATCATTGGACTATTCGCATATTTCAACGGTCTTGTTCCAAACGAGATTGTTTTGCCTTTTTCAAGCATAACATTGAACCTCGGGTGGGGCATTATTCCGTTTGTGATATTTGTTATGATTGCAATCACAAACAGCGTCAACCTCACTGACGGATTGGACGGACTGGCGGGAGGAGTGAGTTTTGTTTATCTTTTTGGATTTGCTGTCCTTATTTATATTTTTATTTCAAACGCAAGTGCAACCCATGTCCAGACCGAACAGTTTAATCTTGTGCTCATTTCTGCTGCCATGATGGGTGGACTTGGTGGATTTTTGTGTTTCAACTGCAACAAGGCAAAAATCTTTATGGGCGACACCGGCTCACTTGCACTCGGCGGACTCATTGGAGTGCTTTCAGTATTCTCAGGACTTGAACTATATCTGCCAATATTGGGGATTATGTTTGTTCTTTCAGCACTGTCTGACATCATTCAAGTGTTGCACTACAAACGAACAAAAAAACGTGTTTTTCTCATGGCGCCACTTCATCATCATTTTGAGAAAAAAGGAGTGCATGAAAACCGCATTGTCGTAATATATATATTTATAACGATGGCAATAAGCGTTTTTTCGATTGCGATGACGCTTGCGGTGAGGTGATATGAAAAAACAAAAATCTGTTCTAATTTTGGGATATGGTGTGACTGGCAAAGCGTGTGTGGAACACTTTATCTCAAAAAAATATCGGGTTTTTGTTTATGCGAAAGAGATTGAGCAAATTGATGGATGCGAAATGATTTCGTCAATTGAAGACGTCTTGAAAAATCAAATAAAACTTTGCATAACAAGTCCTGGGATTAACCTAAAAAAAGATTTGTTTTGCTTGCATCTAAAAAGATTTGGAATTCAAGTCGTCACTGAACTTGAATACAGTCTAAAAAACATCAAAGCAACAACCATTGCTGTCACAGGAACCAACGGAAAAAGCACAACCGCAACGCTCATTTATGAGATGCTCAAACAAAAATATCCGTGCGTTCTTGCCGGAAACATTGGCACGCCACTAATTTCACAAATTAACTCCATTTCGAGAAAAACAAAAGTTGTTCTTGAAGTGTCTTCTTTTATGCTTGAAAATATGAATGATTTTTGCTTTGATGTTTCGTGCCTTCTCAATCTCACACCTGATCACGAAAACTGGCATGGTGGAGTGGAGGACTATTATCAAGCCAAACTCAAAGTGTTTTTGGGACAAACAAAAAAACAAGTCGCAGTTCTCAACTTTGACGACAAAATTGTGTTTGACAGAACTCGTCACATAAACTCTCGTGCACTATATTTTTCAAAAACCGAAACTGTCAAAGGTTGCTTTGAGAGAGCGAGGAAACTTTGCTATTATGACGAAAATTTTGATGACATCATGAGCGTCAAATATGTTGGATTGCGTGGCGAAAAAAATCTTGAAAACATATTGTGTGCTGTGACCGTTGCAAAATATTTTCGAGTTGATGACAAAACAATTTCATCTGTTGTTTCAAATTTCAAACCTCTTCGTCATCGAATCGAGTTCGTTGGGGAAAAGGACGGTGTGTTATATTTTAACGATTCAAAAGCAACCAACATTTCGTCAACGCTTTGTGCTTTGGGCGCTTTTGAAAAGAATGTCATTCTCATGCTGGGTGGACAGACAAAAAATCAAAATTTTGATAATTTGTTCAAAAAAAGCCTAAATAATGTGAAATTATTTGTAATTTATGGCGAAAATTATAAAATTATTGAAAATTCAATAAACAAATATAAAGAAAAATACAACTATATTTTGTCGGAAAATTTTGATGAAGCTTTTGAAAAAGCAAAAATGAATGCAACAGCGGGAGATGTTGTTCTTCTTTCTCCGGCATGTGCAAGTTTTGATGAATTTAAGAATTTTGAAGAACGCGGAGATTGTTTTTGTGAAAAAGTTAAACAAATCTAGGGGAAACATAAAATTTTCACGAACACAAATTATTGTGCTCGTTCTTGTTTTGTTCCTTGCTGGATTTGGTTGTCTCATGGTGTATTCTGCAAGTTCCTATGCTGCGGCACATCGTTATCACAATCAATATTATTTTTTGATAAAGCAAATCATTGGTGCGGTGATTGGTGCGATGTGTCTTGTTTTGTTCTCTTATGTTGATTACCACAAATTCATAAAGTGGAGATATGTCATCATTGCGGTTTCGGTTGTTCTCATGGTCTTGGTTTTTGTTCCGGGAATTGGGGTTGAAAACTATGGGGCAAAACGATGGATTCGTCTTCCAGGAATGACAATTCAACCGAGTGAAATATGCAAGTTTGTGTTTGTGCTTTATGCGGCATGGTATCTTGGCGAAAACTACCACAAAGTCAAATCATTTCGCGGCATTTTTCCAGTGCTTATTTTGGGTGGCATTTTTTGTTTGCTTATTATTGCAGAGCCAAACATGTCAATCACAATGTGCTTGGGGATTGTTCTTCTTGTCATGCTGTTTGTTGGTGGGGCGAGTGCCAAACAATTCGCACTGGTTGGCATTCCCGCACTTTGCATGGTTCCAGTGTTAATTGCGATTGAACCATACCGAATGAAAAGGCTCGTTGCATTTTTGGATCCTTGGGCAAATCCGCAAAGCGAAGGTTTTCAACTCATTCAGTCACTCTATTCAATTGGCTCAGGCGGTTGGTTTGGAGTGGGTCTTTTCAACTCCCGCCAAAAATATTTGTTTTTGCCATTCTCGGAAAGTGACTTCATTTTTTCAATCATTGCTGAAGAGTTTGGATTCGTTGGCGCAGGACTTTTGCTAGTCGTTTTTGCAGTTTTGGTCGTCAAACTAATCAAAATTGGACTGGGGGCGAACGATCGTTTTGGTTGTCTTTTGTGTGTCGGTGTTGCCGCCGTCATCGCGGTGCAAACTCTCATCAATGTTGCAGTTGTCACAGGCTCAATTCCGCCGACAGGTCTTCCACTTCCATTCATCTCGTCTGGTTCAACATCTCTCGTTGTGTTCATGTCCGCAGTCGGCATCTGCCTCAATGTCGAAAGACAAAGCATGAAAAAAACAATCTGTTGACACTTTGAATAAAAAAATGCAATAAAAATACCCACCAATATTGGTGGGCGTTTTTCAAAATTCTAATGTTTGGTCATATTGTTTTGCATATTCTTGATTTTTGCATTTCTGTTTGGCAAGTCTTTCATTTTTAATATTTCTAAAAGCGGATTTGCTATGGGATTCAACAAAATTAACCGCTTTTTCAATTTTTGCAATAGTGGTAATATCAATAAAATTTTCAGGGTTATTAAATACTGCCTCAAAGATGTTTTTGCTGTTATCCATACGATTGTATTCCAACACTTGCATAATTTGCTTATAGCGATAAAAACATGTATCATCACCATCTCTGAAAATTGCCCTTGAGTTTGCATTAATGTCTTCAAATTTACCACATAATGGAAATGCTTTTAATCCGTCATTTGTCTCATATGCATTAACATAGTAGAAAAGACCAACGTCTCTATCTTGTTTCATATATGTATGAAACGAAGGGCTGTCTATAGAATGAATTTCATTTTTGGTCAAGATTTTGATTTTTGTTTTTTTGTTGTTCAAAACACCAAACCGACAATTTCCAGACTCATAAATCAAAAGCAAATCTTTAATTTTGTATTTTTCCATCGAATATCTCCTTTTTCTGTTTAATGTAATATTATAACGAAATGCAATATATAAGTCAATAGTCAATTTGGCTCCTGCCACTTGATTAGAATGCCACAAAACAATCAAGGTTGGTCGTTGATGTTGCTATTTTTGATTGTTTATGTTAAAACATAATTAGAAATTTTTTCAGAGATGGGTGGCATATGGTTGAATATGAATATAATTTCAAAGTTGATGACATCAGTGTTGTGACAAAATTTTGTGAGGAAAATGGATTTGTTTTGGTTTCAAAAACATCGGAAAATCGCGTTGTGTTTGAAAACAAACAAAATCGAAAAATCATTTCAAGACTAACAACAACTTTTGGAGAATCTAAAAAAGTGACGGTTTGGGATTTCAAAAATGTTGGGAAGAATGACAACCTTCTCAAAGTGTCAAAAGAATCAGAAGCAATGGTGCTCGACGAGTCGGGAATTAAAATCGCTCGCTCAATGCTTGAAGTCATGGATTTTGAACAAAGTGCGGATAATCTCAGAACGAGATATGTTTTTGAAAAAGGTGATGTCAAGTTTGAAATTGACGATTACACAAGACCCCAAATGAAAGTTGTTGCCATTGAGGGCGAGAAGTCTCAAGTTGACAAAGTCTATCAGATGCTTGTTTCGGACGAACAAGTTTCCAAACATATTTTGTGAATTTGAACACAAGAAAAGAAAATTTCATAAAATGAATTTGGAGGGGGCGATGGATAAACTTCAAATTTTTGGTGGCGAAAAACTTTTTGGAAGTGTTGAAATTCCTTCGTCAAAAAATGCCTTTCTTCCCATTCTTGCCGCAACAATTTTGTGCGAAGGCAAGGTCGTTTTACATAAAAATCCAAGATTTGTTGACATCTACAATATGTGCGGGGTGCTTGAAGACCTCGGAAGCAAAATTAGTTTTTGCGGAGACGATGTCATTATTGATAACACAAATCTCACTTCTTTTGAGATTTCGCCTCAAAAGGCAAGCACTGTTCGCTCGTCAATTTTTTCTTTGGGAGCAATTCTAGGCAGATTTCGCAAAGCAAAAGTTGCCTACCCTGGAGGCTGCGAAATTGGCGCACGTCCAATTGATATTCATCTTCGGGGTTTGATGAGTTTGTCTGTGTCAGTGCATGATAGTCATGGTTTTTTGTTTTGTGAGGCGGGTGACTTGCGTGGGGCGGACATACACCTTGATTTTCCCTCTGTTGGGGCAACCGAAAACATCATGATGGCAAGTGTTTTGGCGGAAGGCGAAACACATATTTATAACTCGGCAAAAGAGCCTGAAATTGTTGACCTTCAAAACTTCTTGAATGGACTTGGTGCAAAAATTAGAGGAGCGGGGACTGACCATATTGAAATTGTTGGTGTAAAAAAACTCAAAACCGAGATTGAATACACTCCAATTCCCGACCGCATTATTGCGGGAACATATGCACTTATGGGCGCAAGTTGTGGCGGCGAGATTGAACTAAAAAATGTAAAACGCGAAAGCATTAGTCCAGTTTTGAGCAAAATACAAAATTCTAATTGCAAAATCGCATACGAAAGTGATAAAATATACTTGTCGTCAAATGGAAAACTTTCGGCGGTGCAAAAAATTGAAACTGCACCATTCCCAGGATTTCCAACTGACATGCAAGCACAAATGCTCGCAACTCTTGCAACCGCAAAAGGAACAAGCATAATTGTTGAAAACCTTTTTGAAAACAGGTTTAAGCATATTCCCGAACTCGTCAAAATGGGTGCAAAAATCACAGTGAAAGACAATATTGCTGTCGTTGTTGGTGTCGAAAGTCTGTCTGGGGCGAGTGTGACAACGTGTGATTTGCGTGGCGGTGCGGCACTTTGTCTTGCAGGACTCAAAGCAGAAGGTTATACAACCATTGACAATGTGCATTTGATTGACCGCGGTTATTTCAAAATTGAAGATGATCTCACGCGGCTTGGTGCAAAAATAAAAAGGATAAAAAATTGACAAAGAAAAAGAAGGTTTTGATTATTCTTGGCTCAATTCTTGGTGCTCTCATAGTTCTTGGCATCATATTGTTTTTCACTGCTTTTTCTTTGAAAAATGCTGATATAAAGTTTGAAACAACAAATGAGATTTATGACACTCAAACCCTTTCAAATGATATAAAAGAAAATTGTGAGATTGATTTTGGCAAGTCAGTGTTTTTGATGGACAAGAAAAAAACAATTTTATCCATTGAAAAAAACTATCCAAATCTCAAAGTTATAAATATCGAAACAAAGTTTCCGTCTTCAGTTCTCATTCATCTTGCTCTTCGTCAACAACTCTTTGCTTTTGAGCGTGATGGACAAACCTATATATGTGACGAAGAACTCAAAGTGCTTGAAACAAGGCAAAGCTATTCGTCCACAAAAAGCAACGCGATTTTGGTTGAGGGATTGACTCCAACAAACGAGGGAGAAATCAAAGAAGCGGATTTTCTTGAATTTGATGGATTTGACACCGAGAACTTCAAAAAAATTTATTTGGCACTTTTTCGCAACAACAGAAACAAACTTGAAAGCATGGCATACTTCAAAACTATCAGTTTTGAAAAAAGAATTAATCCCGAAAGCTTTGCAGACGAAACAACTTTGATTTTGAAATCTCATTCTGATTTCGTATATCAAATTTTTGATTATGAAAACAGGCTTGAAAGCAAATTTAACAAACTATTTGCGTGCGACTACACGATTGAGGGTTTCAATCGAGCGGAGTATGAACTACTGATTTATGAAAATTCAAAAGGAGAAATTTTTGCAAAGTTAAAGAACTTGACATAGAAAACAAAAGCCAATCAAAAAAATCATGACAATAAAACAAGAAATCTATTGACATGATTTTTTTTGTTGTTTATAATTATAGAAAAAATTTGATAATTATTCATTTATTCAAATTTTGTCACAAAGGAGGAAAATATGTCCCAAGGCATGGTGGCAGTGCTTGATATTGGCTCGTCGAGCGTGAGAATTGTTGTTGGAAAACGCGGCATCAATGGCACATTTAACATTCTCGGCACTGGAGAAAGTGAATACTCAGGCTATGTTGATGGGGAGTTTTTGGACACAAACGAACTTGCGACTGCCATAAACCTTGCAAAAGCAAATGCAGAGACCAATTCAGGACTTGAGATTCGAGATTTGTTTGTTGGCGTTCCAGGCGAATTTTCTCTTTGTGAAACAAAACTGGTTAGCCAAAACTATCCGAAAAAAATCAGAATTTCAAAAGAAAATGTTCAAGACCTTTTCTTGAAAGCAAGCGGCAGTGAATTTGAGACAACCCACACAATGATTAACTGTTCTGGCATCTATTTTGTTCTTTCTGACAACAGGCGTGTTGTGGATCCCGTGGGAGAGCGTTCTTCTCGACTTTCGGCAAGCATTTCATGCATTTGGGCTGACAACACTTTTATTGAAATAATCAATGGAATTTTGTCAAATCTTGGAATTCAAAATTGCGAATATCTTTCAAGCCCACTTGCAGAAGGAATGTATCTTCTTGATGAAAACCAAAGAGAAAAATATGCAATCATAATTGATTGTGGCTACATATCAACTTCGGTCAGCCTTATTCGCGGCAAAGGACTTGTTATGCTCAATTCGTTTTCACTTGGCGGCGGACACATATCAGCTGATTTGCAACAATGTTTGCATATTCCATTTGCGAGTGCCGAACAACTCAAAAGCAAAGTTGTGCTCAGCATCAGCCCATCACAAAACGATGTTTATGAAGTTCAGATTCAAAGCAAGACAGTGCCAGTTTCAATGCAAATGACAAATGCGGTTGTATGTGCAAGAATTGATATGATTGCCTCTGCCATCAACAAGTGTCTTAACTTGTGCAAAGAAGAACATCCAGAGTTTGTTGATGTTTATTTGACGGGTGGGGGAATCTCATACATTCGAGGAGCAAAAGACCAACTTTCAAAATCAATTGGAAGAAATGTCAAACTTCTCATGCCAAAAGATGCACAAATGAGCAAGGCATACCTTTCCTCAACTTTGGGACTTCTTGACATGGCACTTGACAAACAAGCAGATGAGTCGACAAGTTTTTCACAAAAAGTTAAGGGTTTTCTTGCAAAAATATTTCAAAGATAGTAAGATAAAAAAGAATTAACAAATTGCGTCAAAGCAAAAAAAATATAAAATTTAGGAGAGAAATATGTATTCAAACAATAATATTAGCCCAGTTGCAAGCATCAAAGTCATCGGAGTTGGAGGTGGCGGAAACAATGCTGTCAACAGAATGATTAACGCAAACATCACAAGTGCGCAATTTGTTGCAATCAACACAGACAAACAAGCACTCCTCATGAGCAAAGCGGAACTTCGTCTTCAAATTGGCGAAAAACTCACCCGTGGACTTGGAGCAGGTGCTGATCCAGATATTGGACAAAAAGCAGCAGAAGAAAGCAAAGCAAGCATTTCTGAACTTCTCAAAGATTGTGACCTTGTTTTCATCACGGCTGGCATGGGTGGCGGAACAGGAACAGGTGCTGCTCCAATCGTTGCTCAACTTGCAAAAGAAATGGGAATATTGACAATCGCTGTTGTCACAAAACCATTTGGATTTGAAGGCAAACGCAGAATGGAAAATGCAGACCGCGGAATTGAAAACTTGCGTAAATATGTTGACACATTGGTTATCATTCCAAACGACAAACTTCTCAAACTTGTTCCAAAGGGAACTCCAATTGTTGAAGCGTTCAGATATGCAGACGATGTTCTTCGTCAAGGTATCCAAGGAATTTCTGACCTTATTGTTCAACCAAACATGATTAACCTCGACTTTGCCGATGTTCGTTCGGTTATGAAAAACAGAGGACTTGCTCATATGGGAATTGGACATGCAAAAGGTGAAAACAAAACACTCGAAGCAGTTCGTCAAGCAGTTTCATCTCCTCTTCTTGAAACAACAATTGAAGGCGCAACTGGTGTTATTCTTAACATCAAAGGTGGCAACGACATGGCTCTTGATGAAGTTTATGAAGCAGCTGACCTTGTTAAAGAAGTTCTTGACCCAGAATGCAACATCATCTTTGGTGCTGGAATTGACGAAGCAATGAATGACGAAGTTGAAATCACAATCATTGCAACAGGCTTCCCAGGCAGCGAAAACATTTTGGAAAAGAAAGAAAAAACAGAGAATGCTGAACAAATCAAAAAAGATATTGCAACATTCAATGGTTTTGGTGCAAAACCTTACGACAACTATCTTGGTTCAACAATTGGACTCAGAAATAACATGCAACAAGAACCAGCATTTGAAGACAGAAAACCAGAAATGGCAACCGCTTCTAATGGCGCTCCAACAGGAAGACTCAAAATTGACGATTCTGACATTCCACCATTCCTCAGACGCCTCAGAAAATAATCTCTTGAGTTTCAAAAACATTTCATTTTATGTGAAATGTTTTTTTTCGCCATTTTTAGACTTTTTTCGCCTTTCATAATAAATTGTGTAATTTTATACTATAAACATGGAAATTGTGGTTGAATATGCTTTGCTTGATAATTTTTTGATTGATATGATTATCCTTTTTGTTTCATGCAAACTAAAGCGTGAAAAAATTTCTGTTGCAAGACTTTGCATATCAAGTTTGTTCGGGGCGATATGCGCTCTTTTGATGCCACTACTAAACTGCGCCAATTTCTTGATTATTGGAGTCAAGCTTCTCATTGGTGTTGTCATGGTATTAATTGCCCACAAGTGTTCAACTTTCAAAAAGTTTGTTTTGGATTACTTTATATTTCTTTCAACCACCGCTGTGTTTGGCGGGGTGGGAATTGGTGTTTTGTATCTTTTGTTTGGAAGTGTGACACTGACATCGGGATTTGCCATAAATTCACCAATATTTATGAGCGCAATATACATTGCAATATTTGCGTGGGTGTATGGTGTTGTTGCTTCAATAAAGTTTTTCTATCGAAAGAAAAACCGCAACGATTTTACATTTGAAATTGAAATCGAATGTAAGGATAAAAAAGTTGAAAGCATGGCGTATCTCGACAGCGGAAACACGCTTGTTGACCCTGTCACTCAAAAGCCAGTTGTCATCATTGGACTCAAAACATTCAACAAACTTCATAATGATGTTGCACTCGAAAATTTGCTCATGAAAAAACTCGACAAAATAAAAATTGATGGCGCGCACTACATTGAGTATCAAACTCTCAACAATCAAAAAATGTCGATGCTTATCATTCCCATTGACAAGATTGAAATGAAAAACAAGAAAGAAAAAAACGGACTTAAAGAATGTGTGCTTGGATTAAGTTTTGCCAAATTTCAGAAGAGTTTTGGTTGTGATATATTGCTTAATCAAAACTGTTTTTAGGGAGAATATCAATGAAAATATTAAAATTTTTCAAAAAAATCATAAAAAAGTTGCTCGATATTGATAATTCAGAGTTTGTTGACAACATTGTTTGCTATATATGTGGTAATGAAGCTTTGCCTCTTCCACTTGAGCCAGAAGAAGAACTTATGCTGATTGAAGAACTTTCAAACAACAACCAACAAGCAAAAGAAAAACTTGTTGAACATAATCTTCGACTTGTTGTTTATATTGCAAAAAGATTTGATGGTTGTGGCATTGATATGGAAGATTTGATTTCTGTTGGTGCAATTGGCTTGATTAAAGCAATCAACACATATAATCTCAACAAAAACATAAAACTCGCAACCTATGCAAGTCGTTGCATTGAAAACGAAATATTGATGCAAATACGCAAAATATCAAAGCAAAAAGGTGAGGTTTCGATTGATGAACCATTGACTTTTGATGGCGATGGAAATGAGTTGTTGCTTTCAGATGTGTTGTGTCAAGAAGCAGATGTTGTGAGCGGTGGACTTGAAAGTTCAGTTGAGCGTCAACTTTTGTATAGCTCGCTAAACAAACTTAATCCTCGTGAACAATACATCATGAAGTTGCGATTTGGGCTTGACGGAAACGAGGAGAAGACTCAAAAAGAAGTTGCCGAAATGCTAGGGATTTCGCAAAGCTATATTTCAAGAATTGAAAAGAAAATTCTTGGACGAATGAAAAAAGATTTAACAAATATTATGTAAATAATTAATTAAATTAATCATTTTTGATGCAAAAACATGAAATTTTGATGTTTTTTCGACAAAACAAGTCAAATTTCTCTTGTATATAAGATTTTTCACTTGGGCAAAATATCGTCATGAGGTGAAAAATGGCAAACAAAGTTAAGATTTGTGGTGTTGACACATCAACTCTGCCAAAACTTAAAAATGCTGACCTTGTTGAACTTATGCAAAAAGTTAAAAGTGGTGATGAGTATGCGCGCGACCAATTTGTTGTTGCAAATATGCGTCTGGTTCTCAGCGTTGTGCAGAGATTTGGCGGAAAGAAAGACAAGGCGGACGATATGTTTCAAGTTGGTTGTGTTGGGCTAATTAAAGCAATTGATAATTTTGACACATCTCTTAACGTGCGTTTTTCGACATATGCAGTTCCAATGATTATTGGCGAAATTCGAAGATATCTTCGCGACAACAATATCGTTCGTGTGTCAAGAAGCATGCGTGACATCGCTTATCGTGCGCTTCAAATCAAAGAGCGAGAAGTCAAACTCAATCAAGACGAGCCGTCAATTGACTTTATTGCAAACGAACTCAATTTGCCACCAAAATCTGTTATGATTGCACTTGATGCAATTTCTGATGCTGTGTCACTCAATGAGCCAGTTTACAATGACGGAAGTGAAACTGTTCGTGTTATGGACCAAATCGCAGACTACAAAACCGATTCAGACTCAATGCTTGAGAAGTTTGCTTTGTCCAGTGCGATTGTCAGACTCAGCCCACGCGAAAAAGAAATTTTGCTTATGCGTTATTATGACGGAAAAACACAAATTGAAGTGAGTGAAGAGGTGGGCATTTCGCAAGCACAAGTATCTCGTCTTGAAAAGAATGCACTTGCGAACATAAAAAAAGAAATGACCTAAAACAGAAAATTTTGAAACTTTTTGTCAAATTTTGGGGAGTGTAAGCATATATAAATCCAAGGAGAGAACTTGGATTTTTCTTTTTTGGATATCCGCTGCAAAGAAGTGGTTAATATTGTTGACGGAAGATGTCTGGGACATGTCACGGACATAATTTTTAATATGCAGACTTGCGTTGTCCTCGGATTTGTTGTTCCTGCTAGCAAAAACTTTTGGAATGTTTTTAAAAGTTCTGCCGAAATTTTTATTCCACTTTCCCAAATTCGAAAAATTGGCGATGACACAATCCTTGTTGAACTCTATGGTGCGAACAATCCAACAACAAATGCATATTCCGCATCAATGCCAGCATCAAGTCTTCAAAGTTCTGGTGACAAAAAATAAAAATTGCTTGCAATTGTGGTTTTTCTATACTACAATATAAGCAGGAGAAAAAAGTTATGAAATGCATATATTGTGGTTATCCAGAAAGTAAAGTTGTTGATTCTCGAGCAACAGATGAATCAAATTCAATTCGTCGTCGCCGTGAATGCCTCAAATGCGGCAAGCGCTACACTACATATGAAACAATCGAAACAACCCCACTTTTGGTTGTAAAAAATGACGGAAGCCGTCAACCTTTTGACATTGCAAAAGTCAAAAAAGGCGTCATTCGCGCTTGCGAAAAAAGACCAGTTTCAATCCAACAAATTGAAAATCTTTGCGAAGATGTTGAAAATCACTTCAAAAATGAGCTTGCGGGCGAAGTCAAGTCAAGCGAAATTGGCGAAGTTGTTATGGACAAACTCCGTGAAATTGATGAAGTCGCATATGTTCGTTTTGCATCAGTTTATCGCAAGTTCGCAGATGTTGATTACTTCAAAAAATTTATCAACAACTTGTAAGATTGTTCTATAAAAAACAAGGGTTCATACAATATTGTATGGACTCTTTTTTGTCGCTTGTTGATGCAAAGAGAAATGAAAATTATGTTATCGCAATGGTTGAAGATGATTGTTCATCTATCATGCGAAGATTGGGTGATCTTGGTTTTTTCCCAGAAGCAAATGTCATTCTTCTCAAAAAGTCCATGTTTAACAAAAGTGTATTGATTTCTTTGGACGGAACAAAACTGATGCTTCGTTCAACACTTGCCGCAAAAATCATTGTGAAGAAGGTGAGTGCATGAAAAACTTATTGCTTGTTGGGAATCCAAACACGGGAAAGACAACTTTTTTTAACACAATAACAAAGAGTGACGAGCACGTTGGGAATTGGCATGGTGTCACAGTTGACGGAAAATCAAAAAAATTTAGATTTAATTCAAAAGAATATGTGATGACTGATCTTCCAGGAACATACTCACTGACTACTTTGAGTTTTGAGGAACAAGTCACGGTCGACGCATTGCTTGAAAAAAAAGACGATGTTGTTGTCAATATTTGCGACATAAATAATCTTGAAAGAAACCTATATCTCGTTTTGCAGCTTGTGGAGGCAAAACGTAAATTTGTTTTGTTTGTTAATGACACAAACACAAAAAAGTGTTATGCGTCTTTTGATATAAAAAAATTATCCAACATTTTGGGTGTGCCGGTTGTTGTTGGAAATGCACAAAAAAAAGAATGTAAGAATTTATTAAATCAAATTGAAGACCAAGAAAGCGCTCTCAAAATTGATTATCTTGAGGGTTTGAATATTGAAAAAATTGAAAAACAAATAACAAAAGAATGCTTGGTCGCAGGACTTGATTCAAAGTGGTGTGCGATAAAATTATGTGAAAATGATGAAAAAATTGCAAAAAAACTTCAAATTTCTCGTGGAAAACAAAAAATTATTGAAAATTTGAAACCAAAATTCAGTTGTTCACAAGTCGCACGAGGAAGATTCCAAAAAGTCAAACAAATTCTCAAAGAGTGCGATTACAAAAAAACAACATCGAATTCAAGACTTGGTTGGTTTGATAAAATTGCAACCAACAAGGTGGCAGGAATTCTCTTGTTTTTTGCGTTCATGCTTGGTGTTTTCTATTTAACATTTTTTTCGCTCGGCGCGTGGCTGGGTAATCTTGTTTGCAAACTTCTTGACTTGTCGCTTGGAAACGCACTCACAAAACTATGCGCGGATTGTCCACTTTGGGTGAAAGACTTTGCACTGGTTGGAGTGCTTGGCGGACTTGAAACACTGCTTTCATTTTTGCCACAAATTGTATTGTTGTTTTTGTTTTTGTCAATTTTGGAAGAAACAGGGTATATGTCGCGCGTGGCTTTTTTGTTTGACGACATTTTTTCAAAACTTGGACTTTCTGGCAAAAGTGCCTACACGCTAATCATGGGTTTTGGTTGTGCGACTTCTGCAATTTTTACTGCGCGTAATATGGAAGACAAAAACTCGCAAATAAAAACAGCATTGCTCGCACCTTTCATGAGTTGCTCGGCAAAACTTCCAATCTATCTAGTGTTGGGAGCGGCGTTTTTTGGTGCAAAAAACATATTTGTTGTTTTCATTCTTTACTTGATTGGCATTTTTGTTTCTGTTTTGGTCGCACTATTGCTTGAAGCAAAACCCTTAAAAAGCAAAAGGCAAAGTTTTATTTTGGAATTTCCGGATTACAGAGTTCCAAGTTTGAAAAAAATTCTAAAACTTGTGTGGAAAAATTTTGCATCATTTATATCTCGTGTTGGCGGGGTTTTGGTTTTTGTTAATATCATTGTTTGGTTTTTGCAATCATTTTCGTTTTCGTTCCACTATGTTCCAACAGATGGCGGACGAAGCATTTTGGAAAGCCTTGGAAAGATTTTGGCACCAGTGTTTATCCCGCTCGGGTTTGGAAGTTGGGGTGCGGTTTCGGCACTCCTTGCGGGAGTTGTTGCAAAAGAGGTTGTTGTGTCATCAATTGCAATATTCAACGGCATGGGTGGGGCAAATTCAAATCAAACAATTTCGATGACACTTATCGACCCGCTTTCGCCAGTTCATTTCACACCTGCATCTTGTTTTAGTTTCTTGGTGTTTTGTCTTCTATATTGCCCATGCCTTTCAAGCATGGTTGTTCTCAAAAAAGAAGTTGGGCGAAAATGGATGTGGCTTGCTCTTGTTATTCAACTTGTTTCTGCCTATGTTTTTGCTTTTGTTTTCTACACTCTTTTTCTTGTGTTCACAAAGGTTGCAAAATGGAAAATAATAACCGTCACTTGCATCATTTGTATTGTGATATCGTTTGTTATTGTGTTTGTGAAAAACAAAAAGAAAAGGTGTGGTGTAGGCTGTGAAAACTGCTCGAATTGTTGCAAATAAAGTCAAAAATTTTTTATGAGTTAAAATTATTGTAAAATGTGCTATAATTATGGTAAGATATATTTATACACAAAAAGGATAAGAGCATGAGAAAGCCATTAGTTGCCATCGTTGGCCGCCCAAATGTTGGCAAAAGCACATTTTTTAATAAAATTTGTGGAAAAAGAATAAGTATTGTTGAAGACACGCCGGGAGTCACTCGCGACAGGATTTATGGTGAGGGCGAATGGTGTGGCTATAATTTTTCCATTGTTGACACAGGCGGAATGGATTTTCGAAGTGATGATGTTTTTAATGGCGACATTTTGAGCCAAGCACAAATTGCTGTTGATCTTGCAGACGTCATTGTGTTTATGGTTGATGGAAGAGAAGGGCTTTGTGTAAAAGACCATGATGTTGCAAACTATCTCCGCCGATGCAACAAGCCTTGTGTTTTGGTTGTAAACAAACTCGATAGATTCGAAGTTGAAAACTCATATGAATTTTATGAACTTGGAATTGGCGAACCATATCCAATTTCTTGCGAGCAAGCAAAAGGTCTTGGTGAGGTTTTGGATGCGATTGTTGAGCATTTGCCAAAAGTTGATGAAGACGAGGCAAGCAAGGCACTCAAAATTGCCATTGTAGGTCGTCCAAACGCTGGCAAAAGTTCACTAACAAATGCGCTTATTGGCGAAAGTCGCGTGATTGTTAGCGATGTTGCGGGAACAACAAGAGATGCCATTGACACACCTTTTCGATATGACGGAAAAGATTATATTCTCATCGACACCGCAGGAATGAGAAAGAGCAAAAGCGTCGATTATGGCACAGTGGAAAGTTATAGTGTGATTCGTTCAATGGAAGCAATAAAGCGCGCAGATGTCGTTTTGATTGTGATTGATGCAACGCAGCCTGTCAGCGAGCAAGATGTTCGAATTTGTGGCTATGTTCACGAAGAGGGCAAGCCAAGTGTTGTTGTCATGAATAAGTGGGACACGGTAAATAAAGATGACAAAACAATAAACAAATACAAAAAAATGCTTGATGAAAAACTTGCTTTCATGGATTATTATCAACCACTTTTCATTTCGGCACTAACCAAAAAACGTGTTGGAGAAGTGATGCCGATGGTCGAACAAGTTTACACTCACGCAAGTCACCGCATTTCAACTGGCGTTATAAATCAGATTTTGCAAGAGGCAATCATGGCGAACGAGCCTCCAATGAGAAATGGAAGAAAACTCAAAATCAATTATGCAACTCAGGTCTCAACCAATCCTCCAACCTTTGTTTTCTTTTGCAATGACCCAGAACTTGCACATTTTTCTTATATTCGCTATCTTGAAAACAGAATACGCACATCAGTTGACTTTTCTGGCACACCGATTAAACTTGTTATGAAAGGAAAAGACGAAAAGGATATTTGATGACAATACTAAAATGGGTTCTTTTAATTGTTTTGTCTTATGCACTTGGCAATGTTAGTGTTGCCAGAATTATTTCACGCATCAAAAAAGACGACATAACAAAGCATGGCAGCGGAAACCCTGGAACAATGAATATGATTCGAACTTTTGGGGTTGGAACTGGACTTTTAACTTTGTTTTTTGACTGTCTCAAAGGCGCGCTTCCAGCACTTGCGGGATACCTTTTGTTCCTAGGGGAAGGCATGATTATGGCAAACACTGCTTTGTATGCAGCGGGGCTTGCGGTTGTGTTTGGGCATATGTATCCCGTTGTTTATAAATTCAAAGGCGGGAAAAGCGTTGCGTGTGCACTTGGAATTTTCTGTGTTGCAAATCCAATCCTTCTTGTCTGTGTTTTCTGTGCATCAATTTTATATTTATATTTTTTTGATTATGGAGCTGTGTTCTCGTTTATCGTGCTAACCATTTGCACGGCGGTTGAAGCGATAAGTTTTCAGGGAAATTTGGCGATATCTTTGCTCCTTGCAGCGATGTATTTTTTGATTATATTTGCTCACAGAAAAAACATTTTTCGCTTGCTTGTTGGAGAAGAAAACAAAGTTAATCTCAAAAAGTCACTTAAAAAACTCCTTAAAAAGGATAGAATGAAAGAAACAAAAAAAGAACAAAAAGAAAAAGAAATTGGTTAAAACGATTTCTTTTTTTATGCTAACAAAACTGTTAATCAAATTTGCTATCATATCTTTTTTTGAAGCAACATACATTACCTTGATTACACATGGAGGTATGTATGGAGAAATTCGATTTATATAACGATATTTCTAGGCGAACAAACGGCGACATATATGTTGGCGTTGTTGGGCCTGTTCGATGTGGCAAAAGCACATTTATAACAAAATTTATGAAAACACTTGTGCTCCCAAACATCAAGGACAAAAACGAACAACAAAGGGCGGTTGATGAACTCCCACAAAGTGCTGATGGCAAAACAATCATGACAACTCAACCTCGCTTTGTGCCAAACGAAGCGGTCGAAATCAAAGTTGATGACAGCACAGAACTCAATGTTCGCATGATTGACTGTGTTGGCTATCTTGTTTCTGGTGCTCTTGGGCACACCGAAGGCGAAAAGCAAAGACTTGTCAAAACACCTTGGAGCGAAGAGGAAATGCCTTTTGAAGAGGCAGCAGAACTCGGAACAAAAAAAGTTATTGAAGAACACTCAACCATTGCAGTTGCAATGACAACTGACGGAAGCATTGGGGATATTGAAAGAAGCGCCTACATTGAAAGCGAAGAGCGAGTTATGGCAGAGCTTCGTGGCAAAGGCAAACCACATGTTCTTGTCGTCAACACAACGAAGCCCAAAGACGATTCAACAAAAAAACTTGTTGCTTCCCTTGAAAAGAAATATGATGTTCCCGTGCTTGCAATCAATGTTCTTGAAATGACAGAAGGGGATATTGACAAAATCTTCGAAAAAATCTTGCTTGAATTCCCAATCAAATCAATTGAAGTTGATATGCCAGATTGGATGCGCGCTCTTGATTATTCAGATGACATCATAAAAGAGGTTGCAAACGAGGTTTCAACTTTTGGCGAAGGCGTCACAAAAATTGGTCAAATCGACAAGGCGAGTGCGTGCTTTGTGACAAGTGAAAACTTTGAGCCAACCACTCTTTCAAAAATAAAAATGGGCGAAGGCAAAGTTGTGATTTCGGTTACACCAAAACCAGAACTCTTCTACAAAGTTCTCTCTCGTCAGTGTGGCGAAGATATTTGCGATGACTTCCACCTCATCTCATATGTCAAAACGCTTGCTCATGCAAAACAAGAGTATGACAAAATTCAACAAGCTCTCATTGATGTTGAAGAAAAGGGTTATGGCATTGTCACACCAAAACTCGAAGACATGAGTCTTGAAGATCCAAAAATTGTTCGTCAAGGCAGCCGCTTTGGAGTCAAACTCAAAGCATCTGCTCCGAGCCTTCACATCATGAAAGTTGATATCGAAACAGAAATTAATCCACTTGTTGGCACAGAACAACAAAGTGAAGAACTTGTTAAATATCTCATGAGTGAGTTTGAAAACAATCCTCAATCAATCTGGGAAACAAACATGTTTGGCAAAAGTTTGCATATGCTTGTGAATGAGGGCATCAACACAAAAGTTAATGCAATGCCTGTTGAAGCACAACGAAAAATTCGCAAAACTCTTGGCAAAATTGTCAACGAAGGGAAAGGCGGAATAATTTGCATCTTGCTCTAAATGACGAAAATAACATCAAAAACTCTTAAAAACACAAAAAATTGCAAAAATTTCGAGAAAAACATGTGAAATTCTTGGACGTTTTGCAATTTTTTTATTAAAAACAAATTTCCTTTCATTGTTTGGAGAAGTTCAAAAATTGTGATATAATATATTTATATGGAGGACAGATGAAAGAAAAACCAACTCCACAAACATTTCAAAAACAATGCGATGTTCCACCAAAAGAACTGGCAAATATATATCTAAGTCATTTTGGCGTGATATTTTCCAACATATCAATTGTTGGACTGATTGTTGGTTGCATGGCTGCACTTTCATCAATTATGGTTGTGTTTTGTTCGGCACTAACAGTGCTGATTTTGGTGATGGGAATTATGGTTTCACTTGGCACGGTTTTTGTCATCATTCCAAACTATTGGTCGTTGTTTGGCAGAGCAACAAAAGTTTTGGAGTGGTTCCCAGTTGCAAAACTTTTTAATGCGGCACTATATATTATCCCAATATCCATGGCGTTGTCTGTGGTGTCAATCGTTATGCTCGCATTTGACAAACAAAAGAAGCACACAGGACGAATTGTTTTTTCAAGCATTGTGCTGGGGCTGTTGCTGATTGTCTTTATCGCACTTCTTGTTAAAGGGGGTGTGCAATGAAACAGTTTAATCTAAAACTAACCAATGTAGGAAACGCAAGTCCCTCAATCCTGATTGATGGCAAACCTGTCAAAGTCAAAAAAAATGCGTTTGGAAATATTGAGTATAGTTGCCAAACCGAAAAAGACTCGGTCAATGTCGTCATAAAAAGATATTTGGAACTTGGAAGTCGACATTGGCTTTGGATGGGAATTGTGTTTTTGATTATAAGTGTGTTTGGAATTTTTGACACGCGATATAGCAAGTCAACTCAAACAATATCGTTTGAAGCAAATATCCCGCTTGATAACGATGTCACAAACTTTGAAGGGAAACTTGCGTCAAGTGCGGACGGCAATGCGGTTGAGTATAAGTGCAGTGGCGAAGTTGTTGAAATTGCGAACGAGATTGAAGATAATCCAAAAATCAAAAAACGCAGAAAAATTATGCTTGCACTGCGAATCATTATGATTATTGCTTTTGTGGCAACTCTTGCTGGTGTTCTCATAAGCAAATTTATTGGAGGTTGATATGATTGTTATTGTTAGAAACAAAGTGTTTTCTCTCACGGGGAGTTCAACTGTGAAAGACGAAGCGGGGAAAGATGTTTATAGGGTTAAAGGAAAGTTGAGACTTTTTAGCCCAACCCGCAAGAAAAAAATATATGATATGGACAAAAAACTTCTTTATGTTGTCCGAAACAAATGGTTCAACTGGTTCTTGCATCGAGCATTCATTTTTGACGGACACAAAAACAAAATTTGCACTCTAAAAAATCAAATTCGTGTCAAAGGCAAAAAGTTTATTGTTGAAAATTCTGAAGACGAAATCTCAATTGACGGAAACTTCATGAATTGGAATTTGGAAGTCATGAAGAATGGTGAAAGAATTGCGACCATAAAACGAGAATTTGATGTTTTTGATAGATTTCGAGTTGAGGCGAGCGAAGAAGATATGCCGTTTGTTGTTGCACTTGTTATTGCCATGGATAACATAAACGACAAAAGGACATCAACATAAAAAACAAAGGGCAGGGAACTGCTCTTTTTTCATAACTCAAACACTTGACAAAAACCCACAAAACATATATTCTACAATATGTTTGCGGGTATGGCGGAATTGGTAGACGCGCTAGACTTAGGATCTAGTGAGAGATCGTGGGGGTTCGAGTCCCTTTACCCGCACCAAGTAAGAACTAAATCAAAATCGATTTAGTTCTTTATATTTAAAAAATTTAACGTTTTTTTATAAGAATATGCTATAGTGTTAACTATATAGAGGTTAATATATGGATTTTAATATAATAGATAAATACTATTCAAAAGAAGATAAGTTATTTCACATTATTAGGGAAAAGAAATATACTTTTGAAAGAGAAGAAAAAACTTACGCTATGTTTGATAAATTTTATAAAGCATTAGATAAGAATTTATTAGATGCTGATTTATTAGACTATGATTTTCAAGGGGTTGACTTAAGTAAGTATGATTTAACAAAAGCCAGAATTTCTTCGGAAATAATGATTAAACTTGGAATCTATAACAACACTCTTTTTAAGTCAATAACAAAAGATAGTTATTTGGCAAATATAATACCATCTACTTCGCTAGACTTAGTTCCTAGCAGACATTTTAATTTTGAATCGTATGAAGAAAATAATATTGTTCTTTGTTATATTAGTGACCTACACTTAAATCATAAAATATTAAAAAAGTTTAAAAATAGTGTAAACAAATTTGAATTAGATTCTTATTTTAAAGAAGTTGCAAGAAACTTAAAAAATAGTTTGCCGACTTTTAGTTATAATTATAGTATAGTATTTGTTGGAGATATATCATATAATTTTGAAGTATTTAAATTATTTTTCGAGTTTTATAGAAAAGAAATACCATTTAAAAAAACTTTTGTTATTCTTGGGAATCACGAGTTATGGGATACAAAATTAAATAAAAATTGTAAAACAATAGAAGAAATAATTGAAAGTTATAGAAAATTTTTAAATTCTTTTGAGTGTAAAATTTATCTGCTTGAAAATCAATTATTCTTGCCAAATGACTGGCAGCAGATATATTCTGAAAAAGAAATTTTAACTCTTGATAAAAACATTTTAAGAGAAAAATTTTTGTGCAATGGTTATGCAATATTTGGTGGTATAGGTTATGCTGGGATAAACGAAAAATTCAACGCCAATCAAGGAATATATAGAACACAATACATTACTAGACAACAAGAAAAAGAAAGGTCTAATCAAGTTGAATCTTTGCATAAAAGATTAACCGAAATTGCTAGTGATAAAAAAATATTTTTTGTTACACATATGCCAAAAGAAGATTGGTCAAAAAGTGATTATAATAAAAATTGGTTTTATATTTCAGGACACACGCACAAAAATAAATATATTGAAAATGAAATACTTAAAGTTTATGCGGATAATCAAGTTGGATACACGGGCGATTCTTATGGTTTTAAATACTTAATGACATCAAAAGATTTTGATATTTTTCAAGAATATAGTGATGGTGTTTATGAGATCACTCGAGAGCAATATAAATTGTTTTACTTTGGCGTTGGTAATATGATAAATTTTAATCGTGATTTTGAAAAACTATTTATGCTTAAAAGAAATGGAATATATTGCTTTTTAATTAAATTAGCTAATAGTGATGATTTAAAATTACTAAATGGTGGAAGTATTAAAAATGTTGGCAAACACGATATAAATTACTTTTATGAGAATCTCGTGAATTATTCTAATTCAGTTAAATTATTTTTAGAATCTTATGAAAATTATCAAAAACAAATATCAAATGAAATAAAAAAAATTGGCGGAAGTGGTTATATACACGGAAGTATAATTGATATTGACTTTTATAATCACTTATATATCAACCCACTTGATGCAACAATTACACCATACTTCGCTTATTCAATGATTGATAAATATGTCTACACAAATTTAATAAGTTTATTAAAAGCACACAATAAAGAATTGTACGGGAATTATATTAAATTATTAGGAAGTGGAAGTAATAATAAAAATTTAATCGTATTTAACAATAATTTACAAGAAAGCAACAAGAAAACATTTGTCCCTGAAACTGACATGTATAGAATTTCAAGGATATTAAAAAGCTTCCAGTATACTACAAAATATAATATAGTTAGATTGTGGAATGATACTATTGCAACTAACAGTACAAAAGAAAGTGGCAGACTAATTGTAAGTGGACTTATTAATCCCGAAGAAATGAAACAAATTAAGGCTGAACAAAGGAAAATTGAAAGACAACAACGAAAGATTGAATATAAAAAAGAAAAACAAAAGTCAAAACCGTGTTTGACTGAACAAGAAAAAAAGAAAATTTTATTTGAAAAATATTGTAACAAACTTTCAAATCTCAACAAAAACATAAAAGTAATTAGTTATGATGGAGCAAGAGAAAAGGCGGAGTATGAATGTTTAATGTGCGGATATAAATGGCTCTATAGACCTGACCACTTTTCTGATAGATATAAATACAGATGTCCAAAATGTAAAAATTAAAACTTTTGAGATCGTGGCGTGTGCTTGTCTTGATATAAGGCTGTCGCTTCGCTCCAGCAGACAAGCACACGCCAGCAAGCAAAAACATTTCACAAAATCAAGTGGGCAAAAAGGCGTTCACATGCTAAAGCAAAAGTGAACCGCTTGATACATTGGTTTATATATTCTTTTTAAAAAAAAGATTTATTCTTGGCCATTAAGACAAAGAAAGAACAATTGTGTTCTTTCTTTTTCTTTTTTGATATTGTGTTTCATTTTGTCTTGTTGTCAAGCACCTTTCACGGCATAAACCGCCACGAAATTGTAAGATTCTAATAATTTTTAATTGTTTTTTAATATTTTTTTTAAAAAAATCTATAGAATCTATTGACTTTATGACACTAATGAGATATACTTCTAATATTCATGGAGGTATATATGGAAAATTTTGAACATCTGTTTCCTGTAATTCAATTTTCACCTGCTCATAGTGATACTATCTCTTTTGTGATGGAATCAATTGATGCATATGAAAGAGGAATTGGCGTTAATAGATTAAATTTGAGACCAAAATATCAAAGAGGCGAAGCTTGGAAAACGGAATACAAAGAAAAATTGATTTATAGTTTAATAACAAACTATCCTGTTGGTAATTTTATTATAAGAAAATTGGATAATGACAAAAATGCGACATCTGAAGTTGTTGATGGACAACAAAGACTAATTACTATTAGGGAATTCACAAAGAATACTTTAGAATTGGGGTCAGAAATATCAAGGCAAATTATCAAAGAGAAAGAAGATTTTTATAAATATGATATGAAAAACAATTTAAACCAACACGCAATAAAACTTTATAAAAAATATTTGGTAAATCCAAATCAAACATTAAAAATAAACTTTTTAAATTTGCCATCTTTAATTCAAACCCAGATTAAGAACTATAACTTAAGTATAATTGACATACAAAAATCAAGTGATGAATCTGTAGCTCAGTATTTTAGATTTATACAAAATCAAGAGAGACTTAGAGCAGGTGAAATTATAAATGCAATTCCAAATTCTCCTGTAGCCATTTATTTAGATAGAATTAACAATAAAGAAAAATTTTTGAATGTTATAGGGTGGAAAGAAGAACGTAAAGAATTTGATAAAATTTTTTATAGCATGATAGGAATTTTTGATGGTAAGCTTTTATTAGGTACCACTGATAAAAATATAATTGATTATATAGTTGAATTTAAGCCAATTTGTAAATACGCAGAACAATGTGTTGGTAATATGATTAACGCCATAAACTATATTTCAAATTTAACAATTACAAATATTAGATTTAATAAAAGGTTATTAAAATTCTTCTTTTTGCTAGCAGGTTATGGAAAAATAGATTTTACAAAAAACACACAAATTAATTTTATGCAATTATGTAAGATAAATATATTAATAGCTGAATTCAACTCTGGAGATAATGATAAGCTTGATAAATTATTTCAAAGCTATTCTGTTGACATAAAAGAAAAATACCGCCAAGTCTTTTTACTCGGAAGAGGTTCTCATTCTAATGAAAAAACTAAAGAAAAAATTTCTATGTTGGCTGATATAATTGAATATGAAAATAAAAAAGCCTAAACCAAACACTTAATAAAAAGTATTCGATTTAGACTTGTGTTGGTGCACCAATAAAAATCTCGCCTGCTGGCGAGTTTTTTTGTTGTGGATAGTGACTCATTGGGCTCTGCCCAACAAACGCGAATGCGCTTGTAACCCCCTCGGTGTTGCTGGCGCCCGTCGCTCCTGGTCCGTCAGCAGAGTCAAGTTTTCACTTGACTGCGAGTCCCTTTACCCGCACCAATAAAAATCTCGCCTGTTGGCGAGACTCAAGATTATCCAAGAGTTTTTCCATACATAAAAAGAAGGCTAGTGGGCCTTCTTTTTGTGTAGGAAATTGATTAGAACATAGGCGGAAATGAGCAGGGCGATTGAGCCGAGAAGAATTGCATACATAACGCCTTGTGACACTTGCGAGCCAAAGAAATATATGTTGCAGTCGACACTGTCTTTGATTTTTTCAATCACTTCGGGCGGGAAGCCTTGATTTGACATTTCGGCCAAGACTCCACGCAGTGAATGTTGACGAATGAGTGATGTGCCATATGTTCCTGGAAGAAAAGCGAGAATGTTTTGCAAAACTTTACCAAAGCTTGCGATTGGCATATATGCGCCACAAACAAACCCATAACCCGCCGAAACAATTGTTCCAACTGCACTTGCTTGACCGTTTGTTGAAAGGAAGAAATTGATCACTGACGAGAGTGCAGTGCCGAACATTGTGAGTATAAACACGTCAAGAAGAATCAGCATGACATCGCCAAACGAAAGAAACCAACCTTGAATTGCAATATAGGCAAAACTTGCAAAAGTTGCGACCAAACTGATGATGAGAGTTGTGAGCAGAGATGATATATAATAGGATATTGCGAGTGTTGATTTTTTTGTTGGGGAAATGTCAAAATCTTTTCTGACCCCGCTCACTTTGTCTTGAACCATGAGTAAATTTGAACAAAAAGCAACTGTCACACAACAAACTGCAAGGAGTGAAGAAAAGAGTTCGCCACCAACCATTCCGCCAATAAGTTTCTCCGAAACAACAATGCCGTCGGGCAGGGCAGATGTGAAGCTATCGCGATAAACTTTTGCAAGGAACGTTGAATACAAAACGAGCAAAATGACGGGAGTGATGAGCGATGTAAAAAACATTCCTTTGTCTTTGAAAAATAATTTTATATTTCTTTTTGTCATTGATAAAAAAGTTTTCATTTTGCCTCTCCCATAAGTTTTTTGCCGGTGACTGCCAAAAACACATCGTCCATTTTGCCTTTTGTCACTTCAAAATCAACAAATATATCTTTGTATTGTGCAATCAAATCTCGTGCTTCTTGTGTGTCTTTTACTTCAATGCGACAAGTTGTGTCTGAAATTTTTTGAAAAGAGATGCCAAGGTCGAGAAGTTTTGTTTGGTCGGGGTTGTAAAGAGTGATGTAATCCCCAGTATATTTATTTTTCAGTTCAAGCGGTGTTCCTTCGGCGGAAATTTTTCCCGAGTCAAGAATGACGACATAATCTGCGTCAGCACTTTCTTCCATATAGTGTGTTGTGAGAAACACTGTCATGTTTTCGCTTTTACGCAAACTTTCAATCACATGCCATAATGTTTGGCGGGTTTGAGGGTCAAGACCAGTTGTAGGCTCGTCAAGAATGAGAATTTTGGGGTGGTGAATGAGAGCACGTGCAACATCAATGCGTCTTTTTTGACCGCCAGAAAGTTTGCCGACCGTTCTTTTCAACAGGTCAGAAAAATCGAGCATTTGTGATAGTTCTTCAATTCGTGCTTTTGCTTCTTTTCCATAAATCCCATATAGTGCTGCACGAGAAACAAGATTTTCGAGAACAGTTAGTTTGTTGTCGAGAACTGATGTTTGAAAAACCACTCCAAGTTCACGAGAGATTTTTGCCGTGTCGTGGTCGATGTCAAATCCGTCAATCAATATTTTGCCTTTGTCCTTTGCAAGCGTGCCACACATGATTGAAATGGTTGTTGATTTGCCCGCGCCGTTTACACCAAGAAAAGCAAAAAGTTCGCCACGTCGAACATGAAACGACAAATCATTGACCGCGTGAATTTCACCAAAACTTTTATCAAGGTTTGAAATCTCAATAATATTTTCCATTTTTTCTCCTATTTTTTTGTTTTTAATCTCAAAGCTACCAAAGTTTCAACATGATGAGTTTGAGGAAACATGTCGTATGGTTGAACGAACATAATATCATATTTTGGACAAAGCATCTCAAGGTCGCGCGCAAGAGTTGATGGATTGCATGAAAGATAAATGATGTTTTCAATCTCCAAACTTGCCACAAGTTCAAGAATGGTTTTGTTTATTCCGTTTCTTGGTGGGTCAAAAACGATATGAGTGATTTTGTCATTTTGCAAAATTTTTGGTATTTCAATTCTGCAGTCGCCACAAATTGGAACAAGATTTGAAATGTTATTATGGTGTGCAAGTTCGCGACAGTTTTGACTTGCTTCGCGGTTTAGTTCAACCGAATACACAACATTTGCTTGCCTTGCGATTATTCCCGCAAGAATTCCTGTTCCGCCATAAGCATTAATGACTTTTGCGTCTTTTGAAATTAGGCTGGCGATGTCTTCATAAATTTTGTTTTGAACATCTTTGTTTACTTGCAAAAATGCGGCAGGGGAAACAAGACTTTCGAGTCCCAAAATGTCATAACGCTGATTTTCTTCGCCATATAGGCAAATCAAATCATCTGTTATATTTGAACTGTTTTTTTGCGTATTTTTGCACAAATTTAATGAAAATTTGATATTTTTTTGCAAAAAAGCATCAATTAACTGCTTTGACTTTGGAAATTCATATGAGTTTGAAACAAAAACAAACTGATAACAACCGTCCAAAAATCGAAGGTGAAATGCTTGAAAATTATTTTTTGTTGTGCTCAAATATTTGTTCACGACTTCAATAATTTGAGTTAAGTCACAAACGAACAGTGGGCAGTTTTGAACTGGAAAGAAGTTGCCATCAACATCAGCAAAGCACAGTTTGTTGTTGACGATTGTGAAACTTAGTTTGTTGCGGTAGTGATATGAATTTTTTGCGATACAAATATTTGTTAATAAGTCTTTTTTTAATGCACGTTGCAAAATTGTTTTAACTTGATTTGTTTTGTATTCAAGTTGTGAATTTTGGTCCATGTGCTGAAGAACACAACCTCCGCATTTTTCAAAATACGGACATTGTGGAGTCACGCGACATGGAGAAGGAGAAACAACCTCATCAAGCACACATTCACAAAAATTTTTGCCAAACTTTTTTGTGTGAATCAAGACTTTTTCTCTAGAAATTGAAAAAGGGACAAAGCACACAAGTCCGTCTTGTTTTGCAATCCCATATCCGTTGGCACCGTTATCAATAATTTGTGCCAAAAATTTATCAGTTGAAATCATATTATTATTTTAACAAAAACCAATTTTTATCTCAAATATTTTCTTGCAAATAAAAGTTTATTTTGTTATATTATTTAACATATTAGAAAGGAAGTGCATTATGGCTGATTTTAAGAATAAAGCAATCACATCTCGTGATGTCGATTTTGCAAGATGGTATACCGATGTTGTCAAAGCTGCAAAACTTGCAGAGTATTCAAGCGTCAAGGGTTGCATGATTTTGGAACCAAATGGTTATGCAATTTGGGAAGAGATACAAAAAAATTTGGATAAGATGTTTAAGCAAACGGGACATCAAAATATTTATATGCCGATGTTTATTCCAGAAAGTCTTATGAAAAAAGAAGGCGAACTCATTGAAGGGTTTGCACCGGAAGGTGCGTGGGTGACAGAAGGTGGCTCAAACAAACTTGAAGAACGACTTATTGTTCGTCCAACGAGCGAAACCATGTTTTCTGACTACTACGCTCTCAAAGTGAAATCTTATCGTGATTTGCCAAAGCTCTATAACCAATGGGTTAATGTTGTTCGTTGGGAAAAAGAAACAAGACCCTTTCTTCGCACAAGAGAGTTTTTGTGGCAGGAAGGTCACACTGTTCACGAAACAGCACGTGAAGCAGAAGAAGAAACAAGACGTATGCTTGATGTTTACAAGACTTTTTTTGAAGACTACCTTGCAATTCCAGTTGTCACAGGTATAAAAACCGAAAAAGAAAAATTTGCGGGTGCGGAATATACGTTGACTGTGGAAGCGCTCATGTGGAATGGTGTTGCACTTCAAAGTGGGACAAGCCACTATTTTGGTCAAAAATTTTCAAAAGCTTATGATATAAAGTTTCTAAACCGTCAAAATGAATGGGAGTATGCTTATCAAACTTCGTGGGGTGTCACAACAAGAATGATTGGCGGACTAATCATGGTTCACAGTGACGACCAAGGTCTTGTTCTTCCTCCAAAAATTGCACCACGTCAAGTTGTTATTGTTCCAATCGGCGACACCGATGAAATCAAGGAACTTTGTGACAAAGTATATGGCGATTTGCTCAAAAATAATGTTTCTGTTTTTGTTGACAATTCTGATCGCTCACCAGGATTTAAGTTTGCCGAACACGAAGTCAATGGAATTCCAGTGCGTGTTGAAATTGGAAAACGCGATTTGGAAAAAGGATTTATAACTCTTGCACGCCGTGATACAAGTGAAAAAATTAATGTCGATAAAAATGCGGACATTGCAAGCGAAATCAAAACGCTTCTTGACACAATTCAAAAAGACATGTTTGAAAGGGCAAAAGCACGTCGTGATGCTCAAACATACACCGCTCACAATCTCCAAGAAGTTGAGCAAATCATGAACGCAAACCCGGGATTCATCAAGGCAATGTGGTGCGGGGATGAGGCTTGTGAACTAAAAATGAAAGAAATTCGTGGCACAAAATCTCGTTGCATCATGGAAGGGCATGAACATATTGATGACAAATGCGTTGTCTGTGGCAAGCCTGCAAAACACCTCGTCCTTTGGGGAATTCAATATTAAAATGTGTGGTGCAACCGCCATGTTGTGTGGTTGCAACGATAATATCAAATTTTTTAAAATATTTCGAATAATTGTTGACACACAAGTTGCATTGTGATAATATTTCAATGTTCGCAATATTGCGGGTGTAGTTCAGTGGTAGAACACCAGCCTTCCAAGCTGGTTGCGAGGGTCCGATTCCCTTCACCCGCTCCATTATTTTCGGACAAAGCATGGACCAGTAGCTCAGTTGGTAGAGCATCTGACTCTTAATCAGGGGGTCCAGGGTTCGAGCCCCTGCTGGTCCACCAGTAGGCTCAGCCTAGCAATGCAGGTTCGAACCTGAACAAAAATCGTATACTTGCGTTTGTAGCTCAGCTGGATAGAGCAGTGCCCTTCTAAGGCAAAGGTCGGGGGTTCGAATCCCTCCAGACGCACCATTGGTGCGTTCAAATCAATTGAATAATCCAAGTGTGGTGGGTATAGCTCAGTTGGTAGAGCGCCAGATTGTGGCTCTGGAGGTCATGGGTTCGAAACCCCTTACTCACCCCAACCGAAAGGTTATTTTGGGGTGTCGCCAAGCGGTAAGGCATGGGACTCTGACTCCCACATTCCTAGGTTCGAATCCTAGTACCCCAGCCACTAAAACTTCATTACACCGATGGGGTGTAGCCAAGCGGTAAGGCACGGGACTTTGACTCCCGCATGCGTAGGTTCAAATCCTGCCACCCCAGCCAAATTCGTTCCTTGCGGACGAATTTTTTTATGGCAGGATTTTCAATGCAGAGCATTGAGTGAGCAAGGCTCACGAACCCACGCAATGCTTCGGTGCGCACGCTAACGCGTTGCGAGTTTGTGGATTTCATCCGCCGCAACACATCCTGCCACCCCAGCCAAATTCGTTCTTCTTGGACGAATTTTTTTATTGTTTTATTTGTTTGAAAAATTAAAAAAATTGTTGTAAAATGTAAATGAGGTTTGATATGGCAAAAATTCTTATTGTTGATGACGAGAAAAATATTGTTAATGTCATCAAGGAATATTGTGAATATTCGGGATTTGAAACTGATGTTGCATACGATGGGCTTGAGGCATATGAAAAAGCAAAAGTCAATTTTTATGATTGCATCATCATGGATATCATGATGCCAAAAATGAGTGGATATGAGGCGGTTGAAGAAATCAAAAAAATCAAAGATGTTCCAATCATTTTGTGCAGTGCAAAAGTTGAAGAATATGACAAGCTCAAAGGTTTTGAACTTGGTGTTGACGATTATATTGTCAAACCTTTTTCTCCCAAAGAAGTTATCGCGAGAATAAAAGCGTTGTTAAAACGTTCACACGCAACAAACCTTCATGACATTTTAATTTTTGATAATCTCAAAATTGACTTGTCGGCTCACATGGTGTTTGTTGATGAGGAACAGGTTGAATTGACAAACAAAGAATACGACTTACTTCTTTTGCTCGTTCAAAACAGAACAAAATATGTATCTCGTGAGCAAATGCTTGAAGCAATTTGGGGTGACGATTATCGCAAAGATCCTCGAACAATCGACACTCACATAAAAATGCTTCGCAAAGATTTGAAGTCTTGTGGCGACAAAATTAAGACAGTCAGAGGAGAAGGTTATAAATTTGAAGCGTAAACTTATTGATGTGCATGGAATAAAGTTCAAGTTGTTTTTGCGATTTTTGTCACTTCTCGCAATAATTCTTTTGTTGGTGTGGCTTTTGCAATTTTTTCTTTATGCAAACATTTATCGAAATATAACGTCAAAAGATTTGGCTAAAATTGATGAACAAGTTGTGTCGCTCTATGAAAATGGCGATTTGACAACTCTAAAAAATTATTCAAACAAAAACAACTGTTCGATTGTTATTTATTCAAAACTTGGCGACAGCATTGACATAAGATTTTCAACATTGAGAAACAACACGGAAGGAGCATTCAATCAAAAACTCAAAGATATGGCACAAAATCTTCGAAAAGAGAGCTCAACGAGATATTATCTTGAAGAAGATGGCACGGAAACTTTTAATTGCGGCAGAGTTGAAAAGATTGACGGAAACAATGTATATTTCTACACTTGTGGAGTTGTTTCTGTTGTTGATCAAACTCCACGAGTTATGGCATTCGTTTTGCTCATTGTTAGTCTGGTGAGTTTGCTTGTCACACTTGGAGTTTGGTTTGTTCTAGCGAAAGATATTTCAAAACCAATCACAAAAGTCTCAGAAAAAGCAGCGACTCTTGCGAGTGGAAATCTTGGCGTTGAATTCGATAGCTTTGACTACACTGAAGTGGCACAACTTTCTTCAACTTTGAATTATTCTATTTCTGAAATCAAAAAAAGCGAAGAGATACAAAAAGATATCATTCAAAATGTTTCTCATGAGCTTCGAACACCTCTGACAATGATTCGTTCATACACCGAGCTTTTGCAAGATTTTTCTGGAGATGACCCTGTGAAAAGAAAAGAACATTTGCAGGTTATTAGTGAGCAGACAGACAGACTTGAAAACTTGGTTAAAGATATGATTGACCTTTCAAAGTTGCAAGCAAAAACAATGGTTTTTAACAAAACAGAATTTGACTTGAGTGAAAGCTTGAAAGGACTTGAAGACAACTACAAAACGCGTTATGAAAAAGAAGGCTATAAATTCAATTTTAGAATTGCAAAAAACATCAAAATTAATGCAGACAAACAGCGCATTGAACAAGTGATTATGAATTTGATAAATAATGCAATCAACTATTCCAAAAGCGACAAAAACATTCAAGTGGACTTGAGAAAAGAAAATGAACACGCAATCCTTGAGGTGATTGACCACGGAATGGGAATATCTGAAAAAGATTTGCCTCAAATATTCCAAAGGCATTTCCGCTCAACAAATTCACAACATACAACAGCAGGCAGCGGTGTGGGTTTGACAATTGTGAAAGAAATTTTGGATTATCATGGTTATAAAATCAGTGTCAAAAGCAAAGAAAATGAGGGCAGCACGTTTACAGTTGAATTTAATTAAAAGACCAAAAACCTGGTCTTTTTTTTAACCAAAAATTCTTCATTTGAATAATCTCATAGTATGAGAGAAATAAATATTGAAGCGCTGTGCAACAACTATCAATGCATAAAGAAAAGTTGTGGCAAAAAAGTGTGTGCCATGGTCAAGGCTGATGCATATGGTCATGGGATAAAAAAGGTTTGTGAAACATTAAAAAAAGATGCTGATTTTTTTGGAGTTGCAACAATTGACGAGGCAATAACAATTCGGTGTGTTGGGGCACAGAATCGAATTCTGATGGTTGGCAAAAGTGAATTTTGTGACTTGCAAAAATATCAGGACAACAATGTTGAGTTGAGTGTTTTTTCATTTTCTGAGTTGCAAAAAATGGAAGAGATTTGCAAGCAAAATTCTTTTCATTTGAAAATTCATATCAAAATCAATTCTGGCATGAACAGACTGGGCGTCAAAACAATAAAAGAGTTTAATTTGATGCAAAATTTATTAAAAAACTCAAAAAATCTTGAATTTTGTGGAGTTTTTACTCATTTTTGTTCAATAAAAGAAGATAAATCATATTTTGAGAAACAGAAAAAAACTTTTGAATTATTTGTGAGTGTCATTGACAAAATGTTTAAGCCTCTTATTCATGTCGGCGGGAGTGGGGCAATTTGTGAAGAGTTTTCATTTCATGTTGACATGGTCAGAGCGGGTTTGGCACTATATGGATATTCAAGTGATTTGCCTGTTCAAAAAGTCTTGCGCGTGACATCAAAAATTTTGCAAATCAATGAAGTTTTGCCATATGAAATGACGGGATATTTCCCGTGTAAAACCGCTTCATTTCCTCGCCGCACTGCAACCATATTCTATGGATATGCTGACGGCATCCCAAAAAAACTAACAAATCAAGCATTTGTCAAAATTAACAATCAAAAATGTGAGATTTTGGGTGTCTGCATGGATATGTTAATTTGTGATGTGACAAATGTTTTGTGCGAAGAGGGTGACGATGTCGTTGTGTTTGATGATGCAAATGTTTGGGCGGAAAAGTTGGGTGTTATTCCATACGAAGTGCTAACCGGTTTCAAAAACTTGAGGAAACACTAAATTTTGTTGAAAAAAACTTTTTTGTGATATATAATTCCCACATGAGAATCATTTCAGGAAAACACAAGGGAAGAAATTTGCTGGCACCAAAAACAGAAGATGTGCGACCAACGCTTGACATTGTCAAGCAGGCGTTTTTCACAAAAATGCAATTTGAAATTGAAGGCGCTCGTTTTTTGGATTTGTTTGGTGGCAGTGGGGCAATCGGAATTGAAGCGCTTTCACGCGGAGCGGAAGTCACAATTTGCGACAACAATCCGACAAGCATAAATCTCATTCGAAGCAATTTGAAATTGATTGGAGAGAGTTGTGATGTTGAGCTGGTTGATTACAAAAAGTTTTTAAAAACCAACAAAAAACAATTTGATATAATTTATGTTGATCCACCATACGAACATACAAAGGCATATGCAAGTGCTTTGAAGCTCATAAAAGAAAACGCACAACTATCCACAAATGGAACAGTTGTGTGTGAAAGCTATTTTGAAAACCGAATTGATTTTTCTGGATATAATATTGTTTGTCAAAAGAAATATGGGACGGTTGTTTTGACTTACCTAAAACCTAGTCAACAAAACTAGCTCCACAATTTGGACATTTTGTGTCGTCTGGATTTTGTTTTGAGCCACAATATTTGCATCTTTTCACGCTCTCATTTTGGGCAGGAGAAGATGCATTTTCTTTTTCAAGTTCGTTGAGTTTCATGCTTTTCTTTGCCTTGATGAATGTGAGCACTGCAACAACAACACTCGCACCAAAGCAAGCAATGATCATAATCAATGCAGTTCTTTTTGAATTTTTTGCTCCGACATATTCGCCGTCATTTTCAAGTGGAATATTGATATAATCCATGTTGATTGAATCTGTTCGCATTGTCACAGGGATTGAATCAACGGCAAGCAAAATGTTGTCGCCGACAACAAATTGATCAATCTCATTAATTGAATAAACCGAGAACGTATATCCATCAAGGGTTTTTCCGTCAGATGTTTGAAGTGAGTATGTCAGATACCATTTCCCGCAATCATCATTTCGGAACTTCCCAGTTATTTTTCCAGTTATTTGATAGTCTGGGTGAGTGGTCGCGTAATTTATCATGTTGATATAGTAGGCGTTGTCGTCTTCAATTTTTTTGACTTGGTCTTTTGCTGCAATAAATCCAAGGGTCGACATAAACCCAAACAAAATAAGAACAAAAAACGCCGCGAAAAGTCCGCGCAAAGCACTTGTCTTTTCCGCTGGAACATAATAGCGATGTCCAAAGAACCAAATTCTTATTGGTGTGGGTCCTCGTCTTGACGAACCGGAACTTCTGTGTCCGCCTCCGAAATGTGAACCTCCTCCAAAACCGCCGCCGTGACTTCCGCCACCGCCTCCATGTGAACCGCTTGGCATAAAAACTCCTTTGATGAATGCAAAATTATTATACATATATATTAATACAAAGCATAAAAAATACACAACCAAAAATTTGTTGTGTATTAATCTTTTTTAGAAAATTGTGATTATGTTTGCAAAAAGTGAAAGTGCAACAACAATATGTAGAACTTCAAATGAAACTCGTTTTTCACAAATGAAGTATGCAACCAATGTTCCAATTGCACCAATATTGATTATTGTGGCAATCCCTGTCATTGCAAGAACTCCTTTTGTCCCTCCACAAATCAGAATGAATGCCCCAAGCAGCATAAAAAACATTGCAACGAGTGAAAGGAATACTGGAATGTTTTTGAGTGAGAACAATGATTTTGCATCAAATTTTGTTTTCTTTGATGTTTGTGGTTTTGCTTCAATCACAACTTCGTCTTCAGATTTGTTTGACATAATTTCCTCCTATAAATTTAGAATTTTTATAGTATTGGTTTTGCCAGTTTGTTTTGGTGTTCCAACAACCATAACTATTATATCATTTGTTTTCCCCAAATGCAAAGATCTGCAAATGGATTTTGCATTTTCTATCATTTCATATTCATTTTCGAGCGTTTTTGTTAAAATTGCGGTCGTATTCCAGCAAAGTGCGAGTTGATTAAATGTCTTTTGATTTGATGTCAGGGCAAGTATTCGGTTTTTGACACGATAGCGTGATATAAGTTCAGCAGTGGTTCCAGTCTCTGTATAAACACAGCAAGCAGGGGACCCGAGAGATACAAGGTTTTTGCAGGTCGAACTTGCAACCGAATCAGAAATGGAAAGGGTCTTGTAGGTGTGTCTCAAAAATTTTGTGTTGTAGGCAATATTGTTTTCGGTCTCCATAATAATTTTTGACATTGTTTTAACAACGCGAAGGGGATTTATTCCAACCGCAGTTTCGCCCGAAAGCATGGTTGCTGTTGCGCATTCATAAATTGCGTTTGCGACATCGCTCACTTCAGCACGAGTTGGTCGAAGCGAGTTCGTCATTGATTCGAGCATTTCAGTGGCAACAATTGAGATTTTTCCTTCACTTATGCAAGATTTGATGATTTTCTTTTGAATATGTGGAATTTTTTCAAGTGGTATTTCAACGCCCAAGTCTCCGCGTGCAACCATAATTCCGTCCGAGTTCGCGATGATTTCGTCAATTTTTTTGACGCCCTCGCCATTTTCAATTTTTGCAATTATTTTTATATCCTTTGCTCCGTTTTGGTTCAAAAATTCTTTCATTTCAAACAAGTCTTCTTTGTTTGACACAAACGAAGCAGCGATGTAATCAGCATCATTCTTTATTGCAAAAAGCAAATCCGATTTATCCGTTTCACTCAAAAAATCTCTGCGAATTTTTATTCCAGGGACATTGATTCCTTTGTGAGTCGTGAGTTTGCCACCAAACAAAACTTTGGTGTCGATACTTTCTTCGTTCTTTTTTATCACACGAAGAACAAGCATGCCATTATTCGCAAAAATTTTGTTGCCAACTTCAACATCATCAATCAGTTGTGGATACGAAATTGATGCAATCTTTTTTGTTCCAAGAATTTGTTTTTTTGTTAGCGTAAAGATATCTCCCGCAACAAGTTCAATGCCACGCTTTGGAAGTTCGCCCAAACGAATTTCGGGACCTTTTGTGTCGAGCATGAGAGCGAGTGGCAATCCAAGTTCGTTGCGAGCGGCCAAGATGTTGTTTATTGTTTTTTGATGGCTTTCATGCGAGCCATGACTCATATTAATTCTTGCGACATTCATGCCCGCTTTCATGAGAGAAATCAAACTATCTTTGTCATCGCAAGCAGGTCCAATTGTGCAAACAATTTTTGTTTTTTTCATAACTACCTCAAAAGTTATTTTATACGCAAATAAAAGAAAACACAAACAAAACAAAGTTTTTTCTTGACCGCAAACATTATTTGACTTAAACTCACTATATGATGAAACAAAAAATTGCAATAATAGGTGGCGGTGCAAGTGGACTTGTCGCCGCAATAATGTCAGCGAAAAACGGTGAGGTTGTCTTGTTTGAGAAGGACGACCGCATTGGCAAAAAGATTTTGCAAACGGGGAATGGCAGGTGCAATTTCTGCAACAAAAATTTATCGCCAAAAAAATATAATAATCCTCAGTTCGTTGAGCGAGTATTCACAAAAATTGGACTTGATGACATATTGAACTTTTTTAAAAATTTGGGTTTGTGTTATAACTGGGATGAAGAGGGGAGAATGTATCCAGCAAGCAACCTTGCAAGTTCTGTGCTTGACGTATTGCGTTATGAGTGTCAAAGAGTTGGAGTTGTCATAAAAACAAATAGCCCGGTTTTGGACATAAAAATTCGTGACGGAAAATTTGAAATTCAAAATGAAATTTTTGACAAAGTTGTCATTTCTTCTGGAAATATCTCAAATGAGTTTTTGACTAAATTGGGCATTTCTTCGACAGAAAAAAGACAGGGACTTTGTTCACTTAAAACTCCAAAAGAAGAAATTGCGGGACTTGCAGGAATTCGTGCAAAAGTTGAAATAAAGATTGCGATTGAGGGTGAATTATATAAAGAGGTTGGCGAACTTCAATTCAAGCAAGACGGACTCGGGGGGATATGTGTTTTTGATATTTCGAGCATAATTTCTCGAAAAAACATAAAAAATCCAACAATTTTTGTTGATTTTGCGCCATTTTTTAAAAATTCTGCTTTGAAAGATGAATTAAATCGCCGCCTAAGCAAGCAAAAAAATGAGCCAATCGAAAACGTTTTTGTTGGAATGTTTCATAGACTTCTTGGTGCAATGTTTCTCAAAAGATGTGGAATTTTGCCGTCAACACTTTGCAAAAATGTGGCAGAAAAACAAATTTGTGATCTTGTTGAACAAATAAAAAATTGCGCATTTCATATTCAAGGGACGTTGGGAGAAGGGCAAGTTCGAGTTGGTGGAATTTCACTTGATGAAGTTGATGAAAACCTTATGTCGAAAAAACATCCAAACCTATATTGCGTTGGAGAATGTCTTGATGTTGATGGCTTGTGCGGGGGATATAATCTCGCGTGGGCGTGGGCAAGCGCAATTCTTGTGGGAGAACAAATTTAGTGCAAACAAAAATATGATGTCCAAAATAATGGACATCATATTTTTTTAAAAAACATATCGTTTTTTTAATTGTGGTTTATAAATTTTTGTTCAACTTTTTTTCTTTATCCAAAATCAAAGCGCTTGCAAAACTTGCAAAAAACTCTGGAGATGTTTGATGTTTGAAAATGCAATCTTCGCGTGCCCTTGAACCGCTTCGGAATGCACAGTTAAGCAAGTCTGAAAACAGGCGGGTGTTTTTGTCCGTGCGTTTCAAATATTTTTCGAGTGACAATTTTGCGAATATCAATTTTGTGTTTTGTGCATCAAGGTCGTCGACTGACAGCATTGCGTCATCGCGACTGATTAAATTTGAAATCATGAGTTTGCTGGGTCGAAAACATCTTGTTTTGTAATATCCCTCATCAATTGTTGCAAGAAATTGATTGATTTGGTTTGAGTTGTAATCGTTTTCTTTGAGCAAACTGCGAATTTGATTTTGATTGGCAAGATATTGTTCTTTTTGTTTTTTGCAATACTCTTCGTCTTGAACAGCAAGTTGCATATGTTTATGAGAGAATGTGCCGATTTGAAGCGAGGCGTCAATGTTGTTGAGAGTGTTTGATGCTTTATGCTTTGAATTTTTTGTGACAAATTCAGAATTTTTGTCAAACACACTATTTCGTCTTGCATTGAGCCCAGCAACAAAAGCACGGTCGGCAACTGAATAGAAATTTGACATTGTCGCGTATTCAAGTTTTCCAGCATTTTTGAGTTGTCGAATTTCATTTGAAAGTGTGTAGAGTGCGACAGAAAATTGGCGTATCTCTTTTGCTGAAAGGTGGTCAACAAGATTTTGTTTTTCGCTCAACCCTTTTTGTTTTTTTATTGTTTCAAGACAGTGAGCGGTGACATCAACAAAGTTAAGTCCATAAAGTCCAGCATATACCGCTGAAATTATGTGCGAAAAAATTGTTCTGTCGTCATAACTCACCATATTTTTTGAGTCGGGAGTGAGAATGCCAATGTTTTCAAGCCATTTTCGCTCTTTGAGTGTAAGACGCTCTTCGTTGAGTTTGGTGTTTTTCATTTTTCCAAGGAAAGCAACATCAGACGCAACCGTCTTGACTTCAAGCTTGAATATTTCACGAAACAGTGCTCGGAGTTCTTCTCCAAATATATTTTTTTCCATACAAATATTATATCATATATAAATTCATTTTGCAAGAACACTTTTTGTCAGTTGACTTTTGGATTTTTTTGTGTAAAATTTAGTTTAACGAGGTTGATATGATTAGTGTAAAAAATGTTTGCTTGAAGTTTACGAAAGAGTTTTATGCACTCTATGATGTTTCATTTGATATCCAAAAAGGTGAGAGCGTTGCACTCCTTGGCGGGGAAGACAGCGGCAAAACAAGCATGCTTCGTGTTCTTTGCAAGCTTGAAGACATCAATAGTGGGGAAATCTATATAAAAGGCATTTCCCTCAAAAAACTCGATTTCAAAAACGACATTTCAATGGGATATTTCCCTCAAACTCCCGTTTTTATGGAAAGAAAAACTGTCAAAGAAAACTTGGAATTTGTTCTCAAAGACAGAGGATTCACAAAATATGAAATTGAGGAAAAAATCAATGAAGCTTTGATTTTGTTCGACCTTGCAAAATATAAAGACGAAAAAATCAAAAAACTCAGTCTGTTTGAAAAATATATGATTGCACTCATTCGCTTGTCGTTCAGAAAACTTGATGTGCTTTTAATAAATAATGTTTTTGATCAAGTTGAAAACGATGAAAGAGAAAAACTTATCAAACTCTTTGATGATATGTTTGTCAAATCTGGAGTCACTTGCCTCATTGCGACAACAAGTGAAGAAATTGCGAACAGACTTTGTTCAAGAACAATAAAGTTTAATAACGGGCAGGTTGAAGACTAATGGACAAAATGACAAATGATGAGGAACTTGGAAGTTTGTGTGACGATGTGAGAGCGTTGTTCTCAACTGGCAATATTGTTGATTTTGCCCTTGAAAGACAAAAAATGCAGTTTATAACCATATTTTCAAATGAAAATATATTAAATATTTTGAGAGATGAAGAAATTATGTCAACAATAAAAATTTTCTTTGACAATAATCTCAACATTTCTCAAGCATCAAAAAATGGCTTTATGCATCGCAACACTTTGACATATCGTCTTGATAAAGTAAAAAAACATACGGGACTCAATCTCAAAAACTTTGATGACGCAATAATATTTGCGAATCTCGTCACAGTTTTCCGAAAAATGTTTTAATCGTCAAGGTCAGATATTTTTTTGAAACTCTCAATGCTTTGCTTTGAATTTTTGTTTAGGTCGACATCTTTGTCGTCCTTTTTGTTATTGCCCAAAATTGATGAAACAAGAGAGAGCGGATTGCCTGAACTTGCGCCAGACTTGTTCCCTCCAAGCAAACTCGCAATATTAAGCCCGCTGCCACCTCCGCCGTTCATCCCAGCAAGAAGCGGCAACAAACTTTGAATGTCGAGTCCGCCACCACTTGCGGGGGCTTGTTGCTGTGTCACTTGTTGCATGGGTGAAGAATCGGGTGCAAAATTTGGCACGAATTGTGTTGCAGAAGCTTGCGTTTGTGGCTGCTTTGGCGTGTCAAACGCTTCTTTTGGATAGTAGTTTTCAGAAAGATTATAATTTTGTGGTGCGGGGCGAGGTGCGGGAGAAGCGGATTGTTTTTGCCCCATAAATCCTTTTAATAATTTTGATAAATTCATAGCGTTTCCTTTCACTAATAAATATATGCGCGCATATATTAAACTAGTTAGTTTTGAGGTATTAAATGTCAAAAAATTTGAAAGATTTTGCACAAATGAAGTTTGAAGAAGCACCAAAAGACACATCAAGAAACTCACAAACAGAGCCACCTAAGGATTTTCAAAACTTCTATGATTCGCACAAAAACCTGTCGCAGAACGAACTTCAAGAAGAACTAATCAAAGAAGTTGCAAAACAAAAAATGGCTGGAACATTTGATTTTGAAAAACTATCAAACACATTTAATATGATGGCGCCTTACATGAGTGAGGAACAAAAAAATCATATTAATTCAATTTTGCAAGGACTCAAATGAAACAAAAGATTGACCCAAGTTTATATGAAAGTGTGTTCACTCTTTCAAGCAAAGAAAATGTTGACTGCCTGATTTATTCAAGAAGTCCATATCAGCTTGAAAATTATTTTGTGAAAAACAAGAAAATTCTCGGCATTTCGTCAATAGATGTTTTTCCGTTTATTGGTGCGGTTGGTGTCAATATTTTGCCAAGTTCTTTGCAAAAAATTTCAGCGCTCAAAATTGTTGAGTATGTTTCGCGTGCGGCAAGTGTTCAAGCAATGATTGATGTTTCGCGAAAAATTATGAGGGTGGACGAAGTTCATAATGCGGGATTTCGCGGTGAGGGTGTGACAATTTGTTATATCGACACAGGGCTTGCTCCACACATGGACTTTGTGTTTGGCAAAAACCGCGTCCTTCATTTTGAGAACTTTGTGACAGACAATCAAACCATGCATGACGACAACGGCCATGGGACTTTTGTTTGCGGTGTTGGAAGCGGCAATGGTCTTGCGAGCGGTGGGAAATATGAAGGTGTTGCACCGGCATCAAACATTGTTGCCCTCAAAGCACTTTCAAGTGATGGCGAAAGTGGAGCAATGACCATTCTTTCTGCCATGCAGTGGGTTTATGACCACCATTTGGAATATAACATTCGCGTTGTGTGTATGAGCTTTGGAAGTGAGCCAATGATGGTTAATGACCCAATCGCAAAAGGTGCTGAAATGCTTGTTGGCAAGGGGATTGTTGTTGTTGCGGCGGCGGGAAACTCTGGACCCGAATATCAGACAATCAAGTCGCCAGGAGTTAGCACAAAAATAATCACGGTCGGCGGGCTTGATGACAGGCGTGTGTTTGATGGACACTACGACACAAAGGATTTTAAAATTGCCAAATTTTCTTCGCGTGGACCAGCGTTTTCAAAGTTTAAACCTGATTGTCTTGCGCCTTCCGTTGATATTACATCTTGCACGCAGGACAAAAAGATGTATGGGAAAATGAGCGGCACAAGTGTTGCCACTCCAATGATTGCGGGATTATGTGCTTTGATTTTGCAGAAATATCCGCGAGCAACACCATATCAAGTCAAGCAAAAACTTGTTGCAAGTTGCAGACCAATATCATTCAATAAGAATGAAGAGGGTTATGGACTGGTTGATGCGTTCAAGTTCGTTATGTTTTGATGTTTGAAACAATGATGTCAACAATCTTCTGATTTGCTGAACATTCTTTTGAATTTGACATATTCTTTTTGAGTATGTCTTTTTTATTTAATGTGATTTCAATTTCTTTGACGAATTTTTGATTTGTTGCGTTCTCTTGTTCAAGCACTCTGAAATAGCCAAGTTTTTCAAAGTATTTTGCGTTGTCGATTTGGTCGCCACGGCTTTCGAGTTTCGGTAAAGGAATAAGAAGGGCGGGAAGGCGTGTGGCGATGAGTTCAAAAAGAGTGTTCGCACCACTTCGACAAATCGCAATATCACTCATGGCAAAAAAATCTTGTATGTTTGAAACAAATTCAAACTGCTTGTAATTTTGAATATTTATGCTTTTGTTTTGGTTGCCTCGCCCAACAATATGAGCGATGTTATATTTTTTTGAAAGTGACTGGACGTTGTTCCAAACGAGTTGATTTATTGCCATTGCTCCGATTGAACCGCCAAACACCAAAATCACTGGACGAGAATCAAACCCAAGTTTTTGTTTTTGAACTTTTCCGCGTCCCGCTGTGATTTCTGGACGAACAGGCGAGCCAGTGCAAATCATTTTTGATTTTTTTTGTTGCATCTCAAAACTTGTGCACATCACTGATGCGTAGTGATAGATGATTTTGTTTGCAAGTCCCATCGAAAAATCAGATTCGTGTGAAATGACAGGAATTTTCAATTTTTTGCCCGAAATTGCAACAGGAATCGCAACATAACCGCCTTTTGAGAAAATTATGTCTGGTTTTAACCCTTTTAATATTTTTTTTGTTTTGCGAATTGACGAGATGAGTTTGAATGGCAACAAGAACAAGTCAAAGGAAAAAGTCCTTCGAAACTTTACTGCAGGAATCTCAACAAATTCAATTTCGGGATATGATTTCAGAATTTCTTTTTCAATGCCAGTCGAAGTCCCAAAATAATAAATTTTGTCAAAGTGTTTTTTGAGTTCTGGAACGAGTGCAAGGTTTGGCATGACGTGACCCGCTGTTCCACCGCCAGTGAGAACGATTGATTTTGATTTTTTGTTTTCCATGTTGTTATTGTATGCATATTGTAAGAGATTTATTTTTATTAACAAATGTGAATAATTATTCATTAAATCAAATTTTTATACAAAACACCTATTGTTCTTTTTTGGAGTCAAAAAAGAACGAAAAAACCTTTGGGGCGACGCAAGCC